>JAESGS010000016.1_pt1 | contig 693962 bp, 713 predicted proteins | sample 9269761 | NCBI WGS metagenome assembly JAESGS01 (sample SAMN15741799, study PRJNA653493) | algae metagenome | isolation source: Cyanosarcina radialis HA8281-LM2 and co-occurring heterotrophs from damp... | place: USA: Makauwahi cave, Hawaii | collected 2011-01-06 | reverse complement strand
CTTGTGCATGGGAACGTGGCCGGGGCCTTCGATCATCACCTGCACATCGGATTTCCATGCGCGGTGGGTGAGTTCGCCCAGCGTGTAGAGCTCGGCAAATTGCGCTTCGTCATTGGCGTCGGCGATACTGCCGGGGCGCAGGCCATCGCCCAGCGAATAGGCGATGTCATAGGCCTTCATGATCTCGGTGATGTCGTCGAAATGTTCGTACAAGAAACTTTCCTTGTGATGCGCGAGGCACCATTTCGCCATGATGCTGCCGCCGCGGCTCACGATACCGGTCACGCGCTTGGCGGCGAGCGGCACATAGGGCAGCCGCACGCCCGCATGGATGGTGAAATAATCGACGCCCTGTTCGGCTTGCTCGATCAACGTATCGCGGAAGATTTCCCAGGTCAGGTCTTCGGCGACGCCGCCGACTTTCTCCAGCGCTTGATAGATCGGCACGGTGCCGATGGGGACGGGCGAGTTGCGGATGATCCATTCGCGCGTGTCGTGGATGTTGCGGCCTGTGCTGAGGTCCATCACGGTGTCCGCGCCCCAGCGGATGCTCCAGACCATCTTGTCGACTTCGGTGGCGACGTCGGATGCGACCGCGCTGTTGCCGATATTGGCGTTGATTTTGACCAGGAAATTGCGGCCAATCGCCATCGGCTCGGATTCAGGGTGGTTGATATTATTGGGGATGATCGCGCGGCCCCTTGCGATTTCGTCGCGGACGAATTCGGGGGTGACGTAGTCGGGGATGCTTGCGCCGAAGCTTTCGCCGTCGCGGTTGTAATGCGCGAGGCGCTCGCGGCCCAGATTTTCACGCTCCGCCACATATTCCATTTCGGGGGTGATGATGCCTTTGCGGGCATAGTGCATTTGGCTGACATTCATGCCGGGTTTGGCGCGCAGCACCTGCTTCCTCACATTGGGGAAAGGCGCGACGCCGCCACTGCGGTCGGGGCCGAGTTGACCATTGTCTTCGGGCTTCACTTCGCGCTGGAACACCTGCTCGACATCGCCGCGTTCGCGGATCCAGCTAGCGCGGATTTCGGGCAGGCCCGTCGATATGTCAATCCGCGCGTCGGCGTCGGTATAGGGGCCGCTTGAGTCATAGACACGGACGGGTGGTTCGCCGGAGGAAGGCTCCAGATGAATTTCGCGCATCGCAACGCGGCGCGGGCCGACATAGATTTTCTTGCTGCCACGGATAGGGCCGGTGGTGACGCCGATTTCGGTGCGTGCGGGGATGTCTGCCATGTCTCTCACTCCATTTGGGGGAGGAGACGCCTTGTGCAGCGGACCCTCCCTACACCGGTATCAGCCGGATCAGGTTCAGCGGGTCGGGCTGCGTTACCAGCCCCTCTCAGTCACACGACTCCCCGGGGATGGGTGGACATTAGGGGGAGCAGTCTTATCTGTCCAGCATGACCGAAGACGCGCTCACGTCGCTGCTCGCGCAAATCCGTGCCTGTACGCTTTGCCCGTTGCCGCATGGCCCCCGCCCGACCGTGCAGGCAGGGCGGTCGGCGCGCATATTGATCATCGGACAGGCGCCCGGCAGCGCGGTGCATGCGTCGGGCATCCCGTGGGACGACCCAAGCGGCGACCGGCTGCGCGAATGGACCGGGCTCGACAAGAGCATATTCTATGACCCTGCCCGCGTCGCGCAGATGCCGATGGGCTTTTGCTATCCCGGCAAAGGCCCTTCCGCCGACCTGCCCCCGCGTCCCGAGTGCGCGCCGCTCTGGCACGACCGGCTGCGCGCGCACCTGCTGGAGGTGCGGCTAACCCTGCTTGTCGGGCACCACGCACAGGGCCGCTATCTTCCCGCCCGGCCAAAACGCTCCATGACCGAAGCAATCCGCGCATTTGCAGAGGCACCGGACGGTATCTTCCCCCTGCCCCACCCCAGCTGGCGCAGCACGATCTGGATGCGCAAAAATCCGTGGTTCGAATGCAAGGTGCTGCCGGTGCTGCGTGAACGAGTCGCGGGGGCACTTGCGGACTAACCTGTGGTGGCATTCCGGACCAGTTGTTCCCCAATCGGCAGTTCACGGATGCGCTTGCCTGTCGCCTGGAAGATCGCATTGGCCAAGGCTGGTGCGAGCGGCGGCAGGCCCATTTCGCCCATTCCGGCGGGGGGAAGGTTGTTCTGAACGATGTGGGTTTCGATGAAGGGTGGGGCATCGGCGATTTGCATCAAGGGGTAGCTGTCAAAATATTGGTTGGTCACCCGGCCACCCCCGATATGGATCGCCAGCCGCAGCGCGGTTGACAGGCCATCGTTGATTGCACCTTCATGCTGCGCCCTGACGCCATTGGGGTTGACCACCGTGCCGATATCGACTGCGCCTACGACGCGTAGTACTTTCAGCTGACCTTGCGGGCTGACCTCCACATCGACAACCTGCGCGACATAGCCGCCAAAAGTAAAGTGGCCCGCGATGCCGCGACCCCGGCCTTTGGGCATCTTTGCGCCATAACCGCCCTTTTCCGCCGCCAGCCGGAGCACGGCTGCCAATCGGCCCGGGTTGAATTTGGGCCCGCCATGATCCGAATAGGGTAGTTCGCGATCCCCGCCCAGCAACCGCAATCGAAGCTGAAGCGGGTCCTCTCCGCGCTGATGCGCGATCTCGTCGAGAAAACTTTGCACAGCGAAGGCGTTGACTGCATGTCCGGGTGCACGCCATGAATCGCGCGGTGCGCCCGATTTGGCAGAGAAATATTCAAGCCGCAAATTTGGGACGATATTGCCGGGGAAATCGTCGACAAAAATCTCGCTCTTCCAATAATCGGTTTCGACTATGCCCGGGCGCCGATAGTTTCGCGCCGCACTGGCAAGACGGTGGGTCCAACCCGTCAAATTGCCCTCGGCGTCAAACGCCGCGCGCAGATGGTGCATCCCGGCAGGCCGATACCAGTCATGCTGCATATCATCATCGCGCGTCCACATCACTTGAACCGGCGCGCCTATCGCTTTCGACACCAGAGCTGCTTCGGCCACATAGTCATTGGTCAGTCGCCGCCCAAAACCGCCACCAATGCGGGTGGGTTCGACACTGATTGTCAGCCGGTCTGTAATGCCCAGAGCCCCGGCAACTAGGCGGTTGGCGCTTGCGGGCGACTGAGTCGGCGCAATGATCCGCACCGATCCCGGCTTTACATCGGCAATCGCGTTTTGCGGTTCCAGCGTCGCATGCGCAACATAGGGTTGCCAATAGGTCGCCTCATATATTTTGTCGGTGCTGGCGAGCGCGGCGTCGAAATCGCCGTCGTTGCGAACAATCTGGCCATTACCCTTTAGCAGGTCTGCGCAATGCTGCTTGAAACTGGCCGAGCTTTCCGACGCATGCGGGCCATGGTCCCATTCGATTTTCAGTGCCTCGCGGCCCTTCATCGCCGCCCAGGTCGAATCCGCCACCACGGCATAGCCTTCGGCCAGTACCGTATAGGGCGCACCCAATGGCGGACGATCGAGCTTGACCACATGTCTGACGCCCGGAACCTTGCGCGCTTCGCTGTCATCGACCGAACGGGCTGTGCCATCGAAATAGGGGCAACGCGCGATTACGGCGTGGAGCATGCCGGGAATTTCGGCGTCGAGCCCGAAAACGGCCTGTCCGGTAACGATGGCTCGCGCATTTTTGACCTTTTGCGCTGTGCCAATCAGTTGGAAACTGTCATGGGACTTGAGCTCGGGATCGATCCCCGCACTATCCAGTTTCGCAGCAGCTTCGGCCAGTTCGCCATAGCCTGCTTTCCGGCCCGATGCCTTGTGCTGAACCTGCCCTTGTTCGACCGAAAGTTCGGTTTCCGGCACGCTCCATTTTTGCGCCGCGGCCTTTACCAGCAGCGTCCGCGCAACCGCGCCAGCCTTTCGCAATCCGAGCCAATGTCCTGCGATCGAATTGCTGCCGCCCGACCCTTGCGGCAGGTTTTTGAAAGCAATGGCACCGTTTTCGCCAATCTTTAGCGCGAGGGGCAATTGCGTCACCTCGACTTTGGCAAAATCGACTTCCAGCTCTTCTGCGACCAGCATGGGCAGGGAGGTATCGACGCCTTGCCCCATTTCGGGGTTGGGATAGCCGATTGTGATCTTGCCTTTCGGGTCGATCATCACAAAGACATTGACCGAAGCGCCATCGCCGACGCCGTCTTCGGCCCATGCACGGCCCGGTCGGGAAAATGCACCCAGCGATGCGGTAACCACCAGCGCCCCTGCGACACCGGCATAGCCGATCAATCCGCGCCGTGTGAGTCCGGTTGCGGGCGCGCTCATTTCGCTCCCCCCTTGGCGGCAAGCGCCGCTGCGCGATGAATGGCCTTGCGCAAACGGTAATAGGTGCCGCAGCGACAGAGATTATCGAGGCTGGCATCAATGTCCGCATCGGTCGGGTTGGGAATGCGTTTGAGCAAATCGACCACGGTCATGATCTGGCCGGCCTGGCAATAGCCGCATTGCGCAACATCTTCCTCAATCCATGCCTGCTGGACCGCGTGTAGCCTGTCGCCGTCCGCCAGACCCTCTATCGTCACAATCTTGCTGCCCGCAACCGCAGACATCGGAATGATGCAGGAACGGGCTATCTCGCCATCGACATGGACCGCACACGCGCCGCAAATGCCTCGGCCGCAGCCAAATTTCGCGCCTTTCAGCTTAGCATCTTCGCGCAAATACCAAAGCAGCGGCATGTCCTCATCGCCCTGATATTCACGCACTTCGCCGTTCAACGATAATCGCATGCTCCCACCTCTGCGCGCACTTTAGACGCCTGAGCGGGGTCGGCAATTTCGTCTGTCGATAATGCTTGCCAGTTTGCCGAATAGCTGGCCGGTTCAGTCCAGCAGGATGAATATGGCCACGGCAATCACCATCAACGCAAAGATGGCCCGAGCAATCGCAACGCGGCTTTCGAGATATTTGGCGAGCGGCAATGCGGCCAGCGTGCCCCCTGCCCCGCCGACCACAAGTGCACCGAAAACTGGCCAGATCAATTGCCCCGACGCGCAACATCCTGGACGGCTGCATCGGGTGCGGATGCCTGTCGCTGAAGAAATGTGCGCTATATAATCCGGGGGATCGAGCAGCGCGCGGCGGCGCTGGCCCGCGTTATGTGATTGGTGATCCTTATAGCGACTAGAAATTCAGCTCGCACGCGGTTCGCCAGCGGAGTCCAGTGCCATCCAGAAGATTGGCGAGCTGGCCAGCCGCAGGAAATTCTGCGCGATCAGCGGGTCGATGCTGTGTCCGCTTTCCCGCATCACCGCCGCCATCGCCGCTTTTGAACCGCCTTCGGCCAAAGCCGCATCCGCTATTCGGGTAACGGCAACAATGTGCGCGGCCAGTTGGTCGCATTCGTTCTGGGGCATGCCGGAATCGTCATTGATGAGGCGAAGCATCATTGCATGATGAACGGCATCGAGCCGCCCGGCTTCGACGCCCATTGCCTGAATAAGCTTTGACCCCATGAAGCTCGCCCGCGCATTGCGGGCGAACGCGCTAACGATGGCATCTTCATGCCGTAATGCCTGTGCCGACCCGATCATGTCTTAAACCCCTGACGTGGAGAAGGCATTATGCGCTATTCGGCGTTGCCAATTGGTTAAACTGTCAGAAGGTGTAACTGACGCCCCCGGCGAGGAACCATTGGTCGGCGTCTCCGCGGATCGATGTGACCGGCGACCGTTTTGCATCGCCGGTCAGCCGCGAATAGCTGACCAGCCCAAAGACAGCCCAACCCCCGTCACGCGCGTCGCCCGAAAGGTCGACACCGCCCAGGAAGGAGGCACCGTAGCTTTTCCAGCCGCTGTCTGCATCGAAAACCGGCAAGCCGCTTGCGGCGCTACCAGCGGCATCGATGCTGTAATAGGTGTCGGCATAGTCGGCATCGACATGCGTGGCCGACAGGCTGAGGCTGGTGAATATGGCGGTCGACAGCGGCGTCGAATAGCTGATGCCGGGGCTTATCAGCCGCCCGCCATGCGCGCCCGCCACGTCCCATTGAATGTCGGTCGACAGGGTGAATGTGTCGAACGGGTTGAGCACCTTAGAAAAAGACACGCCAGCTGTTGCACCCAACTCGACCGCGACATCTTCCTTCCCAAGTGAGCGAACGACAGGGTCTTTAATGTCGCTGCGGCGGTCGAGGCGCACACGTACGAGCGGTCCGGCAAGAAATTTCACATTCCGATCGCTGTTCCCGTCGCGTACAAGATCGACGTAAAGCCCGGGCCCTCGCGCGCCGAAATCGAAGCCGCTGACGCTGCCCTGCGCGATGGGTGCGGGGAAAAGGACATAATCGTCCGAACCTTCATAGCTCGGTCCATAGCCCGCGCCGATGCCGAGCGTCAGCCAGTCGCCGGCAAATACGCCGCGATCGGGCGCGTCGGCCTTGGCCGTCTCGCTTTCCTGCGTTTGTGCGGATAGCGGCTTTGCCAAGGCAAATGCTTGCAGTGCAAGCGCGACCGCGGCCAAGTGGGCAAATTTCATGGAAGGCTCCCGTTTGTATCGGCCATGGAAACAATCGGAATAATCAATTGGTTCCGCATGCTGCGGACCGATTGCCACTTACAGCATATATTTCATCTTGACGCGCTGGCTTACCTCGTCGGCGTCAATCAGAAATGCGGCAGCCTTGAACCTGGGCGGGCCTGTCACGACCGCAGGGTTGCGGGAAAATCCGAAGCCTTCTTTGGGCAGGAAAACCGCCATATCCATTTTGTTGTTGGCATTTTCGTCGTGCAGCAACGCGATCGCGTAAGTGCCCTGAGACAGTCCGTTAAAGCTCACTTTTTCAGCATCGCTGGCCGCAACCTTTGCACGGTGGCTTTTTGGATCTTTGCTGCAGTCGGGGAAATATTTCGGATTGGATGTAACGCAAACGAGGACGTTGCCCTTCATGCTGCGCAAACCATAGACGCTGACATCAAGCGTTGACGTGGCCGGATTGGCGCTGACCGCTGCGCCGCTCAAAACTGCCAAGCCCAAGATCGGTGCCGCAAATTTTGTCCCAAAACCTGAAATATAACCCATAATTCCCCCGATACGCATCGTGATGTTTCTGGTGATGCGTTGCTGTTATCAGCCAATTTCCTAATTTGCCGTTAACCATGAATTTCGGAAACAGCTCCCACCCCATATGGTTGGTTATTCCCATAACGGTCATGATGCCAAGCACAAGCCCGATTGCGCCAACATGAATGGGAATGATGAACACCAGCGCAGGGATGATTATCGCGCCAGTCAGCGCCTCCCAAGGGTGGAACGACATCGCCGCCCAAGCGGTCGGCGGGCGGCTTTCATGGTGGACGGCATGTGCGGTTTTGAACCACCATGGCCGGTGCATCAGCCGGTGGGTCCAGTAGAACCACGTATCGTGCGCGAAGAGATAGAGGAGTATCGACAGCGGCAGATACCAGAGGGGGTATTCCCCGGCATCCCGATAAATCAGTGTCCATCCGTGACTGTTCCATCCCCAGGCCACGATACCGGCAGGAACACCATAAATCGCGGCGGAGAGCAACGACCAGTATATTTCACGATTTATCTGCGGCTTCAGTCGATCGTACAGGCCAGGGCGGACGCGGGATGTGATCCATGCGAAAAGACCGCTGGTGGCAAGGTAGCGCACGCCCACGATCAAGGTCATGGCGAGAGCCGAGAGCAGCGCGGCAGTTATTGCGTTCATGCGCCGCCCTTACCCTGCTTGCTATCGGCTTAGCAAATTCTGCGTGCTGAAACCTGGTCCGCCCGAAATGCTGATGACGTCGCCGTCATGCATGATCGCGGTCGGCCCTGCGAAGTGCGTGGCGGCATCGCCGGTCAGCGCGAACTCCAGCGGCTTTGGCACCGACGGCACGATATGGGTGAAGGCGAGCATCCCCACACCGGCCTTTTTCGCCACGTCGGCCGCCTGTTCCGGGCTGATATGATAATCCTGGATATCCGCGAATATCTTGGCCCGGTTGGCATTGCCTGATTTGCGGGCGCTGTTTTCGAGCATTTTGACCATGCGCGGCGACAGGAGCTCGCTCACCATAAGGTCGCTGCCCTTTGCCGCGGCGGCCAGGGCGGGAGTGTAGGCGGTGTCGCCGGTGATGGTGACACTTCGCCCTTTCCAGTCGACCCGATAGCCAAAAGCCGGCTTGATAGGATCGTGATCGACGGCAAAGGCCGTGATGCGAACGCCGCCGCTGTTGTAGACCAGACCCGGCGACACCGTGCTTCCCGTCATGCCGAAACCCGATGGCGGCACCACTGCCTCACCATGATGGGCGATGCGGTAGGTGCTGTCGATTTTATAGGCGCGGTTGAGGCCTTCGGTGATTTCAGCGACGCCTTCGGGACCGAAGACCGGCAAGGGCGTTTTGGCGCTGGTCCCCGCCCAGCGTTGCAGGGTGAAAGGACCAAGGCCTTCGAAATGGTCGCTGTGCAAATGGGTCAGCCAAACGCCCCGGACTTTATCGAGCGGCAGGCGCATCAGCGACAGCGTTTCGCCCGAACCTTCGCCCATGTCGAAAACGAACAGCGTCCCGTCGGCAATAACGACAGTGCACGCCGCCGCGCGGTCGCGGCTGGGAAGCGGCGAACCAGTGCCGCAAAATCCGACGTGGAGTTGGTCGGCTGGCAACCCTGCCATAACATTGCGCGACATCGCCGCATCCGCGCCGCGCTGCATAAGCGTCATGGCAATCGCGTCGCGCTGTAGGTAAACGACGCCGCCCGCCAACGCCGCAAGGCCAAGTGCAGCCCAAGCCCATTTTTTCTGCATAACCCCTCCCCGAAAGTGTGAAGGTCAGTCTTTCGCCTTTGCCAGCTTACGCTCGATTGCACCCGATAACATGTGAAAAGCCTCACCTGCGGGCGAACGGTGCGCAAACACCCCGACCGGCAAGCGGTGAACGGCCATTTGCTCAACCGCGCTGGCCATCGGGATACGCGGCCAGTCGGGGTTGGCAGAGGTCGCGGCAACATGCAAATTGCGGCGCCGGTCGACCATCGAAAATACCGGCAGCAATGGCGCATGACCCTTATGATGTTCCTTGAGATGCGCGACGACATCGGCAAGCGCCCGTTGCGACAAGGGGGACGGGATTACTGGTACGATGATGATATCGGCAGCGCGCATCATCTGTTCGCTGGTTTCGGTCAGGCCCGGCGGGCAATCCAGAAAGATGCGATCATATTTGCTGCTGATGGTCTCCACAAGTTTTGCCAGCCGCTTCTTCTTGCCGAGCGACGCCAGGAAGCCATCGAGGCTGCGCAGCGAAATATCGGCAGGGAGCAGGTCCAGATTGGCAATGGTCGTTGTGGTTATAAGACTGTCGGGTTCGATATCGCGCTCGAAAACCGACCTTGCTTTAGGTTTCTTCGCTGGCTCATGCCCCAGGATGAAGCTCGCGGCCGATTGGGGGTCCAGATCCCAGAGGAGTGTTTTTTTGTCGCGTCGCAACGCCGCTTCCGCTGCCAGATTGACGGTCAGTGTCGTTTTGCCGACCCCGCCCTTCAGGCTGTAAATCGCAATCACTTTTGCCTTATGTGCCATAACCTCTTGCTCTCCCCCGACGCGTCGAATGTCAATTGCCCAGAAAGCTGTGTATTTCCCTGGGACAAGCCTTTCCCTGACGATTCCGCTGCGCTAGGGCCACAGGCGTGACACGCGAAAACTTCAAATGCGACTTGGCGATTGTCGGCGGCGGCCTTGCGGGCGGATTGATTGCGCTCGCGGTTGCGCGGATGCGGCCGGAGCTGAAAATTGTGCTTATCGAACAAGGCGAAAGCTTTGGCGGCAACCATATCTGGAGCTATTTTGCCACCGACATATTGCCCGAGCATCGCTGGCTGACCGCGCCGCTCGTGACCTATGGCTGGTCGGGATATGAGGTGCGTTTTCCGGCGCATAGCCGCGAGCTAGACAATATCTATTACACCATCGAGTCAGAACGCCTTGACTGGGTGCTGCGCAACAACCTGCCCGCGTCGGCGCTAATGCTGGGACGCGAGGTGAAGTCGGTTTCGCCGCGCCTGGTGGTCCTGGATGGCGCCCAGCGGATCAATGCCGGCGGCGTCATCGACGCGCGCGGCGGCGGCGATCTCAACCATCTCGATTGCGGCTGGCAGAAGTTCACCGGACAGTTGATGCAATTGGCCGAGCCGCATAATCTGACCAAGCCGATCGTCATGGATGCGACTGTCGAGCAATATGACGGCTATCGCTTCGTCTATGTCCTTCCTTTCGGGATGGACAAGATCTTCGTCGAGGACACTTATTACAGCGACAAGCCAGACCATGATGCGCGCCGCTATCGCCAGCGGATCGCGCAATATGCCGATACGCAAGGCTGGAAGGTCGAGCGTGTGCTGCGCGAGGAGAATGGCGTTCTCCCCGTTGTGATGGGCGGCGATCTGGAAAGCTACTGGGCAAGCGGAAGTGGACGGACCGCGAAGGCCGGCGCGCGCGGCGCGTTCTTCCAGGCTGTCACCAGCTATTCGTTGCCGGATGCGGTGCGTAACGCGATTTTCATCGCCGAACAGCCTGATCTCGATGGTGACAAACTCAACATGCTGATGCGCCAGCGCGCGCAGGAGCATTGGCAGAACGGCAAATTCTATCGCATGCTCAACCGGATGCTGTTCCGTGGCGCGGATGTGACCGACCGGTACAAGATTCTTGAGCGCTTCTACAGGCTAAAGCCCGGATTGATCGAGCGCTTCTATGCGGGGAATACGACCGGCGGTGACAAGGCGCGCATATTGTCTGGCAAGCCGCCCATTCCCATCGGGAAAGCCATCACCGCGATCCGGAGCAAGAAGAAATGAGCCAAAACTCCCATTTCGTCATCCCGAACTCGTTTCGGGATAACGCACTACCGTCGCTTGTTATCCTGAACCAAGTTCAGGATGACGAATTTGTAGGTGGAGCAAAACAGAAATGACAAAGACAGCGGCGATCATCGGTGCCGGATTTGGCGGACTGGCGCTCGCCATGAGGCTGCAATCGGCGGGCGTTGCGACCACGATCATCGAGGCGCGCGATAAACCCGGTGGTCGTGGCTATTATTGGGAGAAGGACGGGTTCACCTTTGACGGCGGCCCCACGGTGATTACCGATCCGCCCTGTCTGGAAGAATTATGGGCCTTGTCCGGTCACAAGATGGCCGACGATATTGAGTTGATGCCAGTCTTTCCATTCTACCGCCTGAACTGGGCCGATGGCACCAATTTCGATTATTCGAACGACGCGCCAGGATTGAAGGCGGAGATCGAAAAGCTTAACCCCGCCGATGTCGAGGGCTATCGCCGCTTCCTTGAATATTCGAAGAACGTGTATCGCGAAGGCTATGTAAAGCTGGGCGCGGTCCCGTTTCTCGACTTTGCATCGATGGTGAAGGCCGCGCCTGCGCTGGCAAAATATCAGGCGTGGCGATCGGTCTATTCGATTGTGTCCTCTTATGTGCAGAATGAAAAACTACGTGAGGCATTGTCCTTCCACACCCTGCTGGTCGGCGGCAACCCGATGAATACGAGCGCAATATATGCGCTCATTCACACGATTGAAAAGGACGGCGGGGTCTGGTTCGCCAAGGGCGGAACCAACAGGCTGGTCGCGGCGATGGTAAAGCATTTCGAGCGGCTCGGCGGCACCGTCCGGCTGGGTGACCCGGTTGCCGAAATCGAAACGCGCGGCGACAAGGTGACGGGCGTCCGCACGAAATCGGGCTGGCGGATGGACTGCGATGTTGCGGCGTCGAATGGCGATCTGATGCACACTTACAAGGATTTGCTGACCAGCAACAAACGTGGCGAGCGGGCAGCGAAATCGCTCCGCCGCAAAAGCTGGTCGCCGTCGCTGTTCGTGCTGCATCTCGGCATCAAGGGCACCTGGCCGGGCATTCCGCATCATATGATCCTGTTCGGCCCGCGCTATAAAGGACTGCTCGACGACATCTATAAGAACGGCATTTTGCCTGCGGATTTTTCACTCTACCTGCACCACCCGACGGTGACCGACCCGAGCCTTGCACCAGAGGGTCATTCGACTTTCTACGCGCTCGCCCCTGTTGCACATATGGGCAAGGCGCCGCTCGATTGGGACGGAGATGTTGGTGAGGCGATGAAGGAACGAATCCTCGACGAGCTCGAACGCCGTTTGATCCCCGATATCCGGAGCCGCATCGTCACACAGTTCCATTACACGCCCGCCGATTTCGGCCGCGACCTTAGCGCGCATCTGGGAAGCGCGTTCAGTCTGGAGCCTGTCCTCTGGCAATCGGCATATCTGCGCGCGCATAACCGCGATGACGCTATTCCGAACCTGTATTTCGTGGGCGCCGGCACGCATCCCGGAGCAGGCATCCCGGGTGTGGTGGGAAGCGCAAAAGCGACGGCGGCGTTGATATTGGAGGACATGGCTTGAAGCGACTTGCTGTTTATTGCGGTTCGGCAACGCCTCAAAATCCGATTTACATCATGGCCGCCGCTGCCGTCGGGAAAGCGCTCGCCGAACGCGGTATCGGCGTTGTTTATGGCGGCGGCAGGCTGGGGCTAATGGGCGCTGTCGCCGACGCTGCGCTGGCGGCTGGCGGCGAGGTTATCGGCATCATTCCCGAGGCTCTGGTTGGAGCTGAGGTCGCGCATCGCGGCTGCACTGAACTGCATGTCGTGTCCGGCATGCACGAGAGGAAGGCGCGCTTTACCGACCTGTCGGACGGCTTCATCACCATCCCCGGCGGTGTCGGCACGATGGATGAATTATGGGAGGCGATCAGCTGGTCGCAGCTTGGTTATCACTCCAAGCCGGTCGGCGTTCTCAATATTGCGGGCTTCTACGACCAGCTTATCGCATTCAACCAGAACATGATCGATGTCGGTTTCATTCGTCCGCAGCATGCCGGGATCATGATTGTCGATGATACGCTCGATGGTTTGCTCGACAAGATGGCGAAATATGTTCCGCACAGGAATATCTTTCAGATGAAGGCGGATGACCTTTAAGCCCCTCCCCTTCAGGGGAGGGGTTGGGGTGGGGGCTGACGGCCTACGCCGCGCTAACCGGACAGACCCCTCCCCCGACCCCTCCCCTGAAGGGGAGTGGAGAAGGGTCGCGCTGGTGGCGTTCGCGCAGGAGAGCATATCGCGCGGGTCGAAGTCTTTCCGCTTCGCCAGCCGCCTGTTCGACAAAACCACGCGCGAGCGGGTGTGGCTGCTCTACGCCTGGTGCCGCAAATGCGATGATATGGCCGACGGGCAGGATCATGGCGGCGCGATGGAAGCAGTGGAAGACCCCATGGCGCGGCTTGCCATGATACGCGAGCTGACAGCAAAGGCACTGGACGGTGAGCCGACCGGCGAACCCGCATTCGATTGCCTTGCCGTGGTCGCGCAGGAGTGCGGGCTGACCCAAAAAATGGCGGCTGATGTGATAGAGGGGTTCGCGCTCGACACCGCCGACTGGCACCCGCGCCGCGAGAGCGACCTCTATCGCTATTGCTACCATGTCGCGGGCGCCGTCGGCGTGATGATGGCGGTGGTAATGGGTGTATCGCCCGATGACGACGCTACACTCGACCGTGCGTGCGACCTCGGCCTCGCTTTCCAGCTCGCCAATATCGCACGTGACATTGCCGAGGATGATGCCGCGGGGCGGTGCTATCTGCCCGACGACTGGCTGGCAACGCTCGACATCGCGCCGGGCGAGCATATGAAGCCGCATAACCGTCGGAAACTCGCGCTGATGGGCCGCTGGCTGGCCGACGAGGCAGAGCAATATGAGGCATCGGCGCGGGTCGGGGCAGCAGCCTTGCCCTTCCGCGCGCGGTGGGCGGTCCTGTCAGCCGCCGGGATCTACGGTGAAATTGCACGCAAGGTGCGCCGCGCTGGCGCAACTGCATGGGATGAGCGGATTTATACGAGCCGGCCTGAAAAGTTTCGTTGGGTGCGGAAGGCATTTGTCGATGCGACCGCGAATAACCCGCGCGAAATGGCGCGCGACGCGTTGTGGACGCGGCCCAAATAGACCTCGTCGTCCCCGCGAAGGCGGGGACGACGGCTAACTGGCCAGTAGTTTAGCCGCCCGGCCCGCTAACCGCTCCACCGCCGCCTCGTGAATACCCGGCGCGCAGCAGATCAGGCCGAAGTCTATCGGTTCGCGCTTGTTGTAGACAATCGGCCTGCCCAAAGCATCGCTCACCACCGCCCCAGCCTCTTGCGCGACAAGGTGCGCAGCGGCAATGTCCCACTCATTACCCCAGCGCAAAGTTGCCACCAGATCGGCCCGGTCGCACGCGACCATGGTCATCCGCATGGCAATGCTGTTGGGCTTTTGGACCGTGGCAAGGTCGCGGTCGATCCTCGGCAGATCATCGGCCGGTACGCGCGAACCAACAAAATCCAGCCGCGAACTCCCTGAAAGTCGCTCACCGTTGCAGGTAACCCCCTCCCCGCTCGCTGCGACCCACAGCTTGGATTGTGCAGGCGCTGCCATCACGGAAAACACCGGTTGTCCGTCGGCGACCAGCGCCACTGAAACGCACCATCCGCTTCGTCCCCGTACATAATCGCGGGTGCCGTCTATGGGATCGACCAGCCACAGCAGCCGGGCATCCAACCGCGCCGGATCATCGACGGTTTCTTCGGACAGCCACGCCGCCTCGGGCAATATCTCGCGCAAACGATCGTTCAGGAGCGCATCGACCGCCATATCGATGTCGCTCACCGGATTATTCGCGCTCTTTTCCCAGACCTTGGCGTCAGGCACTGCACCCTCACGCCAGCTTGTAAAGGCGAGCGCCGCCGCCTCCTGCGTGGCGGCAATCACGGCATCCCTGTCAATCGAGCGCTCAGGCACCCGCGACCATCATGCCATCGATGCGAAGCGTCGGAACGTTATTGCTGCGGATAAATTCAAGATCGTTGGCGGCAATCATTGCCGCGAACATGTCCTTCAAATTGCCTGCAATGGTGAATTCGCTCACCGGCCCGGCAATTTCGCCATCGACGATCAGGAACCCGGCGGCTCCCCGGCTATAATCCCCGGTCACCGGATTGACGCCCTGCCCGGCAAGTTCGTGTACATATATGCCGTGTTTGATATCGGCCATCAGCTCGGCGGGCGTGACTGTCCCGCCCTCCAAATGCAAGTTCGATGCACTGACCCCAGGCGCACCGCTGACGCCGCGGCTGGCGTGTCCGGTGGGCTCAAGCCCGAGTTGCCGCGCCGACGCGCTTTCCATCAACCAGCCGGTGAGCACGCCACGATCGATGATCGAACGGCGCGCGGTGGGCAAGCCTTCGCCGTCAAAGGCTTTTGAAGCAAGCCCGCGTTTGCGATGCGGGTCATCGATGATCGAAATGCTACTGTCGAACAATTGCGTGCCGTTCGCATCGAGCAGAAAGCTCGTCTTGCGGGCGATTGCCGAGCCTGAGATCGCACCCAGCAAATGCCCGACCAGGGAACTGCCTATACGCGGGTCGAAGATGATCGGCATTTGGCCGCTTTTGACCGTGTCGGGGTTGACGCGCTTGACGGCGCGTTCGCCCGCGCGCTTGCCTATCGCTGCTGGGCTGTCGAGGTCGGAATAATGACGCGCGGTGCGCCAGTCATAATCGCGTTCCTTGGCATCGCCATCGCCAGCCAACACGCTTGCCGAAATGCCGTACCCCGAGCCGGATTTGACACCGGCAAAACCGTGGCTGGTCGCCAATGCGAATATCGAGCGGCTCGCGCTGGCCCCTGAACCTTCGCTGTTGGTGACACCCGGCACCGCGCGCGCGGCATCTTCGCATTCGAGTGCAGCAGCACGCAATTCAGCCGGGTCGGGATCCTTGCCATCATCGGCGTCAAGGTCGGGCAGCGCGCCGGTCAGCAGTCGGTCCTGCGGTGCGAGGCCGGCATATTGGTCCTCCGGCGCTTCCTTCGCCATATCGATGGCGCGCGTCACCAGACCGGCCAAAATCGCCGGGTTCATGTTGGAGGAGGAAATTGTTGCCGACCGCTGCCCGACAAATACGCGAAGGCCGATATCCTCGCCTTCGGAACGGGCCACGTCCTCGAGCGCGCCGAGCCGCACCTGCACTTCGGTAGAGGCATCGCAGACATAGACTGCGTCGGCGGCATCCGCGCCTGCCTTGATTGCCTGGGAAACGAGATTTTGCGCGCGATCCAGCGCTTCATGGGGTTTCAACATCGCTCCCGCTTAGGCGCGGGGCGATTGAGCGTCAATTCATTGGGCTTTAGAAAACCGTGAACAAAACCGACAGCGCGACCGGAATTCCAAGCGCGGCGACCCATAATTTGATGCGATCGATGTTAAAGCGCGTTTCGAGATTGAAGTCGCCCAATTCACCCTTTTCCAGTGCCTGCCAGCGACGCTCCATATTGCGGCAGGCGGGAATGACCATCGCGACAAATCCGACCAGCGCAAAATAGGGCAGGATCGACGTGCCTTCGGAATGCATTGCAGGCGAAGTAATGAAAATTAGCGCCAGCGTATAGACCACCAAAGCGATCGCGACATGATCACTGATGCGCTTGGCATAGCTTTTATGCACACGAGCATGCGTTGCCTGCTGGGTTCTGGCCATCTTACTCTCCCCTGACTCTCCGGTAACAAGATTGTCACCATCCAGCCCGAGTTTCAAGCGGATTTACCAAGCTTTAAGGTAGCCCCAAAATCTTGTGATTTTGCAAGGACAAACGCCATTTCGGGTTTTCCATGACGAAGCGTGTTGCAGCCTCCACATTGGCCATGTTCGACTCGCGGCTGCCCGAATCCATCGGCTGGATCAGGAAATTGACGAAGTCCCATTGCTGCATTTCAGCAGTGTCGCTGCCGGGCTGCGGCCAGACCAGCTTCAGTTCGTCCCCCCTGCGTTGCACAACCGCCGATCCGGCCTTTGGGCTGATGCAGACCCAGTCGATGCCCGGATGAACCGCAAGCGTGCCGTTGCTTTCGATGGCGATGGTGAAGCCCTTTGCATGAAGCGCGTCGACGATGGCGTCGTCCACCTGAAGCATGGGTTCACCGCCGGTTATCACAACATAGCGGTTATCGTCGGCCTCGCCCCACAGGTCCGCGACCTTTTCCGCCAGAGCCTTTGGCTCATAGCGCCCGCCATTGACACCATCCATGCCGACAAAATCGGTGTCACAGAACTGGCAGACTGCGGTTGCGCGATCCTCCTCTCGCCCGGTCCACAAATTACATCCGGCAAATCGCAGGAACACCGCGCGCCGTCCCGCATGGACACCCTCCCCTTGCAGTGTCAGGAAGATTTCCTTGACTGCGTAGCTCATGCGTAGATCGTCGGGTCGGGCAAACCCGCATCGGCAAAGCCTTTGGCACGCAGGCGACACGCGTCGCACTTGCCGCAGGCTTTGTTATCGGGAGAGGGGTCGTAGCATGACCAGCTCATGCCCACATCCAAGCCCAGCCGCGCCGCCTCAGTCGCGATATCGGCCTTGGTCATGTGAAGTAGCGGGGTGTGGACGGTAAACAGGTCACCCTCAACTCCCGCCTTGGTGGCAAGATTCGCCGTCGCTTCGAACGCGCGAATGAATTCGGGCCGGCAATCGGGATAGCCCGAATAATCGAGCGCATTGACACCAATCCACAAATCGCGCGCACCTCGGGCCTCGGCAAGCCCCAGACAAAGCGAGAGAAAGATGGTGTTACGCGCGGGGACGTAGGTCACCGGAATGGCATCCGCCTCGACGCCGTCCTTGGGCACATCGATATCCGCTGTCAGCGCCGATCCACCAAAACGCGTCAGGTCAAGTGGCAGAACGATATGCTCAACCGCGCCCAAATGCGTCGCAATCCGTGCCGCGCTTTCCAGTTCGATCCGGTGGCGCTGATTGTAATCGATGGTCAGTGCTACCAGCGCAAACCCCGCCTCGCGCGCCAACCCGGCGACGACCATCGAGTCAAGGCCACCCGACAGAAGGACGATGGCGGATTTTGCTTTTGCGGTCATGCAAGTTCTTTATGCAAATCCCCCCGACTCGTCATCCTGAACTTGTTTCAGGATAACAAGCGGCGGTGCGTTATCCTGAAACAAGTTCAGGATGACGAAATAAGGTGCCGAGAAGGAAAATGGCGCACCCGGAGCGATTCGAACGCCCGACCCTCAGATTCGTAGTCTGATGCTCTATCCAGCTGAGCTACGGGTGCGTGGAGGCGTGCCAATAAGCGTGGGCCCACCAAATCGCAACCCCTAATTTATCCAACAGTCGCGCGTAGCGCTCACTTGCTTTGCAGCGAAGCAAAGCCGGTCTTTGAAAGATCGGGTTGTTTATCGATAATGTCCTGCGGACAATCAATATCCCACGGAAATTTGCGGCTGTTTACGCCCGGCCAGACCAGCTGCCAGACCGGGAATGGCTCACCTTCATAATACCAGCGGGTGAAATTCATATAGTCGCGTGCGGCCTTCTCCCCAGCCTCGACAAACACCACAGGATAGCCCTCCAGTAAGCCTTCGATCGCAACGCCCGGGACAAACCGTTCACCTTCTTTGAGCCTGCTGTAGAACTCGTTTATCATCCAGTGGTGAATGCTTGATGATAAGCCGAAAACTATCAGCTCGGGCGCTCCGTAGCTTTCATAGGCGCCGGTCGAATATGAAAAATTGGGTTCCCCGCTCGGTTCGTCAACACGGTCGGCCACCGACATGACGGCGTGACCATGCTTCTCGATCTTGTCGAGATAGCTTTGGTCGAAGGGATCGGCCTGCGGTTTACCTTTCAGCGACATGCAACCTCGCGAACAATTGCCGAACTACTGCGGTGATGCGCTATAATGGTAAATCTGTGATAGCAAGCATGTGGACAAGATGACGTCGGGAGTGGGAAGCTTCGAAAATGACACCGCACTCGATTGGGCATCGGCTGTGCAAACGATCGAGGACGTGCGGGAGCCATTTGCGCGGCTAAAAGTCTATACTGATGGCCATCCAGACGGCGGCGATGCCACTATTGATGCTGATTTTGCTTGCGAACTGATCGCCGCCGCCGAAACCGTCGCCATGCTCATGGGTCGCAAGGTTTCGACTTTCCCGCAGGAACTGGCTACCAATCTTGCCGGTGCAGGCGCGCCCGACGACCTCATGTTCCATCAGGCGCGCAACGCCGTGCTCTGCGTCCTGCGAAATTCCGAACTAGCGGAGCTTTGGTTGGAAGCGACCGAAGATGGCGAGGAAAATGATTGGAACGCCGAAATCACTCACCTAATCGACCGTTTGAATCCCGAAATCGACTATATGCCTTGGGAGGACAAATATGTCGAAGAGCACAATAACGCGGCAATCGGCAAATGCTGTTTTTGCGACGGTGAAATTGTCCGCGCCGAATTATTTGGGCTGAACGTCCACGACTATGCCGATATGGTCGTCGAGTCGCACGGTCTATGGTGTCACCTGCGCTGCCTTAACGGACGGCTCCACCATAAATATGTGATTTCGAATCTGAAATTCGATCCCGATAACGAGCCAGATCTCGATCTGCTTTAACGCAGCGCCGCCCCTTCGACGTCGCCTGCGGCGTCGCCCAGGGCAAGCTCAAGCCGCCAAGGCGGCTTGAGCCGCCGCCAACCGCGCGATTGGCACGCGATATGGCGAGGCGCTGACATAATCGAGGCCGGTCGCTTCGCAGAAGGCAATGCTTGCCGGATCGCCACCATGTTCGCCGCAGATGCCGAGCTTGATGTCCGGCCGTGTGGCACGGCCCTTGGCGGTGGCGATCTCGATGAGCTGGCCCACACCTTCGACGTCAAGGGAAACGAACGGATCGCGCGCGTAAATACCCTTGTCGACATAATGTGTCAGGAAGCGCGCGGCGTCATCGCGTGAGACTCCCAGCGTGGTTTGCGTCAGATCGTTGGTCCCAAAGCTGAAGAAGCTGCCGACTTCGGCGATTTCGTCTGCCAGCAGCGCGGCACGCGGAAGCTCGATCATCGTGCCGACCAGATAGTCGATGCGCTTGCCCTGTTCTGCGAACACGGCTTCGGCGGCCTTGTCGACTACATCCTTCATCAACTCCAGCTCGCGTTTGGTGCCGACCAGCGGGATCATGATTTCGGGAACCGGGGCGACTGCAAGACTGCAGGCTGCCTCGAAAATTGCGCGCGCCTGCATCTCGTAAATTTCGGGATAGGTCACGCCCAGCCGGCAGCCCCGATGGCCCAGCATCGGGTTGAATTCGTGGAGTTCATTGGCGCGTTGCTTCAGCAATTCGATACCGACACCGGCGGCGTCGGCTACCTCGGCAAATTCCTCTTCGCGGTGCGGCAGGAATTCGTGCAGCGGCGGGTCGAGCAGGCGGATGGTCACGGGAAGCCCCGCCATCACCTCAAATATCGCCGCGAAATCCTTGCGCTGTTCGGGCAGCAGTTTGTCGAGCGCGACGCGGCGGCCCTTCTCATCATCGGCCAGGATCATTTGACGTACTGCGGTGATGCGCGCGGCGTCGAAGAACATGTGCTCGGTGCGGCAGAGACCAATGCCCTCCGCGCCAAAATCCCGCGCGGTCTGCGCATCCAATGGCGTTTCGGCATTGGCGCGCACCTTCATGCGGCGGCCCGCGTCGGCCCAGGTCATCAGCGTGCCGAAATCGCCGACCAGTTCGGGCTGGATGGTTGCGACTTCGCCTGCCATAACTTCGCCGGTCGAACCATCAAGCGTCAGGACATCGCCTTCGCCCAGAGTCCGCCCGCCGACGCGGAGCGTCTTGGTCGCAGCGTCGATCTGCAGCCCGCCTGCGCCCGACACACATGGTCGGCCCATGCCACGCGCAACGACAGCGGCATGGCTGGTCATACCGCCGCGCGCGGTCAATATGCCTTTCGCGGCGTGCATGCCATGAATGTCTTCGGGGCTGGTTTCGACGCGGACGAGGATGACGGGTTCTCCGCGCTCATTCCATTTTTCGGCGGTGTCGGCGTCGAACACGACCTTGCCCGACGCCGCGCCGGGCGAAGCCGGCAGACCTGAGGTGAGTACATCGCGCGTCGCCTCTGGATCGAGCGTGGGGTGGAGCAGCTGGTCCAGCGCCATCGGGTCGACGCGCTGGATCGCTTCGTCTTTCGTGATCACGCCAGCCTCAGCCATATCGACTGCAATCTTCAGCGCGGCCTTGGCGGTCCGCTTGCCCGACCGCGTTTGCAACATCCACAGAGTGCCGCGTTCCACGGTGAACTCGATGTCCTGCATGTCGCGGTAATGGCTTTCGAGGATCTCGAAAACGCGCGCCAGTTCGGCATAGACCTCCGGCATAGCCTCTTCCATGCTCAGCGGCTTGGCCCCTGCCCGCTCGCGTGCTGTCCTAGTCAGATATTGCGGTGTGCGGATGCCTGCGACCACGTCCTCACCCTGCGCGTTGATCAGATATTCGCCATAATAGGCATTTTCACCGGTGGCGGGGTCGCGGGTAAACGCGACGCCCGTTGCCGATGTCTCGCCCATATTGCCGAAGACCATCGCCTGCACATTGACCGCGGTGCCCCAGTCGCCGGGGATGTTGTTGAGGCGGCGATAGACTTTCGCGCGGTCCGATTCCCACGACCCGAACACCGCGCCGACCGCGCCCCATAATTGGTCATGGACATCCTGCGGGAACGGCTTGCCCCACTGATCTTCAACCAGTTTCTTATATTCGCCAACCAAGGTCTTCAAATCATCGGCAGAAAGTTCGGTATCGAGATAAAATCCGCGATCTTCTTTGGCGATTTCAAGCGCTTCTTCAAACGCGCCATGGTCGAGTTCGAGCACGACATCGGCATACATCTGGATGAACCGGCGATAGCTGTCCCACGCGAAGCGCGCATCGCCCGACGAGGTTGCGAGACCCTCTACGGTAACATCGTTAAGCCCTAGATTCAGAACGGTATCCATCATCCCCGGCATCGACACCCGCGCGCCCGAGCGGACCGAGACGAGCAAGGGATTGGCAGCGTCGCCGAAGGTCTTGCCGGTCACGTTTTCGATATGCGCGATGCCGTTTGCCACTTCGGCGCGGACGCTGTCGGGGAAGGTCTGGCCATTCGCATAATAAGCGGTGCACATTTCGGTGGTGATTGTGAAGCCGGGAGGCACCGGCAGGCCAATCGAGGCCATGCCGTCGAGGTTCGCACCCTTGCCGCCAAGCACATTCTTGTTGCCGCGAACGGTTTCGTCACCGTCTGAAACACCGCCACCGAACCGATATACATATTGGGTCATGCTACGTCCTTATTGTCTGTCAGCATTTCCAAGGGAGAGAAACTGTCAGCCTTCTATTTTCGAAAAATCGGCGACACGGTGAACCGCATCACGGAATCTTGCCAGCAATCCTAAACGAAATGCCCGTTTTGCCGGGTCTTCGTCGTTCACCATGACTTCTTCAAAGAATCGGTCGATGGGTTCTCGCAGGGTAGCGAGCGCTGCCATTGCGTCTTCGAATTGCTCAGCCTCAATCGCTTTTTCGGCCTGTCCTTCGGCCAAGTCGAGCGCGCCCAATAAGGCAACATCTGCCGCCGCCGCGCCTTCGGGTACGGTGCCCTCGGTGCGGCCCTCATTGTCGGCAATCGCGGTGCGCATTCCTTGGTCGACATCGACAAAAGGGTCCTCCTCGCCGGTTTGCGGAATTTGCTGTTCGCTGGCATTCGACATCGGCCCGTCAGACTTTTTGTCGAGCACCGGCGATACCGGATGCGAGCCCTTAAGAATATTCGCCGCGCGCTTATAACCGCCAAGCAAATTCGCGCCCTCTGCGGTAGTTATATATTGTTGCAATGCCTTGACCCTTGCCAGCAGCCGGACAAGATCGTCCTCGCCGCCGAGGCTAAACACTGCATCGATCAAATCGTGCCGCACACCCGCTTCGCGTTGCTGGACTTTGAGGCGGTCGGCAAGGAATTCCAAGAGCTCTTTAGTCCCGGCCCCTGCCCTCATAAAAATGCCTAAGCCTTCTTCTTTCGCGGTCGGCATAGCAGTTCGTAATGCCGCAACGGCGGCGGCATTGGCAGCGTCGCGCCCAAATATGGGTTCCATCCTAGCAAATAGATTTGCAGCCTCCCTACCCAGAGAGGGTTCGGACTTTTTCAGTAAAGTTATGGAATGTTGAAACAACTGCTCGCCTAGCTTTAAGCGAATTTTTTGATCCACCAAAACTTGAATGACACCCAAAGCAGCCCGACGAAGCGCAAATGGATCTTTGGAGCCGGTAGGTTTCATCTCATAAGCGAAAAACCCAACTAGCGTATCCAACTTATCCGCCAAACTTACCGCCACCGTGACCGGCGCGGTGGGGACATCGTCGCCCTGCCCGACCGGCTTGTAATGGTCGCGGATGGCGTCGGCGACGGCGTCGCTCTCAGATTGCGCGCGGGCGTAGTAGCCGCCCATGATGCCTTGTAATTCTGGGAACTCGCCGACCATGCCGGTGACGAGGTCGGCCTTGCAAAGGCGCGCGGCGCGTTCGGCTTGGCTTGCTAACTTCTCCCCATCGACTTGCGATGGGGAGGTGGCAGCCGAAGCGGTAGCTTCGGATGACGGAGGGGCCTTCGACGTTTCAGTCTCCTCCACCACGCCTTCGGCGCGGTCCCCCTCCCCATCGCAAGTCGATGGGGAGGATTCAGTTACGATGCCTTCTTCAACCAGCCAGCGCGCCAGCTTGGCCACGCGTTCGACCTTGTCGGCGACTGTGCCCAATTTCTCGTGGAAGGTAATTTGTGACAGCTTCTTCGCCTGCTCGTCGAGCGCGACCTTCAGGTCCTGCTCCCAGAAGAATTTCGCATCTGACAGCCGCGCCGCGAGCACCTTTTCATTGCCCGCGACAATCGCCGCGCCGCCGTCATTCGCGACGATGTTCGCGGTGCAGACAAAGGCGTTGGCAAGCTTGCCGTCTGCATCATGGCAGACAAAATATTTTTGGTTCACCCGCGCGGTGAGCTGGATGACTTCTTGCGGAACTTCCAGAAACGCGGGGTCGAAACGCCCGAGCATCGGCACCGGCCATTCGGTTAGCCCGGCATTTTCCGCAACCAGCCCTTCGTCCTCGACCAGGGTCAGCCCCGCCGCCTCGGCAGCCGCCTTCGCGCCGTCGCGGATGATCGCGCAGCGTTCGGAGAAATGGACGATGACATGGCAGGCGCGGAGTTTCTCCACATAGTCACCCGCGTTGCCGATGGTGATCGGGCCGTGGTGGTGGAAACGGTGGCCCATTGTCGCCGCGCCGCTGACGATCCCGTCGATCTCGCACGGCACGACTTCGTCGCCGAGCAGCGCAACGATGCCCTGTAACGGCCGCACCCAGCGCAAGCTTTCGGTGCTCGCTGACGCCGCACCCCACCGTTGCGATTTCGGCCAAGGGAAAGCGCGGATAATCGCGGGGATCGCTTCGGCAAGCACATCGGCGGTGTTGCGGCCTGCCTTCTCGACCACCGCAAAATACACCCCATCGCGCTCGACCAACTCATCCTGAGTCAGCCCGGTCTTGCGAAGGAAACCCTCCAAAGCCTGCGGCGGCGCGCCGACCTTTGGGCCTTTGGTTTCTTCAGCCACCGCCTCGGTCGCCAGCGGCAGACCCTTGGCGATCAGCGCCAGACGCCGCGGGGTGGCAAAGGTTTCGACGCTCTCGGCGGCAAGCCCAGCCTTGGCGAGCGCCTCGTTAAACAGCCGGGCCAAATCTTCCTTGGCCTTCCCCTGCATCCGCGCAGGGATTTCTTCGGAGCGGAGTTCGAGGAGGAAGTCGGTCATCACGCCGCCCACCCATTCTTTTCCATCCACGCCTGACAGCTGCCTTTGGCGAGGTCGCGGACGCGGCCGATGTAGCTGGCGCGTTCCTGCACGGAAATTACGCCGCGCGCCTGCAACAGGTTGAACAAATGGCTGGCCTCGATCGCCTGGTCATAGGCGGCCAGCGGAATGTTCGCCTCGATACAGCGCTTGGCCTCCGCCTCGGCATGTTCAAAGCCTTTGAACAATTGCGCGGTGTCGGCGACTTCGAAATTATATTTCGAATGCTCCTGCTCGTTCTTCAGGAACACGTCGCCGTAGCTGACGCCGTGATTGTTGAATTTCAGGTCGTAGACGCTGTCGACGCCCTGGATATACATCGCCAGCCGCTCAAGCCCGTAAGTCAATTCGCCCGCCACTGGCTTACAGTCGAAACCACCGACCTGCTGGAAATAGGTGAACTGCGTGACTTCCATGCCGTCGCACCATACTTCCCAGCCGAGGCCCCATGCGCCCAGCGTCGGGCTTTCCCAATCATCCTCGACAAAGCGAATATCGTGCTTCAGCGGGTCGATACCGATGGCGTCCAGCGACCCAAGATACAGCTCCTGAAGGTCCGCAGGGCTCGGCTTCATGATCACCTGATACTGGTAATAATGCTGAAGCCGGTTGGGGTTTTCGCCATAGCGGCCATCGGTCGGGCGGCGGCTCGGCTGCACATAGGCAGCATTCCAGCTGTCCGGACCCAGCGCGCGCAAGGCGGTGGCCGGATGGAAAGTCCCTGCCCCCATACGCATGTCATATGGCTGCAGGATCACGCAACCCTGTTTGCCCCAATAATCGTGGAGCGTGAGGATCAAATCCTGAAAGCTGAGAGGTCCGGTGTCAGACATGGCCAGCCCTTGGCGGAGAAGCCGCGCTAAATCAAGGTTCTGGAAGCAGTTGCAGCATTTTGTCAGCCATGCATTTCTTTTTGTAAGGTGTCGTTGACATTATTCGCGAATCAGCGTAGTCAGGTTCCCATGACACAAGGACAGCTTCACCTGACATGAAGAACCAGCTGAAAGTGCTGCGCGCCATGCGCAACTGGAGCCAGGCCGAACTCGGCGAGCATCTCGACGTGTCCAGGCAGGCAGTGAATGCCATCGAGACGGGTAAATATGATCCGTCCCTACCGCTGGCATTCAAAATAGCGCGGCTGTTCGGTCAGCCGATTGAGGAGATTTTCGATGACGAATTTGACGGAGGCCGGGATGTCTGACCCGCAAGAAAACCGCAGACGCCCCCTGACACCACGCGCCAAGCGCTATTGGGGCAGCCTGATCGGTGCAGGCCTGTTGGGCGCGGCGATCAGTATTCTGCTTCTGCCGCTGTCGATCGAGGCCGGACAGAATATCGGCACCGGGGACGGGAGTTTCTTCGATCCGTTTTTGAACCCAATCAACCCGATGCTTGCAACCTTGGTGGCGGCACTGTGGCTTGCCGGCCTAATTACGATGTGCCTCGTTTTTTACCGCAGCCTCGATGAGTTCGAAGAACGTGACTATTTATGGGCCGGTACCGTTGGCTGGTATGCCATGATGCTGGCCATTCCCGCCTGGTATGTCCTGTGGATGGGGCGTCTCGCGCCCCCCGTCGGCATCTGGTGGATTTTCGGCTTGGGCCTGCTCACCAATAATGCCGTCTGGATGTGGCGGAAATACCGTAAATGACCGCGACAATCGACTTACATCGCTGTTTTGTTTTGAATTTGCGCGAGATCCCCGATGACGAATTTGACGGAGGCCGGAATGGCAAAGCTTGACGAAGATGGAACCAACGGGCGTCGGTTTCTGTGGACCATGATTTGCATATTGGGCATCATCATGACGGGCGGCGCCATTACAGGTTTCGTTGCAGAGCACAGGGCAGATGGGGGCGGACCATTTAGTGCGACCGCACTTGGCATAATATCTGTGTTCGTGCTGGTCATTGCCACGCTGGCTTATGTCATCTGGCGAAATCTTCAGAGCCTTAAAACTAGCGGCGAACAGTTGACGCGGCGCGAGCGGCTGAACAACCGGATGGTCGCTGCATTTGCAGTGGCTGGTGGATTGATGGGGGTGGTGCTGGCGGTCTCCGGCGACCTCGGTAGCCAGAACCCGGATATTTTTTCCAGCGGACCGATTGCACCCGGCATCGCCATCGCGCTTGCGCTTGTCATCGGCATTATTATGCCGTTTGGCTCATGGTATTGGCACATGCGGGTAATCGACGAGCAGGAGTCGCAAGCCTATCGAAGCGGCGCTTTGCTGGCCGTGTATGCCTTTTGGATTGGTGCGCCTGTCTGGTGGCTGCTGTGGCGCGGCGGACTGGCGCCGCAACCCGACGGCATCGCGCTGTATTTGATGACGATTTTCATTGCCCTGATTGTCTGGTTCTACGAAAAATATCGCTGACAATCGGAATTTTACCTCCAAGCTCTCTCTCAAAGGAACAATCAAATGCGTACAAAATTCAAAATTCTCCTGGCATCGGCGACAGCAATTGCCTTGTCGTTCGGTTCCGTCGCGCATGCGCAGCAAGCACCCAGCGAAGCCCCTGCCACAGTCGAAGCGCTTGACCCGGTCAAGGCCGCCCCTCCAGCCCCCAAGGATGTCGATCCGGCTTTGTGGGTGGTGAAGGACGAGGATACGACCATTTACCTGTTCGGCACCGTTCACATCCTGAAACCGGGTCTCAACTGGTTCGATGAAGGCGTGAAGACGGCTTTCGACAGCTCCGACCGGCTTGTGCTCGAAATGGTCGAGCCGCCTGCGGCCGAAACACAGGCCCTTTTTACCAAGCTTGCGATCGACAAAAGCGGAAAGACGCTCCGGTCAAAAATGAGCGACAGCGAGCGGCCGATTTATGAAGCCGCGCTCGGCAAGATCGGTCTTCCTGCCGAGGCACTCGACCCGCTTGATCCCTGGGCTGCCGCAGTAACGCTGTCGGTGGTTGCGATGCAGAAGCAGGGCTTTGACATCAACAGCGGCGTTGAAAAGCAGCTGACTGCTGCCGCCAATGCCACCAAAAAACCCATCGGCGGTGTCGAAACGATTGAATATCAGCTGGGCATTTTCGACGGCATGCCGGAAAGCGAGCAAATCCGCTTTCTGGTCGAATCCGCCAAGGTCATCGACAATAGCGAGCAGATGATGGACCGGATGGTCGAACTTTGGGGAACACCCGATCCCGACGGTCTGGGCAAGTTGATGAACGAAGGCCTCACCAGCCGCGCCCTTTACAACGCACTGCTCACCCAGCGGAACGCCAATTGGGCGAAGTGGATCAAGGCAGAAATGGATAAACCCGGCACGACCTTCATGGCAGTTGGCGCGGGCCATCTCGCCGGCCCCACCAGCGTACAGGCACTGCTCCCCGCATATGGCCTGAGCGCGGAAATAGTGGCGTATTAAATTTTAATATGCCACCGGACGAAGGCTCGCATGATGCGGGCCTTCGTCTATTTTCGGGGGGAATGATGGAAAATACCGAAACTCTTCAGCCTGCAGACGCGTCACCTGAAAAAACGCTCAAGCCATTCCCCGCCATCTTGCCAAGCATTGGATGGATAATTCTGTATTTCCTGCTGCAGGGAATTTGTACGGGAATCCTGGTTGCCGCGGGCGTCGGCGGTGCGGAGGCATCCGATGCTGCCGCAGCCGTTCAAAACCCCATTGTAGTTCTTTGGGGCCTTGTTACGGCCGCGCTCGTGCAGCTGTTCCTCATGTGGTTTTATCTTCGCAAGGACGGCCGGATCGGAAAACTGGGCCTCGACCATTTCGGGAATATTTCGCTTGGCCGCACAACCGGTCTGGCGGTCGTGCTTGTCGCAGCGGCGATGCTGTTCAACTATATTTACGCTACCTACATCATTCCGGGCGTCGGCATGCAGGAAGACATGGCCAAAATGCTCGCGAGCATTCCGCGCACGCCGGAGAACATTGCCGCCGGTTTCTTTGCCATCGCGGTGGCCGCTCCCATCGTTGAAGAACTGCTGTTCCGTGGCCTGCTCCAAAATGCCCTCGGCAAATATGTGCCGATTTGGGGTGCGATTATCCTGTCGTCATTCCTGTTCTCGCTGGTGCATCTGCAGCCCTATGCCATGCCCGGCCTGATGTCGCTCGGCATTGCTTTTGGATATCTGTACCATCGGACGGGGTCGCTGCGGACCAATATCCTGCTGCACATGGCCAATAACGCCTTTGCGCTGACCCTGACGCAAGGAATGGGTTAGCTAACCACGGGCTCCAGCAGGCGAAGCGTTCCCGCGTCGGCATCGATTTCTGCCATTCCACCGACGGGCAGCGTGAACTGGTCGGTGATATGCCCGAACCACGCGCCAGTGTAGACGGGCACGCCAAGCGACCCCAAGTGCTGGCGCAGCACGTCGTTCACGGTGAAACCGCCATAAACGCCGCTGCTGCTGCCGGTGCAGCTGGTGCATTGCCCGAAGACGGCGCCGCTGAGATTTTTGAGGATACCGGCAAGCCCAAGCTGGGTCAGCATCCGGTCGATGCGATATTCCGCCTCGTCCACATCCTCAAGGAACAGGATCGCGCCGTCGAAGCTCGGCAGATAGGGCGTGCCTGCCAGCGCGGTCAGCACTGTCAGGTTCCCGCCGAGCAACCGTCCGCGCGCCTTGCCCGGCGTGATGGTCTGCGTCCGCCAGCGACGCTGCGCCAGCCGGTCCTCGCCGCCCTCGGGATTGACCAGCAAAGGCGCCGCGCCATCGAAGGCTATCGGACGAAACGCATCCCACGATGCCTTGCCCCAGGCGCTTCCCGCGTTGGGGCCGTGCAGCGTAGTAAAGCCTGCCTTTGCGGCAATGGCCATGTGCAGCGCTGTAATGTCGCTGAAGCCGGTCAGCAATTTGGGATTCGCGCGAATAATGTCCCAGTCGAGCCACGGCAAAAGCCGCGCACTGCCCCAGCCGCCTCGCACGGCGAAGATCGCCTTCACATCCTTGTCGGCAAACATCGCGTTGACATCCGCCGCGCGGTCCTTGTCACGCCCGGCGAGATAGCCATAGCGGTCCAATATGTGCGGCGCGCGTTTGGGTTTGAGGCCCATCGCGATGATCGCTTCCTCGACAAGCTGGATCTGGAACGGCTCGTCGCTCGCCGATGCAGGTTCGATGAGGCCAACGGTGTCGCCGACGCGAAGACGCGGAGGCTTGCGCCTCGTGTTGGACGATGGCGCTCCCGATTGCACCGCAAAAGCCGGGGCCGACAGCAACGCCGCCAGCCCCGCCATGATGTGTCGTCGGTTTGCCAGATACATATTTGCCGTCAGAATCTGGTTTCCACCGAAAGCGTGAATGACCGACCGCGCGGATCGGCGACGCGCGGTTCCCAAGAACTGCCAGACCCGCCGATGCTGTCATAGGTTATGGCAAATGGCGGATCGCGGTCGAACACGTTCTTGATACCGGCGGTTAATGTGAATTGATCCGCGACACGCAGCGCAGCCGACATATTGTATGTGATATAGGTGCTGACGCGCTCGTTGAAATCGGGCCGCGCAGTACTTCCCGGAATCGCCGTGTTGTTCTTGTAACCATCGCGGAAAATCTGCGACACGCTGAGCGTCAGATCATCGCTTGTGTAGGTGAGGAAGGCATTGTGTTTCCATTTGAGACCCAAATCCCCGGTATAGGTGAACACGCCGATCAGGCTGGGTCCGAAAGGAGCGGACTCAATAAGCCGTTCTCTTTTCTTGAGCAGATATGTTCCGTCCAGACCCGCGGTCAGAACACCATCACCCAGTTCGACACCACCGCGCAAAATCACTTCCAAACCACGTGTGCGCCGCGATCCCAGATTGTCGTTGCGCAGATCAAGTCCGGTGATGATGCCGGCGGTCCGAATAACACGATCTGGGAAGAGCGACTGGTTGGCAAGCAGCTGCTGCGGCGTGAGCGCGCCGATGACATCATCGACATTGATCGACCAGAAATCGAAGGATGCGCTGAAACGCGGCGCTGGTTGAAAGACAACACCAACGCTGAACTGCTTCGACGTTTCGGGACCGAGCTGGAGGTTGCCACCTGTAAGCGTGTCAGGCGTTATGGCCGCACAACCCGGAACAAGCGGATTGATGACGCCCGTTGGACAGGTCGTCGGATCGACCAGCGAACTGCTGGCCGCGGTGGTTGACAGCGTGGTACCATTGAATATCTGATTGAACGAAGGCACCCGGAACCCAGAATTGTAAGACCCCCGGAACAGCAGCCAGTCAACCGGCTGGAACTTGGCCGAAACCTTCGGATTGAAAGTGCCGCCGAAACCCGAATAATGGTCGTATCGCGCAGCCAGTGTAATTTCGAGAGGTTCAAAAACCGGCAACAACACTTCGCCGAATACAGCCTTCACGTTTCGCTTTCGCGTGGTCAACGCATTGACGTTATCGAACGCGGCGGCAATGATATCCGGTTGTCCGACAACCGCCGCTGGAGAACCGTTAAAGCCGTAAGATTCACGCCGATAATCGGCGCCGACTGCAACCGAAACCGTTCCGCCGGGCAATTCGAACAATTCGCCGGTAATCGCAACGTCGCCCTGATATACTTGGTACAGCCCATCAAATAGCCGCACGCCTTCTGCCGAGATGGACTCAAGCGCTGCGATTGCCGCTGGCGACTGGGTGAGCGAAAAAGGATTTAAAATGCCGCTATTCAGCAGGCCAATCAAACCGGGCCGCGTCGCACCCGGCGCAATGGGAACGCGGGGGTCGATGCCGCCATTGGTTGCCCCCGCGACGCCCGATGCTGCAGCCTGACCCGCCCCGTTGAAGACCCCTCGATAATAATAGCCGCTGCCCAAAACCGAAGCCGATTCGCTTCGCGCATAGGAGCCGCCGACACGATATTCCCACCCATCCGCGATCGGACCCTCCGCGCCCAGCGCAGCGCGCAGCGTTTTGGTGTCGGTCACATATTCGCGCTGATCGCAAACCGTGCACCGCCAGCGATAGGCGATAGGTTTGCCATAGTTGACGGCAATCTGCGGAAACACCGCGACGATACGATTGTAAACATCGTTATATGTGGCTGCAGTGTTCGCATTGAGGGGATAATAAACCGGGACAGTCGTCGCATTCCCGATTAGCTGGACGTTCGAAAATTGCTTTTTTGACGTTGCATCGGAACCCGTAATTTCGGCAAAAATTTCGTGGTCGTCAAACCGTGCGGTAGCACGACCATAATAGGTAAGCGTGTTGATCGGCTGCTGCAAAACCACTGCCCGCCCGGTATCCCATGCGCATGCGAAACGCGCGGAGTTGTTGGCCCAGAGTATGTGATCGTAAGCCATCCCACCATCCACCGAATCGCATCCTGCACCGCCCGGCAGATCGAGGAAGTTGATACCGCCGCTCGCCGGAATGGTGGCGCCTGCTTCCAGCAACGTTACGCCGCTGAGCAGCGATCCTGTCGGCGCGAATATGGCATTGACGCCATTGGGAAATGCTGTCGCGATAGGAGTCCCGCGCGTGTCAATCGAAAGACCACGCGACGGCTGGTTACCGTTGACAAAATCACGCTGATTGCCGTTCAGCCTGTTACTGACGTTACGGCCAATGGTCGCCATGATATTGAAGCCCTGCTCCTGCAGGTCGCCATAGCCGGCCGTTGCCGACAGGCGGTATATATTGCCGCCGCCCGCCTCGGTGATGTCGGTTGAAGCGTTAAGGGTCAGACCCTGATAATCCTTTCGGGTAATGAAGTTAATCACGCCGCCGATTGCGTCGGTGCCGTAGATGGCCGATGCGCCGTCCTTCAATATCTCGACCCGCTCAATGGCGGGAAAGGGAATTTGGTTTACGTCAACAGCCGAGCCTTGAAGGCCATGCGCTGCAATCCGTCGACCGTTCAACAATACAAGTGTCGCAGCAGACCCTTGACCGCGCAGATTTGCAGACGAAAGCCCATTGGTGCCACGTTGCGCACCGCTGACCACGTCCGCATTTGACGCAAGATTGTCGGCACCGTTACCGTTCGTCGACAGCAGGGAAATAAGCTGCTCGGGGCTATTGATACCCTCTCTTGCAATCTCTTCATTGGTGATCACAGTCAATGGCAAGGCACTGTCATTGGGGTTACGCCGGATCAGCGATCCGGTCACAATGATTGTCGAACCTTCTTCTTCCGCTGTTTCCGGAGTGGAAGGGACGGTTCCGTCCTGCGCGAAGGCAGGAACCGTGAGGCAGGTCGCCATCAACAACAATGCGGTCTTGGTGATTTTCATCATATCCCCCTTTTTAACAGCGGCCAGTCTGGCCGAATCCCTTTTCCGATACGCTATGTCTGCTGTCACAGTTATGCAACACGGATTTGTCCAGACTTAACCGCAATTCAGCGCCCTTTCATCCTCGGCACATTATTTGTCTACCGAAGGGGTTGAAAACCGATTCGAGTGGGCGCAAAGATAAGGCATGCTGTCGCAAAAAACCCGTTATGCCATTCGCGCCATGCAACATCTGGCCGATCACCATGGTCAGGGTCCGGTGCAGCTTGCCGATATCGCCGAAGCGCAAAAGATTCCGCCCAAGTTCCTGACGGTTATTCTGTCCGAACTGTCACGTTCCGGTTTGGTTGCATCGCAACGTGGCAAGGACGGCGGCTATTGGTTGGGCGTTTCCCCGATAGACATCAGCTATGGCGATCTTATCCGCATCATGCGTGGTTCGCTGGCGTTGGTCCCCTGCGCCAGCAGATACGCCCATGAGCGATGCAAAAACTGCGTCGAGGAAGAAAACTGCCGGACACGTGCGTTGATGCTGCAGGTCCGCGACAAGACGGCGGACCTACTCGACGGAATCAGTCTGGCCGACAATGTCGACGCCGACGCTTATCTGCAAGCGGCAGAATAATCTCATTTTCTGAATAGCGCGCAAACAGAACCTTTCGCCGCCGAAAGGCAAATCTGATGCCGAATTATATTGTCAATTAAAATAGTTGAGTTTAGGCATCTGCGTCGGAAAAGGGCGGACGAACCGCTCTCTCGATAAGGGTGCCTATCTTGCCAATGCCGACAAGGTTCGCTCACAGGGCCTTGAAGCAGACTTCAAAATCCGTCCAAGCTACCGCTTTAGCGCCTATCTGAACGGCGCTTACACCGATGCCAATATGTCCGCTTTGTCGATGCGCCCTGCCCGCCCGAATTGGCGGGCGGAGGGACCGCAACGGCTGCGATCCCGGCAAGTCCTCCGGGCATAGCCGTTGGCTTTAGCCCGCCAAACTGCGATATTTCGGGCCAGCGCCTACCTGGCGTCTCGAAATGGGCTTTGTCATATGGCGCCAGAGTCAACACGCCGTTGACCCTGCTTGCAACCGAAGACCAGCTTTATGTGGGGTTCGACGGCAATTACCGATCAGGCTTTTCGTCCAACCCGTCGCCGTCGGTTTACACGAATATCGAAGGCTATGCTCTATCCAACTATCGCGTTGGTTTCCGGTCGGATAATTTCGACATTTACGGCTGGGTTCGTAACTTATTCGATGTGAACTATTTCGAATTGTTGCAGGTCGCGCCAAGCAATGTCGGCCTGATCGCGGGCCAGCCGGGCGATCCCCGAACAGTCGGCGGAACAATCAAGTTTACCTTCTAAATGGCGGTGCTCCTCATGTTTTCACATCGGACGGCAGGCCTAGAGCTAAACCGCTTCTTGGGGGGTGCAAACAATTTAGCGCGGCACAAAGCTGTGGCTAAAGGCAGTGCATCCTATTATGCGTCAAAATCCCCAGCAAAAAGCGAGAATTGGATGTTTGAATTTCTCAGCAATCTCGACTGGGCTGCGATCGCGCCATATATCGCCATCGGATTTGCTGCGCAGTTGATTGACGGCGCGCTGGGCATGGCATTTGGTGTCATTTGCAGCACTCTGCTGGTCAGCGTCATGGGCGTTCCCCCGTCGCGCGCTTCGGCCGGTGTGCATCTTGTAGAAATGTTCACGACCGGGGCATCGGGCATCAGCCATGTGCTGCACAAGAATATCGATTGGAAGCTTTTCGCGCGCATTGCAGTCCCAGGCGTGATCGGCGGGTGCGTTGGGGCCTATTTGCTATCTAACATCGACGCATCGGTGACGCGACCTTTGGTGATGCTGTATCTCACCTGCATCGGTTTTTATCTTCTCTACAAAGCGTTGACATATCCGACAGTGCCGAAAGTCAAAGAGGCAAGAGTCGCCATGCCATTGGGACTTATCGGCGGCTTTCTGGATGCTTCGGGCGGGGGCGGATGGGGTCCGGTGGTCACGTCCAACCTGCTGATCCAGGGGACTGACCCGCGCAAGACTGTCGGAACCGTCAACACCGCAGAATTTTTCCTGACAACAAGCATCTCGATTACCTTCATCCTGACAATCGGTCTTGAAGCCTTCACTATGGTCACGGGCGGATTGTTGATTGGCGGACTCGTCGCAGCGCCGCTTGGCGCAGTGATTGCCAAACGGGTGCAGCTCAAAACCCTCCTGCTCATGGTTGGCACCGTGCTCACGGCGACCAGCCTGTTCAGTCTGTATAAGGCACTGTCCTAGAGCCGCCAAAGAAGCTTGCATTTGCGCGGTTCCCCGCATATAGGCGCGCGCTTGCCGTTCTGCAGACATCCCTGGAGGCGTGGCGGCAAGGTAACATAAACGGAGATTTAACATGAGCGATCAGCTGACTTTGTCGGCCGAGACGCGCGACCGGGCTGGCAAGGGAGCCTCCCGCGATTTGCGTCGTCAAAACCGGATTCCTGCCGTGATTTACGGCAACAAACAAGATCCCGAACTCATTCACGTTGAGGAAAAGGCGCTCGTCAAATTGCTGATGACCGGCCACTTCTCGAACAGCGTGGTAGAGATCGACCTTGGCGGCAAGAAGCAGATCACCCTGCCGAAAGATGTCGCTTTCCATCCGGTGACCGATCGCCCCACCCACGTTGACTTTCTGCGCATCACCAAAGATGCCAAGGTCGACGTCCAGGTTCCGGTTATCTTCATCAACGAAGAAAAATCGCCGGGCCTCAAGCGTGGCGGTGTTCTGAACATCGTTCGCCACGAACTCGAACTCATCTGCGAAGCGGACAAGATTCCTGACGATATTCAGATCGACGTCACTGGTTTTGACGTAGGCGATTCGATTCACATCAGCCATGTAACCCTGCCCAAGGGTTCGGAAAGCAAGATCACCGACCGCGATTTCACCATCGCAACCGTTGTTGCGCCGTCCGGCCTGAAGAGCCAGGAAGGCGACACGACGAAGACCGAAGGCGAAGCCGAGGGTCAGTAACTAGAGCCGTCGTCCCCGCGTAGGCGGGGACCTCGGTTGGTTTGGGCCGGTGTTGCAGTTTAAACCTACTAGGGCCCCCGCTTGCGCGGGGGCGACGTGTTTTTGGAGGCTGCGATGCAATTATGGGTTGGCCTTGGTAATCCCGGACCGACCTATGCCATGCACCGGCACAACATCGGCTTCATGGCGATTGACGCGCTGGCCGAAATTCACGACCTGCCAGTGCCAGCGAAAAAATTCCAGGGCTGGGTGCAGGAACTTCGGCTCGGTTCGGAAAAAATCATCCTATTGAAGCCAGCAACGTTTATGAACGAAAGCGGACGCAGCGTGCGTGCCGCAATGGACTTCTACAAGCTTGCGCCCGAACATGTCACCGTCTTCTACGATGAACTCGACCTTGCACCATTCAAGGTGAAGGTGAAGTTTGGCGGCGGCGCGGCGGGGCATAACGGCATCCGTTCGATTACCGACCATATCGGCGCAGACTTTAGACGCGTGCGGTTGGGCATCGGCCATCCCGGCGACAAGAGCCGCGTCACCGGCTATGTTCTAGGCAATTTCCACAAAAGCGAAATTGACGATCTTGCGGATTTGCTGGGCGCGGTTTCCGCGGAAGCGGATTGGCTAGCCAAAGGCGACGATGTGCGGTTCATGAATGATGTCGCTTTGCGGTTACAGCAGGACTGAACAAATGAATCGCGTGCTGGTCATCGGCCCGTGCGGCGCAGGAAAGTCGACTCTGTCGACAGAGTTGGGGCGGAGATTGAACCTGCCTGTCTTCCACATGGATCAACTTAACTGGAACCCGGGTTGGGTCGAAAGCGGCAAGGACGAAATCCGCGACAAGCTTGCGGGAATCGTCGCAACCGACCGTTGGCTAATCGACGGCACTTATGGCGGGACACTTGGCGAGCGATTGGTACGCGCCGATGCCGTCGTCTATCTAGACTATCCGATCCGGCTATGCGTCGCCCGCCTGTTGCGCCGGATATGGACCTATCGCGGTCGCACGCGGCCCGACATGACCGAAGGGTGCCCCGAACGTGTTGATTTGGGGTTTCTGTTCTACCTCATGCGCTGGAACAGCGGCCCGCGGCTGCGTATGGAGAGCAAGCTCACGGGCCATGAGGCGAAGATTATCCGGCTGCGAAGTCCCGACGAATTGCAACGCTGGGCAGACTCGCTTTCGCCGCCTTCCGCATTATGATGCCTTTCATGAATCGAAAGGAGCCTCCAATGCCTGATATCAATCGCCGCTCTGTCTTGGGCGGGGTTGCCGCCGCAACCGCCGCGTCGACCCTTTCGGTTGCATCTGCCGCGCAGAATGAGGCCCCAAGCCTCAAAGGCAAATCCATCCTTATCACCGGTAGCTCTTCCGGCTTCGGTTATGCAGGCGCGCTGCATTATGCCCGCGCCGGCGCAAAAGTTATTGCCTCCATGCGCAACCTTCCCCGCAAGGAAGCAGATGAACTGAAGGCTGAGGCGGCCAAGGGAAAGCTCGACGTCTTTATCATCGAAATCGACGTCACTTCAGACGAACAGGTAGCCAAGGGCGTCGCCGAAGCCCAACGCATCGCGGGCGGGCCGCTTGACGTCCTCGTGAACAATGCAGGCGTCGGTTATGCTGGCCCTATCGAGTTGCAGGACATGGCAGCAACCAAACTTATCTTCGATACCAATGTCTATGGCCCGCACCGAATGGCCCGCGCCGTGCTTCCCGCGATGCGCAAGGCGAAGCGCGGGCTGATTTTCAACATTTCGTCGCAGCTTGGCCGGGTGATTGTGCCATCTGCAGGTCATTACTCGCCGACCAAATTCGCGCTGGAGGCGATGAGCGAGGCGATGGCCTATGAACTCGTCCCGCACAATATCGAAGTATGCGTCATTCAGCCTGGCGGATATCCGACCAAGGTATGGGTCAACCGCAATGTGCTGGCGAAAGAGCTAAAGGGCCGTCTGACCACAGAGGAAGCTGCCGCCTATCCTGCGTTAGTGTCGCGCATGGGCGAGGAGGATGGCGGGGGGCGCAGTGCCGACGTGTATGACATCCCGCGCGCGATTGCAGAAATTGCGGCCATGCCCGCTGGCACCCGCCCGCTGCGACGCGCGGTGCATCCTGGGAGCAAGCCGCAGGAGGCGATCAACAAGGTGTCAGCAGAAACGCAGGTCAATTGGCTGGGCGGCTCGCCTTTCGGACCTTGGATAAAAGCAGTGCATGACTAAGGGCAATGAAGCGATGTTTCGCCCTGGCCTTGCGTGAGAGTTATGACCCGACGGGCGACATGGCAGGAGAGCCATCGCGGGTTTCCGAAAGCACGATTACACACATGTTGCGCCAGGCCCGGTGCGGGCCGCATGCAACCCCGGCGTAGCGATAGGGTGCAAATAACAGCAATTTGCGATGCCCGCGATGTGGAACGCCGTCGTCCACGATAAGCTGGCGCACGGCGTTGCGCGCGCCGTGAACCCCATAGGCAATGACCTCACCAACATAGATATTGCCGCCGCGCGCCTTGACCCTCGCGCCGGGGTCTTTGCCATTGAACACATGCCCGACCTGCGCGGTTCGTCCCTGATTTCTGACATGGTCGGCGGCAGCCTGCGCCAACACATCGCTGTGCCGCATTTGGTCCATAGGCCTTGCACGGCGCATGGCGTGCGCGGCCTCGGACACGGCGCGCACGCCTTCTCGCGTTTGCATATCGGGTTCGTCTTCGTCGCCTAGCACAAGATTGCCTTCGAACCGGGTAGCATAATCCTCCAGCTCCGTTGCATATCCGTCGGGATCGGTGCGGAGGTAGTTCACCTCGTCGAGGACTTCGGCCTCCATAGCGCTACGGCCAAATGTTGGATCCCACGGCATCCCAAGCATCATAAGCATCAACGCAAATATAGCCTTCACGGTGCGACCCATCCCTGAACTTTCGGTATCGCGCTTAGCATCGGCTGGCTTAACAATGGGCAACGGCTGCGAGCAAGCGGTCACAAATCCTTCATGCAAGGTCTTCGTTGTGACGCAATGATGTCACTTTGCTGAAGCCGATCTCTGACATCTTCGCGTTAGATGCCCGCGATTCTTGGTTCGCCCGCATTTTTCTAGAAGGGAGAAATCATGTCTCATCTGACCGATGCCGCTCGTGCACCTTATCGCGGCGAAACGAATGCCACACCTGCTTCCGACAGCCTTGAAGAAATTGTGGCCGCAAATCCGTCACGCCGTTCGATCATCGCGGGCGGTCTGATGGGCCTTTCTCTCGTGCCTCTCTATGCAATGGCGACAGGCAAGCCAGCCAGTGTCGGCAAGCATGTGCAAATTCCGGAATTGCCGGAGCCTCCCCGCCGTCCGGACCTGCCAAGGCCGCGTCGCGAAAACTATGAGATAAGCTTCACCTCGGTTCCGGCGAACCAAAATGACCAGGTCACCGTGCCCAATGGCTATACCACCGATGTCCTGCTGAAAGCCGGGGATGCGGTCGAAGCTGGCGTTGCCGGATATGCAGGCAGTTTTCCGACCGCCGCTCAGGCCGAAAAATGGGCGGGCGGCAATCATGACGGCATGGAATATTATACCTTGCCCGGAATTGATCCTAACAAGGGCGGATTGCTTGCCATCAACTTCGAATTTCCGGATTTCAACATCCTCCGGAGCGGCACCTATAACCCCGCAACTGCGACGGCAGAGGAGAAAGCGATCACGCTTTCGGCGGTCGGTGTTGCCGTGGTCGAGGTCGGCGCAGACAGGAACGGGAAATGGGCGGTCAAGGCCAATTCGCGTTACAACAAGCGTTACACCGGCAACAGCAATTACAGCGTCGGTGGACCGGCAGCCGCGTTGCTGCCATCAACAATCAAGGGCACACTCAACAATTGCGCGAGTGGGCGCACGCCTTGGGGCACATATCTGACCTGCGAAGAAACGACCGACAATTACCTCGATCCGACGCAGCCGGCCTTGGGCTATGGCTGGGTGGTAGAGATTGATCCATATGATCCGCGTTCAACGCCGGTAAAGCGGACCGCGATGGGCCGTTTCGATCACGAAAATGTCGCATTCATGACCGGCCGAAGCCGCCGCGTCGCCTTTTATATGGGTGACGATAGCACGCCGGGTTGCATCTACAAATTCATCCCCGACCGGGCTTACAGCAACTCATATCGGGGCGCGAATTCCCGGCTGCTTGATGAAGGCACGCTTTACGTTGCCCGCTTCAATGCCGACGGCACTGGCGAATGGCGCGCGCTGGTGCAGGGCCAGAACGGGCTGGTCGTCGGTGCGAGCGACCCCGGCAATGTCTCACAAAGCACCACGCCGCCGACGCCGACAATCGTCAATTTCGCTACGCAGGCGGATGTCCTGATCAACACCAAAGCGGCAGCACGTGTTGCCGGTGGCACAGTGATGGATCGTCCGGAATGGATTACCGTTGCGCCCGATAATTCAGGCATATTTGTGACCTTGACGAACAACAGCGGTCGCCGTGTGACCGATGCCGCCAATCCTCGTGTCACCAACCGCCACGGACATATTGTCAAAATGCGGGAAGCCGCCGATTCGCCTTTGGCGCTTGCCTTCACATGGGAGATTTTCCTGTTGGCGGGCGACCCGTCGCTGGCTTCCGGCGGCAGCAATCTGGTGGGTAACATCAACGGCGACACCTTCTCCAGCCCGGACGGCATTCGCATCGACCCGCAAGGACGGCTGTGGGTGCAAACCGACCATAGCGTCCCCGGTACGTCGGGCGTCACCGGTCTCACCATCGATGCCGCGTTCGGGCATAACGCCATGTTCTATGTCGATCAGGTGAGCAAGCAGTCGAAACGGTTCCTGGTCGGACCACTCGGCTGCGAAATCACCGGATTGGCTTACACGCCCGACCTGAAGACTTTCTTCATCAACATCCAGCATCCCACGGGCAACTGGCCGGTTGCGGGGCAGCAGCCGCGATCTTCGACGATCGTCGTCACCCGAACCGACGGAGACCCCGTCGGCGCATAAGAAAGTAGCGGGCGGATCCGCAACCTAGGGTCAGGACCTATTAAATATGTTTTCGAGGTTTGAGGCCATTTTGCTCAGTGCGAGGCGGCAAGCGCTGGGCTTAGTGGTTCTAAGTCCGAGCTTGCCAACGCAGCAATGGGCAAAATGGGTCAAATCCTGCGGACGTCAAAATGGCTTCGATCTCAAAGCAAAACGACCTTGCAGGCAGAATAACTGCCTGCGGCGGCCCTTTTGCTTCGATATCTTTGCCATTTTGTCGCCTCGAAAGCATATTTAATAGGTCCTGACCCTAGGGGTCGCAATCCGCCCACACTTCCTCTAGGGGCGTCCGGTCAATTCTATATCCGGGCGTAAATCATGGGTTTCAAATGCGGTATTGTGGGCCTTCCCAATGTGGGCAAGTCCACCCTGTTCAACGCGCTGACCGAAACGGCGGCGGCGCAGGCGGCGAATTATCCTTTCTGCACAATCGAGCCGAATATCGGCAATGTCGCGGTCCCAGACCCGCGGTTACAGACCATCGCGAAGATCGGCGGCTCCGCAAAGATTATCGAGACGCAACTGGGCTTTGTCGACATCGCAGGGCTGGTGCGCGGGGCGTCCAAAGGTGAAGGCCTCGGCAACCAGTTTCTGGGCAATATCCGCGAGGTCGACGCCATTGTCCACGTCCTGCGCTGCTTCGAGAATGACGATATCCAGCATGTCGACAACAGGATCGACCCGATTTCGGACGCGGAGACGGTCGAGACCGAGTTGATGCTCTCCGACCTCGAAAGCCTCGAAAAGCGCGTGCCCAATTTTGCCAAGAAAGCAGCGCAAGGCGACAAGGAGGCGAAGGCAGCATCAGCTGTTTTGGGCCGGGCGCTTGACCTTTTGCGCGATGGCAAGCCGGCGCGGCTCGTCGTTCCCGCCGACCCCGAAGAACAGCGGCTGTTCGACCTGGCACAGTTGCTGACCGCCAAACCCGTCCTGTACGTCTGCAATGTCGAGGAGGCGAGCGCCGCCAACGGCAATGCGCTGTCGGCCAAGGTGTTTGAAAAGGCCAAGGCAGAGGGCGCAGAGGCCGTGGTCGTCTCGGCAGCTATCGAAGCCGAAATTTCGACCATGCCTGCCGAAGACCGCGAAGTTTTCCTTGAAGACTTAGGCCTGACCGAAACCGGCCTCGCCCGTGTTATTCGTGCTGGCTATGAATTGCTCGACCTCATCACCTTCTTCACCGTCGGCCCCAAAGAGGCACGCGCATGGACGGTGACAAAGGGAGCTACTGCGCCAAATGCGGCAGGCGTCATCCACAGCGATTTCGAAAAAGGCTTCATCCGCGCCGAAACGATGGCTTATGAAGATTATGTCCAGTACAATGGCGAGGCCGGGGCCAAGGAAGCAGGCAAGTGGCGGTCGGAAGGCAAGGAATATCTTGTCAAGGACGGCGACATCATGCTGTTCCGGTTTAACGTTTAACGCGGCGGCGTATCGAAGGCCGCGATAATCGGGCACGGTCCTACGTCACTGGCGGCGCATTCGGTAGCCAGGGTCTCCAGAACGGCACGTGCCTGCGCCAGTTCTGCAATCTTGACATGAAGCTCGGCGATCCGTTGATGTGCCAATTCACGCACGCTGCGCCTGTCACTGCTCGCATCCAGCCGCAATAGTTCCGCGATCTCGCTCAGTTTGAATCCTGCCCTTTGCGCCGTCCGGATGAAACGAAGCCGCTTCAGGTCGGTTTCATCATAATAATGTATGCCCTGACGAAGGCCGGTTTGGCGAACCGGCGGCTTGGGCATCAGGTTCGACCGCTGATAAAATCGCACGGTTTCAACGCCTGTTTCGGCCGCAGCGGCAAGTTTGGAAATTGTATATGCAGCCATGCTTGACTCCGTACCATAGTACGGATGCTATATGAACTGCGATTTGAACATTGAAGGATATCGCAATGACCCCGACCGATTCGAAAATCGCCGACCTTCACCGCATGGTGATGCCGAACCATATCTGCCCCTATGGCTTGAAAGCGCGACATTTGCTCAAGCGCAAAGGCTATACGGTGAACGACCACTGGCTTGAAACGCGCGAACAAACCGATGCTTTCAAGGCCAAGCACGATGTCAAAACCACGCCGCAAACTTTCATCGATGGAAAGCGAATTGGCGGATATGACGACTTGCGTCGCTATTTCGGCCTGAAAGTTCGCACCGACGGCGAAACCAGTTACCGCCCAGTCATTGCTCTATTCGCCATGACTGCGCTGATGGCCATGGCGCTCAGCCAGGCGGTGATGGCGACACCCTTTACCGAACACGCGGCGATGTGGTTCATATCGCTCAGCATGTGTGTGCTGGCATTGCTCAAGCTACAGGATATCGACAAATTCGCGACGATGTTCCTGAATTATGACCTGCTCGCCAAACGCTGGGTGCCCTATGGTTACATCTACCCGTTCGCGGAAGGGCTGGCCGGCATTCTTATGACCGCTGCGCTTTTGGACTGGGTTTCGATCCCACTTGCCCTGTTCATCGGCGGTATTGGCGCGGTATCGGTTTTCAAGGCAGTCTATATCGACAAGCGCGAGCTGAAATGCGCTTGTGTCGGTGGCAGCAGCAATGTCCCGCTGGGCTTCATATCACTGACCGAAAATCTCGGCATGATCGGCATGGCAATCTGGATGCTCCTGCGACCGGCAACGATGTGATGATGATATTTCATGTTCAGAAAAAGCCACAATGTGCTAGGCGGCCCTGATGCTCCGTAATTTGTTTCTTGCAGTTTTTCTGTTTGCACTGGCGTTGCCAGCGCTGGCGGTGCCGGTTGCTCCGGTGGCGACATCGGAAACATCTGCACCGGATTGCCACGGCATGCCGACGGAGGAACCAGACGAACGCGGTGAGCAGCATGGCAACAGCGCGCGGCTTCATGGCTGTATCGGCTGCATAGCGCCGGTTTCGCCATCCTTTGATGTAATTCGATCAGCAGCATTGCCGTTTATCACGCAAAGCACCCCCAGCCGCGAGCTGTCTGGAACGGTGGCGAGGCCAACTATACCCCCTCCGCGAAACTGAGATTTGATCGACCTCTAACGTCATTCAATTCACAGGACTACTTTCATGAAAATCCCAATTTTATTGGCGGGCGCCATTGCGCTTGCCATGTTCTCCACCCCTGCCACAGCGCAGGACCATATCCAGATAGATCATTCTCATCATCAGGCCGAGCCGGCGACCAAGCCGGTTGACCATTCAACGATGGACCATTCGAAAATGGGCCATGACATGGCGGCGATGCCTTCCGAATTCGACAAACCTGCAGAAGGCTCCGGCACCTCCCGCCTGCCAGGCAATGAGGGCGGAATGCACGGGCTCCACCTCAACGTCGCCGAAGACTGGATGGTCATGGCGCACGGCTATGCCTGGGGGGTATACACCAACCAGTCGGGCCCGCGCGGCGACGAAAAGACATATGTCCAGTCGATGGCCATGCTGACCGCCGAACGCCAGTTCGAAGGCGGCAGGTTTCAGTTTAAATCGATGCTCAGCCTTGAGCCGCTGATGTCCAATCGCGGCTATCCCAATCTGTTTGCTACAGGCGAGACAGCAGGCGGAGAGCCACTCGTCGACCGCCAGCATCCGCATGACCTGTTCATGGAACTCGCGGCGCGGCTCGACCTCGACATAGCGGATAATGCTAGCGTCTTCCTCTATGGCGGCCCCGTTGGCGAACCAGCGCTTGGGCCATCGGCGTTCATGCACCGCGGTTCAGCGAAGTTGAACCCCGAAGCGCCGATCACGCATCACTGGTTCGACAGCAGCCATATCACCTATGGCGTCGCAACGGCGGGCATCTCCACGCGGCGGTTCCAGCTGGAAGGATCGGTCTTCACCGGCCGCGAACCCGACGAGGATCGATGGGACATCGAGAAGCCACGCTTCGACAGCTGGTCGGTGCGGGCGACTTTCAATCCGTCTCCGGTATGGGCGATGCAGGTCAGCCACGGCTTTTTGAAGCAGCCGGAATTCTCCATCCACCCCGACGAGAATGAGCATCGCACCACCGCCAGCGCGCATTATGCCAATGGCAAAGGCCTAACGGCAACCGCCGCATTCTCCGCGAAGAACCGCGATCCGGGACCAACGCTGACGGCCTATCTGGTTGAAGCGAACTGGGACATCGACGACCGTCACACCGTCTTTGGCCGCTTTGAAAATGTGAAAAATGACGAGCTGTTTCCCGACCATGACGATCCGCTGCACGAGGTCCCGTTCCGCGTGAGCAAGTTTCAGGCAGGCTATGCCTATCGCCTGCCGCTCACGGGTCCATTTAATCTTGCATTGGGAGGCTCGGTATCGGCCTTCGCCAAACCCGATGCGCTGGATGCGGCCTATGGCAAAAACCCGATCGGCTTTACGCTGTTTGCCAAATTCTCATTGGGGCATTGAAGTGCAAAGCTGTTCGGTCATTTTCGGCCGAACAGCTTTTCGACATCACCCAAAGCGAGCTTTACCCATGTCGGTCGTCCGTGGTTACATTGGCCTGAGTGCGGCGTGACTTCCATTTCGCGCAGCAGCGCGTTCATTTCGGGTACGGATAGGACGCGGCCCGCGCGGACGGAGCCGTGGCAGGCTATTGTTGCTGCAACATGGTCGATGCGTTCTTTTAGCGACAGCGCCTCGTCATATGCGGCGAGGTCATCGGCGAGGTCTTCGATCAGGCCTTTGGCATCACCGCCGCCGAGCATCGCTGGAGTCGCGCGGACGAGCATCGCTGCGGGACCGAAACGTTCGAGTTCGAGTCCGAAAGCGGACAGTTCTCCTGCGCGGGCCTCCAGCCGGTCGCAGGCGGGTTCGTCCAGTTCGACCACTTGCGGCAGCAGCAACGCCTGCGACGGGACCGTCCCGCCCGCCGCCGCCATCGCAGCACGCATCCTTTCCAACACCAGCCTTTCGTGCGCGGCATGTTGGTCAACGATGACGAGGCCATCTTCTGCCTCGGCAACGATGTAGGTGTTCGCCACCTGCCCGCGAGCAACACCAAGTGGATGACTTCGGCTTTCGGGAACAGGGTCGGCGGCTTCGGCGGCACGCCCCATTAGCAGGGCGAGATCTTCATGCTGGATTGTAAAGTCGCTTCGAGGCTCGGCAAGTGAAGGAAATGCTGGACGGGTCGCGTAATTGCCCTGATACGCGGTGTAAGGCGCTGCAAAAATGTCACCTTGCGCTGTCCGCACCGGTTCCTGCTGCCACGCTGCAACTGCGTCTGCAGCAGGCCTTTGCACCGCCCGAAATCCAGACTGGTCTAACGCATGGCGCAGGCCGGAAACGATCATGCCGCGGATCAGCGCAGGCTCGCGAAAGCGCACTTCGGTCTTGGCTGGATGGACGTTCACATCGACTTCGGTAGGCGGCAGGTCGAGGAACAACGCCACCACCGCATGCCGGTCGCGCGCCAGCATTTCGGCATAGGCCCCGCGCACTGCACCGATCAGCAAGCGATCCTTCACCGGACGACCGTTGACGAAGAGGAACTGGTGATCGGCAACACCGCGATTATAAGTCGGCAGGCTCGCGATACCGCCGAGCCGGATACCCTCACGTTCGAAATCGAGCCCAACGCTGTTGTCGATCAGCTCCGTGCTGGTGAGCGCCGCCACCCGCGCGGGCCGCGCCATATCGGGCTGCACCGCCAGGACGCGCCTGCCATCATGCTCGACCGTAAAGCCAATATCCGGTCGCGCCATCGCCAGCCGCTTCATGCAATCGAGCGCAGCGGCATATTCTGCTCGTGCGCTGCGCAGAAATTTCCGCCGTGCGGGCACATTGGCGAAGAGATTCTCCACGCGAACACGCGTACCGGGAGGAATCGATGCAGGGCCCTCGCCAACCAGCGCGCCATGATCGACAATGCGCTTCCAGCCCTCTGTCGAACCTCTCCGGCTTTCCAGCGTCATCTTCGACACGCTGGCAATTGACGGCAAGGCCTCCCCCCTGAAGCCCAGGGTCGCGACCAATTCGATATCTTCATCGGGCAGCTTGGACGTCGCATGCCGTTCCAGCGCTAGCGCCATATCGGTGGGTGACATGCCGCAGCCATCGTCGGTCACCTCAATTAAATCTATCCCGCCTGACGCCAGCCGCACCGAGATATTGCGGGCACCGGAATCGATGGCGTTTTCAACCAGTTCCTTCAACGCGCTGGCCGGTCTTTCCACCACTTCACCGGCAGCTATCCGGTTCACCAGATTTTCGGGGAGCCTTCTTATTGACATCGGCGATTTCCTAGCCCAAGCGCCCCTTGCAAGCGACTCCTTAATCGTGTGCATTCCAGCCAAATATCTGTTTTCCTGAAACAGCAAATTCCGCTAGGACCGCGCGATTATTTTGGGCGCGCTCAAAAGGATTCTCACCATATTTGGATCGGGTGGACATTAAATGGTATTTGGAAAGTTTTTCCGTTTCGCCTCGCAGGACATGGCGATCGACCTCGGCACCGCGAACACGGTCGTATATGTACGCGGGCAAGGCATTGTTTTGAACGAACCTTCCGTGGTCGCCATTGAGACGCTGAACGGCATCAAGCGCGTCAAGGCCGTGGGCGATGACGCGAAGCTGATGATGGGCAAGACGCCCGACAGTATCGAGGCGATCCGCCCGCTCCGCGATGGCGTTATCGCCGACATCGATGTCGCCGAGCAGATGATCAAGCACTTCATCCACAAGGTGCACGGCAAGCGCCGGATGTTCAGCTATCCCGAAATCGTAATCTGCGTGCCTTCGGGCTCGACCTCGGTCGAGCGTCGCGCCATTCGCGATGCGGCATCCAATGCGGGCGCATCCGAGGTGTTCCTGATCGAAGAGCCGATGGCGGCCGCTATCGGTGCCGACATGCCAGTGACCGAGCCCATCGGTTCGATGGTCGTCGATATCGGCGGCGGCACGACTGAAGTTGCGGTGCTGTCGCTGCGCGGTCTGGCCTATACCACTTCGGTGCGTACAGGGGGCGACAAGATGGACGAATCCATTGTCTCCTATGTCCGCCGACACCATAACCTGCTTATCGGCGAAGCGACGGCAGAGCGTATCAAGAAGGATTTCGGGACCGCGCGTCCTCCTGCGGACGGCATCGGCCATACGCTGCACATCAAGGGCCGCGATCTGGTCAACGGCGTGCCCAAGGAAATCTCGATCAACCAGGGCCAGATTGCCGAAGCGCTTTCGGAGCCGATTGGAACGATCCTCGAAGGTGTGCGCATCGCGCTCGAAAACACCGCACCGGAACTGGCCGCCGATATTGTCGATCAGGGTATCGTGCTGACCGGCGGCGGTGCGTTGATGGCGGGCCTCGACGAATATTTGCGCGACGAAACCGGGCTGCCGGTGACCGTTGCCGAAGACCCGCTAACCTGCGTTGCCATCGGCACCGGCAGGGCGATGGAAGATCCAATCTTCCGCGGCGTCCTGCTGACCGCATAAGCGGAGTTCGCAAGGATGGCGCCGCCCCCACACCGGCGCCCCGGATTTTCCCGGAAGGCGCAATATAGCCTGTTCGCAACCTATGTGATTGCGATTGCAGGAACGGTGGTGGCTGCCCTGCTTCTGGTTATTTCAATTGCAGATCCGGCCGGCTTTGCGGCGTTGCGCGCAGCGGGTGCGGAGATTACGGCGCCCGTGGCTCGTTTTTTCAACAGCGTTCGCCGGACAGGTCGCGACGTCGGCGACAACCTGTCGGCATATTTCGACGCCGCGTCTAAAAACGCGGCGCTTACCAAAGAAGTGAAGGCAAGTCGGACCAAGCTCATAGAGGCAAAGGCTTTGCGCGTCGAAAATGCACGGCTGCGTGGTCTGTTAAAGTTGCAGGACGAGAACGCAGAGCAGGTCGTCGTTGGCCGACTCATCAGTTCGACCGCTTCGAGCACACGTCGCATCGCTACCCTATCCGTCGGTTCCAATTACGGCGTCGAGCGCGCCCAGCCGGTTCGCGGTCCTTCGGGCCTGATCGGGCGCGTTATCGAAACCGGGCCGACAACAGCCCGCATATTGCTGATAACCGATGCGGAAAATCTCGTCCCGGTGATGCGCGTGAGCGATGGCCTGCCCGCCTTTTCAACGGGCTTGGGCAATGGTCTGGTAGTGATCAAACCTTTGAACCTCGGCGAAAGCCCGTTCAGGGTGGGCGACATTATCGTCACCTCTGGCAATGGCGGCCTCTATCAGCCAAATATTCCCTTTGCCCGTGTAATCCGCAAAACGAGTGAAGGGGCATTGGCCCGTCCGTTGGCCGACCCTGCCAATACTCCTTATGCCATCGTCATGAAGGCGTATCAGGGTGAGGCCCGCACGGCGCAGCAGTCGGTTGCTCCCGACGGGGCTGTCCGAGAGGTGGCTGAGTGAAGAGCCCGGTGACAGCCATTCGCCTGCCGCTGCGGCCGGGTCGCGAATATGAAAGCCGCTTCGACCGCGAGCCTTCTACCCTGAAAATGCTTGCCATCCCGATCACGTCCATCGTGTTCGGATCGATGGTCACGACATTGCCGGTCTTTACGGCTCAGCCATTATTGCCACCATTCGGCTTGCTGATGTTTCTGGCATGGCGGCTGATGCGGCCAGGGCTGCTGCCGGTCTGGTCGGGCGTACCCTTTGGGTTGATCGATGACATATTCAGCGGCCAACCCTTTGGCAGCGCGGGTCTACTCTGGTCCCTCGCCATGCTGACCGTGGAGATCATCGATTCACGGGCGATCTGGCGCGATCATTTGCAGGACTGGCTGATTGCGTCCTTGCTGATCGTAGCAGTCTTGTTGGGCGGCCTATGGATTGCCAGCATTGCCCATGCCGCGCCCAGCCACGTCGTCCTGTTGCCGCAGATCATGCTGTCGATATTGCTATATCCGCTGGTCGTGCGAATATGCGCGCGTCTGGATAGCTGGCGGCTGGCAACATGAAGATCGAAAAGCAGGTTACTTCAGGACAGCTCGATTTTACATTTACACGCCGCGCGATGTTTGTGGGCGGCGTGCAGGCGGCTGTGGGTCTGACGGTCGCGGCGCGGATGTCGTACATTGCAGTCGCCGATAACGAGAAATACAAGCTGCTCGCCGAAAGCAACCGCGTCAACCTGACGATCATTCCCCCGCGTCGGGGCTGGTTCATCGACCGTTATGGCAAGCCCATTGCAAACAACCGGTCGGACTTTCGCGTCGACATCATCCCTGACCGGCTGGTGGACAAGGAAACGACCATCGCGACATTGGCCGAGCTGCTGTCGCTCGACTCGGACGAAGTTGATCGCATCAACCGCGAACTGAAGTCTGCGCAGGGTTTTCAGCCGGTACAAGTCGCCGACGGCCTCGATTACGAACGTTTTGCTGCAGTCAGCGTACGCTTGCCAGACCTGCCAGGCGTCAGCCCGCGACAGGGCTATTCACGCTATTATCCCACCGGCGCGGCGGTCGGCCATCTGATCGGCTATGTCGGCACCGTTTCGGCAGAAGAATATCAGAAGAACAAAAACCCACTGCTCATTACACCAGGTTTCAAGGTCGGCAAGGACGGGCTTGAAAAGACGCTGGAAGACAGGCTTCAGGGGCAACCCGGGGCCAAGCGCACGGAGGTTACTGCGCGTGGCAAGATCGTTCGCGAACTGACCACACGGCCCGATATTCCAGGCAAGCCTGTGCAGCTTACCATCGATATCGACCTGCATAATTATGCGGCACGACGTCTTGGGCTGGAGTCCGGTTCGGTCGTTATCTTCGACTGCCTGACCGGCGACATCCTGACGATGGCATCGATGCCATGTTACGATCCCAACAGCTTTTCCGATGGCATTGGTCGTATCGAATGGAAGATGCTGAATTCCGACGATCACATCCCGATGCTCAACAAGGCGTTGCAGGGTCTTTACCCGCCGGGTTCGACCTTGAAGCCTATGGCCGGTCTTGCGATCCTGAAGCATGGCATCGATCCGGAAGAGCGGGTCAATTGCGGCGGCGGCTACCGGCTGGGCAATCGCGTGTTCAAATGCCTCGGACGGCACGGGCCGATGGACATGAAAAGCGCGATAATGAAAAGCTGCAACACCTATTTCTACTCGATGGCGCACCGCATTGGTTATGATGCCATTGCACCAGCCGCGCGCGAACTTGGCCTGGGCCAGGAATTTGAACTCCCCTTTCCCTCCCAACGCTATGGAACGGTCCCCGACAGCGCCTGGAAAAAGCGCAAATATGATCAGGATTGGACCGCATCGGACTCGCTGAATGCCGTGATCGGTCAAGGCTATATCATTTCCAGCCCGTTCCAGCTCGCCTTGATGTCGGCCCGCATTGCCTCGGGTCTGAACATCCAGCCGGAGATATTGCTAAAAAAGCGTGCTGCCCCCACGCCCTTATCTTTCCCCAAAGAGCATCTCGACGTGGTCCGCGAAGGCATGAACCTTGTCGTCAACGGAGCAGGCACTGCAGTGCGCAGCAAGCTCCTGCTCGATAATGTCACAATGGCTGGCAAAACCGGGACGGCTCAAGTCCGCCGCATCGCGGGGTCGCAACGCGGCCAGTCGGGTGAATGGAAATATCGCGATCACGGGCTTTTCGTATGTTTCGCACCGGTCGACCAGCCGCGCTACGGAGCAGCCGTCGTTATTGAGCATGGCATGGGTGGTGCGCGGGCAGCAGCACCCATCGCCAAGGACGTTCTGACCTTCCTTTACGACCGAGAACAGGCGATGGCCTCGCTCGAAGCGCTCGAGGCAGGCTGGGGCGGCACCATCGAACAGCGCATGGCGGCCAAGTACAACGCTTATATCGGTCAGCCGGCACCCGTGCCGCCAACCGACCCGACATCGCCGCCATGATTGGGCCGCCATGAACTCGATCGTCCCGACCCCTATTGCTACACTGCCATGGCGCGTGATCTTCATCCTCATGGCATTGGTCGGCTTTGGCGCGACAGTGCTTTACTCTGCGGCTGGCGGGCATTTTGAGCCGTGGGCAGGCAAGCATGTCATCCGTTTCATGCTCTATCTGGCGATGGCGCTTATCATGTCGCGAATGCCGCTCGATTTCTGGAAAAATATGACCTTCCCGGTCTATCTGATTTTGCTCATCATGCTGGTTGCGGTTGAGCTGATGGGCTTTGTCGGCGGCGGCAGTCGGCGCTGGATCGATTTAGGGATTATTTCGCTCCAGCCGTCCGAGCTAATGAAACCGGCCATGGTTCTGGCGGCAGCATGGTTTTTCGACCGCCTGCCTCCCAACCGCATTTACAGCATCGATGCGATCTGGCCCCTGGCTGCGATCCTGATACCTCCAAGTATTCTCGTCATCATCCAGCCCGATTTTGACGCTGCCATCGCCTATGCCTTCGGTCTTGGCGTTGTCGGCTTCATGGCGGGACTGCCGCTCATTTACTTCATCGGCGCTGGCGGCGCCGTGGCTGTCATCGCGCCGCTTGTCTATTTTTTCGCGATGAAGCCTTATCAGCAGGACCGCGTATTGATCTTCCTCAACCCCGAAAACGATCCGCTGGGGGCTGGCTATCATATCACCCAATCAAAAATCGCCATCGGCTCGGGCGGTATTTTCGGCAAGGGGTTTGGCAACGGCACACAAAGCCATCTGGATTACCTCCCCGAAGGCCACACCGATTTCGTATTTGCAACCATGGCCGAAGAATGGGGCATAGTCGGCGGTTTTTTCATCCTCGGCCTGTATTTCCTCCTTATGCGCTGGGGCCTAAATGTCGCGATGCAAAGCAAGACGCGGTACGGCCAGTTGGTTGCCGCGGGTCTGACGTGCACGATATTCTTCTACATCATGATCAACCTCTTGATGGTCGTCGGCCTTGCACCTGTGGCAGGCATTCCCCTACCCTTTGTCAGCCATGGTGGTTCGTCCATGCTGACGATGATGATCTGCGTCGGCATCATCATGTCGATCGAACGCCACCCAGGGGCAAAACGCGGACAGTTTAGCTGAACTAACTATCCCAAGCTTGACAAAAGCCCCGAATCCCATCAAAGGCGGCGCTCCAAAACGGCGCCAAGCATCTGGCCGCGCCATAATGGGGACGCTTAGCTCAGTTGGTAGAGCAGCTGACTCTTAATCAGCGGGTCGTGGGTTCGAACCCCTCAGCGTCTACCATTTTTATCCGGTGCATTTTAGGCGCGGATATCATCGCAACGATTTGATGATCGCGGAAAAGTCGGCTCCGCCCTGTCCCTGCGTGTCGAAAGCTTCATATAGTGCAGTTGCTCTTTCGCCCATGGGGACGTCTGCGCCGACAGACTGTGCCGCCTCCATCGCAAGCTTCAGATCCTTCAGCATAAGTGCCGTCGCAAAGCCGCCCTGATAGCCATTGTCCGCGGGTGACTGCGGGCCGACACCGGGGACCGGGCAATAGCTTGTCATCGACCAGTTCTGCCCCGATGCCTTGGACGAGATATCGTAAAAGGTCTGCAGGTCGAGACCGAGTTTTTCCGCCATCGCAAAGGTCTCACAGGTGGCAATCATCGACGCCCCCAGCAGCATATTGTTACAGATTTTCGCCGCCTGCCCGGCGCCAGATGCGCCCGCATGGATGACCGCCTTGCCCATCGCAGACAGGATCGGCTCGGCGCGTACAAAAGCCTCTTGCGCGCCGCCGACCATGAAGGTCAGCGTCCCGCCATTCGCTGCCGCAATGCCGCCCGACACCGGCGCGTCGACCATTGCGTAACCTGCGGCCGCCGCGTCCGCGGCGACCATTCGGGCAGTATCGACGTCGATGGTCGAGCAATCCAGCAGCAACGCACTGGTCGGCGCGTGGCCGATAACGTCAGCTTCGAAAACGCTTTGAACTATCTTGCCATTTGGCAGCATGGAGACGACCGCATCGACCCCCGCAACGGCCTCTGGCACGGATGAGAAGGCAGCGCAGCCATTATCCTTTGCCTTGGTGAGCGCGTCTGGTGAGAGGTCGAAAGCCTTCACTTCGTGCCCCGCCTTGACGAGATTGGCGGCCATCCCGCCGCCCATATTGCCCAGCCCGATAAATGCGATTTTCATTTCTGTTACCCCATTGTCGGAATGACAAAAGCATTGCCGCCATCGGGCGAGCCATCTGGCCAGCGTTGGGTAATGGTTTTAACCTTGGTCCAGAACTTCACGCCTTCCATGCCGTGCTGGTTGGTGTCGCCAAAGGCAGAGCGCTTCCAGCCGCCGAAGCTGTGATAGGCGACTGGCACAGGGATCGGCACGTTGATGCCGACCATGCCGACATTCACGCGCGCGGCAAATTCGCGCGCGGCGTGGCCGTTGCGGGTGAAGATAGCGACGCCATTGCCATATTGGTGCTTGCTGGGCAGCGCGAGCGCTTCTTCGAAGTTGGCCGCGCGGACCATTTGCAGGACGGGGCCGAATATCTCTTCCTTGTAGCTTTCCATGTCAGTAGTGACATGATCGAACAAGGTCGGGCCGATGAAGAAGCCTTGTTCATGGCCCTGAAGCGTAAAGCCGCGACCATCGACCACCAGCTCCGCGCCTTCGTCGACACAGGTCTGGATCCAGCCTTCGACCTTTGCCTTATGCTGCGCGGTGACCACCGGGCCGTAATGCGCTTCGGCGTCGGTCGAGATGCCGACTCGCAATGCTTGGATAGCAGGGATGAGCTTCGCTTTCAGGCGCTCCGCTGTTTCGTCGCCCACCGGCACGACCACTGGCAACGCCATGCAGCGTTCGCCAGCGGAGCCGAATGCGGCGCCTGCCAAATCGTTCACGACCTGATCGAGATCGGCGTCGGGCATGACAATACCGTGGTTCTTTGCTCCACCCATCGCCTGCACGCGCTTGCCGTTGGCGACACCGCGATTGTAGACATAATGCGCGATGTCGGAGGAGCCGACAAAGCTGACTGCGCCAATCGCGGGATGGTCGAGGATGGCATCGACCATCTCCTTGTCGCCATGCACGACCTGGCAGATGCCTTGGGGCAGACCTGCCTCGATGAACAGTTCGGCCAGCCGCACCGGCACGCTCGGATCGCGCTCGCTCGGCTTGATGATGAATGCATTGCCGGTCGCAATCGCCACGCCCGACATCCACAGGGGGATCATCGCCGGGAAGTTGAACGGGGTTATGCCAGCGCCGATACCGATTGGCTGGCGCATCGAATAGACATCGATGCCGGGGCCCGCGCCTTGCGTATATTCACCCTTCAGCACATGCGGGATGCCGCAGCAGAATTCAATAACCTCCAGCCCGCGCTGGATATCGCCTTTGCTGTCCGCAATCACCTTGCCGTGCTCGCTCGACAGCATATGCGCCAGCGCGTCCATATTGGCCTCGACCAGCCGCTTGAATTCGAACATCACGCGCGCCCGGCGCTGTGGATTGGTTGCCGCCCAGGCAGGCTGCGCCGCCAAAGCCGCCTGCACCGCGCGCTCCAGCACCGCAGCATCACCCAACGCGACCTGGGCCTGAACACCGCCATTGTTCGGATCCATCACATCGCCAAATCGCGCGGTCGGGCCATCACTATCGCCGGAAATGAAATGATTTATCTGCCGCATCGTCCGAACTCCTTTGGGGTTTCCCGAAAGCCAATGAAAGATAGCGGGATATCAGGCAACATCTAAGTTGGCGAAGCAATCCATGTTGCAGAAAGCAGCGCACCGGCGCAATTTTCAGTCGCTTCTGCCCGCCAAAAGGAAACGCGCAATTGAACGTAAACAACAAAGGGCGCCGCCTTTTCAGACCGCGCCCTTCATTTGCTCGGGTTTGATTTCGCTGTTGGTCAGGCGACCATGGGCTGTTCCATATCGTCGAGATCGCGCAGCACATAGCCACGGCCCCAGACGGTTTCGATATAGTTTTCTCCACCGCAGGCCAGCGCCAGTTTCTTGCGCAGCTTGCAGATGAAAACGTCGATAATCTTGAGTTCGGGTTCGTCCATGCCGCCATAAAGGTGGTTGAGGAACATTTCCTTGGTGAGCGTGGTGCCCTTGCGGAGCGAGAGAAGCTCGAGCATGGCATATTCCTTGCCGGTCAGATGAACGCGGCTGCCGTCGACTTCGACGGTCTTGGCATCGAGATTGACCGCCAGCTTGCCGGTGCGGATGACCGATTGCGAATGGCCCTTCGAACGGCGCACAACCGCATGAATGCGGGCGACCAGTTCTTCGCGGTGGAACGGCTTGGTGACATAATCGTCAGCGCCAAAGCCGAACGAGCGCACCTTGCTGTCCATTTCCGAAATGCCCGACAGGATCAGCACCGGCGTCTGCACCTTGGCAACGCGCAGCTTCTTGAGCACATCATAGCCGTGCATGTCGGGCAAATTCAGGTCGAGCAAGATGATGTCATAATCGTAGAGCTTACCCAGATCGAGGCCTTCTTCGCCCAGATCGGTGGTGTAGACATTGAAGCCTTCGGTCGCGAGCATCATTTCGATGGCCTTCGCGGTGGTAGGCTCGTCTTCAATCAAAAGCACACGCATTGGGAAACCCCTCTTTGCAATTGCAACCCCCGAAGCATCCGGCCCTGACCCGACGCGTCGAACTTTATTAACCATAGTGGAAATGAACTGAAAAGGTTAATTTCATCTTAACGCAGGGATTCCGGCGAGTCGCGGGGTGTCCTACATGCCAAAAGTGACTCATTTCTGCGGGTTTGGAGTCTGCTGAAGCCGTTAAAATTTTTTTGAAATGCAGGGGCAGTTCGGTCCAGATCGGAGCAATTCATCCCAAAAACTGTAAGGCAGGGTTTACGAAGTTGAGGAAGTTGAGCCTACGTCACCCCCCGGAACGGCTCCGGGGCAAGGGCAGTTTACCAGTGCTGACTAAGACGGAACCTCTTTTGGGTTCCTTCGTGACAACAATGTCAAAGAGCATGACTAGCCCCTTCGGGCTGACCAAAACACGCTCTCAAATCAAATCCTACATTGCAAGGGAAAGAACTTGAAACACGCACCATCTCTCTCCTTAAGGGAAGAGATACGAAGCCTTATCGCCTCAGGCGATTAGGCGAAGTTAAGAGCGTCCGGTCTCACGATACTTAAGCGGCCGAGCCCCTCTCCGCTGCGACTAGCGAACAAGTTCTCAAGTCTCGCTCCTCTCCCCTGAAGGAGAGAGGAACCCACATCGCAAACAGGGATTTAGCCAAATAGATAATCATCGCTATTATCTTGCGCGATATTAGGCCGTGAACTCATAAATATCATCGTCGAGGTTTGAGGCCATTTTGTTCAGTGCGAGGCGGCGAGCCGCAGGAATATGTCGATATTTCCAGGTTCGCCAACGAAGCAATGGACAAAATGGGTCAAATCCGAAGGACGGCAAAATGGCTTCGATCTCGAAGCAAAATGCCCTTGCCGGTAGAACGACTATCGGCGGCGCGCATTTTACTCCGATATCTTCGCCATTTTGACGCCTCGACGATGATATTTATGAGTTCACGGCCTAGACATCTGCACGTTCATCCCGTCGTTTTTCGGCTTTAAGATGACCTCACCCCAACCGTTCCGCCAGATAGTCGATCAGCGCCGTAACCCTTGCTGGCCGAATAGTCCCCGGCGGGGTGACCAGATGCAGCGCTACTGGCTGCCGTCGCCAGTTTTCCAGTATCGGCACAACAGCCCCGCTCGCCAGATCGGCGTCGATGATAAAGTCAGGCACAACCGCGATGCCGTGTCCAGACCGCAAGCTGTGGAGCATCACATCGCTGTTGTTCGCGCGCAGACGTCCGTGGGGGCGGACTGCGGCTTCTTCGCCCTTATCGTTGGTGAAGCGCCAAAGCTCCGGTGTCGGCAGAAGCGAATAGCGCAGGCATTCATGCTCACCTAGCTCGGCCGGATGGCGGGGGGTGCCCATGCGCTCGAGATAGGAAGGAGCAGCGACGATATGGGTTTGGACGTCGCGCAGTTTGCGGGCGCGCAAGCTGCTGTCCGGTAACGATGCAATCCGCAGTCCTACATCGAAGCCTTCGCCAATCAGGTCGACCTTCGCATCGCTCAGATGCATGTCGATGCTGATCCCGCGATATTGGCAGAGGAATTCGGCCACCACAGGTCCCACATGGCTGAGGCCGAAGCTCATCGGCGCGGCAAGGCGGACGAGGCCGACGGGTTCGGATGCTTCGTCGCGTGCGGCCTCTTCGGCGGCTTGGCCTTCCATTAATATCGCACGCGCGTGTTCGACGAGCTTCGCGCCGCTCTCGGTCAGCGACAGGCGACGCGATGTGCGGTGGAATAAAGGCGCACCGACTTGTGTTTCCAACCGGGTGACAGCTTTGGAGACGGTTGCCTTGGACAAACCAAGCGCATTGGCCGCGCCTGTAAAGCTCTTATGTTCGACCACACAGGCGAAAATGCTCCAGGCTTCGAAATCGGGAAGTCTCATATTCGGAAACAATATGTTTCTAACGTTTCTATTTCAATCCTAATTCGAACGCTTATTTTGTCACCATGACATCCACCCCCAGGTAGGAGCGACCGATATGACCGACACCAAAACCAAAGTTGAAATTCGTCCCTTTGCCTCGCTGGGCGCGGCCAATCATGGCTGGCTCGACGCGCATCACCATTTTTCCTTCGCCGATTACTACGATCCCGCCCGCGTGAGCTGGGGCACGATCCGGGTATGGAATGATGACCTGATCGCTCCGCAATCCGGATTTCCGTCGCACCCGCATGCCGACATGGAAATCATCACCTATGTCCGCACCGGCGCGATTACGCACAAGGACAGCCTTGGCAATGAAGGCCGCACCGAGGCTGGCGATGTGCAGGTGATGAGCGCAGGCACGGGTATCCGTCATGCCGAATATAATCTGGAGAATGAGCCGACCACCCTGTTCCAGATCTGGATTATCCCGAAGCGTACCGGCGGTTCGCCAAGCTGGGGCCAGAAGCCCTTCCCCAAGGGCGAGCGGTCTGGCGCATGGCAGATATTGGCCAGCGGCTTTGCCGACGACACCGATGCCCTGCCGATCCGCACCGACGCCCGCATACTCGGCGCAACCATCAGAGCTGGCGAAAGCCTGACCTATGAGGTCGGCAGCGGTCGCCATACCTATATGGTCCCCGCAACCGGCGCGATCGAAATTGATGGCCAACGTGCCAACGCCCGCGACGGCGTGGCAATCAACGAAGGTCCGATTACGATTACCGCCATTGAGGATGCCGAAATCGTCCTTGTCGATTCAGAATAGTTAGCTTTGCTAACCGCCAACTATCGTCATCCTGAACTTGTTTCAGGATAACAAGCGACGGCAGTGCGTTATCCCGAAACGAGTTCGGGATGACGAGTTGATATGAAATCCCTCTCCCACATAAAGGAAACCCAAATGACCAAGGTTCTTGTCCTCTATTATTCCAGCTACGGCCATATCGAGACGATGGCAGAAGCCATAGCCGAAGGTGCGCGCGGTACCGGTGCTGACGTTACTATCAAGCGTGTTCCGGAAACCGCCCCGATTGAGGTCGCGCAGGCGGCGCATTTCAAGCTGGACCAGAAAGCCGACGTGGCCACTATCGACGAACTCAAGGACTATGACGCGATTGTCGTCGGCACCGGCACGCGCTTCGGCCGGATGTCGAGCCAGATGGCGAGCTTCTGGGACACTGCTGGCGGCGTATGGATGCGCGGCGAACTCAACGGCAAGGTCGGCGCAGCCTTTACCGCATCCGCCACACAGCATGGCGGTCAGGAAACCACGCTCTTTTCGATCATCACCAACCTGCTGCATTTCGGCATTACCATTGTCGGTCTCGATTACAGCTTTGCCGGTCAGATGCGGAATGACGAAGTGACCGGCGGCGCGCCTTATGGCGCAACCACCATTGCAAATGGCGATGGCAGCCGCCAACCCAGCGAAACCGAACTCGATGGCGCGCGCTATCTGGGCAAGCGGGTTGCTGAGACGGCGGCGAAGTTGTCGGCCTGAAATTTCATCAATTTGCAAAGGAAAAATCCATGTCGAATTCAAAACCAGCGCTTACCATCAGCGCAGACCAACCGTCATTCACGGTCATCAACCGGTTCCTTCCCAGCCCGGAAAATCAGGCCGAACTGGTGGATGTTCTGGTCAAGGGAATTTCGCAAGAAATGGCCATTCAACCCGGTTTCCGGTCTGCTGCGGTGCATCGGAGCACGGACAGTAACGACGTTTTAGTCTACGCCCAGTGGGACAGCGCAGAAGCTCTTGCGGCCGCTGCGGAAGTCGTCAAACAGGGCGGTGCCCCTAATATGGCGCACGGTTTCGACCTTGGTCAGCCGCAATATCACCCTTATGAGGTCAGCTCGATTATCCTTGCCTAGCTGCGGCGACAGATTGGCAAAGGCGGGCCGCGTCTGATAAAGGCGCGGCCATGCCGTTCGACCTGCCCGAAGATGTCATCGAAGAAACCTTCCTCGCCTCTACCGGACCAGGCGGGCAGAATGTCAACAAGGTCGCGACCGCGTGCCAATTGCGGGTGGACGTTTTCGCGTTGGGGCTTGCGCCCTATGCCTTTCGCCAGTTGAAGGAACTGGCGGGGAGCAAGATGACGATTGGCGGCGAACTCATCGTAACCGCGCGCAGTCACCGCACGCGCGAAGCCAATCGGCAGGAAGCGCGCGAGCGGGTAATCGAACTTCTCGACCGAGCGCATATCAGGCAAGCCAGGCGCGTCGCCACCAAGCCCAGCAAGGCCGCCAAGGCTCGCCGCGTCGATGCGAAAAAAGGGCGGTCGGCGGTGAAGAAAAACCGTGGCAAGGTCAGCTTCGACTGATAGGAGCGCGAGCATGCATGAATTCGCTATCAACACCTCCGCGCCCAAGACCGAACTTTACCATGAGCTTGTCCGGTCCGCCGATGCGCTGACCGGGGGCGAACCCGATGGCGTAGCCAATATGGCGAATGTCGCCGCACTGCTGTGGGAATATCTGCCCGACGTTAACTGGACCGGCTTTTACCGCATGGTGGACGACGAGCTGGTGCTCGGGCCTTTTCAGGGCAAGGCGGCGTGCATCCGTATTGCCATTGGCGCGGGTGTGTGCGGGACTGCCGCAGCCATCGGTGCAACGCAGCTGGTGGAGGATGTGCACGCCTTCCCCGGCCATATCGCCTGCGACGCGGCAAGTGCATCGGAGCTGGTAGTGCCGGTGAAGCGCGACGGTAACGTCATTGCGGTAATCGATCTGGATAGCCCGTCGCCCAGCCGTTTCGATGCAGATGACGCTGCGGGGATTGAGGCGTTGGCCGAAATCCTTTCGAAACGCATCTGAGCCAACTGCCTCATTTTGGAACAAGGTCTTGTTTGGCCTAGCATTTTACATGTGTAGCGTTGGCCGACAGCCGCAAAAAATGTTAAGGACTCTTTAACCATTTGCATCGGCTTTGTCCGGTGCAGGCGATGCTTAGGGAGCGATTAACCATGAAGATTGTCCTATTTTCGGGGGTTGCAGCGGCGGGGCTGTTATTTGCAGCAACGGGAGCAAGCGCGACCGACTCGACCGTTATCGCCTCCCAAACCGATATGTCGAAGTCGATGCAACTTGTTGCGCATGGCCGCAAGGCTGGGGGACAGATTAAGCCCGGCGGACATCGTATCGGTTTTCATCCACGGCCGGGCTTCCACGGTATCCCGAAGCATGACGTCTATCGCCGCCCCCACCGCGGGTTCATTTTACCGCGCTATTGGGTGCAGCCGACTTTCTACCTCTACAATTTCCGCAACTACGGGTTGAGCCAACCGACCAGCGGCTATTATTGGAGCCGCTATTATGACGACGCAGTTCTGACCGACAGCCGCGGTTATGTTCAGGACTATCGGAGCGACATAGACTGGAACAACAGCCCCGACCGCACCGATGACTATCGCGAGCCCGATTATGGCCCGTCGATCCGTCCCGACGGCAAGGCTTATGACTGGAACGACGGCGTCGCGTTCGCCGCGCCTGACGGCTCGAGCTATAGCTATGATGGTGAATGGGAAGGCGAATATGTCGACCCGCAAGGCCGCGTTTTCGAGGGTGAGTGGGAAGGCCGCGTCACCCGGCAGGACGGGGTTGCCGGACCGGGATATCCCGTTCCCAAGCCGCATCATGCCCAGCCACCGGGAGCGCCCTATCCCGGACCGCACCATAGTAGCAGCAGCGACGACTATTATGACGTCCCGCGCGGCTATGACAATTACGAACGCTGTCTGAAAAGTAACGGCCTGACTGGCGCTGCTATTGGTGCCTTGCTCGGCGGCATCGCCGGTAATCGCATTGCCGGTCGCGGCAACCGCACCGGCGGTACCCTGGCCGGGGCTGGCATTGGCGGCCTGCTTGGCGTTGCGGTCGAAAAGGCGAATGACAAGTGCAAGCATCACCGTCCGCGCGATCCGCGTCCGCCGGTTGGCTATCCGTCGCCAAATTATGGCCATGGCTGGCAAGGTGGCTATTATTATTACCCGCAAGCACCCCAGGTTACCGTGACCGTGGTGCCGGGCGCAACGCACACCACGACGACGGTGACCGAAGAAATCTATTATGAGACGGTCAAAAGCCATCCACGCAAAAAAGCCGTTCGCAAGTGGAAGCCGAAACCCAAGCCGCGCTGCGTCTGCCGCTGAGCAGGCAGCAAGTCGGTAGATGAATTCGCGTTAGCGGAGGTCTTCGCGCTAGAGTGTGGCCAGCTCGTTTTCGGGCTCGAACCGCTCCCAGCCATCCGGGCCCAGGCGCTCCATCGGGCGGTAGCGGATCTTATATTGCATCCGCGCCGCGCCGTTCACCCAATAGCCCAGATATACATAGAGCAGTCCCGCCGCCTTGGCGCGCATGATATGGTCCATGATGATATAATTGCCGAGGCTTGGACGGCCCTCTGCGTCGGGATCGTAAAAGCTGTAGATCATCGATAAACCGTCGGCCTGCTGGTCGGTCAAACATGCCCCGACAAGTTCGCCCAGACGTCCGAAACGACCCGGTGTCCGATACTCGACCACATGGCTGCGCACCGGCGATTGTTCGACCATGTCGGCATAGTCCATATCGTCCATGTTCGCCATACCGCCTTCAGGATGACGCTTGGCGAGATAGCGGCGGAGCAAATCATATTGTTCCGATGTGGACCAGGGGCGGCAGGCGCTGACCACGAGATCCGAATTGCGACGAATGATCCGCCGCTGTGTTGCGTTGGGCTGAAATTCATCCGTCAATACGCGCACCGATACGCAGGATTTGCAGTCGATACAGCTGGGCCGGTAAGCTACATTCTGGCTGCGGCGAAAACCGATGCGTCCCAGCGCATCATTCAGTTCATCGGCGTGCGGTCCATGCAGCTCGGTAAAAACCTTACGCTCGGTTTTGCCGGGCAAATAGGGGCACGGGCCCGGATTTGTGACAAAAAAGCGTGGAAACCGAACTGGTGCGCTCATCGATTATCCGTCCCGAAGACCTTGGGCCCTGACCCTATTGGTTGTGATTTATTTACCCTTTATGCACCGCAGTCCTGCGGCTGAAAAGAGCATTTACCATGAAAGTTGGGGACAGCGATTCACTTATTCAGCTCAACCTGCTCCACCTTATATCCGGCGACGTTCAGTCCCGCCACAAGGCCCTGCAATTGCTCCGCATCCCGCGCTTCGCATTCGATATCCGTAATCAAGCCCTTGGCTGGCAACGTTGTGAAAATCCGCTGGTGATAGATCTCGATGATATTGACATTATGCTCGTTGAACAGCCGCATCACCTTGTAGAGCGCGCCGGGACGATCCTGAAGGGTGAGGCGCAGACGCGCGAGGCGTCCTGACCGGGCGAGATCTCTTAGCAATACGTTTGCCAGCAGTCGCGTGTCGATGTTCCCACCGCACAGAACGACGCCGACATTCTTGCCTGCAAAAAGTTCGGGATTTGCCATCACGGCGGCAAGACCCGCAGCGCCTGCACCTTCGACCACGGTCTTTTCGATCTGGAGGAGCAGGCTGACTGCACTTTCGAGTTGCGCCTCGCTGACCAGCACGATGTCGTCGACAATATCGCGAATGACTTCGCTGGTGAAACTTCCCGGCACTTTGACTGCAATGCCTTCAGCCAGCGTATCGCCTTCACAGGGCAGTTGCTGGTTCTTGAGCAGCGCGTACATCGAGGGGTAAAGTTCCGCCTGCACCCCGATCAGGCCGATATCGGGTTTCAAGCCCCGCGCTGCGGTCCCCATGCCCGAAAGCAGGCCACCGCCGCCAATGGGCACCACCAGCATGTCGATCTCAGGTACCGCCTCCAGCATTTCGAGCGCAACGGTACCCTGCCCCGCTGCTACATTCGGCTCGTCAAAGGGGTGAACGAAGGTCAGGCCCTGCTCCGCCTCCAGCAAACGCGCATGTTTGTAAGCATCGTCGAATGTTTCGCCGAACAGCACGACCTTGCCGCCGACACTTTCGGTCTGCATGACTTTCACGGTTGGCGTCGGCACGGGCATGACAATTGTAACCGGAATACCCAGCCGGGTGCCGTGATAGCTCAACCCCTGCGCGTGGTTGCCGGCCGAGGCCGCAATCACGCCCTTGGCGCGCTGCTCGTCGGACAGGAGGAGCAGCGCATTCAGCGCACCGCGTTCCTTATATGCGGCGGTGAACTGCAGATTTTCGAACTTCAGGTAAATGTTCGCACTGGTCAGCTTCGACAGCGTCTGGCTGTGCAACGTCGGTGTTGCCACGATGGAATCACGGATGCGGTCATGCGCCGCCCGAACATGTTGAAGGGTTAGTTGGTCACTCATAGTGCGCGGGGGACTATCCTATCTGGCGCTAAGTGCAAACACAGATTAGAGCGGGGTTATGAGTAGGATAGCTTTTATCGGTCTCGGCGTCATGGGCGGCCCCATTGCGCGGCATCTTTCGACTGCCGGACATGAGATGACGGTTTACAACCGTTCCCGCGCAAAGGCCGAAACATGGGTCGCGGCGCATGGCGGCACGCTGGCGACGTCGCCAGCCGAAGCGGCCAAAAATGCGGAGGTCGTGATCAGCTGCGTCGGGACCGATGACGATCTGGCCGGTGTCACTCTGGGTCGCGATGGCGCCTTTGCGGCTATGGCCAAGGGCAGCCTCTATATCGACCACACGACGGTGTCGGCCCGGATCGCACGGCAATTGGGAGTCGAAGCAAAATCGCGGGGGCTTCTGGTGGTCGATGCGCCGCTCACCGGCGGGCAGATCGGCGCGGAGAACGGCACGCTGTCGATCATGTGCGGCGGCAGCGAGGCGGCCATGACGGCCGCTTCCCCGATAATGGAGCCCTATTCGAAACGCATCGTCCATGTCGGCGGCCCGGGCACCGGCCAGACCACCAAGATGTGCAACCAGATTGCCTTTGCCGGGGTCATCCAGTCATTGTCCGAGGCGCTGCGATTTGCGCAATCGGCGGAACTCGACCTTCAAAAGGTTTATGAGGCGATTTCGGGCGGGGCGGCGCAGAGCTGGCAGATGGACAATCGCTGGGCAACGATGGCCGAGGACCGGTTCGACTTCGGTTTTGCCGTCGACTGGATGCGCAAGGATTTAGGACTGGCATTTGAAGAGGCGCGGGCCTTGGGCGCGACACTGCCGATCACCGCATTGATCGACCAATTTTATGCCGATGTGCAGCAAATGGGCGGCGGACGCCTCGACACCAGCGCGATTGTGAAGAGGTTGCCAAAAGGATGAACAAGTTTCTCGCGCTTGCCGCGCTGGCCATCACCACACCGGTTTACGCCGATGGGTTGGTCGAAAATGTCAACGGCATCACGCTGGACAAGGACGGCAAGGTCGTCCGCTTCAACGCCGTGCTAATCGGCAAGGACGGCAAGATCACCGAATTGCTGACCAAGAAGGACAAGCTGCCGCGACAGCTCGATTTTCGCCATGATGGGCGCGGATCGACGATGCTGCCAGGCCTTATCGACGCCCATGGCCATGTCATGGGGTTGGGTTTCCAGTTGCTGACGCTGGACCTGTCCGGCACCAACAGCCTTGCCGAAGCGCAGGCGGCCATCCGTGAATATGCCGCGAAGAATCCCGAACGGCGCTGGATCATCGGAACCGGGTGGAATCAGGAGAAATGGGGGCTCGGTCGCTTCCCAACAGCTGCGGAACTGGACGCCGCTGTTTCCGACCGCCCGGTGTGGCTGCAACGTGTTGATGGCCATGCCGATTGGGCCAACAGCAGGGCGATGGAGATTGCAGGCATTACCGCGGCGACCAAATCGCCCTCCGGCGGTCGGATCGAGATGGTCGGCGGCAAGCCAAGCGGTATTTTCGTCGATGCTGCGTCCTCGCTCGTCGCAAAGTTCGTCCCGGCACCAAAACCATCAGAACGTGACGTAGCACTGGGCGAGGCACAGAAAAAACTGCTCTCGCAGGGCATCACCGCCATTGCCGACATGGGCACAACCATGGAGGATTGGCAAAGTTATCGCCGCGCAGGCGACGGCGGATGGCTGTCGATCCGCATCTTCGGCTATGCTGGCGGTATCGACAATATGGTCGCGATCGCAGGGCCTCGCCCGACGCCGTGGCTATATGATGACAAGCTGCGGCTTGGCGGCGTGAAACTCTATCTGGATGGGGCGTTGGGCAGTCGCGGCGCGTGGCTCAAAAAGCCTTATGCCGATGCGCCGGGCCAGACAGGGCTGCAATTCCTTGCCAGTGCAGAAGTCCGCAACCTCATGGTCCGCGCATCGATGGATGGTTTCCAGACTGCGATCCACGCCATCGGCGATGCTGCGAATGCCGAAGTCATCGGTGCAATTGAGGAACTGTCCGAGACATATAAGGACGACCGGCGCTGGCGGATCGAACATGTGCAGGTGGTCGACCCCATCGACCTGCAGAAACTGGGCAAGTTCGGCATCATTTCCTCGATGCAGCCAGTGCATCAGACGTCCGATCGCCTGATGGCCGAAGCGCGGCTGGGGCCGGAGCGCTTGAAAGGTGCCTATGCATGGCAGTCGATCGCGAAAGTCGGCGGCAAGCTTGCCTTCGGCTCCGACGTGCCTGTTGAATCTGCCGATCCCTTTGCCGGCCTCGCCACCGCAATGACGCGAGAGGATGCCACCGGCCAACCTTTTGGCGGGTGGCGACCCGAAGAGCGGGTGACCCGCGAGCAAGCGCTGGCTGGCTTCACCACCGGAGCCGCTTATGCTGCCTTCGCCGAGACCAAAGTAGGATCGCTGACGCCAGGCCATCATGCCGATTTCATATTGATCGACATCGACCCGCTGCTTGCAAGCCCGACCGAACTGCGTAAGGCGGTGGTCAAGGAAACCTGGGTGGGAGGCCGCCCGGTGTACAAAAATGCTGCAGCCATTGCTGCACAAGACAGACAGGATGGAGAGACACGATAATGGCACGCGCATGGACATTGGCCAGTCGCCCGGCAGGGCTTCCGACTGACGACAACTTCGCCCTGGTTGAAACCCCTGACACGCCGCTTGGCGAAGGCGAGTTTCGTGTCACCAATAGCTGGCTCTCGGTAGATCCCTATATGCGCGGGCGGATGAACGATGCGAAAAGCTATGCCGATCCGTTCACACTCGGCGAGCCGATGACTGGCGGCGCGGTCGGTACCGTGACCGAGAGCAACAATGAAGATTACCCCGTCGGCGCAAAGGTGCTGCACATGGGCGGCTGGCGCGACAGCGTCGTTCTGGGCGGCGGCAAGACGCCTCCTGCCGGTATGCCGCCGGTCAAGCTTCCCGACCTTGGCGTGCCTGACCAGCATTGGTTAAGCATCATGGGTATGCCCGGAGGAACCGCGTGGTTCGGATTGCTGAAGGTCGCCGAGGCAAAGCCTGGCGAAGTCGTGTTTGTGTCAGCGGCGGCAGGAGCGGTGGGCTCGACCGTCACGCAAATCGCCAAGGCAAAGGGCATGAAGGTCATCGGCTCGGCTGGCGGTGCGGACAAATGCGCATGGGTGAAGAGCCTGGGTGCGGATGCGGTTATCGACTACAAATCCGGCAAGGTCCTGCCGCAGTTGATGGCGGCGCTTAAAGACATGGGCGAAAGCGGTATCGACGTCTATTTCGACAATGTCGGCGGCGAGCATTTCGATGCGGCACTGGCGACATCGAAGGAATGGGCGCGCTTTGCGATTTGCGGGATGATCGACGTCTATAACGACTTCAAGGCGCAGCCGATGCAATATCTGCCCATGATCATCGGCAAGCGGGTAACGATCAAAGGCTTCCTCTACCCCGATTTTTATGCGCAGGTGCCGGAGTTCAATACCGACATGGCAGCGCTGATCAAAGCGGGTGCCGTCACGGGACGCGAGACCGTCAAGGATGGCCTCGAAAAAACACCCGAAGCCTTCCTTGGCCTGTTCAGCGGCGAGAACACCGGGAAGATGCTCGTCAAGCTGTAGGGCAAAAATGCTGCGCAGCATTTTTGTGCAGCATTTTGCTGAAATCGCTACCAAAGAGAGTAGCTTGCCGTAACGTCAAATCGAAAAATGTTGCAATATGGCATCACCTGCCGAAATTCGACGGAATCCTGCGTGTTATCGCAATGACATTCGTATGCGCTTTCGGTAGATTGTTACAAAATAATATCAAACAGGAGAGAACACGATGTTGGGACGTCACGCCAGCTTTGGCCACGCACTGAAATTATCCGCCGCATGTATCGCCCTTGCGATACCGGGCATTTCCTACGCGCAGGAAGAAGCGCAGGCAGAGGAAGAGGTTGCGGATCAAGGCGACATCATCGTAACTGCGACGCGACGCACCGAGGCATTGGCCGATGTTCCGTTGGCTGTATCGGCGGTAAATTCGGAATCCCTCCAGAATTCGGGCGCCAATGACATTCGCCAGTTGAACCAGCTAGCTCCGTCGTTGCTTGTATCTTCGACCGGTACCGAAGCCAACGGTTCTGCACGTATTCGTGGCATCGGCACAGTGGGTGACAATCCCGGCCTGGAGAGTTCGGTAGCTGTATTTGTGGACGGCGTTTATCGTTCACGCAGTGGCATCGGGCTTAACGAATTGGGAGAGATCGACCGCATCGAAGTGCTGCGCGGCCCACAAGGCACACTGTTCGGGCGCAATGCGTCGGCTGGCCTGATCCATGTTATCAGCAAGAAGCCCGAGTTCGATTTTGGCGGAACCGCCGAAGCGACTTACGGCAATTATGATTTCTTGCGGTTCGCTGCTGGCATAACGGGGCCGATCACAGAGACGGTGGCTGCTCGGCTCGATGGCGTGTATGTAAAGCGCGACGGCTTTTTCCGCGTCGTCGATGCTGGCGGCCCGACCGGAGAGCGGGTGAACGACCGCGACCGCTTTTTTGTGCGCGGACAAATCTTGTTCGAGCCATCGGATATGGTCTCACTGCGGCTAATTGGCGATTACACCAGGCGGACCGAGGCATGCTGCGCCGGCGTCTACAAGTCGACCAATGAAACATTTGATCCCACGCCCGGAGCTCCCGGCGACTTCGGCATTCGGTCCAGCAACCGCGTGATCAACATATTGAATGGCTTCGGAGCGGTATTCCCGACACCGAATGACCGCTTCAGCCGCCAGGTCGCGATCACGCCCGGTCGGACGCTGGACGGCAAGACCACCGATGGCGGCGTTTCCGCAGAACTGAACTGGGATTTGGGTGGCGCAAATCTGACCTCGATCACCGCGTACCGCGAGTATAAATCGGAGCAGGCGGGCGACATCGATTATTCGTCGGTCGATTTGCTCTATCGCGAGAATGACGGAACGTCCTTCCGGCGGTTCAAGACCTTCACCCAAGAACTTCGCTTGCAAGGGTCGGCGTTCAATGACCGGGTCGACTGGCTCGTCGGCGGCTTTTATACCAATGAGAAGCTCGCCACGCGAGACAATCTGCAGTTCGGTAACGATTACGGCGCGTTCATGGCTTGCCGCCTGGTTTCGGGGCTTACGCCAGTCGACAACCCTGCCCTTCGGCAAGTTAACGCGCCGGGATGTTTGAGCCCTACTGGCATTGCGACCTTGAACTTCCTGCTGCCGCAGCCGAATGCTGCAGGTGGCACTAACGCGTCGCAGATCATCGCATCGCTCACCCGGTTGAGCAACATCCGAAACGTTGGGAATGCTGTATCAGCCTTCAATCAGGACAGCGAAAACTACGCGTTCTTCACGCATAATATCATCCGGTTTACTGACACCTTCAGCCTTACCCTGGGCGCACGCTACACCAACGAGACTAAAGACCTGCGCGCGAGCTTTAACAACAACAATACCGGCTGTCCGGTTCAACAGGCCGCCAACGCCGCCGCAACCAATTCGGCGACGGCTGCGGTGCTGACGGGCTCCACCATCTTCAGCTGCCTGTTCAACTTCAACTCGGCGCTGAACACCTTGGCCCTCAATGACAGGCTGAAGGACGACCAGATTACCGGGACAGCAGTGCTGTCGTGGAAACCGACGCCCGATTTACTGACATATGCGAGCTATTCGAAGGGCTACAAAGCCGGTGGTTTCAATCTGGATGCCTCTGCACTTGGCGCGCCTTTGTCGCCTCCGACTGCTGCAAGTGTTGCGAACCTCCGCTTCGACGCCGAAAAAGTCGACGCCTATGAAGTGGGTATCAAATATAATGGTCGCCGCTTCAATCTGAACGTTGCTGCATTCCGGCAGGAATTCGACAGCTTCCAGCTTAACACTTTCAATGGGCTGTTCTTCCTCGTCCAGAACGTCAACGCTTGCACCGATTTGATCGGCGGCAGCGGCGCCGACGAGGATCTGTCCAGCGCGACCGGAACGTGCGATCCGTCCGATGTCAAACCCGGTGTTATTGCGCAGGGCGTCGAACTTGAAGCGTCGGTGTATCCCGCATCGAACCTAGCTGTGACCGCAGGGTTCACCTATTCGGATACGAAGTATAAGAACGACCTCGTTGGTCGGTCGACCGGATCGGCACTTGCCAACGAGCTGTTCCAATTGCCCGGTAGTAACCTGTCCAACGCACCCAAATATGTTGTCACAGGGTCCGTCGCATGGACGCCCGACATCGGCAGTTCTGGCCTTTCCGGCCTGTTCTATGTCGATACCCGCATGACATCCGACTATAACACCGGGTCCGACCTGTTGCCTGAAAAGGTGCAGGACGGCTTTGCGGTGGTAAATGCCCGAATTGGCCTGCGCGGACCCGAGCAGAAATGGGCCGTCGAATTGTGGGCACAAAATCTGTTCGACAAAAATTACGATCAGGTAGCGTTCAACTCACCATTGCAGGCATCCGGCACCGGGTCGCTGGCGCATCAGAAAGAATTTGGCACTGCTACGTCGTTCTCATCGCAGTTATTCTCAGCGTTTCTGAGCGAGCCGCGCACGTTTGGCGTTACACTTCGCGGCAAATTCTAAGCCGCGTCACCTTGGGATAAAGAAAGGGGCCTGTTTTGCAGGCCCCTTTTTTGTTTACAGTGGAATGGTCTGGTTGAGGAAGCTCGGCATTGGCCCGTTCCAGCCATCGTCCGGACCTTCGTCCTGCTTCTGCTCCCTTGGCTTTTCGCGCGGGGCTTTGGCGGTGGGTGGAGTGCTGGCTGAAAGGCGCTCCTCTTCCGAGGACGCATTGGGTTTCTCGGGTTTCGCGGCAGCCTTTGGCGCCGCTTTTGCCCGTTCGGGTTTTGCCCGCGCGGGCTTTGTCTTTTCGGGCTGATCATCGCCAGACTGTTCGACCTTGCCCATCCGGGCTATTTTGACACCGATCAGTTTCTCGATGCTTTCAATTGCTTCTTCGTCGGCCTTGGTGACAAAGGTATAGGCCTTGCCCTTGGCCCCTGCCCGTCCCGTCCGGCCAATGCGGTGCACATAGTCATCGGGATGCCAGGGCGCGTCGAAGTTGAAGACGTGGCTGACGCCTTTGATGTCAAGCCCACGCGCGGCAACGTCGGACGCAACCAGCAGGTTGATCTCCCCCGCCTTGAACGCCTCCAGCTGGCGCTGGCGCGTGGCCTGATCGATGTCGCCGTGGATCTCGCCGGACTTGAAGCCGTGCTGTTGGAGACTTTTGTTCAGCTCGCGAACAGTGGTCTTGCGGTTGCAAAAGACGATTGCGGTCTGGACATTCTCGCTGCGGATCAGGTCGCGCAACACGTCGCGCTTCTTCATCGGCGCGACGTTGACCAGAAACTGTTCAATATTGAGATTCGACGACGCGGGTCGCGCCACCTCGATATATTTGGGGTTCGACAAAAACTTGTCCGCGAGCTTCTTGATCGGCGGCGGCATGGTTGCGGAAAACAGTAACGTTTGCCGATTGGCGGGCAGCTTTGTGCAGATCGTCTCGATATCGGGAATGAAGCCCATGTCGAGCATACGATCGGCCTCGTCAATCACCAGCATCTCGCAACCGGTGAGCAGTATCTTGCCGCGCTCGAACAGGTCCATCAGGCGCCCCGGCGTTGCTATCAGTACGTCCACGCCCTTTTCCAGCGCCTTCACCTGATCGCCCATTTGAACGCCGCCAATAAGCAGCGCCATCGAAAGCTTGTGATATTTGCCGTATTTCTCGAAGTTTTCGGCAACCTGCGCCGCGAGTTCGCGCGTTGGCTCCAATATCAGCGACCGCGGCATCCGCGCCCGCGCGCGGCCATTGGCCAGAACGTCGATCATCGGCAGCACGAAGCTGGCGGTTTTCCCTGTGCCCGTCTGGGCGATGGCGATGATGTCGCGCATCATCTGGACTTGCGGGATAGCGGCGGCCTGAATAGGCGTGGGCGTATCATAGCCCGCCTCGGTTAGGGCCTTTAACAGTTCATCAGACAAGCCGATATCGGCAAAACGCATATATTGTTCCGGAAAGAAAGGATGTCGGGCAATCGATAAGCAACCCATGCCGACTTGCGCGGCCTTTGGTCGCTATACCTGCAAATGTCAATGAATTTGGCCGATGGAAGCGCGTTTAACGCGGAATCAACAGCCTGAACTTGTCGACCTCGCACTTTGCACCTGTCCTGGCGTGAAGCAGGTCGCGATCGACACATAATTTGCCGTCATAGGCGCGCTCCATATAGGCTCCGGCATAAAATTCCCGCGCGAGACAACCATCGCCCAGATAGGCACGGATCAACACACCGTCGCGCGTCAGAATGTCGAGCGTCCGGTTCGGTCCGGGCCGCGATCCGGCGAGCTTGTCGACCCACAGGCACTTGCCGATCTTCTGCTCTTTATACTTGACTTTTGCCGCCTGCTTTTCGCGCTCTGCCGCAACATTGGCGGGGCTGGCAAACTGGCTTGGCAGGCGGACGATCACCCGCTGGTCCACCCGAACCTGATAAAATGACGTGTTCATACGGATAATCGGGGCGAAGAGGCTATCGCTGCGGATTATCTCTATTTGCGCCAAGGCTTCGCGCGACACCAAAGTCAGACCGACGGCAAAAAGGACTATGGCCACGACTGCGCGCAAGAATCGATCCGGTATCAAGTTGAAGTTCGAATGGGTTTAGCCGATAGGGTTGAACGACGCATGAATTGAGCATCCACCGGCTGCTGTCAACATTTCGGGAATGATCGTGTCAAATATGAACGCTTTATCGGAATTGCGGGAATTGCTGGGGCCGAAGGGGTTTAGCGATGATCCCGATGTGATGGCCCCTTGGCTTACCGATTGGCGCGGGCGCTACACGGGCAGGTCAGCCGCACTACTATCGCCCGTAAATGTGCACGAGGTTGCTGCCATTGTCGGAATTGCGGCACGTCACCGACTGCCGATCGTCCCGCAGGGTGGCAATAGCGGCATGGTCGCTGGTGCCACCCCCGATAGCAGCGGCGAACAGATCGTGCTTTCGCTACGCCGCATGGATGCAATTACCGATATCGATCCTGCCAGCGGCCTGGTGCGGTGCGAGGCCGGCGTCATCCTGCAAAAACTGCATGAAGCTGTCGAAGCAAAGGGTCGGCGCTTTCCGCTTACGCTCGGCGGCAAGGGTTCGGCCACCGTCGGCGGACTGATCTCAACCAACGCAGGCGGCACACAGGTCTTGCGGCATGGAACCATGCGCAATCTGGTTGCCGGGATTCAGGCGGTCCTCCCGGATGGCTCCATCTTCGATGGCATGGCGCCGCTTCGTAAGGACAATCGCGGTTATGACCTGAAGCAGTTGCTTATCGGGGGCGAAGGGACAATCGGTGTCGTTACCGGTGCCGTGCTGCAAACGGTACCCGCGCTGATCGATCGCTGCGTAGTTTGGGCAGGTCTAGACAGTCCGGCGCAGGCCTATGCCCTCCTGCTCTTCATGCAGGCGCATGGCCGCGACCGGTTGGAGGGCTTCGAGATTTTGCCGCAACGTGCCTTGGACGCAGTGGTAAGGCGCATCGCCGGTACACGACCGCCGCTGGAGAGCGGGCACCGCTGGCACGCACTGATGGAATTCGTGCAGGATGCTGAAAGCCAGTCGGCGCCTGCCGAGCTGGCGACAGTCCTTTTGGAGAAGGCAATCGGCGCCGGTCTGCTCCAAAATGCGACGCTCGCGAGCAGCGAGTCGCAGGCCGAGGCATTCTGGAAAATTCGCGATTCCATCGCCGAGGCAGAGCGTGCCGAAGGACCCGCGTTGCAGCACGACATCAGCGTACCGGTGGCTGATATGGCGCGCTTTATAGAGCATGAATCGCCGGTCATTGAGACGCGCTGGCCGGGTACGGCCACGGTGGCTTTCGGTCATCTTGGCGATGGTAATATCCACTTCCACGTCAAGGCGCCAAAGGGAGCCGACGTGGCTTCGTGGTATGGCGGAGAGGGCGAGGCAATCACGTCGCATGTCTACGACCGGGTGTCCGACTATGGGGGTTCGTTATCGGCGGAGCATGGCATCGGCCAAGCCAAAATTGCCGAGTTCCAAAGACTGACCGAGCCCGCCCGGCTCAACGCGTTACGCGCCATAAAGCAGGCTCTCGATCCGCTTGGTATCATGAATCCCGGCAAGCTTGTTCCGCTTGCGTGAAGGGCGTTGTCCGCCTAAAGCGCCGCATCAAATTTTACCCGAATCTCAAATATGGAGTTACCGATGGCCACCGCGCCCCAAGCCGCCGCATTGCCGCTTCTCTACAAGGACCTCATTCCGCTCAACAGCAACGACCATGGCAAATGGAAATCGCGGATGCTGGAAAATGCGAAGTTCATGGAAGGCCAGCATGCCATTCCGCTGACTATTGAGGAATTCGTTCCGGCCTCGCGTAACTATCCCATCATATTTTCGGCCTCGGACAATCCCGTTCCGCTCGTGCTCATGGGCATGAACGAGGGCGTCAACACCTTCATGGATGACGAGGGCAAGTTCACCTCGCCGGTCTATGTCCCCGCCTATATCCGTCGTTACCCTTTCCTGCTGGCAAAACTGCGCCCCGATACCGACGAATTGTCGCTGTGTTTCGATCCGACGGCCGGCGCGCTTGGCGAGTTCGACGAAGGCAACGCTCTGTTCGAAAATGGCGAAGCCAGCGAAACCACCAAGGCTATCCTGAAATTCTGCGAAGATTTCGAGGGTGCAGGCGCGCAAACGCAGGCATTTGTCGAGGAACTCAACAAGCTGGAACTGCTGATGGATGGCGAAGTGTCGATCCAGCAGGAAGGTCAGGACAAGCCCTTTGTCTATCGCGGCTTCAAGATGGTCGACGAGGCGAAGCTGCGCGATTTGCGCGGCGACGCGTTGCGCAAGATTTCGCAGAACGGCATTTTGGCGCTGATCTATGCCCATCTCTTCTCGCTGCAACTGATGCGCGAAATATTTGCGCTTCAGGTGCAACAGGGTAAAGTGCCGCAAGTGACGGAACTGCCCGCGGCATAATCGACCGTTCGGACATGCCGTCACCCGTCTTTAAGGGAGTGACGGCATGACAAAATACAGCAAGACCGCAATTGCGCTGCACTGGATCATCGCGATTTTGGTGGCCGCCAATGTGACTTTGGCCAGCATGGCAGAAGACCTGCCACGTGCGGCCAAAGCAGCCTATATGGACCCGCACAAAGCGATTGGCGTTTCCATTCTTTTGCTCTCCCTGCTTCGCCTGTTTTGGCGGTTGGGTCACAATGCGCCGCCCCTGCCCGACGCGATTGCGGGATGGCAGGCACGGCTGGGCAAAGCCGTGCACGCGCTGTTCTATTTCCTGATCATTGCCGTGCCGTTGTCGGGATGGCTGATGTCATCAGCACATCCGCAAGCACCTCCGGTCAGCTTTTTCGGTCTTTTCGATATCAGCATGCCGGTCGGGAAAAACGAAGGTCTGGCGGAATTCGGGCATGAAGCGCATGAGATCCTGACCAAGCCGCTGGTCATCCTGATTTTCCTGCACATCATCGGCGCGCTCAAGCACCAGTTTGCCGACCGCCTGCCGTTCATCCAGAGGATGTGGCCTTAATAGCGAACCGGATAAAGGTGCCTTGCACGGATGAAGAGCATGTTGCGCGCGTCCTCCGGCAGCATATCGCGCAGGAGTTCGTCAAATTGGGGGCGTGCATTTCCGGCAGCAAGTTCGACCGCGCGCGCCAGCAGGCTTTCGTCCACACTCACAGCTGCGCAGCAAGGCGGGAAGAGAGCGAAGGGCTCTGGCCAGACGACGGTCACGACCTCCATCAGCAGACCGAATCGCTTCGCCACCATATCCGACTGCAACACCGATGTCAGCCGAGGGAGCGGATCGTGACCTGCCCTGCGCAATATGCACCAGCTGCGCGCGGATAAAATGTGGCGGGCATCGCGCGAATGCATGTCGGGCAGGCGCTGCGGCGCGGGTAGCAATTGGTGAGTCAGCATATAATCTCCTTATCCCGCTATATTGCTACTAATTATCAATAGCAATAAAATATCGATATCCATCCTGCAACCCGTGAACGCTCACTCAACTCATCGCGAAACATGCAAAATTTCTCTCGGGAGTCTTGATTTTGAAACAGGCAATGCCCATCCTTCATTCAGGACGGAAATCTCCCCTCCCTTTTTCGTCCTACCGGTGCCGTCAGGCGGCACCACCTCCCTGAACCTTGGCCACCCCGAATTTATTTCGGGGTGGTTTTTTATGCGGCTGTAGAAATCGCTTATTCTGCGGCGATAAGCGTCGCCGAACCCATTGCCTCGTCGGCAACGATATCGACCAGATTGGCGATGAAGGATGCTATCCGGTCCAAGCCCGAACCCGGTTCACGCAAGTGCGAATCGAGGTACAGGGATCGGTCGACTTCAACCTGTACGGCATGGATATTGGCATTTGGCCGACCGTGCCGCGCCAATATATGTTCACCCGCATAAGGATGGTTCAGAGACGCCGCATATCCCTGCGCCTTTATCTGCTCCATCAGCAGTTCCGAAAAACGTGCCGCTGCGCTTTTTCCAAAGCGGTCTCCCACGACAAATTGGGGCGGCACGATTGCCGGTTGCCGGATGGGCGGCATGCTGTGCAAATCAAGCAGAACCGCGCTGCCAAATCGAGCCCGCATATCGGTCAATATGGCCGAAACCTGAATGTGATAGGGGCGGTGGAAACTCAGTATCCGGTGCTCAACATCGTCCAGTTCGAACTGCTGGCGCCATAAATCGCCGTCGCCCGACAGACGACGCGGAATGAGACCAAGCCCGCCCCGCTGCTTCGCGCCGGGCGCGGGATATCCCTTGCGGTCCGCCCCGCGCACCATCTCCACATCGAGATCGCGTTCATCGCGGTTGAGATCAATCCACGCCCGCGCCCGATGGGCAATGATCACAGGATAGCCAAGCGCTATGACCTTGCGCGCGAGCAGGTCGCAATAGCGGTCCTCAAGCCTTACAAGCGATGCATGCGGCAACCGCAGCGCTTTGAAAACGCAATCGGGGTAATCGCGGCCGGCATGGGGGACAGACAACAGCACGGGGACCTTTGGCGCTTCCGTGCCAAATATCGCAAAACCGGCCTCGCTGCCATGAGTCATGTGATGCTCTCTCAATTCGACCCATATTTGACACGATTTTTGAGAATTGGTGCAAAAAAATTAAATCTCTGCGATTATGATGACCTCCGTGGCAGCCAGACAGTGGGATGCCCCGTTAAGAGGAATATCGATGACCCGTATCTTGCTTGCTGAGGACGAACAGGCAATGCGCGAATATCTCGCGCGCGCGCTGGAACGATCGGGCTATGAAGTGGTCTCAGTCGACCGTGGGACCGAAGCCGCACCGTTGCTGGAGCGCGAGCATTTCGATCTGCTGCTCACCGATATTGTGATGCCCGAGATGGACGGAATCGAGCTGGCGCGACATTGTAGCAAGGTGTCGCCGCAAACCGAGGTGATGTTCATCACAGGCTTTTCGGGCGTTGCCCTGCGAGCGGGCGAATCCATGCCGAGCGCGAAGATCCTGTCCAAGCCCTTCCACCTCAAGGATCTCGTGCTAGAGGTCGAGCGCCTGTTTCAGCGCGAAAGCTTTGGGGAATTGAATTAGGGTTGAATGATGTTGCAAGCCTCGCTAGAGGCTCCCGCAGCGTGGGCGTATAGCTCAGTGGTAGAGCACTGTGTTGACATCGCAGGGGTCGCAAGTTCAATCCTTGCTACGCCCACCATTTTTCCCCTGATGTCAGCCTTCGGTCAGCTTTTCTTGTCTTCATAATATAGCGGCCCGAGCGCGTCGATGACGCTGACTGCGTTGAGCGTGCGCGTGGCATCCCCACCGTCGTCGACAAAGCGAACGGTCAGTTCGGTCTTGAATCCCGTCGGCCTGCTGCTGACCGGAACGCCATATTGGGTGGTTTGCATATATCGGGAATAATCCTTGCGATCGACGATGACGAAGTGCGTTTTTCCGGCGGCTTTCGCCAGCTCGGCGGCGCGCAAAAGCGTCATTTCCTGCACAAGCGGGGCTGAGGGGGTGTTTCCGATAAACTCCACCTTCGTGGTGCCGTCGGCATTGGCGGTCGAACGAAAACCATCGGTTCGGTCGATCCCGCCCAGCAAGCTGGTCCCCATCGTTAACGCGCCACCGATCAGAGCGCCAAGGATATTCGGCCGCGCCTTGTCATAATCCACGACCGACCGAGGTGTTTCGGGGGCAATCAGCAATGTGGGAATGATCGTATCGAGACCCTTTTTTCGTTGCGATACCATATCGGCCATAAAGGGTGTGATGTCGGGCGTCGCCGTACGGTCCTTTTCCGGCAGGGCCTTGCCGAGCGCGGCCAGCAGTTCGACCGTGGCGGCATTACGCGGCAATTGTGCTCCGACCAGCATGCCCAGCGCATCGTTCGTTCGTCCCTCGGAAATGGCAATGCGGGCGTCGATCTGTTTCTGGCGAAGTTCGATAAATTTTTTGAAAATGTCGCCGAAGGGGGACTTGTAGGGCACGCCCTTGTCGTCGGTAGGCGTAGCCAGCGCGGGCGCCATCTTCTCCTTCATGACCGCCAATGTCGATTGTGCGCCGGGAACATCGCCGGTCGCAGCCCGCGCATAGGCGCTGTCGAGCGAAACCATCAACGCCGACAGCAGGTTAGATGTATTTTCGTCGCTGCCGATCCCGAAACTGGTCAGCGGCTTGGTGGGCCAGCTAAGCTCCAGACCTTCCGAAAGCGATACCACTGCGGCAAAATTGCCAAGCTCCGCCTCATTCGTCACGGCGGTAGCAGCCATCGCCGGTTCCATCGCGATGGCCGAAAGCCATGGCGATGCAGACCCATCGCCTGCGCTGCGCGAGGCGTGCAATATCTTTGCCGCACCGTTGACAATTTGCAGCGAATAAGGACGGGCCTGAATTGCTGCCTGCGCAAGCGGAACAGCTTCTTCGATCTTCCCCGATTGCGTCAGTGCCACCGCCCGCAACAGAGACAGCGAGACACCCATGCTGCGCCGATAAAAGACGTTATCGGCGAGACCCGCCATCGCCGCTTCAGCCGCATCGAGATCGGCCGTGGCGTTGGCTGTTTCCCCCTCCTGCAGATAGGCCGCAGCACGGGCGCGCAACAAATGCGCCTTGCGCAAATTTTGCGTAGGCAGCAGCCGCGGGCTGCCCAAGGCCCGCGTGCAGGCGGCTATGTCGGTGCCTCTTTTAGCTCCGGGAAACAGCGAGTAACCCGACTGGCTGGCTTCGCCGCGCATGCCATCATCCTGTTTGCCCGGATGGATGCGCCCATCGCAGCCTTCGAAATCCCTTTTGTCCGATGCATTCACCGCTGAACTGCTCGCCAGCAACGCCGCGACTAGCACAGCCTTCCACATTTGTTGCATGTTGCCCCCTTGGTTGCCCGAAGGCTTAGCCATCTCCGGAGGCAGACGCAATATGTGCAGCTACATCAAACGCTTGGCCGTCGCTGGGCGGCCGCCCATACCAGCGCCTGTGCGCACGTGTAAACGCGCTGAGATCGCTGTAGCCGAGCAGCAACGCAATTTCGCCCAGCGCTCGCTTGTCCTCCATTTTGTATAATGTCCATAAATCTTGTCGCACCAGATCCAGCAAATTGCGAAACGGCAGCCCTTCGTCGACCAGCTTGCGCCGAAGCGTCCGCTCGCTCATGCCGAACGAGCTTGCCATACGGTCAAGCGTCGGCGGCGACTTGTCGACCTCGTTCGAGAGATAAAAATAGCTGTAGGCAAGATGCCGCTTCCCCTCTGCCATCCAGTTGGCAGGCTGCCGATAGCGCTCTGAAGCGGCATCGAATAATTTGGGATTCGCGAATGGCGACGGACGGAAAACCTGGCGCGCCGCAACCTCCATCCGCGTTTCGGGCATCGCAAAGGCAACGGGACACCCAAAGGCGGCTTCATATCTGGCGATATCGAAGCGGGGCCGGTGACGGAAGTGTACAGTTTTCAGCAATGGCGGCTCGCCCAAAATCTGTCGCGACAACCGGGCATAGGTTGCAACAGAGAATTCAATAAATGGCGCATAGGCTTCAACAAAGTCGGGATGGCAGTCCCACAGAATGAAAGGGGGTTTACCCGCCGGATCGAAACTGGTCCTGAACATATTCTGGCGCAGCAGCTGAATCCGCACATTCGCCTCGATCACCGATGCCAGATTGGCCTCGAGCCGGGTGGCATAACCAAGATCCGAAAAATTCTGCATCGACGCCTTTTCGCCGAGGCGCAAATGCACGGACGGGTCGTTGAAATGCTGCTCCAGCATCTTGAAAAACCGCAATGCCAGGCTGGAGGACAATCGTCCAAGCGGGTTACGCAACCGTGCCTCGTCTATCCCAACCGCTGCCAGCATGGCGCGGCGATCGCCACCCTCCGCAACCGCTGCACGGAGAATCCTGACGAGCAGACTGGCCGACATGGTATCCGGCGCGACGGCCCGGCCATCGTGCAACAATGTGTTGATCCAGCTATAAATCCGCCTACTCCCGATGCCGTAAGGGAAAGCTTCAACACGCGGCTGGCATGAAGGCAAGCGCCAATTTGCTGCGGCTTGCGAGGGCAACTTTCTCTCGCTAAGCCTGCCTCATGAACCTTGCATCCATCCTTGCCCGCTTTCGGCCCGGCGCCGCTTCGCACTCTGTTTCCATCCCGCCCAGCTGGCATCAGGGCAGGACAGCCTATGGCGGGTTAAGCTCGGTTCTTGCCTATCAGGCAGCGAAACTGGCGGATGAAAATCTCCCGCCGCTTCAATCGGCGCAGATTGCTTTTGTCGGACCACTCGCCGGCGATGTCGAGGTGACCGCAACCATGTTACGCCGGGGCAAGAACACGGCCTTTGTGAAAGCCGAAATCAGCGGTGCCGACGGGGTTGGGCTGTCCTGCACGTTTATCTTTATGAACCGGCGGCATAGCCATCTCGATTATGAGAATTTGGCGCGACCCCAATTTCCGCCTGTGCCGGATGCGGCAGGTGCACGCAGCGGACCACCAGAGTTTTTCACCGGGCATATGCAATATCCGGAAAAACGCCTCGAACTGGGTCTCGCGACCAACAGGCTTGCCAGCTGGCATCGCTTCACCGAACATAAAGGGCTGGATCATGTCGCCGAACTGATTTGCATCGGCGATGCCTTGCCGCCATCTGCGATGGGCCTGATGACCGAAAAGGGAATGGTCAGCTCCATGAACTGGCAAATCAACATGCTCAGCGATGCACCCACGACCAAAGACGGCTGGTGGTATCTGGAAAGCGAAACCCATCATGCTGCCAACGGCGCGAGCAGCCAATATATGACAGCGTGGAGCAGCGATGGCGAGCCGATGCTGACAGGAATGCAGTCGGTGGCGATATTTGTTTAGCGCCGACATTGACTAATTAGCTAAGTTAAACTAAGTTTACTGCATGCAAACGGTCAACATTCACGATGCCAAAACCCATTTGTCCCGGCTGGTAGCGGCGATCAAGTCCGGCTCTGAGGCTGAAATCGTCATCGCTCAAAATGGTGTCCCTGCCGCTCGGCTGGTTCCGGTCGACAAAAAGCCCAAAATCAAATGGGGGCTCGCCAAGGGCAAATTTACGGTGCCAGATGGTATCGACAGCCTGAACCCCGAGATCGAAAAGCTGTTTGGGAACTCACGCGATTGAGGCTGTTGCTTGATACCCATATTGTCCTGTGGCGGCTGACCGACGACCCGAGACTTTCAAAGCAAGCTGTCCAGATCATGGATGAGGAGGCGCTTTCGATCGATATCAGCGCAGCGTCAATCTGGGAAGTCGCGATCAAATGGGCGCTCCGCAAAGGCCGCCCTGACGACATGCCATTATCAGGGAAGGATTTGCTGGGCGAGCTGGAGCGCGCGCTTATCGCGCCCCTGCCGATCCTTCCGCGCCATGTTGCATCGCTCGACGAACTACCGCTACTTCATCACGATCCATTTGACCGACTGCTTCTGGCAACTGCGCGCCATGAAGGCATGACCTTGCTGACACACGATGCGGCGCTGGGTCCATATGGCGACTATGTCCTGAAAGTTTAGGGTCAGGACCTAAGCTGCATCAATTGCTGCTCTGCCTCGTCCATATAGTCGCGGGTGATCGGCAACGCTCTTCGGTCACGCGTGAACTGGATCTGGTAGTTGCCCATTCCGCCCGATTCAAATGCGGCGGTCGCGCCGGCGAGGTAAAAGGTCCACATGCGGTAGAAGCGGGCATCATATTGCGCGATGATCGCATCCCGGTTGGCGTGCACACGCTTGTACCATTCGCGCAATGTCATCGCATAATGCAGCCGCAGCGTTTCAACATCGCTTGCGATTAGTTTTGCCTTCTCGCTGGACGCCAATGTCTCCGACAGCGCAGGTATATAACCGCCGGGGAAGATATATTTGCGGGTAAAGGCATCGGTGCTGCCGGGCTTGCCAAACCGGCCGATGGTGTGGAGCAGCATAACGCCGTCGTCTTTCATCAGACTGGCACAGGCGCGGAAAAAGGTGTCGAACTGCGGAATGCCGACATGTTCGAACATGCCCACGGAGACAATGCGGTCGAAATAACCGGGCGCGCGTTTGGCCAGAACGCGATAGTCGAGCAGTTCGAACCGGACCTGGTCGGCTACGCCCGCCACCTCGGCCCGTTCGCGCGCCAGTTTCAGCTGCTCTTCGCTCAGAGTGATGCCGAGCACCTCAACGCCTGTTACCCGGTTCAGGTATAACGCCATCCCACCCCAGCCACAGCCGATATCAAGCACCCTTTGCCCAGGCTGCAGCGCAAGCTTGGCCGCAATATGCGCCTTTTTCGCCAATTGCGCGCGTTCCAGCGTGTCGTCGGCCTCCGACCAGTAGGCGCAGCTATACTGCATGTCGTCATCCAACCAGAGCCTGTAAAAGTCATTCGACAGATCATAATGATGCGCGACGTTCGACCTCGACGCGGTCAGATTGTTTAGCTGGCGGGAGGATCGCGCCAGCTGGTTGAAAATGCGCTTCAGCGGCTTCGGATCGCCGATCTCACCGCCTTGTTCCCATGGGTTATTGCGCCTGATGAGCTCGACCAGCCCCATGATATCGTCGCCATCGACGCTCACATCGCCGTCCATATAGGCTTCGCCCATACCAAGGCGCGGGTTGAGCATGATACGGCTTGACGCCCGCGCTCTATTGAGGCGCAACGTGATCGAGGGCCAGCCAGAGGTGGCTGTCCCATAATGCGTGCTGATTCCATCGGGCGAAACGATGGTCAACCGGCCTTGCCTGATTTTTCCATGCAACAATCGGTCGAGCAAGGCCATCCGGCAAATCCTTATTGAAAATTTGCCCCCTGTTCGCTGCTACAGTCTCAATTGTTACGAAGGCAAGTCCGCAAGCGTTTGCGGCTTGCCACGCCGCGCAAATCGCAGGACGAAAAACACTAGTCCGCCGACAATGAAAAAATCGATGAAGGTCGTGTAGAACAGCCAGGCGTCGGTACTGAGCAGCTTTGCAGTACCAAAGTTCAGACCAGCCATGAACAGCCCGACGCAACCCATGCCTATCGCAAAACGCCCGGTGTCGATATCCGAATAGGGCATATAACGTGCCAGGCCCTTGCCGATATATGGGCCGCCGCGCGCGCCGTCGATCAGGAAGAAGCTCGCCGCAATAATGCCGGTGATGGTCCCGCGCAGCTTGATCCATTCCTCATCGGCCAGCCACCAGGCGAGCCCGGCGGAAATACACAGCATCACGATGCCGAACAGCGCCAGCCCGCCCGTAACATCGATTTTCGTCATTTTCTGGAAGGCGATCAGGCCGAAACCAACGATCACTCCGACCGCGGCCGCCGTCTGCAAGTCGGTCATTTTCGCAACCACATAGAAAAGCAACCCGGTCGCCACATCCACTGCGAAGGGCACACGGTTTTCCTTGGCCATTATGCCGCCGTTGAGGGCCTGGCCAGATTCGCCGCTACCCGCCTGAAAGGCCGACGCGACGCTGTCATGCTGCGTCGCCGCATCGCGATATTTGTCGGGATAGCTGGGTACACGCCCCTTATGGCTTTCATGTACAACCAAGCCATCCAGCCTCGCGACAATGCCTGTCGTCCACATTCCCATATAGCCGAAATCGACTTCAAGCACCCGGCCGTCGGGCAGCGTTGCTCGCAACAGGTGGTTGCGCACCGATTCCGGTCCAAGCACCGGCGTCCGGTCGCTCGCCTGCTCCACCGCGAACATCGTGAGCGAAGAATGCAGGCCGTCTCCCCGCGCCCGACTGGAAACGGCAAAATCGATGCCATCGATGGTGAAACGCCGTGTAGGATAAAGCCACCATGTAAAGCTCATCGCTTGTTCTCCGCCGCAAATGCCCAGCGCAGGGTGCTTGCCATACCAAAGGTTGCTGCATCCACAGCGGGGCGGCCGAGAATTGGGCTGTTCAGGCCGTGCATGTGTCGTGCCCAGCGAGGAAGAAGATCGATTGCCGCCTGACCCATTACTTTCTGCGCATACATGGCTCGCAGGCCCGACGCGGGCGGGTTCAGGATGATGCGCGCAACCTCGCGCGAACGGTCGGTGCTGCACAATTCGGGGCGAAACTCTATCAACAGCCTTTCTGCTGCAGCGCGCGTTTCCGGCACCTGATCGGCACCCAGCCGACGGGCGACATCGGCCACTTCAACGAAATAGGCATCCTGATCGCGTCGGCTCATCGCCGGTTCGCCGTAGCGTCTCCATGCGTCAAGGAAGGATATGGCACCTGCAACGTGAATCCATGACAGCAGATGCGGATCATCGGCGCGATAGCTTGTGCCATCGGGAAGCATTCCTGCGACCTTCGCATGGATGCGGTTGACGCGGGCAATGGCGGCTTCGGCTTCGCCGCGCTCGGCATAGGTTGTCTGCGCAATAAAGCGCGCCGTCCGCCGGAGCCGCCCCAGCATGTCCTTGCGAAAATTGCTGTGATCCCAGACACCCGCCAGCGCAGCGGGATGGAGCATTTCCAGAAGCAGCCCGGATATGCCGCCCACCATCATCGTTGTGACATCGCCATGCACACGCCAGGCAACCGATCCGCGGGGCAGCAACGCGGCGTCCGAAGGCTGCACCGGCGCTTCTCCATGGGCGCGGTCGTTGAACAGGTCACGAACCTGCCCCACCAACCCACGCCTGAACGCTTCGATAACCATGGAGATCAGGCCAACGCCGCCAGCTTCTCTTCGGCAAGCCGGTCGAGTTCGGCGCGACTTTTCCTTTCACTGGAGGACTTTAGCTGTCCGCAGGCGGCCATGATGTCGCGGCCCCTTGGGGTACGCACCGGCGCGCTGATTCCCGCTTCGAAGATAATCTTCGAAAAGCGCTTTATGCGTTCGGGATCGGAGCATTCATAAGGCGCGCCGGGCCAGGGATTGAAGGGGATCAGGTTTACCTTGGCGGGCAAATCATATTGCCGGATCAACCGCACCAGTTCCCGCGCATCTTCGTCGCTGTCATTCTTGTCCTTCAGCATCACATATTCGAAGGTGATACGCCGCGCGTTGCTGACGCCCGGATATTCGGCGCAGGCGCGCAGCAGCTCGTCGATGCCATATTTGCGGTTAATCGGGACGATCTCGTCGCGGATTGCCTTGGTCACCGCATGGAGCGAGACTGCGAGGTTGACGTTGATCTCTTCGCCCGCGCGCGCCATCATCGGCACCACGCCGCTGGTCGACAGCGTAATCCGCCGCCGAGACAGGCCCAAACCATCGCCGTGCATCACGACCTTCATCGCATCGCGGACATTGTCGAAATTATACAGCGGCTCGCCCATACCCATCAGCACGATGTTGGTGAGCATCCGTCCGTCCGCGGTATAATGACCGACATCGTCATCCTCTTCATCGTCATTCGCCGAGGCCATATTGCCCTTGGGCCACTCACCCAGTGCATCGCGCGCCAGCATCACCTGCCCCACAATCTCGCCCGGCGTAAGGTTGCGCACCAGCCGCATCGTGCCGGTGTGGCAAAACCGGCAGTTGAGCGTGCAGCCGACCTGGCTCGAAATGCACAGCGTCCCGCGATCGGCATCGGGGATGAAGACCATCTCATAATCCTGCGCGTCGTCGGTGCGCAGCAACCATTTGCGTGTGCCGTCGGTCGACACCTGCGCCTCGACCACCTCCGGACGCCCGATGACAAAGCGGTCGGCAAGCCAGGGCCGCATTGTCTTGGCGATATCGGTCATCGCCCCAAAATCGGTCACGCCGCGATGGTAAATCCAGTGAAACACCTGCTTCGAACGCAATTTCGCCGCTTTGGCATCCAGCTGCGATTCTTCGAACAGCTGCCGGATTTGGAGGTGGCTAAGCCCGATAAGGTCGATGCGCCCGTCGGCACGCGGGGTAATCGCGCGCGAAGTGACAACGGGGTCGATGTGGCCGGGAATCTGCATGATGGGCGGGCATATAAGGCGGCCAGACCCGAAATACCAGCGAAGCTATTTGGTAACGCACCCCAAAGCCGCCGCATCGATCGCGCTCGGCGCACCACGCAGGGAATAGGCATCCACAATCGACCGTCCGTTCCGTCCGATGCTCTCGACGCTCAGCGACGTTGCCGAGCGCATCGCGGCGACGATAGCGAGGTCCATGCGGCGGTCGGTGGCCCAGCCGCTGTTGCCGTCTACTCTCAGCCGGAACCGGCGGCCTCCGGCGCTTAGCGTGATGCCGCTATTGGTCGAGCGTTCGCGCGAGAGGCGGACATAGATCTGATGGGTGACGGCGCGTTTGGGCCAGAAGCCTATCGACAGATAGCCGTTGCGTGTCGGCGTACCGACAGTTTCTTCGGGCGCTGAGATGGCGTAGCAGCGCGGCGGCGCGGGGTCGCGGAAGGCGGCCCAGCCCTGGTAGACGCCGAGGCGGTCCTTGGCGGCCAGCGGTGCGGCCAACGCAAGCGCGCATAACACCCACGCGGCTCTCACGCCCGCTCCCCCTGCCCCTCACCACTCACCACCAGCTCCTCAACGCCATCGCGGATCATCACCATGCTGCCCTGCGACAGGCTGGGGGCGATAGGCGCCCCAAAGCGTTCCATCGCCTCATGGCCCAGCAACAATCCCCGCAACACGCGCGCGGTCATGCCGTGGCAGATGACCAGCATGTCTTGCTCAAAAGCTTGCTCCGCCAGCCAGTGCGACAGCCGCGCGGCGACATCGTCATACCATTCGCCGCCTTCGGGTCGGACCGAAAACAGTCGATGCTCCACGTCAACGATAGGCCCAATTTCAGCGGCGATATCGGCGTAGGTCCTGCTCGACCAAACACCCACATCGATCTCCAGCAAGCGGTCGTCGCGCCGCGTCTGGTGCCAGTCGGCATCGATCTCCTCGGCCACAATCGCCAGCGTCTGCAACGCCCGGCCCGCCGAGGAAGACCACAGCTCAGGCCGCGCGTCGCTCCCGAGATAATTGGCCAGCGCCCGGCCCATCATCTTGGCCTGCACGCAGCCATCCCAGGTCAGCGGCGTATGCACCTCCGCCTGCCCCTGCATCCGCGCGATCCTGTTGAACACGGTCTCACCGTGCCGCGCGATAAACAGCCGCTTCCCATTCGTCGAAAACCCCATAAGCTTCCTTATTCCACAGCTATTTGCCCAAGGCAAAAGCTATCGGCTTGCCCTTGTGGACAAAGCGGTTAAGGAAGATTCGCCGGAAGAACGACGCTTTCCGGCGGAATACCGGGCAGGCAGCCCGATTAGGGGAATGAAGATGAGAGCCACGATCGAACGCGCGACCTTGCTGAAAAGCCTGAGCCACGTACAGTCGGTGGTCGAGCGTCGCAACACCATCCCGATCCTTTCCAACGTCTTGATCGAAGCCAGCGACGGCGGAAAGATCAAGATCACCGCAACCGACCTGGATTTGCAGGTGGTGGAAACATTTGCGGCGCAGGTTGAAACGCCGGGCGCGACCACGGTGTCGGCACATACGCTGTTCGAAATTGCGCGCAAATTGCCCGAGGGTTCGCAGGTGCAGCTGCACGCCGCGGACGGGCGTATGGCGGTCAATGCGGGCCGTGCGCGCTTTAGCCTTTCGACCCTGCCACGCGACGATTTCCCGATGATTGCCGAGGGCGAATTGCCCACCTCGTTCGAAATTCCGGCGGCGTCGCTGATCGAGATTATCGACAAGACGCGCTTCGCCATTTCGACCGAGGAAACGCGCTATTATCTCAACGGCATTTTCCTGCATGTAACCGAGGATGCCGAGCCGGTGCTTAAAGCCGCCGCGACCGACGGGCACCGCCTGGCGCGCGTCACGCTGCCGCGTCCGGCGGGGGCCGAGGGCATGCCCGACATCATTGTCCCGCGCAAATGCGTCGGCGAAATCCGGAAATTGCTCGACGAAAGCGGCGACAATGTCGTTCAGGTAGACTTGTCGGCGAGCAAAATCCGCTTCACCTTTGACAGCGTGATCCTGACCTCTAAGCTGATTGACGGCACTTTCCCCGATTACAGTCGCGTCATCCCGACTGCAAACGACAAGCTGCTGAAAATCGACCCCAAGGCCTTCAGCCAAGGCGTCGACCGCGTCGCCACCATTGCCACCGAAAAGACCCGCGCGGTCAAGATGGCGCTCGACAAGGACAAGATTACTTTGTCGGTGACGTCGCCGGAGAATGGCACCGCAGCAGAAGAAGTGCCGGGCCAATATGCCAGCGACGGTTTCGAAATCGGCTTCAACGCGCGCTATTTGATGGACATTTTGGGAGAGATCGAAGGCGATGTGGTCGAGTTGCACCTCGCCGACGCCAGCGCGCCGACACTGATCCGCGAGAATGACAAGTCAGCGGCGTTGTACGTGCTGATGCCGATGCGGGTTTAGCGGATAAGTCGGACCTCAACGCCAATCTGGTCGGCGATTTTCAACCAGTCTCGATCTGCGGTCAGCGCAACAGCACGTTCGTTCTTCGCCAATGCCAGACAAAGGCAGTCCGCCTGCGAAATGCCATTCTTGCGAGCCAGTTCGCGAAAGTCAGCTGCGTCCATCGCAATGTGACGCGACACGGGCACTACAGAAATCTCCGTGAAGGCTATCGCGACTTCAAATTCTTTCCGCTCCCAACCATGGAGATATTGAATCTGCGCCGCCTCAGCGAGATTGACCGAACCAATTACAGCTCGGTCAAGCGATGCCTTGACCACATCTTCGCCGGTTTCACGCTTTAACAGGGCGAGGAGTGCCGACGCATCGAGGACAACCACGCTCAATATTTCTCGCGCGCGGCGTGTGCCCGTTTTTGTTTCAGAAAATCTTCGACGGTAAAGCTTGGCTTTCCCTTGCTTATTTCCTCGTAAAAGGCTTGCGCCTTCGATACCCGTTGGTTGACGCTGGACAGCTCGAGCCCATACTCGCTCTCATTTAGAAATAGGCGCCCACCCTTCTCCAGCCCCATACGCTTGCGGATGTCGGCAGGAAGGACCATGCGGCCATTTGCCGCCACATTGATTTCTATTCCCATTTTCAGAATACCTTTACAACAGAATATGTCACAATTACCAGTTTATGACATATTCAGCAAGCATGACTTACTCCGCCGCCTCTGCCATTGCTACGCTTTGTGGGCCGCGGATGACGGCGCCGGGTAGCGTGCCGGTCATTGTGCCCTCGCGGAATGTGACAACGCCCGATTTGACCGTCGCGACATAGCCGTCAGCCTTTTGCAGCAACCGCTTTCCGCCGGCGGGCAGGTCGAAGGCGAGCCACGGCTTTTGTAATTTCAAGGTGTCGAAATCGATAACGTTGATATCCGCCAGATAACCCGGCTTGAGCACGCCGCGATCGTTCAATCCGTAAAGCCGCGCCGTATCGTGACACTGGCGCTTGACCGCCAGTTCGAGCGGAATCGTCCCGGCCTTGCGGTCGCGCGCCCAATAGCTGAGCAGGAATGTCGGTGAAGCCGCATCGCAGATCGTGCCGCAATGCGCGCCGCCGTCTGACAGCGACGCGACGATATCTTCGCGCTGAAGCAGCTCTTTGGTGAAATCCAGATTGCCGTCCATATAGTTCAGTATTGGCAGGTAGATCATGCCGTTGCCATCATCAGCCATTAACTGGTCATAGGCGTATTCGGACGGTTCTTTGCCCGCCGCCTGCGCAAAGCCGAAGATGCTTTCCTCGCGCGTTGGTTCGTAGCTGAAGCCATCACCGAGCGGAAATTGCATCGCCCATGCGGCGGTTACCAGCATGAAGAACGGCGCCATATCGACCGACGGCGGCGGCAAATTATCCTCGGCCAGCATCGCCGCCTTGAACGCGGGGTCGGTCAGCTTTGCCCTCTGCTCGTCCCACGATAGCCCGGCAATTTTCTGCCAGCTTGGCTTGCGCATGAACGGATGAACCGTGCCGCGCCAATTCATGATCACGCCGATGCCGCGCAGGCCAATCGCCGCGACCAGATTTGCGCCATTGTCATTGGCCGCCTGCATTGCAGCCATCTGCTCGGTCCATGGCATTTGCTTGATGGGCGATTGCAACATGGTGAAGGCGATGGGAAGTCCGGTCTCGCGGCTCAGGCGGCCCATCCAGCCGAATTCGTCCCATTCCTCCATGAAGTCGGTGGTCAGCTCGAACACGCCGTGCCCGACCTTGCCCATCGCCCGGCCTATGCCGACCAACTCAGGCTCGGTAGCAGTGGTGCCAGGGACGAGCTCGCCATCGATCGATTTGTGCAAGATCGTGCGCGAGGTGGAAAATCCCACGCCCCTGCGCGCAGTCCTTCCTCCACCAACCGCGCCATTTCGGCGATGTCCGCTTCGGTTGGCTCCTCATTATCCGCCCCGCGTTGTCCCATGACATAGGCACGCAGCGCGCCGTGCGGGACATGCGTACCGATATCGATGGTGCGCGGCAGGCGTTCCAGCGCGTCGAGGTAATCGGGAAAGCTCTCCCAATCCCATTTCATGCCTTCGGCCAATGCGGTGCCGGGGATGTCCTCGACACCTTCCATCAGGCCGATCAGCCAGTCATGCTTGTCCTTTTTCGCTGGCGCGAAGCCGACGCCGCAATTGCCCATGACGACGGTGGTCACGCCGTGCCAGCTCGACGGACCCATCTCGCTGTCCCACGTCGCCTGACCGTCATAATGGGTGTGGATATCGACGAAGCCCGGTGCGACGATTTTGCCGGTCGCGTCGATTTCCTCGCGGCCATGTGTGGAGATATGCCCGATGGCAGTGATAACCCCGCCGTCGACCGCCACATCCGCCATAAAGCGCGGCGCGCCCGTACCATCGACCACGGTTCCACCGCGAATGACCAGATCATGCATATCGACTCTCCTCTGTCCTCCTGATAGAGATAGCAGCTTTAATTGTACGATTAAAGCAGTCGTCGTCCCCGCGAAGGCGGGGACCGCAGTCGGTTTCAGCCACGATAGCGGCGCAAGCCTTCCAACGGTCCCCGCCTTCGCGGGGACGACGGAATCATTCCGCAGGCTGGACTTCGCCACCTTTACGCAGGCGGTTGCCGACAAGGCCGCGTAGCGCGGCGAAGAAGCGCGGGATGGCAGCGTGGCGTTGCATCCAGTCGGCATATTCGGCATAGGCCGGGTCGGCCATCAGGTGCTTCTCCTCGGTCCGCGCGCGCCAGTAATATATGCCGCTGACCAGCGCGAGGATCGCGCTGTTGCGGATCATGTCGGCGGTGCTGCCGGTGGTGACAAGGAACGGCATCGTCGCCAGCCACCAATAAGCGTTCTTGCTCAAATAGGCGGGATGCTTGGAAAATGCATAAGGCCCGTGGGTCAATATTCCGCGATGCGTCAGGTTGGAGAAGCGCAGCCCGAATGCGACGGTGGCCCACGCATAGATACCGGTTAGCAAAACCAGCAACGCGCCCCAAATCCACAGCAACGCCGTCTGCCCTTCAAACCAATAAGCCCAGTCGCTGGTGCCGATATGATAATCGAGCGGCCCGCCATTGTTCATCAGGATGAAGGGCGGATAGCACATCAACGCCGCGACCCAGCCCGCGAGATAGGGATTGGCGGTGCGGATATGCGCGTCCAACGGTTTCATCGTCAGCATGTAACCAACGGTGGCGAATTGCACGTCGACAAGGAACATCGCGGTGATCAGCGCATTGGCGATCCACACGGGATTTGTCACGACCTCGGCAAGATTCATATTGACGATATCGCGCCAGCCGCCCGGCACGATCGAGATCATGAAGGCGAGGAAAAAGCCCTTTACCGCCCATGCGCGCAGGTGATGGAAAATCTCCTCACTTTCCCAGTCGGCGCGGCCGGCAATCCACGCGCCCAGATGCCACGCTCCATCGCGCGGGTTCACCAGATAGCGGTCGAGCCAGACGACATAGGGCACCGACAGGATGACGAGCGGGATCGCCGCAAACTGGAACATCTCCATAGAGAACAGGTAATTGCCGTCCCAATAGAAACGGCACAGCGCATAGATGCTGCCGATCGCCGCCCACGTCGCCCATAGCCCCGCGATCTTGACGATACTGTCGTCGAGTACCTCGGCCACCGGACGCTTCAGGCTCCAATCGATGCCCGTCGACGGCCGCCGGTGCACCTTGTCCACCAGCAGCGACCAAATAACCATCGGCAGTCCGCAAAAGGCGAGCGCGACCATTGCGGAATAAGGCCCGTCGGCCAAAGCGGGTAAGCCGGGGAAGCCGAGGGCCGCACCGATGCTACCAAAATTGCGCGCGATAATGATTGCGAGCGCCAATCCGGCAAGACCGCTCAACCCGACAGCAGTGCTGACGGCAGACACAGGCCGGGGATCGGCGGCTTTGACGGCGCTGGCTTTCACGCCCCCCATTTAGCGAGAATTGGTTAAGAAAGCGGTGAGGTATCGGACACTGAACTAACCAAATTTCGTTATCCTGAACTTGTTTCAGGATAACGAGCGGCGGTGCGTTATCCTGAAACAAGTTCAGGATGACGAAACCTCTTGGCCATTAGGTTTTCCGCTGTCCCAACAAGCGCAACCGCAACGCGTTCAGCTTGATGAAGCCTGCCGCATCCTTCTGGTCATAGGCCCCGGCATCATCCTCGAAGGTCACGACTTTTTCGCTATACAGGCTGTTCGGAGATTTACGTCCAACTACGCTCGCCAAGCCCTTGTAAAGCTTGAGTCTGACCGTGCCTGAAACCAGCGTTTGGCTGTGATCAATGGCCGCCTGCAGCATTTCGCGTTCGGGCGAGAACCAGAAGCCGTTATAAATAAGCTCCGCATATTTTGGCATCAGCTCATCTTTCAGATGCGCCGCGCCGCGATCCAGCGTGATGCTTTCAATGCCGCGATGGGCGCGGGCATAAATTTCGCCGCCGGGGGTTTCATACATGCCGCGCGATTTCATGCCGACAAAGCGGTTTTCGACCAGATCGAGGCGGCCAATGCCATGCTTGCGGCCCAAATCGTTAAGCGCGGCGAGCAAAGTCGCAGGCGACATCGCTTCGCCGTTCAACGCAACGCCATCGCCCTTCTCGAAATCGATGGTGATATACTCCGGCGCGTCGGGCGCGTCTTCAGGATTGACCGTGCGCGAATAGACATAGTCAGGTGTCTCGTCCCACGGGTCTTCGAGCACCTTGCCTTCGGATGAGGTGTGCAATAGGTTCGCGTCGGTCGAAAACGGGCTTTCGCCCCGCTTGTCCTTGGGCACCGGGATCTGGTGCTGCTCCGCCCATTCGATTAGCCGTGTGCGGCTGGTCAGATCCCATTCACGCCACGGGGCGATGACCTTGATATCGGGGTTCAGCGCATAAGCCGACAGCTCGAACCGCACCTGATCATTGCCCTTGCCGGTCGCACCATGAGCGATGGCATCGGCGCCGGTTTCGGAAGCAATCTCGATCAGCCGCTTCGAAATGAGCGGACGCGCGATCGAAGTACCGAGCAGATAGTCGCCCTCATAGCGCGCGTTGGCGCGCATCATCGGGAAGACGAAGTCGCGGACAAATTCCTCGCGCAGATCGTCGATATAGATGTGATGGTCGGGAACCCCCATCAGCACCGCTTTGTCGCGTGCCGGTCCAAGCTCTTCGCCCTGACCCAGGTCGGCGGTAAAGGTTACAACCTCACAGCCATATTCGACCTGCAACCATTTCAGGATGACGCTGGTATCCAGCCCTCCCGAATAAGCGAGGACCACTTTTTTAACCGAATCTTTCATTTGGGCTACTTTCGCGGCTAAACTGTCGCCGCGCGGCTAGCAGTCTGGACAAGAGGCGGCAAGGCGATAAGCGTTGGTAAGCAAGGAGACTCACTATGGCAAAGAGCGAAAACAAGACGCAGCCGACAGACGTTAGCGTTCCAGCCTATATCGACGCAGTTGCGGACGAAACGCAACGCGCCGACGCACATAGAATCGCCGCGATGATGGAAAGGCTCTCGGGCCATAAGCCTCTAATGTGGGGCCATGGTATAATCGGCTTTGGCAGCTATCATTATAAATATGAAAGCGGGCGCGAAGGCGACATGTGCCGGATCGGCTTCTCGCCACGGAAAGGCCAAACGGTGCTTTACCTTGTCGACGGTTTTCTGGGTCATGGCGAGCTTATGGCAAAGCTCGGCAAGCACAAAACCGGCAAGTCCTGCCTTTACATCAAAAGGCTGAGCGACGTGGATGAAGCCGTTTTGGAGCAACTTTGCGTCGAATCGCTGAAATGGATGGCGCAAAAATATCCGGAATAAAGCGGTAACCTCTACAGCCACGACAGCGAACCAAGGGGTAGCGGGCAGGGTTTGCCTCCCTTTCTCCCTGTCCGCACCGTCTGTTGTGGAGTTTTCGAATGCGTGCATTATCGATTTTCTCGATGTTGTCTTTGGCATCGGCGCTGGCTGGATGCCAGCAGGAGTCATCAATGACCGCGAAGGCCAAAACGGTCACGCCAGTCGCTGCAGCATCGGTGGAAAATCCGATTGTCGTCGAACTATACCAAAGCCAAGGCTGCTCATCCTGCCCACCCGCGAACGCTGCGGTGAATGCGGTTGCAGACCAGCCTGGCGTGATCGCGCTCAGCTTTGCGGTAACCTATTGGGACCGGCTAGGCTGGAAAGACATCTTCGGCGACAAAGCCTATACCCAGCGGCAATATGACTACGCCCATGCGTTCGGCAATCCGAATGTCTACACGCCGCAAATCGTCATCAACGGAAAGACTTCTATCACTGGCATAAAACGTGGCGAGCTTGCGGAAAACGTCGCCAGTAGCCGACCGATTTCAGGCGGCCCGTCGATCGAAATCGGGAGTAACAATGTAAAGATCGGCACAGGGTCAGGGACAGCAAATGTCTGGCTGGTGCGCTATGATCCGCGGACACATAATGTCCCCATCCGCTCGGGCGAAAATAGCGGGCGGACGCTGCCGCACAAAAACATCGTGCGATCGCTCGAAAAGCTGGGAATGTGGAGCGGCGCTGCCGAAGCCTTCAGGCTACCGCCGGCCGACGATGGCCAACTCCGGTCGGTCATATTGGTGCAGCGAACCGGCGCGGGGCCGATTATTGCGGCGAAAAAAGTCTAGCAACTGTCCAAGCTATTCGGCGGGTACATTGTCCGTGTTGGCGATGTTTTTCCCCCGGCCCGACTGCCGGATCTTAAACTGTCGCCTGTTGCTGGCGTAACGTACTGCCAATGCAGCCAAAATAAGCACCAACACTGCACAAAGCGCATAGGCAACGATGAGCCTGGTTTCCATTTTTTCGTATCACTCCCGGCGACCCTGAAAGTCAGTCACGTTTTTCTGGCCGGACTTGTAAAATGATGTCGGCAATGTTGCAATAAAGTTTCACGGTGAACGGCGTGTTTATTTAACCAAATATATAATCAGCGGCCGCTAGAAGGCGATGAGGCACCGCGCGCCGTTGGACAAATGAACCCCGGCCTTTCGGTCGATCAACAAACAGTCACCCATGCGTGCCACCTCACCATTTGACGAAACGTCACCGGAAAGTGGCACGATCCAGTAACGCTCGGCCTCTGGCACTGCTGCAAGCGCCGCATCGTCGGCGACATGCCACAGCCTGAAATGCGGCCCATCCACCAGCTGCATGCTTCCGCTTACATTGCCGCTGCGGGTATCGGTGTAGGGCACCGCATGCGATACGGCCACGCCGTCGTCCAGGTGCAGTTCCCTCGGTCGCCCATAATCATACAGGCGATAGGTTATGTCGGCATATTGCTGGACTTCAACGAGCGTAATCCCTGCCCCGATCGCATGCACCGTTCCGGCGGGAATGTAGAAATAATCACCGGCCTGGACCGGTTTCCAATCCATAAGTCTTTCGATCTCGCCTGAAAGCGACGCTTCGCGCAGTTCGTTGCCGTCAAGCGCCCTTGTCGTTCCCATGCCCAATACCGCGCCGGGTTCGGCATCGACGATATACCAGCATTCTTCCTTGCCCGACGGCATGCCGCGTGCCTGCGCCTCATCGTCATTCGGGTGAACCTGAATCGAGAGCTTTTCCGAGGTGAATAGCCATTTGACCAGAATCGGAAGTTGGTCGGCGCGATCGCTCTCATACCAGATTTCGCCAACCCGCCGTCCAGCTATCTCGCCAAAGGCTTCGGGAATATCCGTGCGGCCCCAAGGCTTTTCGACCAGATGCTTGCTCAATTTCATATCGCGGCCCCTATCAGCAATTAAACGCTTTTGCACCGCACAAAGTCTCGCTAGGGAGGCGGCAAATATAAACCCGCTCCCCAGGCACCAAGTTTCACTGGAGCCGAAAAAAATGACCGAATATGTTACCCGTGCTGGACTGCAAGTTGCAGAAGAGCTGGCGCGCTTTATTGAAACCCGTGCGTTGCCGGAAACGGGGATCGGGACCGAGCATCTCTGGCAGGGGCTGGCCGATATCCTTGCCCGTTTTGCGCCGCAGAATCGCGCGCTTCTCGCCAGGCGCGACGAAATTCAGGCCAAGCTCGACGCATGGCACCAGGCGAATCCGGGCCCTATCGGCGACATGCCCGCCTATCAGACGTTCCTGCGGGAAATAGGTTATCTGGTGCCGGAGCCAGCACCGTTCGCCATCGGCACTCAAAATGTCGACCCCGAAATTGCTACGATGGCAGGGCCACAACTGGTGGTTCCCAGTTTGAACGACCGCTTCGTCCTTAACGCCGCCAATGCGCGCTGGGGCAGCCTGTACGATGCACTTTACGGCACCGATGTCTTGGATGCCGCGCCCGCCAGACCGGGCAGTTATGATGCCGCGCGCGGATCCGCGGTGGTCGCTTACGCCCGCCGCTTTCTCGACGAGGCGATCCCCGGATGGCAAAGCGACGACTGCCCGGCGCTTGTCGCCACAAGGGTTGGCGCGAAGCTGTTCAGGCACAACGGCCTCCATATCGAACTGGTGATCGACCGCGACCACCCCATTGGCAAGGACGATCCCGACGGCATCGCCGACGTCATCCTCGAAGCCGCTCTTACCACGATTATCGACCTCGAGGATTCGGTCGCGGCGGTGGACGCCGAGGACAAGGTTGCGGCGTATAGCAACTGGCTGGGTCTCATGCGCGGCGATCTGGTTGCTTCGTTTGACAAAGGCGGGCGCACAATGACCCGGGCACTCGATCCAGATCGCGAATATGACGGGCTGACCCTGCCCGGCCGCAGCCTTATGTTCGTGCGCAATGTCGGACATCTGATGACCAATCCGTCAGTGCTCTTGCCCGACGGTTCGGAAGCACCCGAAGGCATATTGGACGCGCTATTCACATCGCTGTGCGCGCTGCATGACCTGATGGGCCTTGGCACCCATCGCAACAGCCGCGCCGAGTCGATCTATATCGTGAAGCCGAAGATGCATGGCCCCGAAGAAGCGGCGTTGACCAATGCGCTATTCGATTCGGTCGAAGATGTGCTTGGCCTCGCCCGCCATACGATCAAGGTCGGCGTCATGGACGAGGAGCGCCGCACCAGCGCCAACCTTGCCGCCTGCATCCATGCGGTGAAGGACCGGATCGTCTTCATCAACACCGGCTTCCTCGACCGTACCGGCGACGAAATGCACACGGCAATGCAGGCGGGGCCGATGATCCGAAAGGCCGACATGAAAACCTCCAGCTGGATACAGGCTTATGAGGCGCGCAATGTGCAGATAGGTCTCGCCTGCGGGCTTTCCGGCAAGGCGCAGATCGGCAAGGGCATGTGGGCCGCCCCCGACACGATGCGCGACATGATGGCGCAGAAGATCGGCCATCCGAAAGCTGGCGCGAACACCGCCTGGGTGCCCTCCCCCACCGCCGCAACGTTGCATGCGATGCACTATCATCAGTTCGATGTGTTCGCCCGACAGGCCGAATTGGCAAAAGAGCCGACACCCGGCCTCGACCCACTTTTGACCATTCCGGTTGCGCCGGTTGGCCATAACTGGTCCGAGGAAGAGGTCACGCAAGAGCTGGAAAATAACGCACAAGGCATATTGGGCTATGTCGTCCGCTGGATCGATCAGGGCGTCGGTTGCTCGAAGGTTCCCGACATTCACGACATCGGCCTGATGGAAGACCGTGCGACATTGCGGATATCATCGCAGCATATCGCCAACTGGCTGCTCCACGGCATCGCAACCGAAACGCAGGTTGGCGCGGCGCTGACCAAGATGGCGGCGAAGGTCGATGAACAAAACGCAGGCGACCCGCTTTACGAAAAGCTCACACCCGACAGCATCGCCTTCAAAGCGGCCCGCGCGCTCATCTTCGAAGGTGTTTCGCAACCCAATGGCTATACCGAGCCTTTGCTTCACAAATTCCGGCTGGAGAAGAAGAAGTTTCTGTGACTTATGGATCCGTCGCACCAGCGCAGGCTGGTGCCCATCTCGGCTCAAAGTTTATACCTATAGACGCTATAGGCCCCAGCCTCCGCTGGGGCGACGATCGTTAAAATGCTTATCGACGTGGTTAGCGGAAATTACCGCGTCACCCTTCCCACCTGCTCCGCCTTCCACTCCATTGCGTTGCGCACCCGCCATTCCACCGACGGATGGGTGTAGAATAATGCTTCCTGCAAGGCGCTCGGGCGCGGGTAGCGGTATTCGGCGGTTTTGACCAACGCGCTGGCAAGTCCATCCGGCAAGTTGACATGTCGCAGGGAATAATTGTCGGCTTCGCGCTCGCCTGCCCTCACGACCGCGTTCATGACGGGTTGGGCGAACAATGCCAGAAAGCCAACGATGAAAAGCAGCACCGGCAACCCTTGCGCGTCGCCGATGCTGGCATTGCTGCCAAATAGCCGGGCAAAGCGCGGGAACAACCGGTCTGCAAGGAAGAACAGCGTCACCGCGAGCAGCACCAGAACGCCAACCATTCGCCAGATATGGCCACTGACATAGTGGCCGATCTCATGGCCCGTCACCGCCTTGACCTCATCTAGCGACGCGCCTTTCAGCGCGACGTCCGAAATCGCAATCCTCTTCGATCCGAAAAGACCCGACACATTGGCGGTAAAATTATTCGACTGGCGCGACCCATCAAAAACGAAGATACGATCCTCCGGAATGCCCGCTTCCGCCGCCATGTCTACCAGAGCCGCCTTGACCGGGCCTTCTTGAAGCGGCTTATATTCGTTAAACAAAGGCTCGATCAGCACGGGCGAGAGCAGCAATGTGATTCCACCCGCAAAAGCCGCCAGCCCGCCCGACCAAAGCCACCAGCGCTTACCCGCGCGACGGATCAACGCATAGATGCCGAGGAAGAATAGCGCGCCGAGCAGGCTCGACAGAATAATGCCAACTGCATCCTGCATTAGGAAGTCGGACAGCGGCTGGCTCGTCCGTCCATAGGATTTTTCGAAACCCCATTCCTGATAAATGCCCCAAGGAAGACTGATGATTGCAGACACGAAAAAATAGGTGACGCCGACCAGCCAGGTGCGAAGCGCCCAGCCTCGCTTTTCCAGCTTGGTTGAAACCTTGTCGAGAATGCCTGTCCGCACGATAATCCAGGTAACAATCGCCGATACCAAGAGCCCCCAAAGCATCATCCAGTGTGTTGCCGAAGTGTAAGCCTCTGCCTTCGCCAAAGCTACCGGGCCGAGGCTATCGATATAACGCGCGGTTTCAGCGGCCGGATTGAATGCCATATATTATTTCCTCCATTGCTGTATTAGCTAGATGATACAGTTTTATCATGCAATGGGGCATCTTGCGTCCATCTGTTTGGCATGATTTATTGCACCGATGTGGAGGTTGATGCTTGCTTATGGTCTGGCGCTTGCCGCGCTGGCCTTCCTGCTGGAGTGGCTCGATTACAAGCACGCAGTCCACGCGTGGACGACCGAGTTCTACATCTGCATGCTCGCGATTATCTTTGTCACAGTGGGCATCTGGGTCGGCCACAGGCTGACATCAAAGCCGCGCCAGCCTTATGCCCGCAATGAAGCCGCAATTGCTGCGCTTGGCATCAGTGCCCGCGAATGCGAGGTTCTTGGCATGCTGGCCGCCGGTCATGCGAACAAAGTCATCGCCCGCCGCCTCGATATCTCCCCCAACACCGTAAAGACACATGTGGCTCGACTTTACGAGAAGCTGGAAGTGGCGAGCAGAACGCAGGCCATCAGCAAAGCACGCGCGCTCGATATCCTGCCGTAAATTCGGAGCATAAGCGTGAAATCACCCATTTGGGCGATAGATTAAGCTAATTGCCCCGACCTATCCTGCATGGCATCCAACATATCGGGAGAATAAAAATGGGCAGGATAATTTTGATATATGGCGTCATCGCTGGCGTCACGGTGGCATTGCTGATGCGGGTCGCGATGATGCTCTTCCCCGAGGGCGGCACCGGCGGGGTCGTTGCCGGATTTACCTCGATGATTGTTGCGCTGAGCTTCGTTTTCATCGGCACCAAGCGCTATCGCGATGTCGAACTGGGCGGCGTCATCCGCTTTGGCAAGGCACTCGCTGTTGGCTTCGGGATCGCAGCGATTGCAACGGTCTTTTACGTCGCGGCTTGGGAAATCTATCTCTATTTTACCAACTACACCTTCATGGACGAATATACCCGCATTGCTCTGAAGCAGGCAAAGGAAGCCGGTAAATCCGCGGCGGAAATCGCGGCGCTGGCCAAAGAAATGGACGGGTTCAAAGCGCTTTATGCCAACCCGATAAGCCGCTGGGCGGTGACTGCTATGGAAATCTCCCCGGTCGCGATCCTGATGCCCATTATTTCGGCATCACTGCTACGTAACAGTCGGTTTATGCCGGCCAAAGCGGCAGCCACTTGAAGATGACTTCTGGCTCATGCACAAGAGGACATGATTGAACGCTTGGCTTGGGCATTGCTGGCGCTGGTGCATGTTACACCTGCGCTGGCGTTGTTCGCACCTTCATTGCTGACCCGTTTATATGGCGTGAATAGCGGCGATCCGTTGTTCTTGCTGCTACACCACCGTGCGGCACTCTTCCTCACGGTGGTCATTGCCTGCATCTGGTGCGCCGTCGACCCTACACCACGCAAGCTCGGCGTGGTGCTGGTCGCTATCAGCATGCTAAGTTTCCTTGCGCTGTATTTTGCAAATGGCAGCCCGCCTGCATTGCGCCAGATAGCCATAGCCGACCTTATCGGCATACCCGCTTTGGCTTATGTAGCCTGGAGTACCTTCGTTTAAGCCGGGTTCGCGTCAATAAACCGCTCCGCATCAAGCGCGGCCATGCATCCAGTGCCAGCGCTCGTCACGGCCTGACGATAGATATGATCCATCACATCGCCGCAAGCGAAGACACCCGGCACGCTGGTTTCGGTTGCCTGTTGCTCCGATCCGCCGCGCACCTTGATATAGCCGCCTGCCATATCGAGATGCCCTTGGAAAATGCCGGTATTGGGCTTGTGGCCGATGGCGATGAAGACGCCGTGGAGGTCGATGTCCTGCGTACCGCTGCCATCGGTTGCGCCAATCCGCATCCCGGTAACGCCGCTGGCCTCACCGAGCACTTCGTCCAGGGTGTGGTTCCACTTGATTGTGATCTTCCCCTCGGCTTCGCGCGCGAACAGCCGGTCTTGCAGGATTTTCTCAGCCTTCAACTTGTCGCGGCGATGCACAAGCGTCACATGGCTGGCGATATTGGCGAGATACAGCGCTTCCTCAACCGCCGTATTCCCGCCGCCGATCACCGCAACAGGCTTGTTGCGGTAAAAGAACCCGTCGCAGGTCGCGCAGGCTGATACGCCCTTGCCCATGAAGGCGGTCTCGCTTGGTAGCCCGAGATATTGTGCGCTCGCGCCCGTCGCGATGATCACCGCATCGGCGGTATAATCCCCAGCGCCGCCGGTCAGTGTAAACGGTCGCTTCGAAAAATCGACCTTCTCGATATAGTCATTCTCGATCCGCGTGCCGAAACGCTCCGCATGCTTGCGCATCCGTTCCATCAGCTCTGGGCCCATCACGCCTTCGTCATCGCCCGGCCAGTTGTCGACCTCGGTCGTGGTCATCAACTGCCCGCCGATTTCAACCCCAGTGATAATCATCGGCGACAGGTTGGCGCGCGCAGCATAGACTGCGGCGGTATAGCCTGCCGGGCCGGAACCGATGATGATGACAGGGGCGTGGCGTTCGTTGGTCATAAAGTGCTTTCTGATTCTGATGCGCACGACATAGGCATTGCGCCCGTATTGGCCAAGGGCAGCGCCAGACTTATCCCCACGAAATTAGCGCTTCACATTGGCTGTTTGGCAACTTATCAGGCGCTTGAATTCAAGGTATCAGGGGTCGCCTCATGACGAAAATAACGGTTATTTCACGCGACGGCGAAGCCCGCGATGTCGAAGCGGAAAGCGGTCTTTCGCTTATGGAAGTCATCCGCGACAACGGCTTTGACGAATTGCTCGCTCTGTGCGGCGGATGCTGCAGTTGCGCGACCTGTCATGTCCATGTCGACCCCGCCTTCGCCGACAAACTTCCCAAGATGGGTGAGGATGAAAACGATCTGCTCGATAGCACCGACCACCGCAACGAAACATCGCGTCTGTCGTGCCAGATACCCGTCAGCGAGGAGCTCGACGGCCTGATCGTCACCATCGCGCCTGAGGATTGAACTGCAGGATTTCGTCATCCTGAACTTGTTTCAGGATAACGCGCGACGGCTGCTTGTTATCCCGAAACGAGTTCGGGATTACGATGATGTTATGGAATTCAAACCGCAGTCACCAGCCCGATCATCGCCCCTGTCATCGCAGAGGCGAAGTTACCGGCGACCCAGCTTTTCATGCCCAACGATGCCGCATCGGCACGCCGGGCCGGGCATAAGGTGCCGATGGTAGATACCAGCAGCCCGACGCTGGCCAGATTCGCGACGCCGCACAAGGCATAGGTCACGATCAATTTGCTGCGCGGCCCAAGCGCCCCGTCGGCGAGGGCCGCCATGTCGAGATAGGCGACATATTCGTTCAATATCGCCTTGGTGCCCATCAGCGCGCCCGCCGTTCCCGCCTCTTGCCACGGCACGCCGATGGCCCACATCAACGGCGCGAACAGCCAGCCGAACATCCGGCGCAGCGTCAATGGCTCGCCGTCAATTGGTGGTATCACAGTCAGCATCTGGTCGACCAACGCGACCAGTGCAAAGACCACAATAATGATACCGATCACCGCAAGGAACAATTGCACGCCATCCATCGTACCCTTGATGATTGCGTCGATGCTGCTTTCATATTTCAGGCTGGTGTCGTCCGGATCGGTCTGGGTGTCGCCCAGGCCCGGTACCATGATCCGCGCGATCAGCACCGCCGCAGGGAGCGAAATCAGCGAGGCCGAGATCATGTGACCGACCGCATCGGGAACGGTTTTGGACAGGGTCTGCGCGTAGAGGATCAGAATAGCGCCGGATATGGTCGACATCGCCAGCGCCATGACCATGAACAACTCGCTCCGGCTCATCCGGTCGAAATAGGCGCGAACCACGAGCGGGGATTCGACCACACCCAGAAAGATATTCGCGCCGCCACTCAGGCCCACAACGCCGCTGACGCCCATCGTCTTCTGCATTGCCCAACCCAACCCGCGCACGATGAGGGACAATATTTTCCAGTGCCACAGCAACGCGGCCAGCGCCGAAAACACAATGACCAACGGCAGTATCTGGAATGCAATGATAAGAGGAGCTTGCGCGCCTTCCTTCAAAACGAACGGCAATTCGCCCCCGCCGGTATAGCCAAACATATAGCTGGAGCCGACCAGCGTGGCTTTTTCGATGGCCATCACCGCATGATTGGCAAGGGTAACGATGTCCCAGACCAACGGCACGCGTACGATCACCAGCGCGATCAAGATTTGCAGCAGCAACGCCCCGCCAACCCAGCGCCAGCCGGGAAAGGCCCTGCGCTGCTCTGACAAACCCCACGCCAGCAGCAGGATGGCCGATATGCCGATCAGCCCCTGCAATTGCTGGAGCAACGCCATCAACCGCGCATTGCCTTGTCGAAAGATTCCTCAAGCACCGGATAGCCGTGCCCGTCGGGGATGCAGAGCCAGTTGCCATCCTCGCGCTTGTCGACATAGGTGAGCACCGTCGACACAGGATGCTCTGCTGCATGCGCTGCCGCTGCATCGAAGCTGCCGAACATTGCCAGCCGTTCCAGATTGCGCCGTGTCGGAAAGATAATCTTGATCTTGCCCTCGTCCGCACATTGCAGAGCTTCCGCTGCGCTTGCCCAAAACAGCGCCCGGTTTTCGGTATTGTCGACCGTTGCATGCGGCGCGCTGTGGCCCGCATCGATCAGGTAAAAGCGCGTATCGAACACCCGGCTGGCACCTTCGAACGCAGGCGGCCGCCAGCGCGACCACGGCACCAGCCTGTCGAAATCAGGGGCCCATCCATGCCGGTTGCAGACCACTTGCAGGCTTTCGCCATCGTGCAATGCTGCCCGCGCATCGTCGCAATCGGCAGGGTCGGTTACGCCGGCCAATCCCAGCGCCAGTCCCGCCTCCTCGATCGTCTCACGGATTGCCGCGAGCCGCGCCGCTGCTTCGTCGAGGGGCAGAGGCGCCCCCAGCATTTCGGCATAATCGAAGTCCGCTGCATCGACCTTCCCGCCCGGAAACACCGCCGCGCCGCCGGCAAAGGCCATCGCCTTGATCCGCTCGACCATCAGCAGCAACGGCGGGCCACCATTCGGGTTTTGGCGAAATATGACCATAGTGGCGGCGGGGGTGGCGATGGAATCGGATATCGCTTCAGCGTTCATCCTGCCACCCAAGCATGCTTTGGGGCGCGTTAGAAGCGGAAACTAAGTCCTGCAGTCAGGCTGGTGGCTTCCGGACCGTCAAAACCGATTGTTCGGTTGGCGGCGATGTTCAGACGCAATCTATCGGCAACAGCAAAAGACGTATTGGCACCCAGTTCCCCCCATTCGTCACTTTGCCCTGGCCGGTTCCGCGCGGCAACAACGCGGCCGGCTCCGCCAAAATAAATGCCGGAGCGGGTCGCGCTGCTATTCGACGTAGCCGAAAATGCTGCTGTCAGGCCGGCGATATGCTGGCTTTCCGGTCCGAAAAGCCCCTGAACTGAAAATCCGCCCGAACCGGTAAAACCGTCTTCTTTCGATTTGGCGGTTTCCGTCCTGCCGCCCGGAAGGCTGACCGCGCGGGCGACATCGATCCGGTCGTAATCGATCGTCGCAAACGGAGAAATGACGATGTCGTCGGCAAGGAAATGGTCATATCGTGCGCCCATTCCGGCGGCATAATTGCTGCCGTCAGTGCCAATCGCAATCGCATGATTTGGTCCCGCAATTGTTTCGGTTTCGAAACGCCGTTGGCCGATCAGAATATATCCATCAAACGCAAGACTGCCGACGTCGTAGCCGCCCGATAGCGTTACGGACTCACTGCTGACCGCGAGTGTATCGACAACGCCCTGCGTCGCTCCATCGCGAATAGCCGATACCGACAATTCGACAAAACCATTATCAAACTCACGCGCAAGCGAGAAACTGCCGAAATGTGGATCCTCGCTGCCGTCGTAACTTGTCACACCTCCATTAAGGGCCGCCCGCCATTTTTCGGCGTCGTCATTCGGTGACGCAGCTTCGGGCTGCTGCGCTGCCAGCATTGCCGGAAATCCAGCCGCCATCCAGGCACCCAGAAAAATGCGACCCTTCGTTATGTACATCTGCTTTAGGCTCCTGTCAGGCATCTCATTTTAATGCACAACCGGGGCCTTAATAACGAATGAACATGCTATGTCATGCTGCCCGTGAATTTTTTCGAAGGCTTTTGCCTTCATGAACGTATTATATCAGCACAAGGCTTTGTCCGGAAACTTGAATGACGCAATTGGCGGCAGATTTGGTCGATGACAGCGATGACGAACTGGTCGCACGGCTCGCGGCACGCGACCATGCGGCAATGCGTGTCATCTCAGATCGTTATGCCGATCGCGCGTGGCGCATCGCATATCGCATGCTGGGTGATGCGACCGAAGCCGAAGATGTCGCTCAGGAGACGCTGCTTCGTCTCTGGAACAACGCAGAAAAATGGCAATCCGGCGGTCGAGGTTTAGTCGCATGGATGAAAAGGGTGACAGTGAACCAGTGCTTGGATCGCCTCCGTCGCCGCCGTTTTGCGACCGATGACGAAGCGCCCGATCACGAAGACGAGAGTCCGTTAGCGGACCAGAAAATGGAGGCAGGAGAGATAGGACAATCGGTCAAGCAATGTATTGAGGCCCTTCCCGACCGGCAGCGCGCATCTGTCATTCTGACCTATTATGAAGAACAACCGAACCTGGACGCCGCAGCGGGTCTCTCGATGCATCTTAAAGCATTTGAATCACTGCTGTTTCGTGCTCGGGCGAGTCTAAAGGCCTGTTTGGAGCGCAAAGGGGTCGTGGCAGGTGATTGTGGAAAGATCTGATGATGGCGGACGCTACATTTTCCCCCTTGGTTCGTGAGGCGCTCGATAGCTATATCGTGCCGCCTGTGCCTTCGGGCTTTACGCAAAGATTGATCTCTCGCATCGAAAGCGGGGACACGCTTGTGTCCGAACTTGTCAGCCATGCTGGCGGCGGATCGCAAACGCGCCGCTTTATCGGAAATCCGTGGCGGCGTTCCGGTCGCATTATCGGTTCAGTCGCATTTCTGTCGCTCGCAACAGCCACAGCGGCTGCGGCAGGTATCTTCGGTGACCCCGTATATATGCCGGGTATCAGTGAGGCGCTTGCGGAGGCCGATGTCGTTGCTCTGCCGTCCCAGGCGCCGGTCGCTCAAACCGCCGCTCTTGCCGAAAAAAGCTCGACTCCGGCGATCGGTTCAGCTGGATCCTTTCAGCAGCAAACACCGGGTGCAGCGGCAATTGTCGACCGGGTTTCAGAACTGCGCCACGATCCGGCTTACATAGCCTTACCGGTTAAAGAACGGCTCAAGGTTGCGCGCGATGAAACAAGGGCGCTAATCCGTTCGGGTCAGGCAACCAAGGCGGATGCACGTGCCGCGGCGAGAGAATTGATACGCGAAATCGACCCGACTACACGCGAAAAGATTCGTGCTGCCGCGACCGAAAGACGTCAGGCACGGTTGCCAGAAGGAAGCGACCGACCGACGGCGCGCCTCCCGCAAGAGGGCATTCCGGACACTGCCGTGGCTGAGAGCCCCGTAGAGAGAAAAGACCTTGGCGACGCGGCAGGGGCGGTCGAGGAAACTCTGGCTGACAACGAGTTGGGCAAAATCCCACAGGAACAAAAAGACGCCCTGCGGGAACGGTTTCGTGAAGCTTCGCCCGAACAGCGCGCGCAAATTCGGCAGGCGCTGCGCGAACGGCGGCTTATGCGCACGCAGCGGCCGCCGCGATAATGCCAATAAAAAATTTCGAAGGGTTTGGGAGCGACAGACGTTTTGGTTTCAGAAGCGTGAAACAGCAATACGCTTCTTAACCCCTTGTAACCCCAGGAGAAACGCGATGAAGTATCTTGTTGCTTTGCCTATAATGGCGCTGGCTCTTGTTTCCGACGCCAATGCTCAGACCACTAAAACCGTAACCGTCGAAAAGCCCAAAGGCACTGCCACCAAAACCGTAACGCGCGATAAGGAAGCGGGAACATTGGCCGTCGACAGCACAGCTACTCGCTTCAGCGATGGCGCTACTGCAACCGGCAGCCGCCAACGTACCCGGACAGAAAGCGGTGTTAGCGCTAGCGGATCGAAAACCGGCTTCAATGGGACCACAAGTTCCTATGATTACAATCGGGCAAAGACCAACAATGGTTTTACTACAACCGGATCGGCCACCGACCGCCAAGGTCGCAGCTATGGCTATGATGGTTATGGCACGAAGACTGATACTGGGCGCGAAACAGGACGCACCGTGACCCGCGACGGTGAACAGGTCTATAATCGGACGGGCTCGGTCAGCAGAGCCGACGGTCAGGTTCAGCGCAATAACAGCGTGACACGATCGCAGGATTTCGGAGCGAAGAAATCGCGTCAGGGCCGCAGCGGTAAATTCTTCAAGCGCGGCCGAAACTAAATTCACAGTTTGCTGTGCGTTGGAGGCACTCACCGACGCACAGCAAAACCTCCGGGCACCTTCTCTCAAGGCCCCCCCTACTGGACGCCCGGCCACCTTGAGGGAGCAGCGACTATTTGCGTCGCTGCTCCCTTTCTTTATTGTCGGCATTGCGGCGTCGGCAAATTCGTGGCAGCCTCGACCTTATGGGCATTATCGAAATACTTGGCCTCGCAGGTAGCCTTAGCCTGCTGTCGGGCTGGCGCTTTTACCTTACGATATTCGCCACTGGCCTGGCCATGCATTTCGACATTGTGCCGCTTCCTGAAAATCTCCAGATGCTCGATGTTCTCGCCAATCCGTGGGTGTTGGGCATCAGCGCGCTTGGCGCAGTCGCGGAATTTTTCGCCGACAAGATCGCATGGCTCGATTCGATTTGGGACGGACTGCACACGCTCATCCGGCCGGTCGGCGGGGCGCTGCTGGCACTGGCGGTCGTCGATAGCGCCGACCCGACATGGCAGGTCATCGCCTTTCTGCTCGGCGGCGGGGCGGCGCTCGCCAGCCATGCCACCAAGGCCAGCGCCCGCGCGGCAGTCAACACCAGTCCCGAGCCGCTCAGCAATGTTGTTGTGTCGACCGTCGAAGATGTGGCGACCGGCGGGCTGCTTGTGCTGGCCTTTGCCAACCCGTTGGCCGCGCTGCTTATCGCGTTGACGTTGCTGGCACTGGCGATATGGGGGCTGTGGGCGGGCTACCGGGCATTCCGGAGAGTGTTCCCGAAGCCGGTCGCGGAGCCGAAGGCGGATTAGCCCCGGTACCGCTTGCGAAAACGATATTCTGGTTCGGCACCGGCACGATGGGCTTGGGCAGTTCGCCGCTATATCCGGCATAAATGAAGCCGCCATTTTCCAGCGTATCCAATATCCATTCGCGCTTGTCAGGTTCGACCACGAAGCACCCTTCGCTCGAACCCGGTCGGCCCCGCATCGAGATCAGATCGGCATTGAAATAGCGGCGCCGATCAGCGGCATAGCTGTGGACCACGATATCGCGCATCCGCATCTGGTTGTTGGACGGCTCCAGCCCATCCAGCCGCAGCGAGAGCCCATTCTGTCCGACATAACGCTCCGCGCCGATCGCGGCTCCGAGAGATGAAGACAGGCTGTTGTAGACATTGCTGAACACCGTCGCATAACCGTCGTCATCGGGATCAGAGCCGATCCCGTGCGCAACGCGAATGGGGCTGTCGAGGCCGTCGCCGGTGCGCAGGTCGACGCGGTAAAGCCGCGGTTCGCTGCTATGCTTGGCAAAATCGACAACCACGATGACCGCTGGCCCGCGTGTGCGCCCATAGCTGCAATGATAGCCGCGATATTTGTCGAGCGCGGTCTGGAACAGTTTCGCATCCAGCCGCTGCCGGGGGATTTCGAACGCGCTGTAAAATCCGTAGCTCACGGCCCTGCCAGCCAACGCCAGCGTGTCGCAGCCTATCTCCGGCCGGGGTGGCTTGACATGAATGGGCGACGCGGCGGGAGAGCCATCTCCGGTCCCGGTCTGAAATACCACCGTCGGCTGCACGGGAACAGATGACCCTTCCTGCCCCAAGGCGGGAAAGGCAGTCAGAGCCATAGCGAAGATCAAAAATTTACCGGTCAAAGCTTCGTAATCCGTCTATTCAGATATGCAACGCTGCGACCTCCCCTTTTGCTCCATTATGCTGCATTGGCGAACAAAGGCAAGCTTGGGAAAAACCCTGCCTTGAAATTATCGCCGCCACGCGCCACTTTCGCATCCTCCGCGCCCTCTTGCGCTTTTAGAACAAATCTGGAACAAGTGAACTCATGTCCCTCACCCACATATCGGTGCGCGGTGCGCGCGAGCATAATCTCAAAGGCATCGATATCGATTTGCCGCGCGATAAGCTGATCGTGATCACCGGCCTGTCAGGCAGCGGCAAATCGAGCCTCGCGTTCGACACCATCTATGCCGAAGGGCAGCGGCGCTATGTGGAATCGCTCAGCGCCTATGCGCGGCAGTTCCTCGAGATGATGCAGAAGCCCGATGTCGAGCATATCGAGGGGCTGTCTCCGGCAATTTCGATCGAGCAGAAGACCACCAGCCGCAACCCGCGCTCGACCGTCGCCACCGTCACTGAAATCTATGACTATATGCGCCTTCTATGGGCGCGGGTTGGCATTCCCTATTCGCCCGCGACCGGTCTGCCGATCACCGCGCAGACGGTGACGCAGATGGTCGACCGGGTGATGCAGCTACCCGAAGGCACCCGCGCCTATCTGCTCGCCCCCGTGGTGCGCGGACGCAAGGGCGAATATCGCAAGGAGCTGCTCGAATGGCAGAAGGCCGGCTACACCCGCGTGCGCATCGACGGCGAATTCCATGCGATTGAAGAGGCCCCGGCGCTCGACAAGAAATACAAGCATGACATCGAAGTCGTCGTCGACCGCATCGTCGTGAAGGACGGCATCCAGACGCGGCTGGCGGACAGTTTTGAGCAGGCGTTGAAACTGGCCGAGGGGCTGGCCTTTGTCGATCTGGCGGATGGCACGGTGGCGGATTTGGCTTCGCAACCCGAGAATTCAAAACTGCGGGAAGCTCCCCTCCCCTTCAGGGGAGGGGTCGGGGGTGGGGCTGCTCCGGATAGCGCACAGCTTGTTGAACAGCCCCACCCCAACCCCTCCCCTGAAGGGGAGGGGCTTAGCTCGCCCAAATCCGGCATGAAAGGCACCGGCCTGCCGCCCAACCGCATCGTGTTCAGCGAGAAATTCGCCTGCCCCGTCTCGGGCTTCACCATTGCCGAGATCGAACCGCGGCTGTTCAGTTTCAACGCGCCGCAGGGGGCCTGCCCCGATTGCGACGGCCTGGGCGAACGGCTGGAATTTGACCCGCAGCTGGTCGTTCCCAATGAGGGGCTGAGCCTGAAGCAGGGCGCGGTGGTGCCATGGGCGAAATCAAACCCGCCTTCGCCTTATTATATGCAGGTGCTGGCGAGCCTCGCGAAGGCCTATGACTTTGATCTGACCACCCCGTGGAACGCGCTGCAGCCGGACCAGCGGATGATCATCCTGCACGGCACCGGCGGCATGCCGGTCGAGCTGACCTTTCAGGATGGCCGCAAAAGCTACACCGTCAAAAAGGCGTTCGAAGGCGTGATCGGCAACCTCAACCGCCGCATGCTGCAGACCGACAGCGCGTGGATGCGCGAGGAGCTGGGCAAGTTCCAGACCAGCCAGCCCTGCGAGACCTGCCACGGCGCGCGCCTCAAGCCCGAGGCGCTTTCGGTCAAGATCGCGGGCACCAACATCTCCGAACCCACGCGGATGAGCGTGTCGGACGCGCTCAACTGGTTCAGCAATTTCGATGCGCAGCTTACCCCCACCCAGTCGCAAATCGCCAAGGCGATCCTCAAGGAAATCAACGAGCGGCTCGGCTTCCTCAACAATGTCGGGCTCGATTATCTCAACCTCGATCGCACCAGCGGGACGCTGAGCGGCGGGGAGAGCCAGCGCATCCGCCTCGCCTCGCAAATCGGCTCCGGCCTGTCGGGCGTGCTCTATGTGCTCGATGAACCCAGCATCGGCCTGCACCAGAAGGATAATGACCGGCTGCTCGCCACCCTGCAAAGGCTCCGCGACCTCGGCAACACCGTGATCGTCGTCGAGCATGACGAGGATGCGATCCGCACCGCCGACTGGATCGTCGATCTCGGCCCCGGCGCTGGCGTGCATGGCGGCACGGTGATGGCGGAGGGGACGCTGGAGACGATCCTCAAGGCCAAATCGCTCACCGCCGATTACCTCAACGGCACCCGCGAAATCGCGGTCCCCAAGACGCGGCGCAAGGGCAACAAGAAGAAGCTCACCCTCCATGGCGCGCGCGCGAACAACCTGAAGAACGTCACCGCGAGCATCCCGCTCGGCACATTTTGCTGCATCACCGGCGTATCGGGATCGGGCAAGTCGAGCTTCACCATCGACACGCTCTACGCCGCCGCCGCGCGGCAGCTGAACGGCGCGCGGGTGATCGCGGGCGCGCATGACAAGATCAGCGGCCTCGAACATTGCGACAAGGTGATCGACATCGACCAGTCGCCCATCGGCCGCACCCCGCGCAGCAACCCCGCCACCTATACCGGCGCCTTCACCAATATCCGCGATTGGTTCGCGGGGCTCCCCGAGTCAGAGGCGCGCGGCTACAAGCCCGGGCGGTTCAGCTTCAACGTCAAAGGCGGGCGGTGCGAGACGTGCAGCGGCGATGGCCTGATCAAGATCGAGATGCACTTCCTGCCCGACGTCTATGTGACGTGCGAGGAATGCCACGGCAAACGCTATAACCGCGAAACGCTGGAAGTGAAGTGGAAGGGGCTGTCGATCGCCGACGTGCTCGACATGACGGTCGAGGATGCGGTGGAGATATTCAAGGCCGTCCCCCCGATCCGCGACAAGATGGCGATGCTGGCAGAGGTCGGCCTCGGCTATGTCAAGGTCGGCCAGCAGGCGACGACGCTATCCGGCGGCGAGGCGCAGCGCGTAAAACTCGCCAAGGAACTCAGCCGCCGCAGCACCGGCCAGACGCTCTACATATTGGACGAGCCCACAACGGGCCTGCATTTCGAGGATGTGCGCAAACTGCTCGAGGTGCTCCACCGGCTGGTCGAACAGGGCAACTCGGTTGTCGTCATAGAGCACAACCTCGACGTTATCAAAACGGCCGATTGGGTAATCGACCTTGGCCCGGAAGGCGGGGTTAAGGGCGGCCAGATCGTCGCTGAAGGCACCCCGGAAGATATAGCCAAAGTCAAAGCTTCCTATACCGGGCACTACCTAGGGCCGCTCTTGTCCCGCCGGGAGCAAACGGTTGTATGACGACGACCGAAGCCTGTCCCCGCGAAGGCGGGGATGGTGGTGATCGAGCATAACCTCGATGTCATCAAGACTGCGGACTGGATTATCGACCTTGGACCCGAAGGGGGTGTTAAGGGCGGGGAGATTGTCGCGGAGGGGACGCCGGAGGATGTGGTCAAGGTGGCGGCCAGCTATACGGGGCATTATTTGAAGCCGTTGTTGGAGAAGGGGCGTAGGCATCTTTGTATTTCTGGGGAGAAAATCACTTTGCGCTGGCTGTTGTTTTGCAAGGCGGTTAGTTTGTTGACATGAGGTTAAACTGTTTCTTGACAAATTTGTTCGCTATGTGTTCTGTATCCAAATGAACGACTCAGATGTCACTTTGGATGTTACAAATGTTCATCCGGCCGCTGCGCGTGCGCTTGCACATTTTGATAATCTTTTTCCGGAAGACTCAATTCCGCTCAAACCCGTTGCCGCACAAGAACCACCAAGTAGCTTGAATTTTTTAGATCAAGTGCGTCGATTTTCGGGTTTTGGATCAAAAACAATTGACACGGAAGCGGAAGGGCTTCCATATTTAGTCAATGAATTTTGGACTGCTGGCCAAAGACAGGCGCATTCGATTCATGAAGTGAGCTACAGAGCCTGTTTCAAGCCACAGCTGCCGGAGTTCTTCATTTCAAGACTTACGAGCGTTGGCGATGGCGTACACGACCCGTTTATGGGTCGTGGGACTACCCCTGTTCAAGCAGCGTTGATGGGTAGGCGCCCGCTGGCGAACGACATCAATCCGCTGTCAGTTTTACTAACTCGTCCTCGACTAAATCCGCCCACTTTGAATGCAATTGCAACTAAACTGGCTACCGTCCCATGGGACAGGCTCGTTGCAGTGCGCGAAGACCTTCTAGCTTTTTATCACCCTGTCACTCTTCGGCAACTCACAGTCCTCAAGGAATGGTTGGAAGAAAATGCGCCGTTGAACGATTCAAGCCCTGACCCCGTCGTGGACTGGATCAGAATGGTAGCGATCAACCGTTTGACAGGGCACTCACCGGGATTTTTTTCCGTTTATACGTTGCCGCCAAATCAGGCGGTGAGTGTCGAATCGCAGTTGAAGATCAATGCTAAGCGGAATCAGTCGCCTCCTCCGCGCGATATCGTGAAGATAATTCTAAAGAAATCACGCACTCTGTTTTCTAATGGCACGATGGCGCCTCACCCAGAAGGCCGCCTTTCAACCGCACCGGCATCTGCATCTCCTGTGATTCCAACGGGAAGTGCAGCTCTCGTGGTAACGTCGCCGCCGTTCCTAGATATTGTCCAGTATGCCGACGACAATTGGCTGCGTTGCTGGTTTGCAGGCATTGATGCCAAAAGCATTGAGATCGGCATGCATAAGACGGAAGCAGCTTGGTCAGAAATGGTCAGAGCTGTTTTAACTGAGCAAGCGAGGATCGTTCGCCCCGGCGGTCACATTGCTTTTGAGGTGGGTGAGGTGCGGCGAGGTAAGGTGTTGTTGGAACGCCTCGTATGGAGTGCCGCGGAAGGTTTGCCATTCGAACGCTTAGCTGTAATGGTTAATCAGCAGGAATTTACGAAGACGGCTAACTGTTGGGGAGTGTCCAACAACAGCGGCGGAACCAATACGAATCGGATTGTTATTTTGAGACGTTCATGAGCGAAAACGATCGAATGAAGGCGTTAGAAGACGCGCTGGCTCAAATTTTACGTCCCATAAAGGGGATACCTTTTTCGGTCGTGATTAAAGCACTGTCCGATCATGACGTGATTCCTATCGACAATGACAACCCGAACGACAAATCTCTAATCGATAAGCTGGCCGCCGCAGCGGTTGAAGCAGGAAAGCTAGTCCAAGCGAATCCGATAAGACGCCCAAGGCCGAACGAGGTTGGAAACGATATGGAGCCCTTTTTGATGGAGGGTTTGAAAACTGTAGGTTTCGACTGCGTCAGGCCTTCGACGAAATCGGGATCTCTCCGGTCAATGGGTTACCCAGATACATTGGTGAGGTATGAAGGCAGGCCAACCTACATCGAATGCAAAATTTATAGCGCAAAGACAGAGTTCACTTCTCAACGCTCTTTCTATTTGTCGCCTTCTGAAGACTTCAAAGTAACCCAAGATGCTCGGCACATTGCGATCGGATTTAAGATGAATGTTGCTGCCTTGTCCGACGGCTCGACAGACTCGGCTTACACGCCAGTGTCGTTCAAAGTAGTCGATCTCTATAATTTATATTGCGATGTAAAATACGAGTTTAACTCTGATAACAAACGTCTTTACGCCAAGGGTATGATACTGGCAGCAGGCAATATTTAGGAGCTTGAAGTGGGTGTTGTAACCTTTCAACTGACGACACTGGAGCGTTCCGAAATCGACAAAGCCGTGAATGGACAGGGTGGATATCAGACGCTTCTGCGAGATTTGCAGCAAAGCATCGATAGTAGCAATACACTCAAACTAGATGATGAACAGTTGGGGCGAGTTGTTCGAATGTGCGCCTATGGCTCAGGCGGATTTCAAGGGCGGCTTCGTACGGCATTCAGAAATCATGTCCGATCCCTCGTGACTTGGTAGCAGGAATACTGCCTAACTCGTCTGTTCTTCTGCGTACCCCCCTACAATTCCACCGCCTCCCGCACATAGCCCCACTCCCCGACGCCATCCCATGCCCGGCCATCGGGAAAGTGCAGCTTCACCCCTGACAGCGCGGCGCGGTCGAACAGGCGCATGTTCACGCCCATACGGTCATTCGCGGCGCCGCTCTTTTCCAGCCAGGCCGCGCTTAAGGCAAAATGCGTGGTGCAGCCGCAGCGGGGGCAGAAATGCAGCTCGACGGCAGGCTCGCGAGTCGTTTGTGGTCGCATTTCCGAGCCGCGAAACCGCTTCCCACTTTCGCTTGAAATACTCCCGAAGTCTCCGCGGCTATAACCCCGCGTCTCCCCCGTCACCACCACTTCGCTGGGTTCATAATAGCCCCACCAAACGCCGTGGCTGTCACACAGGCTGCAATTGCATTCGAAGATAAAGCCCGGCGCATGCGCGACCTGCACATGCACCGCGCCGCAATGGCAGGTGGCGGATAGCGGATTGGTCATTGCGCGATGGTAGCACGACGGGGCCGTTTGTCATGCCCCCTTCCACAAGCGCCCGCCTTGCCCCATATTGCTACCCAGCCAATAGAGGAGGTTCCCGCCATGCGCCTTTTGCCAGTTTCGCTTGCAACGATTTCCCTGTTGTCGCTTACCGCCTGTGGCGAAGGCGGGGCGATTGATCAGGGGGTGAAAACGCAGTTGCGCGAGCAGCTGGTTTCCACCTGCAATAATAGCATGGTCGAGGTGCCCGAGGGGATCGAGCTCGACCGCGAGCAGGTTTGCAATTGCGTCGCGGACAAGGTGCTCGCCAACAAAAGCGTGCAGGAACTGGTCGCCAACCCGCCCACCAGCGCCGACGAAATAGATGGCGTCAAGCAGTGCCTGCGAGAAATCGGCCCGCCCGAACTGGAACCTTATTTGGAGGGGTGAGGACCGGCGATGTCGGGCAGAGGCGGGTATGCGCTGCTCAGTCGTAGACGCGGTCGGCGGTCGCCACGGCTTCCGACGCGCGCAGTGCCGAGATGATCCGCATCAGATGCTGCAGATCGTGCACCTCCAGATCGACCTCGAAGGTATGGAACTCGACATCGCGCGCGGTCATTCGCAGGTTGATGATATTCGCCTTGTGATAGCCGAAAATGCCGGCAATTTCGCCGAGCGTGCCGGGACGGTTGTGGATGACGACGCGCAGCCGCGCCGACGCGCCGTCGCTGCCCTGGCCCCAGCTTAAATCCACCCAGTCGGCATCGACGCCGCTCGCCAGCCGGTCGCATTCGATGGTGTGCACCTCCACCGGTTGTCCCGGCAGGCGAAGCCCGACAATGCGGTCGCCGGGGATCGGGTGGCAGCAATCGCCCAGATGATAACCGACGCCGGGGGTCAGCCCACGGATCGAAATCGCGCGTTCCTGATTGGGGAAGTCGCCATTTTCGCCCTCTGCCTCGAACCCCGGAACCAGCGCCTCCATCAGCGCGCGGTCATTGATCTTGCCCGCGCCGATGCGGTGCATCAGTTCCTCTTCGCTGTCGAGTTTCAACCGCTCGACCGCCGCCGCCAGCGCCTTCTTGCCGATCTTGCCTGGCATGCGCTCGGCGACTTCCTCGTACAGCTTGCGGCCGATAGCGACGAGCTCGTCGCGCTCGCGGTGGCGGACATGCCGCCGGATCGCGGCGCGCGCCTTGCCGGTGGTGACGAAGTTGAGCCAGGTCGGCTGCGGTTCCTGCGCCTTGGACTTCAGGATTTCGACCATGTCGCCGTTGTTGAGCTGGGTCCTGAGCGGGACATGCCGGCCGTTGACCTTCGCGCCCACGGTCTTGTCGCCCAGATCGGTGTGCACCGCATAAGCGAAATCGACCACGGTCGAGCCCTTGGGCAGCTGATGCAGCGCGCCCTTGGGGGTGAAGGCGAAGATGCGGTCCTGGTACATCGCCATCCGCGTGTTTTCGAGGATATCCTCCGCATCATGGCTGGTCTCGAGGATCTCGATCAGATCGCGCAGCCACCCCGCCTGCCCGTCCGGCGTGTCAGCCTGCTTGTACGCCCAATGCGCCGCAAAGCCATATTCGGAGGCGCGGTGCATGTCGGCCGAGCGGATCTGCACCTCCACGCGCATGTTCTTCGCGAACATGATCGTGGTGTGGACCGATTTATAGCCGTTGCGCTTGGGGGTCGAAATAAAGTCCTTGAACCGCCCCGGCACCATCTGCCAGCGGCGATGAAGCACGCCGAGCGCGCGGTAGCAGTCCTCCTCGCTCTCGGTAATTACCCGGAAGGCGTTGATATCGGTCAGCTGTTCGAACGCGACATGCCGTTCCTGCATCTTCTTCCAGATCGAATAGGGATGCTTTTCGCGGCCCGACACCTTCACCTTCAGCCCCGCCGCCTCCATTTCCCAGGCGATGGTCCGGTTGATCTGGTCGATTTCGACATCGGCCTTGCGGCGGATTTCTGCGAGCCGGTCGGTTATCGTTTTGTACGCGTCCGGCTCGAGCTGCTGGAAGGCGAGCAACTGCATCTCGCGCATATATTCATACATGCCGATCCGCTCGGCAAGCGGCGCGTAGATGTCCATCGTCTCCTTGGCAATGCGGCGACGCTTTTCGGGACTCTTGATGAAATGCAGCGTGCGCATATTGTGCAGCCGGTCGGCAAGCTTGACCAGCAGCACACGGATATCGTCCGAAATCGCGAGCAGGAATTTGCGCAGATTTTCCGCCGCACGCTCATCCTCGGTCTGCGCCTCGATCTTCGACAGCTTGGTCACCCCGTCGACCAGCCGCGCCACCTCCGGCCCGAATTTGCTCTCGACATCCTCGATGCTGGTCAGCGTGTCTTCGACCGTGTCGTGGAGCAAGGCGGTGATGATGGTGTCCTCATCCATTTTGAGGTCGGTCATCAGCCCCGCTACCTCGACCGGATGCGAGAAATATGGATCGCCAGACGCCCGCTTCTGCGCGCCGTGCATCTGAACGGTAAAGACATAGGCGCGGTTGAGGCGATCCTCGTCAACCTCAGGCGTATAAGCCCGCACCCGTTCCACCAGTTCATATTGCCGCATCATATTCCTAAAGTGTGCGATTTACGCTGCGATGCAACAGGAAAATGGTTTTGAGCGAAAAACAAAAACGCCGGAAGGATTTCCTTCCGGCGCCAAGGGGTTTCGGCTCTCTGTCGCCAAATTCTTGGCGAAGGGGGTAAGGAGGAGAGAAAAGCCGAAAAATTCTGTGGGGCGAAGCTTAGTTCTTCGCGATCACTTCCTTCTTGTTGCCGTTGCAGGCGGCGAGTTCGTCGGCTGTGAAGACGCGGTCGCCAGCGGAGAACGCAGAAACTTCGCCGAATTCACGCGCGATGCTGATGCACATATTCTTGGGTGCGGTCGAAGCCTGCGGCGCGCGGCAGGCGGTGCCTTCGCACTTCACGAATACGCTGCGCAGCAGTTCCTGCTTCGAAGCCGCGGGTTGCGCCAGTTCAACCTTGTAATAAGGGCCTTTGTTCGACTGGGCCTGCGCCTGGGTGGAAACGCCGAACAGCAAGGTGGTGCTCAAAACGGCTGCGGCAGCAAGGGTGCCCAGACGGGCAGAAACATGGGAGAGGGTCATCGTCTTGTCCTTTTTTAGCTTTGCTAATTTTGCAAAACGGGGTCGGAACTTTTGTCGCTTAACCTTCGTTTTGCGCCTCTGGAAAACCAGTTGCGAATCACTACTTATTATATTAAGTTTCTAGTTGCAACTTAAAACTGAATTCCGGTTGCATTTTTTTGATCGCGCGCTCACGCTGCAAATCGAGGATGAGAAATGGGTCTTAGAGAACCGTTACAGGATATTGCCGAATGCGGCCTGCCCACCGCGCTTGAGGCTATGGGCGAACGATGGTCGTTCATGATCCTGCGCGCCGCGTTTAACGGCGTTCGGCATTTTGAAGAGTTCCTGTCCGAAATCGGCATCGCCCGCAACATCTTGGCCAACCGCCTCACGCGCCTGACCGAAAGCGGCATATTGCATCGCACCCCCTGCCCCGACGACCGGCGCAAGGTCGAATATCGCCTGACCGAAAAAGGCCTCGAGCTGCTGCCCGTGATGATTGCGCTTCGCCAATGGGGCGAGAAATTCGGCACCGGCGTTCCCTCAAACCCCGTCCTCGTCGACGAGCGCGACCGCCAGCCGATCCTGCCCGTCACCATCCGCAGCCATGACGACCGCGTGCTGGGGCATCAGGACCTGTGCTGGATGAACTCGGCAGATATCAAGCCGCTCGATGCCGCCGAGGACGCCGGCAACGACAACCGTGTGAGGAAATTAAGCGCGATTTAAGCCCACCGCGAGTCGCGCTATTGACAGCCTGTTAAGCACGGTTGAAATTTTGTTGCGAATCTGTTACACTATGTTCCAACAGGCCGAAAACGGTCAACGTTTGCACTGGCTATAGGGTCAGGCAGACGCTTCATGGCGCAAGGGACGAACAGCACAGTTTTATGGGTGACTCCGGTTGCCGAGAGCTTACATTCTCCCAATAATCAGAAAGGTCGTAATATGACGTCGACAGCGGCGATGTTTGATGTAGGCGATTATGTTGTCTACCCGAAGCATGGCGTGGGCCGTGTGATCGAGCTTCAGGACAGCGAAATCGCAGGCATGCAGCTGCAGCTTTATGTACTGCGCTTCGAAAAGGAAAAAATGACGCTTCGCGTGCCTTTCAACAAGGCCGAGGGCGTGGGCATGCGCAAGCTTTCCAGCGACAAGACGCTGAAGGAAGCGATGCAGACGCTGACCGGCAAACCACGAGTCAAGCGCACCATGTGGTCGCGCCGCGCGCAGGAATATGAAGCGAAGATCAACTCGGGCGACCTGGTGTCGATCGCCGAGGTAACGCGCGACCTGTTCCGTCCCGACGACCAGCCCGAGCAGAGCTATTCCGAACGGCAGATTTTCGAAGCCGCTTCCAGCCGCCTTGCCCGCGAACTGGCCGCGATGGAAAAGACCGACGAGAAGGCCGCGTTGCAGAAGATATTGGCCGTGCTGAACGAAGCTGCGCCGCAATATTACGAAAAGGCCGAGTAACCAGTTTCCCTTACCGGAAAATCTGAAGGGCGCTCCTCGGGGCGCCCTTTTTTTGTGTTAGAGTCCACTTTTGCGGGAATAAATTTGCACTATTTCGGATGCCTCAATGTCCAAATTACGGCATTCCACTTTCCGCTAATTTGGGTTAGACCCTCAACTAGTTAAGGCGACAACATATTTAAGCTACGGAGGAAAAGTGGCGCTGAACCCATCTCAACTCTCGGCTATGTCGCGCTTGTTCTCATCTGGCGTGTTCCGTGAGATGGCGACAAAGGGTCGATCACCGCTGTTTTCCCGACTGTTGAGCTTGACGCCAGTGGACGAAAAATGCGGTTCCGCACCCACCGTTGGCGACGCTTTCGATACCGCATTTAATATTCTCAAAAATGCCGGGATGCGCGACGAATATATATATAGAGCTGCGCTGACACGTCGGGTGTTAATGGGAAAGCATTCGCTCAAGACGGCGTGTATGCTAACTGAATTCAGAGCTGGTGCTTGCAAAGCTGATTTGGCAATCCTCAACGGTACCGCAACGGTTTATGAAATTAAATCGGAGCGGGATTCGCTGACCCGTCTCGCGAACCAAGTGGAAAACTACAGAAAAGTTTTCGCCAAAATTTATGTGATTGCCAGCGACGACCATATTGGCGGTGTATTGAAGACCGTACCGGACGACATTGGCGTGCTGAAGTTATCGACGCGCTATCAAATTTCAACAGTGCGCGAAGCAGAGGATCGGCCGGATAGAATCTGTCCGGTTACCGTGTATGAGTCGCTACGATATTCCGAGGCTTGTGAAATTTTAAATAGCCTCAGCGTAGAAATACCCGATGTTCCCAACACGCTACGGCATGAGGCGATGCGCTCCCGTTTCGATTGCTTAAATCCCATCGATGTTCACATGGCCATGGTTCAGACGTTAAAGCGCACCAGAGACCTCGCGCCATTATGCGATTTTGTAGCGCGGCTGCCTGAATCTCTTCATGCGGCGGCTTTGTCCATTAAGGTTCGCCCTGCTGACCGAGATCGTGTTATCGATGCGGTTTCGGTCCCCCTTAGTGTGGCCATGGCTTGGGCCTAAACTATATGTATTATCCTTATTTTCGCGGCAAACAGTTCGAACTCATTACTATCCGCGAGACGGCCTCTATTCTAGCGGGATCTGGTTTCGTGCCGGTTATTGAACCAGTTAAAGAGGCGCTTGGCGGCCTAAAAAAGACGTTGTCGGCTATTTGTGACGCGAACGGAAAAGCCATTGTAATCGTAAACCCGTTTCATGGCGATCATCAAGATGATGGCACGAATATTTCAGCGCTTCTTCAGGGCGGATTCATTGGCAACGATAACGTGTCCGCTGGCATCCTACTGCGCAATAACACCACCTTTGATGAGGCAATCTCTTCGTTCGAACTCCACAAAGATCATCACCCAATTTTTATTCATGCGGGTTTCAATGATCCGAAAGCTTTGGCTTCATATCTGGGTGTCGGCCTAGCATCGTCGACACATGTTTTTGTATCAAGCCCATCTGATACGCTCTACCGAAAACATTTCACCGGAAGTACGAGAATTCTGGTGCAAGACGGCTTTGAGCGACGCAAAAACGCCGATTATTCAAAAAATTCGCCTGAAAAGTTTTCGGAACTGCACGTCACTTTTAGCGATTTGGGGATGGAAGGGTTCGGGGACTTTTTAATTGTTGGCGACGGTTATTCGGAAGCCGGTGGCCCTGCTTACGCGGTCGCCATCCACCTTACATATATCGATCCTGACAATGACGATGTGATGTACGTTTATCATTTCGTATCGACAACGAATGATACACCGACCGACCCTGCGGGCAAGTTCGCCCAAGCGCTGGAAAAGCTTATTCACAAACTGGACGCAGGCAATTCGAAACTCCTTGAAACCAGCGCCATAAAAGAGTTCAGGAGACTTTACGCTGCAAAGCATTTCCCGGGCTTAGGTTATGTGAAAAAGCTATCGATGAATCATCACATCGAAACCCTCGCTGAATACTTGGGATAGGCAGTTGCCTCAAAGATTCTGCTGTCCAGAGTGCTTTGACGACAGGTGGTTGCGCAATAGCGGCTTCCCATCCTTGAAACCACATCAAGGAACGTGCAGCTTTTGCGGGACCGACGACGTACAACTGGTTGAACCCACCATGCTTGCAACTAACTTCGAATCGTTGGCGAACGTTTACGAACCCAACCCTGATGGCAAAACACTCGTCGAGTGGATGAAGGAAGACTGGCAGCTTTTTCCCGATGAAAAGCTGGATGTAGCGCATGCGAAAGAGCTGCTGGGCGAGATTTTCGACGATGGCGACATTGTCCGCAAATCCTTCATTCCATCGCCAAGCTATAGTAGCGAGGGTCTCATCCACTGGGAAACACTGCGAGACGAAATGATGTTCAAAAACCGCTGGTTTTTGGAACAGGAAATTGATCGTGAACGGATGCGTGGGCTGTTAGAATTGCTCCTTGAAGAAAATGTCCCGAAGCAGTGGTTCCGGGCACGTATTCAAACGAGCGATAACCCATTCAATATCGGAGAGATGAACGCGCCGCCAAAACACTTGGCTTCTCATGGCCGCGCAAATCCAGCTGGAATACCCTATCTATACTTGGGTTCACTACCGGAAACTGCAGTAGCGGAAATTCGGCCCCATACTGGGGAGGTCGCTTGCATCGCGGACTTTGCAATTCCGGAAATTCGAGTAGTCGATTTGCGTCATCCACGCAGGTTTGTATCGCCATTTATGCTTCAAGACGCCGAGCAAATCGGGCTGCTTCGCGCCGATCTGCCTTTTCTTGAACGCCTTGGCGACGAATTAACTCGTCCCGTGTTACCACAACGCGCGGCCATTGATTATATTCCTAGCCAATATTTATGCGAGTTCATTAAAACTCTAGGATTTGATGGAGTCCTTTACCGTAGCTCCGTCAGCGATGGAATAAATTTGGCATTGTTCGATCCGGCCAAAGCAGAAGGTGGAAAGGTTTCTGTTTATAACGTGACAAAGGTCAGCGTGGAGGTTGGCCGAGCTTGAAAAGCCTCCGGTTCGTTCGTTTTAGATAACGACGACTTCCCCCTTGCACCCACCCCCCAATCACTGTATTATATGCACAATACACATTGGAGAATCCCCATGAAAAAATCCCCCCTTTTCCTTCTCCCCCTCACCGCGCTTGCGCTGTCCGCCTGCGGCTATTCGGTTGCCGATGCCGTGGAGGACGTCACCCACAGCGAAGACAGCGGCTTCAAGAATGGCAAGACCGTTTCCACCAGCGCCGCGACCACCGATGCGTTCACCAAAGTCGAGGGCATTGGACCCGACAATATCGTCTTTGTCACCGGCGATGCCTTTACCATCAAGGCGGAAGGCGATGCGGAGGCGATTGCCAAGTTGCGCTACAAGATCGATGATGATGCTATCGTCATCGGGCGCGAAAAAGGCACCTGGTTCGGCAAGGGCGGTAATGCGGTCACCGTGACGATTACCGCGCCCAAACTGACCGCCGCGATGCTGGCCGGATCGGGCGACTTTACCGCGGACAAGATGGCGGGTGACGAGGTCGAGCTCGACATCGCGGGGTCGGGCAGCATGACTGTCGGCGCGCTGACCGCCAGGAAGCTGAAGGGCGATATTGCGGGCGCGGGTGACCTTGTGCTGGCAGGCAAAGTCGACAGCGCGGATTATTCGATTGCCGGGTCGGGCAAGGTGGACGCGGCGAAACTGTCGGCGACCGATGCCGAGGTGTCGATTGCCGGGTCGGGCAATCTGAAGCTCAATGCCACGGGCACGGTCGATGTCTCGATTGCAGGCAGCGGCGATGTCGATGTGACCGGCGGCGCGAAATGCACCACGTCGAAAATGGGTTCGGGGCGCGTGAATTGTTCGTGAGGGGTGGCTGATCCAGTGGTCGGCGCGATCTGGAACAAATATGTCGTCCCGCCGCTGATCGGTTGCGCGTGCAGCCAGCCGGCGGTGATGGCGGTGCGGGCCAAGGTTGTGCCGCTGGCGTCGGGCGATGTGCTGGAACTGGGCTGTGGCGGTGGGTTGAACCTGCAATATTATGATTGGTACCGGGTACGCAGCCTGACGGGCGTAGACCCGTCACCCGAATTGCTCGACCGCGCGCACGCCGAGCTTGCCGAGCGCGGGCGTTCCGCGAATTTCGCCGCAGGGGTGGCTGAGGCCCTGCCCTTTGCCAGCGGCAGTTTCGACACCGTCGTAACGACTTTTACACTATGTTCGGTGCAGAACCCGGCGGCGGCGCTATCCGAAGCACAGCGGGTGCTGAAGCCCGGTGGCCGGTTGCTGTTTGCCGAACATGGCCTGTCGCCCGACGCGGCACCGGCCAGGTGGCAGGCACGATTTGAGCCGGTGTGGAAACATATTGCGGGTGGTTGCCATTTGACGAGGCCGGTAACGCGCGCCATATCCGCTTCGGGCTTTGCCACCGATGGCGTGCAGGGCCGCTATATGAAAAGGACACCGAAATGGCTGGGCTGGGTCGAATGGGGCGAGGCGCGATTGGTTTCATAGCGGTTTTGACGCTGGGAAGCGCCGGGTTGGCGCAGGCGAACCGCCCCGTCGAGCGCAAATTGCTGGTCGGAAGCTTCGAGAATATCCAGGTGATTGGCGACATCGCCGTCGATGTGCAGACCGGCAAGGCGCCGTCGGCCAAGGCCAGCGGCGACAAGCGAATGCTGGAATCGCTCAAGCTCGAACGCGTCGGCACCACCTTGCGTGTGCGGTTGCAGGATATCGTCAACAACAGCAAAGGCGTGCCGATTACCGCGCCGCTGCGCGTGACGCTGACGACGCAGGAGATCAAGGACATTACGCTGAGCGGCAATGGCACATTGGCAATTTCCGAAGTGCGTCAGCAGGATCTGGTGCGGATGCTGATCGCGGGTAATGGTTCGGTTTCCATCGGCAAGCTGATCGCCGACCAGTTCACTGCGACGATCAACGGCAATGGCCGGATCGAGCTTGGCGGGGGCAGCGTCCGCGACGGGCGCGTGACAATCGACGGCGCGGGCGGATTTGACGGAGCGAAGGCGCCGATGCGAAACCTGCGGATCGAACATATCGGCAATGCGGTGTCGACCGCGACGGTTTCAGAAGACAGCGAAATCTTCAATCGCGGGTCGGGCAACATCACGATCGGCGGCAAGGGCAAATGCTTTATCAAGCAGGCGGGTGCAGCCGCGATCAACTGCGCCCGGATCGAAACGGGAGGCGGCAAATGAGATTTGTGCGCGCAACCTGCGCGGCGCTTTTCGCCGGCCTCTTGCTCGCGGCCTGTACCGCTGCGGCCAATGGCGATGCCAAGACAGCGGGTTGCGTCGCCGGGGCCGACAGGGGGCAGTCGCCTGCCGGGTTGAAGCAGGTAACCTTGTGCATCACCAGCGGGGCGAAGACGCGGGCGTTTACCGTCGAGGTCGCGGGAACCGTTGCCGAACAGGCCAAGGGCCTGATGTTCCGTACCGAGCTTGCCGACAATGCGGGCATGATCTTCCCCTTCCCGCAACCACGGCCAGCAAGTTTCTGGATGAAGAATACCGTCATCCCGCTCGATATCATTTTCGTGCGGAGCAACGGAACGATCGAGAGTATCGCCGAAAATACGGTGCCCTATTCCACCGACTCGGTGGTGTCCGGCGAGCCGGTTGCCGCCGTGCTTGAATTGCGCGGCGGGCTGACCGCTGAACTCGGTATCGCGGCAGGCGACAAGGTGGTCTGGGTGGCCAAATAGGGTTGCGCGTCGCAGCGCTTCGCCCTAATCGCTCAGGCCATGGGAATCCTCGGGAAAATCTTCACATGGTGGGACGGAGCCACCATCGGCACGTCGCTTTACAGCTGGCGCAAGGGCAAGACTGTGGGTGAGGATGCAGCGGGCAATCGCTATTTCCAGTCCGCTGACGGCAAACGCCGCTGGGTCATCTACAACGGCGCGAACGACGCAAGCCGCGTGTCCCCTGAATGGCATGGCTGGCTCCACGGCACGCATGACGGGACGCCGGACGAATATTTGCCGCCGCTGCGCGGCTTTGAGGCGGCGCAAACCCCCAATCTGACCGGCACCGAGGCCGCCTATCTGCCATCAGGAGCCATTGCGCGCGGCGGACGGCGTCAGCGCGGCACCGGCGACTATGAGGCTTGGAGTCCCGACGCATCATGAGCCTTGGCCGCAGCTTGCTGCTGATGCCGCTGCTCGCGGTTACGCTCGGCGCATGCGACATGCTGGGCGGCAAGAGCGACGAAGAAGCGGTCGCCCCTATCAAAGCGGGCAAGGCGCAGCCGACAGACGATAAGATTGCTGTGACCGATGGCGAGACTATCGGGACACCGATGGCAGAACGCGTTGCTGTGTTGGGCTTGCTCAACAAACGAAACGGCCAAACGCGCGATATCGAACTGAAGCCCGGCGAGGCGATTCGAATTGGAAAGGTCGTTGTCCGCCTGCGTGCCTGCGAAAAAACCGCGCCGTGGGAAACCTACCCCGACGAGGGCGCGTTCGTGCAGCTGCTGGTCAACGAACGCCCGCCGGGAACGACCGAAGCCGAACGCTGGCGCAGTGTATTTTCAGGATGGCTTTTTAAGGAAAATCCTGCCGCTAATGTCGTCGAGCACCCGATCTACGACGTCTGGGTAAAGGCTTGCAGGATGAGCTTCCCCGGCGAAGAAGCGGCCGTGGAGGAGAAATCCGACGAAGCGGCCCCTCCGGCCAAAGCTCCGTCAAGCGCGCCCCAGTCGCCCGCGCCCGCCGCGCCGGCGGAAGAGGATGGCGAAGGCGAAGACACGACCGAAGCCTGATAGTCCCGCCCCAGTGCGGCTTCAAGCTTCGCCAGATATTCGTCCTGGCTGATTTCCACCGCGCCGAGACTCGCCAGATGGTCGGTCATGAACTGGCAGTCGAGCAGCTCGAAACCACCGACCTTCATCCGCGCGATCAGCCATGCCAGCGCGACCTTCGACGCATCTGTCGCGCGGCTGAACATGCTTTCGCCGAAAAAGGCGCGGCCCATCGCCATTCCATAGAGCCCACCGACAAGCTTGCCTTCCAGCCAGCATTCGACGCTATGTGCGTGCCCCAGTCGATGCAGTTCGCAAAAAGCATCCTCGATATCAGGATTGATCCAGGTGTCGCGACGGTCGGAATTGGCTTCAGCGCAGGTAGCAATGACATGGCCGAACGCCCGGTCGGCGGTCACTTGAAAGCGATCCCGACGGATCGTCTTGGCCAGCGATTTGGACAGCCTGAAACCGTCCAATGGCAAAATTGCGCGATGTTCGGGTTCGATCCAGAACGTGTCAGGGTCGTCACGCGCATCGGACATCGGGAAAATGCCATTGGCATAGGCGCGCATCAGCAGGTCCAGATCTATAGGCATTCGGGCAACCTATCTCGAATTGCGCCCAGCGTTGCAATGGCCTATAGCAACGCAAACGGCCCCGGCAGCGACAAGCTCCGCCGGGGTTCATCATTTCAAGCGAGAGTCAGGGACATAATATGACGCGCCGCCGCAAAATTTACGAAGGCAAGGCCAAGATACTGTACGAAGGTCCCGAACCCGGCACGCTGATCCAATATTTCAAGGACGATGCAACCGCGTTCAATGCACAGAAAAAGGGGACTATTTCCGGCAAGGGCGTGATCAACAACCGCGTGTCCGAGCATGTCTTTACCCGGTTGTCGCATATCGGTATCCCGACGCACTTCATCCGCCGCCTCAACATGCGCGAACAGTTGATCCGGCAGGTCGAAATTGTGCCGATCGAGGTCATCGTCCGCAATGTCGCCGCAGGAACGCTATCCAAGCGCCTGGGTATTGAGGAAGGCACGCCGCTGCCGCACACGCTCCTCGAATATTGCTACAAGGATGACAGCCTGGGCGACCCGTTGGTGGCCGAAGAGCATATCGCCTGTTTCGGCTGGGCGAGTCAGGAGGAAATGCAGGACATTTCATCCATGGCGATCCGCATCAACGATTTCATGTGCGGTATGTTCGCGGCGATCGGAATCCGGCTCGTCGACTTCAAACTGGAATTCGGCCGCCTTTTCGATGGCGATTTTTCGCGCATCATCCTGGCCGACGAAATCAGCCCCGACGGTTGCCGCCTATGGGATATCGAAACCGGCGAAAAGCTCGACAAGGACCGGTTCCGCCGCGATCTGGGCGGCGAAGCCGAAGCCTATCAGGAAGTGGCCCGTCGCCTCGGCCTGATGCCCGAAGAGACCGAAGGCGCCGTGCTCGACATGGTCAGCCACCGTCTGCGCAAAGGCAAATAGGCCGCGGTGACGCGAAGGACGATTTTCGGCGCGATTTTCGCAGCGCTACTGGCGCTTGGAACGCCCGCTATCGCCAATCAGGCCCCTGCAGGGAGCGAGCGTACCGCGCCATGGAATGCCGAAACGTCAGACCTCGAACCCGACAGCAGCATAATCTACGGACGCCTGCAAAATGGGCTGCGCTACGCCATCCGTCCGAACAATCGCCCCCAGAACCAGGTCGTTGTCCGCATGGCCATCGATTTCGGCTCTGCGGCTGAGGATGAGGATGAGCTAGGCCTTGCGCATTTCATCGAGCATATGGCTTTCAATGGCACAACCAATGTGCCCGAGGGCGAGATGGTCAAGATGCTCGAACGGCTCGGCCTGTCCTTCGGTGCGGATACCAACGCGTCGACCGGCTATATACAAACGCAATATAAACTCGACCTGCCAAAGGCCGACCCTGCGTTGATCGAACGCGCGCTATTCCTGATGCGCGAAACGGCAAGCGAATTGCTGTTCAACCCTGAAGCTGTGGACCGCGAACGCGGCGTCGTTATCGCCGAAAAGCGTGAGAAGGAAAATTTCGGATTTCAGAGCGCACGTGCCGCCAATAATCTGTTTTATCCGGATACCTTCTATTCGACGCGATATCCGATTGGGGACCAGAAAATACTGGAAAGAGCGCCTGCGGAACGGATGAGGGCGTTGTATCGCAAATGGTACCGGCCCGACCGAACCCAGATTGTTATTGTCGGGCCGGTGGATGTCGCCGCTGTCGAACGTCAGATTGCGACCAAATTTTCCGATTGGCGCAGCGATGGCCCTCCGCTCGGCAATCTCGACCAGTGCACAATTGATATTCAGGACGAGATCGCGGCAAGCAACTTCACGCATCCCGAAATCGGCGAGCAGATCGGCGTCCAGCAGATAATAGCCGACAAAAAGCGCCCCGACACCGTCGAACGCGCGATGGTGCAATTGAAGATGCAAATTGCTTCTGCGGTGATTTCTCAGCGGATCAGCAGGCGCAGCCGCGAAAACGATGTGCCATTCCTCGGCGGAGGCCTCACCTTCGATATCGGCTTTTGCGACAAATATGCGCGCATCGGCTTCAGCGCGTCGGGCAAGGACGGTAGCTGGAAGGAGTTGCTGCCCTTTACCGAACAAATTGTACGGCAAGCAGTCGAATATGGCTTCAGCGACGCCGAAATCGCGGAACAGATCAAAAGACTCGACTCCGCCTATGAAAATTCCGCGCGCGGCGAGGCAACACGGACGAGCGCGGCGATTGCCGGCGAGCTGGTGGGGCTCGACGATGATGTTTTCAATTCGCCCGGCTATCGACAGATTTTGTGGCGGCAACTGCGGCCGTTCATGACCAAAGCAGCCATCGATGCCGAATATGCCAGATGGTTCGGGCAGCTGGACACGCCGAAACTGTTCCTCACCAGCAAGCAGGCTGAGGGTTTCGATACCAAAATGCTGGCCGCCGCTTATCGGTCAAGCCGCGCCGTTGCCGTTGCGGCGCCACCGGCACGCGAGCAGCAGGCCTTTGCCTACACCGATTTCGGTCCTCAGGGTGTCGTCGTCGATGACCGCACAATCCCCGACCTCGGCATCCGCACCATCCGCTTTGCCAATGGCGTTCTACTCAACCTCAAGAAAACCGATTTCGAAGCAAATCGTGTGCGATATTCGCTGCGCATAGATGGCGGCGAATTGCATTTCGGCAAAGAAAATGCGCCGCTGGCACGGCTGATGCGGTCGGCCTATGTGTCGGGCGGGCTTGCGAAACACGACATAGAGGATTTGCGTTCGATCCTTGCAGGAACAACTGTTTCCGCAGCGTTCAATGTCGCAGACGATTATTTCGGAAGCTATGGTGCGGTCACGCCAGTCGATCTGGAACGGCAGCTACAGGTGATGGCGGCCTATGCAAGCGATCCTGGCTATTCCGAAAACGCGCTTCGGCTTTTCCGCCGCCCGTTGCCCGAAGTCTATGCGCGGCTCGATGCCACGCCGGGTTCAGCAATGAATGTCGCTTCGGTCCGGATCATGACGGACAATGATCCGCGGTTTTCACTGGAGCCGCTTGACGTCATCCAGTCCGTGGATTTTGGCATGTTGAAAACCGCGCTTGGCGATGCGCTCATCAAAAACCGGCTGGAAATTGCGTTGGTGGGCGACGTTGATGAAGACGTAGCGATTGCCAGTGTTGCGCGAACGTTCGGCGCGATGCCGCGGCGTGACAAACCGATCGACGATTATGCCGATGAACGGGCAACTACATGGTCCGATAGCATTGGCAGTTTCGACATCGCCCATCGTGGCGAGGCCAATCAGCTAAGCTGGCGCCGCGTCTGGATCACCGATGGTGACAGCGACCAAAAGCGAACACAGGCCGTCGACCTGTTGGCGCGGATCGTGACCGTCCGCCTGATCGACGAACTGCGCGAGAAACTCGGCGCGACTTATGGCGGCGGCGCAAGCTCGAGCATGTCGAAAGTGTATCCCGGTCGCGGATTATTCACGGTCGCCACCACCGGCGATCCCAAGGACCTGTCGGCCATCGAGGCCACAGTGGACGTAATCATCACAGAAATTGCAGAAAAACCGGTCGATGCCGACCTTTTTGAAAGGGCACGCAAACCCGTTCTGGAAAGCTATGCCGACTGGCGCTTGCGCAACGATACATGGATCGGCGTTGCAGACGAGGCGCAGACCAAGCCCGAAACGCTGGACCGCTTTCGCAACAGCGAACAGTCGTTCAGGTCCATAACGCCGGACGATGTTTGGGAGCTGGCAAAGCGGTATCTCGGAAAACCGCCCCGCTACACCTTCCGCGCGCTGCCGGACGAGGTCATCGCGGCAAAATCCGGCGCGGCATCAGCCGCGCGTTAGCCCTTGGTTTTGTAGCCGCAGACGATGCCGAGAATGAAGGCAAGAAAAAGCCCCAGCTGAACCTCGTCATTGGGCACGCCGCTCCAGCCGAAAAGTTCATGGCCGAAGGCGAATAGCCCGATAAACATCGCAGTTGCCAAACCAACCATAGGTTCCTCCGATCGGCCGAATTGCCGCCACGAACCACACGTGGTGAATGGGCATAAACCGGTTACCATCAAGGCGGGGTTGCCGAACAGGGTTAAAATCCGGTTACGCATTATGTCCCCCCTTGTTTCATTTTGTGCCGCTTCTATAGGGAGCCATCGGCCAGCAGCTTGAGGTATCTCGCATGAAAACCCGCGTCTTCGTTACCCTTAAGAACGGCGTCCTCGACCCGCAGGGCAAGGCCATACACCATGCGCTCGAAGGTCTCGGTTTCTCAGGCGTGAACGATGTTCGCGCCGGACGCCTTATCGAAATCGACCATGAACCGGGGGTTTCGAAGACAGATCTGGAGGCGATGTGCAGTAAGCTTCTCGCCAATATGGTCATCGAGAATTTCGAGATTGAGCAGGCAGCGTGATGAAAGCCGCGGTCATCCAGTTTCCCGGTTCCAACTGTGATCGCGACATGGCAGTTGCCATCCGCGACGTTCTGGGTGCCGAAACGAGCATGGTCTGGCACCGCGACAGCGAACTTCCCGATAGGCTAGACCTGATCGCGATACCCGGGGGTTTTTCCTATGGCGACTATCTGCGCTCGGGCGCGATGGCTGCGCGTTCGCCAGTCATGCAGGCCGTAGTCGCGGCAGCGGAGCGTGGCGTGCCCGTGCTCGGCGTATGCAACGGCTTCCAGATTCTGACCGAAGCGGGGTTGCTCCCCGGTGCGCTGATGCGCAATGCTGGCATCCGTTTTGTCTGCCGGACGGTCACACTGACCGTCGAGAACAGCCAGTCGATCTTCACAAGCCAATATGATGCTGGCGAGGAAATCAGCATTCCAGTCGCGCATCATGACGGAAATTATTTCGCGGATGACGCAACACTCGACCGGATCGAAGGCGAAGGCCGCGTCGCCTTCCGCTATGCCGAAGAGGTCAACGGTTCGGCACGCAACATTGCTGGCATATTGAACGGCGCGGGCAATGTGCTTGGCATGATGCCGCATCCCGAACGCATGATCGAGGCGGTGCAGGGCGGATCAGACGGCCGCAGGCTCTTTGAAGGCCTGATCCGCGAAATCGCCTGAATCTTCCGCTTCCATGCGCGGCTCTTTCTTGCGCGGCGGAAACAGGAACCGGCCAAGTATCAAGATGACTGTGGGCCATAGCATGGTGTTGTAGAGATCGTGCACAGCGGCATCGATTGTCGCCTCGCCGGGTGCCTCGCCATGAAGGTCCGCATATTCGTTGAAAAGTTCGGCCGCGAATACGATCAGCCAGCACCAAATACTGTCAGGTCGGCGGCGCAGAATGATCGCCGACACGAACAGGATCAATATCGAGCCGTGCACATGCATGGCATCATTGGTCAGGCCGACAAATTCGACCAGCCGTGTTTTATAGCCGATCCATGTTTCGGCCAGTATCTGCAATCTTTCTTGCATTTCAAACCTTGGTTTTGAAGGGGGTAAAATCGGTACCCTCGTCGAAAATATCGACGCCTTCTTTGCGTTTCAGCCAACCGACCACCGCATATGTCACGGGAGTCAGCACCACTTCCCAGCCCACTTTCAAAAGCCAGTTGGTGATCATAACGGTAATAACCTGCGAATTGCTCCACACCCCCCAAAAGGCGAGCGGGTAGAAAATCAGGCTGTCGACCCCCTGCCCCACCACCGTCGAGCCGATGGTCCGCGACCATAAATGCCTGCCGCCGGTCCATATCTTCATCCGGGCCATGACATAGCTGTTGACGAATTCGCCGGCCCAAAAGGCGGCGATCGAGGCGAAGACGATGCGCCAGACCTGTCCGAATACGCTCTCATATGCCGCCTGTCCCTCCCATCCCGCCGCAGGGGGAAGAGCAACGACAACCCAGCTCATAAACGCCATGAAGATGAGCGCGACGAAGCCGGCCCAGATAACCCGCCGCGCGCGGGCATAACCGTAAACTTCGGTCAGCACATCGCCGATCACATAGCCCAACGGGAAGAACAGGATACCGGCACCGAATATATATCCGCCAACATCCGCCAGCTTTGCCGCACCAATCAGGTTGGACAGCAATAAAATGGCCACGAAAGCTGCCATGACAAAATCATAATGGCGAAACTGCCGCCCGCTGACGGCGCTCGCGCTTTCGGTAACAATGGGGGCATCGTGCATGACGGCACGCATAACGACCTTTGCACTTCATCGCAAAGCCGTTATTGGCAAGCCCGGCGCGCGCCCTTAGCTCAGCTGGATAGAGCGCGAGACTTCTAATCTTGAGGCCGCAGGTTCGACTCCTGCAGGGCGCGCCAGTTTTTCGCGGGAACATGGCGCTTTGACTGGCGTTAGCATATGAAAACTAGTCGAAAGTCTCTTCCCTTGAAATTTGTATATCTCCTTCCCGCCTTGTGCCTGCTTGCCGCTTGCCAGCGGGGCGATACACCTTCCGAAAACGAACGCGATGCCGAAGCGGAAGCGACTGCGGGCGTTCAGACAAAATTTGCGTTCGAAGCGGGCCAGGGGCAGCTGCCCGCGCTGCCTGTTGAACTTGAGATGATGCCGGTGCAAGTTGCCCTCGAACGGCTCGGTTTCTCGCCAGGGGTGATCGACGGCAAAAACGGCGGGTCGCTGAAGATTGCGCTTCGCGGTTTTCAGGCGGCGAACGATCTTAACGAAACCGGCGAGCTTGATGAAGAGACAAGAGCAGCGCTCGACCGGACGCCCCCGTTGCCGGCGACAAGGCTGGTCGAAAATCCTGCCGCTTTTGCCAACCAGCAATTTTTTCCGGATCTGCCTCGCGATGCAGCGCAGCAAGCGAAGCTGCCTGCACTCGGTTATCGCAACTTGATAGAGGCCTTGGCGGAACGTTTTCACACCACACCCGAGACGCTGGTCGCTTTAAATTCACCCGAGACGCTGATCAGCGCGGGCAAGACCATAATCGTTCCCAATGTCGCCGAGGTGATGCCGCCTCGCGCCGAAGATGCCGACCGCGGCTGGGATCAAACTCTGGCTACGCTGGGCGTCGCACCCGAACAGCCATCGGTGGAACGCATCGTGGTCGACAAATCGGGCGGCTGGCTGCGCGCTTATGGCGCAGAAGACAAGCTGATCGCGCAGTTTCCCGTGACGACGGGGAGCGAAAAAGATCCGCTCCCGCTCGGTAACTGGACGATCAAGGGCGTCGCCCGCAATCCCGATTTTCACTATAATCCCGAACTCTTCTGGGACGTCAGTGATAGCAAGGAAAAACAAATCCTGAAGCCCGGCCCCAATAGTCCTGTCGGCGTGGTCTGGATCGACCTGTCGAAACCGCATTACGGCATTCACGGCACCAGCGAACCTGCGACCATCGGTCGCGCCGAAAGTCATGGTTGCGTACGGCTGACCAATTGGGATGCGGCCAAGCTTGCAGGCATGGTGAAGCCCGGCGTGAAGGTGGAGTTCATCGCCTGATCATTGGCGGAGTTGCGACCGCTCCGCCCAGTGCGCATGCGTGCCGCTCGATATCTTGTGCGGCAGGGCGATGCGGCATATGGGGCCGTCGGCAAAGCGTTTGCAGTCAATAAGGATACATTCCGAGCTTCCGCGGTTTTCGTCGGTCACGAAGCTGACCAGATAGCCGTCATCCTCATCGACAGAACCGACGCGGGGCGCGAAGGGGGCCTCGCTGCCATAGCGACCATCTTCCAGCATGACTTCCCATGACTCTCCACTGTGCAGATCGTGCTTCACAAAGCCGGTGAACAGAAACCAGCCGGGTTTGGACGTTGTGCTGTATGCGTAACGGTAGGGCAGCCCCAGATAGCGCTGGTTCATCATTCCGAATTCGAGGATGCGGTCGTCCAGCCGCTGTTCGCTGGTCGTGCCGTCAGCGAGTTTGAATCGCCAACGATGCAGTTTCGGCTTGAAGCTGTGCTCGTCAACATAGGCCATCATATGGGCAAATTCCCCGCCACCTTCCATCGGCGGGGGATAAGGGTCCTCCTCGAAATAGCCGTCGAGCACAACCTCATCGCCGTCTTCATAGGCATTGATGAAATGCAGAACAAAGGTCGGATCGGCTTCGAACCAGCGAATATCTTCGGGCTGCCCGTAACGGGGGATCAACGCAAAGCGCGACGGCATCCCCTCGTGCAGACGCGTGACGTGGATGTCGCGCTTTAGCAACTCCGCGTCCCAGAACAGCGGAAAATCGCACAGGATCGACCAATTGGGCGTGAACATCATGTCATGCGGCAGGCGCGGGCCGGGGAGCGGTACGGGGACATAATGCGCGAGACTGCCGTCCGGTCCGACCACGCCATAATGCATGTACGGTGCGTGTTTCGAGTAATTGAAGAACAGCAATTCGCCGGTACGCAGATCGACCTTGGGGTGCGCCGAGATGCCGTCCAGCGGCACCCATGAAGCGACGCCCTCCTGCGCCAGCGTTTCAGGATCAAGCACATAGCCCTCACCGCACTGGTAGAAGGTCGATACCGCCTTGCCCGCGTGCACGATGATGTCGGTACTCGACGAGTCTTTCAGCCCGCCATGCGCGCCAAAGCCGGGCCGCTTTGAGGTGCCCGTCCGGTCCATCAACCCGCCCCAGAGCGAACCGCCTGCATCCTGCTCGGCCTGGAAACAGCGGGTACGAACAAAGCGGTTGCGATAGCTTGCCTTGCCGTTCGAAAAATCGATCTGGTGGATCATACCATCGCCGTCGAACGGATGGTAACGGCCCAGCGGTTGGTGCAACTGGTTCTCGGTGTTGCGCAAGTAAATGCCGTCGATGTCGGTGGGGATTGCGCCTTCAATCACCTCAAGGTCGAATGCATTCACCTCCTCATGCTGCGGCGTCCACGCGCCGTTCAAATAAGGGTGGTTGCTGGGTTGCAGCGTCGCTTTGACCGGCGGCAGTTTTTCGATGAACATGCGGTTTCCTCTTCCACCTCTCGTCATCCTGAACTTGTTTCAGGACAACGAGCGACAGTGCGTTGTCCTGAAACAAGTTCAGGATGACGATTGAGTTATGAACCTAGGTCGAACTCCACACCTTGCGCAAGCGGCAGTTCGTTCGAATAATTGATCGTGTTGGTAGCCCGGCGCATATAGGCTTTCCAGGCATCTGAGCCGGACTCGCGCCCGCCGCCGGTTTCCTTTTCCCCGCCAAAGGCACCACCAATCTCCGCGCCCGACGTGCCGATATTGACGTTTGCAATGCCGCAATCGCTGCCCGAAGCCGACAGGAACCGTTCGCATTCCCGAATGTCGGTCGAGAAGATGGATGAAGACAGGCCCGCGCCAACGCTATTTTGCAGAGCAATTGCCGCGTCGAGTTCTGTGTAGCGGAACCCGTAAAGGATGGGAGCGAATGTTTCGCGCAAAGCAGGGCCTTCATGCGTCGGCAACTCTACAAGCGCCGGACGGACATAGACGCCCGCCCTGTCAAGCCGCTCGCCGCCCGATATTTCTCCTCCCAATGCCTCTGCCTCCGCCAAAGCGGTTCGCATCCCTCTGAAGGCCTGTTCATCGATCAGTGGACCGGCGAGATTGCTCGGGTCCAGTGGATCGCCAACCGCCATCGATGCAGCAGCGGATTTGAGCGCGCCGACAAAATAGTCATAAATCGCCTCATGCACGAACAGCCGCCGCAGGCTCGTGCAGCGCTGCCCGCTGGTGCCGAAGGCGGAGAACAGCACCCCTCGCAAGGCCAGCGCGAGATCGGCCTTGTCGCTGATAATGGCGGCATTGTTACCGCCAAGTTCGAGAATGGTCCGGCCGAAGCGCGAAGCCGCAACCTGCCCAACCTTGCGGCCCATCGCGGTACTGCCAGTCGCCGAAACCAGCGATATGCGCGTGTCCGCGACCAATGCCTCGCCAACTTCGCGTCCGCCTTGCACCACCTGCGACAGGTGCAAGGGTGCATCACCAAAGTCAGCGACCACCTTTTCGAAAATCGCCTGCACGGCAATCGCAGTCAGCGGGGTTTTCTCCGATGGCTTCCAGATCACGCTGTTCCCGCACACCAGCGCCAACGCCGCATTCCACGCCCACACCGCCACCGGAAAATTGAACGCCGAAATCACCAAAGTCGGTCCCAGCGGATGCCATTGCTCCATCATGCGGTGACCGGGCCGCTCGCTGGCGATTGTCAGACCATGCAACTGCCGCGACAGCCCAACCGCGAAGTCGCAAATGTCGATCATTTCCTGCACTTCGCCCAAAGCTTCAGACAATGGCTTGCCGCATTCGATCGTGACGAGGCGGGCGAGGTCGTCCTTATTGTCGCGCAAGGCATTGCCGAACAGCCGGACAAGCTCGCCCCGGCGGGGGGCGGGAACGATGCGCCACTTCAGGAAGGCGGTTTGGGCCTGGGCAACAGCGGCGTCGATTTCGGTCGAATTGGCTGTTCCGACTGAACCGATCTGACGACCATCGATAGGGCTGTGGACGGGTAGGTCGCCGGAGGGGATCGCGCAGTTCAGCGCCGACAAGATATCATTGGCTTGGTTGTGAAGCACCGTGTTTCATTCTCCACTGCGTCACCCTGAACTTGTTTCAGGGTCCATTGCGCAGCCAAGTTGTGTCCTTGCTGCGAAATGGATGCTGAAACAAGTTCAGCATGACGGTTTCTGGTGAAACTTGTTTCCTGTCACCGAAAAGGCTAGCGGCCAGCGAAGTACATATTGGAGATTCCCATGGCCGAAATGGCAGCTTTCGACTGGTCCGACCCCTTCCGCCTCGACGATCAGCTTACCGAAGATGAACGCATGATCCGCGACACCGCGCATGCCTTTGCGCAGGGCGAACTGCAGCCGCGTGTGATTGATGCCTTCCGGGACGAAAAGGACGCGCCCGAACTGTTCCCACTCATGGGCCAGACCGGGCTGTTGGGTGCGACTATTCCCGAAGAATATGGCGGCGTTGGTGCGTCTTATGTTGCCTATGGCCTGATCGCGAGGGAGATTGAGCGCGTCGATTCGGGCTATCGGTCGATGGCGTCGGTACAGTCGAGCCTCGTAATGTATCCGATCCATGCATATGGTTCGGAGGAGCAGCGCCGGAAGTATCTGCCCGGTTTGGCAGCGGGAACGCTGATCGGTTGTTTCGGGCTGACCGAACCCGACGCCGGCTCCGACCCCGCGGGCATGCGCACGGTCGCGAAGAAAGTCGACGGTGGCTATGTACTGAACGGCAGCAAGACGTGGATTTCCAATTCACCTTTCGCCGATGTGTTTGTCGTCTGGGCAAAATCTGAAGCGCATGGCGGGGGCATCAAGGGATTTGTTCTTGAAAAGGGCATGAAAGGCCTGTCTGCGCCTAAGATCGAGGGCAAGCTTTCGCTCCGCGCATCCACCACCGGCATGATCGTGATGGACAATGTCGAGGTTGGCGAAGATGCGTTGCTGCCTGAGGTTCAGGGGCTGAAGGGACCGTTCGGCTGTCTCAACCGCGCCCGTTATGGCATAAGCTGGGGCGCTCTGGGCGCTGCCGAATTCTGCATGCACGCTGCCCGACAATATGGGCTCGATCGGCACCAGTTCGGCAAGCCGCTGGCCGCGAACCAGCTTTACCAGAAAAAGCTCGCCGACATGATGACCGACATTTCGCTCGGCCTTCAGGCAAGCCTGCGCGTCGGCCGCCTGATGGACGAAGGCAAATTTTCGCCAGATATGATCTCGATCGTCAAGCGCAACAATGTCGGCAAGGCCTTGGACATCGCCCGCGCCGCACGCGACATGCACGGCGGTAACGGCATCAGCGAGGAATATCAGGTCATCCGCCACATGGTAAATCTTGAAACGGTCAACACCTATGAAGGCGCGCATGACGTGCATGCACTCATCCTGGGCCGCGCGATAACCGGCATCGCGGCGTTCTGACAAAAAGAAGGGCCGCCCGGTGGGCGGCCCAGTTATAGGCTAAATAGCCTGCTAGGGAGGAAAGCGTATCTCCTAAAAGACACAGCCCCTCTCTAACGGGAAAATGGTAAATATCTGCTTAACGTTGATCGCGATAAATTTTCATTGTCTCAGCAGGTGCCGGTTTTGCGACCTTCGACGGAGAAGGAAAAGGGCGCATTGTTACGGATCCCCTGCGACTGAATCTGGATCAGTCTGCCTGATTCTTTGCGGATGGTGGTCAGCCCCTGCCCCTGTCCGTTGCAGCTATAGCTGACGGTCACCGACGTCGGCGACGAACGCACGACATAATGTTCGCACGACGCGGCGCCATGCTGGATCTGCGTCAGCCTGACCGGATCGCCGACGCATATCTGGCTGGATGCAGCATTTGATGGCCCGCCGCCAACCGCGCGCAATTGCCACATGCCGCGTTCGAGCGATTCGAGCAGCGACAGGTCCCCGCCCTGCGCAAATGCCGCCGCGCCGCTGCCCGCAGACATGCAAAGAAGGCCATAGAGGCCGAGGTGGGAGAGTTTCATTTTCATAAGCTTCTTGACCGTAAACCTTATGCAGTTCCAGCGAAGCGACCTTTTCTATTTCGCAGCTTTAGCAGCAAACATTACATTTTGCACGATAGAATGTGGTATATGAACGATGAATGACTGGAAGTTTACGACAAACGCCGATTTTCAGTTATTGAAGCTCGCCAAACTGACCGGAAACCGGCGCGAGCAGAATTCGCAATCGACCACGATATCGCCGGCTTCATCGGCCATTTCCGCGCGGTCTTCCGCCGGAAATTTGGCGATGACATCGCGGATATGCGCGGGATCGCAGCGGCAGCCTTTGGATAGGCCATCGCCCTGTTCGATCAGCACCGCTTCTTCTTCGTGGAACAGCCGCCAGACCATTTCCTCGAGCGGTAGCATCGGATCCGCCAGTTCGTCCTTGGATATGGTTGAGGCGAGCGCGGCCACATGGTCCCATTCCGGATGATCGAGGCGCACGTGCAGTCGCTCGCGACCTTCCTCGCCTTCGGGCAGGTGCTGGACGAGAAACCCGCCCGCAACGCAGCAGCCATCCACATGATCGACCGCAACGCGGATCAGCGTCGGAATTTGTTCGGACTGGACAAAATAATGCTCCGCCGCATCCGCAAGCGACGTACCCTCCAGCGGAACGATCCCCTGATAACGCCCGCCGCCCTCCGATGCTGGTAGCATCCGGTCGAAGGTGATGGCGAGATAGCCTTGCCCGAAAATGCCGAAGAGCGTGGAATCGGGTGGCAAAGCGGCCACGCTCGCGTCATCGAACTGCGCATAACCGCGCAAGGCGCCGTCCTTATAGTCGCAGGCCAGAAGACGGATCGCGCCCTTTTCGGTCTGCGTCTGCAGCGTGAGCTGGCTTCCTGGCTCCTTGAGCGAAGCGCCCAGCAGCGCCGTTAGCACCAGCGCCTCCGCAAGCGTCTTTTCGATCAGCGGTGGATAGGCATGTGCCGCCAATATCTCGCTCAGCGTCTCGCCGAGCCGCACCAGGCGCCCCCGTGCATGGCGCGACGGGATGGAGAAGCGCAAGGGTTGGTCCCCATAGGTTTCGCTCTGGTCGGTCATTCAATCGCACCTAACCTTTCGTCATCCCGAACTTGTTTCGGGATAACACGCAACCGCCGCTTGTTATCCTGAAACAAGTTCAGGATGACGAATTGGTCCGGGTTGATCATCACAGCCTGCCGAAGCACCACAGCAAAATCGACTTTTGCGCGTGCAGGCGGTTTTCGGCCTCGTCCCAGATCAGCGATTGCGGACCGTCGATAACGCCATCGGTTACTTCCTCTCCGCGATGCGCGGGTAGGCAGTGGAGGAATTTGGCGTCAGGTTTTGCCGCTGCCATCAGCCGCTCGTTGACCTGATAGGGCATCATCGCCGCTATCTTGTTATGCACATGCTCCTGCCCCATCGACACCCATGTGTCAGTGACGACAATGTCTGCGCCCGCCACAGCCTCAGTAGGATCACGGGTCAGTGTGACGGTGGATCCGTCCGCCCGCGCGGCTTCGATGAAGGCCGCATCGCACTCATAGCCCTGAGGTACGGCAATACGGACGTTGAATTTGAAAATGCCCGCTGCCTCGACAATCGAATTGAGGACATTATTGCCATCGCCGAGCCACGCGACCTCAAGCCCGGGCAATGCCTTGCCATGTTCAACAATGGTCAAAAGGTCGGCAACGATCTGGCACGGATGCGACAGGTCGGTGAGGCCGTTAATCACCGGCACGCTGGCATACGCAGCCAGTTCCTCGATCTTGGCATGATCGTCGGTGCGGATCATCAACGCATCGACATAGCGCGACAACACGCGTGCGGTGTCGGCGATGCTCTCGCCACGCCCCAATTGCATTTGGCCCGATGCCATGAACATGCTGTCGCCGCCGAGCTGCCGGATCGCCATTTCGAACGAGGCGCGGGTGCGGGTGGAATTTTTCTCGAAGATCATGCCGAGCGTATGGCCGTCGAGCGGCGCATCTGCATCTACCTTGCCCTTCGGCCAGCCAACACGCGCTTCCTTGCGGTCCATCGCGTCGGCAAGCATCGCCGCAATCGCATCGCCGCCCGCGTCGGACAGGCTAAGAAAGTGCCTGATCACGCCGCTTGCGGCAGCGCGTAATCCCGCGCGCCCGCCGACAGCCGCTCGATACATTCCGCGATATGGCTTTCGTCGATGACCAGTGGTGGGAGCACCCGAAAGACATTCTCACCGGCCGCCACGGTCAGCAGGCCGTGATGGTCGCGCAAATGCGCCACGAAATCGCGGCTTACCGCCGGTTCTTTCATCTTGATACCGAGCATCAGGCCCTTGCCGCGGATTTCCTCGAACAGATGGTCGTGATTGGGAATAAGCTGCTCGAATGCCGCACGCAGGCGGTCGCCCATCGCAGTCACATGCTCCAGGAAACCGGGTTCGGTCATCACGTCGAGGATCGCCTGCCCCGCCGCCATCGCCAGCGGATTGCCGCCATAGGTCGAGCCGTGCGTACCCGCGACCATGCCCTTTGCCGCTTCCTCGGTGGCGAGGCAGGCACCTAGCGGAAAGCCGCCGCCAATGCCCTTGGCCGAGGTCAGGATATCGGGGGTGATGCCATAATGTTCATAGGCCCACATCTTGCCGGTGCGGCCATAACCGCACTGGATTTCGTCAAGGATCAGCAGCAGACCATGTTCGTCGCATGCCTTGCGCAGCCCCTGAATGAACTCGGGTGTGCCCGCCGTCATCCCGCCTTCGCCCTGCACGGTCTCGACCAGAAAGCCTGCCGTTTCATCGTCGATGAGCGCCAGCGCGCCTTCGAGATCGTTGAATTTGGCATAGGCAAAGCCAGGGAGCAGCGGCTCGAACCCGTCGCGCATCTTCGCCTGATCGGTCGCCGAAATCGCGCCCAATGAACGGCCGTGAAAGGCATTCTTGAATGTTATCAGCTTGTGCCGCTGCGGATTGCCATTGGCAAAATGATAGCGGCGCGCCGTCTTGATGGCGCACTCGATCGCCTCGACACCCGAATTGGTGAAGAACACGGTATCGGCAAAGCTGTTGTCGACGATCCGCTGCGCCAACGCCTCACCTTGCGGGCTGCCATAGAGGTTCGATACATGCATGAGCGTCGCCGTCTGCTCGCAAATCGCTTTAGTCAGGTGCGGATGGCCATGACCCAGCGCGTTGACCGCAATGCCGGCGGCAAAATCGAGTGCGCGGCGGCCATCCTCGCCGATCAAATAGCACCCTTCGCCTCGGACCGGTCGAAATCCGCACCGCGGATAGACTGGCATCAAGGGCGTAATCGACATGGCATTTTTCCTTCCCGTAAAGGCAAAAAGCGGCCCCACAGGACCGCTTGCTTCTTAGCCGCCGCTATAAGCCTCGCAAAATAGCAAATCAACCCACCGCTCCGGTGAGGTCAGCCGAGCAGCGTGTTGATGTTGATCTGATTGGTAAGTGTCACGTGGAGCGGGCATTTTTCTGCAATGTCGATGAGCTTCTCGCGCTGGTCCTGACTAAGCTCCCCGTCCAGCCGGACGATACGGTCGATCATGTCTACAGGCTTACCGTCATTTTCTCCGGCGCGTTCTTCCTTCGAATGTTCTAGCGTCACGTGAACCTTTTCCAGCGGCCAGCCCTTTCGAGCAGCATACATTTCGAGCGTGATCGACGTGCACGCGCCCAGTGCGGACAGCAGAAGTTCATATGGCGTCGGGCCATTGTCGATGCCGCCGACATCGGCAGGCTCGCCCGCCGCCCATTCATGCATCCGGGCCTTGATCAGTTGCGCGTAGCTGCCGTTGGCGCTTTCGACGGTAGTCGTTGGATTGTCACTCATGGCTGTGCTCCCTTGTCGCGTTTCGCTGCGGCAATACGCCGTTTGAGAAAACCGTACAGAAGCAGGTGAAAGCCCAGCAGCAAAAGCACGATTACAGCAATGATTTTGGCTGGGCTCATTCGCGGTCTTCAACAATTCTCGTATTTCCAGTTGCGCTTCTTGCCTTCAGCGAGCCATTCGATGGCCTGCGCTATCCGTTTGTCGCGGGTCTCCTCGCGCTTGGACTCGGCAATCCATTCGAGGTACTCGCGACGACATGAGGGCGGAAAGCCGTCATATGTCGAATTGGCTGCCGCATTGCCGTCGAGGGCCGCCTGGAAGGCCGGTATCATTTCCAGTTCCGGCTTGGGATGCTTGCCCCGCCCGTCGACGTGCGGGGGCTTTACACCATCGTCGATCAGCTGTTTCGCTTTTGCGACCCAAGCGGCTATCGTCTTTTCATCAGGCAGCTCGTCGACCACGGTAATCCGGCCCAAATCACCCATCGCCTGCATTCGCGCGTTGATTGCGCCGGTGACCAACTCGCCATGCCAGAAACCGAAGGTCGCGTGGCGTTTAAATGCCGCCATGGTGCACAGGATTTTGCCGTTATACAGGAAGGTCGGCATCCCCCATTTCAGTGTTTCTTCGACGCCGGGTAGCGCCGTCTGGACTCGGGAGCGAAGTGTTTCCAGGATCGGCACCGCAAAGGGCTGCGCCTCGGCAATATAGCAGTCGATCGTGCGTTCGTTCATTTTCTGGTTACCTCCTCGTTCATGGGCGGAGCAATGGCTCTGTTGAGCGCCTCGCTCGGCAGGTTTAATGAACGAAGCATCGCCCATATTTCCTCGCGCGCATTGGGTTGAAGGCGGCCGAGTTCCGGAATGGCATTCAGATCGAACAATGTCAGTCCCATCGGAAACAGCTCCCGATAGGTGACCCGTTCGCGCAGGCCGGGGACCAGGCGGAACCCCGCGACGGGTGCGATTTTTTGCAGCGCGTCGAGCACCTTGCGTTCATTCTTTGTCGCAAAATTGCGCGAGCGATTCTGCATCACCACCCAATCGATAGGTTTCGGACGAATGGCGATGCCGGGTTCTTTCAGATGTTCGACCAGACGCGCGAAATTGCCCAGCGTCTTGAATTCGCCGGTGCGCGGATCGATGCGGCCCAGCATGTCGAGATCGATGAAGCTGTCATTGACCGGAGTCACAATGGTGTCCGCCATGAATATCGCCTTGCGGGCAATCGGCGAGTCATGCCCCCCGACGTCGATGATGATGAAGCTATAGTGGATCCGGGCCATGCGAAGCTTTTCTTCCAGCTCGCTTTCATTCTGCTGCGCGAGCATGATCTGCTCTGGTCCCGGCAGCTTGACGCCATATTCGCGTTCGCTTTCCTGCCGCGCCCACAATGCCCGGTGCATCGTCAGTTGCCGCAAATCGACATCCAGCGCCGCCACTTTTTCCCCGGCATTGCATAAAGCGATGCAGGTGTGGAAGGCCGATGTCGATTTGCCCACCCCACCTTTTTCATTCGCAAAAACAATAATATGTCCGCGATTTCCGGAAGCGGGATATTTCAGCCAGGCCGGTGTGTCGTCGACCACGCGCGTATCGAAAGGGCTATTGTCGAATGTTTGATATTCCGGATCGGGCGTCAGGCGGGGCGGCGGCCACGCAGTGGGCGATACCGGGACCGGCGGCGGCACGGACCGTTTCGGGCTACGCCTGAACAAGCGTGAAAAGAATCCCAACTGTTTCGACCTCCGGCAGCCTCGGTTGATGGCGAAAAGAACGACAGCGTTCAAGCGGCTTGTCAGCTGTGGTCGCCGCGGCGCGATGGCCAGATCAGAAAACCCCGCCCGGGGGAGGATCCGGACGGGGTTCTTTGCGTCCCAATTTCCAGAGTGCTAGGGGTCGGGACGCCTGTGCAGCGGGCGGTTAAATCGCCGCTGCGCCAAGGGCAAAAGAGCGTTGAAAGTTACGGCATCAGCACCGTGTCGATGGTATGAATGGTGCCGTTCGACGCGATCATGTCGGGCGCTGTGACGGTTGCCTTCCCGCCTTTCGCATCGGTCAAAACAATCTTGTCACCATCCATGGAGGCCTTGAGATTACCTCCGTTCAGCGTTTTCACAGTCGCAGTGCCGTTGCCGTCGGTAATTTGCTTGGCAAGATCGGCGGATTTGATGTTGCCTGAAATCACATGATATTTCAGGATGCCGCCAAGCTTGTCCTTATTCGCAGGCTCCATCAGGCCATCAAGCGTCGCTTTGTCCACCTTGTTGAAGGCGTCGTTAGTCGGGGCCAGCACCGTGAAAGGGCCGGGGCCGCTCAGCGTCTCCGCCAGCCCGGCGGCGGTCACCGCTGAAACGAGCGTAGAGACACCCGGATTTGTTTGAGCCAGCGCGACAATATTCCGGTCGCCAGTGGGTTCGGCCGCTATCGATCCGGGTGCAGGGTTCGAATCGTCGGCCACGACCTCCGTCGTGGTGGCGGTGTCTGTGGGCGCTTCGCTGCTGCAAGCGGCCAGCGCGAGCGCCGAAAGCGTCGAAACCATCATTATCTTCGTGATTTTCATGACAAGTCCTTTCTGTAAATGTCCCTCGTGGGCAAGTAACGTTGCGGCGGACAAAAAGGTTGCATGGCGGCTCGGCGAAATCGCGGCGATCCAGCATTTCGTCCATTTTCCGTGGCAATTTAGCGACCGGCGGCTATGCGACGGCTATGACTGCCACCCTTCGATCCGCGCTGCGCGACGCAACCGACCGCCTTTCAGGGTTTAGCGAAACACCGCGCCTCGACGCAGAGTTGCTGATGGCACATGCTGTGGGCCTGGACCGGTCGGCAATGCTGCTAAATCAATCGGAGCTGGCCGTGCCGGATGGATTTTGGCCGATGCTCGAACGGCGCATGGCGAACGAGCCGGTGGCCTACATTACGGGCATTCAAGCCTTTTGGGACCTTGAACTGGCGGTAACGCCCGATGTGTTGATCCCGCGTGCCGATAGCGAGACGCTGATCGACATGGCGGTCGCAACCTTTGCCGGACGGGAGGGGGCGCTGCGCATGTTGGACCTTGGTACCGGTTCCGGCGCGCTTCTGCTCGCAGCATTGTCGGCTTTGCCAGAGGCAACAGGGATCGGAATCGACGAAAGCCTCGCGGCGCTGGCCGTTGCGCGCGCCAATGCGGAACGACTGGGTTTTCGGGATCGATGCGAGTGGTTGCATCGTGACTGGAATCGCGCTGGCTGGGCGGAGTCGCTGGGGAGGTTCGACCTGGTCCTGTGCAACCCGCCCTATGTGGAGGATGAGGCCGACCTTTCGCCGATGGTTAGTGATCACGAACCGAACAGCGCCCTTTTCGCTGGTCCCGAGGGGCTTGACGACTATCGCATCCTGATACCTCAAATTCCGGCCCTGCTGGAGCCCGGCGGATGCGCCATCTTCGAAATCGGCCACACCCAGGCGGAAGCCGTTAGCAATTTGGCAAGCAACGCCGGGTTATCCACCGAAATGCGCCGCGATCTGGCTGGAAATCCGCGCGCGTTACGCTTTTCGCTTGGAATCGGGATGGCTTGAGGCTAGGGCGGTTATCGCATCGCAGCAAAAACGCCCGAAACTGGGCATTTCGCGCGAAGCCGCCCCCCAGCGCAAAAGGAAGAATTCAGGGTCAAGGCAGACCTTGGCGCAACCCGGAAGGCCGGGTTTACGGGGCACCAGCAACATTGGACGTGCTAAGCAAAGGACAGGGCAAATCCTGATGAATACCAACCGGCAGAACAACAACCGGCGTCGTGGTCGCGGCAACAACAACCGCCAGCAGAACAACAATCGAAACGGGTTTGATTATCAGAACCAGATCGACAATCGGGCGCGCGGCAACGCAGCGCAGATGCTGGAGAAATACAAGAAACTCGCGCAGGATGCGCAGTTTAACGGCGACCGTGTGAATGCCGAATATCATCTGCAGTTTGCCGACCATTATTTCCGCGTCCTGGCCGATTTCCGCAGTCGGCAGGAAGCGCGGCAGGAACAGCAGGGCGAACGTCGGCCCCGTGATGACTGGCGCGACCAAAATGCTGAGAGCGGCTATGAAGACATGGACGCCTCTGAAGCGTCCGAACGCGATAGCGACACCGATATCTCCGGCGACGAAGGCGAAGAGCAGCCCCGGGCTCGCGAATCGCGCGATGCCAATAGCGAACGGGGACGTCCGCGCCGCAACGAGCGGAACGACCGTGGCAATCGTGGTGATCGTGACGGCAACCGCGCGCCCCGCCGCCATCATAGCGAAGAACAGGATGACGAACCGGCTGGGCTCGACCTCACCGTCCTGCCGCCATCTATCGCGCTTGCCAATGATGACGATGGCGACATCGAACTCGTCGCCGAGGATGCTGCACCGAAGCGCAAACCGCGTGCACGTCGGCCGAAGTCCGCGAATGACGAAGAGATGGTAACCGCGGCGGAATAATCACTTCGTCGCCATTAATACTCTGGTCATCTCCAATAATTTAGGGCATCCCATGTAATAGTGTTACAAGGGGAGAATGCCATGCGCCACCTGCTGCTACTCACATTGGGAGGCGCGTTGGCGGTCCCTCTGCTCGCGCAAACCTCGCCCACCAGCGTCGCCGTCCCGGGCGAAGCGACCGCGCAGGGCGACATCGCTGTCACCATCTACCAGAACGGCCAGAGTCTCGTGCAGGACACGCGGCGGATGAACCTGCCCTCGGGCCGGTCCAGACAGGAATTTCCAGACGTTTCCGCCCAGATCCGCGCCGCAACCGTCACGCTGACCGGCCCCGGCATCGGCATTGTCGAACAGAATTTCGATTATGACCTTCTGACGCCCGCCAAGCTGATGGAAAAGGCGGTCGGTCAGACCATCACGCTGCTGAGGACAAACCCCGCCACCGGAGCCGAAACCCGTGTCCGGGCCAAGGTTCTCGCTGCCAATGGCGGTGTGGTGCTGCAGATCGGCGATACCATTGAGGTGCTGCGCGACGACGGCCTGCCCGTGCGCGTCATTTTCGACAAGGTGCCGCCGAACCTGCGCGCCCGTCCGACACTGTCGGTCACACTCGAATCAAAGGGCGGCATGACCCCGACCACGCTGACCTATCTGACCCCCGGCCTTGGCTGGACCTCCGATTATGTGACGCTGTTCGATGATGCCAAGCAGACCATCGACGTGCAGGGCTGGGTGACGCTGACCAACAATACCGGCACCGATTACACCAACGCCGATGTCCTGCTGGTTGCGGGTAACCCCAATCAAGGGGGCAACCGTCGTGTGTACCAGACGCCGTGGAACGGATCGACCGGCACCATCGACGAGGCGGGCACCGAGAGTAACGACCGCGAACGGCTCGGCGACTATTATCTCTATCCGCTTGCCGAGCGCACGACGATATCGAACGCGCAGCAAAAGCAGGTGAGTTTTCTTGACGTGAAAGCCGCGCCCGCGCGCAGCACGTACGAGTTCAACAATGGCTGGCTCGCCACCAACGAAGCGGCGAGCGCCGCATCTGTGCTGAAATTCTCGACCTCGCGCGGCGGCGGTCTCGGCGACCAGCTGCCGTCGGGTACCATGCGCGTTTATATGCGCGACAAGCGCGGCGACCCGCAATTCATTGGCGAGAGCATGATCGAAGCAACGCCGATGGGCAGCGCCATGTCGATCCGCACCGGCGAGGCCTTTGACGTCAAGGTCAAAACCATGGTCGAAGAACGCACGCGCATATCATCGAGCCGCTGGAAAACGCGGATGCGTTACGAAATCACCAATGCCCGCAACAATACGATTACCGTCGATCTGGGGCAGAATGGCCTGTGGGGCGATGTCCGCATCACCGAACAGAGCCAGGAAGGCAAACGTGTCTCTGCCGACCGCGTGGAGTGGAACGTGCCAGTGCCTGCCAACGGCAAGGCAACGGTGACGGCGACGTTTGATAGCCGGTATTGAGTAAGGCGTGGTGGCCGAAAAAAATACCGTAGCCCTGAGCCTGTCGAAGGGCGCTTTTCAGCCCCGCGCCGACTTTCGACGCGTGCTTCGACAAGCTCAGCACTACGGTATTTTGATTAGCGCGGCTTTCGTTTTCCCCACCCCCGCGCTCGCCCAAAGCATAATCACCTCCCCCGAACCCGAGGCGGTCAGCCTCACCGTCTATCGTGGCCAGAAATATGGGAATGCCCCCATCGATCCCAACTGGCCCACCGGCTATGCTTTGGTCACTGAAACCCGCACCGTCAGTATTCCAGCCGGTGAATCCGTGGTCCGCTTCGAAGGCGTCGCCGAAGGCATGTTCCCCGAAAGCGCCATCGTCACCGGCCTGCCCAAGGGCGTGAAAGAAAAGAACCGCGATGCCCGCCTGCTGTCGCCATTGGGCCTGGTCGATGCTTATCTGAAGCGCGAAGTCAGCATCACTCGCACCAGCAGGGCGACCGGCGCGGTACGCACCTACGACGCGATCATCACTTCGGCCCCGGGCGGCGCGGTCATCCTGCAGACGGGCGAAGGCTATGAGGCCTTGCGCTGCACCGGCCTGCCTGAGCGCATGGGTTTTGATGCTGTGCCCGCCAACCTGTCCGCCAAACCCACGCTATCGGTGATTACACAGTCGGACAAGCCGACAACCGCCAAGCTGACGCTGACCTATATGGCCGCAGGCTTCGACTGGCAGGCAAACTATGTCGCGCAGGTGCAGGAGCGCGGGGCGGACGGTAAGGGCAAGGTCGACATGTTCGCCTGGCTGACGCTGGCGAACGGCGGCAACCAGAGCTTTATCAATGCCAACACCATGGCAATCGCGGGTGAGCCGAACCGCGTGGCAAGAGGCGCGCAGGCTCGGCCAACCGGCGGACCGCTACAACTGAAATGCTGGCCGATGCAGCGCACGCATCAGGTGCCATTTAGACCGGGCTTCATTGTTGCCCCACCACCCCCGCCTCCGCCGGCACCGATGTACGAAAGCGCCATGGCGATGACGGCGATTGATGGCGAAGACCTGATCGTTACCGCTTCGCGCCGCAAGGCCGATTCACTATCTCCCGTCGCAGTTGTCGTCGCCGAGCAGGAAAATCTAGGCGACCTCAAACTCTACCGCATCCCCGAACCAGTCACCGTCAACGCCAAGGGCCAGAAACAGGTCGCGATGCTGGTCAAGCCCGGCGCGGCGTTCGAACATTATTATGCCGCCAATGTCGACAATTTCAGCGTCGAGAGCCAGCCGATGACGCTGATGCTGCGCGGCGAAAACAAGATCGAAAATGGCCTCGGCCTCCCCATGCCGCAGGGGCAGGTAATGATTTTCGAAAACAGCAATTCCGGCCCGCTGCTCGCCGGACAATCGTCGCTAAACGACCGTGCCATCGGCGAGGAGGTCGAGATGACTGTCGGCCAATCGAGCGACGTGCGGATGCAGGTAACGCGCATTTCCGAGAAAGAAGACAGGCAACGCTGGAAAGTCGAAATCACCAACGCTCGCAATTCGCCCGTCAATGTCGAGGTAGAAATCCCCTATCAGCTGCGCGGTAAACCCAAGCATATCCCCAACGTGGACGGCGTACCCACATGGAAGGCGACGGTGGCGGCGAATGGCGAGGCGGTGCTCTATTATGAACTGAAGCTGGAGCGGGATTAGGCCCCATCGACTGAACCAAACCAACCGCTGTGTCGCAATACGACGACTTTCCGGTCGTCTCATCTGTCGATTTTATACGCCAATAGCTGCCGTTAACACCAGTCGCCATTTCCGCTCAACTTTGGTAGACGAAACCATGACCACCTATCAGGATATTTACCCTTCAGAAGCCCTACTCCGCAGCTTCGATGTCGTGCGACCGCGTGCGCGGGATTTGCTCAATCTGGAATATTTTGAGGCTGCGCCAGCGGATATGCCTACGCTGATATTTGACCAGCATCACATATTATTAAATCTCAACCCTGTTCCACACCGTGTCGAGAACTGGCGCGGTGGCGTGCATCGGGATTTCACTTTTCTACAGAATGAGGTGGTCGTCACTCCAGCTGGGATGGAAAGCGGCTGGCGCTGGCATGCGCAAAGCAAGGTGGTTGTCGTGACCATTTTGCCAGACCGGCTGGCCCGTTTTGTCGAGAGCGAATTGGGTATCATCCTGACAGCACGGCAGCTCCGCGATATGCCGCAGGAAGAAGACGCCGATCTGGTGCTGGCGGGCGAGATGGTGATGGCAGGGCTGAGGGCGGGGGGCGCTGGCTCTGAAGTGATGTTCGATGCCTTGGCACGGGTTTTCCTCGTCAAACTGATTGAGCGTTATGGTGAGGAACGGGCCGAGGCGCTTGATTTTACCGCCAGTTTTACAGCGCAGCATTACAAGCGCGTATTGGATCATGTAGCGCGCCATTTTGGATCGCCGCTGACGATTGAGGATCTGGCGCGTGAGGCGGGCTTGTCTACGGCACATTTTTCACGCCTGTTCCGACAGGTTATCGGAGAGAGTCCATATCAATATCTGATGGACTACCGGATCGAGCAGGCGAAAAAAATGCTGGGTGAGGCCGGACGGCCGTTGATCGACATTGCGCTGGCCTGCGGCTTTTCGGATCAGCCGCATTTCACCCGTATCTTCAAGCGGCTGACCGGCAAGACGCCCAAGGAATGGCGCACCGCTACATAAAAGCAGGAATCTTCAAAACTTACGCAGTCGTGTTCAATCGTGCGCGCTGCCTTTGCGGCATCAGGCTCACGTCATCCCCTGACATCAATCTGATCGAACGCAAAGGAACCGAAAATGAAAAATCTTCTTCTTGCCGCGACTGCCGCAGTCGCCGCTGTTGCCATCACCCCCGTTGCCGAGGCCGCAACCTCGAAACGAGTCATTTTTGAAAGCCATGGCAACCGCATTGTCGGCGATCTTTATCTGCCTGACGACTACAAGGCAGGTGACAAGCTGCCAGCCATCGTTGTCTCCGGCGCATGGACTTCTGTTAAGGAACAGATGGCCGGGCGCTACGCGGCCGAAATGGCCGACCGCGGTTATGCCGCACTGGCCTTCGACTTTACTGGCTGGGGACAGTCTGAAGGTGCAGTGCGTCAATTGGAAAGCCCGGCAATCAAAACTGCCGATATCGTTGCGGCCGCAGCCTTTCTCGCGACCCAGCCAGAAGTCGACAATACGAGGATCGGGGCCCTCGGAGTGTGCGCAAGCGCCGGCTATGCAGTTGGCGCAGCCGCGCAATCGCCATTTATCAAATCGGTCGCACTTGTCGCCCCTTGGCTTCATGATCGCACAATTATTAACACAGTGTACGGCGGCACCGAAGGCGTTGCCAAGTTGATTGCCGTCGGACGCGACGCAACTTCCTCCTCAGTTTCCAAGATGATACTGGCGGCCAGCACCAGTGACAATTCCGCCTTGATGTTTCAGGCACCCTATTACACCGAGACAGATCGCGGATTGATCCCTGAATATGACAACCTGTTCAATCTTGCTTCTTGGGAACCATGGCTGACCTACGATGCACAGGCGATTGCGCCGCAAATGACCAAACCGTTTGCGATGGTGCATTCTGAAGCTGCAGCCATTCCGCAAGGTGCAAGGCAGTTTTACGCACAACTGAAAGGCAACAAATCCCAATTGTGGCTCGACAATATTAGCCAGTTTGACTTCTATGACCGTACCTCCCCGGTCAAGGCGGCAAGCGACTTTGTGGCTACCCATTTTTCCAACACGCTGAAGAAAGGAGCCTGAGTCATGAACCGCACTACTCGCTCAACACTCGCCGCGCTGGGGCTGGCATATGCTAGCCCCAGCCTCGCCAACACCGCACACCTTGCCGATGAAGCTGCGATCAAGACAGTGGTTGAGGGCGTTGCGCTCCTCGCCGACCGGGGGGAGTTCGATGCGCTCGAGAGGCTCTACGCCCCAGAAGTCCGCATCGATTATACCTCGCTTGCTGGCGGCGAACTTCAGGTCAAAAGCAATGTTGCGCTGATGACAGAATGGGCCTCATTGCTTCCTGGCTTCGACCGCACCCGGCACTCCATCAGCAATATTCGCGTAACCATAAACGGAACTAATGCGACAGCTACGGCAGATGTTATCGCCGATCACTGGGTTAAAAACCTCCACTGGCAAGTGTCGGGCCGTTATGATTATGGTTTCGTAAAGGATGGACGCGATTGGAAAATCAGCTTCCACAAACTGACCGTTGCCGACGAGCAAGGCACGCGGGATGTTTTTGGCCCCGCAGCAGAGTCAGCTAAAGCGAGTCCTAACGGCTATATTCAGCGCCAACAGTCGCGTGCCGTGGTAATAAACTTCCTCGAAGGTCTTGAGCAAAAGGATATGGCCAAGGTCAACGGTGTATGGGCCGACGCGGCGGTGCAGGATATGCCTTTCTCGCCTCCCGGGCATCCAAAACGTGTTGTTGGTAAGGAAGCACTGATCGCCCTTTACCAAAATTGGCCGAGCGCCAGCGGTAAAGCAGAGTTTACGGACGGCATCGTGTTTTATCCGACAACCGATCCGCAAACGGTATTCGTCGAATATCGCGGCGTTGTCGATGTGATCCCTACCGGACGGACATATCGCCAGACCTACGGCGGGCTGTTCCATGTTGAAAATGGCAAGATCACTCTGTTCCGCGAATATTATGATCCGGCGCCTTTCGCCTGGGCATTTGGGTTGAAATAACCAGAAGGGACCGCGGTGGAAACACCTCGGTCCTTTCCTTTCAACAGCGATGTCCGTTATTGTGCATCTTGAAGTAGAACCGGACAGTCAGCACCCCCCAACATAGCTGCTGCTAGCGCGCAGCCCTAATGTTCTTGCAATGTAGGATTTGCTTTGTTGTAAGCTGGTAATGGAAAACAAACCCCACCGCTGCACGCAGCACCATCGCCCCCCCTTTCCTCCCTGCGCTCATGCAGTGCCGCCGCCTTGGCGACTGGAGGGCGCAACGGCGCCGGGCGGCCAAAGGTGACATAAGGTAACGGGTGGGGGGTCGGATATATGTGGAACTCTGTTACCTTAGACGTCCGGCAACGCCCTCGGCCGATGCTCTTCATCGAGCGCCACGAACGTGAACAGCCCTTCGGTCACTTTCACCTCCTGCTGCCCGCGGGCGCGGGTGGCGATCACTTCGATGCGGATGCCCATCGACGTGCGGCCTCGCCGTTCCAGGCTGGCGTAAACCGAAATGATGTCTCGCAACAGGATGGGGGCGATGAACTCCATCTTTTCGATGGCCACCGTCGCACAGGCCCCCTGCGATATCCGCCCTGCCAATATCCCGCCCGCCTGATCCATCACGCCCAGCACCCAGCCGCCGAAGATATGGCCGTTGGCGTTGATATCGGCTGGGCCGGGCACAACGCGCAAGACGGGATCGTTACGTTTGGGGAGATTACGGATGGTTTCGGTCATTCTCTGTCTGCTTCGTCCTCAAAAGGGTCTTCGATAGCCTCGTCATGGCCCGATCCGCTCGAAAGGAACACCAATCCCATCAGCGCGGCCGTCAGCATGATGGCGCCGATAATCGCACCTGCCGTTGCAATGAAGAAATGGATCGATACCATCCCGTTGCGCCACCAGAAGCTGCCCAGCGCGACTACCGTAACCACCAGCGTTACCGAAAACATCCAGCGCATCAGCCGCCAGTATCGCTTCCACGCAAAGCTTGCATATTCGGGGTCGTCGAGGCGCGAGGGGCGAGTCATATATTTGCGAAGTGCGCTCTATGCTATAAGTTCCGGTGAGGGCAAGGAGAGAGGAGAGTCGCGATGACGATAGCAGCGATATTGAGCGGACGGGATGGTTCTGTGTGGACCGCACAGCCTCATGAAAGTGTCGGCGAAGTCGTAACTCGCCTTGCCGAAAACCGCATCGGCGCGCTGCCTGTGGTCGATGATGGCGCGGTCGTCGGGATTTTCTCCGAGCGTGATATCGTCTATGGCGTCGCCAGGCATGGTTCTGCCTTTCTCGCAAAAACCGTAGGCGAGACAATGACCTCGCCCGCCATCACGGTCACCCACGACACGCCCATCCTGTCCGCCCTGTCGATGATGACAAAGCGCCGGATAAGGCACTTGCCGGTGGTCGAGGACAACCGGCTGACCGGATTTGTGTCGATCGGCGATCTGGTCAAGCACCGTATCGAGAAGATCGAAGCCGAAGCAGCAGCGATGCGGGACTATATCAGCATGGCATAGGGACTTGCGTCCGGCTTTAATGTTCCTATTATGTTCTGAATATTCGAGTCGAGGAGCTCAACTATGTCCAGAATAGATTTCTACACCAACCCCATGTCCCGCGGACAGATTGCGCGCTGGGCACTGCATGAGGTCGCGGCGGAATATGATCAGCATCTGCTCGATTATGGCGGCAGCATGAAAGCGGCGGAATATCTCGCAATCAATCCAATGGGAAAGGTTCCGGCGATAGTTCATGACGGCAAGGTAGTTACGGAATGTGCGGCGATCTGCGCCTATTTGGCGGACTCATTTCCCGAAGCCGGACTCCAGCCGACAGCCGATGAACGCGCCGATTATTACCGCTGGATGTTTTTCGCCGCCGGACCCGTTGAAAGCGCCATCACCAACCGGCACATGAAATGGGAGCCAAATGAAGAGCAGGAGCGGATGGCGGGCTATGGCAATTATGACAAGGCCGTCGCGGCGCTCGAAGGTGCGCTGACAGGCAAAGATTATGTTTGCGGTGACCGATTTACAGCGGCGGACATTTATGTGGGATCGCAGGTCGATTGGGGCGTACAGTTCGGCACGCTTCCGTCGAGTCCGGTCTTCACGGCTTATGCCGACCGGTTGAGGACGCGTGCCGCCTATCAAGCAGCCAAAGCTATCGACAATGCGCTGATCGCGGAAATGCAACCATCACAAGCCTGATTGCGGATTATTTGGTCGGCAATGTCTGAACAGGCGCAGGCACTGAAGGCTGTGACGTTTGCGTAGTCAATGGTGCAAAGGTCGCCCGCGGCGCATGCTTCATGTTCCAGTCGGCAAGGTCCCGCTCATATTGGGCATATGCGTCGAAGAAGCGCACAAAAATGCCGTCAATGTCAGTCAGCCCGCCGATCGCATATTCCGGGAAGGCGGCGATTGGGACGGTATTGGCTTCGGTCACCTTCCGCAAAGCGGCATCGCAATATTCGGACCGCACCGGCGGCAACGCAAAATAATTATAGAGATCGGTAGAGGCCGTATCGCGGACACGCAGTCCGTTCTGGCCGGGATATTTCGCGACATATTCGCGGTCGACGGCCTTGCTGCTCTTCGACAGCTGGACCTTATGCGTCACGATGAACTTGTTGTAGGCAGGCGCGATCTGGCCCCAGACCGGTCCCTGACAGTTGAGTGCGGCAACATTCAGCGCCGCGCGGAAGTGCCAGATGGCATTGTCGCGGCTTAACCCCCTGTTGGGTGTGACGCGCACACCATCGATGCCGATGGGCGGAATGCGCATCGACGCGGCGGCCCCACCCGGGGGGAGCGGCATGACGGGAGGCGGAGGGGGCGGCAGGATGACAGGCGGTGGTGGGGCAATCACGACGGGCTTTGGCGCGGGTGCGCATGCCGAAACCGCCGCGACGCTGAATATGATGGCTGTCAGACTTTTATAGCCGCGACGCATTGACTTCCCTCCAACTGGACTGGGTCTTTCCAACAGGATTTTTTCCGCAAAGAAAAGCCCCGTTCGGCGAAGCGCACAAAGAAAATGGCCCAGTGGTTTCCCACCGGGCCATATTTGTCTTCGCAAGCTTAACGCAGCGTGACTTATTCGCGGTTACCAAGGAAGCTGAGCAGGAACTGGAACATGTTGATGAAGTCCAGATACAGGTTCAGCGCACCCATGATGGCGGCCTTGCCGATCATTTCCGCACCCTGAAGGTAGAAATATTCGCTTTTGATACGCTGCGTATCATAAGCCGTCAGACCAGCGAACAACAGCACGCCTACCGAGCTTATCACCCAGTGCATCGTCGGCGATTGCAGCCAGATATTGACCAGCGACGCGACGATCAAGCCGATGAGGCCCATGACCAGGAAGGTGCCCATCCCGGTCAGATTCTTCTTCGTGGTGTAACCCCACAGGCTGAGACCGGCAAAGGCCGCAGCGGTTGCAAAGAAGGTCTGGGCGATGGATTCGCCAGTAAACATCATGAAAATGCGGGCCAGACTAAGGCCCATCAAAACCGCAAATGCCCAGAACATCGCCTGCAACGAAGCTGCCGAAAATCGATTCTGGCCGAAGCTCATCACCAGCACGATTGCCAGCGGCGACAGGATGATGACCCAACTCATCAGGCTGGGGTTGAGCATCAGATTCTGCGCAAGCTCGGTCTGCGCGAACAGCATCGCGACGATGCCGGTCAGCAGAACGCCCGACGCCATGTAATTGTAAACCTTGAGCATGTGCGCGCGCAGGCCTGCATCGACGGCGACATCGCCGGCGGCTGTACCTACGCCTGCAAGACTTGACTGGGTACCGGTCACCCGTGGATCGGACCACTGTGCCATGACTTTTATCTCCTCAAATGACGGCAACATAGCCGCATGCGGCATATATTGGAGGAATTCGCTCCAGATTCAAGCGAAACACGACACGCAAAACGAGATTCGCTCAAGTCAATGTCCGCAAAATCCTCTCCGCTGCCTCGCTCACCTGCCGGTACACGGCGTCAAACCCGTCATCGCCACCATAATAGGGATCGGGTACTGCCCTGCCTTGGTGGCCGGGCAAATGGTCCATCAGCATCGATAGCTTTGCTGTTCCGTCGGCAGGCTGCATCACGGTCAAATGCCTGAAATTGGCCTCGTCCATCGCCAATATATAGTCGAAACGGTAGAAATCGTCGCGTGTCACCTGCCTTGCACGAAGGTGGCCGATGTCGAGCCCGCCCAAGCGTTTGGCCACCGCCTGCGCGCGCCGGTCGGGGGCGTGGCCGATATGCCAGTCACCAGTGCCTGCAGAATCGACCTTGATCGCAACGCCTTCGCGTTCTGCAGCCGCCCGCAATGCAGCCTCGGCGAGCGGCGAGCGGCAGATATTGCCCAGACAGACCATGAGGACGGAAACCGGTCTGGTGCTGTTCATCGAAACTCCGTTCAGTTGAAAGGCAATTCAGGTTGCGCCTACTTACCGTTCTGCTAGCCACGATGCAGCAAAGCGGCAACAGCCAAAGGGAGAGGCATGTGAACGGGACGGTCGATCAGGCAGAAATTACTCCGGAACCTGCTTCCCCGTCCCTCCCAGAAGCCAGCGGCTATAGCTGGTATGTCCTTGCTGTGCTTGTCGTCGTCTACATATTGAACTTTATCGACCGGCAGATTGTCAGCATCCTGGTCGTCGATATTCAAGCCGACCTCGGGCTGACCAATGCACAAATGGGTTTTCTTGGCGGCGCGGCATTCGGCGTATTTTACGCGCTGTTCGGCATCCCTCTCGGGCGGCTTGCAGACAATTGGAACCGCACGAAGCTGTTGAGCATCGGACTTACGCTCTGGTCGGCAATGACGGTGGTGTCGGGCTTTGCCAAAAACGGTGCGCAGCTTGGGCTGGCGCGTATGGGTGTCGGTATTGGCGAGGCGACGGCAAGCCCCTCTGCTTACAGCCTCATCTCCGATTATTTCCCGAAGCGGCAGCGTGCAACTGCACTCGCCATCTATTCTTCGGGGCTTTACATCGGCGGCGGCGTGTCGCTGTTTATCGGCGCCCTGATCAAGGAAAATTGGAACCTCGCATATCCCGGCGGCGGGCCATTGGGGCTTGTCGGCTGGCAGGCGGCGTTTCTGGCAGTCGGTTTTCCGGGGCTGTTGGTGGCGTTGTGGGTGCTCTCGCTGCGCGAACCCGCGCGCGGCGTCATGGACGGCACGCCGGTGGCGATGTCACCGACCCCGTTTAAGGATTTCCTGCACGACCTCTCGACAATCGTTCCGCCCTTCACGCTGATCGGCGCGATGCGGCGCGGAGCCTCGGCGCTTGTCTTAAACTTGGTCGCCGCAGCTTCATTGGGCCTCTTTGCCTATCTCATGATCGGCCTGACCGGCAATGTACCGCAATGGTCCGCCGTTGCGGTCGGCTTTTACGCCGTATTCTCTTGGGCGACCAATTTGAAGTCGCGCGACCCGGCGACGTTCCAGCTTATCTGGGGAACGCCTGCGTTCATTTGCACGGCATTGGGTTACGGGCTGGTCGCTCTTGCATCCTATGGCCTTGCCTATTGGACTGCGCCTTATGCAGAGCTGGTGCTGAAACTGCCCAAGCAGGAACTGGCCTTCTGGCTCGGTGCATCGGGCGCCGCCAGCGGATTTCTCGGCGTCATCATGGGTGGGCGGCTTGCCGATTATCTGCGCACGCGCAATCCGGCGGGGCGCATCCTTGTTATCATGATCGGCGTGCTCGGGCCGATCCTGCCGATCTGGATCGGCTTTACGACGACGAATGAGGCTTTGTTCTACATCATGAATTTCCTCGCCGGTGTTCTGGGGAGCTCAGCGCTCGGGGCGGCAGCGGCAACGACGCAGGACCTTGTGTTGCCGCGCATGCGCGGGACGGCGACGGCTGTATTTTTCCTCGCCACAACACTGATCGGATTGGGCTTCGGACCCTATCTGGTGGGCCAGATTGCCGACCTTATGGGAACGACGGTCGATGGCAAGCTTGTCGGCGACCTGCGGGCGGGCGTCATCGCGCTGATCGGCGTGGTGCCGATTGGGATGGCGCTGCTGATCTACGCCTATCGCGCTGTTCCAGCTGCCGAAGCGACCCTGCTCGACCGCGCACGCGCCACCGGAGAGCCTGTTTAATCGTGCGATTAAATTCCGCTTGACGCTTTCGTCAAGTTGCTGCCATTGAAGCCGCACCTATTTGCAGGAGAGATTCCATGTCGCTCGATGTCATCCCGCGTTCTGCCTATAATGAGGACCATGAGGCCTTCCGCCAGTCGGTGCGCCAGTTCCTGCAAAAGGAAGTCGCGCCCAACGCCAAACAGTGGCAGGAAGACGGCATCGTCCCCAAGGATATCTGGCCCAAAGCGGGTGCGGTCGGCATGCTCTGCCCCACAGTGCCCGAAGAATATGGCGGCCTCGGTCTCGACTTCGGCTACAACGCCATCGTCGACGAGGAGAGCGCTTATTATGGCGGTGCGGCGACCGGCTTCTCACTCCAATCAGACATCGTCTGCAATTACATCATGTCCTATGGCAGCGAGGAGCAGAAAAAGCACTGGCTCCCGCGCCTTGTATCCGGCGAAACGATCACGGCCATTGCGATGACCGAACCCGGCACCGGCAGCGACCTTCAAGGGATGAAGGCTACCGCCAAAAAGGATGGCAATCATTATGTCATCAACGGCAGCAAGACCTACATCACAAACGGTCAGAATGCCGACCTGATCCTGGTCTGCGTGAAGACCGACACCGAAATCCAGCCCGCATGGAAGGGCATGTCGATTGTGCTGGTCGAATCCGACCGCGAAGGTTTCAAGCGGGGCCGCAATCTCGACAAGATCGGGATGGACGAAGCCGATACGTCAGAACTGTTTTTTGAAGACGTCCGCGTGCCGATGACCAATTGCCTTGGCGAAGAAGGCAAGGGCTTCATCTATCTGATGAGCGAATTGCCGCAGGAGCGCTTGTCGATCGCGGTTTCCGCAATGGCCTCCAGCCAGAAAGCATTCGACGAAACCGTCGCCTTCGCGCGCGACCGCAAAGTGTTCGGCAAGCCTTTACTCGATTTTCAGAACACGCGGTTCGTGCTGGCCGATCTGAAATCGAAACTCCAGGTTGGCTGGGCGCATCTCGACTGGTGCCTCAACCGCCATTACAAAAAGGAACTGACCGCCGAGGAGGGTGCTGCGGCCAAATTGTGGCACACCGACCTGCAGTGGGAAATTGTCGATAAATGCCTGCAACTGCATGGCGGCGCTGGCTATATGAATGAATATCCCATCGCCCGGATGTGGCGCGGCGCGCGCGTAACCCGGATTTTCGGCGGAACCAACGAGATTATGAAAGAACTGATCGGGCGCACGCTCTAAATAGAGGTCTCGTCATGCTGAACTTGTTTCAGCACAACGCACTGTCGCTCGTTATCCTGAAACAAGTTCAGGATGACGATTTTATGGAAATGTAGCATGCCCAGACCACAACCCTGGCAACTCGACCCCGCCAGCTATCCGTTCAGCCACCGCACCGAAACGCGCTTTGCCGATATGGACTTGCTCGGCCATATCAACAATGTCTCGATGGCGGGGTTGTTCGAACATGGCCGCGGCATGTTCAACCACGCTATCGAAGTCCAGCGTCGCGCGCCGGGGCAGCGCTGGCTGATTGTCAGCGTTTCGCTCGATTATATCGCGGAGGCGCATTTTCCCGAGCATGTAGATATTGCCAGCGGCATCTTGCGGGTCGGCATTTCGAGCTGGGACATTGCGTCTGCGGCTTTTCAGGGCGGAGAATGCAAGGCGACTTGCGTTACGACCATTGTACTGACCGACGAAAACGGTCCCACGCCGCTACCGCAGGAATTGCGTGAGGAGTTCGAGCGGTTGAAGGTCAGAACGAACTAGTCGACAAAATTCGCAGCCCGCTTCTGCATCCCTGCCATCACCGCCTCGACCTGGTTCGGCGTGCGGATCACGCGCGCCTGACGTTCGCTTTCGGCCATGAGAATCGCGTCTTCGTCCATATCGGCAAATTCGTTGAACAGCGCCTTCGCCTCCCTCATGGCCTCGGGATTGCGATCCGCGATTTCGTGGGCGATTTGCATTGCCCTCGCGTATGGGTTTTCATCGACATAGGTGGCAAAGCCTAGCCCCAACGCCTCGGTACCCGAAAATTCCCGGTTGGTGTAGGTCAGTTCGCGCAACACATCGTCGCGCACCATCCCGCGCCACAGCGCATAGCCGCCCATATCGGGGATCAGGCCCCATTTCATCTCCATAACCGCCAGCCGCGCATTGGGCGCGACCACGCGGATGTCCGCACCGCTGGCAATCTGCAGGCCGCCGCCAAAACAGACGCCATGCACTGCCGCGATCACCGGCATGGGCAGCTTGCGCCACAGCATCGCGACCTGCTGGAAGGTATTTGCATTGCCGTGCGTCCGGTCAGTGAGTTTGTTCAAACCACCCCCGCTGGCATTTGCGCCACCCCCCGCCATGCTCGCCATATCGAGCCCGGCGCAGAAGCTCCGTCCCTCGCCCGACAGCACGACGGCACGCACGCCTTTCATGCCCGCCAGTTCCTCGCCCGCCGCGATAATCCCCTGAAACATCGCGGGGTCCAGCGCATTCATCTTGTCTGCGCGGGTCAGTCGGACATCGGCGACATGGTTTTCGACACTTATGCTCACGCGGTCATCCATTGCTATTTTCCCTCAGCCGAAATTCAACCAACGGCAATTGGTCATTGCCAAAATACATCCACTTGCCATCGACAAAAATCGTCGGTGAGCCATAGCCGCCACGTTGGATGACTTCATCCGTGTTGGCACGCAGCAGCGCCTTCACCTCGTCAGTAGCGGCTTTAGCCCGCATCGCCTCGCCATTAAGTCCTGCATCATTCGCCACCGCAACAAGCACATCTGGATCGTCGAGATTTTCTTGGCGCCCGAAATAGCTCTCAAACGCCGCCTTGGTGAACGCCCACAGCGCCACTTGATCGTCGGCCAGCGCACATGCCATCCGCATCGCGTTGACGCTCTTTGCCGGATGCCATTGCGAAGGGAAATTCATCTCTACATCCGCCAATGCGGCCCAGTCTTTTAGCACCAGCCAGCTATGTTTCAGTTTGCGATTGTCGGTCACCTCGCGCGCGGCGTAGACCGACTGGTTGACCGCGTTGAACACCCCGCCGACCAGAATTGGACGCAAGCGAGCCTGTGCCCCGGTTCGCGCCAGGACACCTGACAAATTGGTGAAAGCGAGATAAGTCCACGGGCTGGAAAGGTCGTAGAAAAATTCGATCCGTTCGTGTGCCATCCACTGTTCCTCTCGCTGATTTTCATAGCAGCGGACAGAGTTTAATGAAGCGATTAAATCGCCTTCATCTGCCGTTGGATATAGGCTTGCAAAGCTGGTCGGTGAATTTACACATCTGACCGCATGTAAAGCGACGAGCCGAGGCTGTTAAATTGACTTTAACCATATGCAGTCACAGGAAAGATGGCATATGGATGTCCGGTGGATGGGGACAGGGGTTGCGGGGAATATTTCCTGATGTTTGAAGGCAGGGACATGGGCTTTGCCACAGCAGGTTCGGGCGGCAGCGTGGTGCTGGCCGACGCGATGGTCGCACCCATGCGCTCCGTGCCGGAGTACAACTGGCGCGATCGGCTCGCCGAACTCGATCTTGTTCCCGATCTGGGCGAGGATATTGGCTCGCTCCGCTGGTTCAGGGGACTGGGAACGCTGACCGCACTGAGCGTCGCAGCGCTTGCCTTGCTTCCCGATTTCGGCCCCGTATATGGCGCACAACCGCCGCTTCCTACCGAAGCGGAATTCGAAGAAGCCCGGGCGCAGATGATCATGCCGATCGCCTATGGCAGCGATAGTGGCAAGCGTATGGCCGCAACCGATGCCGTGGTAGCGCTGGCCGGAAGCCCGGAACGTCCCCGCATCGAACTGACCGCAACGCTGGGTCGCGGCGACAGCTTTGCCCGCGTTCTGCAACGCGCGGGCGTGGGCGGCGGCGAAGTGTCCAATATCGTGTCCATGGTGTCCGACGTCACCTCTTTGGGAGACATCGAGCCGGGCACACCCGTTGAAATCGTCCTTGGCAAACGCGCGTCCAGAAACGAAGCCCGGCCGCTGGAGTCGGTAGCCTTCCGCGCCCGCTTCGACCTCAACCTGGAAATAAACCGCGAAGGCAGTGCCTTGCGGCTGGCTCGCAAGCCGATAGCCGTGGACGAAACGCCGCTGCGTATTCGCGGAACCGTCGGCGACAGCCTGTATCGCTCGGCCAGGGCGGCGGGCGCACCTGCCAATGCCATCCAATCCTATCTGAAAGTCATCGCCGGGCGCACATCGCTAGCTTCGCTCCGCTCCACCGACGAATTCGATATCATCATCGATTATAAGCGCGCAGAAACCGGTGAGGTGAAAGTCGGCGATCTGCTATATGCCGGGATCGACCGGGATGGAAAATCCGCCATCCAGATGCTGAAATGGACGCTGGGCGATAACAGCCAGTGGTTCGAGGCATCGGGTGTCGGCGAATCCAAGGGCGCGCTCAGCCGTCCGGTCAACGGTCCGGTCACTTCCGGCTTCGGCATGCGGCGCCACCCCATTCTCGGCTACAGCCGTATGCACGCGGGACTCGATTTCAAAGGCGGCTATGGCGCGCCGATATATGCTGTCACGGACGGGACGGTAACCTATGCCGGGCGTAAGGGCGGCTATGGCAACTTCGTCCAGATCAATCATGGCGGCGGCCTTGCGACGGGTTATGGCCATATGAGCCGCTTTGCAGTTTCATCAGGCAGCCGCGTCCGGCGCGGACAGATTATCGGCTATGTCGGCTCGACCGGACTTTCTACCGGACCTCACCTGCACTACGAACTCTACCGTAACGGCCGGGCGGTCAACCCGATGTCGGTCAAGTTCACGCAGCGGGCGCAATTGTCAGGCAACGACCTTGCGCAGTTCAAGGGCAAGCTGAACCGGCTGAAATCGGTCAAGCCAGGCGCGGCGCTGGTCCCGATGAAGCCGAGCACGCGCGTGCAGGAAGAACCCAAGCGCGAAATCGACCGTCTGACGCAGCGGATGGATGGTCGCAACATCCGCGGATAAGCGATTGAGCAAGCCTAAATGCTTCGCTAGACACCGGCGATGAGCGACACTCCCAGTTTTCCCAACACCCGCCTGCGCCGGAGCCGCACCACGTCGTGGAGCCGGGCGATGGTGCGCGAACATGTCCTTACCCCGGCCGACCTTATCTGGCCGCTGTTCGTGACCGAGGGCGACGCGGTCGAGGAGCCGATTGCAACCTTGCCCGGTGTTTCACGCTGGTCGGTGGATCAGATTGTCGTCCGTGCTGCCGAAGCAATCGAGCTCGGCATTCCCTGCATTGCGCTGTTTCCGAACACGCAAGCCGACCGGCGCAGTGACGATGGTGCAGAAGCGTTCAATCCGGATAACCTTATGTGCCGCGCCATCCGGGCGATAAAGGCCGCACATGGCGATGCCATCGGCGTGCTCACCGACGTGGCGCTCGATCCGTACACTGCGCACGGGCAAGACGGGCTGGTCGATGACGAAGGCTATGTCCTCAACGACGAAACCCTCGCGGCGCTGGTCGATCAGGCGATCAACCAGGCAGCGGCGGGGGCTGACATCATCGCACCTTCGGACATGATGGACGGCCGCATCGGTGCGATCCGCAAGGCGCTCGAAATGAACGGGCACCAGAATGTCCAGATCATGTCCTATGCCGCGAAATATGCCAGCGCCTTTTACGGGCCGTTTCGCGACGCTGTCGGCTCGCGTGGCCTGCTGCAGGGCGACAAGAAAACATATCAGATGGATCCTGCAAATGGCGACGAGGCGCTGCGCGAAGTTGCAATGGATATCGCCGAGGGCGCGGACTATGTGATGGTAAAGCCCGGCCTGCCCTATCTCGACATCGTCCGGCGCGTGCGTGAACGTTTCGACATTCCGGTCTTCGCCTATCAGGTGTCGGGCGAATATGCGATGATCGAGGCCGCAGCAGCGGCGGGTGCAGGCGACCGCGATGCGCTCGTTCTGGAAACCCTTACCGCTTTCAAACGCGCCGGATGCTCGGGCATCCTGACCTACCACGCCGCGCAGGCGGCACGTTTGCTGGATGCGTAAATTATTCAATCAGTTCGCGCGAAGCTCGCGAAGGAGCGAAGGGCGCGAAGAATGAGCAAATCCGTTGAGGAAATTGCTGCCGTGGCCGTTGATTGCGGACTCCACATGCATCGCGACCTGGGTCCAGGATTATTGGAATCGGCATACGAAACAGTGCTGGCGCACCTCCTTCGCCAACGCGGTTTATATGTCGAGACACAGGTTATCGTTCCAATTACATATCAAGGAATGAACATCGACCCAGGCTTTCGAGCCGATATTGTTGCCGAAGGCAAGTTGCTTATTGAATTGAAGTCGGTCGAACGGCTAATGCCGGTGCACAGCAAACAAGTCCTGACCTACCTTAGGTTCATGAAACTCCCTGTCGGACTGCTCATGAATTTTTCTTGCGAGACTTTTCGAGAGGGTTTGAAGCGTGTTGTCAACAACCACCATGAAATCGAAAGCTCACGGCTGAACATTCACCAATAATCTTCGCGTCCTTCGCTCCTTCGCGAGCTTCGCGTGAAATTTCTAAATAGTGGGCACAATCATTCTATGATCTCACATCCCTCGACCATTGATGTAAGGAGCAGCAGCAGCCGCGCGCTGTTTCTTGTTACCATATTGACGGGCAGCTTCCTGCTCTTCCTCGTCCAGCCGATGATCGCACGCATGGCGCTGCCGCGGCTCGGCGGTGCGCCAGCTGTCTGGAACAGCGCGATGCTTGTGTATCAGGCGCTGCTGCTCGCAGGCTATGCCTATGCGCACCGGCTGGCGCGCGAACCGGCGCGGCGGCAGGCGATAGTCCATCTGGCGCTGTTCGCGGTGGCGCTGTTGTGGCTTCCTATAGGCCTTGCCAATCTGCAACCTCCGGCCGACGGATCGCCGATATTCTGGGTGCCATGGCTGCTGATTGCCTCGATTGGCCCGCTTTTCTTCGTGGTTGCCGCACAGGCGCCGCTGATGCAGCGCTGGTATTCGCTATCGGGTAATGAGGGGGAACCATATGCGCTTTACGCCGCATCGAATATCGGCAGTTTTGCTGGGCTGATTGCCTATCCGCTCGCGGTCGAACCCTTTACCACCCTCAACAGCCAGAAATGGATATGGAGCGGTATATATATGGCGCTCATCCTGCTGGTGGGATTGTGCGCCCGCCAGATTTTCCGCGCGCCTGCCCCAATGACGACGGTTGCCGATGAGGGAGTAACCACCCATATCGGATGGCGTCGGCGTCTATACTGGATCGCGCTCGCTGCCGTGCCTTCTGGTCTGATGCTGTCGACGACATCGCACCTTACCACCGATCTCATGGCAATGCCTTTGCTCTGGGTTATCCCGCTGGGCATCTACTTGCTGAGTTTTAGCATTGCCTTTGCCGAGGAACGCATTTGGGCCGATATCTTCACCCGCATGGCACCGCTGGTGCTGGTGGTTGCGGGCTCATTTGTTTTCATCGTCTGGGGCAAAGCAGCGATTAGCGGAATGGCCGCCAGTCTCAGCCTGCTCTTTGTCGTTGCAGTATCGCTCCACGCGGAAATGTACCGCACCCGGCCCGAGCCGAGCCAGCTGACCAGTTTCTATCTGATGATGTCGGTCGGTGGCGTCATCGGCGGACTTTTCTGCGCGATATTGGCGCCGCTTCTGTTCAACTGGACGTGGGAGCATCCGATCCTGATCCTGGCCGCTGCGCTGCTCATGCCGAAGATTCCGTTGCTGCCGCTAAATCTGCAGGATCGCAGGCTGCCGGTGATCATGGCCGTGGTTGGGCTAATTGCACTGGCGCTCGGTATTTACGGCGCCGTGTCCGATCCCGAATCGATTACATGGAAGAAAGTCATCCTTGCCGCGGCGATCATGGCGCTCGGCGTTGCTACAGCCGGTTTTCGCCTTCCCTTTCTGGCGGCAGTCGCCGGACTGCTCACGATCAACGGCGGCTGGGACAATGTGCAGAAAAGCCTCGATGGCAGCCGCATGCGGAGTTATTTCGGCACCTACACCATGACCGACACCGGCAATGCCCGCTGGCTGATGCATGGCACGACAATGCACGGTATGCAGTTGCGCAATGAGCCGACCCGGCCGATCAGCTATTACCCCCCGACCTCCGGCGTGGGCATGGCACTCCGCAACGCGCCGAAACTCTACGGTCCCAATGCCAGCATCGGCATTGTCGGTCTCGGCACCGGGACGCTCGCTTGCTACAAGAAACCCGGCCAAAGCTGGCAGTTTTTCGAGATTGATCCGCTGGTTATAGAAATTTCGCGCGAGCGGAAGATATTCAGCTTCCTCGACCGCTGCGCGCCCGATGTGCCAATTACGCTGGGAGATGCGCGTTTGACGCTGGCCGACGTGCCGCAGGGCAAGTTCGACATTTTGGCGCTCGATGCCTTTTCGTCGGACTCGATCCCACTGCACCTGCTTACCAAAGAAGCCTTTGCCACTTACCGCCGCGCGCTGAAGCCCGGCGGGCTGCTGCTGGTGCACATCTCGAACCGCTATATCGACCTCAACCCCGTGGTTGCGGCGGAGGCAAAGCTGAACGGCTGGCATGCCGCGCTGCGCCACGACCGGCCCACCGAAATACTAACCGCGACCGGTGACCGCGCGTCGCAATGGATCGCCATGAGCCCCGAAAAGGCAAGGCTGGCCGCGCTTACCGGCCCGGTCGACAGGGTGCCGAGCCGCCATTACGACGCGGAACAATGGCTCGAACTCGATCCGCCCGGCGACACCGACCCATGGACCGATGACTATGCCTCGGTCCTGCCGCACCTTTCGCTCTGGAAAATCCTGTGACAATTCATCGCCCCGACGTCAGCATCATCACCTTGAACGGCAAAACGCCGCAGATAGATGACAGCGCGTTCATCGCGCCCGGGTGCCGCATCATCGGTGATGTCACCATCGGCCCGCAATCGAGCATCTGGTATAATTGCGTTATCCGCGCGGAGGTGAACCGGATTATTATCGGCGCACGCAGCAATATTCAGGACGGAAGCATCGTCCATTGCGACGGACCCATGCCGGGCGTACCGGACGGCTACCCCACTATCATCGGAGACGATGTCCTGGTGGGGCACAATGTCATGCTCCACGGTTGCATATTGAACGACCGCGCCTTTGTCGGCCTGTCGGCGACGGTGATGAACGGCGCGGTTGTCGATGGCGACGCAATGCTCGCGGCGGGCGCAATGCTTACCCAGGGCAAACGCATTGAGGCGCGGCAGCTATGGGCTGGCAGCCCTGCCCGCTTCGTCCGCGACCTCGACGACGCGGTGGTGATGGGCATGCGAATGGGAGTCGCGCATTATGTTGAAAATGCCAAGGCGCATTTCAGCGCCCTGGCAAATGCCGATTAAAACTTCGCCCGCACCGTAAATCGGGCGTTTATCGGCGCACCGGTCGAGATGTTGTTGTTGTTATGTGCGTCGGAAAAATAGTCGGTGTCGAACAGGTTCTCGACGTTCAGCTGCAACTGCAACGCGTTGCTCACATTGTAGAACAAGGCCGCATCGACGCGGGTGAATGATGGCAGACGGGTCGTGGTTGCGCTGGTGCGTATGGCGGCGAACTGGCTTGACTGGTGGATGACGCCGATGCCTGCCGCAAATTTATCGGTAAGATCATAGCGGTTCCAAAGACTCGCTTGATGCTTGGGCACCTGTCCCAAACGGACGAAGTCGTTCCCGGCAAGCGCCGCGTCCTGATAGCTGTAGCCGCCATGCACCTGCCACTGCGGGGTGATGCGTCCCGCGACCGACAGCTCCATGCCCTTGGTCCGCGTTTTACCCACATTGATGCTGGCGAGCGGGTTTGCAGGATCGGGCGTGGTTGCGTTGCTGCGGTCGAGCTGGAACAGCGCGAGCGTAACGTTCAGGTCCGGGCGAATATCCCATTTCGCGCCAAGCTCATAATTGGTGAATTTTTCCGGCGCGAGATTTTGCTGTGTTACCGAAAGCGACAGGAACTGGTCGCCTGAACCCGGCAGGAAGGATTGGCTGTAGCTGCTGTAAAGCGAGATATTCTCCTGCGGCTTCACAATCAGGCCGATGCGAGGACTGACCTTGTCGTCCTTTCGCGCGAACGGACGGTCGACGGCGGGGAATAGATCAACGCCTTCGATATCGAAACGGTCATAGCGCAGCCCTGCAACGATATCGACATGCTCACCGATGCTGATCTGGTCCTGCACATAAGCCGAAAAGAATTCGACGTCAGAGACTGTGTCGCGGTTCAATATGTTGAAAGCGACCGTCGGGAATACCGGATTGGCAAGGTTGAAGGTCGCGTTCGACAGGGTGCCATTGAAGCGGCGGTTGGCCGATTGCTGGTCGCCATATTCGACACCGACGAGTATCTTATGTGCCAGCGGCCCGGTCTTCACGTCCCAGACCAAATTGCCCTGCGCGATGAAATTTTCGCGAGTCGTGGGATCGCTGTAGGACGACAGAGCGACCGTTCCATTCTGCGAAGTGGCCGCACCGTTGGGAAAGACGTTGATGTAGATCTTGTCGTAATCGCCATAAAGCATCGTCCCGCTGAAGCTCAGATTCTCCGCAAGCTTGCCGTCGAGGCGGAGCTTGGCGATCTGCGCCTCAAGCGTTGTATGGTTGACGCCGGGAACCCCGAAAAACTGGTCGCGATAGCCGGTGATGGGGCGGTTGGGCTGCCCTGCTGCCGTCGCGATTGAGGGAACGCCGCGGTCGGTAACGCGGTCGTCATTCACATATTCGTAGGACAGGCCGAGATTCCAGTCATCGCCCAGCTTGAACGCGACATATGGGTTCCAAGCATAACGCTCGCCGCCCACAAAGTCGCGATGGCTGTCGAGATTTTCGTAAACCGCGTTCAGCCGAACCGCGGCCATGTCATTCAGGGGGGCGTTCAAATCAGCGGAGAAATCATAGGCGCCGAAGCTGTTGACGCTGGCGTGGCCGCCAAAGAAAATCTCTGTTTTCGGGGATTTCTGCACGCGGTTGATGATGCCGCCGCCGCCGCCGCGCCCGAAGATCAGCGCATAGGGGCCTTTCAGGATTTCGACACGCTCGATATTGTAAAGCCCGCGATAATATTGAACGTCGTCGCGCACACCATCGAGGAAGAAGTCTGCGGTGGTGTTCTGCCCGCGCAGCGTAATCTGGTCGCGATTGCCTTCGCCCTGCCCAACGGTCGTGCCGGGTACATAGCGCAAGACATCGGCAAGGCTATGGTGCGCCTGATCCTCCAGTTGTTCGCGGGTGACGACGTTGATCGTCTGCGGAATGTCGAGCAATGGCGTGTCGGTCTTGGTCGCGGTGACTGAATTGGTCGCGACATAGCCTTCGCTGGTGCCCGTGACGATGATCGTGCGGCTGTCGTCATTTGCTTCATCGAATGCGGCATCATCGGCATAAGCGGGGGATGTGAAGGTCGTGGCCAATGCCAGCGCGATGAACGAAGTCGACGAAAAACGCATGATGTCCCTTTGACTAAATGAGAATGATTCTCAATCCCTGTTGCTCCCTCTATTGCGAATCGTTCTCATATGCAAATTCAATATGCGCTTTTCTCCAAAAGTTTTTTGCCACCGCGTCTTGGGCTGGTTAAGATGATGCGATGAAGGCGACAATCTGGCACAATCCCGACTGCGGCACCTCGCGCAAGACATTGGCAATCCTTGAGGAAACAGCCGAAATCGAGCTTAGCGTCGTCGAATATCGCAAGATGCCATTTACCCGTGCGAAACTCGAACAGCTGTTTCGCGACGCCGACCTGAGACCCCGTGACGCACTGCGCACCCGTGGCTCCCCGGCGGAAGAACTGGGTCTGATCGAGGGCGCGACTGCCGACGCGATACTGGACGCAATGGTCGAACATCCAATCCTTGTCGAACGCCCCTTCGTCGAAACCGAAAAAGGCGTCCGCCTCTGCCGCCCACAGGACAGGGTTTGCGAGATTATCTAGGGCCAGAGTCTATGGTTGCCCCAATGGCGGATCGAACAGCGCCGGGTCGATGTCAGGATTGACCTGATACCCCGTCCAGAACACTTCGTTCGCCTTCCGGCCGTCATAATAGAGCGTGACGTGCCGCGCCTGAAGCCAGCGCGGGTTCTTGAGCGTAACAAAATCCTGATAGGTGCGCACATGCCACCCCCTTGGTGTCCGAAAGCCGACCATCCGGATAGCAAAGCTTTTGCGATCCACGCCGAACAAAGATTTTGTGCCGGCCGGATCGGTCAGCTCGACCATATAGGATGGATGGCCGTCGACCGCATCGTCGGGAAGGCGCTGTGCAGAAAAGCCGGGTTTTCCCGCATGGCGTATGATGCCGAAGCCGAAATTGCTCGCCCAGAAGGCGTCGGACTGTTCTTTCGGAATGATCCCCTTTTCATTCCAGGTGTCGCGACCATTATAGCCGACATCCATGAAGAGCTTGCCGCGATCGCGAATCGTGATCCGCACCTTGCCCTCCGCACCGTGCGCAGCCTGACGGTCGGGGTCGAAGACGCGCCACATGGTGTAGCTGTCTGGCGACGAAGTCGTTGCATGCCCCGCTGCACCATAAAAGACGGCATGGCCCTCCAGCTTCAAAGTCCTTGCGTTGGCCCATTCATCGCCGCCAGCCGCTTCGCGCGCGCGAAGCAATATGGCATCGCCGTTTAACGGTGCGTCGGCAGCCAGCGTTGCCGGCAACAGAGCAAGGATGAAGAAAGCCAATAGTCGGACCACCACAGTCTCCTTTTGTCCGGACAAATTCTGCTTGCCTGATAGCGGGGGTTGATGTCAACTTCCGCCATGGTGAAAACACTTAACAGGCGTAATCTGCTGTATGGCGCTGGTGCTTCACTCGTGACGGGCATCGCCCCGCGCAAGGCGTGGAGCGCAACCGAGGCGGACGTGATAGTTATCGGTGCAGGCCTTGCCGGACTGTCTGCTGCGCGCATTTTGGAAGCATCGGGCGCAAAGGTCCTCGTCGTGGAAGGTGAAGCGCGTATCGGCGGCAGGTTGCATACGCTGAAGGATCTGCCCGGAAGGCCTGAAGCGGGCGGCATTCAAGTCGGCACCGGATATCGATTATTGCGGGCAACGGCGGCGGAGCTTCGGATCGAGCTGGTCGAAGGGCCCGGTGGCGGCGCCGGCGCGGCGGAATCGCGCGATGCGTTGTTTCACATCACCGGCCAGACCGTTACGCCAAAGGATTGGCCGGCTTCGTCGGCCAACAGGTTACCGGCTTCAGAAAAAGCCATCTTGCCGACTGCACTTGGTTTTACCTATGGCGGGAAGCTGCCGCGGCTGGCTTCGCCCGAGGCCTGGATGACTGCGGACCCCATGCTCGACATCTCATACGCCACCGCCCTGCGCGCTGCGGGCGCGAGCAGCGAAGCAATGCGGCTGATCGAAGCCAATATGAATGGCAATAGCCTCGCCGCAATGTCGCAGTTGAGTATTGCACGCACGGCCGCGATTTTTCGCGCTGGCCCGGGACCCACTGCAACCATAAAAGGCGGGTCGCAAAAATTACCTGAAGCGATGGCCGCTGCACTCAACGCACCAATCCGGTTGGGACAGCGTGTTGCAGCCATTGCCGAAGATGCTGCGGGTGTTACTCTCATCACAAACAAGGGGCGGTTGCGGGCGCGACACGTCATCTGCACCATACCCTTTGCGGCAATGGGTCATATGAGCATCGAAGCCAGGCTGCACGGTTCGATCGCAACGCTTATCCCAAGCCTTGCCTATACCCGTGCAAGCTTTGCATATATATCCGCGCAGTCTGCCTTCTGGAAAGACGACGGCCTTCCCGAAACGGTGTGGACCGACGAGCCGCTGCTCGGACGGGTATTCGTGCTCGGAGACAGTCCGCCAATGCTCAAAACATGGACGGTCGGCGCAGGTGCGGACTTGCTTGATCGTCTGCCTGCCGCCGCTGCTTCGGCAGAAATCATAGCTCGGATTGAAAAGGCCCGACCGTCGGCAAAAGGGAAATTGAAAGTCGAACGCCTTTTTAGTTGGCAAAAATCACCAATGGCCCGCGGCATTTATCATCATATCGGTACGGGTCAGGCGGCCCTGCTTGCCGAGGCCGTCCGGGCCAACGGTCAAAGACTGCATTTTGCCGGAGAACATCTGGCGCAAGGCGCATCCGGCATGGAGGCAGCGTTCGAGTCGGGCAGTCGCGTCGCGCGGTTGGTTGCCGAGCGCGTGTAAATTCCATATATTTGCGGCTCTGGGAGGAGGAACACGCATGCAGGTTAATGGAAAAGCTGTGCTCGTGACGGGTGGAACCGATGGTATCGGGCTGGAAGTCGCGCGCCTGTTGCAGTCAAAGGGTGCCAATGTGATCGTATGCGGACGCCGCGAGGATTTGCTGGCCGCCGCCAGGAAAGAAGGCTTTGAAGCAATCAAGGCAGACCTTTCCAGTGCCGACGGTTGTGCGGCATTCCTGCGCGAATTGGGTGCCCGCCCGCTCGACATATTGGTGAACAATGCGGGGATGAGCGGCAATTTCGCGCCGGGCGACCCGCTCGACCTCGCGCTGACCGACCGGGCAATATTCCTCAACCTCAACGCTCCGATGCACCTGATCGGAACTTTGGTACCAAGGCTGCTTGACCGGCCGGAGGCTGCCATTGTCAACGTAACCTCCGGCCTTGCCATCGCGCCGCGTGCAGGCGGCCCTGTTTATTGTGCCACCAAGGCAGGCCTGCGCAGCTTCACGCAATCGCTGCGTCATAATCTGCGCGACAGCAATGTGCACGTAATCGAGGCTTTGCCGCCAGTGGTCGACACTGCGATGACGCGGGGCCGGGTCGGTAGCAAGAAAATGTCCGCCAAAGAGTGCGCCGCACAGATTGTCGACGCGATCGAAAGCAACAGCAAGGAAGCCAATGTCGGCATGGTGAAGCTGCTGCAGACGGTTTATTCGATCTCGCCCGCACTGGCCCGGCGGATCATGATCAAATTCTAGGGTCAGGACCTAGGCAGCAGCAAATTTGCGCGCGTGATCGCGAATTTGGTTCAAGATTGGCGTGTCGCTGTCGTGTAGGACTGTACGGACTCGCGGGGCATCTTTCATATTGCCGTTAGGCAACCGGAAGGATGGAACCAATGACAAAGGAAGAACGCGATATTCAGCGCAAGCTCAAAGTGCTGCACCGTTTATTTCTGACATCCTGCAACCATGCTATGGACCCGGAACATTGTGACAAGGGTGACTGTAGATGTTCGTTCAATGCAGGCTCGTATAACGTGGGTGCGCCATTCGTTACAGGACATCCTCAACCGAAACATGTACTCGTTACAGGTGCGACCGGGACGATTGGTCGTGCCGTCGTTGCTGCAGCCACATCGAGAGGATACAGGGTCACTTGCCTTTTCCGTCAGCGCGGAACGCAACGGACGGGCACTGCCGTATCACCATTGCCGATCACTTCTTCTAAAACGGAAATCCGCTTCGTTGATTTTGCCGACCCCACTTCGCTAAAGGATCATGGCTTTCGACAGGATCGGTTCGATGCTGTGATTTCCTGCATCGCATCTCGCACCGGCGTTCCGGAAGATGCGTGGAAGGTTGATTTTCAGGCACAACTCAATCTGCTGACGGCCGCACAATCGGCAAATGTCGGCCATATGATATTGTTGTCTGCGATTTGTGTGCAGAAGCCGCTGTTGGCATTCCAGCAGGCGAAGCTCGCCTTTGAAGAAAAGCTGATCGGGTCGGGCATCGACTATTCGATCATCCGGCCGACAGCGTTTTTCAAATCGCTTTCCGGACAGGTCGAGCGCGTCAAAAAGGGCAAGCCATTTCTGCTGTTCGGGGACGGAGAACTGACGGCCTGCAAACCTGTCAGCGACAACGATCTGGCGCACTATTTGGTCGACTGCGTCGGTCAGGACGGACTGAAGAACCGGATACTGCCAATTGGGGGGCCGGGAAAGGCAATTACACCCAAACAACAGGGTCTGATGCTTTATGCGCTTCTCGGACAAAAGCCCCGATTTCGGCACGTTCCGGTCGCGCTGATTGATGCGATCATTGCCGCACTAAACCTTGTCGGCAAGTTCATACCTGCGGCCGCGCGAAAGGCGGAGCTTGCCAAAATCGGACGATATTATGCAACCGAATCGATGCTCGTGCTCGACCCGGACACCGGCACCTATGATGCAAACGCAACGCCATCTGCCGGGTCGGACACACTTGAGAAACATTATGCGGATTTGCTGAGCGGCAAGACGCAAATCGAGCGGGGAGATCACGCCGTTTTCTGATACAAATGCTGGACAATAGCTTGTTTTTGACGGATGATTTGCCATGAGCTTTACCGAGCATCCGCTTCGTCGATGGGCTGTCGACGAAATGCGCCTGAGGCGCTTTGCACCGGTCGGCAGCAGCTGCGATATTTATCAGGTCGTTCGCCTTGTCGAGCATGCAGAGCGTGGTGCCGAAGACCTTTGGCTTATCAACCGGAAGCCCGAGTTTGACGAATGGAACCTCGGCGCCAAGCATGGATCGGCACACACGAAATCGGGTATCTATTTCCTGTGGGAGCGGCACACCGAAGCGACAACGATCACCCTCATTTTCCCGAGCGGAGTGCCCGACGTAGACCGGATGCCATATATCCGATGGATGGAGGAATGGCCCGGTGGCGTGGTGCGCGCAACGCACATTCTCGTGGTTCCTGACGACCGGGAGATTGACGCGCATCTCTCGCGGTTTGGCATTTCTGCCCAGGAAATGGTCTGTTGCGACATCAACGCAGGACTTCGCATCTGGTCCGACTTCAGCATTCATGGCGACGGCTATGGGCGGCTGCTGGTGTTGGGTGGCGATGTAGGCGACGGCGAACGCGGACGGATCGTTCAGCGGGTGCAGGAATTGGGGAATTACCGCAACCTCGCGTTACTGGGTTTCCCCACTGTGCAGGAATATGGCCCGCAAGTGGACCTGCTGGAGCGCAAGCTGTCCGAGCATGCGCAGCGTGTCGCGCTGACCGAGGAAGACGATGAAATATTGCTCAACGATCTGGCGGCGATATCTTCTGAGCTTGAGTTGATACGGTCGGCAACGGGTTTCCGTCTGAGCGCAACCGCCGCCTATGCTGAGGTGGCAGCGGACCGGCTGGCTTCGCTCGACATCAAACCGGTGGCCAATTACCAAAGCCTGAAGGACTTCACAGAGCGACGGCTGGTCCCGGCAACGCGGACATGCTCCGTCTTCCGGACGCGGCTGAGCCATATTGCGGAACGCATTGCGGGCGTCATGCACACGCTCGACGTTCGCTTCGACAGCAGGATCAAGGCACAAAATCTGGGCCTCATGCAAAGCATGGAACGGTCGACGCAGCTGCAACTGCGGCTTCAGACTTTGGTCGAGGGCCTGTCGGTTATAGCTGCGGCCTATTATCTCGTCGGTCTTATCGGCTATATCGCCAAAGGCGTCGCCGCATTTCCATCGGGCTCGCAAGCCGACCTGTTTGTGGGTGCCATAACCCTTCCGGTCATCCTCGTGATATATTTGTTCGTCCGTTATTTGCGGAACAAGGTTCTGAACGAGACGGGAGAGGGAAATGCCCGTATTGCCGACCAGCCGAACTGAAACATATTCGGCTTTCAATCGGTTCCGAACTGCGATAAGTCCGGACTTGGGTTGGAGACGTAAAATATTGACTATGCTGTCAATTGGTACGGGATAGGAGAGAATATGGTGAAGACGAAAACTTTGGCTGGCCTTGTTGCTTTGTCGGCTTTGGTGGCTGCGTGCTCGGGTGGCTCGGATAGCAGCGAACCTGAAAAGACCGCCGAGGCGGCGGCTCCTGCGGCAGCGCCAGCAGCCGCACCTGCTGCGGCTCCCGCGCCCGCACCGGCTGATGCAGGCCCGCCTGCGGCAACCGATGTAACGACGCTTGACGGCACCACTTTCGCCAGCTTTACGGGCAACGCAGCGGCTGGCAAACTGGTGTTTGCGCAGTGCCGTACCTGCCATGTTACCGACGCCGGCGTAAACAAGACCGGCCCTTCGCTGAATGGGATAATCGGTCGAACCGCCGGGACAGTTCCTGGCTTCAATTACTCGCCCGCCAATAAGGGTAGCGGAATCGTTTTCACCAAGGAAAAGCTGTTCCAATATCTGGAAAAGCCGCAGCGCGTCATTCCGAAAACGAAGATGATTTTCGCCGGTATTCCGGATGCACAAAAGCGCGCGGATGTGATTGCTTATCTGGAAACGCCCAGCTGATTATTGTATCGAATTTATGCAAAAAGGCCGGGCTTTCACCCGGCCTTTTTTTTGTTGCGACCCGTTGGGGCTACGCCGCCATGTCCCGTCGGGCGAGCGCGCATTGCGACCATATTTCACTCAATGCGGTTAACAGCCGGTCGATGTCGCCATCGCTGTGCACGGGTGACGGTGTGATCCGGAGCCGTTCGGTCCCGCGCGGCACCGTCGGATAGTTGATCGGCTGCACATAGATTCCGTGATTGTCCATCAGCCAGTCGCTGATAAATTTGCACTTGTGCGCGTCGCCCACCATGACCGGGATGATATGGCTTGGATTGGGTATGTGCGGAATGCCCATGCGGTCGAGCGCGCCGCGCACTTTCGCGACGCGGTTTTGGTGCAGATCACGTTCTGCCTGGCTTTCCTTCAGATGCTTGATGCTGGCACAAGCGCCGGCCGCAACTGCGGGCGGAATGGCAGTCGAGAAAATGAAGCCGCTGGCAAAGGTGCGCACGAAATCGCAGAGATCACGCGAAGCGGCGATATAGCCGCCCATCACGCCGAACGCTTTGCCGAGCGTCCCTTCGATGACTGTAATACGGTCCATCAAACCTTCGCGCTCGGCGACGCCGCCGCCGCGCGGGCCATAAAGGCCTACGGCATGCACTTCATCGATGTAACTCATCGCATTGTGCCGCTCGCATACATCGAGGATTTCAGCGATGGGCGCAATGTCGCCGTCCATCGAATAAACGCTTTCGAACGCGACCAGCTTGGCGCGATCGGGGTTGAGATCGGCAAGCTTGCGGTCCAGATCTTCAGGCGAGTTATGTTCGAATACCATCCGTTCGGCGCGGCTGTGGCGGATGCCTTCGATCATCGAGGCATGGTTAAGCGCATCCGACAGCACCATGCAGTTCGGGATTTTCGCCGCCAATGTACCGAGCGCAGCCCAGTTGGAGACATAGCCGGAGGTGAAAAGCAGCGCGTCTTCCTTATGGTGCAAATCCGCCAGCTCGGCTTCGAGCAGCACATGGTGGTGATTGGTGCCGGAGATATTTCGTGTACCCCCGGCACCTGCCCCACATTCGTCAATCACGCGATGCATCGCGTCCAACACTTTCGGATGTTGCCCCATGCCGAGATAGTCGTTCGAGCACCACACCGTGACATCCATTGTCCCGCCATCGATGTAGCGCTTGGCATAAGGGAAGGAACCAGCCTTGCGTTCGATTTCGGCAAAAACCCGGTAGCGCCCTTCTTCGCGGACTGCGGCCAGTTCATTGCCAAAAAATGCCTCATAGTTCATGGTTGCACTCCCTCTCCAAATTCGTTCCTGTCTTTTGTACCCAGCGCCCAGCCCCACAATGCGGAATCGCGGAAGGGGATGGCGAGAAAAATATGTTCTAGCGCCGCCAGCAAAGACAGGCAGCAAAGTAACCCAGCCAGCACAGCCTCATGAGGCGACATGGCGTTTTTGGCTTCGAGGCCAAACCACAACGCCAGCCCGATAATCGCCACAATCGAGAGGGCCAGCACCGGACGTAACTGCTTGGGTCCGAAATAGCTTTTGAGATAACTCAAATGCGCGGGCAGCATTTCGTCACTAAGATTGGGAACGCCGCGATAGATGTTCAGCTTCGACGACAGCCGGAATATCAGCAGCAAGGCAAAGGCATAAGCGCCGGTCGGATTGGCAGTCACAGCGGCCAGCGACAGCAACAGACCCGCAGTCATCGCGAGGGCAACCTCATGATGGATTAACGCCATCGTCGCGAGGCTAAAACGCTGCCACCCCTTGGCACCATCCGGGCAAGCAGCCCGGTGAGAGCCGGTAACGGCACCGGTCAGGAAACTGATTTCATGCCAGCTCCAAATCAGCAAACCGCCGAGAAAAGACACATAGCTGGCCCAGACGGCGGTCGAATGCGCCGTGACGACGATAAGAGCGAGGCCGACAAAGGCACAGACGCACGCAATAACCAGTGCACGCCCGAACGACTGCCGAAGCCGGTGATTGATAATCGCCACCAGTCCGGTGCTGACAAACCACAGCACAGTCACAACCACAAAGGGCAAAGCAAGGCTCGACGCCTCTACCATGCGGGCTGCAACCTGACGCTGCGCGGCAGTTCGTTGGCGCGCGGCGTCATGAAATACATGCGCGCGAAAGCAAGGCCTGCCTTTGCCATATGCCTTGCGCGACCTATTCCGCCGCTGATGCCACCCCGCGCCTTGGCATCCTCGATGCCGACAGATGCGAGTCGCAAATCCTCCATCGCCTTGCGGAAGCGGGGGTCGTCGGTGTCGAGTTCGATCGGAAATACCTGGCGGCTGATCGCCGTGCAGATCGAAAATACCTCATAGCCATAATCGGCAGGATGCACCCCCAACGCCTTGTGGAACACCGGTCGGTTATGGTCACGCACATACATGGTCGCGTAGACCGACAGCAGGAAGAAACGAATCCACAGCCGATTGAGCCCGGTCAGCAATTTGGAATCGGCACGCATCAGCAAAGCAAAGGCTTCGCCATGCCGAAACTCGTCATTGCACCAGTCGTGAAACCAGTCGAAAATCGGATGGAACTTGTTCTGCGGGTTGCGCTGCAACTGCCGGAAAATCGTGATGTAGCGCGCGTAGCCGATCTTTTCAGAGAGATAGACGGCGTAAAAAATAAACTTCGGTTTGAAGAAGGTATATTTCTTGGTCTTGGTCAGGAAGCTGAGGTCGATCCCAATCCCTGCACCCTTCAGCGTTTCGTTGATGAAGCCGGCATGGCGGCTCTCATCGCGCGCAAGCAGCTTGAACAGCCGCTTCATATCGGGATTCTTCGTCCGCTTGGCGATTTCCGCATATAATATGCAGCCAGAAAATTCAGATGTCAGCGAACTGGCCAGAAAGTCGATAAATTCTGCCTGCAACTCGGGTTCGAGCTTTTCGATCACACCATCAAAGGCAGGCGTCTTGCGGAAGTGATACTTGTTGCGGTCATCTTCCATCTCCGCCATCAGATCTTCCCATTCCACCCGCACGGAGGACACATCTATGCGGTCCATCGCGGCAAAATCGGTCGTGTAAAAACGCGGGCTCAACACCGTTTCCTGCCGCGCGATGGCCAATGTGTCATGCCTGGCAGCAAGCGGTTTGGCGATATTGGCTGGCGCGTTCATCAAAGCCTCCCTGGCGTGAAACTGACTTCGTACAATTCGGCAAGCTCGAAATTGCTCGCAAATCTCGTCCATGCGCGGCGCAGTAATCCGGCGCGGCGCACGGTGGCGTGGCGGTGCAGAACAATGCTCTCGCCAAACGCGATCGTAATCGGGTCGCCATGTACCCGAACCCGGTCGCCCGGCTCTATTGCGATATCGCCGTCAAGTTCGACATGGGCGTGAAAATGATCTGCGCTTTGCTCGACCTCGATCCGGCAGGGCGTTTCAAACGACTCAGATGAAAAAAGCCCGGTCATGCTGCAGGCGCCTTCAGCATGTCCGCGAACATCCGGCTGTGATCGGCACCAAAGCCGTGAATTTCCGACTGACGGCCTGTTTGCGGGTCGGACAGCGACAACGCCCCATTTTCCCATAACGTCAGCGTGAATGGCGGCTCTGCACCGATGCCTGCGGCAATACGCGCCTTGGCCATCCGGCGCATGGTGGCGCGCAGAAAACCGCCCTGACCGAACTCGACTATTTTCACTGTTTCGCCGGTGTCGGCATCGCTGACCACGACTGCTCCATCAGCGCGATCCGAGAAGCGCAGTTCGCGACTTTGCGCCGGGGCAATATTCTGCGCCTCACGCGACGCGACAGGGTCTGCCGATTGCGGTACGAGGCCCAGCCTGACAGCTCCGGTCAGCGCCATGGTGAAGAGCAACAACGCCGCCGCAGCCTTCAAGGCACCCCGTGGCACGGTTGGGTCATGGTGGACGGCGTGGCTCATGCCGGTGCCCCCACCAAAGGAATATTGCGACTGGATTCTTGCCGTGCTTCCAGTGGCGCAATGGCCTGCACATTCTGCGTCGCCCTGAACAGCATTGCCGCAACGTTGCTCGCCTCAGCTATTGCCCGCAACATGGGCTGCGGCCGGACAAAGCGCAACGAACGCGCGTGCGGCCAGAGCATGACATAGCCGAGCCTTGGCATGCCCTTTAGGGCCAGAACGATATTGCCATGCCCATCGGCGAGCATTTTCAGGTTTGCGGACTCGATCTCCGCAAGCGGCAGGTTGATGCACTTGTTAAGCGCCACACCGATACGCAGCACCACGCGCTTATTGGTCAGCGTATAGACCGTCGTGCGGCTCACACCCCATGCAAATAACGTGAACATCGCCGCGACAACCGCGCCCAGCAGCGCCACCGAAATGGCAGTATTCCAGTCACTCCGAGAAACGGCCCAGATGACGATCAAGCCAAAATACAGAACCGATAGCCGGATGTGCAACGCCGACGGCGCCATGCGCTTCCAGTCCGGTGCGCCCTGCCAGATGATATGTTCATCCTCTGGCAGGGCGCCGGGAAGGCCCCGCACCGGTTCATGGTCATATTCGCTCATATCAGCGGTTCCTGCCGTGCGGCGTTGGCATAGAGATAGCCGCCGCCAAAATAGGCGACGATGCGCTCTTCCTCATAGAATGTGATTTGCCCCGCCGTTCCCGGTACAGGCGCGGCGGCGAAATCGGCTGCATTGATTGCGTCTATCTCGACTTGGCGGCTCCGGCCCTTTACCTTGGACATGCCCATCGGCGCGAGCACCTTCCTGCCGCCAGTATCGATTTCGAGATATCGGATGACATGCTCCGCGCGATCAACCCACAGGTCGGTCACCGTTCCGGCAATTGCGCCGTCCGCGCCGATAACCGACATGCCCCGCGGATCTGCATCCTTGCGGTGGACCGAGATATGTTCTGCCATGCCGATCGGCACGATCCGGTTGCGGCCCTCACCATCAAGGTCGGTATGCTTCGCGCGATCCGCCCAGGCCGCAGGACCGATGCCATCAACCAACGGGTTGCCGGTCGGGTAATAGGGTGCTCCGGGCGAACGGAAAGTGCGCGCGCCCGCAACATCGACCTTTTCGCGGCCTTTGGTAGGCGTGCTGACACTGCCGCGTCCGAACGGCATATGGAATGTCTTGGGCGTTGCTGCCAATAGCGCGCCGCCCGGCGTGTCGACGCGTCCGGTCACTTCATCCTCCAGCGGATAACCTTCGCGTCGATCCTCGCGCCGCAGGTAGAAAATCAGCGCCAGGAAAAACAACACAAATGCGTAAAAGACCAGCTCGGTCACATCCAATGTGCCTATTATTTTGACGTCATCCATCACACTTCCTCCTCAGGTCGGAAACTCACTCAAACCAAAGCCCTCACTCGTCATCTCCTTGTTTTGCAGGTGCAGCCCGATCACCGGACCAAGCACCACCAACGTCACCAGCAACAGCAGGATTTCCAACGCATAGACCGTGCCATAGCCTGTCGCGCGATAGGCCAGCGTCGTTCCCATGCCGTCGTGCAATGCAAGATAGGTCATGGCGTCCCGGATGAGGCCACCCAGCGCGATACCAGCGCCCGCACAACTCGCCTGCACCGCCCCCCATGCGCCCAATGCCAGGCCCGACGAGCCTTCGCGCGCCAGACCCATTGCGGCGATCATCGTGCCAACCGAAAACAGCCCGGTGCCAAAGCCAATGACCAATGCCCCTGCGTAGAGCAGCGGCACCGAGTTCAGCGGCGCTGCAAATAAAGTCATAAGAAAAGCTGCAATACCCGCGACGGCGCCCATTCCGGCAAGGCGCAGCGGATCGGACCCTTTCGCCAATTGTCGGCCGCTATAGCCAAATGCAACCAAGGCCCCGATGGCCCACGCGCCGGCTAAGGAAGTTGTGCCGCCCACAGACAGACCCAATACTTCGCCGCCATAGGGTTCGAGCAATGCATCCTGCATCGCGAACGCCATTGCTCCAATGCCGATAGCAAGCAGCAGCCGTCTTGCATTGGGTTGCGCGGTAAAGGACGCCCAAATATCGGCAAAGGCCGGGTTTGGCGTGGTGGATGTGGTCAGCGCCCTGTTCCGCGCCTCCTGCTTCCAAAGCGCCGTCACGTTCAGTACCATCGTCAGCACCGCCGCGCCCTGAATGACTTGGACCAACTTGGTCGCGGTGAAATCGAGCAGCAAGTTTCCGATTGTAAATGCCGCCAGCATCATGCCGACGAGTAACATTACGTAGAGCAGCGCGACAACGCGTGGACGCTTGTCTTCAGACGCAATGTCAGTCGCCAGCGCAAGGCCAGCCGTTTGTGTCACATGCATTCCCGCACCAGTGAGAAGGAAGGCCAGACAGGATGCGCTGACGCCCAGCGCAAAAGTGTCAGGCCTCGTGATAAGGATGAGCGCGAAAGGCATGATGGCGAGGCCGCCGAACTGGCCCAGCGTGCCGAACCATATATAGGGCACCCGGCGCCAACCAAGTACCGAGCGGTGCGTGTCGGAGCGGTAACCGATCAGCGCGCGGAATGGCGCGACGAGCAAAGGAATGGCGATCATCAGGGCGACAATCCATGTCGGGGTGTTAAGTTCGACGATCAACACCCTGTTGAGCGTGCCGTTCAGCAACACCGCTGCGATCCCCACGCTGACCTGAAACAGCGCCAGCCGAAGCAGGCGCGCCAAAGGAAGTTCGATACTGGCCGCGTCAGCAAAAGGCAAAAACCGCGTTCCCACGGCTTGCCAGAATGTCACTGATGACGGCCTTTCGTTCATCAGCGGCTGATCCCCATCGCCTGGCTTTTATAGAAGCCACTGGACACGCGCTGCGTGAAACCGATCCGCCATTCGGGCAGCGCTTCACCGATGTCGTGCGAAAGGCGTGCCTCCGACACCGGCTTGATTGCGGGCGAACGGTCGCCGCGCGGGAAGGCCTTGCCAACAAAGTGCATCGTGCGCAGCATCGCGGTGCCCGGCGCGAAGGTGAAGGCGATTTCATTGGCGCGTTGTGACCACGCCTTTAGCACACCGATGATGTCCGATTCGTCATAATGGATGAGCGAGTCCATCGCGATCACATGGTCGAAAATGCCCAGATTATGGCTGCGCATATCACCCACGCGCCAGTCGATGCTGAGGTGGCTTGGCGCGCGTTTGTGCGCCACATCGATTAGACCGTGCGAGACGTCGATGGCAACCACATCAGCCCCGCGCTCTGCCGCTGTAATCGCCAGCGCGCCGGTGCCGCAGCCTGCATCTAGCAGCCGCATGCCGTGCATGTCCGACGGCAGGGTCGAAAGCAAAAGGTTGCGCATCTCGTCGCGCCCTGCCCGCACCGTCGCGCGGATTCCGCTGACCGGAACGTCGGAGGTCAGATCCTCCCAAGCCTTGCGCGCAGTCTTGTCGAAATAGGTTTCTAGCCGGGTTCGGCTTTGCTGATAGCTGGTGGAGGCGAGGCTGGTTTCCATCATTCAAATCCCAGAAAGTCGAAAATGTCGCGGTCTTTCATCGGCGTTGCCTCTTGCGGGTCGACGCCGTCCCACAGTCTTCTGGCGAGGTTCATATATTCCTGACATGCAGCCTCGATTTCCGGCGTGCTCTCCATTTCGAACAAGGTACACTTTTTCAGGCGCGAGCGGCGAATGGCGTCAAGGTCGGCAAAATGCGCAAGCCGTTGCATCCCAATGGCGTTCGAAAAGCGATCAATCTCATCGGTTGCGGCCGAGCGGTTGGCAACGACCCCTGCCAGTCGCACATTATAGTTTTTCGCCTTTGCATTGATGGCCGCAACGATGCGGTTCATGGCGAAGATGCTGTCGAAATCATTGGCGGCGACGACAATCGCGGCATCGGCATGCTGGAGCGGCGCTGCAAAGCCGCCGCAAACGACATCGCCAAGGACATCGAAAATTACGACGTCGGTGTCTTCAAGCAGGTGATGCTGCTTGAGCAGTTTCACCGTCTGCCCGACGACATAGCCACCGCAACCGGTGCCCGCAGGCGGTCCGCCCGCCTCGACGCACATCACACCATTATAGCCCTCGAACATATAGTCTTCCGGGCGGAGTTCCTCGCTGTGGAAGTCGACGGTTTCGAGGACATCGATGACCGTGGGCATCATCTTCTTGGTCAGCGTGAAGGTGGAATCATGCTTCGGATCGCAACCGATCTGCAGCACGCGATGCCCCAGTTTGGAAAAAGCTGCTGACAGGTTTGACGATGTCGTCGACTTGCCGATTCCGCCCTTGCCGTAAACGGCGAATACCTTTGCACCCTGGATCTTGTCAGCCGGGTCGAGGGCAACCTGAACGCTGCCTTCGCCATCGGGCGGGGCGGTATCCAACAGATTGAGCGTCATGGCATTTCTCCATTCATTCTGCGGGGATCAGGCCTTCCAGCCTGTCCTCAAGGTCATTGCTGGCGACCTTCAGGCCAGCAAGTGTTTCTGCATCGGGCGTCCACAATTGCCGCTCGCATGCTTCAAGCAAGCGGTCGGCAACGCGCGCCGAAGATTTAGGGTTTAGCTCCGACAGCCGCGCGCGCATTTCGGCGTCGAGTACGAAGGTTTCACTGATTTTCTGGTAAACCCATGGAGAAACGCTGCCGGTGGTAGCCGACCAGCCCATTGTGTTGGTCACATGGCTCTCGATGCTGCGCACCCCTTCGAAGCCGTGCTTTAACATCCCCTCATACCATTTCGGGTTGAGCATCCGCGTGCGGGTTTCGAGGTCGATCTGCTCGCTTAAGGTGCGCACCTTGGTGTCGCCCTGCGTGGCATCGACGATATACACCGGAGCCGCAACGCCGCGTGCCTTGGCGACTGCCTTGCTCATACCGCCCAAGCCATCGACATAATGGTCGATGTCGGTGACGCCGAGTTCGACACTTTCGAGATTCTGGTAGGTCAGTTCGACGCCAGCCAGTTCGCTTTCGAACAAGGCTCGGTGCTGTGCTGGCACGCCGCTGCGGCCATAGGCATAGCCTTTGTGCGTTTCGAACATATTGGCGAGCTCTTCGGGGTCAGTCCACGCGCCGCCATCGATCATCATATTGACGTTCGCGCCATAAGCGCCCTGCGCGTTAGAAAAGACGCGAAGGCTTGCGGTTTCGAGGTCGCACCCATGCGCCGCCTGATGCGCAAGGCTGTGCTTGCGGACGAAATTCTGTTCGACCGGCTCATCGGCAATGGTAGCTAGATAGGTCGCATCGGCGATCATCCGCGTTTGCAGCGGCAACAAGTCGCGGAAAATTCCCGAGAGCGTGACGACGACATCGATGCGCGGACGACCCAGTTCCTCGAGCGAAATCAGTTCTGCGCCTGCCAGACGGCCATAATCATCGAAGCGCGGTCGGGCACCGAGAAGCGCCATGACCTGAGCGATTTGCGCCCCTTCGCTTTTGAGATTGTCCGTGCCCCAAAGCACCATCGCGATGCTCTCGGGCAGCTTGCCGCCGTCGGCCATATGCCGCGCGATCAGCTGGTTCGCCTGGGTAGAGCCCTGCATACAGGCGAAAGTGCTCGGTATGCGGAATGGGTCGAAGCCGTGAATGTTGCGGCCGGTCGGAAGGACGTCGGGATTTTTCAGCAGGTCGCCGCCGGGGGCGGGCACGACATAACCGCCGTCAAGCGCGCGCATCAGCGAGCCAAGTTCGTCATTGGCGTTGAGCTTCGCTTCGATATCTTCGCGCGTCAGTTCGGGTGACGCCGCGACCATCGCATCAATAAGACTTGCGCGTTCCTCTGCGGCAAGCATGCCGCCGAAGACGTGCAGACCTTGCGGAATGAGTTCGCGTTCCAGTTCGTAGATACGGCCGGGAAGATCGGTCAGATCGCCAGCCTCGATATCGAGTTCCTTGCAGCCATCACGGATCAGCAGCTCGAGATCGCGGCGCTCGTCGCCCTCGTCGACGACCGAACGATAGCGCTCGAGCATGGTTTTCAGCTCCGAAAAGCCCTTGTACAAGCCAGCCTGGGCCAAGGGCGGGGTCAGATAGCTCACCAAGGTCGCGCCAGAGCGACGTTTGGCGATGATACCCTCGGACGGATTGTTCGAAGCATACAGATAGAAATTGGGCAGTGTGCCGATCAACCGGTCGGGCCAGCAATCGCCGCTCATCCCCGCCTGCTTGCCGGGCATAAACTCAAGCGCGCCGTGGGTGCCGAAATGCAACGCTGCGTCTGCGCCGAAATCTTCGCGGATATAGCGGTAGAAGGCGGAGAATGCGTGGGTCGGGGTGAAGCCATGTTCGAACAGCAACCGCATCGGGTCGCCTTCATAACCGAAAGCGGGCTGAACCCCGACAAAGACATTGCCGAAATGCGCGCCCAACACATGGATCGACTGGCCATCGCTTTGCTGGCGTCCGGGTGCTGGGCCCCATTGCGCTTCAATCTGGTTCAGATATTTCTCGCGGCGGACATGGTCATCGGCGCTAATACGCGCGGCCACGTTCGCCTCGGAGCCGAATTGAGCGGCATTGCCGTGGAGGATGGTTTCACGAAGATCATCGACGCTGGCGGGTGCTTCCACCGAATAGCCTTCGCTTTGCAGCCGTTGCAGGGTGGCGTGGAGCGATTCAAATACTGCGAGATGCGCTGCCGAACCCGTGGCCCCGGCATTGGGCGGGAAGTTGAACAGTACGATAGCGAGCTTGCGCTGCGTCTTCTCTGCGCGGCGCATCTTGATCAGGGCGGAAAGCTTGCCTGCCAGCGAAGCCGCGCGTTCGGGGCAGCTTTGCATGGCGCGGACATTGTCGGTCACGGTGAATTTACAATGGCGATGACAACCGGTGCAACCTTGTGGCGAGCCATCCGAACGCCCGCCGAACACGCTCGGCACAATCGCGCCATCTAGCTCCGGAATGGCCATCATCATCGTGGTTTCAAGCGGCAACAGCCCAAGCTTGCCCGCGCCCCATTGTTCTAGCGACTGGAACTCGATCGGGTGCGCCGCGATATACGGCACGTCCATCTTGGCCAGCGTTTCGACCGCTGCGTCAACGTCGTTATAGGCAGGCCCGCCGACGAGGCTGAAACCGGTCAGGTTGACGATGGCATCGACGGTCGATTTACCGTCCTTCACAAAATATCCGTCGATGGCAGGCCGAGAATCGAGACCGCTGGCGAATGCCGGAATGACTTTCAATCCTTGCGCCTCCAGCATTTCGATCATGCCATCATAATGGCCGGTATCCTTGCCGAGCAGATAGGAGCGCAGCATCAGGACGCCGACTGTTCCTTGCGCGTTCCTGATTGCGGGTAACTTACCTGCATCCTCGCTGAGGCGCCCTTCCATATCGGGATGATAGACGCCGACCTCAGGATATTCGCGTGGTGGCTGCGCAGGCAATTTGCCCTTTAGCGCAGCACGGTCGCCGGTCGCGTAGCGGTCAATCAGCCCGCGTACCATATCGACAACATTGTCGTCCGATCCGGCCAGCCAATATTGCAGCGTCAGGAAATATTGCCGCACATCCTGTGCCGGACCAGGTATCCAGCGAAGGATCTTTGGCAGGCGGCGCAGCATTTTCATTTGCCCTGCGCCCGAACTGGCCCCCGGCTTGTTGGAGCCGCGCAGTTTCTTGAGCAAAACCAGAGGCCCTTTGGCGGGCTTGTCCATGCTGTAATTGCCCAGCCGGGTCAGCTTGACGATATCGCCCGCTGACATGATACCGACAATCGCATCGCACTGTTCGCGGCGCGCCATAAGGGCGGGGTGGACGGCGCGGACATGGTCTTCAAGGAACAGCATTGTGGCGATGATGATGTCAGCGCGTGCGATGTCGCCCTTTGCGCGTTCGAGTACGGTTGGATCGCGATCCCAATCCGACGCGGCATAAAAACCGATGCTGATGTTATCGCGCGCCATGTCGTGATTGGCGCGCTCGACCGCTGCGGCGAGATGGTTGTCCAGCGTGACGATGACCACGCGGACGGAAGGGCTGCCCCTATCGCGCATAATGTGCCTTAGCTTCATAAAGTGTCGCGAGTTCGATAGTCGAAACGCCCTTTTCGGCGGCAAATAATTCGGTGTTCTTCCGGGCCTTGCCACGCACGAAGAAAGGAATTTTCTTGAGCTCGCGTGCCGCGTCTTCACTCCACACCGCTTCGGTGTCGTTTGCGGGTGCAGCCAATTCGGGCTGACTTTGCGGCGCGCTATGGCCCGGGCCAAGATGCGATGCCCCTGCCCCATCGTGAAATTCGAAATCGTCGCGGAACATGGTGAGCAGATGTTCCTCAAGACCCATCACCAGCGGATGCACCCAGCTGTCGAAAATGACATTTGCGCCTTCAAAACCCATTTGCGGTGAGAAGCGCGCGGGGAAATCCTGCACATGGACCGGTGACGAAATCACGGTGCAAGGGATGGAAAAACGCTTGGCAATATGACGCTCCATCTGCGTGCCAAGCACCAGTTCAGGTTGCGCTTCTTGTATCGCCGTTTCAACTTCGAGATGATCGTCGGTTATCAGCGCCTCGACGCCATAAAGCTTTGCAGCCGCCCGAACCTCGCGGGCATATTCGCGGTTGTAGCAGCCAAGGCCGACGACCTTGAAACCAAGTTCCTCGCTGGCAATGCGCGCGGCAGCAACGGCATGGGTGCCATCGCCGAAGATGAAAACACGCTTGCCAGTCAGATAGTTGGAATCGATCGAGCGGCTCCACCATGACAGCCGTGAAAGGCCATCGGCGAGCATTGGCTCGGGATCGACGCCCGCCAATTCCGAAACTTCGCGGATGAAATCCTGTGTCGCGCCAACGCCGATGGGAACGGTGCGGACGGCAGGCTGGCCGAAGGTGCGCTTTAGATAGTCGGCGGCAAGGTCGCCAGTTTCCGGATAAAGCACAATGTTGAAATCGGCTCCGCCCAGTCTGGCAATGTCAGCGACATTCGCGCCCAAGGGTGCCGTGACATTGACGTCGATGCCCAGTTTGCCCAACAATGCAGTGATTTCAACGATGTCATCACGGTGGCGGAAACCCAATGCGGTTGGCCCCAGCAGGTTCACCAATGGACGGCGACCGACCTTATCCGAAGCGCGGCGGTCCTTGTCGGCTAGGTGACGGACGATCTGGTAGAAAGTTTCCGCCGCACCCCAATGTTCCTTGCGTTGATAGCTAGGCAGTTCGAGGGGAATAACCGGGATGGGAAGGCCCATATTCTCGATCAAGCCGGCAGGATCATCCTGAATGAGTTCGGCAGTGCACGACGCGCCGACGATCATCGCATCCGGCTTGAATCGTTCGATGATATCAAGTGCTGCAGTCTGGAAAAGCTGCGACGTATCCTTGCCTAAATCACGTGCCTGGAATGTCGTGTAGGTGACCGGCGGGCGTTTGCTGCGACGCTCGATCATTGTGAACAACAGATCGGCATAAGTGTCACCCTGCGGCGAATGCAGAAGATAGTGAACACCTTCCATGGCGGTCGCGACCCGCATAGCTCCTACATGGGGTGGGCCTTCATATGTCCAGACGGAAAGCTGCATCCCCTAGACCCTCAACACATCGCGGCGGCGCAGAGGCCGCGCGAACAATTCGGCGAGATCGCCAGCCTGATCGAAGCCGTGGATCGGTGAAAACACCAGTTCGATCGCCCATTTTGTCGAAAGCCCCTCGGCCTCCAGCGGATTGGCGAGGCCAAGGCCGCAGACGGTGAGGTCGGGTTTGGCAGCACGGACGCGGTCCAACTGCCTGTCTACATCCTGTCCTTCGCTGAGCATGACGCCTGCAGGCAGTGCCGCAAGTTCCTGCACCATGTGGGTCCGGTGGAGATAGGGCGTTCCAACTTCGGTCAGCGTCATCCCAAGCTCATTCGCCAGAAAGCGCGCTAGCGGCACTTCAAGCTGCGAATCGGGCATGAAGAATATCGACCTGCCATGAAGCCGTTCACGATGGTGCGCGAGCGCAGTCGCTGCGCGCTCGCGATATGGCCGCACAACGTTATCGAAATGCCGTTCGTCGACTGCGAACTCCTGCGCCGCGGCGTAAAGCCAGCTTGTCGTTCCTTCGACACCGAAAGGAAACAAAGCCTCCAGCCGCTTTGCGCCGCGCTCTTCCAAAGCCTGCGCAGTGTCGCCGAGAAACGGTTGTGCCAGCAGGAAGGAGGTATTGGGACCGATGCCCGGCAGATCCGCAACAGCCCGCTCGGGGAGGTTCGCCACATTCGCGATTCCAAGTTCTGCGAAAAGCCGCCGAAACTGGTCCTCAACAATGTCCGGAAGCGAACCGACGATGATCAGATTTTTCGGCGCATTGCTGGGCAATGTCGGCATGACCGGCACCAGCGACGCAAGGCAGGCGTCTTCGCCTTCGGTAAAGGTCGTTTCGATCCCGCTACCCGAATAGTTTAAGATGCGAACCTGCGGCGCATGCTTCGCGCCCAGCCGCTGCGCTGCTTTTGAAAGATCGAGCTTGATCACTTCGGATGGGCAGCTACCTACGAGAAACAATGTCCTGATTTCCGGCCGCCGTGCCAGCAACTGATCGACGATCCGGTCCAGTTCCTGATTGGCATCGGCGAGCCCGGCCAAATCCCGTTCCTCCATGATGGCCGTTGCGAAGCGCGGTTCCGCAAAAATCATGACACCCGCCGCGGATTGCAGAAGATGCGCGCAGGTGCGCGACCCGACTACGAGGAAAAAGGCGTCCTGCATCTTGCGATGCAGCCAGATGATGCCGGTCAGCCCGCAAAAAACCTCTCGCTGTCCGCGTTCTTTCAGTACCGGTGCACAATCCTCCGCCTGGGCCAATGCTAGGGGAGCAGGAGCGTTCATGACGGGGTCGCAATCCGCGGCGGTGCTTCCAACCGCGCCATCCGTAACTTGTAGAGGAACTGGCCGGCGTTGATGAGATAGGCCGCATAGGCCGCCAGCGCGACATATATCCGGTCGTGGGGCGAGCCCCAGCCGTTGAACAGCATCAGCAAATAGGCCGTATGCAATATCAGCACGACCATGCTGAACACGTCTTCCCAGAAAAAGGATCTGGCAAATAGCCATTTGCCGAACACGGCCTTTTCCCAAATCGACCCTGTGATCATGATCGCGTAGAGCACAGCCGTTTTCAGGACGATGGATATATCGGCGGCGGATTGTCCCTCCCCTGTCATCAGAAACCTAACGACAAGAAACAGGCTGACGCCAAAAACCAGAAACTGGACAGGTGCCAATATCCCCTGAACCATCGTCAAGGGCGACTCGTCGCGACGTTTTCGCTCGGCATCCGTATAAAGCGGGACAGCAACGGCAGAAGCCGCCCTGCGCGCCATGTTCACGAAATCCTCGTCCGCCTTCATATGTCTGCTTATGGACAGATCACACGCTCCCTTGCTGGAATAGTCGGAATAAACGGCGATTCCGGCAAAGTGTCAAGTTTTTTAGACGTCTAATATTTTTGACACGAGAGTATTTGCTATGGTGTCCAAGATGCGTTACGCTCCGAGTCGCATGAGATGTAAAAGGCATCCATGAGGCCGACGTTATGCCACGCCGACCAGACTACTTAGGGGAGTCTGAATATGGCCACCGTTTTTGGAATTTCCGGGTTGAAGTCCAGATTGGACGGCTGGCGCGGAAACCGCAGAAACACACCGGCCCCGGAACTGGCGAGGGCCGATCCCGGGATGAATCCTTTCACGATTGTGAAGCCGGTCGATGACTGCCATGATATTTCCCTGCTTCTTGAAAACCTTGTCATTCCCAAGTTGATTGCCCACCAAAACAAGCGTGATACCTTGGTGCGTGCCTCGGCATTTTCGCCGTCGAGCACCGCAGTCGGGCGAACTTCTATCGACCATACAGACGTTGAAGAGTTTGCGCGCATTGCGGTTAGCGATGAGGCGCACGCACTTATGGATGTCGTGGACCAGCGCCTGGCCAATGGCAGCTCGGTCGAAAACCTTTATATCGAACTGCTTGCTCCTGCTGCGCGCCGACTTGGCGAATATTGGGAGGAGGATCGCGAAGACTTTGTTGGGGTCACCATGGGCCTTTGGCGTATCCAGGAGGTTTTGCGCGAGTTGACGACCCGCATCCCGCCCAAATCGCAACCCGGACAGGGACGGCGTTCGGCACTTTTTTCGATGATGCCGGGCGAGCAACATAGTTTCGGCACATTGATGGTCGCCGAATGTTTTCAGAGGGCGGGTTGGGACACGGACGTCCTGATCGAGCCGTCAAAGTCCGAACTAACAGGAAAATTCGCCGATCGCCGATACGATCTCATCGGATTGACGGTCAGTCAGGACTGCTCTACGGCGTCGCTCGGCAGCATGGTCAAAGCGATTAAAGCTGTATCTAGCAACCCACACGTCTGCGTCATGCTGGGTGGACGTGTCATCAACGAACAACCTGAACTGGTTGACGAATGCGGTGCAGATGCAACGGCAGTCGATGCCATATCCGCCGTTGCTCTTGCAGATCGTCTGGTGCCGGTAAAATGGGAATGTTTCGAACATCTAACTTGAGAGACTGGTTCGTTCGATGAATCTAGAATCGACCAGTGGCGATCAGATTCCGTTCAGCGATCCCGAAATCATTTTTGAAGGGTTCGCGAAGGAAGATATCGTCCAGCTCGCCTATTGCGCGGGCGATTTCATGCTGGCAATCGACGAGCATGAGATTATCCGCGATATTGCGGTAAATCTCCGCGACCATGCTTTTGCCAACCAATGGATCGGCATGAAATGGTCGGACACGGTGACAGTGGAGAGCAAAGCAAAAATTGCCCGGATGCTCGAGGCGGACCATCCCGGTTCCAATATGTGGCGGCAGGTAAATCATCTGCACGATGGCGAGGATGTCCCGGTCAACTACAGGGTGATCAAGCCCCGGACGAACAGCTGGCATATTGCGGTCGGTCGCGACCTTCGGGCGATTTCCATGCTCCAGCAGCGCCTTTTGAAAACGCAGCAATCGATGGAGCGCGATTATCTGCATTTGCGACAGACGGAGACGCGGTATCGGCTGTTGTTCGACAATATTTCTTACCCGGTGCTGATTGCCGACGCCGATGACCTCGATATTCAGCAAGCCAATCGGGCGTGTCACGCATTGGTGAGCGCAGCACCCGGTTCGCTGGAAGGCAAGTCGCTGCTTGCTCTTGTTGAAAAAGGATATCGCGACGATGTCGTTGCCTATATCGGGGCGGTTTCGGTCAACAGCGGCGCGCCACCCGTAAACGTCCGCCTGACCGGTCGCACCGGCTATGTCAAAATCACCGCCTCGGCGTTTCGCCAGTCGGGCAAGCAATATTGGTTGGTCAACATCGACGACGGACTGCACGAGGCACCCGGCAAGCAGTCGGATCGATATATCCTCGACGTGGTCGAAAAAATGCCCGACGCATTCGTGCTGACGGATGAAAAACAGTCGATCATTGTTGCAAACAGTGCTTTTGCGGAGCTTGTCCAGGCGGGGTCGGTCGAACAATTGATCGGCGTATCGCTGAATCGCTTCATAGGTCGACCCGACGTCGATATCGGGCTGCTCAAAAAGCAGCTCAAAGACTATCATCATGTCCGCAACTTCGGATCGATCGTCAACGATTTGAACGGCGGGTCGGAGCCTGTCGAAATCTCCGCCATCATGATCGAGCGCGATCAGCCACTGTTCGGCTATTCGGTACGCAGCATCGGACGGCGCGAACGCGACCTGCCTCAGGCAGCGGGCAATTATCCGCGATCAGTCGAGCAGCTTACCGAGCTTGTCGGCAGAAAGCCGCTGAAAGAAATCGTGCGCGAAAGTACAGACCTTATCGAGCGCATGTGCATTGAGGCTGCCCTTGTCCACACAGCTGACAACCGCGCATCTGCCGCCGAAATATTGGGTCTTAGCCGCCAGAGCCTTTATTCCAAACTGCACCGCCACGGTCTGGGCAATCTGATCGGAAAAGACTGATCTTATATTAGAAGATATGTCAAAAAGTTGGACATTGTTCATGTCCAATTTGTTTGACACACGCTTTGCCCTGACCTACTCTCGCGTCATGTCAGAGTCGGCAATTTCCCCCGATTTTGCGGGAATTCCCGCGCTTCGGGACGTTGTCGAACTGACCAAACCGGTAACCTGGTTTCCGCCCATGTGGGCATTCATGTGTGGCGTTGTCTCATCCGGCGCTTCGATTGCCGATAACTGGATTTTTCTTCTCGCCGGCATGGCACTGACCGGACCTGTCGTCTGCGGCACCAGCCAAGTCATCAACGACTGGTGCGACCGGGATGTCGATGCGATCAACGAACCAGGCCGCCCCATTCCGTCGGGGCGTGTCCCGGGCAAGTGGCCGGTTTGGATCGCACTTGGCGGCTGCGCCCTCTCGCTCGCGCTTGCGGCGATGCTGGGACCATGGGTGTTGCTGGCGACATGCGCGGCGCTATTCTTTGGCTGGGCCTATAGCTCGCCGCCCTTCCGTTTCAAACGCAGCGGCTGGCTGGGACCGTTGGTATGCGCGCTCAGCTATGAGAGCCTGTCCTGGTTTACCGGTGCGAGCGTGATGCAGGGCGGCCTGCCGTCGGGCACCGTGCTTGCAATCTTGCTGCTATATGGCGTGGGTGCACATGGCATCATGACGCTCAACGATTTCAAGGCGGTAACTGGCGACCGGGCAACAGGGCTGCGCTCCCTACCGGTTATCATGGGTGTCCGACCGGCTGCGCTCTTTGCCTGTGCCGTCATGGCGCTCGCGCAAATGGCGGTTGTAGCCATATTGATTTCGCAGGATCTGTATTTGTCCGCCGTCATCGTCGGCGCATTTCTGGCGATCCAGATCGGGCTGATGACGCGGCTTGTCGGCGATCCTGCGAAATTTGCGCCGTGGTACAATGCAACCGGCGTGTCACTCTATGTTTTCGGAATGCTGGCGGCGGCGCTGGGACTGGGAGGCTATTTATGAGCGAACGGTTGTCGCCCCTGGTCGGCATATGCTGGTTCGGCATTTTTCGCCTGGGCACGGTGCAGGCGGCGATTGGTGCGATGGTCATGCTCGCGACGTCGCTGCTCAACCGGGTGATGGTCGTTGAATATGCAATAGCTGCTGCGGTGCCGGCTGCGTTGGTCGCCTGGCATTATGGCGTGCAGCTAAGTCGGCCATTATGGGGCCACCGGTCCGACCGCTCCGCGCAGCGCAGCCCGTGGATCATCGGCGGAATGGGCGTTCTGGCTTTGGGCGTGCTGGTGGCCGTCGACGCAACGATCATGATGTCGGGCGAAGGTATGCTGCCCGTCATCATCGCGGTCATCGGCTTCACCCTGATCGGTCTGGGCGTCGGCATGTCGGGCACCGCCCTGCTTGCCCTCTTGGCGTCGCGCGTTCCGGTCGAGCGCAAGCCTGCCGCAGCGGCAATCAGCTGGACGATGATGGTGGCCGGGATTGTCATCGCTGCTGGCGTCTCCGGCGCGTGGCTCGACCCGTTTGGCGAGGCAAGGCTGGCAATTGTCACATCAAGCGTCGCCCTGGTCGCCTTTTGCATAGCGATGCTGGCTTTGCGCGGATTGGAACGCAACAGCCTGCCGGTGACTGGTACGAATTCGCCTGACAAGGCAGCAAGCTTTCCAGAAGTGCTGAAGGAAATCTGGCGGGACGGCAAGGCCCGGCGCTTTACCTATTTCGTCTTCATTTCGATGCTGGCCTACAGCATGCAGGACCTGATCCTTGAGCCCTTTGCCGGACTGCTGTTCAGGATGACGCCGGGTGAATCGACCCAGCTGTCGGGACTTCAGCATAGCGGCATATTGGCGGGCATGCTGGCAACCGGGGTCGGTGGAAGCCTTTACACCAGAAAGTTCGGACAAAATCTGAAACTGTGGATAGTGCTCGGCTGCTTCGGGTCTGCCGTCATGCTGGCAGGCCTGTCGGCCGCTGCCGTCACCGGTGCGGAATGGCCGTTGAAAGCCAATGTATTCGGCCTCGGTCTCGCCAATGGCATCTTCGCCGTGGCCGCGGTTAGCGCGATGCTCGGACTTGCAAGCGATGGCAAAACTTCCGGCGAAGGCGCGCGTATGGGTGTGTGGGGCGCGGCACAGGCAATAGCCTTCGGCGCAGGCGGCCTTATCGGCGCGGTTATTGTCGATCAGTTGCGGGTCCGGATGGGCAGTGACGGAGCGGCATTTCAGGCAGTATTTGCAATAGAGGCAATGATGTTCGTCATCGCGGCTTTAGTCGCCACCGGCACAAGCCTCAGCCGGACCTCGCAAAGCGGAAAGGCAGTTCGGATATGAGCATTCAACCGGAATTCGATGTGATTGTTGTCGGCGGCGGGCCATCGGGGGCGACAGCGGCGCACGACCTGGCCACCGCCGGGCACAAGGTCATGCTGCTCGACAAGGCGGGGCGGATAAAGCCCTGTGGCGGGGCGGTGCCGCCAAGATTGCTGAAGGATTTCGATATCCCGCAATCCTTGCTGGTCGCGCATGCCAGATCGGCACGGATCATCGCGCCGTCGAACAAGAAGGTCGTGATGCCCGTCGGCGACGGCTTTGTGGGCATGGTCGACCGCGATATTTTCGATGAATGGCTCCGCAATCGTGCGGCGGAAAGCGGGGCGACCCGGGTGACCGGCAAGTGCGAGGCAGTCGACGATAGCGACGAAATCGTCACCCTGTCCTACCGCGCCGACCGGCACGCCGAGTTGCAGATTGTTACCGCCCGCGCGGTCATCGGTGCGGATGGTGCGCGGTCGAACGTTGCGGCGCAGTGCCTGAAAAATGCGAGCCGGGTGCCGTGCGTCTTTGCCTATCATGAGGTGGTTGAAGTCCCCGACGAGATCGATGCGGATTATGAGCCGACGCGATGCGACGTCTATTATCAGGGGCATTTGTCACCGGACTTTTATGCGTGGATTTTCCCGCATGGAAAGCAGGCAAGCATCGGTCTTGGCAGTGCGGACAAGGGCTTCCCCTTGCGCGAAACGACGCAGGCCATGCGCGAGCAGACCGGCCTTGCGGGATGGAAAACGATCCGCAAAGAGGGTGCCCCGATCCCGCTGAAGCCGCTGAAACGCTGGGACAATGGCCGCAATGTCGTGGTCGCAGGCGACGCCGCCGGCGTAGTTGCGCCGTCGTCGGGAGAAGGCATTTACTACGCCATGACCGCGGGGCGGATGAGCGCGCAGGCGGTGAGCAAATTCCTTGTCACCCGCGATGCGAGGGCGCTTCGGCTGGCGCGCAAATCCTTCATGAAGGCGCATGGCCGGGTTTTCTGGATTTTGGGGATGATGCAGTTTTTCTGGTATCGCAACGACTGGACCCGCGAGCGTTTCGTCAAGATGTGCGAAGACCCCGATGTGCAGCGCTTGACTTGGGAAGCCTATATGAACAAACAACTGGTCAGGCGCGATCCGATGGCGCATGTCCGGATCTTCTTCAAGGATCTGGGGCATCTGTTCGGGCTGAGGGCAGTGGAGAGATAATATCCTGATATGACCAGAGCCGGATTTTTCCCGATCGTCATTGCAGGTAGTCTGGCGCTTGTTACCGCCATTGTGGGCGGCTCGATCACCGTTCTGGATGACTGGTATTATTCGCTTCAGCAACCCGCCTGGGCGCCGCCGGATTATATGTTCGGTGTCATCTGGACAGCGATTTTTGCGATGATTGCGGTGGCCGGCGTGCTCGCCTGGGAAAAGGCACCGACCCGGCGCGACGTAGAGGTCACGCTAGGGCTGTTCGCGCTAAACGGTTTCCTCAATCTGGGCTGGAGCTTTCTGTTCTTCCGGCTGCAACGGCCCGATATTGCCTTTTACGAGCTTATCGCATTGTGGCTGTCCATATTGGTGCTCATCATTTTTTGCGGCCGGTTCTCGAAATGGTCGGCTATTTTGCTGGTGCCCTATCTGGTCTGGGTGACGACAGCGGGCGTGCTGAACTATCAGGTGGTGCAGCTCAACGGCCCCTTCGGCTGATGGGAGAATTCTTTGCCAGCGGTCACGCGGTCGACGTGGTGCTGGCGGTTTTGGTGGTTGAGGCAATCTGGCTAAAGGCTCGCAATAATGCCTGGGGGGACATTTTGCCCGCGCTTTTGCCCGCTGTGTTGATGATGCTCGCCCTGCGCGCCGCGCTTACCGGGATGGCATGGCCCTTTGTATCGGTCCCGCTAGCGCTTGCATTTCCGGTGCATGTTTACGATCTGCACCGGCGAGGCATGCTGAAGTCTTCGGCCAAATAATTTCCAACACTCGTAACAAAATTTCCTACAGAATGAAGGCGCGCTGAAACGGCGCTTTGGGGAAAGACGGTCGGCGCTGGGTGCGCAAGCGGCGTCGCCATATGGCGTCCGGCTGACGGCGTGTAGTGGATTAAGGCCCGTTCGTTCCGTCAGTCTAAGCTGCGGGCCGCCTTGTATTCGCTCCATTACCGGCAAGGGCAAGGTTCCATTTCCCTAACCGGCTGTCCCCATCAAGGGGCGAAGCTACGCTCATAGGGATTGCATGTCCTTTCGGACTTGCGCGCCCGAGCGCCGACCGTTTGCCATTGGACGGTTCTTCCCCGCCCCGTAGCATCTTCCATCGGCAAACCCGCGTTCATGACCGCAACCTGCCGACGATGCGTAATCTAACCCATATGGTGATTTGTAGGAAAGCATGATCTGCAACAACCCGGCAAGCCATTGTTGTGCAATGACTAAAACTCAGCTTTCGACTGCAGGCACCCGATATTTTATGTCACGCGAAGGCGCGAAGAGCGCGAAGGGATTGTGCAAGCCTGCGCGTAGCGCCTTGTCCAATCGACATTCAAATTTAGACGGCAGTGCCTGTTTTGAATGACCCTTCGGGTCAACGCTGCTTCTTCGCGCCCTTCGCTCCTTCGCGAGCTTCGCGTGGAAATAGCTAAACACAAAAAACCCGGCCGAAACGGCCGGGTTCCTTGATTACCGGTCTCATGCGCCTCTAATATTCAGGTGCATATCCATGTTCGATGGCCCAGAGATACCAGTTGTCGACAACCGTGCCGGTGAGCAATATCCCGATGCCACCGGTCAATGTGCAGAGTACTGCGAACCACCATGCCCAGCGGTGGATCGATTCCATCGTGGCGTTGAAGCCCATCGTCCATCTCCAGAACAACGCCGCGCGTTCGGAGGCGGTGCCGCGATCGGTAATCTGTTCGAGCTCGCGTTCCCCGCCATAGCGACCGACCGCGAGGATGGTCGCGCCGTGCATCGCGAAGAGCAAGGCCGATCCGTAGAGGAAGGCAATCGAGAGCGCGTGGAACGGATTGTAGAACAGGTTCCCATATTGCAGCGAGAAGTTGTTCGTCCATTCAAGATGCGGGAAAATGCCGAATGGCACCGCTTCCGACCAGCTGTCCATGAAGAACGGCCGGATGAAGCCGAGTACCAGATAAAGCCAGATTGCCGAGGCGAAGGCCCATGATACATGCGTCCCCATGCCGAGCGCCCTTGCCCGCCGGAACCCCCTTATCCACCACAGAAGGATGGATGTGGTCAGGCAGAAACCAGCCAAGATCCACCAGCCGCCCTCTGCCAGTGGCACAAACGGAGTCCAGCCATGTTCAGGGCCAGGAGGGTTCAGGCCGAGCCAGAAAAACTGCCGGACAAATTCGAGCGGATCCCAATTGACCGAGGCCAGCATGTTGAGCCCGATAATCTCGATCGCGGCGAAGCCGAACATCAGCGACGCGATGCCGAGCCAGCCGAGATAAATCGGTCCGATCTGAGCCTGACCAAATTTGCCCATCCAATAGCTCCAGCCGGTCATGGTCGAGCGCGGGTCATTGCTGCCTTTCATCGGCATCCCCATTTCGGGGGAATGCACCAGCTGCACTTGGGTGAATATGTTTTGATAGCGTGCCATTTCTTATCCCCTCCTCACGACCAGATCGGAATGTTGCGCCACCATTCCCACCATTCGGGCCAGCCGCCCGCATAAAGTGGCCCGGCGATGATGATGCACACCGCGCTCCAGAACCCGGCGTTCAATGCGAGGAACAGGCCGAGGCGGTGGATGCCGATCGTGCCCACCGAATAACCGATGAAATCGCGGAAGAATGTGTCTTCATATTCGGGCGTCTTGACCGTTTCACCCTTTTTCGGGTTGACCGCCGACAGGATCAGCGCGCCGTGCAATGCCAGCGCAAAGCAGGTGGTGAAGAAGAACGACACCGCGATCATGTGCGCCGGATTGTAGTGGAAGTTCACATATTGATATCCGGTGTTAGAAACCCAGTCCAAATGACTGAAAATTCCATAAGGGAAACCATAGCCCCATGCGCCCATCAGGAACGGGCGGAAGATCACAAGCGTCACATAGGCCAGGATGGCGAAACCGAAGGCAATGGGTACATGATATCCCATCCCCAGCTTTCGGCAGATTTCGACCTCTCTCAGCGCCCAGGATATGAACGAAGCCGTCGCGCACATCGTTATGATTTGCCAGAACCCGCCTTCTTTCAACGGCGCGAGTCCGAGACCATATTTGATATCGGGTGGATTGATCGAGATCAGCCACGGATTCCATGTTGGCCCGAGCGAGGCGGCGTAGAAAATCAACGCAGTTCCCAATATCGCCGTTATCGCGGAAATGACGCCGAAGAAACCGACGTAGAATGGTCCGATCCAGAAATCGAACAGGTCTCCGCCGATCAGCGTCCCTCCCCGGACACGATATTTTCTTTCAAAGCTTAACAGCGACATAGCACGTCCCCTACTGCCACGGGCAGATTTTTAGCCTTACTGCCCCAAGGGCAGACATCCGGAGCCTGTCCGCCGTGACGGCGGGCAACCCTTTCTTTTATTTTGCCTCCCCTGAAGAGGTCCGTGGACGAGCGCCACGAACCTCATTTGGGGCTTGGTTCAGGTCAGCTGGCTGGCGTAGCGGCTGCGTCGGCGGCTGGAGCCGCCGCCGGAGCTGCAACCGGTGCTGCAACTGCTGCAGCCGGTGCCACTGCCGGTCCCTCGATCCAGTTGAAGCGATCAGTGCTCAACAGGATGAAGTGGATCAGCAAAGCCAGAACAAACAGGAATATTGCCAGGGCAACAAGTGTCCTGCGGGGATCGAAGATTAACCAGAGTCTCCACATCATACCGCCTCCTTATGCTAAAAATGTCATGATGGTTGCGCTTGCCAGCTGAGTGGCGTCTTCCAGCATGGCATAGCCATTCACGCTGGGAAGCCATGGCCGCCAGCTCCACACCAAGATATGCGCCACAATGGCGATAATGGTGAAAATGATGAAGCTGCTCACAAACATCTTGTGAAATTCCTTGGCTTCTTCCGGGGTCAGATACGCCCCCGGGCCAAAGCGTTCGTTATCGCTCATATTCCCTTCTCCATATTAGCCCCAATTGAACTGCGTAATGCACCTCTTCCGGGCGGTTGCCTTGCAGCACCCTCTGCTGCCAAGGTTAGTGACATCCGCTTTGCAACGGACGAATGTGTGGAGTGGCTCATACGCCTGCTCCTTCAAGCATGGTTGCCGCCAGACGGTCGGCAGAAACATGATCCTCGCCAGCGCGCCGGGCGCTGCGTTCGGCGGCATCGCGCAAATTTTTGGCGGCGGAAATGCGCACCAGAACGGGCTGCGCCTCGACAATCGCGTCGAGCTTGGTCTTGGCATCGCGGTCCCAGCGCAGCGTGGCCTCGCGCCGGGCGGGAGTGGCCGCGCCCGCATCCATCTGAGTAGACAGCGGGAGGATATGGAAAAGCGCGTCAAAAAGCGCGTTGCACACTTCCTGGACCAGATAGGTTGCGCCCGAATATCCCATATAGGGGGTGCCGGTGTGGCGGCGGATGGCGGCACCGGGGAAGCTCGCCGGAATGAAAATCCCGCGCGCGCCGGTTTCGGCCATATACATGCGTTCGTTGTAGCTGCCGAAGATCACCAGCGGCGGGTTGCTTGCGATCATCTCGCGGACATTGTGATTGTCGGTCTTGACCCCTGCCGTCCGGCCCACGGCAAAATTGCAGGGCAGGCCCATATCGTCTTCGAGGAATTTGCGGATGCCGCGCGCGTAAGTTTCATTGGCGACAATGCCGAAACTCGCGGTGCCGAAGAAATCCTGCGTCACCGAGCGCCACAGATCCCAAAGCGGCTTGATTGTCGTGTGCTTTTCTTTTTCGATGAACGGTTCGGGGTCGAGGCCCGCCATTTCGCCGAGCTGGCGCAGGAACTTGGTTGTCGAGTCCAGCCCGATGGGTGCCTGCAAGTAAGGCCGCTCCAACAGCTCGCACAGGTTGCGCCCGAATTCACGGTACATGCAGACATTGACCGACGCGTGCGCGAGTTTGTGAATATCGGCGAGGTGGCTGCCGAGCGGGAAGACCATATTGACCTCTGCGCCGATGCCTTCAATCAACCGCCGGATTTCGGCGAGGTCGCTGGGCATGTTGAACATGCCGTATGACGGCCCGATGATGTTGACCTTGGGCTTTTCACCTTCCTTCAAAATCGACGGTGCGTGCACCTTCTTTGGACCGAATTCGGTCCATAGCCAGGACAATGCGCGGTCTTCGGACTGCCACTGATCCTCGTCAATCGTGCGCGGCAGGAAGCGTTTGATGTTGGTGCCTTCGGGCGTGACGCCGCCGCCGATCATTTCGGCGATGGAGCCGGTGACAACCACTGCCGGCAGATCAGGATCGAGCGACTTCCACGCGCGCTTCATCGCGGCTTCTGTGCCCGTCTTGCCGAGTTCTTCCTCGCCAAGTCCTGTGACGACAATCGGCAATTCGTGTGGCGGCAGGCCGTCGGTATAATGGAGGACCGAGGTCACCGGCAGATTCTCGCAGCCCACCGGTCCGTCGATAATGACCTGCAGGCCCTTGACCGCGGTGAACGCGTAAACCGCGCCCCAATAGCCGCCCGCGCGATCATGATCGAGGATCAGCGTCATGAGCCTATGGCCTCCGCGGCCTTTGCCGCCAAGGCGTTTTGCGCGGCATATTTGGCCTTGAACTTGGGCTGATCGACTGGCGTGTCTTCCCAGATGCCGGCGGTATGGCCGGTGCCGACGCCTTCGAAAAATTCCTGCATCTTGTCGAAGCGAGCCTTGTTGCCAATCGCGCCATTGACGACCTGCGCCAGGCTTCCAGCTCCTGCCGGGCCCATCAAAGGCCGCGCGGAAATCAGGTTGGTGAAATACAGCGCCGGTATCGCCTTGGCCTTGGCGTGCTGGACAACGGGCGTGGTGCCGATGGCAAGATCAGGGCCGAACTCCTCGACCGCCGCGATATCGGCCTCGAGGCTGGCGCGGTAATTGACGCGCACGCCTTTGGCTTCGAGCCATTCACGGTCGGGATCCGACCATTTGGTTTTTGGGCAGGCAGTACCGACATAGGGCACATCCGCGCCGCTTTCGATGAGCAGCCGCGCGACCAACAGTTCCGATCCCTCATAGCCTGACACCGTGATCCGGCCATTGACAGGTTTGGCTTTCAGTGCGCCGTCGATAGCGGGCAGAACGGCATTTTGGGCGGCGGCAATCTGGTCAGCACTGGCACCCGTTGCTTCGCCAATTGCCTTGAGCCAGGCCGCCGTGCCGTCGCGTCCGACCGGGGCCGAGCCGACAACCTTGCGGCCAGCCGCTTCGAACTCGCGAACGCTGGCGGTGTAAAAGGGATGGATCGCCGCGATCACCGCGCCGTCCAGTGCAGCATATAGCTCACGCCACTCGCGCGTCGGGACGACCGGCCCCGCGGCAAGACCCAACGGCTCAAGCATATGGCCGATGCCCATCGGATCGGCGGGAAACATTTCGCCAAGCAATGTCACCGTCGGTTTGTCGGCCAAGGCGGTCGGCGCTGCCACCGGCCCCTGCTCCGCCTCCTGCCGTGCATATTGCAGCATGGCTCCGGCAAGAACGTCTTTGGCTTCGGCATGGGTTGGAATGCCGAAGCCCGGCACATCGATGCCGATCACGCGGACACCGTTGATCGAGTCGGGCAAAAGCCGCAAGGGCACCCCGCTCGCGGTCGGCACACACAGATTGGTGACGACGATGGTGTCATATTTTTCAGGGTCGGCCATCTGTTCGACCGCTTCCTTGATGTCCTCGAACAGCTTGCCGGTGACGAGCGTTTCCGAACTGAAGGGGACATAGCCCACGCTGCGCCGCGCGCCGTAGAAATGGCTGGTGAAGGTGAGGCCGTAAACGCAACACGCCGAACCTGACAGGATCGTCGCTGTGCGCCGCATGCGAAGACCGACGCGCAAGCTGCCGAAAGCGGGGCACATCGATTGCGGCTGGTCATGCGGGCCCACCGGATAATCGGCGGCATACTGGTCGAGGATTTCGGTCTTCCCAGCTTTTTTCGCGGCATCGCGCATGGTGTCTTTTGACGAGCAACCGCCAGTGTCAGCAAGGTCGATGCGATCACGCGCACGATCCTTTGTTGGCAGGGCGACAGCTTCAGTCACGCATCACACCTCATCATAAATCACCTCGAGCGAAGGTTTCGTCTCGTAAGTCCCGCCGCGCATGTCGGCCTGAGTCGCTGGATAAAGCGTGAAATCGGCACCGGTTATGTCCGCACTGAACAGACCGAGCAGTCCGTCCTGGTCGAGCGGTGTCGGACGCAAAGGCGGCGCCTCTGCGACATTGATCGCCAGTTCCTCGAACAGCGAAGCCCATTGGCCGCCGGGCTTGCCGATAATCTGGTAGTTGGCCGACTTCTTGCGAATATCTTCGTTTGCAGGGATCGCGGTCAGCACGGGGATACCGACAGCTTCCGCAAAAGCATTGGCCTCGCCCGTTCCATCATCCTTGTTGAGGATCATGCCCGCGACGCCGACATTGCCGCCCATTTTGCGGAAATATTCGACCGCCTTGCAGACATTGTTCGCGACATAAAGCGACTGCAGGTCATTCGAGGCAACGACGATCACCTTTTGGCACATGTCGCGTGCAATCGGCAGGCCGAAGCCGCCGCAGACCACGTCGCCGAGGAAATCGAGCAGGACATAATCGAAGCCCCATTCGTGGAAACCCAATTTCTCCAGCGTCTCGAACCCGTGGATGATCCCGCGTCCGCCGCAACCGCGGCCGACTTCGGGTCCGCCGAGTTCCATCGCGAACACACCGTCACGCTGGAAGCAGACATCCTCGATACCGATTTCTTCTCCGGCCAGTTTTTTGGCCGATGAGGTTTCGATGATCGTCGGGGTCGATTTGCCGCCGAACAAAAGACTGGTGGTATCCGATTTGGGATCGCAGCCGATCAGCAGCACGCGCTTGCCCTGCTGCGCCATCATGTAGGACAGGTTGGCCAGTGCGAAGCTCTTGCCCGAGCCGCCCTTGCCATAAATCGCGATAATCTGCGTTTCTTTCTTCACCTCGCCGGTCGGAACCGGATCGGGTTCGATTGCTGCCTCCTGTCGGAGGGCATCTATGTCCAGCATAGTCATTCGCAGTCTCTCCAATCGAGTACCATTTTCAGGCAATCCGGGTTTTCAAAGGCTTTGGGGTAGGCGATTGCCGCCGCGCTCGCCGGTTCGATGTCGGAAATCAGCCCCGACAGATCGAGCGCGCCCGTTTCGATGAGCGCATGTACCGACTGCAAATCTTCGGGCTGCCATTCGGCGGCGATGCGGATTCGTGCCTCGCGCTGGAAGGCAGGGGGAAAGGCAAAGCTTACGGCCTCGCTGTAGAAGCCGGCGAGCACAAGCTCTCCGCCCTTGGCCAGCCGACCGATGAAGGTGTTCAGTGACGAGGCATCCCCGCTAACATCATAGATATGTTTGTAATCGTGGCGATCATCATCGTCGGGATGAACGACCTTGTAGCCGCTCGCGCCGTCTTTACGTGCAGGGCTGGTTTCCCATACCATGGGCGCTGGCACACCTGCGGCAACCGTAAGCCGCGCCAAAAGGCGGCCCAATATTCCGTGGCCGACGATCAGCTGAGGCGGCTCACCATGGCAAATGGCATGAAGCGCTGTCGCTGCCAGTGCATATAATATGCCCTGCTCTGCCAGCTTTTCCTCGACGGGCATTGCGCGGGCCGATGGGACGACGACCCGACGCGATGCACCGCCGAAAAGCCCGCGCGCGTCTTGATAGCAATTCGCGCCGGGGACGAAGACCCACTCACCGACCCGGACTTGATGATCGGGGCCTGCATCGATGATACGTCCGACCGATTCGTAGCCGGGAACAAGCGGATAACCCATACCCGGAAAGCTTGGCATTTGTCCGGTCCAGAGAAGCTTTTCGGTGCCGGTGCTGATCCCGCTATAGTGGATTTCGACCAAGACATCGCCCGGCTCAACGGCCTTCAATGCGGTCTTGCGCATTTCCAGACGACCCGGAGCGTCGAATATGACTGCTGGACTAAACAAACGTCCACGTCCTCCTCTCGGTCTCCTACTCCGCCATGCAGATAGAGACTCTATAAGGTGTCAGATTATCTCAACACTTTTAAATGTCAAATTATTTGGACAGTTTGAGTGTCACCTCATCGCGACGATGGCATCGGCAATGATCGGCAGGTCGGTTTTCACATCTTTCACGCTAGAAAAGCCTGCACTTTCCAGCATGGAGTGGATTTCAAGCGCCGTCCTCGGCCGGCCCGACCCCATCGCCCATAAATATAGACCGAAATAGGCGTCACCCATCCGTTCGGCCGAAACTGCGCCCGCCATCGGCTCGATAATCAGCAGCCTTCCATCTGGCGGCAGCGCTAGATGAATCTTCGCCAAAAGTGCCTGCGCCACATCATCGTCATGATCGTGGAGGATGCGGGTCAGGGTGATCAGGTCATAGCCTGTCGGCACATCTGCTTCGCGGAAGCTGCCGGGATGAAGGGTTGCGACGGCGGTGTCCGCGCCTGCCAAAACCTCCGGAAGATCGAATATGCCAAACGCCAATCGGGGCGCGACCGACGCGACCGCCCGGACGAATGCGCCCGTACCCCCGCCAATGTCGAGCATTTTGCGATGCCGCGAAAAGTCGTAGGCGTCGATAATCTGCTGTGCGACCATCGGCTGCGTGGCCGCCATCAGCGCCGAATAGCTTTGGTGGCCATCATTTTCTTGCTGTCGCGATGCATAGGTCCAGAAGGCGGATAGCATGGTCTCCTTCCGCCTTCCCCGGCCGAGAAGGGCAAGCGGGTCGGCCAGATCCTGATACAGCAGCCGGTGGTGCCGGATCATTGCCATGGCCCCCGGATTCGCCGAGAGCGCGGCACCCTGTTCGCCTAGCGTCCAGATTCCGGCCTGGGGCGACTCGACAAGTTCAAGTGCCTGGGCGGCGCGAAGCAGCCTGTCGGTGGCGTGGGGTTTCAGGTCCAGAAACCCGACCACATCGTCGAAGCCACGGGGCTGATCTTTCAGATAATCGATCAGTTCCGATTCGACCGTGGCGGCGAGTATCTGCGAATAGACAAAGCCTGCCACAAGGTCGAACTGAGCCGCCGCGCGACGGCGCGCTATGCGCCGGATAACCGGTGTGCGTGATGCCCATTTCTGGAACCGCGCACTGCCCAGGACAGCATTGCGCCACATCACCCAGCGGGTGCGCCATGTTAGTCTGTCTGTATCAATGGACATATTTATTTGTCCATTTGATTGGACTTCTGATAGCCTGTGGTCAATCGAAACTGCGTTCCCTGGGAGCACGGGTCATGGAGGAGGTGGGTCAGACGGTCGTAATAGGTGCCGGAATCGGCGGCCTGACCTGCGCCCTGTTGCTTGCTGCCCGTGGCAAAAAAGTGGTCGTGGTCGAGAAGGAAGCGAATGCGGGCGGCAAGGCGCGGCAGCTCGACGTCGATGGTGCCCTTATCGATGCCGGACCCACCGTTTTCACCATGCGCACCATGTTCGATTCGATTTTTGCGGAAGCGGGGGTGGATATCGACGACCATCTGACGCTGCGCAAAGCCGATCTGCTGGCACGGCACGCGTGGGACAGCGAGCATCGACTTGATCTATATGCCGATTTCGAACGAAGCTGCGACGCGGTGGGTGCTTTTGCCGGTGCAAAGGCCGAGCGTGGTTTTCGCAGCTTTTCAAAAGAGGCCAAGCGGATCTTCGATATTCTCGACAAGCCGTTCCTGCGCGATTCGAAATGTTACCCGCCTGAATTGATGTGGCGGATCGGACTTTGGCGGGTGAAGGCGCTGATCGATATCCGGCCCTATGAAAGCCTGTGGAAGGTGCTGAAGGAGCATTTCGACGATCCGCGGCTGCTGCAATTGTTCGGGCGATACACCACCTATTGCGGATCATCGCCTTTCCAGACACCCGCCACGCTGATGCTGATATCGCATGTCGAACAGCAGGGCGTGTGGGCGATAGACGGCGGCATGAACGCCCTCGTCGCCGCGCTCGAGAAACTGACGCAACGAAAAGGGGTGGTTTTTCATTACCGCCAGCGGGTGACCGGCATTTCCCAGAAAGGCCGGCGCGTAACCGGGGTCGATCTGGCCGATGGCAACCACCTGCCCGCAAGGCAGGTCGTATTCAACGGCGATCCGGCGGCGCTTGCCGAAGGTTTGCTCGGAAAGGGAGTCACAGCAGCGACGCGGCGGGTGCCGGAAAAGGCCCGGTCGCTGTCGGCGATGGTGTGGCTGGCCAAAACCCGCAGCAAGGGGTTCGATCTCGATCATCACAATGTGTTTTTCGGACCCGATTATGAGCACGAGTTTCGCGACATCGCAAATGGCGCACCGCCAGCCCAGCCAACCGCCTATGTCTGCGCGCTCGACCGTGCGAATGGGCAGCCAACGGGTCCGGAGCGCCTGCAGATCATCGTCAATGCACCTGCCAATGGCGACCGCAAAATCTATACTGAGAGGGAGAAGGTGCAATGCACGGCGAACATGCTGGAACGCTTGAGGAGCTGCGGGCTGGAGCTGGACTCGCCCTTGACCCACCGGCTGGTGACGCCGGACGACTTCGCGACGCTCTTCCCGGCGACGGGTGGGGCCCTTTATGGACGGGCCTCGCACGGGTGGGCGGCAAGCTTCCTCCGGCCCGGCAGCCGGACAGCGATCCGTGGGCTTTACTTGGCGGGCGGGGCGACGCATCCTGGCGCGGGCGTGCCGATGGCCGCCTTGTCGGGGAGATTGGCGAGCGAAGCCGTGCTGTCCGACCTTGGTTCGACGCGGCTGTACCACCGCAAGGCTATCGCTGGTGGTATGTCGACGCGCTCAGCGATGACGGAAGCTGCGGGCTGACGATAATCGGGTTTATCGGCAGCGTCTTTTCGCCCTATTATAAAAAATCCGGGCGCAACATCCCAATCGACCACAGCTGCCTCAACATAGCGCTCTACGGCAAGGGTGCGCGCTGGGTGATGACCGAACGCGGTGCGGATGGCACGCGGCAGGAGCGTGACACACTCTGCATCGGACCGAGCGCCATGCGCTGGGACAAGGACCGCCTGATCATCGACATCGAGGAACGCGATATCCGCTTGGGCATTCCGTGGCGGCGGCGGGTGAAGGGCCAGATCATCCTGCACCCCGAGATGATCAACGAACGCAGCTTCAAACTCGACCCCGCCGGCCGCCATTGCTGGCAAGCCATCGCCCCGCGCGCGCGGATCGAGGTGAAGATGCAGCAGCCCGACATCGCGTGGAATGGCAGCGGCTATCTCGACAGCAATCATGGCAGCGAACCGATCGAGGACGGCTTCCAAAGCTGGCACTGGTCCCGCGCGCATGTCGGCAAGCAGGTCGCCGTCATCTACGAAGGCAAGCGCCGCGACGGCAGCCATTTCGGCAGTGCGCTGCGTTTTGGCACCGATGGCGTGCCGCAGGAAGTCGAATTGCCGCTGGTCGCGCCGCTGCCGCGAACATGGTGGGCGATGGAACGCCAGACGCGCGCCGACCGCGGTTGTGCCTCGGTGATCAAAACGTGGGAGGATTCGCCCTTTTACGCCAGGACGGCGCTATCGGCCCGGCTGTGGGGTGAACCGGTGGTGGCGATACAGGAGAGCATTTCTTTGGACCGCCTGGTCAACCCGGTGGTGCAGTTCATGCTGCCGTATAAAATGCCGAGGGAGGTTTAGTCAGCGTCACTGCTATCCTTCGCCGCCTTTTCCTTGTCCTTGGCAATCTCGCGGTTGATTGACCATAATTGCCAGAAGCCCAGACCGAGCGCGACGACGCCGACGAAGACTATTTCTATCCAACCCAGATTGTCGAATGCGCCCTGTTCCATGGTGGTTCTCCTACTTATGGCGACCAAAAACCGTAGCCCTGAGCCGACAGCGCATCGCGCTGGCGAAAAGTCGAAGGGCGCCTCTCAGGTGTAGCGCTACACCGGATAGGCGCCCTTCGACGGGCGCAGTCGCTTTGCGACTGCTGCTCAGGGCTACGGTATTTTTTTGGCCTGCGCTTTTGAACATTAGGTATTTGCTTTCCCTTGCGCAAATTCCGTGATGATTTTCGCAGCCTGCGCCGAGTCTTCTTCGTGCGCCAGATGGCCCAGGGCCGCCATCTCCTGCGTCTCGCAACCTGGGATCAAAGCCACCGCCTGCATCACAGCCGCTTTGGGGATGGCGGCGTCCTTGGCGGCGCTGACCAGCAGGACGCGTGGCGTCAAATTGCTCAGCCTTGCCCCCAAGCCTTCAAGCTGCCAGTTCGCCATCATCCGGATCGCGCCGTCGCAATGGCCCGATTTGCTGAACAGGCGAGTGTAATATCTCTCGCCCGCAGCATCGATCTTGGAATCCGTCGAGCGCGCGAGGAATTTCGCGGTCTGGCCCGGTGCCTGCGCCATGCGCGAAAAGATGATCGCCACGAAAGGGTTGGTGAAGAGCATTTTGGCGAGGCTTGGAAATATCTTTGCGGCGAGGCCGGGAAAAGGCATCAGCGCAGGGGTGAAACCGATGAGTGGCATATGCCACTTGCGATCAAGCAAAAGTTGTGCGGCGATGGCGACGCCGGCGCTGTGGCCAACGATAAGGTCCGGCTTGAGTTCCAACGTGTCGAGCAGCGCGGCCACCGATGCCGCCATGCCGTCAAGTGTCGGCCTTCTTCCGGTGCCCTTTGTGAAGCCGTGGCCGGGAAGGTCCATGGCAACAACGCGGTAATGTCCGGCCAACAACGGCATCAGGTCGCGCCAGCTGTGCGTCGCTGCGCCGGTGCCGTGGAGGAGGAGGCAGACAGGACCGTCGCCCATCATCTGCACATGCCATTCATAGCCGCCTGCGCGCACAAAGCTACTCGCGTGCGCGTTCGGCCAGTCCTGGCCGTCGGTTGCCCAGTCGGGGTAGCGGCTCACAGGCTTTCGATGGCCGCGACCATCGCCGCGCTTCGTGCTTGCGGCAATGGCAGGTAACGTCCGCCGAGCGCGTCGGCCAGTTCCGCTGCCTCGGCGCGCGGGCGGGGCGAGATGTCGATGACGATGCTGGCAAGACCCAGTGCCGCAAATCCTTTTGCTGCGCTGCCAGTCTCGGCCGCCGCCGCCTCTCGGTTTGCGCTGCCGTCGAGCGCCACATTGCCCTTGCCGTCGGTCAGCACAGCGATTGTCGGCGTTTGTCCGCGTTTCAGCGCTGCCTCCGCCATGTGCCGCGCAGCGAGCAAGCCCGCCGCCAATGGCGTGCCCCCTCCCCCCGGCAGGGCGGCCAGCGCACGCCGCGCGCGGGTGAGCGACCGCGTCGGGGGCAGCAATATCTCGGCGCCTGCTTGCCGGAACGCGATCAGCGCGACCTGGCTGCGTTTGACATAGGCCTGCGCCAGCATCATCTCGACCGCTCCCTTCGCCTCGGCCAGCCGCGACAGCGCCGATGAGCCCGAGGCATCGACGGCGAAGATCGTGAGGCTTTCGCTGCGCTGTTCAAAATGGCGAACGCGCAGGTCGGATTTGCGGATGTGGATTTTGCGCTTGTCGTCGGCATGCGCGGCTTGTCGGCGGATATTCTGCCAGGGCGCGGCGGCGCGCAGACTGTCGATCAGCGACAGGCGCTTGCCATTGCCCGGAACGCCGGGGCGGCTTCCGAGCGGTCGCCCGCGCATTGCCGATTTCTGTTTCTGTCCGGCGCGTCCGGCCTGCCCCTTGCCGCCGCGCAGCGCCCTGCCCTCTAGCTGGTCGAGGATATTCTGGGGGATTGCAGCGGCGGCTGCCTCAAGCAGGATATCATCAAGGTCGAGGTCCTCTATATTGCGGTTGTCATTGCTCTCGTTTGTTTCATTGTCTCGGGGCGGGCTGTCCTCCGGCTCCGGCGGCGGAGGTTCCAACTGCGGAATCTGTGTCGCGCGCGGGGCGAGAACCAGCCGGACGGCAGCGGCAAGGTCATCATCAATCGCATGACTCCGGCCGTGCAGCGCCGCGTGGGCGCGCGCGGCGGTCTGCGTAAAGTTCATGGGTCGCACCGATGCTATCCCCAGGGCAGTAGAGGTCACGGCAATGGCATGAAGCTGGGCGTCGTCCAACGGCTTGACCTTGGCGAGCGGCTTCGCCTTGGGCCAATCACGCAGGATTAACGCTCGCAGCGCAGAAACATCGCAGTGGAACGCCACGCGCTCGGTCAACACCGCAGGCGGCGCTTCGTCCGGCTCGTGACCGTCGTCGAGCAAGATCGCCGCCAAATCGCCGCCGTCGATGGCTTGCGCGACATGCGCTGCAACATTGGCCGCGACGCGTTCTGCCATGGGCATGATTACCGCGCCGCCTGCCGCGCTATCGAGCAGGCCGGAACGCAACACGCCCTGGCCCGCCGCCAATGTAGCTGCCAGATCCAGTCCGCCAAGCAATCGCTCGCTGTCAACATTGGAGGGAATTTTCACCACCGGGCCGAATTTACCGACCCCGTCTGTTGCAAAGCCGATCATCTCATCGCGCACCGGTCCTTCGCCGCGAAGCACGATGCCACCAAACAATGCTGGATTGCAAACGAAGAGGTGAAGAGCAAGCGCCGCGTCATCGATGACGGCGGCTTCGGTCATCCAAACAGTTCCTCCAGCGCGCGCTCGATCCGCGTCGTCGAGCCCGTTTCGTCCAGCACATTGCGGCGCAGGCGGTGGCGCAGCGCGAGGGGTGCGATTCTTTTCAGATGCTTGCGCGTGACTTGCTTCTTGCCGTCGAGCGCGGCCAGCGCACGGCTGCCGCGCATCAGCGTCAGCTCGCCGCGAAGTCCGTCGGCGCCAACGGCCTTGCACAGGCTTGCCATATCCTCGAAGATCGACTCCGGCGTTTCGACCTTGGGCAAGGCGGCCTTTGCTTTGGCAATCCGCTTCAATACCTTGCCGTCTTCGTCCGCCCATGCTGCCGCGAAACCCCGACCATCGCGCTCATTTTCGTCGCAGCGTTTCATGATCTCGACACGGTCTGAGATGTCATCCGGCGTACGCACCTCGACCGACAGCCCGAAGCGGTCGAGCAGTTGCGGGCGAAGCTCGCCCTCTTCGGGATTACCGCTGCCAATCAAGACAAAGCGCGCCGGATGGCGGATCGAAAGGCCATCGCGCTCGACCAGATTTTCGCCCGACGCCGCGACATCGAGCAGAAGGTCGACGACATGGTCCTCCAGCAGGTTGATCTCGTCGATATAGAGAAAGCCGCGATGGGCCTTTGCCAGCAAGCCGGGCTCAAAATGCTTTTCACCGGCGCCTAGTGCGCGTTCCAGATCAAGTGTACCCAATACCCGATCCTCGGTAGACCCGAGTGGAAGGTCGACAAAGGGAACGGGCGCCTTGACCTTGCGAATTTTCTGCCCGGCCACATAATCCGGACTGGCCTCGATCTGATCCGGCGCACTGTTGAAGCGGCAACCGTCAACCACCATTATCGGAGGTAAAGTAGCGGCCAGCGCGCGTGCCGCAGTGGACTTGCCCGTTCCGCGATCCCCGAAAATCATCACGCCACCGATGCGTGCATCGACCGCCGCGATCAGCAGCGCCTGCTTCATTTCGTCCTGACCGACAATCGCGCTGAAAGGAAAGCTGCCCATCGCGCTTAGCTAACACACAAAACCGCAACGGCAAGATGTTGTATTCAAAGCGCAGCTTGTGGGTTGACGCGATAGCAGGTTTCGCCGCATGCGCGGGCCATGCGTTTCTTCTCCGACAATGCCGCGCCGGTGCACCCCAAGATCATGCAGGCGATTGTCGATGCCAATCAGGTCGACACGGCCTATGACGGCGACCGCTTGAGCATGCAGCTTGACGCGCGCTTTGGCGAACTGTTCGGCTGCGACGTTGCGGTGCTGTGGGTCGCCACCGGAACGGCAGCCAACTGCCTTGCCCTGACCTCGCTCTGCCAACCGCATCAGGGCATTGTCTGTCACCGCGAAGCGCATATTGAGGTCGACGAATGCGGCGCGCCCGGTTTCTATACGGGCGGCGCGAAGCTGATGCTGGTCGAGGGCGAAGGGGCCAAGGTTTCGCCCGCCACCGTGACGGCGCTGCTCGGCACCATTCGCGACGATGTGCATCAGGTGCAGGCGGCGGCACTATCAATTACCAATGCGACCGAATATGGACTGATTTACACGCCGGACGAGGTGGAGGCACTGTCCGCGCTGTGTCGGCAGCACGGGCTTGGCCTGCACATGGATGGCGCGCGCTTTGCCAACGCGGTTGCTTCCTTGAATTGCCACCCGGCGGATTTAACGGTGCGGGCTGGCATCGACGTCCTGAGTTTTGGCTTTGCCAAAAACGGCGGAATGGGCGCGGAGGCTTTGGTCTATTTCAATCCTGCGCACGCCGATGCCGCCCGCTATCGCCGCAAGCGCGCAGGCCATTTGCAGTCGAAGGGCCGGTTTCTCGCCGCGCAATTGCTGGCGATGCTCGAGGATGGTTTGTGGTTGGACAATGCGCGCGCGGCAAACGCGGCGGCGCAGATTATCGCCGAAGCCGCGCCCCAACGGTTGATGCACAGGGTACAGGCGAACGAGATTTTCATTCGCCTCACCGCCGCCGAAGCAGCATCGCTCCGCAGCCAAGGCTACGACTTTTATGATTGGGGTGAAGGCGCGACGCGCCTTGTCACCAGCTGGCATCACCGCATTGAAGACGTCAAGCCCCTTGCCGCAGCGATCGCGGCGCTGTGAACCGCTCCGATCCCTTGCATACCCCTGAGCCGGGGTTGCTGGCACCGCGCGTGCTGATCCCGTTTCTGGTCGTATCGCTCATCTGGGGATCGACCTGGCTCGTCATTCGCGATCAGCTGGCCGTGGTTCCGGCCGGCTGGTCGGTGACTTACCGCTTCGCCATCGCGGCGGTCGGCATGTTCCTGCTGACTGCGATCATGCGGCAACCACTGAAGATCGACCGGCAGATGATGCTTTGGACGATGTTGCTCGGCCTGCTGCAATTCTCGCTGAATTTCAATTTCGTCTATGCCGCCGAGCATCATATCACTTCCGGTCTGGTGGCAGTTGTATTCGCGCTCCTGATCGTGCCCAATGCGATCCTGGGCAAATGGTGGCTTGGACGGCAGATCGGTGGTGGATTCATTGCCGGTTCGGCAATCGCGGCGGTCGGGGTAACCTGCCTGATGCTGCGCGAATATCGCGTGGCGCCGGTGGGCGGAACGGAGGTGCTGATCGGCCTCGGCTTGACATTCTGCGGCGTCATCAGCGCCTCGATTTCCAACGTGCTTCAGGTCGTGCCGAAGGTTGCGCGTTTTCCCACCGTCACCATATTGTCCTGGTCAATGCTCTGGGGAACGGTGGCGAATGCAGCATTGGCATTCGTGATGGCAGGGCCGCCGACATTCGATCCACGCCCGGCCTATCTCGGCGGGGTGCTCTATCTCGGGATTATCGGCTCGGTGGTGACCTTTCCGCTATACTTCAACCTGATCCGCAGCATCGGCCCGGGAAAGGCGGCCTATACCGGCGTGCTGATCCCAGTGATCGCCATGCTTCTGTCGACATTGTTCGAAGGCTATCGCTGGTCGTCGCTTGCCCTGGCAGGTGCGATATTGGCGATCATCGGCCTGCTGGTCGCGATGCGGACCCGCAAAGCTTAAGACTCGCCAAGTAAAAAGAAGAGCGTTAGGCTGGCTCTCCATAATCTAGGGGAGAGAGACATGGAGCAGCTGAGCGGGCAGGACGCGAGTTTCGTTTATCTGGAAACCCCGACAAGCCCGATGCATATCGGCTCGGTCGGAATCTACGATCCTTCCACTGCGCCCGACGGCTTTGTCCGCTTCAAGGATATCCTTGCCCATATCGAGAGCCGTTTGGATAAGGCGCGCAGCTTCAGGCAGAAACTGGTTCGGGTTCCTTTCGATCTCGACCATCCGTACTGGATCGACGATCCAAATTTCGACCTGGAATATCATGTCCGCCATATCGCACTGCCCAAGCCCGGTGACTGGCGGCAGTTGTGCATCCAGGTCGCCCGGCTGCACGCCAGGGGCATGGACCTGTCCAAACCGTTGTGGGAATTCAATGTGGTCGAGGGGCTGGACAACATTCCCGGCATCCCGAAGGGTAGCTTTGCGCTGGTTGCCAAGGTGCACCATGCCGCCATCGACGGGATGTCGGGCGTAGAATTGTCGGCCGCCGTTCATGATATCGAGCCGAAACCGGTGGAACGTGCCGCGAAGTCGAGCTGGAAAGGCGAGAATGAGCCCGCGATCACCGAAATGCTGATGCGCACCTGGCTCAATTCTGTCACGCAACCGGTGAAATTCGCCAAGACATTGGCGAACACCGTGCCCGGCGCGGCCCGTCTGATCAGCCAGGTTGCCGGAGGCGATGTGTCGCTGAAAGGTGCAAAGATGGCGCCTCAGACGCTGTTCAACGGTAAGGTAACATCGCATCGCGTCTTCGATGGTGCCGCCTTCCAGCTATCCGATGTGCGCGCAATCAAGGAACGGCTGGATGGCGCGACGGTGAATGATGTCATCCTGACCATCATCGGCGGCGGCCTGCGCAAATATCTGTTGTCGCGAAAGAACCTGCCGAAGGAAAGCTTGCAGGTGATGGCCCCCATTTCCGTCCGTGCGGAGGGCGAAAAGGAAGCGTTGGGCAATCTGGTATCCGCGATGATCGTGCAGATCGGCACGCATATCGAGGATCCCATGGAACGGCTCGCCTGGGTGCGCAAACAGGCGCAGAATAGCAAGGCGATGACCAACGCGGTCGGTGCGCGCACCCTGACCGACTATAGCCAGTTTCTTCCGTCCGCCCTGGCCGGACTTGGCGCACGGCTGTACACGCGGCTGGGCGTATCGAACCTGCACTCGCCCGTGTTCAACTGCGTTGCCACCAACGTTCCGGGGCCGCGCATCCCGCTCTATTTCGCCGGAGCCAAGCTGGTGCGGCAGATGGGCATGGGTCCGGTTTTTGACGGCATGGGTCTAATCAATACAATTTACAGCTATGGCCCTGAAATCGCGATTTCATTTACCAGCGACCGCGAAATGATGCCCGATCCGGCAAACTATGCGCAGGCGCTTAGGGATTCATTCGAAGAATTGCTGAATGCCAAGCCAAAAGCGGCGGCGGTGGCAAAGAAGGCGGAGGCAGAACCGAAAGCGACCGCCAAGAAAGCACCGGCCAAAAAGGCAGTTTCCAAAAAATCAGCGGCGAAAAAGCCAAAGGCGATGTGATCAATGCCCCGAGGACGGGTAAACCAGCGTCCGCGCGCCCGTCCGTTCGAAAGGTTTCCAGCCATTTTCAGGCAGCGCCAACCGGTCGGCAATCGCCCACATCACTGCGGGGTTAGCGCCCAGCCCGCAATGGCTGCCGCGCACCTCGATATTGTCGGTGGTTTTTGCCTTGGGCTCACGCGAATTCTGCCAAGCAACGATGCCGTCATTTTTTGAGAAGATCGCTGTTGAGGGAACAGGCGGCACATTATGCCCTTCGGCCATCTGTTCGGCGATCTTTGGATCGTCGATTTTCTGCCCGTTGATATATTGATAGGCGCGCCAGGCGTTGGTCGATTTCGGGCTGCCCGTAATCGGCGAACCCAGCGAAATGACCTGCCGCACCAGATCGGGTCGGCGCCGAGAGAGCATACGCGCGAACGCGCCGCCGAGCGACCAGCCGACAAGGCTTACCTTTTTGCCGGTTTTGGCATGAATTTCATCAAGACGGGCAATCATCTTTTCGCCCTCCGGACCGATTACCCGTTGGCCCAGATTGCGCCCCAAATCCCATTGATACGGGTCATAGCCAAGCTTATCAAGATAACGGAACAGCGGCTTCATCGACGTTTCGCCCGCCATGAAACCGGGCAACAACATAACGGGATGGCCGTCGCCCTTTGGCGCTTGCAGTAAAAACGGTGCGGCCCAGGGGAGCGAACCTACCTCCATCAATGCTCGTGGCAGTTCCGTCAGCAACAGTGCAAGTGAAGGCGCATTCCGGCCCGAATGCTCGGCGGCGATAGATGCCAAATCCCGTCTCCCGAAAACAATAAAATGCCGGTCTGTCGCCGAACTTAACCGAGAGGCTAGGCCCGATGTTCCGAATCCGTCAATCGCTTCTTTTGCTTTCCGTTACGGAAATCGCAGCAAGCCCTTGTTTGTAATCGGAATAAGTTGGTTTCCAGTTTAGCAATCGTTTGGCTTTTCGGTTCGAAACCCGGCGATTTTCGGCATAGAATGCACGCGCCATGGGCGAAAGGCCAGCTTCGTCGATGGATTGCAGCGGCGGCCATTCGCGGCCCATAAGCCCGCAAGTATGCTCGATAACCGCATTTTGCGAGGCAGGATGGTCATCCGCAATATTGTAAACCCCGGCCGGTCCGGCGAAGGACGCGACAACCGCCGCGACGATGTCATCGACGTGGATGCGGCTGAAAACCTGTTCGGGCAAATCAATTCTATTCGCCTTGCCGTCCCGCATCCGGTCGAATGCAGAACGGTCGGGACCGTATATCCCCGGAAGGCGAAAAATGCGGACATCTTCCCGCAAGTTCTGCCAGGCGAGATCGGCGTCCGCCCTTGCGGTGCGGCGACCTTGGCCGATGGGCGCGCTTTCATCGACCCACGCGCCTTTGGTATCGCCATAGACACCTGTGGATGAGAGATAGCCTATCCACTGGGCAGAACTGGCGTTGATTGCATCGCCATAGGCCGCCAGCACCGGGTCGCCGCCCTCCGACGAGGGAGGCACGCTCGACAGGATATGCGTTGCGCTATCGAGCGCGGACAGCACGGCGTGGCGGTCATCGAATGCGATTGCATCGCCGCCGCTCATCCGCTTTGTACCGGTCACCTGCCACCCTTGCCGACGCAATGCTTCGGAAAGCCGCGTCGCGGTGTAACCCATTCCGAAAATCAGCATATGGTTTTGCATGAAGGCTGGTTCGCAATCTAATGGCTTGCCGTCAAGCGATGCACTTGCGATGGAGAATGTCAGGGAGACGGAATGAAAGTCGAAGTCATCAAGTCGCAGATGCTGGAGGACATGCCTCACGGGTTTCTCGGTCGCGTGGGCGGTGTCTCGACTGGCATTTATGCCGGCCTCAATGTCGGCCTTGGGTCCGATGATGAGCTCGACGCTGTCGTGGAGAACCGGCGTCGCGCGGTCGACGCGGTGATGCCGGGCGCGGCTCTCGCGCGTGTCTACCAGATACATTCGCCCGATGTGGTCAACGTCACGACAGCCAGAGAAGAAGAGCCGCCAAAGGGTGATGCAATGGTCACCGATCAGCCGGGTATATTGCTCGGCATCGTCACCGCCGATTGCGTGCCGGTGCTCTTCGCTGATACGCGCACGGGCGTGATCGGCGCGGCGCATGCAGGCTGGAAAGGCGCTATCACCGGCGTTACCGACACGACCATTGCTGCGATGGAAGCGCTTGGTGCCGACCGCAGCCGGATTGCCTGCGCGATCGGCCCGTGCATTGCGCAAAAAAGTTATGAGGTGGATGAGGGGTTTTTCCGTCGCTTCGCAGAGGAAGATGCAGCGAACGAGCGCTTCTTTGCCGACGGCAAGGCGGGGCATTATCAGTTCGATATCGAAGGCTATGTCGCTGCACGGCTGGCAGCAGCGGGGATCGGCAAGGTCGAATGCATGGGCGAGGACACTTATAGCCAGCCGGATCGCTTTTTCAGCTATCGCCGCAGCTGCCATCTGGGAGAGCCGGGATATGGTCGGCAGATTTCGTTGATCGGGGTGCGTGCATGACCGTTCACCCTACCTGTCCGTCAGCCCCGCGAAGGCGGGGATCTCGGGCGGCGCAGCGCAAACCTACCGAGACCCCCGCCTTCGCGGGGATGACGAAAGGGGGAATAAGGTGACGGCAGCCCGTATCGGCTTCTGGGGTGGGCTTTTCGTTTTCATCGCCATGCTGATCGCGCCCGCGCCATCCGGAATGGAAATATCGGCATGGCACGTCGCGGCGCTCACAATATTGATGGCCACATGGTGGATGACGCAGGCCCTGCCTTTGACGGCGACTGCTCTCCTGCCCTTCCTTGCGCTCCCGCTCATGGGCATATTGACCGCACAGGATGTCGCGAAGGAATATTATTCGCCTACATTATTCCTGATTTTGGGTGGCGCGTTTCTGGCGTTGACCATCGAGCGAACGGGTATGCACCGGCGGGTGGCGCTGGCAATCTTGGGGCGGTCCGGCCATAGCGTCAAAGGCCTGATGATCGCCTTCATGGGATCGACGGCTTTGCTCAGCATGGTCATGTCGAACACGTCAATTGCGCTCATCATGGTGCCTATTGCGGTCGCGGTGCTCGCGGCAGGCGGTGTCAAGGAGGGTGAAACCGAGGGAATTCCCGGCGCACTGATTATGGGGGTTGCGTTCGCGGCAAGCATCGGCGGGCTGGGCACGCTGGTCGGATCGCCAACCAATGCGATTGCAGCAGGGCTGGTGGAAAAGCAGCTGGGCATCGAGATCAGCTTTGTGACGTGGATGACCTACGGTCTGCCCATCGTGATCCTGGGCATACCATTATGCGCTTTGATCCTGATGCGCGTTCAAAAGGTCACAGCGGGCAGTTTCGATGTCGACGCCGCGCGGGCGGCAATTGGCAAGCCGCAGGCAATGTCGGTCGCCGAACGGCGGTTGGTTCCCATATTTTTGCTCGTTATCGGCGCATGGATCGGCCAGCCGCTGATAGAACCCTATCTTCCCAAAGGCGGAATCACCGATGGCAGCATAGCGATCGCGGGATCACTGCTGTTGTTTCTTGTCCCCGACGGCACCGGCAGGCCATTGCTGGTCTGGAAGGAAGCCGACCGTGCGCCCTGGGGCGTGATCATGATGTTCGGCGGCGGTTTGGCGCTGGCGGCGGGCATTACCGAGTCGGGACTCGCCGCCTGGCTTGGGGAAGCGCTCGAGCCGCTGACGGCAGTGCATCCAATCATCATCGCGCTGGCGCTGACGGCACTGGTCATCCTGATTACCGAATTTGCCAGCAATGTGGCCACGGCGAGCGGGGTCTTGCCGGTGGTTGCGGGTCTGGTAACGGCCACCGGCGCCGATCCCTGGCTGATGGCAATGGCGGCATCGATGGCCGCAAGCTGGGGCTTCATGATGCCGTCCGGCACTGGCCCCAATGCGATTGCATGGGCCAGCGGTCACATCGCGCTCCCCAAAATGGTGAAGGCGGGATTCTTGTTGGATCTGGCCGGCATACCGCTGATCGTCTGCGTCATCTGGGTGGTCGGCCAATTTTAGCCCGCGTAATTTAGTTTCAATTGAAACGAATAATGTTATAGTCCGGGCCTATAGGAGATTCCCGTGACCGACAGCAATTCGTCCCCCATCAACGCCCCTGCCTCACGCCGCAAGCCGAAGGCCGATATCGAAACCATTGGCGGACGAAAGCTGAAGCCGTCGACGTTGATGATGGGGCATGGTTATGATCCGACGCTGTCGGAAGGATCGCTCAAACCGCCGATTTTCCTGACCTCTACCTTTGCCTTTGAAAGCGCGGCAGCGGGCAAGAAATTTTTCGAACATATTACCGGCAAGCGCGAAGGGCCCGCCGATGGTCTGGTCTATTCGCGCTTCAACGGACCCAATCAGGAAATTTTGGAGGACCGGCTGGCGGTTTGGGATGAGGCTGACGACAGCCTTGTATTCTCCAGCGGCATGTCGGCGATTGCCACGATGCTTTTGGCGTTGGTCGGGCAGAATGACGTTATTGTGCATTCCGGGCCGCTTTACGCCGCGACCGAAACGCTGATTGCACGCATATTGTCGCGTTTCGGCGTGTCATTCGTCGACTTTCCAGCTGGTGCAACGCGCGGAGAAATCGACGCCATATTGGGTCGAGCCCGGGAGATAGCCACAGAAAAGGGCGGAAAGGTCGCTCTGGTCTATCTGGAAAGCCCCGCGAACCCGACGAATGCGCTCGTCGATGTGGAGGCTGTCCGCGCGTCCCGCGATGCGGCATTCACGGGCGACCAGAAGCCGCCCATTGCCATCGACAACACGTTTTTGGGGCCGCTCTGGCAGCAGCCGATCAAACAGGGCGCCGAACTGGTTGTTTACAGCCTCACCAAATATGCAGGCGGGCATTCGGACCTTGTCGCAGGGGGCGTCTCGGGCAGCCAGGCGCTCATCAACATTATCCGTCCGATGCGCAACGTCATCGGCACGATCTGCGATCCCAACACCGCGTGGATGCTGCTGCGCAGCCTTGAAACGCTCGAACTGCGCATGACCCGCGCTGGCGAAAATGCGGCGAAGGTCTGCGCCTTCCTGAAGGCCCATCCTAAGGTCGATGGCCTCGGTTATCTGGGGGATATCGACGATGCGCGCCAGCGGGATATCTACAACCGCCATTGCAGCGGCGCAGGTTCGACCTTTTCGGTATTCATCAAGGGCGGCGAGGCCGAAAGTTTCCGCTTCCTCGATGCTCTGAAAATTGCGAAACTGGCGGTCAGCCTTGGCGGCACCGAAACGCTTGCCAGCCACCCGGCCGCGATGACGCATCTGTCAGTGCCGCAGGAGCGCAAGGATGCGCTTGGCATTACGGACAATCTGGTGCGGATTTCAATCGGGATCGAAGATCCCGACGATCTCATTGCAGATTTCGCACAGGCGCTCGATCAGGTCTGAGGTTCGCGCCAGTCAATAATTTCCCAGCCGTTCGCCCGCGCCATCTCGGCCAGCGGTTGGTGCGGGTTGGTGGCATAAGCCTCGTCGGCGAAGGCAAGCAGCGGCGCGTCGGACACATGGTCTGAATAGGCGCGGATATGACAGTTTTCGCGTTTCATATCGTGCGCGGCCATCCAGCCTTTGACCAGTTCCAGCTTGGCCGCGTCATAGCAATTATGCCCGTCGATACGCGCCAGCACATGGCCGCTGCTGTCGGTGGCGAGATTGGTGGCGATGACATCGTCAAAGCCAAGACGGTGCGCAATGGCCTCCACATATAAACGGTAGGATGCGGTTGCCATCACATGCCGGTATCCCGCAGCCTTTTCCTCGGCGACGCGTGCCAGCAACTGCGGGTAGACATTTTTGCCCACCACCAGATCAGCATGGCTTTCTAGATATCGAGCAAATTTGTCGCGGGAAACGCGGTGACCGATCAGCAGCATCTGCGAAAACTGCTTAAGCCGTGCGCGGTCCCAAATATTCAACGCGTAGAGCAGCAACCCCAATGGCAAGAGCGGCGAAAGGAACAATCTCCACGGTGACTTGTTAAGCGCCATATGCAGGAGGAAGCCATTATAGGTCGCGCGCCGTGTGACGGTTTTGTCCATGTCATAGATGGCGAGCAAGGTTGTGCCGGGGTCAATCATCGTCATCCAACAGTCACTATTAGCGATAAAAAGTCTACAGGCTTGTGATAGTTCCGATAATAGGCCAGTTAGTCGTGCATGGCTGAAGCTGCGGATTTCTTGATTGAACAGTCGTCCGATGGCAAGAACATTGCACGCTTCACCGGTAACCTCGCCATCGCGTGCATCGGCGATCTGGATCAGCGCTTGCAATCGCTCGACGCCTCGGTGGTGCAACTGGACATATCGGGCATCGCCCATATCGATACGGTTGGCGCGTGGCTGGTGCATCGAACCGCCAAACTGACCGGCGCAAAGATCACCGGTGCAGATGCCGATGCGAGGCAGTTGATCGATGCGGTGGGCGGTGTCGACGAAACTCCGGCGGTAGAGCCTGTTCACGTAACTTCGCTAAACCGCTTTCTCGCCGAGGTCGGGAGCGGAGTTGTGGTTGCATTCACCACGCTTCTGCATTTTTTGGGATTTGTCGGGCAGGTGGTGAAGGCGTCCTTCATCCTGATGATGAACCCCAGACGGTTCCGCTGGCATGCCGTCGTGCAGCATTTCGACATGGTGGGAGTTCGCGCGCTTGGCATTATCGGCCTGATGAGCTTTCTGATCGGCATCGTGATTGCGCAGCAAGGCGCGGTCCAACTTCGACAGTTCGGTGCGGAGGTCTTCACCATCAACCTGATCGGTCGTCTTACCTTTCGCGAGCTCGGCATTTTGATGACCGCAATCATGGTCGCCGGACGTTCGGGATCGGCTTTTGCCGCGCAGATCGGGACTATGAAAATCACCGAAGAAATTGACGCCATGCGGACAATCGGCGTGGTGCCGGCCGAAGCGTTGGTCGTGCCGCGCGTGATCGCGGCGGTCATCATGATGCCCTTACTAGGTATCTACGCCTCGCTGATGGCCATTATCGGCGGCGGATTGCTGTGCTGGATCATCCTCGAGATACCACCTGACACATTCATCCAACGCTTGCGCGAAGTAACGCCGATGACCGATTTCTGGATTGGCATGATTAAGGCCCCGGTATTTGGCGCGATCATCGCGATGGCAGGATGTTTTCAAGGGATGCAGGTCGAAGGCAACAGCGAACAGGTCGGCCTGAAAACCACCGCCGCGGTCGTGCAGGCGATTTTCCTTGTGATCGTCCTCGACGCGTTCTTTGCGGTTTTCTTCAGCGAAATCGGGTGGGATTGATGACCGAACCCTGCATCATATCGGTCCGAGGCCTGCGCAATAGCTTTGGCGACCAGGTCATTCATGAAGGCCTCGACCTCGATGTCCGCCGGGGCGAGATATTGGGTGTGGTAGGCGGATCGGGCACCGGCAAATCCGTCCTGATGCGATCAATCATCGGCTTGCAGCAGCCCGACGAAGGCACAATCTGCGTGTTCAACGAAGGCATGATCGGCAAGGAAGAGGACGAGGCCACCGATGTCCGGCGACGTTGGGGCGTATTGTTTCAGGGCGGTGCGCTATTTTCAACGCTTACCGTGGCTGAAAATGTGCAGGTGCCGCTGCGCGAATTTTATCCCGAATTCAGTCAAAAGATGCTCGACGAAATTGCGCGCTATAAAATCCATTTGAGCGGCCTGCCCGCTGACGCGGCGCATAAATATCCATCGGAACTGTCGGGTGGCATGAAGAAACGCGCAGGTCTGGCCCGTGCTCTCGCGATGGACCCCGAATTGCTGTTCCTCGACGAGCCCACCGCAGGCCTTGACCCTATCGGCGCGGCGAATTTCGACAATCTAACCCGGAACCTCAAGGATACATTGGGGTTAACGGTGTTCCTTATCACGCATGATCTCGACACGCTCTATGCCATTTGCGACCGTGTTGCAGTGTTGGCCGATCACAAGGTTATCGCAATCGGAGCGATTGAAGATCTTCTCGCCACCGATCACCCCTGGATCAAGGAATATTTCAGCGGCCCACGCGGGCGCGCCGCGCGCCGGGGGCACGCGAAGCGGCCTGAAAACAAGGTCGTGGACAAGCAATTGGAAGGAAGGCCATAAGGCAAGGCAATGGAAACAAAGTCCAACTATGTCATGGTCGGCGCCATCACGCTGCTTCTGCTGGCGCTGCTCGCGGCCTTCACAATCTGGCTGTCCCGCGCTGGCGAAGGCGACAAGAAAGAATATGACATATTCTTCCAGCAATCGGTCAGCGGACTCGCGAAGGGATCAAGCGTAGCCTTTTCAGGTGTACCCGTTGGAGAGGTTAGTAGTATCGATCTGTGGGAAGAGGACCCCGACTTTGTTCGGGTTCGGATAAAAATAAAGGAGGAGGTGCCGATTCTGCTTGGCACCGTCGCGACGATTAGCGGCGTTGGTTTTACGGGTGTTTCGGAAATTCAGCTGGATGGCGCGGTGAAGGGTGCGCCGCCATTGCGCTGCCCTAAGGACAATCCGAAATCAGCGTGTCCGACCGGCGTTCCGGTCATTCCGACCAAACCAGGTGCATTGGGCGAACTGCTGAACAACGCGCCGCTGCTCCTGGAGCGCCTGTCGACGCTGACCGAGCGTCTGACCAACATTTTGTCCGACAAGAACCAGCAATCGATCGAGCAGATTTTGGATAATGTAGAGAGCCTGTCAGGTTCGCTTGCCACACAGGCACCCGATTTGCGGGCGGCGGTGCAGGAATCGCGTCTGACGCTGCAAAAGGCGGGGCTGGCCGCAGACGAGCTGGCCAAGGTCGCCGGATCTGCCAACAGCCTGCTTGATAGCGACGGTCGGCCAATGATGGCGGAGCTGCGCAAAACCCTACGTTCTGCCAATGGCAGCTTGGCCGCTCTGGAAACGACGCTCAACAATGCCAATCCGGCAATCGAGACACTTAACAGCCAGACGCTACCGGAGGTCACGCAACTTGCGCGCGACTTGCGCGAATTGTCGGTTTCGCTGAAATCGGTGACAGAACGGGTCGACCAGAATGGGCTCGGCGGAGTGGTAAGCTCTCCCGCCCTCCCCGACTATAAGCCACGGAAATAGGCCATGATGAACATGCAAAAAGCTAAATATGCCGCGCTCTGCGCCACGCTCGCGCTATCGCTTGGTGGATGTGTGAGTTTTGGTGGAAAGGCGCCGCCATCGTTACTCATACTCACGTCTGCAAACAGCGTTGCCAATGGTACGACGAAAAGCGGGGCATCCGCAGATGCGCTTATCGTGCTGCTTCCCGAAGCCAGCCGGTCGCTCGATACCAATCGCGTGCCCGTCCAGATCGACGACAGCAGCATCGCCTATCTCAAGGACGCCGTCTGGGCAGACAAGCCTTCGCGCCTGATGCAGTCCTTGCTGATGGAAACCATTGCGGCCAAGACCGGCAGGCTCGTGCTCAATGAAACCGACGCGGGTGGCAAGGCGAGCCAATATCTATCAGGCGGCCTGCTGGCATTTGGTATTGATTCAACTTCATCGGAAGCTGTTGTCATCTATGACGCGGTCAAGCTGGTCCGCGGCCAATCGGTAGAGAAAAAGAGGTTCGAGGCGCGCCGCCCGGTTTCGGCTGTCGAAGCTGGTCCTGCCGGCGTTGCGCTGAACGCTGCAGCAAATGAAGTCGCGGCCCAGGTCAGCGACTGGATCGGTTAAGCTACGGCTTCACCAAAGCCTTCGGGCACAGGCCAGTCGGGCGAATGTACCGCCATTACCTTGAATAGCGTACCCATTTCATCGGCTTTCACCAACCGGTCCCGTGCTGCATGGATATCAGCGGAATGTTCGGGCGATGTCTCCGCCAATGCAACCGCCCTCTGGTTTATGCCCAACGCAGACAACCAAACGCCCTGCGCCGTCGGCCCTGCAATCTGGAGGTTCCGCATGCGCGCCATATTGGCGAGTTCGAAGAAATTCACATGCACCGTCAGATCGCGCGTTCCGGGATCGGCAAAGGGATCGGCGGCGCTGTGATTCTGGACTGCCTGCAAGGTGCTGCCTAGACCCGGCTGCACATAACCATAGTCGATAACCAACATGACGCCGCCCTGAGCCGCCAGCCGACCTGCAAGCTCATACATCAATCCGGTTGAATCGGGCGCTGTTTCGAAAATGCTGCCGACGGGCGCGTTACGAACATGTTCGGGTACGGCCGCGTCCATTGCCTGTGAACCCGGCATCGCGGCAAATTTTGTGCCTCGATCGCGTACCACAACACGCTCTCGCCAACCTGCATGGGTCAGAATCAGCTGCCGGACTGGCAGTGCATCGAAAAATTCGTTGGCAATAACCAGTAACGCACCGTCGGTCGGCAGGCTGGCTATGCTATCGTGAAAAACCGCGCCTGGTACAGTTGCGCCCTGCTTTGCGCGCAACGTTTCGCTTGTCTCGACAAAATGCACTGTCGGCGCAAAGTCAAACCGGCTCATGGCACGTAGCGCGTCAGCAGCCAATGTGCCTCGACCCGGGCCGAGCTCGACATAATGACAATTGGACGGATAATTCTGGCGCATCCAGATATCTGTCAACCACATACCGACCAATTCGCCAAACATCTGGCTGATCTCGGGCGCCGTAATGAAGTCGCCCTCGACCCCGAAAGGATCGCCGCTGCTATAATATTCTTCGTTGGCGGCGCGCATATATTCAGCGACGCTCATCGGGCCTGACCCCTCGATCTGCTTCGCCAACCGAAGCGAGAGCTGCCCCGTTTCAGGCGACACTGCTATTCCCGGCAACGGGTTCGACCCGCTGTCTGCGTCCTCCAGCGGTAAAGACAAGCCAGACGCCAAGCACGATCATGGGAATAGTCAGCCATTGCCCCATGCTGAGACCGCTTGCTTCCACCAGCCATTGCAACTGCTGGTCCGGTTCGCGAACAAACTCGACGGCGAAGCGCGACAGTCCGTAAATGAGCGCTGCCATACCGAACAGAAAGCCGGGCTTATATCGGGAGTCAGTTTTGAAAAAGAGCGGCCAAAGGATCGCAGCCATCAGCAGACCTTCCAATGCCGCTTCATAAAGCTGGCTAGGATGCCGCGGTAAATCACCGCCATTGGGGAATACGATAGCCCAGGGTACATCAGTAACACGGCCCCAAAGTTCATCATTCACGAAGTTGGCCAACCGGACGAGGAACAGGCCGAAGGGAATGACGCAGGCGATGTAATCGCAGACGCGCAGGAAGGAGAGCTTGTACTTTCTGGCGAGCAACCAGATAGCAAATATTGTCCCGAGCGCGCCACCGTGTAGCGACATGCCGCCTTCCCACAATTTGAATATATCGACCGGATTCTGCAGGATCGATGGCTGGTAGAAGAGAATATATCCGATACGCCCGCCCAATATGATGCCTAGCGTGGCATAAAGGATCATGTCATCGGCATGTGCGCGTGACATTGGCGCGCCGGGCTTCGCGAGTAGCTTCAACAAAAGCCAGTAACCGAGGAATATCCCAGCCAGATAGCCAAGCGAGTACCAGCGTATCTGGAAGAATCCCAAGTCAAGCGCGACCGGGCCGACGCCCAAATCGGTGAACTGGATATAGTCGGTTGCAGCGGCGATAATCTCGAACGGCACGTAAATTCCTCTGGAAATTTTGACATTCCTATAGAGCGAAATAGAAGGTGCACAAAGAATTTAGGAGAGAATCACCATGCCGACCGATCTGGACCTCGCTATCAACGCGACAATCACGCGTTTGATGGAAAATGATGGTCCGCTGACCGTTACCTATGTCGAGAAATATGGTGTGCAGATGCCGATGCTGGCAAAGGCGCCGGGCAATCTTGCCGATTATTTCGCCTTTTTCTGTGCGATGCATGGCGACAAGGAATTTCTGGTCGATGGCGACTGTCGCTACACGTTTGCGGAAACCTATGCGGCGGCGCGAACACTTGCTGGCGGATTGATTGAGGGGCGACAGTTGCAAAAGGGAGAACGCGTCGGGATTGCCGCGCGAAACTCAGCCAACTGGATCATAGCCTATATGGCAATCATCATGGCGGGCGGTGTCGCCACCCTGCTGAATGGCTGGTGGCAGGGGGGCGAACTTGCCGAGGGTATCCGCATGGTGGGTTGCCGCTATGTTTTGGCGGATGCACAGCGCGCGGCAAGGCTCGAAGGTCAGGATGTCGGAGATTGTGACCTTCTGATATTCAGTCATGACTGCTCGCCACTGGAAGGTCTGTCGGTGCTGACGTCGCAAGGCGGGGATGCATCGACACCCTTGCCGACAATTGATCCGCTCGACAGTGCGACGATCCTGTATACCTCGGGGTCGACTGGTCAGTCCAAGGGCGCGGTATCGGACCATCGCGCGGTCGTGCAGGGCGCGATGAGCTATGTTGGCCAGACTTTGGTGTTTTTCGAACTGCTGACTGCGACCGGGCAATCTATGCCCGCGCAACCCTCCGCATTGGTCAATGTCCCGTTGTTCCATGTCACCGCGTCGGTGCCGCTCGTCCTGCAAAGCTTCGCAATCGGCCGCAAGCTCGTGATGATGCCCAAATGGGATGCCGAAGAGGCGATGCGGATCATCGAGAAGGAGCGCATCAGCTATTTTGTCGGCGTACCGCTGATGAGCATCGAGCTTGCGACGCACCCGAACCGCCACAAATACGACCTGACCAGCTGCACCGCCTTTGCGGCGGGTGGCGCGCCGCGTCCGGTCGATCATGTGAAGAAAATCCGCAAGGAAATGAGCTGGGGATATCCGCTGCTTGGCTATGGCCTGACGGAAACCAACGGCGTCGGCTGTGGTAATTTCACGGAAAACTATCTTCTCAAGCCAACCAGCACCGGGCCAGCCACCAAGCCCTTGGTCGAGGTCGAAATGCTTGATGATGACGGAAACATTTTGCCGCAAGGTGAAAGGGGAGAAGTCTGCATCCGCACCATCGCCAATTTCAACGGTTATTGGGACAACGAACAGGCAACGCGTGACGCGTTCACAGACGACGGTTTTTTCCGCACGGGCGACATCGGCTATCTCGATGAGGACGGCTATCTTTTCATCGTCGATCGCAAGAAAGACATCATTATTCGCGGTGGCGAGAATATCAGCTGCCCCGAAGTCGAGGCCGCTGCTTACGAACATGACTCGATTGTCGAGTTGTCGGTGTTTGGCATAGCGGACGACAAATATGGCGAGGTGCCTGGCATCGTATACCACACAAAAGACGGGATCGATCTGTCTGAGGATGATTTGAAGGCATTTCTCGCGCCGCGCTTGGCTCCGTTCAAAATTCCCGTTCATTATTGGCAGGCGCCAGAGCCACTGCCCCGATTGGGCACGCAAAAGATTGATCGTGTTACGCTTCGCCGTGAATATGGTGATAAGATTGCCGCAGGAGGCTGACACGACGTTCAATCGGGCCTAGGGAGTCCGAATGGCTTCTTCTGCAGACAGTATCGCCAAGCAGCGTGAGATTATCGACCGAAAAGCGCTGGCCGAAACGATAGATGCCATTGTTGCCCGCCGCGAACAGGCAACGCAAAGAGCACGGGTTCTCGAGCAATTGCAGGGAGCCTTGAGCAATGGTCGTGCGGAGATCGACCGTCGCCTGAGTGAAAATCCGTCGCATGGATATCGCGCTGCGGCGGAGCAGGCGTTTCTCGTCGATCAGCTTGTCAGGCTGATTTACGATTATGTAACGACCAGCGTCTATCCCGCCGCGAACCGTTCGGTGTCCGAACGCATAGCTGTTCTTGCTGTCGGTGGATATGGCCGGGGCGAGATGGCACCCCATAGCGACGTCGATATCGCTTTTATCACACCACATAAACGCAGTTCCTGGACCGAGCAGGTCGTCGAAGCGATATTATATCTTCTATGGGATTTGGGTCTGAAGGTCGGCCAATCCAGCCGCTCGCTCGACGAGACAGTCAAGATGGCCCAAGAAGACCTGACCATTCGAACGGCTCTGCTCGAAGGACGCTTTGTCTGGGGCGACCGTGCGGTTTACGAGGAGGCGTCACTTCGCTTCTGGAATGAGGTTGTCAGCAAGACCGCGCCGGAATTTGTACGGCAGAAGATGGCGGAGCGGGATGAGCGACATAAACGCATGGGGGACAGTCGCTATGTTGTCGAACCCAATGTAAAGGACGGCAAAGGTGGATTGCGCGACCTCCATACCTTGTACTGGATCGGAAAATATATTCACCGCGTTTCATCCACTTCGGACCTGGTCGGGGTAGGATTGCTTACAGCGGAAGAATATCGGCGCTTTCGCAAGGCGGAAAATTTTCTGTGGGCTGTGCGGTGCCACATGCATATCATTACGGGCCGTGCCGAGGACAGGCTGACTTTCGACCTTCAACGCGAAGTTGCCGAGCGGATGCAGTTTGCAGATCGACCTGGCAGGTCTGCTGTCGAACGCTTTATGCAATATTTTTTCCTCAACGCGAAAGCGGTGGGGGATCTCACCGGGCTCTTTCTGGCGCACCTCGACGAATCGATGGCGAAAAAAGGCAGGCGATTCCTTCCGTCTTTCACCAGAAACCCTAGAAAGTTGAATGGCTTTCAGCTTGATCGCGGTCGTTTGGGTCTACCTTATGACGGCTATTTCGAGGACGATCCTGTTCGGCTGATTGAAATATTTCAGCTGGCTGATCTGCACGGGCTCGAAATTCACCCGCTGGCGATGCGCGCTGCACAACGTGATTCTCGTCTGATCGACAATAGCGTAAGGCGCGACCCTCGAGCTAACGCACTTTTCATGGACGTGCTTGCATCGCCGCGCGATCCTGAAACGGTATTGCGCTGGATGAATGAATCTACGGTATTCGGTCGTTTTGTACCGGATTTTCGTCGCGTAGTGGCGCAGATGCAGTTCGATATGTATCATCATTACACGGTCGATGAACATTCCATCCGCGCGATCGGACTTCTGGCAGAAATCGAGCGTGGCGACCTAAAGGCCGATCATCCCCTGTCCACTGCGATTATGCGCCAAATCGTCAGTCGTCGTGTGCTTTTTGTAGCAACCTTGCTTCATGACATCGCTAAAGGCCGGGGGGGTGATCACAGCATTTTGGGGGCGGAAGTTGCCATGAACCTATGCCCCAGGCTTGGGCTAAGTCCGGCCGAAACCGAAACCGTCGCCTGGCTCGTTCGTTACCACCTGCTGATGTCTGCAACGGCGTTCAAACGCGACCTTGCCGATTTCAAGACAATCCTCGATTTTGCGCAAGCTGTGCAGTCGCCCGAGCGATTGCGGCTTTTGCTGGTGCTGACCGTAGTCGATATTCGCGCCGTGGGGCCAGGCGTATGGAATAGTTGGAAGCGGCAGTTACTTTCCGATCTGTATGAGGCAACCGAAGAAGTACTTCGCTTGGGTCACAAGCAACGCGGGCGCGATGAGCGCATCGCCGCCAGGAAGGCGGCTTTGAAAAAGGCCCTCAATCTTCCACCACCAGCATTTTCCGAACTAGCATCACGTTTACCCGACGCTTATTGGATTGCTGAGCCCGAAGATATAATTGAGCGAAACGCCCGGCATTTGCTTGCAAACAAAAATGCCGATTTGGCGATCGACGCCTGTTACTATCCTGATCGCGGAGCGACACTGGTCACCGTTTATGCAGCCGATCATCCGGGTCTGTTTTATCGTATTGCAGGTGCGATCCATCTTGCTGGCGGCAACATAATCGATGCGCGTATTCATACCAGCAGTGACGGCATGGCGGTTGACAATTTCCTCATTCAGGATCCCGTCGGGCGACCGTTTCGCGAACAAAGCCAATTGGACAGGCTGTCGCGCAGTATAAAAGAGGCGCTCACCAACCGCGCCAAATTGATGGCGCAGCTCGACGCAAAACCAAAGGCACTTCGCCGTGCAGATGCATTCAAAATCGCGCCGTCTGTCTTCATTGAAAATCAGGCGTCGAACCGGTTTACCGTTATCGAGGTAAACGCGCTGGATCGACCTGCATTGCTGAACAATCTTGCTCAGGCGTTGTTCGAATCAAAGGTCACTTTGCATAGCGCGCACATTGCGACTTATGGCGAACGGGCCGTAGACACTTTTTATGCGACCGACTTGTTCGGAGGAAAAATCGAAAACAAGGCGCGACTGAAAACGCTTGAGACACGCCTGCTTGAAGCAGCGACCGGCCCCATCCGGATTAAAGGAAAGACCGCAGCCTAGCTCCCTAAACCGACAGCATCTGGGGATATCCTAACAAAGCATAGAAAAAGGGGCCGGTCTTGCGACCAGCCCCTCCTTTTATGACAAGGCCGAAACCTATATTACATTCCCGAGCCGGGCCCGTAGGTAACTTCCACACGACGGTTTTGCGGTTCACGCTCACCGTCAGCGGTTTGTACCAGCGGCGCAGTCTCACCGAATGCTTCGGTGCTGATTGCACCACCCGCAACACCCTTGGATTCAAGGTAGGAGCGAACGGTCGCGTTACGACGCTGCGAAAGACCGACGTTGTAGGTCGCGCTACCCGACTTGTCGGCGTGACCAGCAAGCATAACACGAGCATTTCCGCAGTTTGCGTACTGGGCAACTGCATTGTCCAGAACCGACGCGGCGTCAGGACGCAGGTTCGACTTATCCCAATCGAAGAATACGATATAAGGACCAGTGTTGCAAACCGGAGCCGGAGGCGGCGGGGGAGGCGGGGGTGGCGGGGGTGCCACATAAGGCGGAGGCGGAGGCGGCGGTGCCACTTCCACAGGCTCCGGTGCACCACCGAAGTTATAGATCAAGCTGCCCAAAATGCTGTGCGAACGGAAGCGCGTGCTTACGTCACGGCCCAGACGATCAACAAGGTCGACACCCGGCGCATTGAAGAAACGATATTTAAGGCCAACGTCCCAGCTATCGCTCAAAGGAGCACGGATGCCAGCCAGCGCCTGCCAAGCGAAACCGGTGTCGGAATCGTCAAGCCAAGCAGGTGCACCGAGGATCGTGTTAACATCGATACGAGCAACACCAACGCCGCCGCCGATAAAGCCCTGAATGCCATCATCGTCACCGAAATCAAGCAAACCGTTGACCATGAAGCTCAACGCATTTGCGTCACCAGCAACGTCATAGGTTCCTCCAGGAGTCAATCCCGTGCCGGTGCCGCCCGTGATTTGAGCCGACGAGCTGCTGAAACCCTGAACATCGGCTTCACGGTACGAAACTTCTGCTTCCAACCGGAACCCACCGAAATCATAACCAACCAGACCGCCGAAATCATAACCCTTGTCGGTATCGATCGACGCTGCATTATCTACCGCGCCGATGTCCAAATCTGGATCTTCGACAATCATGGCACCGCCATCGACTCCAACATACCACTGGTCGTCGCGGGCCAAAGCCGGTGATGCCAGAGCAGTAGAAGCGAGCGCCAAACCTATGGCTAACTTACGCATCAACTTTCCCCTTTTCTATCTTAGGAACGGAAATTCGAGAACGCAGGTCTACCGATTCTGTTCCGCCGATGCAAGCAACTATGTTGTTAAACTGTTGCCGAAATGTCGCTATTTCCAAAAAATGGCAGCGAATTAGGGGCGCATAATGGGCCGAATTTACCCTAACTTGCAATTAACCCGATCGAACGGAAATATTGCAATAATGTAACAATGGACTGACGCGCCTCAATGTCTATCGTGGCGCCATTTGCAGGATCGCTGACTGTAGGTACCGACCGCCAGGAACCGGCCGACCAAATGCGATCAAGACCAATCGACAATTGCCTGACCCTCATGCCTTCGCTCGGTTGCTGAAACCGCCAACTGCCCCCCGCCCAAAGCGCAATTTGTCCGCCCCTGCCCGACCAATCACCAGTGGCTGACGTTGCAACCAGCCAGCATTTCCCAGCATCTGCTTCGACCAACAGAGGCGGCGTAGCCTGTTCATCGATAACGACCGAATGCAGCAGGGCATCTATCCGAAACAATGCTTCGTTGTGCGTGATTTCTTTTTGCGCCTGGCTGACTGCCAAAAGAGGCAGCGCATGACGCGCGGTTTCAAGCGATGGCATTATCGATCTCCTGATAAATCATTTAATTACTGACATTAGCTTCAATGAGAAGGGCATCGGACAATGCGTGGCGACCGACCTGCCGCACGTTCAGTGCGAACGATGAACTTGTGCCCAAACCAAGACCGCCCAACTGCGTCGCGGTCAGGGAAAAGTTGGAAACACTGCTCGTCCATTCGCCGACGGGAGCGGCACCGACCAGCAATATGATCCGATAAAGCTCGCTGTCTTCGGCCATCAACTGGTCGACGCCGTCGCGCCATCCGGTATCTAAACGGGACCGCCTGATCCAAGTGAAATGTACCGAACCGTCGCCTGCGAAACTAAAGCGCCCATGCACCGGAGGGAGCGGTTTGGTCGCCAATGCCTCGACCGACAAAGATGTTTCAGAGGGCTCTGTATCTCCCAGACCGAGGGCTTGAAACGTTACCTGGCTGCCCGGCTCAAACTGGAAATCGTCCATTCGCCGGAGCGAGCTGTCTTCAGCGAGAATGAACCTTACTCCTGCAAGATGACTTGGAACGCCAGTCGTTCGAAAACAGTTTCGTCGTAGTTTCGACAATCTGTAAATCCCGCTGCCCAGATCTTCACATCTGCCATAGCTGACAATCTCATCACCCAAGAAGAAATAGGGTGCATCGGCATCAAGCGGAGAGCCCGTTCGGTTGGGAATGTCCATAGCTTCGTGCAACAGTTGGACACGAAGTCCGGTGCCTTCGTCGAGAAGCAATGGATTGTGCGCCGGCAATGCATCGATTGAAAAGCCCGTGACGGCCGGCGCGGCGGTACGACCGGCATCGACAAGTGCATCTCCATTTTTCAGGGAAAGCGCAGCGCTCCGCCAGCCAGCCGCTGTACCCGCCGCGTAAATTCCAATCAGCGGTTTGCCCGGATCTTCTATGCCGGTCGCAGGCAGTTCGACAATCATCAGCATGGTCTCGCCAATACTGAGATCGGGCGCGGATATGTTTCGACCCGGCGCTGCCGGTGAGGCGGGCAAATGTATAGTCGAGACCGCTGCATCAGCGGCTATCTCCATCGTACCCAGCCGGTGCTCGATCTGCCGGACTCGCCACCGCTGGCCCGCATCGGCAAAGAGACTGCCGGGAGCCAGATTCTGGCCATTGCGGGCGAGAATCCCCCTCCACCCATTCTGCTGCGCGCGAAGCGTGCTGTGGCGCAGTTCGACAAGCTGCTTTGCCTCGGCGGCACGCAAGACTATTGGCAAGTCGGTCTGCAACGCGTTGGAGGAAAAGCTCCCGTCTTCGCTCCGCTGCAGGCTGGTCTGAAAATCGCGGTCAAGGTCATAATAGCGCAACGCCGTTGAATGGGGATGCTGGCTCGCCTGTCTCCGCAAGGTTAGCGGGAGATCATAATTTTCCCTATTTTCCCGTACTGCCACAACCGGGGCGAGCGGTGTGTCCTCAGGGACGAACCGATCGCGAAGCTCAAGCTTCCCGTCCCGAGACGACAATTCGATCGGCAGCGTCTCGAGCAAAGGCGCAATTGCCTCTCTGCCGGTTGCACCTTCCACCGCAAAGCCCAAAAGCGACTGGCTCGCCTGACCGTTTACCGCTCCGCCACTTGCCTGGGCGAAGATGGCATTTAGGGATACCGGCGCATCTCGTTCAAAAACTTCGAAGGTCAAAGATGGAATGCGGTTTCCATAATCTGCCAGCTGGAAGTCCTCGAAAACGACATATGCCAATCCTCGATGCGCAGGACATTGGTCCGCTTGCTCGGCAGAAGCGAGAAGGGGATCAACCGACTGATCGGGCTGGCCGGTGTAGACCCGCAGCTGCGTGTCGACCTTCAGATCGCCTGCACTGCCGCGCAAAAGATTGCCGTCTGCCCATATCCGTCCGATCCGCGTAATCGGCTTGCTGGACAGCGCCACCGCCATATTGACCGAATAGCTATAATTGACGGTAGAGGGTCGTCCCTTGCTACCGCCGCTCTTGGTCCGTCTTTCGATCAGATCGGTCGCCCAGATTACGGTCCCTGCGACCCGCATCACGCCAAATATTGCCGGTATCTGACTGCCATAGCTCGATGTCTGAACCTGCAACTCTTTCAGGCGTGCACCTTCTCGCGCCTTGGGCGCGAAGATGGCAGCATCAACCCGCTGACCAAGCGCCGCGCCGAGAGCACCACCAATCGGCCCGCCGATGGCTGAGCCGACCGCAGTAAGCACCAATGTTGCCATGTCAGTCTCCGATGAAGCGCCAATGACCCACGATCGGCCAAGGCAAGGGAAATGGTGTAAGCACGACGCGCCGTAACCCGGCATGGGCATGGACAGCGCCTGTATCGGCGACGATAAGGAGGTGCAGTTGGCGCGAGGCCGTTCTGCTTACCAGAAAATCGCCCGCCTCTGTTTCGGCGTCGGCTAGACGTACAAAACCGTTGCCATCAAAAAAGGCAGATATTCGGCCCATATAGTCGCCGCGCATGACATAGTCGTCGGGTATGTCGACCGCTCGACCAGCATTTGCCAGCGCGAGGCCTGCAAGGCCCACGCAATCGACGCCGGCTTCGGCACGTCGACCGCGTAACTTGAATGGACAACCGACAAGTGCAATGGCTGCATCCGCGATTTTGTCTCCGACATCAGTTGGCACCGGGGTAACGCGTCAGAATATCGTTGCCGGGCAGATAGGGCTCCGCACGAAAATTCACCGCGTTGGCAAATCTTGCCGCGCAGGTCGAAATCTGTTTGTCGCATCCTTGAAATAGTTCGACCCAGGTGGCAGGTTCAAACGGAAAATCGGGTTGCCGCGCCAATGTGACTCCGTTCGTGTCGCTTGCCTGAACTTCCAGCGTCAGTCCGCAATATGGTCCATCAATCAGCCGGAGGTGCCCATACGCAAATGCGTTGACGGGTACGAGTACGGAATTGGCGAAGATCAAGCGATTGCCGTCGACGGCTTCCACCATCGCAAGATGTCGAAACCGTTGCCGGTTCAACCCGCAAGCGGCATCGGCGAAAATGGCACGGCAGGACGGCGAAGTCGATGGCGCGACCTCTCGATTGAAAGCCTGATTCAGCCCCAAAAATTCGACCTTGAATTCATCTCCGGAGAATGAGATCGAACCTAGTTCGCCATTTGCAAGCAATTGCCGACCTGAATCAGGATCCGCCCAGTCGAACAGAAAAATCTCCAGATAAGCGCCGTCCCAGCGCCCGACCCGCAGGTCGTCAGCGCGAATGGCATCGGCGGTCAGCGCGCCGTCTATGTCCAGTCCATCGTCTTCAAGACCAAGAGCTTCGACGATGGTTGTTGGCCGCATGCCGGGACTTGCCCGCAAAACAAGGCCATCATGTACCACATCTAGGTCGTGTGAGGTAAAGCCAATCGCCAGGCCGTCTCTGCGTTCCAGTCGCCAGCCATAGGCGACCGACGTCAGCGGTCCTTCCAGCCAGATCGGCATCAGACGGCTTCCCTGATTTCGACAAGTGGAACCGTTGCAATATCGCCTGCCCCGACCGTAGCGCGGCTGATTTCCAGACGATCATCGGCGAAGCGGACGGGAACGTCGAACAAATAGCCGACGGTCACCTCAGAACCTTGCACTGGCGCAACTTCAAATTCGACCACGCCCCCTGTCGCGACTGTCCAGCCACCGGCATCAGCACCGTCAATCGCGACAGTCACCGACCCCAGTTTCGGCCGCGTGATACGGCGCATCTGCTCTGCGGCTCCGTAGTTTTTAATTAACGGGAAACTCGTCCGCACGCCGTCACCGACGCCGATTTGCTGATCCAGCATTGTCGGTGCGCCGGTCAACCCGTTCGAACTGCAATCGAATGGGTCGGTAAAGCGAAAACCGACAGCAGGTCCACGCCGCGCGCGGAAAAAGTCGAGCAGAAGGCCAACCTCTGCTTCAGACCGAACGCCGGGGCCGACATCATAGCTCAATCGCGCATCGTTCCAGGCGCTGTTGCGACGCTCATGTCCCGATAGCGTGGTCACGACATTGGTCGAAAATTCCGCCGTCACCGTCGCCTCGCGACCGATCTCCAGCGGGAAAACCACATCGTCGAACTCCTGCATCGCGTCCTCCTCTGAACCGATCTGAAAATATGTGAACCCGTCGCGCGCGATCTGCGGCAATGCCCAGACATATGTCTCTGCCGATCCCCGCGCTTTGCTTTGCACAGCGGCAAATTCGATCTCACGCCATTGCACCTTGTCTTGGGCTCGCAACACAAATCCTGCAAAATAATGCTGCTCCGCCACGGGATAGCCCAGCCTCGCCGCCATCAGCGGCACTGCGCGTTTGGTCGCACCATGATTGGCGCTGGTCACCCAGTCATAATCCTCGAGCTGCAAAACATCGAAAGCTGGCGCAGCCCATCCAAGCGGAACATTGGCCCGCTTCGCTTCGGGCGCGGCGGGATCGAGTACTGTGGGCAGATAGACCAGCAACAATGTCTCTGCGCCGCCAACTCCCGCTTCATCCCTTGCGGCAGCGAAAATTGACGCAGTGGATTGGGCGAGCAGCTCCCCTGCCCGATCTAGCAGCGCATTTTGTGCTGCCGTTTTCGGGCCCCTGATGTCGGATATGCTCACCGATAGGGGCCCAAAAGCGGCAGTCGCCGCGGCATCGTAGAGGCAGATTCTGCCGTCCGGCATGATCCACCACCACGGCTCGCCAATCTGGAATTTGACCGGCACGCCTGCCTCTTTCTGAATGAAGACAAAGGCTCGCGCGACCGCCTGCAGATAGCCCATCGCCGCTGCATTTGCAGGCGATAGCAGGGTCGACGGCGGCACCCAGCCGGTTAGCGCTGGATCGCCATTTTCAGCACGCTGCTTCCAGTCATTCCAGCAATGAGCGTCGAAGAGCTCGTAACTCAGCGAGAATATCAGGTTGAAGCCCAATAGCTTTGCGCGCGATGCGAAGTTACGGTGCCATTCGCGGCAGGGCGTGTTGAGCGCACCGCCGGACAGGCTCACATAATGGCCGTCGCCCAACGGTTCGAGCCGGAAATAATGGCTCATCCCAACATAATGGTTGATGCTATCGCGATAGCCCAGCGCGTGTATCTGCCGCACTATCCGTTCCGGTGTCAGATTATATCCGTCGTCATAACCAGTGGCCATTTTCAGGTCATGCTCCGGCACCATCACGTCGCCGGTATCGAGCATCACACCACCGCCATCGCAGCGTATCTCGTTCAGTTCCACCCAGCCTTCCGCTGCTACAGCCAGATTGCCGGGACTGCCGCTATATCCCGGCGGCACCAGCGAAATGAACATCTGGTCGATATCGCCCGCATAGACCGGGTCGGCCTCACCCGGCAGCAGAAATCCGCCATCGAGTTCGCTGAATTTCAGTGTAACAAGCGCATCCTCAGGTGTGCCGCTTGCATAGTTCCAAAGCCGCACATACCAGCTTTGGGGCTGGCCGCCTGCATCGCGTCCCGCAATCGTGAGCGTCGGGCCGTTGACCGCGTCCAACGGCATGATACCCTGCGACCGCCAGCGAAAACTGACCGTCAGCCGACGGTAATCGCGGTTGGTTTCATAAGCGAGCAAAGGATGGTCCCATTTGTCCTCGCTCTCCCAGATCAGACCGGCAAGGTCATCGGTCCGGTAGAATACCGCATCTGCACGCAGCGATTCCGGACCGGTCGTCACCACCGATGCCATCATCGGGCGCGGAAAGTTGACCGTCCAGAAACGCGGATCGAAGCGCATAAGCGGCACCGATTTCTGCCGCCGTCGCTTTTCGCAAAGCCAGTAGGCCATTACCCTGTTCCTTTTTTATCGTTCACCCAACGCCCGACGGACCGCGCGCGCGACATGGCGTGACGAGCGTTGCAGTGCCTCGGGTCCACTACCGCGCCCATTGTCCGAGACGTTAATGGTCAGGCGGATGTTGGCAGGGCCCGTCGCCGAACCGCCCGTTTCGATCCGGCCGCTGCTGGTCGGCACAAAAAGCTCCGGCCCGCGTTCGCCCACGCGGTAGGCGCGACCGGGTGAAACTGGTCCTCCTGTTGCCCTTCCCGGTGCGCCCAACACGCCGCCCAGCAAGGCGCCGAGCGAACCAAGTAGCCCACCCCCGCCAACCGCACCGCCGCCCAGATTATCAAGGCCGGAACGGATTGCCGCAGAAGCGATTTCGGAAAGCACGGACAGCGCGACGCGCCGCAGATCGTCAAAGCCGAATTTGCCCCGCTGGATTGCACCCGCTAATCCTCGTTCCAGCGCCGAGCCCGCCCGCTCCAGCCCTGATGCAAATGGTCCGTCCAGTTCCGCCCGCATCGTCGCAACGTCGCTGGCAAATGCGCGCGTGTCGGCCCTGACCGAAACGATCAGCCTTTCGATTTCCTCATCCATCTGGGAACATCTCCATCAATTTGCTTATGTCGTCGGTTTCCGGTGGCATTTCAGCTTGCGCGGTCAGCGCTTTGATGACGCAGGCGAGTTCGGCTGGTGTGGCGTTCCAAAACTCATTCGGTCGCCAGCCGAGCAGAACCGCGCAATGGCCGCAGAGCGCCACCGCGCTCCCAGCAAAGGTCACCGCCCACCCAATATCTGGCCGAGCAATATCTTCAGCGCTGGTGTAGCCGCAGCCAGCCCCGCTTCTGCCAATGCCTCGCCAAAGGCTGCGCGCGTCAGATCGGCGGGCGCATCGAAACGGCAATGCCAGAACAACGCCGCCATTTCGGACAATTTCAACTGCCCATCGGCTGCACGCTCGATCAGCATGAACAGCGGCCCCAACTCTTCCTCCGCCGCCGCCAATGCTGCAAAAGTGGGGCGCAGCAAAAGTGCAGCATTTTTGTACGGCAATGATGCTTCGCCCCGCACCGATATCGCCGCACGGCTCATAGCGAGACGACCTGGCCGGAACTTTCCAGCGCGAGTGTGTATGACCGCTCCCCATTGAAATCCCCGGCATAATCAAGCCGCGCGACGAGGAACTTGCCCCGCAGCCGCTCGCCACTTTCAAAGCTCAGCTCATAATCATCGAGCACGCCCGACAACGCATTATTCTTGATCCGCGTTTCGGCGGTGGACCCGGTGAACACGCCTGCGCCAGACACCGAAACCGAGCGCACACCCGCTCCCGAAAGCAGCTCGCGCCACGCGCCACTGCCCTTGTTGGTAATCACCACCGGATCGCCATTGATCGACAATTGCGTGGTTCTGAGCCCCGCGACCGTCGAGTAGACGGGCGTCACTGCGCCGTCGCCGACCTTTAACAGGAAGGCGCTTCCCTTTTCTGCTGGCATGGATATGGTCTCCTTACTGGACGACTCGTTGGGAGAGAGAGGTCGCCATGTTGATAATGATTTGGGCCGCAGCGACGGCCACTGCCGCGCCGCACCAAAATGCGGAACCGCCCTGCCCTGCAGGACGGATATTGGTTGAACATGTAGCCGTTGATCCGGTGCCGGTAATTGCGCCCTTCGGTTGGTCTGCCGATGCCAAGGCGCAGGCATTACTCGTGTCGAAAATAGTGGAGCCGGACAATATTGCGCCCGGACATGGAATCCTGCCCAAAGGCAAATCGCGATCAAAAGGTCCGGCGGTTTTGATGCCGGGATGCAAGTCCGCTGAAGAGCGCAAGAAGAAGGATTATCCCATGGCGTGAGCGTTATTGGCGCAGCATCCTTACGCGATGCTCGACCAACGCTGCCCACGGTCCGACGGGATCGCGGGATATTATCGACCGCAGGAACACGAGGCTCGCAATCCTCCAACCCGGCAGATCGCGTGGCATCGCCGCTATCGCATCCTCGACATGCGTCTTCAGGCTGGTCAGGCGAGATGCTTCGTCGCCATCGTCCCATATTGTCAGCGCCAACCGGATTTCGCGGCCCTGTTCAGTCTTGGTGCTCCAATCGGTCTCAAAAGCGTCCGCTATGGAAATATAGGGGAAGGCCGCCCGCGGCGGTGGGCCGTCGAAAATTCCCGCCAATTCCGTGGCTAGCACCGGATGCACTTGCAGGGCCGATACGGCTGCTTCCTGCAACATGTGACTTGCGCTGCTCATCGTCCAAAATTCCTTAGCTGTGGATCATCGATTATTCGCCGTCTGAGGCGCTTGCCGGTCAAAACCACACCTGTGTCGTTGGCCTCGACTCTCACGCCCGGCGGGGTAGCAGCTTTGGCCAGCTGGTCGATTTGGCGCTGAACGGCTTTGGCGGCGCGCCGGTCGGCGGCGGGGGTTAGTGTTTCGAGCATGTTATCCCTTCCCTCCCTCCTTCAGGGGAGAGGATACGTAGCCTTGCCGCTTCAGCGGCTAGGCGAAGTTGGAGAGGGGTTCGGAGTTCTCCGGCAGCACAGCCCTTCTCCGATGAAGGAGAGAGGGCGAGTAGCTACCGAACCTCTTCACAGGTCAGCACCATCCGCGCGGGTTCGCGCGGATCGCTCACCAAAGCACGCACGGCGAGATATTTGCCCCTCCACGTCAGCCGGGTGCGCATGCCCACGCCCTCGCGCTTGCGAATCGTGACCTGCCAGCGTGGCGTTGCCGAGAGGGCATCAGCGGCGGCAATGCCACCCGGCATAAGGGGCGAAACTGCTGCCCATGCCATGCCATCATAGCTGTAGCGGCCGGTCGCACCTGCACGGCTGTCGCGGTCATTCAGGCGTGTTTCAAGAACCACCCGCTCCCGCAGGGTGCCCGCAAATTCTGTCATTCTCTCGGTTCCTTCCCATTAGGAACCGTCGCCTCAGCGCAGGCTGGGGCGACGATTACTATTGACGTAATGCTGGAAGCTGCCCCAACCTCATCCGCCGCCAGGGCAGCAAAAGCGCCAGCGCAGCTGCGGGAGGCCCGGCATCACCGGCGGTATCGCGATGGGCATGAAAATGCGCGGTCAGCCGAAGCAGTCCGAGCCGCAGCGATTCTGGCAATATCGCCCAAGCGGTTGCCAGACCCGCAATCGCGGCCACCTCGACCCGCCCCGCGCTGCCGGGCTCGACAATGCGAATATATGGTTCGCCGCGCGATCCGATTTTCGCCTCCCAGCGGTCGGAGGCCAGCGCAAACATGGCGCCCTCCGCCGGAATGCCGGTAACGCCGCTGACCGATTGCACCGGGACGGCCTGCAGCACTTGCCAACCGGATCCCGCAGTCAATATCTCCCTGGTGGAGCGGCGAAAGATGACCTGCCCGGTAAACTGCTCGGCATGGCTAACTGCAGCAAGAAGGCAGGAAGCCAATGACGGGTCTTCATCAACCAAGTCGACATGCAAATAGGCTCGCGCCTCGTCCAGCATGTCGCTGTCGAGGCTGAGCGGATCAAGGCTCAACATATGGATTTCCTAATTTAGATTATGCGCCGACCCATTGCGGTCAGACCGGCTTTCATCGTGACGGCAGATCCAGCGATTTCGCTGCGGACCTGCAATTGAACTGCGCCGCCAGTAGCACCGACTGCCACCACGAAACGGGCCGTTACAGGAACGTTGGTGCTTGCAACGCGTACGCCGGATGTGGCGCCTGTCGTGACATTGTCGGCATTCTGTTCAGTCGAGCCGATGGCGGTCGCCGAGATATTGGCCAGCGCCTGCCCCACAACCGACCCCGATGGTATGTCGAGCGCCAGAGCAATACCCGTTGTGGTCGCCGCCGACTGAAACGCGCCGACAACCTCAACCAGATAGCTGGTGTTGGCGGCTGCTACAAAAGAAAGTCCCGTCACTGCGGCGAATGTTGTTGTGCTATTGGCAACATCAGCACCCAGTTTCTGCCAGGTCCATGGGTCCGCACCGCCGCCCTCGCCTTCCTTGGCAAGCGGCTGATGTGAGTTCGGCGCTGTCCCGACAGTCAATCGCGCTTCATCGCTGATAAGGTAAACCTCCCCCGCCTTTAAGCCATTGGCCGTCGCGGCTGTGTCAATCTGCGCGCGCGTTCCGCGTTTGTGCGCGATGCTTGGCATCAGAAGGTTCCACAGTCCACATCGCCGACCGCAAGCGTAACAAAAGCATTGCCCGCATCCTTGGTCCATGCCATCGATGTGTTTAACCGAATAACCCCATCGGTTCCATTTGTTCCCCAAATATAACCGGATGTGCCTCCAGCCACGATGGCCGCTTTTTCATCCAGATCGGACGCGGGGATATTCAGCGCCGTCTTAAAGGCATTGACGGTGATCTTCCCCTCTTTCTGCCCGCTTGCCGACGCGTCGTGCAGTATCAGGAAATCCGCCGCGCCGTCGACAGCAGCAATTGTGGTCAGGTCGTCAATCGGCGGCACGACAGGCAGCCGGGTTGCGGCTCCGGTCGCGACATGCAACGTACCACGGTCTGTCGTGAAATGCGCTTCCCCCGCCAGCATCGATGCCGAAGGAAGATTGGCCTTGAGGCCGCGTTTGAGTTGAATTCTGGGCATATCCATGTCCTCATAAAATTTTCACGCAGAGGCGCAGAGGACGCAATGACAGAGTACGTCATCCCCGCGAAGGCGGGGATGACGCCGAAGTCTCCGCGCCCTCTGCGCCTCTGCGTGAACCAAAAATGGTCTAGTTAAACGTCCCACCGTCAATGACCTCGGCAACCGGCCCCTCCGGTCCCGCAGGCCCCTGCGCTCCAGGCGGTCCGATAAGTGTCGGAATAGCCAGAGGCGAAGAAGCCGCCGCAACCGGCGCGATCCCGCCATCGGGACCGCGCCAGCGCAGCGTGAGTGGCGGTGGCGATTGCCTCCATTGCAACAGCATCGTCATGCCGAAACGCTTTCACGGATGGCAATCGCGACACTTTCGGTAATGACGACGCCGCCACCAATCTCCAGCCTCGCGTCGGCCAGATAGCTGCCCGCCTGCAATGCCGCAGAGCTCGCCGCTTCGATGGTTAGGTTCCAGCCCGGCGGAATATCGCCCTGGGCGGCGCGCGGTGCGATATTGAAGGCGGCAGCAACCGACGTCCCAGCACTTATGCTGGTCCGTCCCGGGGCCACCGCCTTCATACTCGCGCTGATCGCCGTGACCGAAAGGGGGTCACCGGTCACGGCATCGAGCGCCAGCGAAATCGTTTCGCCACGTTGGAAGATGTAGGGGGTCATTTCTTTCGCCTCGAACTCAGTTGCAAAACTCCCCGTCACCCTGAACTTGTTTCAGGGTCCATCGTGCAGCAAGATCCAATCTCGAAAGGCGTGATGGATGCTGAACCAAGTTCAGCATGACGGGTATTGGATGTAGCTACGTGACTAGCTCGCAGCGAACTTCATCACCTTGATCGCTTCCGAATTGGTCACCGCTCCGCCAAGCCGCTTGGTCGCGTAGAAGTGGACATAGGGCTTGTTCGAATAAGGATCGCGCAGGATGTTGGTCTCTGTGCGCTCTGCAATCAGGTAACCCGCCTTGAAATTGCCGAAAGCAATCGACAGGCTGTTGGCCGCAATGTCCGGCATGTCCTCGGCCTCGACCACCGGATAGCCGAGCAGCGTATCGGGCTGTCCCGCCGCCATCGCCGGCTGCCAGATGAAGGCGCCGTCGCTGGTCTTGAACTTGCGGATCGTCGCCAGCGTGGATGCGTTCATCACCCAGCTTGCGCCTTGGCGATAAGGCGCGCGCAGCGAATGCACCAGCTCGACCAGCTTGTCTTGCGGGTTCGACGCGACAAAGGCACCCGCCGCACCCGAGGCAACATATTGCAGCGTGCCGAAGGGCCGCGTCGCGTCGCCAGTCACCGCAGTAGGCGCCTGCAAAAATCCGCGCGGCTTGTTGGTACCATTGCCGTTCACAAAAGCGGCACCCTCGGCCTTGGCAAATTCGGTCGCGATTTCGCCCGCCAGCCAGGCCTCGACATCAAAGGCCGCATCATCGAGCATCGCCTGCGTTGCCGCCGGATTGGCATATAGCTCGCCAAAGCTCGGCACGATTTCATTAAATGTCGGCGTCGCGGTTTCGGGGCGGGTTGCGGTTTCGGATGCCCAGCCGGAGGTTACGCCGTTCTGCGTCACCAGCTTGCGATAGCCTGCAGACCCCACGCGCACCACATTGGCAATGGCGCGGATCGGGGAAATTCCCTTCAGCGTCGCGTCGATGATTTCATCGATTTCCTTTGGCACCGCGTAGCCGCCATCCGCCGCCACCGCGCCCGAAAAGCTTTTCAGCTCAACCTCGCTGCCACGCCGCAAATAGCCCTCGACAAAGGCTGCCTTGGCCGGATCGGCCATCCGCGCGCCCGACAGCACGGGCCGCGTCACCGCGACGGCCGGCACCGCCTCTTCAAACACCGCGTCGAGCGGATCGGCTTTGGTTTCATAATCCATATTCTACTCCTTCGTTGAAATTCCCCTCCCGTTTACGGGAGGGGAGCATTTTCCACCGCCAGCACCCGCGCGAGCGGCTGCATCGGGTGCGTGACCACGCTCACCTCAATAAGGTCGAGATCGGTAAGTTCACGATATGTTCGATTTGCCATACCCCGGATTTTGTAGCCAAAAGACAGACCCGCGCCCGCGCGCACTGGGGCCGCATCGTCATCGATCTGCGCGATCACGCGCAACCCCCGCTCATCCTCTTTCAGGCTCTCCACATAGCCGATCCGGCGGCTCGTATCATGCTGCCACAGGAGCGGCAGCCCCGCCTTGGCCGCGCGTGCAAAAGCGCCCTTTCGCACGATATCGCCGCCATGGTCGGGCGCATCGAAAATGGCTGCATAGCCCGCCATCCTCATTGCACCACCAGCCCCGGCAGCCCGAGCTTCACCGCCAGCCCGATCAGCAGCAGCGCCAGCCCCATCCGCACGATCCAGCCAATCGCCGCCTTGCGCGCCGACCGCTTGGCATCGCGCCAGGCCGAGAGCAATTCGCGCAGCTCGGTCATATCCTTGGCGGCGCTGGGGTCATCCAGCCCCAGCCGCGCCAGCGCACGGCGCGCACCCGTTTCCGAGGCGCGCTCCAGCAGCGCCTGCATATTCTGTTCCGGCATGTTCGATTTCCTGTCTATAACTCGATGGAATATTCGGTTATGTGGCCGACATGGGCCGATGGATTTTCATGATCTTGTGCATCGTCCTGCTGGTGGCAGGCGGATACTGGCTGCTTCAGCATGAGGGCATCAGCAGCTGCGACGACATTGGCGGCCAGTGGAATTACTCGCGCTGGAAATGCGAGGCGGGTTAGGCCGCAGGCGGATCTTCGGACAGATCCTCTTCGGTCACCTCATGCCAGTCGCCGTCATCCATCGGCGGATATATGACCGGCTTATCGCCATAACGGGCTCTTAAAGCGTCCTCCCGATAGTCGAGAGCGTACCATTCACCCTCAAGATCGTCGGTATACAAGAAGTCTGCACTGAACTTACCATCTTTGATATCGTAAAGCAGCATCGACCATTTTTTGTCCGGCGCGGCAGCCTCCCATAATTCCAATATGGTGTCATGAGTTTCATGCCCAAAGTCATGATATACGACTTGTTCTGGCAGATTCTCGAAAATTGCGCCACCGCTCATTTGGTCTGCAGCTTCGATGAACACGAAAACATCATTGGGGACTTTACCCAGAATATTTGTTACTTGCTGCCCTATTTGATTGAGCAGATCACCCATTTCCTCGGCTGTCATGCCAAACCTCCTATTTGTTGTTGGGTAAACGTCGAATTTGACGAAGGCCACCAGCATTTGAAAATACAATGATCCGATCCGGGCGTCGCGAACTTCCGTCGTAAACGGCACGAATATCGACTTTTACTCGCTTCCCTTCTTTCAGCGCCTTTTTCCATTCATTTTCAATCTTGCGATAGCCGCTGACATTGAAGCGGGCGTTTTGCGCGAAATGATTATAGCTGATCTCCGGCCCGCCGAATTCGCGGGCGATATAGTGACCGCCATGGTCCTTGGGTTCACGGTCCGGCTTTCCCGCATTGTCCTGCGCCGATCTTGACCGTGGCTGATCGGGCTGCAAGCGGAGTTCGCCATATGCCCGCACCGTCCGGTCCTGGTCATCTGTTTCGAAATGATACCCGCCCGCTGTAAACTTGCGAATGGTTGTTGCAGGTCGCTCGACTGTTGCGGCAATCGGCTTGGGCACTGCTGGCCGGACGACATTCACCGACGGCTGAACAGGCTTGACGATGGACTTCGCTAACGGTTTGGTCGGCTGCTTCGCCAATGGCGTGGCATTCGGAGCAGTGGGCCTTGAGTCACCCCATGACCCGCTTGCACCGCCACCGCCGGACTGCCCCCCACCAAATCCACCGCTGCTTTTCGGTTTTGGCGAAGATTTGGGTTTTGGCCAGCTTCCCGAAGCGCCACCCCCGCCGAAACCGCCGCCGGCAAATCGCTGTCCCTGGCCTTCGAAGGTAAAGCGACCATTTTCAGTGTCGTGCCAAGGGTTATATTTGAATTCAATCGTACCGGTTTTTTTCTTGACGTCCGTATGTAGCAAAGCGGGGAGCACCCCAACCGCCGCCCTTTTCTCCTCCGCCGTCAGGAAATCCGCCGCCCCCACCTGTGCCCACAATCGCTCGCGGTCTTCTGCCAGCGCGGGAATGGCATCCATGTCTATGTCTAGTTCCAGACCGTCGAACCAAGGCCGCAGCCCTTCCGCAATCGCACCCAGAATCTTTCTGACCAGCGGCAATATTGTCTGGCTCCATAGCGCGCGGTTCGCCTCGCGATAATTGGCATAGGTCGCGTCGCCAGGCAGCCCGAGCAGCACCGGCGGCACCCCGAAAGCCAGCGCAATTTCGCGCGCAGCCGCCTCTTTGAGCCCGGCAAAATCCATCTCTGCCGGGGTCAGCGCCATCGCCTGCCACTTCAATCCGCCTTCAAGCAGCATAGGCCGCCCCGCATTGCCCGCGCCCTGAAACGCCGCCGCCAATTCTTCCTTCAGCGTCGCATATTGCTCGCCCGTCAGCGTGCCCGCCTCCGCGCCGTCATAGACCAGCGCTCCCGAAGGCCGCGCAGCATTGTCGAGCAGAGCCTTGTTCCATTTTGTCGCCGCATTGTGGATCGCAACCGCCCCCGACGCCGCGCCAAGACAACCAAGCCCATAATGGTCGTCGAGCGGATGCATGGAGCGGATGTGGACGATCCCCTCGGCGGGGAGCCGCGTCGCGACCTCGCCCGCCTTGTAGACATAGGCAACCGGCCAGCCGCGATGGTCGGCCTCAACCGTAACCCGTTCGGGCCGCAGCGCGAACAGCTCGGCAGGCCGTCCGTCCATGCCCGACAATATCTCGATATAGCCATTGCCGTTGAGCAGCAGATGCGCCGCCACTGTTTCAATCAGCGCTTGCCCCGCCGAGGTTGCCTTGACCAGTGCCAGCGCTTGCGGCTCGGACGATGTAAGCGGCACCGAGGCCAGCCCTTCTGCGACCAGCCGCACCGCGCGCTGCGCAATCGCATTGTTGAGATACAGCTCGCGCAGCTGCTGCTCATAAGACCGCGGCCACTCCCCGAGCGACCCCGCGCCATAGGTACGAATGCCGGTCAGCCGATCCTGCTGCACACGTGCTTTGGCCGGACGCAGCAAGCCACGCCCGGTTGATTTCCAACCGAAGATTTTCATTGTTTTCCACTTTCCCCTCTCCCCTTGCGGGAGAGGATACCAAAGCCTTAGCAGCTTGCTGCTTAGGCGACGTTGGTGAGGGGGTTCGACGTCGGAATACCCCTCACCCACTGCGACTAGCGAGCGAGCTCGCAAGTCTCGTTGCCCTCTCCCGCAAGGGGAGAGGGGGCAATCTCACAACACACTCACCCGCGGCACTCGCACCGCCCGCCCCAGCATCAATTCCGTCATTGCCCAGACCAGCGCATCGGCCCGGTCGGGCGAGCGTCCCGGCCCTTCATAACCGCCGCCGGAAATGAGGCCGCACATCTGGTCCTCCAGCGCGGGGAAAGCCCCGACATGAAAGGCGCGCCCCGCCTCATAAAGAGCCGCCACCGGCTCGGCTCGTGCCGATTTGCCTCGGCTGGCGTGGACGCGCTTGACCGGCATCGCCAGGTCCGCCGCGCGCAGGGTACTCTCGACCATCGCGCCGCCCTGATTATCCTCGGCGACCACGCGGTCGGCATTCCATGCCTCAGCCGCGCCCGCCACAGCACGCGCCCAGCTTTCGGGCGACGCGCACGATACGCTGTGATCGGCGAGGACATAGGCCCGGCCATCTGTGCCAAGCCCGGCCGCGACTATCCCGCAGGCATCGCCATGATCGGACACTGGCGGATCGACGCCAATGACGACTCTTTTCAGTTCCGGCGCTGCCTTCGCACGTTGCCGTTCCAGCAAGTCGCGCGACCACAGCGCACCCGCTGCATCCTCGATCAACTCGCCATCCAGTTCCTGACGGCCCCATCTTGTACCATCATACACGGCTTTGACGCCTTCAATATATTCCCCCGGAAGATTCATCCGGTTGTCGACCGTTCGTCCTTTGGTGGTCGCCACGCCGGCTTCCCCGACCAGTCGGCGCAGCAACGGGACCGGGCGCGGCGTGGTGGTCGCCATCACTTTTGGCGCATCGCCCAGCCGGAGGCCGAGCATCAAATTGTCCCACGCCGCCACACCGCATGACCATTTGGCTATTTCGTCCGCCCAGGCAAAATGATGCTGCGGCCCGCGCAGGCTTTCCGGCTCCGCCGCCGAATAGAGCGTTGCAACCGCACCATTTTGCCAGGTCAGACGCCTCAGGCTGGGTTCCCATTCGGGGCGTTCAGCAAAGGGCAGCGACAAAAGACCGCTTTCGCCCTCTACCATAACCTGCCGTGCCTCGCTTTGTGTAGCACCGATCAGCGCAAATCGCGCGCCAGGATTCGTTGCAGCAAGTCTGCTAACCCATTCGGCACCCATTCTCGTCTTGCCATAACCGCGTCCCGCCATCACCAGCCATATGCGCCAGTCCTGATCCGGCTCGTTCTGGTCGTCACGCTGCCAAAACCGCCAGCTCTCGCTCCTCGCAAATTTCGCCTTGCTCCAGCTGGTGATGCTGGCAACCATTTTGTCATGTGGCATCGCCAGCAGCGACTGCGCGGTCATCTCACCCATTGTCGTGCTCATTGTCGGGATCGGGCGCCCGGCCCAACGGAAGACCGGCGCGTTCACGCATCTGCGTCAGCCTCAGGATCAGCTGGGCTTTCAATGTCGGAAGATCGGTCGGCTGTCGCGCTACTGAGGCGGGCTTGCCGTTGCCTTTTGCCGAACCACGATGCGCGTTCAGCAAGCCCAGTTGCAACCTCTGTTTTTGCGCTTTTGCTTTCAGCAGCGTGTCCGGCGTCTTGCTGCTGGCGCGCTGCAATGCCTCGGCGAGCAATTCCGTCTCCAACCGGACATAGCCCTCGGCCAGTGCCTCGCTCCATTCGGCACGAAATTCGGGCAGGCGACGACGTGCCGCATATACCGCGTCGCTGCTGATCCCTACAACCCGCGCTGAGGCGGACACATTGGCGGTCCGGGCCAAATGCCCAAGAAAGCTTTTACGAGTCCCGGCGTTGAACCGGTTGCCCCCTGACGATGCCTTGGCTTTGCCCATGTGCCTTCTCCTTTTCAAAACAAAAGGGGCCAGAGATTTCTCTCCAGCCCCGGAACCCGCAATCGCAGCGGCAACAACAGCGCCCGCTTGCGAATCGCATTTTTCGACTATGCCTATTTGTACCCCGTTGGCGTTACGATGTCAATATCTTTTTACCGATATGGTTCACATGGTCGAATGGCAATCCATTTCGTCAGGTTGGGCCATCACTCCCCATCAACTGCGCCGCAATCTCCTCCATGCTGCCTGCAACCAGTAATGGCTGTCCGCCAACAATACCGACCTGTGTTTGCCCGTTTTCGGCAGCGCGCAGCCAAGCCACGTTGGATGCGACGACGAGGTAATTCCCGCCGCGTGAGTGGAGTGCTATGAATTTCATGAAATATGTCTCCTGACCCCATTAGGGTTAGGAGACAGTTATGTTCTTTGAATTAACATTTCGGCGGACAGAGGATTTATTCGATCGCCGCAACCTCAGCATCCGGCAAGGCCACGCCCATCACTTTGGCCAGCGTCGGCGCGATTGCGCGCATGTCGATTTCGCCGAGGTTGCGGCCCTTGGCGACGCCCTTGCCCATCATCATGAAGCTGGAGCGCATCAGCGGGCTGGTCGGAAAATAGCCGTGGGTGCCTTTGCTGCCCGATGGGCCGACAAGCGGGGCATCCCTGCCCTTGAAGGCGCCTGCATAAGCGTTGGGCGCGAAACTAACATAGAAGCTGGCCTCGGGATTTCCGCCCAATTTTGCAATATCGGCAGGCTCGACAATTTCGGCGATGTGGTTTTGGGGATCGGCCTTCAGCGTGGCGAGCAGGTTCGCGACTTTCGCCTTTAGCGCTGCGTCGTCCGGACGGGCCAGCACCACCGCCGATGATCCGCCGGAATTCCACGGGGATGCGTCCCAGCTTTCGACCTTGCCCTTGTTGTCGATGGCGATGAGCGCGGCATCGATGAAAGCGCGGTAGAGATTGACTTCGGTATCAACCTTGGAAAAGCCGTGGTCCGAGGCAACTGCAATAACGCTGTCTGGGTGCGCCTGCATTTGCGCGGCAATCAGCTTGCCGACGATGGCATCGATGCGTTTCAATATCGCATGTGCCTGCGGCGTGTCGGGACCTTCTGCGTGCTGCTCATGGTCGAGCGCGGTCAGGTAAACCGTCGCAAAGTCGGGTTTCTCGCGTTCGATCAATGCGACTGCAAATCGGCCACGCGTCTCGTCGCCTTCGATGCTTTCGTCGATACCCGGCGCATATACGCCCAGCTTTGCCTCCAGCGATTCGACCAACCCAGGCGTGGACAAAGCCTTCATCAACTTGGCATCATCGGCATGGCCGGTGCGCCAGATTTGCGGGATATTCCATTTGATAGAGTCGGCCTTAACACTTACCGGCCAGTGAACATTGGCCGTTGTCATCCCCGCCTTGGCCGCTGCATCCCACAAGGTCGGCAGCTTGAAATCGCTGGCATACCAATACCAGCCACCCTGGTTGATTTGCATCGGATCGAAGCTGGTGTTGCCAATGATGCCATGTTTGGCGGGGCTGGCGCCGGTCAGCAAAGTCGCATGGCTGGGATAGGTCACCGTCGGCAACACGCCCCGCACGCCGCTCGCGTAGCTGCCCTCCTTCACGAAGCGCTTCAAATTGAGGATGTCGATCCCGCGCTTGTCTGCCTCGATGACATCGGCGGGTTGCAGCCCGTCGATAGAGATCAGCAAAACCGGTTCAGCAAGCGCCCCCGCGGGCAGCGCGCCCATAAGGAAAGCGCCGCCCGCAAGGAACGCCCACCGCATCAGAAACCGACCTTGACGGTCGCAAAGAATTGCTGCGGTGCGCCCGCGAGCAAAGTCTGGTTATCGCCGCTATTGCCGAAACCGTTTGAACCGATGGTCGATACATATTCCTTGTCGAACAAATTGGTCGCGTTCAGTTGAAGCTCGATCGGCGCGCGCCAGCCCATGTCGAACCGATAGCCAAGCGTTGCATCGACGAGAACGCGGCTGCCGACCGACTGATCGTTGGTGTAGGTGAAAAAGCGCTTGCTCATATAATTGGCGCCGACGCGTCCGAAAAAGCTATCGCTGTCATAGGCGATTTCGCCACGCAGCAGATGCTTTGGCGTATCAACCACCGTTTTGCCCTTGATCGGAACGACCGCAGTCGGCGTGACGACATCGTCGCGATAGGTCGCATCGGTATAGCTGTAGGATGCGAACAGCGTCAGGCCGCCGCCCAGCCGGACATCGCCGGCCGCTTCGAACCCTATCGACCGGACGCCGCCGACATTCTGCAAAATTGCCGGGTTGCCGACAATACCGGGACCGGTTGGTACACCAAGCAGGCGATTGCGGAAGTTGACATAATAAACCCCGATCACGCCGTTGAACACTGGGTCGTTGTAACGGGCGCCAAGCTCGTACGTATCCGACTCCTCGGGCTTCAACCCGCGCGCCAGCAATGCATTGAAGCCTGCTTGCGTGGTAGAGAACGGTCCGCTGGTCGCCGAGGAAACGAAGGCGCGGGTAACTTGTGTAAATCCGCCAAATATTTCTGCTTTGTCGTCCAGCCTGTAGGCGGCGCCGACATGTGGCTGGAACCAGTCCTTCGACTTGATCTTGCCTGCGGCCAGAGCGCCCTGCACGCGCGGATCGGCTTCATTATTGACCTGAAAACCCTTCCACCCGACGTTTATGGTCAGGTCGCCAAAGCTCATTTTGTCCTGCACATAATATTGCAGCGTGTCGGTGTTGAAATCGAACAGCCATTGCGTGAAGAACGGGTTGCGCTGGAACTTGGTGTGGTCACGGCCGGGTGTCGTCAGGCTTTCATAAGCATAGAAACGCCGCGCCTGCGTAAAGTCATTATGCTCATACCAGCCACCAACGGTGATTTCGTGATTACCGACTTCGGCATTCAGCGAACTGAACACGCCGCCGCGCTGGATATCATATTCGGTGGTCCGGATCGACATCGGCACGCCGTTCGGGCTCGGCACATAGGGCGTACCCCAAGTGCCCTGACCGGTATTGTCGTGATAATAGGCCTTGATTTTGAAAGTCACACCGTCGCCCAGTGGCGCGGTCAGGCCGTAAGATGCCAGCGTGTCCTTGCGTAACCCTGACGCGTCGTAATAGCTGTCGTCAAGATTGTTGATCGGCGCGACAAATATCCCTTGCGCGGCGCGAATGGCGGTGGTGTAATCGGGGAAATAATTGTCATGGTCATAGCCCAGACGCGCGATCATTTCGAGTGAGAGATCCTGATAATCCTGCTCGGCGCGGTCTGAGTAAGCGAAATAAGCGTCGAACTCTGCTTCGCCGACAGGGATGATTGCTTTCGCATTGATCTGCCAGTTGCGCTGGTCACCGCCGCCCTTCCATTTTTCGGCATTGTGATACACGCCCGAAATGAACCCGCGGATACCGTCGGCTTCGCCGAAATTCACCCGGCCGAAACCGCGAACGGTGTTTTCCGAGCCGTAGGTCAGGTTGGCATCGACGCCGAAACCATCATTCGGGTCCATTGAAAAGAATTCGAGCGTTCCGCCCAGATTGTTGGTCGCCTGTGTTCCGATGGAGCCGGAGCCCTGCGACACCCGGGTAACGCCGATATTTTCGGAGATGATCGCACGGCCGATGTGCAGGCCGTTATTATTGCCATAGGTCGAATCGCCCAGCGGAATGCCGTCGAGTGTGTAGCCGAGCTGGTTCTGGTTAAAGCCGCGGATCGAAACGCGGCTCGACCATTCGTAGGTGCCAAACGGATCGGCGGACTGGAAGTTGACGCTCGGCAGTTTTTCGATGGCCTTGAGCGGGCTGGTGCCCGGCGCAAGAATCAGCAGCTCTTTGCTGGTCAACTCCTGCACCTGGCGGGTTTCACCTTGGCCAAAGACCACGATTTCCTCATTATCCACGTTTTCATCCGCAGGTAATGTCGCGGCATCTTGCGCCATGGCCGATGTCGCCATGGCACTGCTGACCAATAGAATGGTGACAAAGCGTCGCATGCTGATCTCCCTTTGCAATCGTTATGATTCGGGAGGGGCAATAGGCCTGCGCTATGACAAGCTGCCTGCGCTTATGCGTTCAAACGGTGACAGGGTTGCGGCGCATTTATGACAGGGGATTATGCTCGATCAGATATTGGTTTTATGTGGCGTATGGCAGAATGCCGCGTGCTTCACGCCATCCCCAGCATCTTTTGCTCGCGCCGGATCCAGTCGGCGAAGCTTGGCCGCGCGTGAATGGCGGCCAGACAGGCGGTGAGCTTGGGATAGGCGTCTGAGTCCACGGCATATCCGGCATGGCCTGCATTGACGAACGGACTGGCGACCGAGATGTCGGCGAGTGTCAAGTTGTCGCCGACCAGATATCCGGATGGGCGGATGACGCGCTCCAGATAATCGCAGACCGGGCTCATGTCCGCCTCGCCCTTCACCGCCGCGGCTTCATCGCCGGGCTTCCCGACGAATTTCGGCGACACGACCCGATTGAAGAAAATCGGACCGGCAGCCGCTACCACTATTGTGTCGGCAAATTCATCGAACCAGATGGTCCGCGCGCGGTTCTCCGCATCGGCCGGGATCAATGGCGCCTCCGGATGCTTGGTGTCGATGTAGGTGACGATCGCGGTCGAGTCCGAAATGCTGAAATCGCCGTCGGTAAAGCCGGGCATCTTGCGAAAAGGGGAACATGCCAGGAAATCCGGATTCTGGTCGCCAAGGCCGATGGGTACAAGCTCCAGCGACAAAGCCTTTTCAGCGGCGAACGCGAGGACTTTTCGGACAAAGGGGGACATAGGGGTGCCATACAGAATCATGATTCTCTCCAGAAAAAGACCTGAATCGGCCTGAGCGTTCACACTGCCAATTCAGTAGCATTTTGCAACTGTTAATGGTTCGACGGAACAAAATTACCGGTCGGCAATTCTCGCACCATCATAAATTGAGGGAGCAGCAAACATGATTGAAGAACGCATCACCGAAACCACCGATGCACAGGGCAATGTCGTCGAGCGCACAATCGAGCGCGACAGCGGGCCGGCGGCGGTGACGGTCAATACGACGCCAGCCTCTTCAGGGGGTGGCTTTGGTGGCATAATGACTGTGATCCTGCTGCTGGCGCTGGTTGTCGGCGGCTATTTCCTGTTCGCGAACAGCGACAGCGAGGCTCGCAAGGATGACGCCATTGCCGAAGCGGCCGATAATGTCGGTGCAGCCGCGCAAAAGGCAGGAAATGCTGTCGAGAAGGCAGCGGAGAAGATCGCAAACTAAGAACGACGGCAAAGGCCGCAGCAACCGTCACCGTGTTCAGACGTCCGCTTCCCCCGGACATCTGGCACGGCGTCAGCTTTTCTGCCCGCACCGAATTTGACTTCACGCTTTGGGTAAAGCGCGCCATAACCGCCAACAGTGACCGAGACCCTCCTGTTCCTTGCGCTGTTCGTGGTCGGCTTTGTGCTGTGGCTGACCCGCGCGGACATCAAATATCTGCATCGCCGCATAGAGGAGCTGGAAGGCCGATTGGGTGCGCCGCACCTGCCGGAACCGGCGAAAAGCGAAACGCCCATCACCCACACCGTCCCCAAAGTCCGGACCGCGTCGGTGGTGTCGACTGCGTCCCGGCAACTGGTGCCGACTGTGTCAGAGCCGCAATCCGCGCCCAAACCTTCCCGCAAATCGCCATTTGCTGACCTCAGCTTCGAAAGCCTCGTCGGCGGCAAGCTTCCGATCTGGATCGGCGGGATCAGTCTCGTTTTTGCAGGCTTTTTCCTCGTCCGTTACACCATCGAGGCTGGGCTGTTCGGACCCGGCGCGCGGTCGGCCACGGCGACGATCTTCGCCCTCGCGATGATCGCCATGAGCGAACTCGGCGGCCGCCTGCCGAAGGTCGGCGCAAGCTTCACCGCCGACCCGCGCATCGGCCAAAGCCTTGCAGGCGCAGGCGTGGCAACACTTTACGGCACGCTCTACATGGCCGCAGAGATCTACGGCCTGGTCGGTGTCGGGACCGCCTTCATCCTGGTTATCATCACCACCGCCATCGCCTTTGCGCTGTCGCTGCGCCACGGCCCGCCCACCGCGCTCATGGGCCTTGCCGGCGGGTTTGCCGCGCCGTGGGTCGCTGGCATGGGGGCGAGCAACCTGCCGACCCTGCTGCTCTATCTCGCGGTCTTCATCGCCGCGCTGTTCGGGCTCGCGGTCTGGCGTCGCTGGCTGTGGCTGCTGGTGCTGGCGAGCGGCGGCGGTCTGGCGTGGAGCCTCGCGATGCTGGCAACGGCGAACAGCAATCTTGGCCTGCTTGGCGGCTTTATCGCGATCACGGGCGGCGGTGCGCTTCTCACGGCGAAACGCTTCGACGATGGCGGCGGCCTTTGGACGCAGGTTGCGCGCTATGCCCCGATGGCGTTGGCGCTGGTACAGCTCGCGTTGCTTTTGCCAAAAATGGATTTCTCCGCAACCGCGTGGCTTTTCTACTTCGCACTCTCGATCCTCGCGATCGCACTGGCGTGGCGCGACCGGGCGCTGTTGCCCCTCGTCGCTGCCGCGCTGGTGCTCGCAATGGGACCGCTCGGTCTAGCTTGGGACGCGGACGGTGCGATGCGAACCGATAGCATGATCACGGTTGCCATCATCGCCCTGTTCGGCGGCGCTGGCCATATCCGCGCGCGTCGGTCGGACGACGCGTCGACAGCTTGGGCGATAATCGGCATCGCCGCCCCTGTTCTCTGCTGGTTCACCGCGTCGCTTGCCAGCGCATGGGAGGCCGACCGCCTGTGGGGCCTGCTCGCCATCGTGGCCGCCACCCCTGCTGCATGGACTGCAGGGGAATGGTACAGCAAAAGCCGTGACCCCGCTCTCCAGCCATGGGCCACGGCCGCAGTTGCGCTGATGCTGTGGATGGCAGCGATCCTGCTCCTCGACGAAGAATGGGCCGCAAGCTACACCGCTTTGGTTGCGCTTGCTGTTGCGGCTTGGGCAAGGGTCACCGTCGGCAAATGGGTACGCCGCGTCGGCTGGGTACCGCTTGGCGCGGCGATGATCCTGGCCTTTGCCATGTCCTGGCGGTTCACCCACGCCATTGGCGCTTCGCTGTCGGGGATGGGCGCCTTTTACGACCTCCTGCCGCCAGTCGGTGAAGCTTTGCGCACCACTTTGGTGCCCGCAATTCTGATCGGTGCTCTGGCCTCGCAGTCTTGCTTTGCCAGCGGTCGCCGCACCCGCGCGCTTGTGCTCTTTGTCGGCGGTGCCGGTGCGGTTGTGTTCCTGTGGCTACTCGCCAAGCAACCAGCCCATATCGTCTCGCCTTCCGATTTCATCCGCACCGGCTTCGCCGAGCGGACCGTCATCACCCAGGCATTGTTCGCCATCGGATTGCTGTTGCTGGCTGAGGCGAAGAAGCGACCGGAATGGGCATCACTGAAAATTGCTGCCTGGGCGCTATCGGCGGTCGCGCTGTTCCGTGTCATCTGGTTCGATCTTTTCATCCATAACCCGATAGCCGATCCGCAAGCCGTCGGACCGGTGCCATTTGCAAATTTACTGACGGCCCATTTTGCGCTTGTCGCGATTTGGCTTTGGCTGTTGGCACGCGAAGTCCCGCAACGATGGGCCTTGCCGGGCAGGGCGGTCGCGCTTGGAGCGATGATAGTCACTGTGCTGGCCACCATAAGACAGGCCGTGCAAGGCAATCTGGTGTCGGGCGCCGACGTAGGTATAGGCGAAAATTATCTCTATTCGGCCGGACTACTCCTGCTCGCCATCGTCTGGCTGGCGATTGGCATTAAGCGCGAACTAAAGCTGCTGCGCGTGGCAGGACTCTCGCTTCTCACCGCTGTTACACTAAAGGTTTTCCTGATCGACGCTGCGGCTCTGACAGGGATTCTGCGGATTTTGTCATTCCTCGGACTGGGCGTTGCACTCATTGGCATCGGCTGGGCCTATGGGCGGTTGATGGGTCTCGGACAAGGCGAAGCTCCCACAAAGGAACAAGCCATCCCCTGACGCGTTTGCCCCGCCAAGGAGCAAATCATGCCGACTATTTTGGACATCGCCGGAAAGCCGATCCCATCGCGCAATCGTGCCCGACGCAGGTTGCAGACGCAGGATATCCGCGATCTGTTGAAGATATTGTCGGTGATTTTGTTCGTGGTTGCGGGCTATTTTGCTTTTGCGCCGGAACGCAACGCAGCCGAGGAAATTCGCTTGGCAGCCGCACAGAAGGCCCAGGGCTGAATTATTTGGACAAAGGTCACACCGCGCTTTAACGCCGCGGGCAATGCTGAAACGCCTCTATGACTGGATGATGGAAAAGGCGGGGCATGCTCACGCTGAACGTTGGCTGTTCCTTTTTTCGTTCATCGAATCCAGCTTTTTTCCGATCCCCCCACATCCGCTATTAGGTCTGATGTGCCTCGCCCGGCCCGACAAGGCACTGCGCTACGGATTTACCTGCACCATTGCGTCGGTACTGGGCGGGCTGTTCGGCTACGCTATCGGATATTTTGCCTATGAAGCGGTCGGCATCTCGCTCCTGAAAGCACTCGGCCTGTGGGAAAGTTTCCCTGCCGCCGCCTGTTACCTGCGCGAATTCGGTGCAGAAATCATCCTCATCAAGGGCGCAACGCCCATTCCTTTCAAATTGCTGACCCTGACCGCCGGTTTTATCCAGATGAATCTGTTCACCTTCATCTGGGCAAGCGTTCTCAGCCGGGCTTTTCAGTTCATGCTGGTCGGGTTCCTGTTCTGGAAATTCGGCCGTCCGATCAAGGCGTTCATAGACAAATATCTGGCATGGGTGACGGCGGCGTTCCTCGTCGCCGTGGTCGGCGGCTTCATCGCCTTTTCGATGCTCGCAGGCGGCGATGCGGAAAAAAGCGACAAATGTTCGGGCGTGACAACGATGGAAGCATTGGCGCAGCAGCGATCCTGACCTGCAACGGGGTTAGCCAGTTGTTAAGCCTGTTTGAGATAGTCTTTGCGGCATGGATAACAGCTCCCGCAACATCGTGATTTTCATCGCGACCATTACCTTTTCGGCCATGCTGCTGATGGCGGCGCATTTCTACGCCGACTGGAAAAAGGCGGAAACCGCGCCCGCTGCTCCTGCGGTAGTTGCCGCCCCGGTGGCGGAGGAGCCGAGCGTCGAGGAAACACCGGCCACCGAGGAAGAGGGAGAGGAGTTTCCGGAGGACGAAGATTATCCCCCGATGGGTGAACCGATGGTCGATCTGGAAGAAAATGGTTCATCTGCTCCGGCAGCGGCGCCTCCCCTGCCAGCGCCCCAGCCAGCCAATGAACAACAGTTGCCTGAAGGCTATGAAGCGAACAACTGAGCGTCGTTGGCAAAGGCCTTAAACTCGAGGGCGTTGCCGCTCGGATCGCAAAAAAACATTGTCGCCTGCTCGCCGACCTGTCCCTTGAAGCGGATGTGCGGCTCGATACCGAAATGAATTCCGGCGTCCCTCACCCGCACCGCCAGTTCCTCCCATTGCGGCATAGTCAGCACGACGCCGAAATGCGGGACGGGCACATCATGGCCATCGACCGGATTATGCGTCGCCACCGCGCGCACCGACGCGTCGAGATGCGCGACAATCTGATGTCCGTAAAAATCGAAGTCGATCCACTGGTCGGACGACCGCCCTTCGGCGCAACCCATGACATCGCCATAGAAACGCCGCGCTTCGGCGAGGTCGTGGACCGAAAAGGCGAGATGGAAGGGGCGCAGGCTCATTGCGATTTGACCGGCTTTGGCAGCGGCGCATCCGCCGCGTCCACAATAGCTAGTTCACCTGCCATCTGCCGGGCGCACGCCGACAGATAAACGGCGTCCACCGTCTTGCCCGCCCGCGCCCGCGCGGCCTCCGTCATAGCTACCGCGACAACCTCCCGCGGCTGACCTGTTTCGGTTGTAATCCGGTCGCCCACAATTCCTGCCCACCTCCGGCCGCTGGCTTGAACATCCGCACCAAGGGCGTGGCCGCGTTTCTGGGCGTCAGCAAGTATCGCGACTTCCACCACACAGGCAATGTCGCGCTGGTGCGTTTCGGTGAGTGGTGTGGGCGAAGCGAGCATGAGAGCAAAGATGAGCATGTTGCCTGACTAGCAGCGAAAGCCTGAACCGCAAGTGACGGGAATTATGTATAGTCCTCCCCATCGACTTGCGATGGGGAGGTGGCAGCCAATGCGTTAGCATTGGATGACGGAGGGGCCAGCGACGGTGAAGGCCCCTCCACCATTCCCTTCACGAACGGCCCCACCTCCCCATTGCAAGTCGATGGGGAGGATGAATTGCCAACGACCGATTGATTTTGTCATGGTCCGTCGGCAAAGACAGCGCGGTGCAGAAAATCTCCGCTTTCGTTCGAAACCACCCCCGCTGGATTGCCCTGGTTGCGGGCGTCCTTTCCGCCACCGGCTTCGCGCCGTGGGGCCTTTGGCCACTCACGCTGATCTGCTTTGCGCTTTTTATTCATTTGATTTCAAAGGCTGGCACCGGGAAACATGCGCTGCTGCTCGGCTGGATATTCGGGGTTGGGCATTTTACCTTCAGCAACCAGTGGATCGCGGTGGCATTTACCTTTCAAGCCGCAATGCCGATTTGGCTTGGCTATTTTGCGGTGGTGTTATTGGCCTTTTATCTGGCAGTGTATCCCGCGCTGGCGGCTGGTGGGGCTTGGTATCTCAACAAACTCGTGGCCCCCGCGAAAACAGGGACGGCGAACACTCTCTCCCTCCCGCTTATCCTCGCCCTTGCTGCTTTCTGGATAATCACCGAATGGCTGCGAAGCTGGGTGTTTACGGGTTATGTATGGAATCCGCTCAGCGTCATTACCGTACCGCTTGGCTTTCTGGCCCAACCAGCGAGTGCTATCGGCACATACGGCCTTTCCGGCATCATCATCCTGGTGGTTGGTCTAATTTTGAAGTTCATATCGCTCTGGACCGAGTCCGCAGACGAGGCAAAGCATGGCAGGGATTGGGCCGCTTATTTTATCGGCGGACTATTGCTGTTTGCGCTGGCGGCGACCGGCATCGTCGGCAGGCTTTCCTTGCTCGGTGGCTATTATCGCACCGGCGATGACGATCAGCGACCGCTCATTACCATCGCCCAACCCAACATCAGCCAAGCCGACAAATATGCCCCCGGCTATGACGCGATCAACTTTGCCAAGCTGGCCATGAACAGCCGCCCGCTACCCGATCAAGGTCCCCGCCTGCTGCTCTGGCCCGAGGCGGCTATCCCCGATTATCTCGAGGACGATTACCCCTATCGCTATTACCAGTTCCAGCCCGGCGAGAGCGCCGCGGGTGCGCGGAAGCGGCTGACAACCCTGATGGGCAAAGGCGATGTTCTCGTCACCGGCGCGAACCGGCTGGTGATAGAGGATGGCCAGCTTGTTGCCGCACGCAACAGTGTGTCGGCGATGGACTCAAACGGCAAATTGCTCGGCCATTATGACAAGGCACATCTGGTGCCTTATGGCGAATATCTGCCGATACCCTGGCTGCTGCGTCCGCTGGGCCTCGCGCGGTTGGTGCCGGGGGATCTGGATTTCTGGCCGGGCCCGGGACCGCAGACCATGACTGTCAGCATCGGCGGTAGGCCGGTGAAAGTCGGGATGCAGATCTGCTACGAAATCATCTTCTCGGGCCAGGTCTTAGACCGCAAAAATCGCCCCGATTTTATCTTCAACCCGTCCAACGATGCATGGTTCGGCAAAATTGGCCCGCCGCAGCATCTGGCGCAGGCGCGGCTGCGGGCCATCGAGGAGGGGCTTCCCGTCGTACGCGCGACGCCGACCGGGATCAGCGCGGTGATCGATGCCGACGGGCGCATCGTTGAAAGCTTGCCACTGGGCAAAGCGGGCCGGATCGACGCCCGTTTGCCGGTGGCAAAGGCCCCAACGCTGTTTTCGCGATATGGCAACATTCTGCCTCTCGGTTTTGCCATGGCACTTATCGCTTTTGCGCTGTTACCGCTTGCCGGGCGTCGCGCATCCCGCTAAGGGCGCGCCACGATATAAAGAATTCTTTATACGCAGACACAGCCAAATGACTGGAAAAACCATGCGCTCCAATTACCTCTTCACCTCCGAATCCGTGTCCGAAGGACATCCGGACAAGGTTTCCGACCAGATTTCCGACGCAATTGTCGATCTTTTCCTCTCGAAAGACCCCGAAGCGCGCATCGCGTGCGAAACGCTGACCACCACGCAGCTCGTCGTGCTCGCCGGTGAGATCCGCGGCAAGGGGATTATGGACGAGGCGGGCAACTGGGCTCCCGGCGTCCGCGAAGAGGTTGAGGCTACCGTGCGCCGCACGGTGAAGGAAATCGGGTACGAACAGGACGGTTTCCACTGGGAGACGCTGCGCTTCGAAAACAACCTCCACCCACAGTCAGCACATATCGCGCAGGGCGTAGATGCGAGCGGCAACAAGGACGAAGGCGCGGGCGATCAGGGCATCATGTTCGGCTACGCGTCGACCGAAACCCCCGATCTCATGCCTGCGACGCTCGACTACAGCCACAAGATTTTGGAGCGCATGGCCGCCGACCGCCACTCGGGCGCAGCGCCTTTTCTCGAGCCCGATGCCAAAAGCCAGGTGACCTTGCGCTACAATGGCGAAGGCGTGCCCGAGGCGGCAACGGCGATCGTCGTGTCGACCCAGCATGCCAAAGGCTATGACGAAGGCGACAAAGAGACCGAGCTACACAATTATGTCAAAGGCGTGATCGCCGACCTTCTGCCGGCACACCTGCTCGCCGACACCGAATATCACATCAACCCAACCGGCAGCTTCGAAATCGGCGGTCCTGACGGCGATGCCGGCCTGACCGGGCGCAAAATCATCGTCGACACCTATGGCGGCGCAGCTCCGCACGGTGGTGGCGCATTTTCGGGCAAGGATCCGACGAAGGTCGACCGCTCGGCCGCTTACATTACCCGTTATCTTGCGAAGAATATTGTTGCTGCGGGTTTTGCCACGCGCTGCACAATTCAGCTTGCTTATGCAATTGGCGTGTCAAAGCCCCTCTCGCTTTATGTTGATACGCACGGCACGGGAACCGTCGGCGACGATGCGATCGAGGCCGTATTACCGACGCTGGTCGACCTGACCCCGCGCGGCATTCGTACCCATCTCGGTCTCAATAAACCGATCTATCGCAAAACTGCCGCTTACGGTCATTTTGGCCGCAAGGCAGAGGGCGACTTCTTCCCGTGGGAGCGCACGGACCTGGTTGAAAAGCTGAAAGCGGCTCTGGCTTAGGCGGCAGCGCGCATCGCATCCTGATCGGGTGCAACCTCGACCCGGTTGCGCCCGTCATTCTTCGCTTTGTAGAGCGCCATGTCGGCCCGACGCATCGCGTTGCCAACGCTTTCACCTTCGGCAAGTCTGGCGACGCCGATGCTGGCGGTGAAACCGATGTGATCGAGCGGTGCGTCCAGTCGCATCGCAGCGATAGCCGATTTTAGCAGCTGAGCCAGATGTTCGGCCGCATCGCGATGCGTCCGATGTACGAGTATTGCGAACTCCTCGCCCCCAAGACGTGCGACTTGCGCAAAACCGCTACAGCCTTTTTCAAGCGCAAGCGCTGTGGCGACGAGTACCGCATCACCTATGGCGTGGCCGTGCACATCGTTGATCGTTTTGAAGCGGTCGAGGTCGACCATCATCACCGCGCCGATAAGGGGCATCTCCATTCCCTGTCTTTCGACCATGAGATCATAGCCGCGCCGGTTGGATATGCCGGTCAGCGCATCGACGGTCGTGGCCATATGATGGCGGTCGACAATGTCGGCCGTAATCGTGAGGATCAGCAGTATCGCCAACGCTAAAGTGATGATGGCGGAGGTGAAATAGAACATCATCATATATTGCGACCACAGGCTACCCGCCGCATATTCCTGCGACTGGCCCCATGTGAAATAGATTATAAAGCGGACAATATATGAGAGCCACGTTGCCGTGATTGCCGCTGCTGTCAGCTTTTCCAACATGCGCATGTTGGGGCGGTAGAATTTTGGCAGCGCCAGCGTCAGCAATAATATGCAAATGGTGCTTGCGTTTGGGACACGAATGTCGACCCGGTCGACGGCGAAGGTCGCCCAAAGGTTGATGACGAGACCGACAGCGAAGAGTAGCGCTGCCGGTTTACGCGGCGTCCGTTCCCCATGCCTGGCGAGAAATGCATCGGCCGTTATTATAAGCACCAGCCAGTGCAACGGCACTGCCAAGGTGAAGAACCACGACGGGAAAAGATTACGTTGTGTGTCGAGGATGATTGCAAGTACCGCGATGGCAAAAGCCGCTGCGCCTTTGCGTGCGCAGCCCTGCGCTCCCTCAGCACGCGCAATGGCGATGAACACGCCCGCGAACACGGCGTACATGACCGGAAGCAGCCAGAAAAATATCGTATCGGCGACCATCGGGATAACGCTAGCGGGCAAAGAATAAATTAGATTTAAGCGCGGCTTAGCGAGATATTTAGTATATCGCCCCGCAGCCGTGCCTTGAATTCGGCTGGCTATCAGTTAATCGCGCCCGAATGACCGCGCACAAATCTGGCGACCCGACAACGCTTAACCGCCTCTATGGGCGGTCTAAGGGCAAGAAGCTCAGATCCGAACAGTCCGAACTTGTCGGCAAGCTGCTGCCACAGATTGCTGTTCCGGCCGATGGCACCATCAACAGCTCGATGTTGTTCGGCGACGACCGACCATTGCATTTTGAAATCGGGTTCGGCGGCGGCGAGCATCTTGCCTACCGTGCGGACATGTTGCCCGACCATGGATTTATCGGCGCAGAGCCATTTGTGAATGGCGTGGCGCAGGCGCTCACCCACATCCGCGACGGTGCATTGCGCAATGTGCGTCTGCATATGGGTGACGCGCTGGACGTCTTGCGCCGGGTTCCGGATGCTTCGCTAAGCTTCGTTTATCTGTTGCACCCGGACCCCTGGCCAAAGGCGCGGCATGTGAAGCGACGGATGATGAATGACGGGCCGGTCGACCTGATCGCGGCGAAATTAAAGCCTGGAGGTGAATTTCGTTTCGGGACCGATCATGCCATTTACCTGCGCCACGCCCTCATGGTCATGCAGCGCCATCGGCACCAATTCGATTGGGTCTGCGATAAGCCCGCCGACTTTCAGAAACGGCCCGGCGGCTGGCCCGAGACCCGGTACGAGGCCAAAGCGCGGGATGTGTATGGGCACGAAGTGTGGTATTTTCGCTGGAGGCGTATTTAGGGATACCTCTGGCGTAGAATTACCGATTTATATCAGCATATTAGCTACGCTACAGTTTTCGTCCCTTGGCGGCAGTTTCCGCCTCGGTGATTACCCGGTGATTGCTGGGTGATTGCTGGACGCCGGGTCTGGAGGCGAAAAGTATGGCGAGTGGCAAGATAACCAAACGGACAATTGATGCGTTGATCTCTTCGCGATCAGAAGGCTTTTTGTGGGACGACGGAATAAAAGGGTTTGGTGCCAAGATCACCAAATCCGGAGCCGTGTCCTATGTCCTGCAATTCCGCATGGGCGGTCGGGAAGCCAGAACCCGAAGATGTACGATCGGAAGCCATGGCTCACCCTGGACGCCGACCACGGCCAGGGCAGAGGCGCTACGCCTTTCACGACTCATCGGCCAAGGCATGGATCCTGTCGAAGTCGAAAAGCAGCGCCGTCGGGAGGCGGTCGACCTCGCTTTTGACAATTACGCTGAACGATTCGAGAGGGCGTGCGTTGGCCGTGGGTGGAAGCTGCTCGTCGCGCGTTCTCTGCGTATCCACTCAATACCCGTGCTCAAATCAAAACCTCTACCCAAGATAACCAGAGCAGACATTGTAGCGGTGTTTGATCGGATGCCCGACAATCAGGTTGCCAATCGACGCAATGTGTTTGCCGTTCTCCGCCGTCTGTTTCGATGGGCGGTTAGCCGCGGCGACATCGATCGCAGCCCGATGGAAGGCATGGAAACGCCGCCTGCTGTCAAAGCTCGTGATCGTTGGCTTTCAGATGAGGAATTGGCGCAGGTTTGGAAGCATGCGCTTAACACCCATCCCTGCTTTGGTCCGATTGTTAGACTGTTGATCGTTACCGGACAAAGGCGCGAGGAAGTTTCGTCTCTGGCTTGGGAAGAACTGGATCAAGCGGAGAGAATGTGGACTTTGCCCGGCGATCGCGCAAAAAATGGCGAGCCAAACCGCGTTCCGCTTAACAGTCTAGCAGTATCGGTGCTTGAGGTCGTTGCAGGAAAACCTACTTGGCCACGTCGTGGCAAGGTTTTTGCCACTTCAACTGGCGGCGGCTTTACTGGCTACCACAAAGGAAAAGAGAAACTCGACAGGCTGATAGCGGAAGATGGAGGAGAAGCGATGCAGCCTTGGCGGTTGCACGATCTTCGCAGGACGCTTGCAACCGGCTTTCAGAGGCTGGGTGTCCGTTTTGAGGTGACCGAGGCTATCCTGAACCATGTCGGGGGCTCACGCGCAGGCGTTGCTGGCATATACCAACGACATGACTGGAAGGCCGAAAAGCGAGAAGCGATCGATCTTTGGAATGACCATGTTGCGGCCGCACTAGAGCGACTGGAAAAAGGCTGAGCATCGTACGACCATCCACAGATGCAACCTTACCAAGGCTGGGGTCGAGTGCTCGAATCTCTGAGCCCGCTCCAGTTTCTTCAAGCAAGTTCAGTGGATTACTTGCGATGCTCGGTCGCAGGCGCAGCTTACAGACTGGCTGAGGTCCTCCGGTGTAAAGAATTCATAGGTGCAAAAAAATGACTTCGCGGCGCGACGAACGGTCGACAAGCGCTTGTGCTATCCCATGTTTTGCCGTGCCAAAGCCGCACACACGCCCGGTTCTGCCGACATTCGCTCGCGAAATTGAGTGAGCGAGGGGAAGTCCGACAATGCAACCGGCGTTCCATCGATCCAGCGCAGGATCACGAACAGATAGGCATCAGCAATGGTCCGCTCGCCTAGATACCATTGTCCGCCATTGGCACACAGGGTCGATTCCAACCGGTCCATATGCCGGGCAAGCTTGTCGTAAGTTGCCACGCGCACTTCGGCTTGGGCTCCGTCGCTTGCTGCAAAGCGCTGCGGCGCGAAGTGCCCGCCAAAATCGGCATGAATTTCCGACGTGAAGTAGGACATCGCTTCGTCGATTGGCGCCCATGCGAGCGGGTCGGCAGGATTGAGATCGCCACGGATTGAAAGCGCGGCGAGGTAGCGCATGATTGCAGCCGCTTCAGTAATCACGCGGCCGTCGTCCAGCACGAGTGAAGGCACTTGCCCTTTGGGGTTGATGGCGAGATAGCCCGGCTCGCGGTGGGCACCTCGTGCGAGATTAACCACCTCGAGCTGCACTTCGCCCCAGACAGCGACGATATTGGGCGCAAGTGCGCAAGTTCCGGGCATAGCATAAAGCCGCATCACATGGTCTCCTTATCCAGCAGTTTATTGGTTGTCATTTCATCGAGCACGGCGCGCACGGCAGGCGAACGATAGCGCTGATGGCTGCTGACCAACCAGGCATCGGCCTCATCATGCAGATAGTCAGCTAGTATCCGCGTGAGCTTGCCAGCCTGCAGATCGTCTTGCATCAAAAAGTCAGGCAGCATCGCAATGCCCTGCCCGGCAAGGGCCAGTTGGTGCGCGACCAGCATATTGCCCGCCGCAATGTTCCAGCGCGGCTCGCTCTCCCACCCGTCGTCAAAACGCCAGCGTGCCAAGGTGTGACTGGTGACGATGGCACGGTGTCCGGCCAGATCAGAGGGGTGGAGCGGTGTGCCATGCTTGGCGAGATATACTGGCGAGGCAACCAAATGTCGGCATACACTGGTGAGTTTGCGCGCGACCAGTTCGCTATCATCCAGAGCACCCATGCGCACGGCTAGGTCGATGCCTTCCGCCACGATGTTGAGCCTGCGTTCGGTCAGACGCAATTCGATCTGTAAACTGGGATGGCGCTCAATCAGCGCCGGCAGGCGCGGCGCAATCAGATATTGGCCGATAGCGGCAGTTGCGGTGAACGTCACCCGCCCTGCAACCTCGCGCTCGCGCGTCGCAATCGCGCGCGCGGCATCCTGCGCGGCATCGATCACCGGCTTTGCAAGTGCGTAGATGCGTTGGCCTTCGTCGGTGAGGGACATAGCCCGCGTTGAACGTCGGAACAGGCTTGCGTGAAGCTCCGTTTCCAAATCCGCCAGGCGGCGGCTGACGGTCGATTTTGGGAGGCCCAGTGTACGAGCGGCGGCAGTGAACCCGCCTTCATCGGCAATGGTGACTAGCAAGGCAAGATCATCAAGGGACGGCTGCATTGGCTCATAAATGGAACAATATTGTTCCCAATGCAAATCTTTTCGGAACGGATGAGCTGGTCTATCTGCCAGTCATCAAGATGAAAGGCCAAGACGATGATCCGTTTCTCCGCCCCCTACAGTCCTTCGACCATGACGCGTGGCGACGTGTTCAATGCCCGGCAGTATCCGCGTCAGGCATTCGGCAACTTGATCGATCCGGTGCTCAACATCGATTGGTTCGAGATGAAAGGGCCGACATTTCCGGCGCATCCCCATGCGGGATTCTCCGCGGTGACCTATCTTTTTCCTGATTCCCCAAACGGCTTTCACAACCGCGACAGCTTGGGGGAGGAGCATGTCATCCTCCCCGGTGGGCTGCATTGGAGCCGAGCATCGAAGGGCATGATCCATGAGGAGACACCGTTGCCCGGCGGCGGAACCGTACGCGGTCTGCAGATTTTCCTGAACCTGCCCGAAGCACGTCAGAGCGATGATGCGGGGGCGTATCCCGTGCTCCCGGAGTCAGTTCAGAGCGCTGTCGGTGAAGGCTGGGAAAGTCGCACTGCGGTGGACGGTACGGCGATCGGCCCTGCGCGTGAAGCGCTGCCTGCGCCAATGCGGATTGCTGAAGTCGCTATTGAACAAGGAGCAATCTTTCCGCTCGACCTACCCGCCGGTTGGGGCGGCATCGTGATTGCGCTCGAAGGCGAGGTTGCGCTTGGCGATGATCGGACACTCGATGCGGCGCAGAGCATCGGGTTTGCCGCCGAAGCCGCTGCTTCGCTCCACATCACCGCCATTGCCGGTGCTGCACGCATCGCCATTGTTATGGGTCAGCAGCTCAACCAGCCAATCCACTCTTACGGGCCGCTGATGCTGGCGTCTCCCGAAGCGCTTGAGCGCGCCCGCGCCTATGTCGGCACGCTTTCCATCCCCCAACTGCATCCCGCCGACTGAAAGGAAACGACAATGACCGAAAACAACTCCAGTGTCGCGCTGGTCCGCCGTTTCTATGATTATTTGAACGCCCGAGCTGGCGATGATTGGGACAGCATCTTTGCCGATGGCTGAAACGCTGTTCCGCCGCTTCCCGAAGCGCCCGATCAGGTCGCCGGATACCGCATGGTGATTGACCAGTTCCGCGCTGGTGCACCCGATCTGCAAGTCGAAAATGTCGAGATCATTGCCAATGACGATGTAGTCGCGGTGCGCTCGCGCGTTTCCGGTACCAACACCGGCGACCTGTTTGGCCAGCCTGCCAGCGGCAAGCCCTTCGCCTTTACCGCGATGGATGTCCACCGTGTCGCCGACGGTAAGATCGTCGGCACCTGGCATGTCGAAGACTTTGCCGAAATGACGAGGCAGTTTTCGGTAGCGAGTTAAGTTCAAGCAGATCGAGCCTGAACGCTTCCTGGGGCCATTGATCTGAATGCAAAATAGTGAAGCCGGAACGACATTCCCGTCAGCAATGCCAAAAGGAGAATTTCCATGTCCAATGCAAAGTCCTTCCCAATCCAAAGTGAAAATGCACCGTTCACGGTGGTCAACCGCTTTCTCCCTCGCGCCGAGGATCAGGACGCGCTCGTCCGTGTACTGAACGATGGCATCGCCAACGAAATGGCGATCCAACCTGGCTTCATTTCCGCGGCGGTCCACCGCAGCCTCGATAGCGTCGACGTGCTGGTCTATGCACAGTGGACGAGCGGCGAGGCGCTGGGTGCGGCTGCCGCCGTGGTCCAAAGCGGCGGCGCCCCGAACATGGCTCGTGGCTTTGAGCTCGGCCAACCGGAGTATCATCCATATGAAGTGAGCGCAGTGATCCTGCCGCCAACAGGCACGGAGGGTTGACGATGTTCACCTTGGACAACACCGCATTGATGCTTATCGACCACCAGGTCGGCACGATGCAGCTGATCAAGAACATCGACCGCGAACTGGCTGCCAAGCAGGCGATCGCGCTAGCCAAGATGGCTAATATTCTCGGCATCCCGGTCGTGATCACGTCCAGCCAAGAAGATCGCGCGCAAGGGCCTATCCTACCGGAAATCGCCGCTTTGCTGCCCGAAGCACACACGGCGCGGATCAAGCGGCCAGGCGTGGTGAACGCCTGGGCCTATCCCGCTTTCCGCGATGCGGTGATCGCAACGGGCAAACCCAATCTGATCATGGCGGGTGTCACCACAGATGTCTGCCTGATTTTCCCGGCGATCGATGCCGCACGCGAAGGGTTTGGCGTGCAGGCGGTAATGGATGCATCCGGCTCGCCGAGCGACATGTCGGAAGAGTTCTCTCGCCAGCGCATGCGCGAGGCCGGAGTTGTTCTGACCGCCACCAACACCCTGATCGCTGAACTGGCGCAGGACTGGTCGACGCCGTACGGCCAGGAGCTGATTGGCCTCTTGTTTAGCGATGTTTTTCCCGCCCTTGGCGCTGGCATCGCTTAAAGTTTGAAAGGAACCGAAAGATGTTAAAGCAATTCGTCGTAGCGCTTGCGGCGCTCGTGCTCACCGTCCAACCCGCCATTGCGCAACAGGAGACCAGCCGCTGGACCGCGCTTGCTGAACGCGACTGGGCCGATCTGCCCGCCGCCGCGCAGGATGCGCCCATCCCTCAGGACGTCGGCTATCTTTCGCGAGAGGTGAAACCCGGCGTGTTCGTGGTCACCGAGGGGCTCTATCAGGCCATGTTCGTGGTCACCCGCAGCGGTGTTGTGGTGGTCGATGCCCCGCCGACGATCGGCACCCGGCTGACGGATGCTATCCGCGCTGCAACCGATAAACCGGTCACTCACTTCATCTACAGCCATAGCCATATCGACCACGTCGGCGCAGCGGCGCAGTTTGGCGATGTCGTCCGCATTGCTAGCCGCGAGACGGCCGCGCGACTGGCCCGAGCTGGCGACCCTAACCGGCCGCGTGCTTCCCGTGTGCTGTCGCGGGCGTCCAACCGACTTGTCATCGACGGGGTGGAGTTCCGCCTCGACAACCGCGGGACGCATCACGAGCCAGGGAACCTCTACATCCAATTGCCGCAGCAGCGCGTGCTGATGGTCGTCGATATCATCTATCCCGGCTGGGTGCCGTTCACCAATCTCGGCATGGCCGAAGATGTCCAGGGCTTCATTGACGCGCACGAGACAATCCTAGGCTACGATTTCGATGTGCTCGTTGGCGGCCATCTTTCGCGCCCCGGCACCCGCGCCGATGTCGAAGTGCAACGGGACTATGTCCGCGATCTGGTTGCGGCTGCACAAGACGGGCAGCGTAGTGTTAACTTCGGGGCGGTGGCGGGCGAGATCGGTTTCGCCAACCGCTGGCTACTCGTCAAAACCTATATGGACCGCGTTGCCGACCATTGTGCCACAACTATGATCGAACGTTGGCGCGAGCGCCTCGGCGGGGCTGCGGTCTCGACCCCGGGGCACTGCTGGATCATGCAGGAGCATCTCAATATCAACGGAGTGCCAGCTGGCTAAAAGCAAAACCCGACAGAATGATGCCAATCTTCACGCAAGGCCTGTAGCCGAATGTAGAGATTGGCATTGAATGGAATGCGATCCCATAAACGCAATTTGGTGAAGGTCGGTATGCAAGTGGCAGCTAATGACTGCCCAGGAGCTATCCACTGCAAAAAGACTGGATTCCTGAAAAAGAAGCAAGTGAAATGACAGTCGAAATTCACCAATTGCGTTACGCGGTCGCAACGGCCGACGCAAAAAGCTTTTCGCGCGCGGCCGTAGTGCTCAATGTAAAGCAGATTACTTTGAGTCGGAAAGTCCAAATGCTTGAGGACCGTCTGGGCGTCAAACTCTTCGATCGGTCAACTCGAGGGGCCGAACCCACTGAAAATGGGCGATCATTCATCGAGCAAGCGCGTCGTATTGTAACAGACGTGGATAATCTTCGGACGACTGCCAAGAATGTGCGTTACGGCCTGCAAGGCCGCTTGGCAGTTGGGTACCCTCGGGATCGACCAGGATGTCGGCGATGTTCTGGACATCGCGCACTTCGTTGATGCCGCGGCGCACCTCGAGCAGTGGGTTGTAAGCGGCAGATTCGAGACTGGTTGGATCGAAGCGCAGCGTGCGGCTGAAGGTGCTGCGGAACCCGGCGGTGATGTCCCAGTTTTCGCCCTTGATGTCGTGGACGATGGCCGTGCCCGGCCAGGTGAGCAGACTGGGTATGACGAGTCCGACGCCCTTGCCCGAGCGGGTCGGGGCGAAGCAGAGCACATGTTCGGCGCCATCGTGGCGCAAATAGTTGTTCTGGAACTGGCCGAGCACGACGCCGGTGTCGGCCAGCAGCCCAGCCTTGCGGATATCGTCGCGAGTTGCCCAGCGGGCCGTACCATAGGTGTTGGCATTGCGGTTCTCACGGCCTCGCCAGACCGACATGGCGATCGCAACCACAATCGCGACAAACCCGCCCGAGGTTGCGATCATCCCGCCCTTGTCAAAAATCTGGGGCGCGTAGGCATCGTAGGAGAACCACCACCAGAACAGGTCATAGGGCCGGTAGACCGGATGGCCGAACAGAGCGAACCATGGCGCGCCTAGCTCGGGCTGATTGCCAAGCGCCGACGCGGTCCATTGGGTGGCCGCCCAAACGCTCCCCAAAATGATAATGAAGACGGCCAGTACCTGGCCCCAGAGGATCTTCGCTGCGGACAATGACCATGCTCCTTTCCGTTTCGCTGGCCATGTCGGTGGGGTTGTCGCTGCATTGCAAGACTCAAACAGCGTGGGCTGCATGCTGGCGGAGAATCGGAAAGTCGGGCGTAAGATCAGGGCGACCGATGCCCACAGCGTGCGACAATCTAGATCGGATGTAGATGATTTAGATTGACATGGTTGTCTACATAATCTAAATCATATGTAGATTATGTAGACAGGAGCCCACACCACGATGAAACTCGCACAAAGCCTGGACAGCGTTCTCGACGCGATTCACCGATTGAATGCCGAACTCGACAGCCATCCCGAGCTTGCTGACCGCCTCGGTCTGGCCCACGCATTTTACGTTCTTGAGGCCGAGAGCGAACCCCCGCTCTTCGGGTTCTCGAAGTTCGTCGGATACGAGAAGCTCTCGGCTGAGAAGTATCTCAACAACTACGCGGAGCTAGACGGTCGAAACACCGAACACGCATTGAAGCCGTGGTTCGATGAAGTCCGTCCTGGCACCCCCGAGTATGCCCGCCTCTATTCAGAACTTGAAGCGTGGCTGAATCAGTATGGCAAGCGCCCACGCGGAGGCGAGACACAGAAAGTTCGGATCATGGTTGTCCGGCCAGAGCTCCGCGAAGCGCAGCCGGGTAAAACAGAGGATCGCCGACTTCTGGAGCTTCTGATCGCAGTTTCGGACCTGTTGCCCGTCACCCAAAGGCACGAACTACGAGCAGCGTTGTAAACTCAGATTTCAATCCCGCGCGAGCGCCCAATCGTCCACTCAATCCCGCCTCCCGATCGCGAATTCACGACATCGAGACCGGCCGGGCCCGTGAGATCATAACTCTGTCAGGCGGCGAAACCTTTATCGCCGCCCTGTCGTTGGCTCTGGGTCTTTCGGACATCGTGGAAATGACCAATGGGGCCATCAGGCTCGATACGATTTTCATCGATGAGGGCTTTGGCAGTCTCGACACCGAAAACGACGCCGGCACGCTGGATCAGGTCCTTCAGGTTCTCCAGAACATCGTGGGTGAGCGACGCGCCGTGGGGCTGATTTCGCATGTGCCATTGGTGCAGCAGGCCGTCCCCAACGGCTTCACCGTGCACAAGGGCACCAATGGTAGTCAGATCGAGGTCCGAGTGGGCTGAGCCGCACTATCGAGTGTCACCTCCTTTCTGTCCGAAATATGTATACATTTTTCGGACACTCCGGCATAGACAATGTCCGAAATTGTGATACAAATTTCGGACATGGATACCCAGTCGCCCCGTCTCAAAGCCCTCATCCTCGACCGCATTGGCCAAGGCGTGACGAGTGCTGTCTGGACGCCCACGGATTTCCTCGATCTTGGCGGACGCGACGCGGTAGACAAGACGCTCCAGCGCCTCGTCAAATGGGGTGAATTGCGGCGGATCGACCGTGGCCTCTATGACAAGCCGCAGTTCAACAGCCTGACCCAGCAGCAAAGCGCTCCCGATCCAAGGGCAGTCATCGACGCCGTTGCCCGGCGCGAGCAGATCCGCGTGCTGGTTGACGGCATGACCGCCGCCAACGATCTCGGCTTCACCAATGCCGTGCCGGCGAAAATCGTCGTGCACAGCGAAGCCCGGCCCAAGTCGATCAAGCTCGGCAATCTCGCCATCACGTTCAAGCACACGGCTGCCAGCAAACTTCATTGGGCGGGTCGCCCTGCCATGCGCGTCGTCCAAGCCCTCCACTGGCTGCGCGACACGATGCCGGGAGACGATGATGGCCAATGGCACCAGAGACTGGCCAGTCTGCTGGCTGATCCCGTGCATGGGGCAGACCTGCGGGACGATCTTGCCGATGGAATGACGACACTTCCGGCCTGGATGCAGGACATGTTGCGACCGCTCATCGCCGATGAACCGTCCGCCGCATGAATGCCGCCTTTGACGAAATTCTGCGCGCAGAGGCGCAGACCCGAAGCGGCCTGTTCGCAGCGACAGCGCAGCGCCTCGGCACGACCCCGCAGAATGTTGAAAAGGACTTCTGGGTGTGCTGGACGCTCGACGCCCTGTTCAACGGGCTTGGTGACGGCCCCCGTCTGCTGTTCAAGGGCGGCACTTCGCTTTCCAAAGCCTTCGGATTGATCCAGCGTTTCTCGGAAGACATTGACGTCACGGTCTTCCGCGACGATCTCGGGATTCCGGCGTCCGTCGAAGATCTGGCCGCGCTAAGCGGTAAAAAGCGCTCTGCAGCCTTGGATGCGATCAAGGAAGCCTGTGAAGTCTATATCAACGGCCCGCTTGCAGAGCGTCTGGCGACTATATGCGCTGAAACGTGCGCGCGCACCGGCCTCGGTCAAGATGCGCTTACAGTAAAAGCCGATGCGCATGACCGGCAGACATTGCTGCTTGGTTATCCCAGTGTCACGCCAACAGATGCCTACATCGCCAAGTCCGTCAAAATCGAATCCGGCGCAAAGTCAGCGCTCGATCCCAATTCGGTGCGGACGATCACGCCCTATGTCGACGCGGACGTTCCGGGGATTGACCTCGCGGTGCCAGGGATCACCGTGGTCGATGCGGAGCGAACTTTCTGGGACAAGGTCGTGATCCTTCATGGTCTACACCGATGGTACGATATTCGCGGGCTGCTTCGCGGCAACGGCCAGCGCATTTCACGGCATTATTATGATCTCTTCCGCTTGCTCCAGTCCGACAGCGGGAAAGCGGCAACGAAAGATGCTGCACTTGGGGCAGATTGCGTCGCCCATGCCCGCATGTTTTTCAATCGACCCGATTTCGATCTGGCATCAGCACAGCCACCCACATTTGCCCTGTGCCCGGATGGCGCGATGGTGGACGATCTGCGGCAAGACTATCGTGCCATGAGCGTGATGATCTTTGGCGAACCACCCGCGTTTGACGCGGTGATTGAGGCCATTGCCGCACTGGAGGCCGAATTGAACGCTCAAGGGGCGCAAACGTGACGAGCTTCTTTCAACGGCTCTTCTCGAAGCGGGAAGCTGCAGCTGAAACTTCGCCCCCTCCACTCGCAGGCCGTCTGGAAATCGAGGAGTTCGGGCATAATCTTGTCAGCATCGACGCGCTCGATTTCATTGGTCACCAGGCCGTATCGCCCAACAAGCGCTACCGCCTGATCTGGGCGGACAGGACGCCTGATGGCAGCCGGGGTGGCAACCGAAGTGAAGGACACGGGTCATGGTCGCTGCTTCTCGATGACCGGATCGTAACGGCCGGAAGTCTTGAACGACCGCAGGATGGATGTGTCGCTGACAATGGCACGGTGATCCTGCACGACTGGATGTTTGGTGAGGGTCTGAAAGGGCGGTTTGTCGCGTTCGCGCCAGACGGCTCCCAGCTAGTAACACAGCAGTTTGCCGCCAACTTGATGAGCAACAGTCTGTCACCCGACGGGAAGTTCGCGATCTGCCAGACTGCCAATGCGCCCGGCAGCGCCGACAGCTGCCGCTACATGCTCTTCGATCTTACGGCCAGCCGCGAGACGGCGCGGTGGGAAGTCGAGACGGGCTGGGCCGAGCATTATGAGTGGGATTGCGAGCAACGACGGGTCTATCTCCGCATGAAGGATGGTGAGCGCGCCTGTTATGATTTTACCGGATGCATGGTTGAGCGCGAAGCCTGGCAGCTACGAAGGATTGGCGCTGGTGACCTGAACGTCATCCAGTCCGTCCTGGTTGCGACGAGCGCAAACGATCATCCGCTTCGCAGCGAGATCATCGCAGGCCTCGGAGTTGCCGCCCGCGATGGTGAGATATGGCAGCAGGCCCGGGCTTATCGACTACTCGGCGAACTCCATGAACAGGCGGGCGAGATCCCGCAGGCCGTAAAGGCGTATGATGACGCGCTTACCATCGATCCGCAGGTGGGTGTTGCCCGCCGCGTCGAGCAGCTCCGAAAAACGCTGGGAACAACCATCGCCAGACCGAGTGGCAAACGGCTGGGCCGCTTCGAGCAGCAGGCAGGGCGACTTGGAATCCAGCACGAAGTGGTCCTGCTTGAAAAGGGAGACGGCAAGGATTGGAGGCACGGAGCAAGCGGTCTGTGGACGACAGTGGAAAGCGGCGCTCTCGAGCACTATAAATCTATTGGCTGGGAAGGTGCCGCATCGGAAGGCGGGCTTATCCTGACGCTCATCAAAGCGGCTTCGTTCGAAGCGCTTGATGTCCGCAATTCTGACACCTTCGTCGAGGCGCTCCATGCCCAGAATGTCGCCTTCGACCAGGATCGCTTCTCCCCGGAGCGCCTGATCGCAACTGTCTCAAATGCGACCCGGCGCCAGATAGAGCGGAACTGGAAAGTCATTGCTGCAAGCGCCGGCAATTCCCCGGCATATTACCCTAACGTGCGCGAGCATCACGTGATCAGCCTGTTCGATGCACTGGGACCCGACCGTCTTGCCGAAATCGCCGCCGTGTTCGCGACGGCGCCTTATGACCTACGGGCGGGCTGGCCTGACCTCACGCTATGGCAGGACGGCAAGGTCAAGTTCGTCGAGGTTAAGGGGCCGAGCGACTCTTTTCACGCCAGTCAGGCACGGCTGATCACCAAGCTGCTACTGCCGCTCGGCTTCGAGGTAGGCTTGGCAGAAGTGCGGAAGATATCCTGATGGGCAATTCGGTGATTACCCGGTGATTGCTGGAGCAGTTTCGGGTTCAGCAAATCAACCAAAAAACGATGCAGAGTCAGATAGATGGTTGAAAAGTGGCACAAAATCTGGTATTTTCGCTACCGCCGCAAGGCAGACTAACGGGCTGGACTATTCCCTGCCTCGACCTTTTCCACCCATTCCGGGTAAAAACTGGGTTGGCGTTTTGACCAACCGGGCGCGGTAGCAGCGGCCTCGCTGATCGATTGCAACAGGGCTTTGCGCTTTTCAGGCTGCAGATGCGGCATCGACGCTGCTGCGCAAAAGGCGGACGGCAACCATGGCCGGGCATCGGCACCTACCAAGCGCTCATACAAAAAACGATACGCAGCAAAACTGTCGATGCGGCTTTGCCCCAAATCGAAGGCGGATACCGTTACCAATTGTGCCAGAAACGGCTCGGCATCTTCGATAGAGCTGGAATCGGGGATGAGGGCACGGATATCAGGCAACCGGTCATAAAACACATGCTGTGCCTTAATCGTCGCTGCTTCGACAGCATCTCGCGACCAGAGCGCAATGGCGTCCTTGCGGTCAAAGGCCACATCGAGCGACCGCCGAATATAGCGCTGCGTGGCGGCACTAAAGCTCGCAAATTCCTTGATCTCGGCCAAAGTCAGCAGGCCCGGACCGTCATGTCTGCTCTTCGTCATGGTATCAACCCCCTGTTACCATAGACCTGCATCTTCGCAGAAGCATGGTTAACAAATGGTTGACAGCTCGGCCAGCCTGAAAAGTTTCGACCAACTTCGCCAAGGGTTCGACTAGGGACGGCACGCATAGTGCAACGGCAAAAAAATGCGCTATGGAAGAGCAATGTATTTTGCCCAGCCCCGCAAGACGCTTGTCGGCCAGCAAATGGCGTTGCTCACGATCATCGGATTTTGGGCCTTTTATGCACTGATCCTGTCCTTGCGTGCCGCATTGCTCGATTTTCCCGAGCAGTCGACATTGTTTGAACGCCGGCTGATGGTAGCAGGCGTCGGTGTTTTTGTAACGTGGCTGATGTATATGGGCCTGCGGCTGGCGGATCGAAATTCGCTGGGCTTTCGCGTCGGGATGGCTTTTTTGGCCTCGATACCCTGCGCCATCATCCTCGCCTCGGCCAATTTCTACATCTTCAACCTCTATGATCCTGTCAGCCTGTTCAAAGACCCCGACGTGGGCCGAACGGTTGAAGAGCTAAAGAATCAGCTCGGGCTGTCATTCTGGCAGGAGATCGCGGACATCTCGGTCACGCATTATTTCTTTCTGATTGCATGGGCATCGCTGTATGTCGCGATCGGATATGCGCGCGAAGTTCGGGAAGCGGAACGCAAAACCTCCCGCTTTGCCCAAGCAGCACAGGATGCCGAGTTGCGGTCGCTCAGATACCAGGTCAACCCGCACTTTCTGTTCAACACGCTCAATTCGCTTTCCAGCCTGGTTATCACAAGCAAACCCAAAGAGGCCGAGGCGATGATCCAAAACCTCTCAAACTTTTACAGGACGAGCCTGTCATCAGACCCGCTTGAAGACGTCACGCTGGAAGAAGAAGTCGACTTGCAACGTCTTTACCTCGAAATAGAAGGTGTCCGCTATCCAAAGCGTCTGCGCACCGAAATCGACATCGCGCCAGACCTCATGAACCAGCATGTCCCTGCCCTCATTCTCCAGCCTTTGGTAGAGAATGCGATCAAATATGGCGTGTCACGCACCACACGCCCGGTGACAATTTCTATCAGGGCGCAAGCGGAGGCAGACCATATGGTCATCAGCGTTTCCGATGACGGCGACCCGATTGACACAGAGCATGTCGGTGGCAACGGCATCGGCCTTGCCAATGTCCGAGACCGGTTGGAAGCGCGCTACAAATCCACTGCACGACTGGATACCGAGACCCTTTCGGCAGGTGGATTTGTGGCGAGACTCACTTTGCCGCTGAGCCATAAGGTAAAGTCATGAGCAGCTTGCGTACGATGATTGTCGACGATGAGCCGTTGGCCATTGAACGACTTGCGCTGCTGTGCAGTGAACAACCCGCTATCGAAGTCGTGGGCACCGCAAATGACGGGGTCGCCGCGTTACGGCTTGCGCAACAGTTGACACCGGACCTTATTTTTCTGGACATAGGAATGCCTAAAATGGACGGCATCAATGCCGCTCGCGCTCTCGGACTGATGAACAAAAAGCCGGCAATCATCCTGGTCACCGCCTATGACAATTTTGCCGTTGAGGCCTTCGACCTCGATATTGTCGACTATGTTCTCAAGCCCGTCTCAGGCGAGCGTCTCGGTCGCGCCATAAATCGCGTCCTGCATGGCAAGGACGTCGCAATTGGCAAAGTTTCCGGTCAACAAACGGATAGCGGATATGCCAGCGAATTCTGGGTATCCCATCGGGCTGAATTGATCCGAATTGCGGCAATGGATATCGAGCGGATCGAGGCGGAGCGGGATTACATGCGCTTGCATACCGCCGGTCGCAGCTATCTGCTCCACCAGACGATTTCGGCATTGGAAGAGCGGCTAAATCCCGAACAGTTCCAGCGCATCCATCGCAGCCATATCGTCCGCCGCGATCTGATAACCGGACTGCGGCATGAGGGCGGCGGTGTCTGGCACGCTCTGTTGGGGGACGATATGTCGATGCGGATCGGACGAAAATATCTTTCGGAGGTTAAGCGGTTGGCGGGGAAATAAAAAGGCCCTGATGTTATGCACCAGGGCCTTTTTTGGAACTGCGGGCAATTAGTTGCCCGCGACAACTCTTGTCTTGGCCGATGCAAGGCGCTGATTTTCGATGTACGCCGCAATTGTACGTTCGGCTTTCGGCATGGCCCGCGCCATTGCCTCTTTCTCACATTTGCTCTGATCGGCGCGTTGGGCTAGCGTGTAGGCGCGTGGACTGGCGCACACTTGTTTGACCGCCATCTTCACCCGAGTGTCGAGACGCTTCTGTCCAGACGCAGAAGACAGGTCGAGATCGCCGAATTGGACTTCCTTATGTTTCCAGTCGGCCATCGCCGGGGTCGAGATCGCCAGTGCAGAAACTGCGAGCACCGCTAACGAAAATAGCTTGGGGGTAGCCATTTTGAACATCCTTTGTTTTTCATGGCCGCAGCTTTTCGCCATCAGCCTGTGGGAGAGGGTTGCAGGCGGGCCAACATCTGTAGCTGGGGAGCATATTCGCGGACCCGACCTGCGAGCTCATACCTACCCCTGCTGTATTGCCCGCGCATTACACTTTCGATTAAGTGCAAAGACAGTCGACCGTTCGACCAACGGCAAGGCGAACGCACAAAGTTGTTCGACCAACGTCAATTATAGCAATTTTATTACAATCAAATCAGATAAGCCCTGCCAGCGGACTCGACGGATCGGCATACATCCGCCGCCCCATCCGCCCAGCCAGATAGGCCATACGGCCCGATTCGACCGCAAGCTTCATCGCTTTTGCCATTGCGACGGGATTTTTGGCCTCGGCAATAGCGGTGTTCATCAGCACGCCTTCACAGCCGAGTTCCATAGCCACCGCTGCGTCCGATGCGGTGCCGACACCCGCATCGACGAGCACCGGCACCTTTGCGCCCTCGACAATCAGGCGAATGGTCACGCGGTTCTGGATTCCCAGGCCGGAACCGATCGGAGCCCCTAGCGGCATAACAGCAACCGCCCCTGCTTCTTCCAGTTGCTTGGCCGCTATCGGATCGTCGACGCAGTATACCATCGGCAGGAAACCTTCCTTCGCCAAAACCTCGGTGGCCATTAGCGTTTCGCGCATGTCGGGATAAAGAGTCTTGGCTTCGCCCAGCACCTCCAGCTTCACCAGATCCCAGCCTCCCGCCTCTCGCGCAAGACGCAGAGTCCGGATGGCCTCCTCGGCATTGAAGCATCCTGCGGTATTGGGAAGATAGGTATATTTTTTGGGATCGATAAAATCCGTCAGCATCGGCGCCTTCGGGTCGGACACATTTACCCGCCGCACGGCGACGGTAATGATTTCGGCACCCGATGCTGCCAGCGCGGCTGCATTTTGCTCGAAGTTTTTATACTTGCCCGTACCAACAATCAGTCGCGATTTGAACGTGCGTCCTGCGACGGTCCAGATATCTTCCTGCCCGCCGCCAACAAAATGTACGATTTCCAGTTCATCGCCTTCTTCCAGAACAACGTCATCGAGCGTCGATCGGGAAACGATCTCCCGATTTCGTTCAACTGCCACTTTTGCAGGATTGAGCCCGATATCGCGCACCAGTTCGGCAACGGTACTGCCCGATGCAATTTGCCGCTGCTCTCCATTGAGCATGAAGGATACCGTATTGTTGATCGTGGGCGGGGTCATTTCATCTCGCTTTTTGGTTGGCCTATCATATAGTGTCCGAAAAGGGCGGTTCGCAACCGCTGGTGTGATTGTTGCAGGGGATCTGCCTTGGCTGACCGGCCTTTGATATTTGTTCTGAATGGGCCCAACCTCAATCTGCTCGGAACGCGCGAGCCGGAAATCTATGGCTGGGATACGCTGGATGACATAGCGGGTCGCCTCGACGATCTCGCACGCGATGGAGGTGCCGAGATAGATTTCCGGCAATCGAACCATGAAGGCCATCTGATCGATTGGTTGCACGAAGCGCAGGCAGTCGGTGCAAAGGCGGTGCTGTTGAATGCGGCCGGGTTCACCCACACCTCCATCGCCATATTGGACGCGATAAAAGCCATTAGAGTTCCCGTATTTGAGGTGCATCTGTCGGACCCGCACAGCCGGGAAAAATATCGTCACCATAGCTACGTCAGCATGGCAGCCAAAGCCGTGTTTGCAGGACATGGCGCAAAGTCCTATGAACTGGCGCTGGACGCAGCGTTACAAGTTTGACATTAGGCGCGACAAACTAAAGCAGGGGCGCAAGGAGCATAAAATGGCGGCAAAATCAGGCAGCAATGGCGGTATGCAGGTCGATACCGATTTGGTCCGCGAGCTTGCATCGATGCTGAACGAAACCGGGTTGAGCGAGATTGAGGTCGAGGACGGGGATCGCAAAATACGTGTTTCGCGGGCGATGACAGCAGCGGCGGCACCGCTGGCGATGGCACCCGCAGCGGTCGCCGCACCAGTTTCGGTGGCGGCGCCCTCCGCCGAGCCAGCAAGTCCCTCCATTGCCGCAAATGCACTCAAATCCCCAATGGTCGGCACAGCCTATCTCACACCCGAACCAGATGCTGCAGCGTTCGTGAGCGTGGGGCAGCAGGTCAAGGCGGGCGATACCGTCATGATTATCGAAGCGATGAAGGTTATGAACCCCATCGTTGCGCCCAACAGTGGCACCGTGACCGAAATATATGTGGAAAGCGGTCAGCCAGTCGAATTCGACCAGCCATTGATGGTGATCGCCTAAACTATGGCCATTGAAAAAATCCTGATCGCCAATCGCGGCGAAATTGCGCTTCGTATTCATCGCGCGGCCCATGAAATGGGGATAAAAACGGTGGCGGTCCACTCGACCGCTGATGCGGATGCAATGCATGTCCGGCTTGCCGACGAGGCAATTTGCATCGGCCCACCTGCGGCCGCCGACAGCTATCTCAACATCCCGGCCATCATCTCAGCGGCAGAAATCAGCCACGCCGACGCCATCCATCCCGGCTACGGATTTCTGTCCGAGAACGCGCAATTTGCCGAGATTGTCGAAAGTCACGACATCAAGTGGATCGGCCCCAAGCCCGAACATATCCGCACCATGGGCGACAAGGTCGAGGCAAAGCGCTCTGCTGGTGCATTAGGTTTGCCACTCGTTCCTGGGTCCGACGGCGCAATAGAGGATGCCGAAGAAGCGAAGGCAATTGCCCGCGAAATCGGTTATCCTGTCATCATCAAGGCGGCTTCGGGCGGCGGCGGACGCGGCATGAAAGTCGTCAATAGCGAAGCCGAGCTTGAGACCCAGATGATGCAGGCGGGATCGGAGGCCAAGGCTGCCTTTGGCGATGCCACCGTCTACCTCGAAAAATATCTCGGCAATCCGCGCCATATTGAGTTCCAGATTTTCGGCGACGGCAACGGAAACGCTGTGCATCTGGGCGAGCGCGACTGTTCGTTGCAACGGCGCCACCAGAAAGTGCTGGAAGAAGCTCCCTCCCCCATTCTCTCCGCTGCCGAGCGCGACCGGATGGGCACGGTCTGCGCGAAGGCGATGGCCGACATGGGCTATCGGGGCGCTGGTACGATCGAATTCCTCTGGGAAAATGGGGAATTCTATTTCATCGAAATGAACACGCGCTTGCAGGTTGAACACCCGGTGACCGAGATGATCACCGGCCTTGATCTCGTGCGCGAGCAAATCCGCGTCGCCGACGGCAAGCCGCTGTCATTCAAGCAGGAAGATATCACCTTCACCGGCCACGCCGTCGAATGCCGTATCAATGCCGAGGACCCGGTCAATTTCACCCCTTCGCCAGGCACTGTAACATGGTACCACCCACCCGGCGGCCTTTATGTGCGCGTCGATAGCGGTCTATATCACGGATATAAGGTGCCACCTTATTATGACAGCATGATAGCCAAGCTTATAGTATATGGGGCAACCCGCGAAGGCTGCTTGATGCGATTGCGGCGCGCGCTGGGGGAGTTTGTAATTGAAGGAATGAAGACGACCATTCCGCTGCACCAGAAGCTGCTGGAAGATCCCGATTTTCAAAATGGCAATTATACCATCAAGTGGCTCGAAGAATGGCTGGCCCGCGACGCGACGTAGGCGTAACGCGCCGTGAAGTGGCGCTCGGGCTAGCGATCGTCCCGCTTGCCACCTGCGCACCAGCGGGCCCGGACAAGGATGTGGCCTTCATTCCGGCCAACAAAGCTGCGGCTCTCGCGTCTGACGACCCAAAGCGCCTCATCGAGCTGGTAACGCTCGACGCGGAAATCCGGCTTGATATGCGGTACGCCACTACAAATAACTTCACCGGTCGTGTCTTGTACAACGAGGCCCGCGCTTTTCTTGCCTCGCCCGCTGCGCATGCGGTTGCACGGGCCAGCAAGGCTGCCCAAGCCGAGGGTTTCGGACTGACCATATTCGACGCCTATCGACCCTGGCGCGTTACCAAACAGCTTTGGGACGCAACGCCGTCTGGGCCGAAGAAAAACTATGTCGCCAATCCCAAACGCGGTTCAAAACATAATCGAGGCTGTGCCGTCGATCTCACCCTGCACGATTTAGCGAGCGGTTTGCTCTTGGAGATGCCGTCCGAGTTCGACGACTTTTCGGAGAGAGCGCATCGTGATTTTATGGCTGCCTCGCCGATGGCCATCGCCAACCGTGCAAGGCTGCAGCGTTATTTAGAGGCTGAGGGATTCACCGGTCTGTCGAATGAATGGTGGCATTTCGACTTTAACGGATGGGAGAATTTTCCAGTCATGGACGTTCCGTTCGATCGCATCCGCTGATTTAGTTGTTCATCAAAATGCTTTCTTTCATGAATATGTATGGACAGTTCAGCGACGCTTCAGAACGACTGTGGCACCAGATGCCTTAATGCGGGGCATAGTGCAGCCGCTTCAAGGAAATGGTCATGAAGAAGATAATTCTGGCAACATTAGTTACAGCTACCGTGCTGACACCTATTGGTGCGCAAGCGGCTGCCATAGCTCCTCTGCAGTCGCGCACTGCGTTCTCCGATGGTGATAGTGCGTCCTTCCAGCGTGACGAATACCGTCGTGGGGAAAGCCGTCGCGGTGAAGGTCGCGGCAGCGAAGGTCGTCGTGGCGGTAGTGAGGGCAGGCGGGGCGGCGAAGGTCGTGGGCCACGCGACCAGGCACAGCAGGCTGAACCTCAGCGAGTACAGCAGCAGGAACGTCGTCAGGCGCAACAGGACGGTCGCTATTACGATCGCAATCGCGATGGGAATCTCGATCGCCGTTGGGATCGCAACCGCGACGGAAATCTTGATCGCAACTGGGACCGGAACCGCGATGGCAATCTGGATCGGCGCTGGGACCGGAATAATGATGAGCGCCTGGATCGCAACTGGGATCGAAATCGCAATGGCGACCTCGACCGTCGTTATGACCGGAACAATGACAACCGGCTCGACAGGCGGTACGACCGAAACCGGGACGGCAATGTCGACCGGCGCTGGGATCGGAATAACGACAACCGCGTCGACCGGTGGAATAACGGTTGGCGCAATGACCGCCGTTATGACTGGCGCAGCTACCGCGACCGCAATCGCAGCTATTACAGCCCCGGCCGCTATTATTCGCCTTACCGTAATTACGGTTACCGTCGCTTCGGTATCGGTATAACCATTGGTTCAGGCTATTATGGTTCGCGCTATTGGATCAACGATCCGTGGTCCTACCGCCTGCCCGCGGCATACGGACCCTATCGCTGGGTGCGTTACTATGACGATGTGCTGTTGATCGATTTGCGCAGTGGTCGTGTCGTAGACGTCATTTACGACTTCTTCTGGTAAACAGAAGCCAACAGACAAAAGGCCCGGATATTTGTTCCGGGCCTTTTTTTGCTTGTAACATGGCCGACACATCCGCAATCTCCTGCCAAAATTTAAGGGGAGAGCAACATGATCCGTTCCGTCCTTCTGGCCAGCATTGGTCTGGTCATCGCTACACCTGTTTTTGCCAAAACGCAGGTCATATTGGCTGGCAATATCATTGCCGATCCAGCCAAGGGACTGGAAGGCCCGTCGGTCATAACCGTCACCGACGGGCGCATCGTATCGGTCGAACCGGGAACCGTCCCCAGCAATGTAGCACCGGATGTCGAAATTATCGATATGGGTGGGAAAGTGGTGCTGCCGGGCCTCATAGACCTGCATGTCCATCTGACCGGCGACCCGGGCGGCGATTTCCGCGATGAGGCAGTCGACCCTGACGAATGGGGTGTGGTGATGGGCGTCAAGAACGCTGCGCTGACAGTGAAGGCGGGCTTTACCACGGTGCGGGAAGCAGGCTCCGCGCAAAACACCGCATTCGTTTTGCGGCGCGGTACCGCAGAAGGCAAGATTGTCGGCCCCCGCATCGTCGCGGCAGGCCCCGCATTGTCGATTGTAGGCGGTCATGGCGATGTTACCGGCTTCCGCAAGGATGTTCTGACCGCACTCGACACGGGGTACACCTGCACCGGCCCGCTCGAATGTGCAGAAAAAGTGAGAAAAGCATCGAGGCTGGGGTCGGATATCATCAAGATCACCGCAACCGGCGGTGTGCTGTCGCAGCAGGGGCGCGGACTGGAGGCACATTTCACCGATGCGGAGATGAAGTCGATCGCCGATACCGCCCATTCGCTCGGCCTGAAAGTGATGGCGCACGCACATGGCGCACGCGGCATTGAGGCTGCTGCGGCTGCAGGTATCGATACAATCGATCATGGGACCTTTGCAGATGAAGCGGCGCTCAAAGTCATGAAGGCAAAGGGTACGGCGCTTGTGCCAACGCTAATGGCGCTGGAAGGCGTTCGGGCCCGTCTTGGCAAAGGGATTTACACGCCGACGGTCGAGGTCAAGGCAAGACAGGCGCTCGAAGCCGCCGGCCGACAGGTGACCCGCGCCAAAGCAATGGGCGTGACGGTCGCCTTTGGTACCGACGCCGGCGTGTTCGAGCACGGCAGCAATGGCGACGAATTCGCACTGCTGGTCAAAGCGGGGATGACGCCAACCGAGGCACTTGCCAGCGCAACCACCATTGCCGCCAAGACATTGGGCATGGAAAATGAAATCGGCCGGATTGCTGTCGGCTATTCTGCCGATCTGGTGGCCGTGGCAGAAAATCCACTTACCAATATTCGCACGCTCGAAAAGGCCGAATGGGTCATGGTAAGAGGGCGCATCGTCCCCTGATTCGATACCGAAATGCTTTCTAATACCCCCATCAAAGAATTCGATCCCAACAACGATCCTGCGCGATTGGCGCGTATTGGCGCGCATGTGACCAAGCGGCTAAACGCCAATGCACTGGTGCAGCAGGTGGAACATGCCGATGCGCAGCTATATTTGTATCAGGGCTTTTTGAGCGCCGCAGATTGCAAGACGCTGATCGCCAAAATCGACGCCGACGCGGTGCCCTCGACGCTGTATAAAGGCACCGAGCAGGCAGGGTTCCGCACAAGCTACAGCTGCCACCTAAACCGCTGGGATCCTTTCATTGCCAAGGTCGAAGCTCGGATGAGCGACGTGCTCGGCATCGACAATTGTTATGCCGAAACCATGCAGGGCCAGCGCTACCAAGTTGGGCAGGAATTCAAGTCGCACCATGATTTCTTCCATCCCAGCCAGAGTTATTGGCAGCAAGAAGGCCCCGCGGGCGGGCAGCGCAGCTGGACCGCTATGATTTTCCTCAATGAGCCCGAGCAAGGTGGCGCAACCGAATTTCCGCATCTGGGCCTCGGGGTAAGGCCGCAAGCCGGTATGATGCTGATGTGGAACAATGTGAAGCCCGATGGAACGCTGAACTACAAGACCCTCCATACCGGAACGCCCGTTATAAAGGGCGTTAAACATATCATCACAAAATGGTATCGCCAGAATAACTGGCTGGAAATCAACTCACCGAAAAGCTGATTATTGCCGTCTGTCGAAATATTATTGCACTCTGTGGAGATTCTCAGACAAGAGGCCAACGCCCAACTCGAGAGCCTTCCCTATCTGGAGACAATCTGTGAAATCGACCAAAATATTCCTCCTGACATCGATATTCGCCGCGCTGGTGCCGGCAAATGCTATAGCAGCACAAGCACCGCCAGCCGCCGAGGCCGTCCAGACCGAGGGCCAAAAGCTGTCCGCGCTTTTTGCTGCGGACGATGAAGCCAATCTAAAGCGCAATCCGCTCAGCGCACTTTTCCGGGGCGATATGCGCTACGCCGATCGCTTGGGGGATTATGTCAGCGATGCCTATTTCGACGCGGAACGTGCTGCCGCCGAAGATAATCTGAAACAGTTGGCAACCATCGATCGCGAAAAACTGAATGCGACAGACAAAATCGCTTACGACGTCTTCAAGCAGAACCAGCTTGATGCCTTGAAGGGGTTGTCAAAGGAAATCATGGATCTGACCGTTGTACGGCCGGTCAACCATTTCTTCGGCTTCCACACTTTCTATCCGACTTTCGCCAGCGGCAAGGGCGCTGCGCCGTTCAAGACCATTCAGGACTATGAAAACAACCTGAAGCGTCACAAGGATTATATCGTCCTCACCGATCGCTCGATCGACAGGTTCCGGCAGGGCATGGCCTCAGGCGTTTTCGAGACCAAGCTGACAATTTCCAACGTCGTTGACCAGTTGAATACCCAGCTCGGCCAGAAGACCGAGGAATCGCCCTATTATGGTCCGATCACCATGTTTCCCGAAAGCTTCAGCGACGCCGACAAGGCGCGCCTGACGGCCGAATATCGCGAAGTGATCGAGAAGGGCATTTACCCGGCAAATGCGCGTCTGCGCGACTTCCTGCGCGACAGTTACCTTCCGTTGGCGCGCGAGCAGGTTGGCCTGTCGGCGATGAAGGGCGGCGAGATGCTCTATCAATATCAGATTGAGCAGACGACAACCCTGCCCCTTAAAGCTAATGAAATCCACATGTTGGGCGTTGCCGAGGTCGAACGGATTAAGAAGGGCATGGAGACGATCAAGAATGAGGCCGGTTTCAAAGGTACCCTGTCCGAATTTTTCGAGCATTTACGCACCGATCCGAAATTCAAACCCGCGAGCCGCGAGGCATTGACGCAAGGCTATTATGATATCGGCAAGAAGGTCGATGGTCTGATTGCTACGCAATTCAAGCATGTCCCGAAAGCGCCGCTGGAAATCAAACCCTATGAAGAATTCCGCGAAAAATACGAAGCTGGTGGCAGCTACCAGAGCGGAACGCCGGATGGTAAGCGCCCGGGGGTCTTCTATTTCAACGCCTTCGATCTTCCAAGCCGTACCACGCCGGGAATGACCACGCTCTATCTCCATGAAGGCGCGCCGGGCCATCATTTCCAAATCAGTCTGGCACAGGAAAATGACGCGTTGCCCGCCTTCATGCGCTTTGGGGGCAACACCGCTTATGTCGAGGGATGGGCGCTCTATGCCGAGACGCTGGGCTATGAAATGGGCCTTTTCAAGGATCCCTATCAGCGGTTCGGGACGCTATCGGATGAGATGCTGCGCGCCATGCGGCTCGTCGTAGATACCGGATTGCACAGCAAAGGCTGGACCCGTGAACAGGCGATCGATTACATGCTGGCCAACAGCGACATGGGCAAGACCGATGCTACTGCCGAGGTCGAGCGCTACATTGCCATCCCGTCGCAGGCACTGGCTTACAAGATCGGCGCGCTGACCATCCAGCGGTTGAAGGACAAGGCGAAGAAGAGCCTGGGCGCCAAATTCGACGCACGCGAATTTCACAACCAGGTTCTCAATACCGGAGCCCTACCGCTTGCCGTGCTGGAAAAGAAAATCGACGATTGGATGGCAGCGTCGAAGTGAGGATGAAAAGCTCCGCAGGACATCATAAATCGATGCCAAGCTTCATTACAAAGGCATCGATATATCCAAATGTTGTCTTGACCAGCGAACCGAAGGTATAGCCGCCCACATAGACACCATTGGTGTCGGCGGTCAGCATGGCCCGGTCATCCTGCGCAGTACCGACTTGATATTGCTTCAATATATTCCCGTTGAGATCGAGCTTGGCCACCCAAAGGTCCGATTCCCCGGCATTGGCAAAGTTCGGCAAACTTCCGTAGGTATGCCCGCTCACATAAATCGCGTTGCCGACCACCTTGATTTTCCGGAGTTCGTCGGACCTGTTCGTGCCGATCTGGCGCGTCCACACGACACGCTGGCCCAACGGCTTCGATGGATCGAGCTTCGTTACGAATCCATCAGCCTGACCGTTGCTGGCACCGCTCATCCCGCCGAGCGTCAGACCGGTCACATATAGAAAACCATTGGCATCTGTATCGAGGTCCCAAGGCCAATCGCGCTGGTTCGATCCCCATCCCTCGAACCACAGAATGTTGAGATCCTGGTCGAACGCAACGACCCAGGCATCGCCCCCACCTTGGGCAGCCGTTCCTTCATAACTTTGCATCGTCCAGCCGGACGCGTAGATCGTGCCCTGACCCGGCGCCCCACCTGCTTTGGGAACGAATTTCAGGCCGCCCCAGGGTTCCTTGTTGGCCGCGTTACCCGCCCCTGGGACATTGTTTGTATCGCCGCCATATAGCTTGCGCTTAACCAGCGAGAGATCGGATCGGTTGCGCTTTTCGATATAGGGATCCTGGCTGTTATCGGGATTTGCCTGCGCCCGGTCAAAACCGATCCCGCCAAAATAGACAAATTCGGAGTTATCGAGCGCAACCGTGCCTGCATATTGCACCTGAATGTCAGCCCATGTTTCCAACTTTTCGATGGCTCCGCTGTTCGCGCTAAGCTTGTAATAGGCAGCATCCTTGAACGAATTTGCATCCGACTCAGGTGAGATATAGCGCGCCGCGACATAAACCGAACTGCCGTCGACGGCGAGATCCCAGGCAAGATCCCCGCGACCGTCTGCCGAACCGAACTGGGTCATCCACAACCGCGCCCCGCTCGCAGAATATTTGGCGACGAACATCTGACCACTGCCCGTGGAGGAGCTGAACAGCCCGGTCAGGTTGTTGCGCGTGATGCCCGTGACATAAAGATTGCCCGGCGCGTCGACCTCGATAGCCGTTATCAGATCTGCCCCCGCCCCGCCAAACTGGTCGGTTTGCGTCGCCAAGCGGGCAACCGTCGACGGCGCAGGCAATGCGCTGGTGTAAACAAATATCGGATCGTTCGAGTCGGTGCGTACGAGCTGATCGATGTATCCGATCATGTCCCAGGTGCCCGCATTGTCATAGAAAATCGCAGTACCGGCATCAGGCCCCGTGGTTTGGACCATCGTGTAATTGGATGCCGTTCCGTGCAGAACTATCTGGTTGCCGCTGCGTGCCGTTTCGATTTGCATGATGCGAGCAAAGTCATTGTCCACATTGCCCGTCCGGCCGAGATAATAGGCCGTGCGATGATCGCCCAGAATGAACCGGTCGCCAGGCGCATCGACGCTCCGCCCGTTCACGCCCGCATAAAAGGCAGTCACCAACCCATTGCCCGGTCTCGAATCAGCGGGGTTTGCCGCGTTGAAAATGTCAAATCCGCCGCTTTCACCGGTCACGGAGCCTATGGAATAAACAGCTGTCTGTTCGATATCGTCACCTGGAATGCCCTGAGTGAAGCCATTGCCCGGACGCTTGGCGGGACTGGTCGTAGAAGGTGCGCCGGGATTGCTCGTCTGATCGGTGCCGTGAGGATGATCCTCGCGAATGTTTGCCGCCAGGCTGGCCTCGGCAATAGTCTTCAGATCCGAGTTCGACACCGGCGGTGGCGGCGGCGGTAACGGCGTAGGTGCGACGGTCACCGGCGGCGGCGGTGCCCCTTCATCACCGCCGCACCCGCCGACGGCCAGGGCGAAGACGGCAGCTAGGGCTAGGGCGCGCATTTGACCCACTTTATTACGAATTTTAGGCACGGCTTTCCTCTATATGAGATATGTCTCATGTATCAACGAATGAGGCGGAGAAACCCTTCGCGGTTTTTTTCGCTGCGCCATACCCTTGTTGCGAACGCCGTAGAACCGAAGGACGAATTGGGTTAGACTTTCGGAATGACAGAAGTGAAACCGCCATGCCGGCTGTGAAGGCGGCCAATCCGCACCAGATTTTCGGCGCCGATGACTGGCGTGCGATCATCGCGCTGTCGCGCTGGCGCGGCATTTGGCTGACCGTTCACGCTTGGGCCGTGGTTGCGCTCGCCGCTTTTGGCGCGGCGTGGGCGTGGGATCAAAATTGGGCCTTGGGTTTGCTCGCAACGCCGATTGCGCTGGCGATCATCGGAGGGCGGCAGTTGGGACTGGCGATTCTGATGCACGAAGGAGCGCACGGCCTTTTGCACCGCAACCGCAAGCTCAACAATTTTCTGGGGCAATGGCCGAGCGGAGCGGTGACTGGAAGCGACCTTCATGCCTATCGTGCATATCATCTGACTCACCATAAATTCACGCAGCAGCCCGAAGACCCAGACCTTTTGCTATCCAAGCCCTTCCCCACCAGCCCCGCCAGCTTGCGGCGAAAGGCAATCCGCGACCTGACCGGCCAGACCTTCTTCAAGCAGCGCAAAGCGCAGTTCGCTGCCGCATGGCGGGGGTTAAAGGCGATGCTGGCACGCGAAAGCGGAGATGGCAGCCGCGACACCAGCGCTGGCCGCGCCTTCAACCTCCAAAGCCGAAGCGGCATCGATGCGCCGGTCGCCAATATCGATGGTGCCAAGGCGACCGCTCGCACCGTCGGGCGCTTTCTGATGGTCCAAGCGATATTGCTGGCGATTTCGCTGATCTTGTGGGGCTGGATGCCGTTTTTGCTCTGGCTGGTCGCGCTGGCGACAACCTTTCAGCTCTTCCTGCGCATCCGCAACATTGCCGAACATGCCTGTACCACCACCGGTAGCGAAGACCCCTTCACCCATGCACGCACAACCTACGCCAACCCGCTCGAACGGGCCACCGTTGCGCCTTATTGGGTCAACTATCACAGCGAGCATCATTTATTCATGGGCGTGCCCTGCTACCACATGCGACGTGCACATGCCTTGCTCGGCAAAAGCAATTATCACCAGCGGATGACGATAGAGCCAGGCTATGCGGCGGTCATACGACGCGTTATTTCCACTCCGCTGCCAGGCTGATCATGCCGTCGCCGGTTCAGCCTGCCGCGCTTCCACCAAAGCATTTGCAATTGCCTCGTTAAACGCTGGCAAATCTTCGGGGCTACGGCTGGTTATGATATTGCCGTCAATCGCGACTTCCCTATCGACGACAAGCGCTCCTGCATTCACCAAGTCGGTGCGGATTGAACCGTAGCTAGTCATTGTGCGGCCATCGACGAGATCGGCCTCGATCAGTAGCCAGGGGGCGTGGCAAATGGCGGCGAGCGGATTGCCGGTCGCGGCAAAATCCCGAACGAACGCGACCACATCCGGGTTGGCACGCAAAATGTCAGGGTTCATCTGGCCACCCGGAATGATCAGCGCATCATAATCAACCACGTTTGCGTCATCCAGCGTAAGGTCGACCTTGACTGACTCGCCCCAGTCTTTTTCGTTCCAGCCCTTGATCTCGCCTGCATCTGGCGAGATTACAGTCACTTCGGCGCCGGCCGACGACAGCTTCTGCAATGGATCTATCAGTTCGGATTGTTCGAAGCCATTGGTGGCAAGAATTGCGATTTTGTAACCGTTGAGATCGGGAAGCGGCATGCGTGAGGTCCTTTCGCGGCTGATATGCCAGTTGAACGCCACGCAGCGACTTCGGTTCCAAAGACCTGCCTTACAGCCACCCTGCCCGCTTGAAACGGACATAAAGCGACAGGCAGATCGTCGCCATCACGCCCACCACGACGTAATAGCCATATTCCCAGCGCAGTTCGGGCATGATGTCGAAATTCATGCCGTAAATACCAGCAATCGCCGTGGGAACGGCAAGAATGGCTGCCCAAGCTGCCAATTGTCGGGTGATCGCGCCCTGCCTTTGCTGTTCCAGCAGGCCGCTGGTTTCGATGACGCTGGTCAGAGTATCCTTTAGCCCTGCCACGCGATAGCTCACGCGGCGAACATGGTCCTGCAAATCGCGGAAATAAGGATGAATATCCGTATCGATAGATGGCACCGCCAGATTGATGCAACGGGCCGTCAGATCTTCCATCGGCCCCAAGATCCGCTGCAGGCGGAACAGGTCGCGCCGCAGGGTGAAAAGCCTCGCAGTCTGGGACCTGGTCAGGAAATTATCCAGCACTTGGTCTTCGATGCCCAACACCTGCTCTTCCAAACTGTCCACGACGTCAAAATAGCCGTCGACGATGAAATCCAATATGGCGTGCAGGACATAATCGGGTCCGCCCTTCAGAAGCCACGGCGTTGCCTCCAACTGTTGCCTGACCGGCTGGTGGCTGCGCTCTGACCCGTGACGGAGTGTCACAATGAACTGCCGCCCGACAAAAATCGCGGTGTTCCCGTAGACGATCCGTCCCGCCTCAAGCCGCATGGTGCGAGCAACGACGAACAGATGGTCTCCATAGCTCTCCATTTTTGGCAAATGCCGCGGGTCAAGTGCGTCTTCCACCGCCAGTTCGTGAAGCCCGAAATGCTCCTGAACCTTCTTTACCGTCGCATCATCTGGCTCATGAAGACCGATCCAGATAAAGTCCTCTTTCCGATCGAGATTCGGCAACGGTTGCGATAGATCGACTTCAGATAACAGCCGCCCATCCCTGTAGATACGGGCAGCGACAACGCTCATGCAAGCGCCTCCGCAATCAGTTTGCGGCAGTTCTCGATGCCATAGAGCGCGATGAAACTGCCCATGCGTGGGCCCGCGCTGGATCCGAGCAAGGTCTCATACAATGCCTTGAACCAGTCGCGCAGATTTTCAAAGCCGCCTTCCTTGCCGATTTCGTAGACGATATTCTGGATGTCTTCGGCGCTCGCATCGGCGGGAAGCGCCGCTAGCCTTGTGTCGAGCGTTTGCAGCGCGGCGACTTCCACGCCCGCCGGTTTGCGCTTTTGCAAGGTGGGCGCGACAAAATCGCGGTTATAGGCGAGTGCAATCGGAATGAGATCGGCCAGTTCTGGCGAACTTTCGGCCGTCGCGTTTTCGGCATAATTGCCAAGATAAGCCCGGACCTGCTCCTCGGTTGCCCCTGCCCCCATCACGCCGACCAGATTGAGCAACAACCCGAATGTCACCGGCGGTTGGCCAGTCGGGACATTGCCGTTGTGAATATGGTGGACGGGGTTACCCAGCCGCTTTTCCAGCGGTTGTTCGTGCCATTGTGCGCGGAACTGAAAATATTCGTCCACCGCCTTCGGGACCACGCCCAGATGCAGCTGCTTGGCGCTTTTCGGTTCGCGATAGGCATAAAAAGCGACGCTATTCTCGGTACCATATTTCAGCCAGTCTTCGAGCGCGAGGCCATTGCCCTTGGACTTCGAAATCTTCTCGCCCTTTTCGTCGAGGAACATTTCGTAAATCAGGCTTTCGGGCGGACGACCACCCAGCACGAGGGCAATCTTGCCCGACTGGATACCGCTGTCGGTCAGGTCCTTGCCGTACATTTCATAATCGACGCCCAGCGCGACCCAGCGCATCGCCCAATCGACCTTCCACTGCAGCTTGGCCCTGCCACCGAGGATCGACTGTGTCACCCGCTCGCCCTCATCGTCGAACGAGATCAATCCCGCCTCGGCATCGACTACTTCGACCGGCACCTGCAACACGATGCCGCTCTTTTCGCTGATAGGCAGCACCGGTGAATAGGTCGCAGCACGTTCCTTACGGAGCGTCGGCAACATGATGTCCATGATGCCTTGATAGTTGCGCAGCACATTTTTCAGCGCATCGTCAAACGCCCCGCTTTCATAGCGGCTGGATGAGGAGATGAATTCATATTCAAAGCCGAACTGATCAAGAAATTCACGCAGCATCGCGTTGTTATGGGCGGCGAAGCTGTCATATTTCTCGAAGGGGTCGGGGATGCGCGACAGGGGCTTGCCGAGATGTTCGGCCAGCATCGCCTGATTGGGAACATTATCCGGGACCTTGCGCAGCCCATCCATATCGTCTGAAAACTCGATCAGCCGCGTGGGCGCTTCTGACAAAGCGGCAAACGCATTGCGGACCATTGTCGTCCGCAGCACTTCGTTGAACGTACCGATATGCGGCAAGCCAGACGGGCCGTATCCGCACTCAAAGACCAGCGCTTCGCCGCCCGGCTTCCCATGCGGATAGCGTTTCAGCAACCGGCGCGCCTCTTCATAGGGCCAGGCCTTTGATGCCATTGCTGTCGCGCGAAGGTCAGTCACTTGTTGCTCTTTCGTTCCGTTTGCGCCAATCCGTGGCGGTGGAAACTCCCCTAGCCTTTCCAGCGCTTCATGCAAGCCATGCCGGTATCTGGCTCGCCGGCCCCAACGGGCAGGTGCGGACGGTTGGCAAGGGCGAGGCGGTGGGCCGGGCGGCCGAAACACCCATAGTCATGCTCAACGCGCCGTTGCTGGCGCAGAGGCTAGGCTATGCCGAGTTGTCGGGGCTGGATGTGCTGGAGCTGTTTGCCTTTGTGCATCCAGCGCGCTTCGTTGTGCCCACGGCGAAGGGGTTGGCTGGCGCTTTGGGCATCCAACCAACCGCCTTTGTTTGTCATCCCCGCGAAGGCGGGGATCCACGGCCGAACGCTGAACCTTTCGATTACAGTTTTGCTAGACCGCAAGATCAGGCCATGGATTCCCGCGTTCGCGGAAATGACAAAGTAAGTGGCGAAAAATGGAGGGATGAGGACATCCCCCACCTCCTCCTTACCGCTACCCACGAACTCCTCGCCACCCTCGCCGACCCTGCATGGCCTGAGCGTGAAGGGGCATGGGATTCGGCACAAGCGTTGATGCGGGTCCGCTGGCCGTGGGCCAATCTGGTGCTGCGACATCTTGCGAAACCACAGAAGCCCGAACGTTGGCTTTTCGCGCGGTTGCCGGAATGGGAAGAAGCACCCCCGCGGACTGCGCCGCGCGTTGTAACTCTCCGTGCTGATGCGGTGCAAAGCCAGCTGGCATCGCTGGTCGGCGGTGATGCAGAGACAAGGCAGGGCCAGCGCGACTTCGCGCAGGCGGCAGCGGGAGTATTCGCACCGCGTGCGCGCAAAGGAGAGCCCAATATGGTGCTTGCCGAAGCAGGCACGGGGATTGGCAAGACGCTAGGCTATCTTGCGCCTGCTTCGTTGTGGTCCAAGATAGCCGACGGCACAGTTTGGATTTCGACGTTCACCAAGGCGCTGCAGCGTCAGCTGGTGCGGGAGGCGAAACGGATTTATCCCGATGCCGAAACTTTCAAATCCAAGGTTGTAGTCCGAAAAGGCCGTGAAAATTACCTTTGCCTGCTCAATCTGGAAGATGCTCTGCAAGGCGGGTTTGCAGGGCGCGCGGCGACCCTAGCGCATCTGGTCGCGCGTTGGGCGGCTTACACCAAGGACGGCGACATGATCGGCGGCGACCTGCCCGGTTGGCTGCCCACCCTATTCCGTCGCAATGGTTCGACCGCGCTCACCGACCGGCGAGGCGAGTGTATTTATGCCGGATGCCCGCATTACAAAAAATGCTTCATCGAGCGCGCCGCACGCGCATCCGCACAGGCAGACATAGTTATTGCGAACCATGCGTTGATGATGGTCAACGCGGCACGCGGGCGGGATGAGGTCAGTCGACCCACACGAATCATTTTCGACGAAGGCCACCACCTATTTGATGCGGCGGATTCGATGTTCGCTGCAGCACTGACCGGACAGGAAACGGTTGAGTTGCGCCGCTGGGTGATCGGTCCCGAGGGCAAGGCGCGCGGGCGGCGGCGCGGATTGGCGGCGCGGCTGGGCGATGTCGCTTCGTATGATGACGAAGGCGGCGTTGCGATCGAAATGGCGCGCATGGCGGCCGAAGGGCTGCCCGGCGATGGCTGGCTTGGCCGCGTCGCAGACGGCATACCATCCGGACCGGTCGAGCGGCTATTGTCGGCGATCCGCAAGATGGTGTTCGCCCGCGACGAAAGCAACGCTGCGGAAAACGGCTACGGCCTTGAAACCGAGCTTGCCGATCCCGATCCCGCCGTTATCGATGCCGTCGCCGATGCTCAGATTGCGCTGGAGGCGCTTGCCCGGCCGTTGACCGTCCTCGGTCAGCGCCTTGAAGCGATGATATCCGACCCGCCAGATTGGCTCGACGGTGCGGCGCGCGCGCGCGTCGAAGGCGCAATGGCAAGCCTCGGCTGGCGGATCGATACCTTACGCGCATGGATTTCGATGCTGGCGCGGGCGGTGGGGCCAGTCGATCCCGATTTTGTCGACTGGCTTGCCATCGACCGGTTTGAAGGACGTGACATCGACATTGGCATGCACCGTCACTGGCTAGACCCGATGAAGCCAGTGGCCGATATCGTGCTTAAGCCCAGCCACGGTGTGCTGGCGACCTCGGCAACGCTGCGCAGCGGCGGGGACTGGCGCACGGCGGAAGAGCGGACGGGCGCCGTTCATCTCGATCACCAAGCCGTGCATTTTTCGGCCACCAGCCCGTTCGATTATGCCGCGCAGTCCGAAGTGCTGATCGTCACCGACGTGAGGCGCGGTGATATGGCTGCGCTTGCGGGCGCTTACGCGTCGCTGATTTCAGCCACCGGTGGCGGGGCGCTCGGGTTGTTCACGGCGATCCGCAGATTGCGGTCGACCTATGCGCGGATTGCTGACCGGCTCGCGCGCGACGGCCTGCCGCTCTACGCCCAGCATGTCGACCCCATCGATACCGGCACCCTGGTCGACATTTTCAGGGACGATCCCCATGCGAGCCTGCTCGGAACCGACGCACTGCGCGATGGCGTGGACGTGCCGGGTCATTCGCTACGGATTGTCATCATGGAACAGGTGCCCTGGCCACGCCCCGACATCCTCCACCGTGCCCGTCGTCTGGCCTATGGCGGCACCGATTATGATGACCGGATCATCCGTGCGCGTATGGCGCAGGCCTTTGGGCGGCTAATTCGCAGTGCAGGCGACAAAGGCCATTTCGTGCTGCTGTCTTCCGCCGTACCCAGCCGCCTGCTTACCGCCTTTCCACCTGGGACTCCGGTGCGCCGGGTAACGCTGGAGGAGGCGGTCAAATCAATAAAATCAGGTCTTTCCCCCGTAACAAATTTGCGGCAGGACGCTGGCGAGGATTTGGACGAGAGCAACCTGTTTTGACATTGACCCTGACATTGTTACGCCACGCCAAATCGAGCTGGGACGACGCTATTCCGCGCGATTTCGACCGCCCATTGAACAAACGCGGCGAGAAAGCGGCCATCACAGTCGGCAAATGGGTGAAGGGCAATGGCCTCTCATTCGACCATGTTGTCGCCAGCCCGGCGGTGCGGGTTATCGATACCATTGATCAGTTTGTAAAAGGTACAGGCGAACGCATCGATGCGACATGGGACCGGCGCATCTATCTCGCGTCATCCGCCACACTGATGGACGTACTGCGCGACCAATCCGACGAATATAAGAGCGTGCTGATGGTCGGCCACAATCCCGGAATGGAAGATCTTGTCTTCGACATCGTGCCGGATGATGGCAGCTCGCCATTGCGCGATGTGGTTTGGGAGAAATATCCAACAGCAGCCATTGCGCGGATGGAGTTGAACATCGACAGCTGGGCCGACATCGACCGCAAGTGCGGGAAGCTGACCCACTTCATCCGACCGCGGGACTTGGACCCGGAATTGGGGCCTGAGGACGAATGACACCCGTCGCCTGGCGCAGGGCAGGGCCGGACGATGCAGAGGTGCTCGCTCATCTGGGTGCTGCAACCTTTCTGTCCACCTTCGCTTTCGATCATCCGGGCAAGCCGCTGATCGATCATCTGAACAAAGAGCACAGCGTGGCCTATTATGCAGGCAAGCTTGCCGATCCCGCTGTCGACATTGTCATCGGCGAAACGCCGCTGGGTGCGCCGGTCGGATATGTCATGATGGTCCCGCCGGAGCATCCGGAACTTCAGCAGGATGACGATATCGAGCTGAAGCGCATTTACCTGCTCGGCCCGTGGCAGGGCGGCGGGAATGGCAGCGCCTTGCTCGACCAAGCACTTGCCGTCGCGAAACGTCGCATGGCAAAACGGGTGCTATTGGCGGTGTATGAATGCAACCAACGCGCAGTGGCGTTCTACGAACGCGCAGGTTTTCGGCATATTGGCGAGACGGTATTCATGGTCGGTGACGTAGCTTTTCGCGACATGGTCTATGCGCGGCCGATGTAGCGTTCAGGCGGCAGCCAATGCTGCCGAAAGGCGATTCCTTACGGCCCGTAACGCGTCGAAGTCAAACTCCGGCCTTTGCTGATTTATGGGCGGCGTGGGTGTATCGGGAACCGCAGCCTGCGCAGGAGCCGCGATCCCGCTACTCAAATATTTGCGCGCACCCTTAATCGTGTAACCTTCGCTGTACAAAAGCCTGTTGATTGTGTGCAGTAAGGCCACATCGTCGGGCCGATACAGGCGCCGCCCGCCTGCGCGTTTCAATGGCTTCAGCATGGGAAACTGTTCTTCCCAATAGCGCAATATATGTGTCCGGACGCCAAGCGCTTCCGCCATTTCGCCGATGGTCCGGAATGCGTCCGCCGACTTGTCGCCCATGATGGCTATTTAACCTTCTGCCGCATGCCCTGACTGGCGCGGAAAGTCAGCACACGCCGAGGGGTAATCGGTACTTCCACCCCTGTCTTGGGATTACGCCCGATCCGCTGGCCTTTGTCGCGGAGTACAAAGGTCCCGAAGCCCGAAATCTTCACATTTTCGCCGTCAAGCAGCGCTTCCGTCATATGGCCCAGAATGGACTCGATCATCGCCGCAGCGTCTGCTCTGGAAAGTCCAACCTGACGATTGAGCATTTCGGCCAAATCGGCGCGCGTCAATGTACCTGCTTCTGCCATATACCGTCTCCCGACGTGCGACCCGTCTGTTGAGAAGCGACGGTTATATAATAAAAATATGGGGTTGTAAAATGACGATCGTCGAAAATTATCCTACATTCGGACAACCGACGCCCCCCAGGTAAAGCCGCCACCCATCGCCTCGAGCACCACGATATCGCCTGGCTTGATACGCCCGTCGCGCACGGCAACGTCCAATGCCAACGGCACCGATGCTGCCGAGGTATTGGCATGTTGGTCGACTGTGAGGACAACCTTACCCGCTTCAAGCCCGAGCTTTTTGGCTGTTGCATCGATAATCCGAGCGTTGGCCTGGTGCGGCACGACCCAGTCGACCTCCTCCGGTTTCAATCCTGCGGCATCAAGGGTTTCGTGCATCACGCTCGCAAGGTTTGTGACCGCATGGCGAAATACTTCACGGCCCTTCATGCGCAGCTTCCCAACCGTGCCCGTCGTGGACGGGCCGCCATCGACATACAGAAGCTGGTTATGCTGGCCGTCGGCATGCAAACGCGTGGCCAGTACCCCGCGCGATCCGACTTCTGCCGACAGCACCACGGCGCCTGCCCCATCACCGAACAGGACGCAGGTTGCACGATCCTCCCAGTCGAGAATACGGCTGAAGGTTTCCGATCCGATTACGAGCGCGTTTTTCGCGGACCCCGCACGGATCATGCTTTCGGCGACCGAAAACGCATATAGAAAGCCGGAGCAAACTGCCGCGACGTCAAAGGCAACACAGCCGTTACATCCTAGCATGTGCTGGACAATTGTTGCCGATGCGGGAAATGTCTGATCGGGGGTCGCAGTTGCCACGATGATAAGATCGATGTCAGCGACAGCCATACCCGCTGCGTCCAACGCTTTGCGCGACGCCTCTGCCGCCAGTGTCGCGGTTGTTTCATCCGGGTCGGCGATATGGCGGAACTTGATGCCCGTACGCTCGGTAATCCATTCATCGGATGTGTCGACTCTTGCGGCCAGCTCCGCGTTCGAAACCCGGTTTCTGGGAAGAGCCGAACCTGTCCCTTTGATAACGGCGCGCGGAGAGTCTTCGTTCACGCAGCTTCCACCCGCTGCAGATCCTGGGCGATCCGCGCCGTAATATCGTCTTCAACCAGTCGAGCGGCGACCTCTACAGCGTTTGCAACGCCTTTCACGTTGGCGCTGCCGTGACTTTTGACGACGACACCATTCAACCCCATGAAAACCGCGCCATTATGATTATTGGGATCGAGATGGTGACGGAGTAGCTCGGTCGCTGGACGCGACACCAGAAAACCAAATTTGGACCGGATCGAGCTGGTGAAGGCTCGTCGCAGCAGGTCAGTCACGAAGCGGGCAGTTCCCTCGATCGACTTAAGCGCAATATTGCCGGTGAAGCCGTCGCACACCACCACGTCGCATTCGCCACGGTTGATCTTGTCAGCTTCGACAAATCCCTGAAAATCCATGTGAAGGCCGGTGGCATCACGCAAATGCTGGGCGGCATCGCGAAGTTCATCGGTTCCCTTCATTTCTTCGGTCCCTATGTTCAGAAGGCGGACGCGCGGACGGTCAAAACCGAAGATGATGCGCGAATAGGCTGCACCCATAACGGCAAACTGGACGAGGTTTTTTGCTTCGCACTCAGTGTTCGCACCCAAGTCGAGCATGACCACATCGGTATCTTCCAGCGTCGGCAGCAGTGCAGCCAAAGCCGGCCGGTCTATCCCGGCCATTGTGCGAAGCGCCAATTTAGCGGTTGCCATCAACGCACCGGTATTGCCTGCACTGACGGCAGCGCTTGCGTCGCCAACCTTGACCGCATTGATGGCCATTCCCATCGAGCTGGTCTTGGATTTGCGCAAAGCAGCGCTGACTTTGTCGTCAGCGGTCACAACATCATCAGTATGCAGGATTTCCGATGCCGCACGCAAATTGGGATGATTGTCGAGCGCGGACTTGATCAGCGCTTCATCGCCGACCAGCAGAAATTTGAAGCTCTCGTGCCGATGTCGTGCCAGTGCGGCCCCTGCGACCATCACAGGCACGCCTTCATCACCGCCCATCGCGTCAATGGCGATACGCGGTTTCAATGACACCAGCTATTCTCCTCAAATCGGAGGGTTAGGCTACAGCCACCACTTCACGGCCATTATAGTGGCCGCAGGCATCGCACATATGGTGCGGACGCTTCAGTTCGCCGCAATTGGCGCATTCCTGAAAGGCTGCGACTTTCAGCGAATCATGGCTGCGACGCATGCCGCGCTTGGAAGGGGTGGTTTTTCTCTTGGGGACAGCCATCTCGGCACCTGTTCCATTTCAAAATCAATTAGTTCTAGGATATGTTAGGCCAAAGGGGAGGTCGTGGCAAGCAATCGCCAGAATCGGCCCTTGTAAACCGCACATGTCCGTGTGAGCGGCGCGCTATACCGCTTTTTCTGCGCTTTGCAACCTCGGATATAGCAGCTAGACCGCACACACCAACAGGGAGAGTATATATGCTGAGTTTGCCGATTACGCTGACCATCGCGGCGGGTGCCGCGCTTGTAAATATCTGGCTGATGGTCCGTTGCGGGCAGGCGAGGACCAAGGAAAGCGTTTCGATCGGCGATGGCGGCAATGAATTTGTTATCCGGCGCATGCGCGCCCACGCCAATTTCGTCGAAAGCGCGCCTTTTGTGCTCATATTGATTGCAGCGCTTGAAGCGACCGCCGGGACCAGCAACTGGCTGTGGGGCTTGGGCATTCTTTATATCGTCGGACGCCTCGCGCACGGCCTTGGTATGGATGGCGGCGCGCTCGGCAAGGGACGCATGGTCGGCACGCTTATAACGATGATTACATTGGTCGGGCTGGCCGGTTGGGCGCTTTGGCGGGTTTACGCCGCGGTTCTATGAATTACCGCGCCGCCAGCACGTCGTCGGCAACGAAGGCGTTGGTTTTGCGTTCATAGCCGAACTGGCTGGTCGGTCCGTGGCCGGGGATGAAAGTTACGTCGTCGCCCAGCGGCCATAGCTTTTGGGTAATGGCGTTAATGAGGTCGGCGTGGTTTCCACGCGGGAAGTCCGTCCGACCGATGCTGCCCTGAAACAGCACATCGCCGACAATCGCAAGACGCGAAGGCGCATGGTAAAACACCACATGCCCCGGCGTATGTCCGGGGCAGTGAATGACATCGAGTGTCAGATTGCCCACGGTAACCGTATCGCCATCTTCCAGCCAGCGGTCCGGCTCGAAAGTCTGCGCCTCCATACCCCAGCGCGGGCCGTCATCATCGAGCTGCGCGATCCAGAAGCGGTCTTCTTCCTGGGGACCCTCAATCTTCAGTCCCAGTTCCTTCGCCAGCATCCCTGCCTGGCCGCAATGGTCGAGATGGCCGTGGGTAACGAGCAGCTTCTCCAACTCCACACCCGTCTGCGCCACCGCCGCCTTGAGCTTGTCGAGGTCTCCGCCAGGATCGACCAAAGCGCCCTTGTTGGTTTCGGTGCACCAGAACAAGGTGCAATTCTGTTGCAGCGGCGTGACGGGAATGATCGCCGCCTTTAGCGGAGGCTGCCGGTTGATGCTGGAGGTAACAATAGACATGCCGCCTATGTGGCGGGTGCATGCACTGCTTGCAACCCTACAAGCGTCGCCCGGCCCACACCACCCGGCCGATGATCGTAACTGCCTCGCCATCGACATCCGGCCAGTCCGGATAGGCGGGGTTGTCGGACAAAACCGACAGTCGCCGGGCAGGTCCCTTTGCCAGCCGTTTCACCATCAGCACATCATCCATGCGAATGACGTGGATGCCATCACGCAGCGCACCCGTGGCTGCGCTGCTGTCGACCATGATGTCGTCGCCATTATTCAGCGTTGGTGCCATTGAGTCGCCATCGACACGGATGAGCGAAAGCTGCGCCGGATCTACGCCCAACTTGCGTAGCCATTTTTCATCGAAGCCGATCTTCCCTGCCAGCGCCTCGGCGTCATTCATCGAGCCTGGCCCAGCAGATGCCCCGACATCCAGTTTCGGTATGGTCCGCAGGCCCAGCTTTGTTGCCGATGACGCCAGCCCACCAAGCAACCGCTCATCCACCCCGAAATAGCGCGCCAATATGCCGCGTTCCTTTTCGGGCAAACGCCTGGGGCTTCCGCGCTTGATGAACTGCTGGATATAGGCGGCGTTGCGCCCCACCAGCTTGGACAGACCGGCATAATCGTCGCCATTTTCGGCAATCAGCCGATCCAACGCTGCTCTCGGATCTTCGTTAACCATCAATCATCCAATTCGGAATGAATTATCCTAGACATGTAGGATTTCTCCTATCACAGTTGTTCTATATTTGTTCTTATTGATTCGGGCAAGCAAAACCGAATCCCAACCGGAGGAGACGTCATGCATATCAACCGCCTCGTCGAACGCTTTTTGCGCGAGCAAGATTTGCCGCCAACCAAATTCGGCAGGCTCGCGGCGCAAGATCCCCGGCTGGTACTCGACATGCGAATGGGTCGCGAGATCCGGCCCGAAATGGAGATAAAGCTGCGTCAGTTCATGGCCACATATATGCAAAGTGGCAGAGCGAAGAGGCAGGCAGCATGAGAGGCGTCGGCGCATATGGCGGCCTGTTCCGGGCTTTGGCCGCATTACTGCCGGACGTTGACCTGTCCATAGTCCAGGAACGGCCATGGCATAGTCTTACATTCTCCGGCGTTCAGCTTTCGATTGCAGCAACGCTGCATTCAACCGGAGATGCCGACACTATAATGCGGTTTGCGGATAGTCTTCCAAGCAATGAATTTGATCTCGATAATCAGCTCGTGGCCGATATCGCAGTTGTCGAAATGGTCCGGGAACCTGGCTGTGTTAAATTCAAGATCGACGCGTTGCTGCTCGATAGCTAGAATCAAGCTACCCGGCGCTGCGGTCCCTTGAACAGCTCCAGACTGTCTGAAAACACCATCGGACGCCCGAAATAATAGCCCTGAATTTTCTTGCATCCCAGTTGCTGGATCATCGCCAATTCGCCCTCGGTCTCAACGCCTTCAGCGGTAGTCGCAATGTTCAAGCTGTCGGCAAGCGCGACGACGGCACGGATGATGGCTAGGCTCTCCGCCTTGTTCTTCGCTGCGCCCTGAACGAAACTGCGATCTATCTTGATCGTGTCGAACCTTACATTGCGCAGATAGCCAAGCGATGAATAGCCGGTGCCGAAATCGTCGAGCGAAAGCTTTATGCCGAGGCCACGCAACCGATCAAGCACTTGCACTGCCAGCGTGCCATCTCGCAGGAATATGCTTTCGGTTACCTCAAGCTCAAGCCGCCAAGCAGGCAGACCGGCATTGTGCAGCGCCGCAATCACCGTCTCCACGAAGTTGGTGCTGGTCAACTGATCGACAGAAATATTGACCGCAACGCGCGTCGAGTCCGGCCAGTTCATCGCGTCCTTGCACGCGCGGCGGAGCACGAAATCACCGATCGGAACAATGAGCCTGGCGTCTTCCGCGACGGGTACAAACTTCGCTGGTGACACATTGCCAAACTTGGGGTTGTTCCACCGAAGCAGGGCTTCAAAGCCTACCAATATGTTGTCGCCGTTCGCATCGACCACCGGCTGATATTCGACGTGCAGTTGCTCGCGCTCGAGTGCATTGCGCAGCTCGAACTCCATCAGACGCTTTTCTTCGGCGTTCGCGTGCAGTTTGTGCTGATAATTATGGTGCGTATTTCCGCCCTGATCTTTGGATCGGTAGAGCGCCAGATCAGCGCTGCGCATCAGCAACTCTACGGTGCGGCCGTCGGTCGGACCCAAGGCGCTGCCGACGCTCGCTCCGATGTATAATGTATTCTGGTCGATCTCATAAGGCCGCGACAGGCTATCGATTATCCGTCGTGCGAGCGTTTCGACATATTTGGGATCATTGGCATCCCGGATCACGACAGCGAATTCATCGCCGCCCAACCGGCCACAGAGTTCGTTTTCGGTCATGATCAGTTGCAGACGCCGCGCAACCTGGGCCAGCAGACGATCGCCGACGGGATGGCCCAGCGTATCGTTAACCGCCTTGAACCGATCGAGATCGATCATGAGAAAGCCACATCTGCGACGCCATTTTTCGGCCTCGGCAAGAGCCTCCGCCAGCGTTTCGGTCAGTTGCAACCGGTTTGGAAGGCTTGTCAGCGTATCAAAGCGCGCGAGATGCGAAATCTTGTCAGCCGACTCACGTTGTTCAGTCACGTCAGAGCCCACGCCGCGGAAGCCAAGGAAGCTGCCATCTTCCGCATTACGGGGGGAGGCCGACAATTCCCACCACCGGGTGATTCCCTTGATGGTGACAGGCACGATAAGGTTACTGAAAGATTCGCGACGCTTCAGCCGGTCGGCAAGGTCATGCAACGCATCGGGATATTGACCCTTCTCCCAAGCGTCGCCTGCTATCAGCTTCAACAAGGGCTGTCCCTCGATCGTCTTCGCGTCTTCACCTAACGCATAGGCGAAGCGTGGCGATACATGGGTGGCACAGCGCGAAGTGTCGGTTTGCCACAGCCAGTCTGCGCCGCTGTCCTCGAACTCGCGTAACAAGAGGCTCACCGTTTCCGATTTTTCCTGGACGATGCTGTTGGCGATTTCGAACAATATCTGTGCCCGCGCCGAGCGCAGACACGCCATGATGAGAAGCGCACCAATGCCGCATGACGCCACGGCCAGATAGTAGCCACCATGATAGATGAAACCGAGGCTGGCGCAGAAGCTTGTCACGCCAATAAAGATCGTCGACGCCATGGGCGCGGTCGGGAGCAGCAGCGATGCATAGACCATCATGCCCAACACAATCGACCAGAGTCCCAGCAGCTCCATGATCGTGCCGCTAGACCCGAGAAACCCGAATGCAGAGCCCCACATTGCCGCAGTAATCCCCGAATGCATGTTGAGCTTTCGGACGTCTTCCTGGTTCAGCTTGGGCCTGTCCCAGACCCATTTCGTTCCGAACTGGTGGAACGAGTAAAGATGAAAAGCGCTGAAAATAGCCGCCCATGTTGCCGTGGCCCAAAAGGGTGCGACACCTTGATAAAGCAATATTGCCATAATCGCGCAAACAAGGTTCAGGCCGACACGCAGCGTTGTCCGCTGGCGCATCTTTCTGGCTTGAATGCCGCGCATGAAATCACCGTCCAGCCCCGTAGGTTCGACAAGGCCCAACAGTGCCTTGAAGGACAGCTCGCTTGGCAATTCCAGGGACGTATCTTTTTTAATCACCCGTCGCTTTTAGCGGGGGAACCTTACTCAAAGGTAATCACCAGCGTGAACTACAGACGCGCAGACGTAAATTTATCTCGCAAAAACAACGCAGACAAGGCTTTACCAGATATTAACCAACAATCCTTTGCAACCGATCCTTAGGCTGCGATTGAATAAGGCTGGATTTCACCGGACAGATAAAGGTTGCGGGCCTTGGCCCGGCTCATCTTGCCCGAACTGGTGCGCGGCAATGTCCGCGGCGGTACTAGTTCAACCACGCAGTGCATGCCTGTTACCGAGCGGACTTTGTCGCGAATCTGCTCGCGCAATTTCGCGCGCTCTACTTCGTCGGTGGTGCGGCACTGGACGAGCACGGCAGGCGTTTCCTCCCCACCAGGCGTAGTGACCGCAAATGCCGCAATATCCCCGGCCTTGAAGCCCGGAAGCTGCTCCACAGCCCATTCGATATCCTGCGGCCAATGGTTCTTGCCGTTGATAATTATCATGTCCTTGGCGCGGCCCACAATGTAGATATAGCCGTTCGACAGATAGCCCATATCGCCGGTATCGAGCCAGCCATCGACCAGGCAGGCGTCGGTCGATTCCTTGTCGCGGAAATATTCCTTCATCAGCGACGGCCCCGTGCACCACACTTTGCCGATGGTCTTGTCGGGTAGCGGACGACGGTTTTCGTCACGAATCTCGATGGTCATGTCCTTCACCGCCTTGCCGCAATTGACAATCGCGCGGTAACGGACAGGCCGATCTGGGGCGCCAGGATGACCGGTCAATTCGGTTTCCTCGACCAGTTCTACCTGGATACCCTCGCCCGGCGGCATGATAGAGACCGCCAGCGTGGTTTCGGCAAGGCCATAGCTTGGGAGGAAGGAGGAGGCTTTGAACCCGGCATCGCCGAACGCATCGACGAATGCCTGCATCACATCGGGCCGGATCATGTCCGCACCATTGCCCGCGAGGCGCCATTTCGACAGATCGAAGCGGTCATTGACATGGCTCTGGCTCGAAATACGCCGCGCGCAAATGTCATAGCCGAAGGTCGGCGAGTAGCTGATCACCGTGCCATCCGCAGCGCTGATCACGTCGAGCCAAGCCAGCGGCCGGCGGGCGAAATCCTCGGTCTTCATGTAATCGGTCGACACCTGATTGGCGACTGGCGACAGGAAGCAGCCGACAAGCCCCATGTCATGATACCAAGGAAGCCACGATACACAGCGGTCATTTTCGGTCACTTCCATACCGTGGCTATGCGCCGACAGATTATTGAGCAGCGCCTTGTGCGTCACCGCAACGCCATGCGGAAAACGGGTCGAACCGCTCGAATATTGCAGATAGCAGATTTCGTCGGTGTGCGCCGTCGGCAGATCGGCCTTCAGCGCAATGCGGTCGCCAAAGCTTTCCCAGTCGATGCCTTCGACGCTGCATTTCGCTGCGGCCTCACCGGCCATTTCCGCCAGCTCGGCGGGGTAGAACAGGATTTTCGGATCGCAGCTTTTCAACTGAACAGACAATTGATCGACATAGCTTTCCTTGCCACCGAAAGACGTTGGCAGCGGCAGCGGAACCGGCCAAGCGCCTGCATAGATGCAGCCGAAAAACAAGGCGGCAAAATCGGTCCCGGTTTGGGCAACCAGCGCAATACGGTCGTCTTTGCGGATGCCGTGGCTGATCAGCCGGTAGGCCATGTTCAGTGCGTCTTCGCGCATTTCGGAATAGGGATAGGGTCGCGCAAGCTTTCCGCGCATGTCGTGGAAATTCAGGCCGCGCTTGCCGGTCGCGGCATAGTCCAACGCCTCACCCAGCGTGGCAAAATCGGAAAAACGGCGCGGCAGGCTGTCCTGCGTCGGTGTGCTCGCGAGTTCGCTCATATCTTGTCCCATAGCACTATCGGGCTGCGGCCCATGTTACATTTTTGTTATGGTCGGCTTTTTGGAAGCGATACCAGTTCAAAATTCGACCCGACTGTGGCAAGAATGCGGCGTGACTAACGGACGTTCAGGAAAGAAACCGGCACCGCCGCTGAACGAGGAGAAATTGCGGGCTTTGGCCCTGCATTATGTCGGCAAATATGCGACGACCCAAGCCAAACTCGGCACCTATCTGACGCGGAAAATCCGCGAGCGCGGCTGGGATGGGGGGCGGCGCACCGATGTCGCCGCCTTGGTCGAACAATTTGCCGAGCTTGGTTATATTAACGATGCCCAATTTGCGGAAGCGCGCAGCCGATCTTTCGTTCGTCGGGGTTTTGGCGAAAGGCGGCTGAACGAGGATCTGCGCGCGGGTGGGATCGGCGATGCCGATGCGGTCGCTGCAAAGGAGCATATGTCCGCCAGCAGCTTCGCCGCCGCCGAAAACTTCGCGCGCAGGAAACGCATCGGCCCCTTCGCCAGCGAAACCCCCTCGCCGGAAAAGCGCCAGAAGCAGTTCCAGGCATTCCTGCGCGCGGGGCATAGCTTCGAACTTGCGAAAAGATTCGTGACGGCCCAGCCCGGAGAAGAGCTGACCGAGGATTAAGGGCATGATGCGGAGGCCGGATAAGCAGCCTTAAGGTAACAAAGTTCCACATGACCTATGGGGGGCATCTGTTACCTTATGTCACCTTAGGGATGTTGGTTTTTCCTGGCTTTTAAAGTCGGCAGATCAACAAATTCAAAGAGCGGGCGCGGTGGGTCTCAAATCAAATCCTACATTGCAAGGGTGAAGTGTCCGGAGCCAAAGAAACGTGACGCATATGCGGAAACGCAACGGCGGATTTTAGTTAGAAGGAAGAAGGAAAATAAGGGAAAAGGGCGTTAGCCCATCCATAGCGCGCAGCTCTTGGACGGTGATAACCGGAAGATGTGCGGGTGATTTTTACGTAGGGGATGACGGCTTGAGACGACGCCGATCAGCCAGCCCGCCCAACGCTTTCCGCCAGCACATTGGCGACATAAGCATTAAGCGAAACGCCTTCGCGCGCGGCGACAAATTTCAGCTTCTCGTGCAACGAACGCGGCACCCTTTGCCGCCACTGGCCGAGAGCACCGGGGCCGGGAACGTCGCGGCCCAGTTCTTTGGCCGCCATGTGCCATTCGGTAATCGCGCTTTCTGCATCCGCCAAGGCGGCTTCGGGCGTATCGCCGTCGCCCGTGCAACCGGGAAGCGCAGGCACCGTCGCCAGCCAGCCGCCGCCATCGGCTTCGGACAGCGGCTCGACCATGATTGCATATTCGGTCTGCTTCGTTCTTGCCTTAGCCATCGGGGCGTTCCTTCACAAATTCCATCAGCTTGCGGATATAGACCGGCTTGATCGGGCGCTTGGCGGGGATGGTGAGGATCGTATCGCTCCCCGGCACCGCCACCTTCCAATGCGACCCGCCACCCGAAGGCGGCAGGCACACCCAACCGAGCCGTTCACACAGCCGTTGGATATCCTTGATGGTCCAGTCCCCGGCGGGATTACGACGCATCTGTTCCAACAGCTTATCCGCTTTGGTCATGTGGTAGTGATACCGGATGCGGTATCAATTTGCAAGGAAATTTGTGTATCGCTGTATTAGGCGCGGTCGTACCCTATGATGGGGTGCGGGTTGATTTTCCTTGGGATGGTGGCTTGAACGTGGCGGAGTTTAGTGTGGCATCTTTGTAATTGCTGCATATTTTCTTCAAGCTGGTCGCCAATTTCTCACAGACCTCTCGCCAACTCGAATGAATTTTTCAACTGGGCTTTCGTCATTGGCTTTCGAAGTACGCATGGGGCGTTGGCTGACCAATTCAGCAATTCGAATGAACTCATCGGCGATGTTCATTGCATCACGTTTGGGCCACCACTTTTGAAACGCTTGAGCAATGTCATCTTGAACAGCGCTTAAATTCGCTAGCGAGGCCACTGCCGCAAGACTTTTGTCCGCTGTGGCAAGAATGAACCAATTCTCCTCATTTGCTGGGTCTCTAACTCGCTGAATGAAATCACTGATATATGTTATGTCCCATGCTGCATTTTTGACCCCAGCAATCGCCCGATCACGATTTGGTGACCGAAGGTGCTTTATCATGCCACCTCGTTGAGCGGTCGAAGAATAGTACATACCTGCAAAACAGGCTGCAGGCCCTGCAAATATAAAGTCATCGACCATCCATTGCAGCAGCTTCAAGAGGCGCTCTAAGTTCGGCATATCTTGCAGTTCCAACTCCGCCATTTTTAGCGCAGCGGCATAATTTCTATCCCAGCGAGCCGGTGGATTCTCTAAATCAACCGGGTCCTCAATGATGGGAGTGGGTGAGGGTAAGCTATCGGCTCGTCCAAGCGCAACGTCGATCCAAGCCAACTTCTGTGCTTCATCTGCTGCCCTGAACCATGATAGTTCATTCAACGCGTTTTCATTGCCAGTTCGGTGCGCGAGTTCGTGAAAAGCGACCGACGGTTCGATAGCCATATCGAGAGCCTGCGCCAGCGCCATCAGATTGGCAGCCATCATTGTCGGGTGGTTCGCGCGAGCTGGCACTCCCGATTTAGCAATGGATGCCATTCGCGTTATCAGATTTCGATCAGGCAACAAAGTTGTTGTGGAGTCGTCGAAATTTGCTTCCAATATTAGTGCTTCAACAGAAAGCATCCCAGATGCTTCGGCTATATAACCAGGAATAAGGATGTCCCAGTTCTGCAGGTTACGCGAAATTTGCTGAACATCGTCCATCGGAAACCTTGGGTCAGTGCACAATATCACCTGCCCGCCCGACGACGACATCACATCTCTAAAAATTTTTCGCTTCACCCTCGGCGCCTGATAATATGATTGGTAGGTTCACGTCTGCAGCCAACAGATACTACATTCACTCCACCGTCACGCTTTTCGCCAAATTCCTCGGCTGGTCCACATCGGTCCCCTTGGCACACGCCACATGATAGGCGAGCAACTGCACCGGCACCGCATAGACCAGCGGCGCGATTAGCGGATGCACGGTGGGCATTTCGATGGTCGCAAGGCAGCCTTCGCCGGCTTCGGCAATCCCTTCGGCGTCCGAAATCAGCACGACCTTGCCGCCGCGCGCGCGGACTTCCTGCATGTTGCTGACGGTCTTTTCGAACAGCGGGCCCGAGGGGGCGAGGACGATCACCGGGACAGCCTCGTCAATCAGCGCAATGGGGCCGTGCTTCATTTCGCCGCTCGCATAGCCTTCGGCGTGGATATAGCTGATTTCCTTCAGCTTGAGCGCACCTTCGAGCGCAAGGGGATAATCGGGGCCACGCCCAAGATAGAGTACGTCGCGGGCTGGTGCGATAAGGTGCGCCATTGCGGCGATATCCTCATCATGCGCCAACGCGGCGTTTAGCGCGGCAGGGGCCTCGATCAGGTGGCGGACGATTTCCTGTTCTTGCGCCTTGGTCAGCTTACCCTTCACCAGTGCTAGATGCGCGGCGAGCGCGGCGAGCACCGCCAACTGGCAGGTGAAGGCCTTGGTCGAGGCGACGCCGATTTCCGGCCCGGCATGGGTGGGGAGCAGTAGGTCCGCCTCGCGCGCCATGCTCGATGTCGGCACGTTGACGACAACCGCAATGGTCTGGCCATTTTCCTTACAATGCTTGAGCGCGGCGAGCGTGTCAGCGGTCTCCCCCGACTGCGAGATAAACAGCGCAAGGCCACCTTCCTCCAGCACCGGATCGCGGTAACGGAACTCGCTGGCTACATCGATATCCACCGGCACGCGGGCGAAGGTTTCGAACCAATATTTGGCGACCATCCCGGCATAGTAGCTCGTCCCGCAGGCGACGATGGTGATGCGCTTTACGCCCGCCAGGTGGAAATCCATCTGCGGCAGTGCGACCGTCTGTTCGAGCGGGCGGATATAGGAAGAGAGCGTCTGCGCGACCACGGTGGGCTGCTCGAAAATCTCTTTCTGCATATAGTGCCGGTAATTGCCCTTTTCGATCGCCGCCGCGCTGACGCCACTGGTGGTGATTTCGCGTTCCACCGGATTGTTGTTCTTGTCGAAAATCTGCGCGCCTTCGCGGTAGACGATGACCCAGTCGCCTTCCTCCAGATAGGCGATTCTCTGCGTCAGCGGCGCGAGTGCCAGCGCGTCGGAGCCGAGATATGTTTCGCCGTCGCCATAGCCGACGACCAGCGGGCTGCCGAGCCGCGCGCCGATCAGGAAATCGGACTGCTGGCGGAAGGCAATGGCGAGCGCGAAGGCTCCGCGCAATTTGGGCAATACGGCCTTGACCGCTTCGGTCGGCGACTGGCCTGCCTCAATCTGTTCGCTGACAAGATGCGCGACGACCTCGGTATCGGTTTCGCTCTCAAAGGTGCGGCCGCGCGCGGTGAGGGCATCGCGCAGCGGCTTGAAATTCTCGATAATGCCATTGTGGACCAGCGCGACTTCGCCCGTTGCATGCGGGTGCGCGTTGCTGGTCGTCGGCGCGCCGTGGGTTGCCCAGCGGGTGTGGGCGATTCCAATATTGCCGGGGGCGTCGTCCGATTTCAGGACCTGGACGAGGTTTGCCAGCTTGCCCTCGGCGCGGCGGCGAACAAGCTGGCCATCATGTACCGTGCAGACCCCGGCGGAGTCATAGCCCCGATATTCCATCCGCTTCAGCCCATCGACCAGACGGTCAGAGACAGGCGATTTGCCAACAATTCCGATAATGCCGCACATGCGATTTGCTTTCGTTTACAGGGTATAGGGTACGCGGATGCCCGGCATCTCTGCCGGAAAATCCTTTGTATTTCGTGTTACCAGCACCCGACCGCGGATCTGGGCGGTAGCAAGGATGATGGCGTCGGGCGATTTCAACCGCGGACGTTCGCGACGCAAAGCCGCTGCGCGGTGCGAAATCTCATCGTCGATTTCATCGAGACCGAAACGGCCAAGAAACTGAAGTGCTTCACGCACAATCATGTCGCTGCCTTTGGACAGAACTTCTATCCATGCCATGCGGCTGATCCACATACGAGCGCCGCTTGCAGCAATACGTTTCATTTCACGATGGGCCGGATCATGTTCCAGCAGCGCGTCGATCAATATGTTGGCATCCAGACTATAGCCGCTCATGCAGCATTCTTTTTATGCTTCGCCGCCGCTTTCTTGGTCAGCGCGAGATAGTGCGCCCGTTCCTTGTCGTCATATTCATCGAACATATCCGGCGATTCCGCGCGCACTTCCTCATAATCATCGTCCCACGGACGGGTCCATTCGGCGCGCCGTTTCCGATCATATTCATGAGGGTCGATTGCGATGCCGTGCCGCGCCCACAGACCAAAACCAGCTTCGAGCCAGTCCTTCGGTGTTTCCGCGCGATAGGCCTCGACCGCCTCCCGCAAAACCGCCGCGCGCGACTTGCCCTGCTCGGCGGCGAGCTGGTCGAGCCATTTGATGTCTTCATCTGGCAGATCGGCGAGGATTCGGGTCATGATATATTGATATCATATCATGATATCATGTCAAGGGACTAGTCGACTGGATCGACACCGTCGGGATAGTGCGACACTTCGACACGCAAGCCATCGGGATCGGGCATGAACAGCGCTAACGTCTCGCCCAATTGTTGCAGCCTGGCCTCGTATCCCGCGCTCGTCATATGCTGGTGCAGGTTTTCAACGAATTCTCGCGATGGTGCGCGAAAGCCCAGATGGTTTACTCCTGCCCCGTGGCGTTCGTAAGGGCCGGTGCCCTCGCTCGCCGGTCGGAACTGAAAGAAATGGCCAAGATCATTATGCCAGATCTCCGGCTTCTTCCGCCGAAAGCCAATCGCGGGAAGCAAATGTTCGTAGAAAGCCCGGCTTTTGTCGATATCACTCCACAGAATTGTGAGGTGATCGAGCGGCAGCATGATTGAGGAGGTGGTTTCGTTCATTTAGTGTCGCTTATCTTAGGTCTGGCGGCCGTCCTAGACAGAAAAACTAACCGGCCTTATCCGCCTTCTTCTTCCGCATCGCGTCATGGAAGCGGTCGGCCCAGCCGGGCTTTACCAACTGCTCGGCGCGGACCATGCGGAGTTCGCCGTCGGCTACGTCGCGTGAAACCGCACTCCCCGCCGCGACTATCGCGTCGCGGCCGATTTTCACCGGAGCTATCAAGGCTGAGTTCGAGCCGATAAACGCCCCCTCCCCAATCATCGTCTGATATTTGAAATAGCCGTCATAATTGCAGGTAATTGTGCCCGCGCCGATATTCGCTTGGGCTCCGATTTCAGCATCGCCCAGATAGGTCAGGTGGTTGGCCTTCGCGCCCTTGCCGAGATGCGCCTTCTTGGTTTCGACGAAATTGCCGATCTTGGCCTTTTCCTCCAGAACCGTGCCGGGGCGGAGGCGGGCGAAAGGTCCGACTTCGCAGCCTTCGCCAATCACCGCGCCTTCGATATGGCTGTTGGCGCGGATCTTCACATTGTCGGCTACGCGCACGCCCGGGCCGAAAAACACATTGGGTTCAATCAGGACATCGCGGCCGAGCTGTGTATCGTAAGAAAACCACACCGTCTCCGGTGATATCAGCGTCGCGCCGTCGGCCATCGCCTGCACCCGCCGCCGCGCCTGCCACTCGGCCTCCATAGCCGCCAGCTCGCCCCGACTGTTGATGCCCGTCACGTCATAAGGATCGGTCTTCACGACATAGCAATGCCGCCCGTCCTGCGTCGCGATGTTGACGATATCGACGAGATAAAATTCGCCCGCCGCATTGTCGTTGCCAACGCGCGCAAGCAGCGGGAACAGGTCGCGCGATTTGACCGCCATCAGGCCGCTGTTGCACAGCTTCGTCGCGCGTTGTGCCTCTGTCGCATCCTTATGCTCGACCATCCATTCGATCCGGTCGTTCTGGGTGACGATACGGCCATATTGCTGCGCATCCTCAGGTTCGAAACCGAGCACGATCACCGCCGGATCGTCATCTTCATGCAGCCGGTCGATCATGAGTTGCATCGTGCTCGTCGGCACGAACGGCACATCACCATAAAGGATGAGCACATCGCCATCGAAGCCGACCAGCGCGGCCTCGGCCATTTGCACCGCATGGCCGGTACCGTGCTGTGGTTCCTGCACCGCAAGCTCGGCCGTCCCGGCAAGCGCCGCCTCCAGCTGCTCCTTGCCGCTGCCGACGACCACGACCTTTTTGGCAGGATTGAGCGCATCGACCGAGTCCATCAGGTGCATCAGCATCGGTCGACCCGCTACGGGGTGAAGAACCTTGTGCAGGTCGGATTTCATGCGGGTGCCCTTGCCCGCGGCGAGGACAATTGCGGCTATGGGGCGAGCTATGTTTGTCATGCCGCGCTCCATGCCAGCAAATTGTTGCGGTTTCCACCACTTGCCGCCAAGTGGGGCGGATATGGCAAAATTTCCTTTCGACATCATCGGCTTCGATCTGGATGGCACGTTGGTCGATACCAGCGGTGATCTGACTGCGGCGGTCAACCATGTGCTGGAAAGCGTAGGCAGGCCGTCGGTGACACCCGCGCTCGTCAAACAATTTATCGGTGGCGGGGCCAAGCTGATGCTGCAGCGAGGGCTTGAAGCCACCGGCGGCATTCCGGGCGACGATTTCAAACCGCTCTACAAAGAAATGCTCGGCTATTATGAGGCGAATGTCTCTGTACACAGTCGCCCGTTCGACGGCGCGTTGGCTCTGCTCGACCGGCTCGACGATATGGGCGTACGCTACGCAGTGGTGACCAACAAGTTCGAAAGCCTTGCGGTCAAGCTGCTTACCGATCTGAACCTGGCCCATCGGATGGGCTGCATCCTGGGCGCAGACACGCTGGGCAAGGAAAACGCCAAACCCTCAGGTGCGCCGATATTCGAGATGATAAAGCGCTGCGGCGGCGGGCGGGCGGCCTATGTCGGCGATTCGATCTACGACGTCATGGCAGCAAAAAATGCGGGCGTGCGAAGTGTGGCGGTCAGCTTCGGCTTTCTGCACGGGACGGTCGAGGAATTGGGGGCCCATGCCATTGTCGATCATTTCGATGAACTCATCGAATGTCTTGAACAGCTAGGTTTGAATTAGTTCACGCAGAGGCGCAGAGGTCGCAGAGAAGGAAACTCGGCGTCCTCTGAGCCTCTGCGTGAACCCAATTTAACCCTTTCGCCACTTCACCCACAAATGTTGCGCAAGCATGAGCGGTGGCATGCGGAGCCAGTGTGAGCGGATGTAGAAGATCAGGCGGATGAATTTGCGGCTGCCCCTGCCCCAATTGTCACGTGCGGTGAGGCGCATCACATACCATTTATCTTGGCGGTGCCAGCTAAGGTCGGTTTTCATCGGCGAAGTGTAAGCCGTCAGTTCGGTCCCGTATAATTCTCTGGCAATACGCAACGATCGGCTAACCGCTATGGACAATCCGTGATGAGCCGCTTCTTCAGTCAAAGACAAAAAGAAATCCGGCTCTTGCTCCGCAAAGTCGCTGACAAGGCAATGAATATCCCACAGATTGCGCAAGCCTCCATCCAGCTCCCCATCGGCAAACAAATGCGCGGCGCTGTGGATGACCATGTCGGTCGGACTCAATACATATAGGCCGTTCTCCAGCACAACCGCATCGGCCAGCATCGCCGTCGCATCAGGCTTTGGCCGCGCCGTCAGCGGAAGGATCGTGTGGTGCACATCGATCATCCGGTCGCGCTCTTTATGGATCAGCGGCGGCAGCTCGTGCATGTGGTCGCGGTAATAGGTGTCGTCGTAGGGGTCTTCCTTGACCCATTCCCAGCCTGCCACCAGCAATGCCGCTTCTACCTCGGGCAAGTCTTCGCGCGCGACCATGATGTCGAGGTCGCCGATATGGCGCCCTCCGCTGGCCTTCAAACCGGCGGCAGCATAAGCGGTGCCTTTCATTAGCACGACTTTGCCCGGATAATCGGCGAGCGCACGGCGGGCGCAATCGGCTTCCCACAAAGCCGAGCGGCGCTGATATTCGGCATTGATGCGCGCTTCTTCCAAGATGCGTGCCACCACGTCGGGGACCGACAGACCCGACAGACGGCGCGCGAGTGTTCCCAGCAACTGCTCGGCCCGCGCCATTGCCAGCAGGGCCGTCCAGCCGTCGGCGTCGAGAGTTGCGGTCGTTCCCGGGTCGCGCAGCGCTTCGACGAGGAGCATCGCGTCACGCTTCATGCGAGTTCGCTCCACAATCGGTCGACCAGCGCCTCGGCCTCCTGCCCGTCACGATAATCGATGGCGCGGGCGGGGATGGTCTTGATGAAGCGAGTCAGTGTCGCGAATCCCGCTTCGCCAAGCGCGACATAATTGGTCGAGGCCTGCGTGAGACGCATGAAGACCTCGCTTGGCGAGATATCGCGGACTGCTGGTTCGAACCCGAAGCTCGGGAAAACGAGCAGCGCTGGGTTGGCTCGAACGGCCATCTCCGCAATTGCATTGGCAGGTGGGACCAGATGGCGGATATCTCCCTTTGGCGTGCCGGTCATCAGCGGCCCGAACCGCCCATCGAGCGCGGTCGCCTGCATTGCGCCAATGGCTTCGTTCTTCAGGCTGATCAGGCGCGGAAACGGGACCGCCTCCCCCATAACGAGATCGACCAACACAAATTCGTCGCCCATGAAGCGCCAGCCCTTGTGGCCCAGCATCGCCGCCAGCGTCGATTTGCCAGAGCCGGATGCGCCAGTCATGATGAGCGCCTTGCCGTCCTTTTCGACAGCGCTCGCGTGCAACAGCAAATGCCGCCGCCAACCAAGTGCCATCTGCAGGTTCATGGCCATCTCGGCGGCGAGCAAGCCTTGCGCCAAGGGTAACGGCGCAGCGTCGGGCAGCATATAATCGCCATTTATGGCGACCGACGGACGGATGTAGCGGCGCAAGAAGCTGATTGCTTCTAGCCGGACAGAATAATCGGGAATGTCGGGAACAGGGTAATCGCGGTACAGCTCAGCCAGCTGATCCAGCGGACGTTTCCAAGCGGATCCAATGCGGAAGGCAGCCGGTCCGACCTGAACGCGAAATTCATGCATGGACGCGCTCAACCAGCCCGAGCGCCGCCATTTCTTCGAGCCGGGCGGCGACAATGTGGGTTGCTTCTGCATCGTCCAGATCGAACTTGCTCGCCAGACGGGTCGCCACGGCATTGGCGTCCAAGGCATCGCTCCCCATCGCCGCGAGAATTTCTGGCACCGGCTCCGCAACGATATGGGTAATCCCCGAGCGGCGCTGGTAAATCAACGTCATTGCATCGAGTGGCTCGACCAGCAACCGGTCGGCCGGTTCGGCTTTGTATTTAGGTCGTTGCGGGCCCGTCATGTGGACGGGGTAGCGAGATGAAGTTAAATTTCAACTGTTCCACCTCAATCGTCTTCCTCAACTTGTTTCAGGATAACAAGCGACGGTGCGTTATCCTGAAACAAGTTGAGGATGACGACACGCTGACATTAGCGCGACATCTGTAACGAAGCGTAGCAGGTAAAGCCGCTCTGTCCGCTTTGGAGGCGACGGATGTAATTCACATAAGCCTGGCTCTGGTCGTAGCTCGTGCCCGGCAAGCTGCGACCGCGCATCGCCGCCTTGACCTGCTCGCCTGTAAACTTCTGACCGGTCCCCGGAAAAGACCCAGGGGTATCTCGCGGTACCAATTTACCATAAGCGTCGATATTCATGCCGGTTCCGTGCGGACCCGGGACTGGGATTTCACAGTTCATGACCGAAGCTGCGGACTGCGCAAGTGCGGGCCGGACAGAAATAATGGCCGACGCGGTCACAGCGCCCAGCATCAGCGCACGGCGTCGGGTGGTCGCGCTGTTCAACCCCGCAACTGGTTCTGCCTGATCATCCATCAAATCCGCCTATCATATTGTGCCTGCATTTCCAGCCATTGCGCTTGCACGCCTTCACGGCGTCTATATGTGGGACATTATCGGCAGCAAAAGCTAACAGATGATTTCGCGAAGAGTGAAAGGGGTGGCAAATTGAACAGCTGGTTGTCCCCGCGTTTCCTGATTGCGCTCATTGTGGCCACGACAGGGGCCGTAATTGCGGGACAGCTGACAGGCGATGTCGAGCGGATATTGGTCGTTCTCGTGTCGATGCTGGTGGCACTGTTCATCGCTGCAGATCCGCATGACCCGGTCAGCGAACCTGGCGAAACCCGGATTGCCGCTGACATCGATCCGGGCGCAATCACCAGCCACCCGCAACTGCAATCCTTCATCGACGCGTCGACCGATGCGATATTGATCGTCGATACCGCCCGCGTGACCGCGGCCAATCATGCTGCACGGCAGCTTCTTGGCACCAACATTGTCGGGCAAACCGTCCGCATGGCGTTCCGCCATGCAGGTGCCATCGAGCGCCTGTCCGACCCCGATGCGCACCACACCGGCCACCCTATCCGCCTCACCGGCATCGGCCAGCAAAACCAGATGTGGGACATGCGCATCCAGTCGATCGGTCCTGCCCAAAAAATGGTGCATCTTGCCGACCGCAGCGGGGCGCAGGCTGCCGAGAAGATGCGAGTCGATTTCGTGGCCAATGCAAGCCATGAATTGCTGACACCTCTCGCGGCGGTGAAGGGCTTTATCGAGACGCTGGACGACCCGGATGCAGGCGATGATCCGCAGACACGAGGTCGGTTTCTTGGTATCATGGCCAAGGAGACAGACCGGATGCAGGCGCTCGTCCGCGATCTGATGTCGCTCAGCCGTATCGAGGCGGAAAAATATGATCCGCCGCAAACGCCGGTCGATTTTTCGCATATCGTCATCGATACCGTCGACCAGCTCCGCAATGGCCAGAAAGAGCGGGGAAGCGACATCACGCTCGACATAAATGCTGACATGCCCCCGGTCATGGGCGATGCTGGTCAGCTGCGCCAGCTGGCGAGCAATATCATCACAAACGCGATGAAATATGGGCGTGCGGGAACACCGATAGCGGTCAAGCTGTCGCCGTCGCGCTCGGGCGCAATGCTCAACCTGGCCGTGGCCGATAACGGTGACGGCATTGCGCCGGAACATCTGCCCCGCCTGACCGAACGTTTTTACCGGGTGGATTCGGGCCGGAGTCGCTCCATTGGGGGTACCGGATTGGGGCTAAGTCTCGTCAAACATATAGTCGACCGCCATCGCGGACATCTTGAAATCCGCAGCACCGTCGGGAAAGGCACGACTGTGTCGGTACTGTTGCCGGTAGCGCCCGCTGATACGGTAACATAATTGTCATAGAATAGTCATTTATTGGCCATCTGCCCCGTCTAATGGCGCCGTGAGCGCGGCGTGGACTGCGACGATTCCAATATGGGGACTAAGTCAAAATGATGAAGAAAATCTCGCTCATCGCCATCAGTGCGCTTGCGCTTGCGGCATGTAATGACCAAGCCAGCACCGGTGGCGCCGCAGGCGGATCGCGTCAGGAAATCCGTATCGTCGGTTCGTCGACGGTCTTCCCCTTTGCAAAGGCAGCGGCAGAAGCGTTCGCCAAGGCTGACCCATCGCGCAAATCGCCCGTTCTCGAATCGACCGGCACCGGTGGCGGCATGGAGCAATTCTGTAAGGGCGTCGGCGCGGAAACCCCCGACATCACCAACGCGTCGCGCCGCATCAAGAAGAGCGAGTTTGAAAACTGCCAGAAGAACGGCGTGACCGACATCATCGAAATCCAGGTCGGCATTGATGGTTTGGCGCTTGCCCAGTCGAACAAGGGCCAGAAATTCGCGCTCTCTACCGCAGACGTCTACAAGGCGTTGGCCGCCAACCCATTCGGCAAACCGCAGACCGCAAAATTGTGGTCCGATGTGAACCCTTCGCTGCCCAAGCTGCCGATTTCGGTTTTCGGCCCGCCGACCACGTCGGGCACACGCGACTCCTTCCACGAACTCATCATGGAGGCCGGTTGCAGCACCGATGCCGCGACCAAGGCGCTGAAGAGCAGCGATGAGGACAAATATAAAGCCATCTGCACCGAAATCCGCACCGATGGTGCCTTCAAGGAACAGGGCGAGAATGACAATTTGATTGTCCAGAAGCTCGACGCCAATCCGAATATGGTCGGCATTTTCGGCTTCAGCTATATGGAAGAAAATGCCTCGAAAGTTCATGGCATTACGATGGACGGCGTCACACCGACCATCGCGACGATTTCGGATGGAAGCTACCCCGGCGCGCGCAAGATGTTCATCTATGTCAAGAAAGCGCATGTCGACAAAATTCCGGGCATCAAGGAATTTGTCCTCGAATTCCTGAAAGGTGGCGCGGTTGGCGGTTATCTGACCAAGCTGGGCATGATCGCATCGCCCGACGCCGAGTATAAAAAGGCGCTGGACGCGGCAAATGGCCTGACAGCCATGGACGGCGCGGATTTGAAATAAAACTGCAACACACATCGCGTCTATGGGCATGTGCCGAATCTCTTTCGGCACATGCCTGTGTCGTGTGCGGGCGCCGCATTTCGCGAATATCCGGCCATTGGGCCGAAGGGGGCTAGGTTGAGTTTATGACTGGAACGGCATTGCTATTCCTTGTCCTTGGCCTCGGTCTGGTAGGCTGGATTGTCGGTCGTGCCCGTGCGTCGGCATTTGTACGGGCAGCAAAGGGAGGCCCGCGCGGACAGGTCAACAGCCTGCCCTCCTATCATGGCTGGTTCGTAGCGGTCTGCGCTGTCGTTCCGGCGATTATTTTCATGTTTGTCTGGCAGTCGATTTCACCGGCGCTGGTGACCAACATGGTGCTCGCCGCGCCTGCCGCGTCCGACCTGCCGCAGGATGGATTTGCCCGCGCGGCGATATTGTCTGAAGCACGCGCAATCGCGCAAGGATTGCAGGCAACCGCGTTCCAGTCGCAGAGCGAGGCGCTGGTCCCGCTCTACAAGGATGCTTTATCCTATTACCGGATGCTCGGGCTTGCGGGGACACTGTTGCTGCTCTTTGCCGGAGGTGCTTTCGCCTTCACGCGCCTGAAACCGGACTTTCGCGCGCGCAACAAGGTGGAGCGGCTGGTGATGTTCGGCCTGCTATTGGCGTCGCTTATCGCGATCATCACCACGCTGGGCATTTTCGCCTCGCTGATTTTTGAAGCATACCAGTTTTTCTCGATGGTATCGCCATTCGAATTCCTGTTCGGGACCAACTGGAATCCGAAAAGCGTCGTCACACCGGGCGCCGACAATGGCTATGGTGCCATCCCGTTATTCTGGGGCACGATCTTCATTGGCGCGATTATCGCCATGATCGTCGCGATACCGCTCGGTCTGATGAGCGCTATTTTCCTGACCCAATATGCATCGGCAAAGGTGCGTAGCTGGATGAAGCCGATACTGGAGATACTCGCTGGCATCCCGACCGTAGTCTACGGCTATTTCGCAGCCCTGACGGTGGCGCCAGCCATCCGCGATTTTGCGGTGATGCTGGGTGTCAGCAATGCAGCATCGGACAATGCCTTGGCGGCTGGTGTGGTCATGGGTGTGATGATTATTCCGCTGGTGTCGTCGATGTCGGACGACAGCATTGCAGCTGTGCCCAGCGCCATGCGCGACGGCAGCCTGGCGATGGGCGCGACGAAGAGCGAAACCATCAAGCAGGTCTTGCTTCCGGCCGCACTCCCGGGCGTGGTCGGCGGAGTCTTGCTAGCCGTCTCAAGAGCAATCGGTGAAACCATGATCGTGGTCATGGCGGCAGGCTACACTGCCAACCTGACCGCAAATCCCTTTGACACCATCACCACGGTCACCGTGCAAATCGTCGCATTGCTCACCGGCGATCAGGATTTCGGCAGCCCGCACACGCTTGCCGCCTTCGCGCTCGGCCTTGCGCTGTTTGTCACGACCTTCTTCCTCAACTATGTCGCCTTGCGCGTGGTCAAGAAATACCGGGAAGCATATGAATAATGTGACCATCGATCGCACGCCGACCGACTGGAACGGCGAAGTGATGCAAAAGCGCATCGCGCGTCGCTATGCAGCGGAGCGTCGCTTCAAGGCGATGGGTTTTATCGCTGTCGCTCTGTCCACGCTGTTTTTGGCTTTCTTGCTTTTCACCATGCTGGGCCAAGGCGTCCGAGGGTTTCAGCGAACCGAAGTTGCCGTCGATTTCGATTTCCCTGCCCTGACCTCGGGTGCAAGTGCGGCCTCGATTACGGGCGCAAATGCCGACGCCACGCTCAATTCGATGGACATTCCGGGCGTGGTCGAACTCGCCGTCAGCCAGCAATATGGCGAACAGGGAAGCACGTTGCTCACCTCTGCGGCTTCGGCCAACGTACGGCAGATGCTGGCAAGCGACCCCGAACTCATTGGCGGTAAACAACGCCTCTGGCTGCCAGCAGAATCCAAGATCGATATTGCGTACAAGAGGAACGGTGACGCCTCAGCAGAAAAAACAGTGGCGTCGCTTTCGGAGAAAGACGCGCTGCGAACCGGCTTTAACTGGACATTCCTGACGGGAGCGGACGCGACAGACCCTTCGGCAGTCGGTATCTGGGCGGCATTCAAGGGTTCACTGATGACCATGGCGATCACCTTGATACTCGCCTTCCCGATCGGCGTTTTCGCAGCGCTCTATCTGGAGGAATATGCGCCCAAGAACAAGCTGACCGATATGATCGAGGTGTCGATCAACAACCTGGCGGCGGTACCGTCGATCATCTTCGGCCTGCTGGGCCTTGCCGTATTCCTGACGCTGTTCGGCATGCCGCGATCCTCGGCGCTGGTTGGCGGCCTTACGCTCGCCCTCATGACCATGCCGGTGATCGTCATCGCTGGCCGTAACGCCGTCAAATCCGTTCCGCCTTCCATCCGTGAGGCAGCGCTCGGGATTGGCGCGTCGCCAGTGCAGGTCGTGTTCCATCATGTGCTTCCGCTGGCCCTGCCTGGTATCCTGACCGGCACCATCATCGGCATGGCGCGCGCGCTTGGCGAGACGGCGCCGCTGCTGATGATCGGCATGCGCGCCTTCATCCCATCTGCGCCGCAAGGCTTCACCGACGCGGCCACCGCGCTACCGGTGCAAATCTATCTGTGGTCGGACGAGGTCAATCAGGGCTTTGTAGAAAAGACCAGTGCTGCCATCATCGTTCTGCTGATATTCCTGCTTGGGATGAATGCCCTGGCCATTTACCTGCGCAACCGGTTTGAAACGCGCTGGTGACCATGACTGAAAAGGACTCCACCGTGGCATTGACCACCGCAAACCCCAAAATATCGACGAGAAACGTCAACGTTTTTTACGGCGAGAAGCAAGCAATCAAGGATGTATCGATTGATGTCGATATGGACAATGTCACGGCTTTCATCGGTCCTTCGGGGTGCGGCAAATCCACCTTCCTGCGTTCGCTCAACCGCATGAATGATACTATCGCTGGGGCTCGGGTGGAGGGCAACATCTTCCTCGATGGCGAAGATATCTACGCGTCGTCGATGGACGTCGTCCAGTTGCGCGCGCGTGTCGGTATGGTGTTCCAGAAACCCAACCCCTTTCCCAAGTCGATTTACGACAATGTCGCTTACGGCCCGCGCATCCACGGGCTTGCATCGGGCAAGGCGGAACTGGACCAGATTGTCGAAAGCTCGCTGACCCGTGCGGGTCTTTGGGCCGAGGTTAAGGACCGGCTGAGCGACAGCGGCACAGCGCTTTCGGGTGGCCAGCAACAGCGTCTGTGTATCGCCCGCGCCATCGCCGTCGACCCCGAAGTCATATTGATGGACGAACCATGCTCCGCGCTCGACCCTATCGCCACTGCGCGTATCGAGGAATTGATCCACGACCTGCGCGGCAAATATGCTATCATCATCGTGACACACAATATGCAGCAGGCAGCCCGCGTGTCACAACGCACCGCCTTTTTCCATCTGGGCAACCTGATCGAATTTGGCGACACGTCCGAAATCTTCACCAATCCGCGTGAAGACCGGACAAAAGACTATATCACTGGCCGTTACGGCTAAGGAATTTGTAAATGAGCACAGGCACAAAGCATACCGTAACCGCATTTGACGACGATATGGACGAAATCCGCGGGCTGATCGCCGAAATGGGCGCGCGCGCGGAAACAGCAGTTATTGCGGCGATGAAATCGCTCAACGACCATGATGCAGAACTTGCGGCGACGACGCGCGCTGAAGACAAGATTATTGATAATCTTGAAACCGAGGTAGAAAAGCTAGTGGTCCGCACGATTGCGTTGCGCGCGCCGATGGCTGACGACTTACGCGAATTGATTGCGGCGCTCAAAATGTCCGCCGTCATTGAGCGTATCGGTGATTATGCCAAAAACATTGCGAAACGCGTCCCGCAGATGGAAGGCAAAATTCCGACCGCGGCAACCGAACAACTGGGCCGGATGGGCGAGATCGTGGTCGAAATGATCCGCACCGCCATGGATGCCTATGCAAAACGTGACGTCGATCTGGCGCGGGCGGTCACCGTTCGCGATGACGATGTCGATCAGCTCAACAAGGACCTGTTCGTAGATTTTGTCGCCTATGTGGTGAAAAACCCCAAAAACGCGACGGAAGTCGCGCATTTGCTGTTCACCGCAAAAAACCTGGAACGGATTGGCGATCACACCACGACGGTCGCGCAAATGATCTATTTCACTGAAACCGGCGAAAACCTGCCGGACGCCTGATAGAGAGAAAAGATATGCCCAAGGCACAACTGCTTTTGGTCGAAGACGACAGCGCTCTGGCCGAACTGGTCCGCTGGCATTTCGAGCGCGAGGAATTCGACGTTCGTCACACCGGTGATGGCGAAGAGGCCTTGCTAATGTCGAAGGAGCGGACCCCGGATATCGTCTTGCTCGACTGGATGCTGGAGAACCTTTCGGGTATTGAGGTGTGCCGCCAGCTACGCAAATCGGACAATACCGCAAACGTACCGATCATCATGCTGACGGCGCGCGGTGAAGAGGATGACCGTATCCGCGGCCTCGAAATCGGCGCCGACGATTATGTCACAAAACCGTTCAGCCCCCGCGAACTGGTCGCACGCGCCAAAGCAGTTCTGCGCCGTGTCCGCCCGGCGCTGGCCGGTGAAGCACTTCGTTTCGGCGATGTCGAAATGGATACTGTCGCGCACAAGGTTAAACGGGCTGGCAAGCAGGTTCCTCTAGGCCCGACCGAATATCGGCTGCTCAAGCATTTCCTGGAATATCCCGGCCATGTCTTCTCGCGCGAGCGCCTACTCGACAGCGTCTGGGGCCATGATAGCGATATCGAAATCCGCACCGTCGACGTCCATATCCGTCGCCTGCGCAAGGCGCTGAACGATGGCTTTGACAGCGACATTATCCGGACAGTGCGCTCTGCCGGTTATTCGCTTGACCAGGACGCGGTGTAGACCGCTCGGGCATACTCATTGATCTTCGTCATCCCCGCGAAGGCGGGGATCTTGGGCGTTGGTCCACTGCCACCCGAGACGCCTTCGCAGGGATGACGTTAGTATTTCAAACTGATCCTGGGCTAATAGCTGATCTGTCCCCGCACGCCGATCACATCGACGGTGTAACTGCGGTCCCCTGCCACCGCGATTGTCGCATCGCTATATTTCAGCTTCGAATATTGTCCCATCAGGCGGAAATTCTCTGCCGGAGTCCAGATCAGCGAAGCCAGAAATCCATTCTGCTTGCCGCCTGTCACGCCTTTGCTGTTGAGGTCGAGATAATCGTAGCGCACGTTAAGCTGAACTGCGCCAATACCGCCGCCGCCCACAGGTTTCTTGGGCTTGATTGCGCCAAAAGCTCCACCTTTTAGCGGACGGCTGTCATTGGTGAGAAAGACACCGGCCTCGGCATAGGCTCCGAAGAAGGTTGGGTCTTCAAGACCTTCGCGTTGCGCCTTCAGCCAGTTGGCTTCACTGGCAAAATGGAACCGACCATTAACCGCCGCTGCTTCCAGACCATAACGCTGCTCCTTATCCACCGTCAGGCCGGGGGTGCCGATATAGCGCGTATCGACGATCCGGATCGCCGGACGGCTGCGGTATCTTGTCGGCGCAAGTCCCACATCGTTCAGATCGCGCCAATGATAGGCTGCCGCAAAATGCAGTTTTGCTTTCCCGACTTTTGGTGCCCAGAAGGTGCGGACATCGACCGAAATGCTGTTGGTGTCGACATCGTTCAGCAAGATGAGCGGATCGGTGTAAACGCCGCCTGCTATCGACCAGTCGCCCTTGGCATAATGACCCGAGACACCGGTGCGCCTGCCATAACCGAATGTGCTGACAAATGCGGCGCGCTCGAGAAAGCTGATATTGAGGTTACTGTTTTCCTCATCCAGCGGCAATTGCGCCTTTTGCTGACCGGCGATAATCTTCAGGCGATCATTGCTCCACTGGAGATAGGCGTCGGTCAGTTCGATTGGGTCGGCCGTCAGTTCCGCCTCGACCCGTGCCGCAAATCCGCCCGGCATTTTCAAGTCCACGCCGATACGCGCACGCCGGATGTCCTCAAAATCGCCCGTCCCTGCGAGTCCAGCCGGACCATCGATTTCGGCGACATCATATTGCACCCGCCAGCGCGGCTTCAGCTGCCATTCGGATTTCGCTTCTGCCTTTTTGGATGGGGCTTCGGTCGTCACAGGAGGTGACGTCGTCAAGTGGGCATCTTCGCCTGCGGCAGCAACCGCCGGAACCGCCGAAGTTACAGTAATGAGGGCCACCAAGGCAGACGTTGCGGCACGCGAAATCATTCAGACTTCCTTTGAAGGATCATCAATCGGTGACGCCTAGAAAGCATTTTGATGACCACAGCGTGACTTATAAATTTCTGTTTTGTGACATTCCACAAAGGCTTGCTTTACGCTTGCGTCAAGCAAGCCTTCATGCCAAGGCACCTGCAACTTTGGCACCCCGTCGGGCGCCGTTACTTTTGGAGAGACGAAATGACCATCAGCTTCAAGGACAAAGTCGCTATTGTGACAGGGGCAGGCGGCGGGCTGGGCAAGGCTTATGCGCTTGAACTGGCGCGGCGCGGCGCCAAGGTGGTGGTCAACGATCTCGGCGGAGCGCGCGATGGCACCGGCACCTCGGACGCAGCGGCGCAGGTAGTCGAGGAAATCAAGGCGGCTGGCGGCGAAGCTATGGCCAATGGCGGCAGCGTTACAGAATATGAACAGATGGTCGAAATGGTGGCCAAGGCGAAGGAAGCCTGGGGCGGCGTCCATATCCTCATCAACAATGCGGGCATCTTGCGCGACAAGAGCTTTGCCAAGATGGACATGCCCGACTTCAATCTGGTGCTTCAGGTCCATATCATGGGCAGCGCGAATTGCACCAAGGCGGTGTGGGATATCATGCGCGAACAGGCTTATGGGCGCATCCTGATGACCACATCGTCGACCGGGCTGTACGGCAATTTCGGGCAGGCCAATTATGGCGCCGCGAAGCTCGGCCTTGCGGGCCTTACCAAGACACTGCACCTTGAAGGCGCCAAATATAATGTCCGCGTAAATTCGATAGCGCCGGTCGCGGGCACACGCATGACCGAGGATATCTTCCCCGAAGGCCTTTTCGACCAGTTTACACCCGAAAATGTAGTCCCAGCTGCGCTCTATCTTGTCAGCGAAGACGCGCCGACCAACATGATCATCGGTGCAGGCGGCGGTGGCTATCATGCTGCCTATGTCACGATGACCCCCGGCGTCGCGCTGCGCCAGGACGACCGCACCGTTGAAGGCTTTGCCGCAGCGTGGGACAAGATCATCGACCGTAACGGCGAAACAGTCCCGCAGTCTGGCGGCGAGCAGTCAATTGCGGTGATGAAGGCGTTGCAAGCGCTGGGTTAGCACCGGAGCAAAACCCTCTCTCCTTCAGGGGAGAGGAGTGAGACTTAGGAGCTTGCTCGTTAGTCGCAGCGGAGAGGGGCTCGACGGCGTAATCTACGCTCCCCGGCCCCTCTCCACTTCGCCTAACCACATTCGGCTCGAAGGCTTCGTACCTCTCCCCTGAAGAAGAGAGGTGTCGAATCTCTACGCCCCCACCAGCTTCATCAACTTCCGCTCAACCGGCGCCAGCACCGGGCCGAGTTCGTGCCCGCGCTTCAGCACGGCGCCGCCCTCGCCGACCAGCGCCCACATGCCTTGACGGTTGCGAAGGTCGGGGCGTTTTTCGATGCGGTATTCGGGGCGTTCGGTAGCGCGGCGAAATGCGCTGAACACCGCAGCATCGCGACCGAGGTCGATGGCGTAATCGCGCCAATTGCCGGCCGCGACCATGCGACCGTAAAGGTTCAGTATCTGGGTTAGTTCAACGCGGTCGAAGCCGACCTGGTTCAGCCGATGGGCAACCGGAAACGGCGTGATAACTGCGCTCAAACGCTTTTAGCTCCCTTGTTCGATCGGCGTTTGGCGGGCACCACTGCAACCGCAGCATCCCGCTCGGCCATCAATTCGGCGACCTTTTTGCGCAGCGTTTCAATCTCGCACTGCATTATCTCGAGGCTCTGCGTCGCCGGGTCGAACATTTCGCGGCAGGGCGTACCATAAGGCATGAATTCTTTGGCATAGGTTTCCGCCTTGACGAGCGTCGAGCGTGCCTTTTGCCCGATCATCGTTGCGCCGGCGGGCACATCGTCGGTGACGACTGCGGCCGCGCCGATGCGTGCGCGTTCGCCGACCGTAATCGGCCCCAATATTTGCGCGCCCGAACCGATGATGGCGTTGTCGAGAATGGTCGGATGGCGCTTGCCACCCTGTCCGCTGGTCGGGTTGGTCCCGCCCAAAGTCACATTCTGGTACATCGTGACATTGTTGCCAATCTCTGCGGTTTCGCCGATCACGCTGAAACCGTGGTCGAGGAAGAAATTACTGCCGATCTTCGCACCCGGATGAATGTCGATACCGGTCACGAAGCGCGCAAAATGGTTCACCAGCCGCGCGAGGAAATACATGTGCCCAAGGAACAACCAATGTGCCACGCGGTGATAGGCGACTGCCCATACACCAGGATAAAGCAGCACTTCCCAGCGCGAGCGGGGTGCGGGATCGCGCTCCTTGATGGAATCAAGATAGTCGATGAGATTTGAAATGAACATGCGTCCCTGCCCTTCCAGCGGCCATCTCTATTCCTGCAAGCTAAGCGATTGGTTACCGGAATACCAGTGGCGATTTGCAACTTATATCAAAATTGCTGGTTAAAATCGTTTTTATCGATTATATACTCTCTATTAAGTATCGGAATCGATGAATGAGCACATATCTGCCTACCCTGAAGCAGCTCCAATATCTCGTAGCCCTGGAAGAACATGGCCATTTCGGCAAGGCTGCCGACGCCTGTTTTGTCACGCAATCAACCCTTTCGGCCGGCATTCGCGAGCTCGAATCTCTGTTGGGCCTGATGCTGGTCGAACGTACACGCCGCGTCGTAAGGTTCACGCCGCTCGGCAACAAGATGGTGGCCAAGGCGCACCGCATATTGCGCGAGGCGGAAGAACTTGCCGAGATGGCCCGGTCGGCGGGCAAACCCTTGGCCGATGATTTGCGGATGAGCGTCATTCCTACCATCGCGCCTTTCCTCCTGCCCAAATTGCTGCCCGCGCTGCGCACACAATATCCTGACCTCAAACTCTATCTGCGCGAGGAAACCAGCGCTGCCGCCATCGAGGCGCTGCATCACGGTCAGGTCGATTGTGTCCTGCTAGCACTTCCCTTTGCTGCGGGCGACGTCGAGAAAGCCAAATTGTTCGACGACGGTCTGCTGGTCGCCTTCCCTAAAGACGACCCGTGCGACCCGCCCGCGACCATCGCCCCCGAACTGATCGATGAAAGCAGGCTGCTCCTCTTGGTCGACGGTCATTGCTTAAAGGATCATGCGCTGGCCGCCTGCAATCGCCCCGAATTGCGCGCATCCGCGACGATGCTGGGAACGTCACTGCATACGCTGGTGCAGATGGTCGATAATGGTCTGGGACTTACGCTCATCCCTGAAATGGCGGTGGAGGCGGGGCTACTGAATGGCACAGACGTGCAGGCGCGGCCGCTGAGCACAGCCCATGCCACGCGTGAAATTGCACTGGTCTGGCGGACAAACAGCCCGCGACGGGAGGAGTTCGAGATGCTGGCAGAAGCGATGCGCGCGTTGAGAGCCGTTTAGGCCAAAGCACTGGGTCTTTCCGATACGCGCTCGTGCCAATCCTTCAGCGCAGCCGCGCCATCGGGGATCGCCACACCGATAAATGCGGCAAAATCGATCGTGCTTAGCAGGGCAATATCGGCCATCGAATAATCATTACCTGCAAGGAACGGCGTTTTCGACAGCGCGGCGGCGAAGGTCATCATCGCCGCATCGGCCAATGGCCGGTTGCTTTCGCCAAAATCGGTATATTGCTGCTTCACGACCCGCGCGGTCAGCGGATGCGTGTGAATCCAGATATTGCGGATCGTGATACCGAAATTCAGATCCACCCGGCGCAGCCACATATCGACCTCGGCAATGCTCGCCGCATCGGTTCCGAACATGGGCTGGTCGGGATGCAAGGCCTCGAAATAGCGGCAGATCGCGATAGTCTCGCCGATCATCCGGCCATCGTCGAGTTCCAGCACCGGCAATTGCCCCGGCGGATATCTGGCAACGAAGTCGGGCGATTTATGCTCGCCAGCGATGATCGAGAGTTGTTTTGTTGGAACCGAAATGCCTTTTTCCGCAAGATACATGCGGACGCGACGCGGATTGGGTGCGGGGGCAGGAGCGTCGTATAGCAGCATCAGCCTCTCCATTTATCCGCGCGAGTATCATCCGTGCCCTTCGCTTCGACCCAATATGTAGAACCATCGGCGCGATGCTCTTTCTTCCAGAAGGGCGCATCGGTTTTCAGCCGATCGATCAGGAAGGCGCACGCGTCTAGCGCCTCGGCGCGGTGGGCGGCGGCGATGCCGACAAGGACGATGGGTTCGCCTACCTTGATCATACCGACGCGGTGAACAAGCACCACGCCGAGCAGCGGCCATCTTACGGCTGCTTCATCAGCAAGCGCCGAAAGGCTCGCCTCGGTCATCGCCGGATAATGCTCGAGCTCGATGGCCGCCACACAGCCATCTTCCCGCGCGATACCGGTGAAGCTTGCCACTGCGCCGCCCCCCAGTTTCGACAGCGGTGCGAGTCCGGTCGCGCAATCGATGGGTTCGCTACTGATGCTAACGGTCTTCATCCGCCCGTCACCGGCGGGAAGATCGCCAGTTCCTTTGCGCCATCGAGCAAACTATCCGCCGCCGCCATCTGCTGGTCGAGCGCGAAGCGAAGGTGCGACGTGTCGGCAAAAGCCGTGGCATAATTCTCGCCTAGTGCGGCCAGCCATGACAGGCAATCGCAAACGGTCTGAACATTGTCAGGCAAATCGCGCTCTTCCCTATCGAACCCAATTGCCTCCCGCACACGCGCGAAATACACCAGTTTCAACGGCTCAATCCATATGCTTGATGCCGACGCGCAGATAATCCCAGCCGGTTACCATCGTCAGCACCGCCGCGATCCAGAGCAGGGCCAGCGCGGCCTGTTTCAGCATGACCCAATCGGGCAACGCGCCTGCCAATATGATGCCGCCGAGTGCCACCAACTGCGCGGTGGTTTTCCATTTGGCAAGCTTCGAGACCGGGACCGATACCTGCAACCCGGCCAGAAATTCTCGGAGGCCCGACACAATCATCTCACGCAGCAAAATGATCAGCGCGGCGATGACGTGCCAGCCGTCGACATCGCGAGTGAACACCACCATCAATATCACGGCGGCAACCATAATCTTGTCGGCAATGGGATCGAGAAATACCCCCAGCTTCGACACCGTCCCTTGCGCGCGCGCCAGATAACCGTCGAAATAGTCGGTGATCCCCATCAGGCAATAGAGCCCGAAGGCCAGTGCATAATCAATAGGCAGGGGTTGGCTGCCGATATTTTTCGTGCCCGGCCAGAGCAGGAACACCAGGATCGGAACCGCCAAAATGCGCGACAGTGTCAATATGTTGGGAAGGCTCAGCATGCGTCACCGATAGCGTCCTATTTCTGCAAAATCACGCGGCTATTTCGCGTTCCTCAGAAAAGCGCTTTGCCGTGCCGGGCGGGGCGGCTAAAGCGCATCAAACGGACGAGAGGGGTTTTGCCGCACCATGTCGACTTCACTGTCGTTGCTGAACAAGCGACGTTTCCTGCCGCTGTTCGTCACCCAGCTCCTCGGCGCCTTCAACGACAATCTGTTCAAAAATGCGATGGTCCTGTTCGTCGTATATGGCGTTTACAACGACGAAAAGGCCGAAGCGCTGTTCAGCGCTGTCGCCACCGCCGTGTTCATTATACCGTTTTTCCTGCTGTCGGCGCTTGCCGGGCAACTTGCCGACACCCGCGATAAAGCCAAGATCATCCGCATCGTCAAATTCTGCGAGATCGTTATCATGCTTGTCGGGGGGGCCGGGCTGGTCATGGCTTGGCTGGGTCTGGCGGTCAATTTGATTGCAATTCCGCTGATGATGCTCGCGCTGTTCGCAATGGGCGTCCATTCGACATTTTTCGGTCCGATCAAATATGCCATCCTTCCCCAGCATCTGAAGGAAGATGAGGTGCTCGGCGGCACAGGGCTGGTCGAGGCCGGAACTTATATCGCCATATTGCTGGGTACGATATTGGCTGGCGTGATCGAGGTCGAATGGGCGGCGCTGGCGGTCGTCATTACCGCGATTATCGGCTATATGACTGGTCGAAAGGTTCCGCCGGCCCCGCCCGAGCATGAAGAATCAGGCATCGACTGGCATATATTGCGGTCGTCGATCACTCTGGTCAAAAGCACGCTGCACATTCGCAAGCTCTACCTCGCCATCGCCTCAATCAGCTTTTTCTGGACGATTGGCGCGGTGCTGTTCATTCAGTTCCCGCCGCTTGCCAAGAATGTATTGGGTGCCGACAAGGAAGTTGCCAGCTTGTTTCTGGCGATTTTTTCGATCGGGATCGCCATCGGTTCGGTTGCGATCAACCGACTCCTCAAAGGTCGGGTCTCGGCGCGCTATGCCCCCGCCAGCGTCATTGTGATGGGGCTGTTTGTCGTCGCCTTCTTTCTGGTGTGCCGCAACTGGCATGTCATTGGCGCTGGCGAACTTTACAATATCAGCGGCTTCGTAGCCCATCCCGACGCCATCCCGCTTTTGCTCACACTGCTCGGGATTGCCGTATCGGGCGGTATGTTCGTAGTGCCGCTCTATGCGTTTTTGACGACTACCGTCCCCAAGGATCAAACCGCGCGGACCGTTGCCGCCAACAATATCGTCAATTCAGGCGCGATGGTTGTGGGTTCGCTGATCGCGCTGGGTTTGAGCGCCGCAGGCATCAGCATCGTCAACCAGCTATTGCTGGGTGCCGCGATGTGCCTGATTTCAGCTTGGCTGGCTCAGCAATTGCACCGCGCCTGCGATTAGCTGCTTTCCGACAATTCAGATAATGAAGCTGGTTATCGCAACGAAGAAGGCGCTGAAGCTCAGCATGAACAGATGCGTGTCTTCCTTGCGCCACCAGCGCGAGGGCTTTGGTGTGGCAAGCATTATGTCGAGCACCGGCGGCGGCAACATCCGGCGGAACGGATGGCGGGCGGCTTCATTGCGGCAAACCAGTCGTCGTGTCATCATCATGCGACGTTAACGATTTGTTAGGGATAATGGCCACGCTTAAAGATGGTTAATTGAGGTCCGATTTTAGACTGTCCCGAACTGTGACATTTGTTATGGAGGGCTCAGCCGGGAGAGGGAGACGAAAATGCGCGGCCATACAGCCTTCTTCGTTGCGTTGCTGACGACGTCGGGAGCGCAGGCGAATGACATTAAAGATGTCCTGTTCGGTACCTTTTCCAACGAGGAGGAGGTTTATTTCGATCAGGACAGCGGCAAAACCCCGCCACCTTGGTTCAGCCTGCGCATCGGCCCAGCGACCAGCGGCGCGATGATCGAAGAAATCGACGCCTTCGGTATCGCGGGGTCCGAAGGCCATGCTGTTCAAATACGGAAAGAGGGTGCCAGGACGACCCTCGATTATGGGGCCTGCCAGCGGCATTATGCAGAGTCTGAAGAAGCATTTGTTGCGGCAGGCATGACCGGTCGATGCGCTGCGCCCGCGACCGTGACCCGCATCGGCCCGGAAGGCATTACGCTGACCTATCCCGACGGTAAGACCAGCCTGCTGCGCCGGGCGCGACCGGTGACTTGCTGGTCAGCGATACCCAAAGAGGCCAAAAAAGCCGACGGCAGCACCGACTGGTTTTTCGCCCGCGACGTGAAAATTCATGATCAGGGCGGCAGGGCGATGGTCGGGAAAGACCAAGCAGGCGTGAAGCCGGTGGTCATCAGGATGCGCAATGTTGTCTGGCCACCCGGAAACAGCAACCGGCCGAGCCTCGTCCTTTATATCCACATGCCAGAGGAACCGGACAAGGCCACGTCCTATGTTTGGGCTGATCCGGGAGCGGCGCGTATCGGTATCAACCTGCGCTGGATGCAGGCAAGCTGTACGGTCGATGGGAAAGAGACGCGTGCCGATTAGCGCGCGGTCGCGTTCATCCGGTGCAATGTTTCGAGGGCCGCCGCAAGCGCAGAGTCCATATCGTCATCCTTAACCGAAGCCGATGGGACTGCCTCCAAAGGGGGACGCTCGTAACGCGGTTCATTGACGACCGATTCCTGTTCAGCCGCGACTGTATCGTCGGACTGCGCAGATGCGTCAACAACACCGCGTTGGATGATGGGACGGCTCGCGGCTAGCTGGGTCGCGACGGCTTCCAACTCGGCCAACTGCTTTTGCCGTTCCGATACCGCCGCTTCCAGTTGCGCGACCATTTCGGCCAAGGTTGGTTCGACATTGACTGCTCCCGCCGGCTCGGACTGAACCAGATCGGGCTGCGCTGTTTCCGGCTCAACTATAGGGTCGCCGGCTTTGACGGATTCGAATTCCACGGCGGCCTTTTCTGCAAGAGCTTCGGGCATCTCGGCCAGATCGAGTACGGGCAAGTCGAGCGACGCGACGAGTGGGCGCCGCGCGGGTGCGTCCGGATGGCTGTCGCCGTTTCGGAGCTTTGGCAGGTCGGCGAGGTCGGTAATGTCGTCCTCGCCTTTCGTCCACGGCATTTTCGGCAACGAGATGGCGGGCAAAGCGATGCGCGCCAGACGATCCCGGAAGGACGGTGCCTCTTCATCACCGGCCCAATCCGATGCGGGTACGGAGGGTGACGTACGGGCGGCTGGTACACTCTCCCGGCGCAGCAGGACGTAGGCAAGAACCGCCAGAGTCAGCGCGCCCGCACCAAAGGCGATCAGCGCGCGGGCCGTATCTCCCAAAGGAGCCGCAGCGGCAGGCACAAGTTCCGAAAGCCCCGTCGACCCCGTGATGGCTTCCAATATGCCGACCGGAACAAACATGGTTGCAACTGCGGCGATCGTTGCCCCGCCCATCGCCATTGCAAGGGCTCTTGTCTGATGGTTTGGCACACGTTTGTGCATTTTCGCTTCCTGCATTCAACCCGTCGCCATCAAGCGGCTTTGGATAATCTTCCCCGGCCTAGCAGCAAATGGTAAACAGGTTCGTAACGATAAATGTTCTTATGCCAGCTGCGTTCTTCCTCGACAAATTGGCGCGCACGTATCCGCATCTCATCCCATTCGACACGGCTGGACAGCAGCCGGTCGAGCGAACGCGCTATGTCTGCCGGATCATTTGCAGAAAACAATGTGCCTGTGTCACCGTCGCGGACGAGTTCTTTGTGGCCCCCGACATCCGAAGCGGCCACCAGTCGGCCCTGCGCCATTGCCTCCAGCGGTTTCAACGGCGTGACCAGCTCGGTCAACCGCATCCGCTTTCGGGGATAGGCGAGAATGTCGACAAGGCTGTAATAGCGTTCCACCTCCTCATGCGGGACACGCCCGACAAAATGGATGCGGTCGGCGGCGGCTGATGACTTCGATTGTGCGCGCAGTTCTGCTTCCATCGGCCCGCCACCGACCAGCAACAAATGCGCATTATTCTGCATCAGCGGCATCGCCGCGACCAGGTCATCGAGGCCTTCATAATCGTAGAAACTGCCGATGTAGCCGATAACCTCCCTGCCCTTCAGGCCGAGCTGTTCGGCCAGCGCCTCATCGGCGGGCGGCGGCGAACCGAAAAGATCCAGATCGACGCCATTGGGCGACACGACAATCTTGGCCGGAGCTAAGCCGCGTGCGATCAGGTCGCTTTTCAATCCTTCGCAGATGACAGCTATATGATCGGCATGGCGCACCACATGATTTTCGAGTGCCCGGGTCAAACGGTATCGGGCGGACCCCTCGCTACCATTGCCGTTGCCGACCGCCGCGTCCTCCCAGAAAGCACGGATTTCATAAACCACAGGTACGCCAAGGCGCTGCGAAGCGCGCACGGCCGCCAGACCGTTCAATGCAGGCGAATGGGCGTGGAGCAGATCGAATGGCCATTCTTCATGAAGGGCAATGATTGCGTCAGTAAGCAGCGATACCTCCCTCCATTCGCGCAAAGGACTGGGGCCATTGGCTTCGGCGAGCGTGCGGTGGAAGGTCAGGCCTTCGATCATCTGGCTGGGAGTACCCGGCACCAGCCCATGCTGATACTGCCGCACCCCGGTGATCCCGGCGACGTCCCAGCCTGCCGCTGCCTGCGCCTTCAAAATTGCACGGGTACGAAATGTGTATCCGCTGTGAAGCGGCAGGCTGTGATCGAGGACATGAAGAATGCGCGGCATGGCCAAATCCGTGCCACAAAACGATTAACGTGACGTCAACCCCCGCCTCATATACAATTCGACACACAAGAGGGGTCGGGCAGTGATCGACAATTTTTCGATATTATTGAGCCATGCCCTGCTCGCATTGGCCTTGTGGCATCTGATGAACCGCCCCGATCTCGACGTCGAGGAACCACCTGTCCCGGATACCGAGCCTGAGGGCTTCGGTCGCCAGCACCGCCCGCAAGTGGGCAAGAAGCAGGCTGCGCCCGATGCGTGACCTGATTTTCGTCGGCTATATCGCGCTCATCATGCTGATGGCGTTCAAGCGCCCGTTCCTGTTCACCCTGGTCTACGCCTATGTCGACATTGTCTCGCCGCAGCGGCTCAGCTATTTCCTCTTAAACTCGGTGCCACTGTCGCTGATATTGTTCGCGCTGGCCTTTCTCGGGTTCATGATCGGCGACGACAAGAAGGACGTTCGCGTCTCGCCGCGCTGGTTCCTCCTGATCCTGCTGCTCGGATATTGTGGTTATACCACGACCGTTGCCGCTGAACCCGTTGCGGCTTTGGAGAAATGGAATTGGGTCTGGAAGGCGCTGGTTTTTGCGTCCTTCCTGCCTTTGACGCTGCGGACGAAGTTGCGGATAGAGGCCACCATCCTGACGATGGTCCTATGTGCCTCCGCCCTGATTGTGACGGGCGGAATAAAAACGGCGGCGGGCGGCGGCGGCTATGGCTCGCTGGTCATCCTGATCGACGACAATAGCGGCCTGTTTGAGGGTAGCATCATTTCGTGCGTGGCGATCACCATCATACCGCTCATCCTCTGGCTGGCGAAGCATGGCACCGTTTTCAAGCCCGACTGGAAAGTGCGGCTCTATGCTGCAGCACTCATTTTTGCATGCCTTCTTATCCCCGTCGGCACACAGGCACGCACCGGCATAGTCTGCATTGCGGTGCTGGGTATTCTGCTGCTTCGTTACGCCCGCTACCGAATGCTGTATCTTGGGGCGGTGGCCTTGGTCGCTGTTGCGGCCATTCCGTTCCTGCCCTCAAGCTTTACCGACCGCGCTGACACCATCAAAAATTACAAGGCCGACGAGTCGGCATCGACCCGCATCGCCGTTTGGGCATGGACATGGGAATATGTCAAAGAACATCCCATGGGCGGCGGTTTCGATGTTTATCGGCAAAACCGTATCCGTTACGACATGGCGCAGAAGGAAAATCCGGACGAACCGGTGCCGGTCGATGGACCAGCGGTCAAGGAAATCGTCGATCAGGGCCGCGCCTTCCATTCAAGCTATTTCGAAATGCTCGGCGAGCAGGGCTTCCCGGGATTGATCATGTGGCTGATCATCCATTTCGGCGGCGTGTGGCGTATGGAGGTCATCACCCGTATGTACCGAAAGCGCGACCGGCCGGATGAAGCATGGGTGGCGCCTTTAGCGACCGCTCTGCAGAACAGTCAAATCGTCTATCTTGTCGGGTCGCTGTTTGTCGGCATCGCCTTCCAGACATTCTTCTACATGCTGATCGCACTTCAGATCAGCCTTGATACTTATCTGACCCGCCGCAGGCGGGAGGCGGCTTGGCGCCCGATCAAAAGTCAACGGATGCGGCAAGCGGAGATTTCGGCCTGACGTGCCGATGCCGGTGGCGGAACCAGCCAAAGTCTGAATGGTTGTATCGACCGAATATCCTCCTTACAGCCAGCATATGACTGCAAAACAAGCACCAGCCATTCAAGTCGAGGCCATTGGTCCGCGTATCCAGAGCTACTGGGACACCATCGTTTTATGGGTTCAGGGTAATGCACTTGAACTCGGTGTTGCGGTTGTTGCAGCTATCCTCGTTTTTCTACTCCTCAGCTGGTTGAAGCGGATAGCAGCCAGAATAGCGCGAGAGAGTGAGCATCGGGCTGAGCTGAAATCGATCATTGCGCGCACGCTGGCCCGCACTAGCAAATTCTTCCGCATCATGGTCGCGGTGGAACTCGTCAACCGCTATGCCAATGCCCCCGATACGCTGGCCCGAACGATCGACGGGCTGTTCACGATCGCAGTCGTCTTCCAAGTCGCCATCTGGCTCCGCGAAATCGTGCTGGGTCTTATCGAAAGGCGCGCCGGCGAAGGACAACACGAGCATGACACGTTGCAAAGCGCGATGGTGCTCATCCGCTTGCTGGTCAGCTTTGCCGTCTTTGCCATTGCCGCGATTGTCATTCTCGACAATCTGGGCGTCAACGTCACCGGCTTGATCGCCGGTCTGGGCGTTGGCGGCATTGCCATCGGCCTTGCCGCGCAGGGCATATTTTCCGACCTGTTCGCGGCAATCTCGATAATCTTCGACAAGCCTTTTCGGCGAGGCGATACAGTCACTTACGACACCACTACCGCCCGGGTGGAAAAAATCGGGATGAAAAGCACCCGCCTGCGCGCGCTCACCGGTGAAGAAAAGATAATCTCGAACAGCAAGTTGCTCGAGAAGGAAATAACCAACAACACGTTGACGGTCTATCGCCGGGTCAACTTCTTGCTAAGCCTAGTCTATCACACAACACCGGCGCTGGCCAACCGGGTGCCCGATATCCTGCACGAGATTGTAGAGGAGCATGAAGGCGAATTCATCCGCTCTGGTTTCACCGCCTTTGCTCCCAGCTCGATAGATTTCCAACTCGTCTTTGACGTTCCCAGCGAAGATATTGAGGTGATGTTCAAGGTTCGTCACAATATCGGTATCGCCATATTGGAACGCTTCGCCGCAGAGGGTATCGAACTCGCCTATCCGACGCAGACCACCTATACGGCGGCACCTGATGGCACGCTGATAATGCCATATGCTACGCACGCACTGGCGCCGAAGCCCAGAGCAAAAAGCTGATTCGGTTACGACGCATTTCTGCGAGTCCAGTATGCCGTAACGGCAAAAGCGTGGGGGTTGTAATGCCGCTCCGAAAGCGCCACGATGCGGCAAAACAGACCGCAGGAGGATAGCCCGTGAGCAGCATAACCCCGACCGAACTTGCGACCAAAGTCGGCGAAAACCTTGGCACGTCGGAATGGATTTTGGTTGATCAGGACATGATCAATAAATTCGCAGACGCTACCGGCGACCATCAGTTCATCCACGTCAACGAAGAGATGGCAAAACTGACGCCCTTCGGCGGCACCATCGCGCATGGATTCCTCACCCTGTCGCTATTCCCCGTGATGACCGCCAAGTCGGATATGCCGCGGGTCGAAGGCGTCAAAATGGGCGTCAATTATGGCGGCAACAAAACCCGCTTCCTCGCCCCTGTGCGTGCGGGCAAGCGGGTGCGCGGACATTTCAAGCTACTGGAACTCACGGAGAAACGCCCTGGTCAGTGGCAGCAGACGCTCGAATTCACGGTCGAAATCGAAGGCGAGGACAAGCCCGCGCTTCAGGCCGAATGGATTAGCCAGTTTTTCGTTTAATTTTCAATTCAAGGAACCACTCCCATGCGTGACGCAGTCATTGTTTCCACCGCCCGCACCGCTATCGGCAAGGCCTATCGCGGCGGGTTTAACGCAACCCTCGGACCGACACTGGGTAGCTATTCGCTGAAAGCTGCCGTTGAGCGCGCTGGGATCGAAGGCGGAGAAGTCGACGATGTGCTTTGGGGATCGGCGCTCCAGCAGGGAACGCAGGCGGGCAATCTTGCGCGTCAGGTGGCTTTGCGCGCTGGCTTGCCAATTTCGGTTTCGGGTATGACCATGGATCGCCAATGCTCGTCGGGCCTGATGTCGATCGCAACTGCCGCCAAGCAGATTATCGTCGATAATGTCGATGTCATGGCGGCTGGTGGGCAGGAGTCGATTTCGTTGGTTCAGACCAAGGAAATGCGTGTCCAGCCCGACCGGGAACTGGTCGAGATGCACAACGCCATCTATATGCCGATGCTGCAAACTGCGGAAGTTGTCGCCAAGCGCTACAATATCAGCCGCGATGTTATGGACGAATATGCGCTGCAGTCGCAACAACGCACCGCGGCGGCGCAGGCCGCTGGATATTTCGACGCGGAAATCGTTCCGGTCACAACAATGATGAATGTCACCAACAAGGAAACGGGCGAAGTCACCCAAAAGGAAGTGACCGTAGCCAAGGATGAAGGCAATCGCGCCGACACGACGCTAGAGGGTCTCCAATCGCTCCAGCCGGTGCTCGGCCCCGATATGACGATCACTGCAGGCAATGCCAGCCAGTTGTCCGACGGTTCATCGGCCTCGATCCTGATGGAAGCCAAGGTCGCCGAGAAGAAAGGCCTCAATCCGCTTGGCCGCTATGTCGGCATGGCGGTTGCGGGCACGGAGCCGGACGAAATGGGCATCGGACCTGTCTTCGCAATTCCGAAACTGCTCCAGCGTTTCGGCCTGAAGGTCGACGATATCGGCCTGTGGGAACTCAACGAAGCCTTCGCCGTGCAGGTTCTTTACTGCCGCGACAAGCTCGGCATTCCCAACGAGCTGCTCAATGTCAATGGCGGCTCAATTTCGATCGGTCACCCATATGGCATGACCGGCGCCCGCTGCACGGGCCACGCGCTGATCGAAGGCAAGCGGCGCGGTGCCAAATATGCGGTTGTCACCATGTGCGTCGGCGGCGGCATGGGCGCGGCTGGGTTGTTCGAGATTTTCTAGGAGGAACCCTCGCGGCATTGCGTCGTTTCCCTTGCATCCCAAAGGAGACGACCGATGACGAACCAAACTGAAATCAAGGAAAAATTCTGGAAAGCCCTCAAGTCGGACATGACGATGTTCCTTGGCAAGGCCGAGGGCGAGGACGGGCATGCGCGACCGATGACGGCGCAGCTTGAGGATGAGGGCTTCCATGGAAATCTGTACAGCGGCCCGATCTGGTTTTTCACGTCAGTCGACAATGGCCTCTATCAGCAAATCGCGAGCGGTGACCGCGCGATGGCGCACTTCACTTCCAAGGGACATGACGTCTGGGCCACGGTTCATGGCTCGCTCAGCACTTCGCGGGATCGCGCCACCATAGACCGATTGTGGAATCGGTTTGTAGCCGCGTGGTATGACGGCAAGGAGGATCCTAAGATCGCATTGATTCGACTTGATCCTGAAAGTGCCGAAATCTGGATCGACGCTTCTAGCATCGTTGCGGGCATCAAGATGTTTCTCGGCATCGACCCCAAGGAAGATTACAAGGACAAGGTGGCCGAGGTATCGCTATAACGGCGCTGCGGGCGGAATAATTTTTCCGCCCGAAAACCCGAAGCCACCGGGTCGATCTCGCGCCAGCAATGCAGCGCCATCGAGGTCGACCCAGTCGGCTTGTTGTGCAACAATGAAGGCGGGGGCAACGCCCAAGCTGGTCGATAGCATGCAGCCGACCATTGTCCTCAACCCAGCAGCCTTCGCCGCATCGGCAATTTTCAATGCTTCTGTCAGACCGCCTGCCTTGTCGAGCTTGATGTTCACACCATCATAACAAGACACAAGGCGTTCGACGTCCGCAGCGGTGTGACAGCTTTCGTCTGCCAATATCGGTAGCGGTGAACCGACATACGCCAGCAACTCATCCTGCCCAGCAGGCACCGGTTGCTCAATCATCTCAACCCCGAACGCCTGCAAAGCCTCAGCTTTCGCCGCGATATTGACTTTGCCCCAGCTTTCATTGGCATCGACGATCAGCCTTACCCCCGGGGCACCGGTACGCACCGCTGCAACCCGCTCGCGATCACCATCGCCGGTCAGCTTTAGCTTAAGCAAGCCATAGCCGCGCGAAGCAGCCTTGGCCGCATCCGCCTCCATTGTGGCAGTGTCGCCAAGTGAAATCGTAAAGGCCGTTAACAGCGGCTTTGGCTCGCTTACGCCCAATAGCTGCCACACAGGCATTCCCGCCGCCTTGGCTTCCAGATCCCACAGCGCGCAGTCGAGGGCATTCCGCGCCGCGCCAGGCCCCAGTGCCGATTGCAAGCGCAAACGCGCCCGCATTGCGTCCAGATTTTCCAATTCGGTTATGACATCTTCAACCTGTCGAAGGCATTTCTCGGCTGTCTCACCGCGATAATAGATCGCCGTCCCCTCGCCCATACCGACATGCGTACCATCGCTCACTGCGACGACGAGTACGTCGACATAGGTCTTCGCCCCGCGCGCGATAATGAACTGTCCGGCGACCGGCCAGCGTTCGACGGTGGCGGAAATGCGAAGCGGCATGGTGACTGGTCCCCGAAAACGCGGTCAGTCTTGCGCGTTCATTATTGAATTACAAGGCTTAGCCGTTGTGCGTCGCAATCCAGTCCTCAACCACAGGCGCAATTTTCCCACGCCATTTGCTGCCGTTGAAAATGCCATAATGCCCGACTTCGGGCGCCATATGATATTTCTTCATGGCATCGGGCAACCCGGTCGAAATCTTTAACGCCGCCTTGGTCTGGCCTAAGCCACTGATGTCGTCACGTTCGCCTTCTATTGCGAGGATCGCAATATCGCTAATCGCGCCGGGATCGACCAACTTGCCGCGATAGTTGAATTCACCCTTGGGCAGCAAGTGCCGTTGGAACACCGTATCAACCGTCTGCAGGTAGAATTCGGCGGTCATGTCGCACACCGCGCGATACTCATCGTAAAATTCCTTGTGCCGGTCGGCGCTTTCGCCATCGCCTTCGACGAGGTTCTGGAACATCGACCAGTGGCTGATCATATGGTTGCCGAGATTCATCGACATGAAACCGGTTAGCTGCAGGAACCCCGGATAAACCCGGCGGCCCGAGCCCTTGTAATAAGGCGGCACGGTCGCGATCACATTCTGCACGAACCAGTCGTGCGGGCGCCGTGTAGCATGGTCGTTGACCGCGGTTGGCGCCTCACGCGTGTCGATAGGCCCGCCCATCATGGTAAGCGTGCGGGGACGCTGCGGATGCTGCTTCGCGCTCATGATTGCGGCTGCTGCATAGGCAGGGACCGACGGCTGGCAAACAGCCAGCATATGCGCGCCGCGCCCGCCCGCATCGGGTCCGATGAATTCCAGCCATTCGATCAGATAGTCGATATAGGTTTCAAGGTCGAAACCGCCGCCGGTCAACGGTACGTCGCGCGCGTCTTTCCAGTCGGTAATATAGACGTCATGGCTCGGCAACATCCGTTCGACGGTGCCGCGCAGCAACGTCGCAAAATGCCCCGACATCGGTGCGCAGATCAGCAATTTCGGCTTGCTGGTGCTGCCTTCATAGGTGAAATGCTTGAGCTGACCGAAGGGTTTGCGCGCTTCATTTACTTCCGTAACCGGCAGATGCTTGCCATCGATGTCGACGAAATCCAGACCAAATGCTGGCTTTCCACGCACTTCGACCGAGTGCGCAAAGACATCAAGCGCGGACGCAGCGATCGGGGCAAGACCGCCCATGTTGAACGGCCCGGTGAAATTGTTGAGCCAATCGGCCTGCTTCTGCGCGATCCAGCCCGCACCTGCGAGCCAGCCGCGTTGAATGTCATAACCTGTATACAGCATGCGCCTTAGTCCCCAAAATACCGGCAGCCCCTTCGGGCGCCTCCCCATAACGGTTACATAGGCGTCTATGTTGCGTTGCACCATAAAAAACTTGGGGAAGCTGCTTCCTCGGCAATTGTTTGCACCGCGTGTCGCTGCTAGGCGGGCGGCATGACCGATATCGCCGCGACCGCAATACCACCGTCCGATACCACGAACGGTAATGCTATCCCTGCGGCAGGATCGAAAAAACTGGGCAACCTGAGCATGGTGTGGCGACATGCGTCGGCCTATCCGAAGCAGATTCTGTTCGCGCTGCTTGCATTGACGGTCGCGGCGCTGGCCACGTTGGCCATCCCGGCAGGATTCAGGCTGGTGATCGACCGAGGGTTCGCCGCCGGAGGAAATCCCGACGATATTGGGCGGTGGTTCGAATATCTGCTGATGATTGTCGCCGTGATGGCAGTCGCAACAGCTTTCCGCTTTTATTTTGTTTCTTGGCTTGGTGAGCGAACTGTCGCGGACATCCGCCTCGCCGTAAACCGCAACCTCCTTCGCCAAAGCCCCGCGTTCTTCGAGCATAACCGCCCCGCAGAAATTGCCAGCCGGATGACCAGCGATACGGCAGTTATCGAGCAGGTTGTCGGCACGACCGTTTCTGTCGCGTTGCGCAATATTGTCATGGGCATAGGGGGGATAATTTATCTGTTCACCCTCGCGCCGCAGCTCGCGACCGGCTTGCTCATCGCCATTCCAGTCATCGTCATCCCGATTGTATTCATAGGACGGAAGCTTCAGGCGGCATCGCGCGCCAGTCAGGACCGGATCGCGGATGTCGGTGCAACCGTTGCGGAGACGCTGGGCGCGATGCGGATTGTCCAGGCCTTCGGTCAGGAGGCACGGGAAGGCGAACGCTTCAGCGGCAGCGTTGAGGCTACATTTGCCACCGCCCGAAAGCGCATCCGCTTGCGCGCTTTCATGACAGCCATCGTCATGGCGCTTATCTTCGGCGCAATCACGCTGCTGATGTGGAAAGGGGCAATCGACGTAGTCGAGGGCCGGTTGACTGGAGGAACGATCGCGGCATTCGTACTGACGGGCGGGCTGGTCGCGGGCGCATTTGGTGCTCTCACCGAGGTCTATGGCGATCTGGTTCGCGGCGCAGGTGCGTCGGGACGGCTTGCTGAACTGCTGGCAGTAGAGCCGGATATCGCGCCACCTGCAAAGCCTGTTGCCCTGCCCACGCCGCCGCGCGGCCAACTCGAGTTCCAGAATGTCAGTTTCCGTTATCCCACGCGGCTGGAAATATCGGCGCTGGACAATTTCAGCCTGAAGGTCACACCTGGCGAAACCGTCGCAGTTGTCGGTCCGTCCGGCGCGGGCAAGTCGACATTGTTCCAGCTTGCACAGCGCTTTTACGATCCTGAAGCAGGCGCCGTCCGTATTGACGGCGTGGCGCTGACCAGTGCCGATCCCGCCGAGATCCGTGAGCGCATGGCTTATGTCCCACAAGAAACGGTGCTTTTCGCCGCATCGGCGCGGGACAATCTGCGCTATGGAAACTGGCTGGCAGACGACGAAGCGATCTGGGCCGCTGCAGAGCAGGCCAACGCAGCGACATTCCTGCGCGATTTGCCCGATGGACTTGACACTTATCTCGGCGAAGGCGGCGCGCGGTTGTCGGGTGGTCAGCGCCAGCGAATAGCGATTGCGCGCGCCGTGCTGCGCAACTCACCGATCCTGCTGCTTGACGAAGCTACCAGCGCGCTCGATGCGGAAAGCGAAAAGCTGGTTCAGGATGCACTGGAAAAGCTTATGATCGACCGAACCACTATCGTCATCGCGCACCGGCTAGCGACCGTTCGATCCGCCGACCGCATTGTCGTGATGGATCAGGGCAAGATTGTTGAAGAGGGAAACCATATAACATTGAGCGGAGCGGGGGGCCTGTATGCCCGCCTGGCAAGCTTGCAATTCGACGCCTGACCCACGAAGTCGTCATCCTGAACTTGTTTCAGGACAACAAACTGCCGCCCGTTATCCTGAAACAAGTTCAGGATGACGCGAATTTTAGAACGCGGCCCGAATGCGGTCGATCATCGCAAGCGGCTCTGGTGCCTCTGACGGCGAGATCTTCATTTTCATGCTCAGTCGCTGAAGCCTGAAATAGAGGTCTTCGCTTGCCGCAATCAAAGCCTGTGCTTCTTCGGGGAAGCGGTTGACCTGCAAACTGTCGCTCGCCGGAGAATATCCAAGTTCGCGCGCTTCGCTGTGGGCGTCGGATTCCGAAATCTCTCCGGCGCGCAGAGCTTTCTGGTTAAGCAACCAGGCAATGCTGTGCATCAGGCGCGTTGTGACCTTTAAGGACTCACAGGAAAACGAGACCGATATTTCGGGCGAAAGGTTACCGCCCATCTGGTCCCGATCGAAATAGGCGCGAGCCTCATCGGCCAAAAGCATCGCTTCGGTATATAGCGAGTCAACCAGCTTGGGGGTCAGTTCGTGCGGGATATGGTCCATCCGCCAGCATATGCCACGACGGCGGCAAGAATGTTAGCGCAAATCGGCCTGTTTTTGGTTCATTTGGCCGACTGTGCCGGGATGAAACGCCTGATAGATAAAAGTAAAATGGTTAAAGAGACAAGATATGGTCAAGCAATTATATCAGGGATCAGCTGATCCTCTATGCGCATTATCCGGTCCTTTAACGCCAGTTTCTTCTTCTTCAGACGGGCAATCTGCAGCTGGTCGACGATAGCCTGCGCGGCAAGGGCATTGATTGCGTCATCAAGATCGCGATGTTCAACCCTCAACTGTTCCAAATGCTGCTGGTAACCTTCGTCATTCATAATCCCCTCTAACCCTATCGCGGTTAACAAGTCATCGCCAAAATATCCCCTCATATCCCATATGGCCAATCTGGTCCAAAATGGGGGGCGACAGGCACGCCGAATCATGATTTACTTCAAAGGTTAGGTCGTCGAGTCTCACCAGAAGGAGAATGAGGTGAACAACAACCATATGTCCGCGCTCCGCATGAAACATGCTGAATTGGAAGAAAAATTGGAGCGCGAGGAAAACAGACCGTTCCCCGACAGCAATCTCATCCACACCCTCAAAAAACAGAAGCTGCATCTTAAAGACGCCCTGATGCAGGAAACCCACCCCGCCTGATCGTCAATTAGGCCGTAAACCCACAAATATCGTCGTCGAGGTTTGAGGCCATTTTGCTCAGAGTTAGGCGGCAAGCGCCGGGCATAGTGGTTCTATGTCCAAGCTTGCCAACGACGCTCTGGGCAAAATGGGTCAAATCCTTCGGACGCCAAAATGGCTTCGATCTCGAAGCAAAATGCACGCTTGCAGGCAGAATGGCTGCCTGACTGCGCGCATTTTGCTCCGATATCTTTGCCATTTTGGCGCCTCGACGAAGATATTTGTGGGTTTACGGCCTAAATTTAAGCAGGGGTATCGCGTGCCATAAGCGCATCTGCTAGGTGCCGCTTATGGAAAGCGCGACCCGTTCTGCACGTAACATATTGACTGGCCTGCATGAAGTCATGGCGTCGAAAAACCATGCCCAAGCCAAGCTGAACCGTGTCGTCAATATCATCGGCGAAGCATTGTCGAGCGAGGTCTGTTCGATTTATCTGTTGCGCGACGGGGCGCTCGAACTGTTCGCAACACGCGGGCTGAATGAAGCCGCGGTGCATGTCACCCGTCTCGGCCTTGGCGAAGGACTGGTCGGCACCATTGCAGAAAATGTCGAGACGCTGAACCTCGACGAGGCTGCAGCGCATCCCAATTTCCGCTATGTGCCGGAGACCGGTGAAGAGCGCTTCCACAGCTTTGCCGGGGTGCCGATTGTCAGGGCTGAGCGTGCCGCGGGTGTGTTGGCGGTCCAGCACGTCGAACCGCGCAAATATGAAGAGGTCGAAATCGAGGCCTTGCAGACGGTGGCGATGGTGCTGTCCGAACTTATCGCCAACGCCGACCTGATTGATGATGTCAGTGCGAGCGGGACAAACGACACAGGGACGATCAGCCTGACAGGCCTGCCATTGGTCAAAGGCGCGGCGGCGGGGGTCGCGATATTCCACCAGCCCAATGTCCGCATCGAACATACCGTTGCAGAAGATATCGAGGCCGAACGCCAGCGCGTCTATTCTGCCTTCGACAAGATGCGCGAACAGATCGACCGCATGGCCAGCCAGATCGATTTCGGGGCGGGCGGCGAACATGAAGAGGTGATCGCCACCTACAAGATGTTCGCGTATGACGAAGGCTGGAGCCGCCGTATCAATGAGGCGATCGATAGTGGTCTGACAGCCGAAGCGGCCATCGAACGTGTCCAGCAACGGACGCGGATGCGGATGCGCCAGATTGACGACGCCTTGCTCGCCGACCGGATGCACGATCTGGAGGATCTGTCGAACCGGCTGCTCCGGATCGTGTCGGGACAGATGAGTACAGCCGCGCAGCTTGGCCTCAAGAAGGACTCGATCCTGATCGCGCGCAACCTCGGCCCGGCCGAGTTGCTCGAATATGACAAGCGCAGGCTGCGCGGGGTCATATTGGAAGAAGGCTCGCTCACCGCTCATGTTGTCATTGTCGCCCGCGCTATGGGCATCCCCGTACTCGGGCGAGTCCGCGGCATCCGGCACAAGGTCCGCGATGGTGACATGCTGCTGCTCAATGCCGACGAGAAAAGCGTTGTCGTAAGGCCGTCGGTCAGCGCCGAAGAAAATTTCCAGCATGATCTTGTTGATCGACAGAAAAAGAAAGCACGTTACGCGGCGCAGCGCGACGAGGCCTCGATTACCAAGGACGGGGTGCCGATCACGCTCATGATCAACGCGGGCCTGCGCGACGATATGGCCGCGCTTTCGACGACCGGTGCCGAGGGTGTCGGCCTCTTCCGGACAGAGTTCCAGTTTCTGATCTCCGCCACCCTGCCCCAGCGCGAGCGCCAGCAGCGTTTCTATCGCGACGTCCTGGATGCAGCCGGCGATAAACCGGTCATATTCCGTACACTCGACATAGGCGGCGACAAGGCCTTGCCTTACCTCAAGGACGAAACCAGCGAAGAGGAAAACCCTGCGCTGGGTTGGCGCGCACTTCGCCTGTCGCTCGACCATGCCGGGCTGATGAAGGCGCAGGCACGCGCGCTTATCGAGGCATCGGCTGGACGCGTCCTCCATGTCATGTTTCCGATGGTGTCAGAACCGTGGGAGTTTGACGCGGCCAAGGCGATTTTCGAAGGACAGATGGAGTTCTTGAGCAAGCAGAAAAAGCTGTTGCCCAGCAAGATACGATATGGCGCCATGCTTGAAGTACCTGCGCTTGCGGAAACGCTCGACCTGTTGCTTCCCAAGATCCAGTTTCTCTCGATCGGCACCAACGATCTGACACAGTTCCTGTTCGCCGCCGATCGCGCCGATCCGCGGCTGGCAGAACGTTATGACTGGCTAAGCCCGGCGATATTGCGGTTCATCCGGCGCGTGGTCAAATCGACCGAAGGACATGATGTCGACGTCGCGGTCTGCGGCGAAATGGGCGGGCGGACGCTCGAGGCTCTTGCGCTTATCGGACTTGGCATTCGCCGCCTGTCGATTACGCCTGCGGCGATCGGCCCTGTCAAGGCAATGATCCGTTCTACGGGGCATCGTGAAATCACCGCCAAGCTAGAGGAGCTGCTGACGTCACCAAGCGGCAACATCCGCGAGGCACTGTCTGTCTGGGCGGCGGGTCAAGGCATCGAAACCGGCTGATATCAGCCGGTTTATCGATTGACTTTCGATTGCAGGGTGCCATTGTCCGGCATCCGCCCGGAGAGGTGGAGGGAGAACGGGTCGTGGAGATTGCAGTGGGTGACGATTCCCCAAGCGAAGAAGAATTTCGCTTTCACACGGTTGGAGAACAACTGAAGGCAGAGCGTGAGCGGTTGGGCCTCAGTCTGTCCGATCTGGCTGCCAAGACACGGGTGCCGATGCGGCATCTGGAATCGATCGAGAAATCCGATTTCGCGGCGCTGCCGGGATCGACCTACACGCTTGGCTTTGCGCGTTCCTACGCACGGGCTGTCGAGATGGACGCCGCCAAAATCAGCGGCGAACTGCGGGCAGAACTGGCGCAAGGCGGCCATGACGGTTATCAGGCACCGACGCAAAATTATGAGCCGACCGACCCGGCCAGGGTGCCGTCCCGGGCGCTGGCATGGACGGCGGCGGCGATCGGATTGCTGGTGGTTGCCGGATATTTTGTCTGGCGCAGCATGGCGTTGGGCAGCGCAGTCGATATTGCAGTGCCAGTAGCCGTCGAACAGCCCAAAAGCGTCGCCGCTACGACCGCACTGACTGGGGCCGCGCCAGCCGGACCGGTGGTCCTAACCGCCACCGGGGAAGTCTGGGTGAAGATCTATGATGCCGAGAACAAGCGGCTATATGAAAACGAAATGAAGGCCGGGGACAGCTTTACGGTACCCGCGGATGCAAACAAGCCGATGATTGTGACTGGGCGGCCGCAGATGCTGAATGTAACGGTAGGCGGACAGGCTGTGCCGCCGCTGGGCAACGCCGACCAGACGATCGCGGATGTGGAAGTCAGCGCCGCTGCACTGACCGCGAGGGCACCCGCCGCCGGCGCAGCAAGCTCGCCAGCCGATAACCAAGCCGACGGGGAAAGCTGAGACATTAATCAGACTTTACACCAAAATGGCAGACAGGCCTTTATCCCGCGAATCGGGCAAGCTATAAGAAAATATGACTAGAGTACGGGGGAGACACCCAATGACATTCAAACACGCGCTGCTGGTCGGCGTTGCGTTCGCGCTGGCCATTCCGGCAATGGCGCAGGATGCGAATATAGAGGGCCGCGTCGGCAAGCTTGAAAAAGAAATGCGGGCGGTCCAACGGCAGGTGTTCCCCAATGGCGCGGGCAAATTTCTCGAACCCGAAATCCAGTCCCCGACCACGCCCAAAACGACGACATCGTCTTCGACCGCTACCGCAGACCTGCTGGTACGCGTCGATGCGCTTGAAGCGCAGCTGGCAACGCTGACCGGCCAGGTCGAACAGCAGGGCAATAATTTGCGGTCGATGGAAGCACGGCTGAAAGCTGTCGAAACGCAGTTGAAGGCGCAGGCCGCCCCGGTAGAAACCGAGACCACCCTTCCCGCAACCGCAGCTGCTGCATCCACTCCTCAACCAGCAAAGCCCAAGCCCGCTGCAACCACCGCCGCAACGAAACCCAGTGCTGCGCGCACCGCTGCTGTGGCGGCAATTGAGAAACCCGCAACCGGTGATGCGTTCGAGGACGGGTACAATTATGGATACCGCCTGTGGGAAGCGAAATTCTATCCCGAGGCGCAAGTTCAGCTTGAGGAAACTGTCAGCAAATTTCCCAAACACAAACGCGTCAGTTTCGCGCGCAACCTGCTCGGTCGGGCATGGCTGGATGACAAAAAGCCGGCAACAGCCGTCAAGGTTTTCTATGACAATTACAAAACCGAGCCGCGCGGTGAACGGGCGCCGGATAGCCTGTTCTTCCTCGGCTCGGCACTGACGGACCTCGGAAAAGCGGCAGAAGCCTGTGAGGCTTTCGGTGAGCTTACCAAATCCTACCCCGATGCGGCGACGGGACGGCTGGCGGAGCGCCTTGCGGCGGGTCGCACCCGTGCGAAGTGCAAATAACGCCCGACCAGGACAAATTGCGCCGTTTTAAAGCTGCGCTCAAAGAATTGGGGGTCGGAGGAAAGGACCGCGTTCTCTTGGCGGTGTCGGGTGGCGCCGATAGTCTTGCCCTGCTCGTCCTCGCCAGTAATTGGGACGTGAATCGGATCGTGGCGGCAACCGTCGATCATCGGTTGCGTCCTGAATCTGCCGATGAAGCCGCCTTTGTGTCGGCACTGTGCGGCAAAATAAATATCCCACATGTCATCCTCGCGCCGATCGAACCGATCGGCGGTAACATCCAGTCGTCTGCACGGGCGACACGATATAATCTGCTTGCGGACGCTGCACGTGACCATCGATGTGCATTTATCGCGACCGCGCATCATGCAGACGACCAGCTTGAAACGATATTGATGCGACTGGCGCGGGGAAGCGGGCTCGATGGCATGGCCGCGATCCGTCGGCGCAACGGAAACATCATCCGGCCCTTGCTGAGTTTTTCCAAATCAGAGTTAGAAGAAATTTGCATCGACGCTGCAATCCAGCCGGTGCAGGATCCGAGCAACGAAAATGTCGAGTTCGACCGTGTCGCCATCCGGAAGTGGCTGACGGGTGCTTCACACCCATTGAGCATCGAACGCGCGGCGCGCACGGCAAAGGCGCTTGGCGATGCCAGCGAAGCCCTTGAGTGGATCGTCGATGGCCTGGCAACGGCGCGTATCGTCCAAAATGGCGAACAGATTCAATGCAATACAGCCGAACTGCCCCGCGAACTGAAGCGCAGGCTGCTGCTGCGATCCCTCGCGCTGATCGATCCCGGATTGCAACCCCGGGGTGACACGGTAGAGCGTGCCTTGGAGGATCTGGACTCCGGGAAAAATGCGATGATCGGGAATATCCTCTGCAAGAGTGATCAAATGTGGCATTTCGCGCCGGCCCCGCGGCGATCGACCGAAAAATAGTTCAGGGAAATATTACCGGCCATTATATTGCCATTCACGCTTTCCGGCTTACATTGCCAGCATATCCGGATGCACAGCGCGCCGGGATAACCGATCAAGGCTTGGATGATGAACGACGAACAGGAACCTAAAGGCAATCCTCTGCTGCGCAATATGGCGATATGGTCCGCCATAATTGTCGCGTTGTTGCTTGTCGCATCGATGTTCAGCGGTACGTCGGAGGCGGCGAAGGGCATCAGCTATTCGTCATTCCGTGAAAAGGTCGAGGCGGGCGAAGTGAAGTCTGTGGCAATTGCGCCCGAACGCATCACCGGCAAGCTCCAGAATGATGAAATCTTTGTCACTGTTCCCATTCCGGGCGACAACACGCTCTATCCTTTGCTCGATGAAAAGGGTGTTGATGTGCAGGGTAAGGCTGAAGAACAGCCTAGCCTGCTGCTGATCCTGCTCTATCAGGCGCTTCCTTTCCTCCTGATCCTCGGCATTGCGTTTTTCGTGCTACGCCAGATGCAGAAAGGCGGTGGCGCGGGCGGCGCGATGGGCTTTGGAAAGTCCAAGGCGAAATTGCTGACCGAAAAGCATGGCCGTGTGACCTTTGAAGACGTTGCTGGTATCGACGAGGCGCGCGAGGAGTTGCAGGAAATCGTGGAGTTCCTGAAAGACCCGCATAAATTTTCACGCCTCGGCGGCAAAATCCCAAAGGGCGCGTTGCTCGTCGGCTCCCCCGGCACCGGCAAGACGCTGCTTGCCCGCGCAATTGCCGGTGAAGCTGGTGTACCATTCTTCTCGATTTCCGGCTCGGACTTCGTCGAAATGTTTGTCGGCGTCGGCGCCAGCCGCGTGCGCGATATGTTCGAGCAGGCAAAGAAAAATGCTCCCTGCATCGTATTCATCGACGAAATCGATGCCGTCGGTCGTAGCCGCGGTGCCGGCTTGGGCAATCAGAATGATGAGCGCGAGCAGACCTTGAACCAGCTTCTCGTCGAAATGGACGGTTTCGAAGCGAACGAGGGGATCATCATTGTCGCTGCAACCAACCGTCCCGACGTACTCGACCCTGCGCTGCTGCGTCCGGGCCGCTTCGACCGGCAAGTCGTGGTGCCACGCCCCGATATCGACGGCCGCGTGAAAATTCTCGAAGTCCATATGAAGAAGGTGCCTTTGGCCCCCGACGTCGATGGCCGTGTCATTGCGCGCGGTACGCCCGGCTTTTCGGGTGCGGACCTTGCCAACCTGGTCAACGAAGCTGCACTGCTCGCTGCCCGCCGCGGCAAGCGCCTCGTCGCCATGCAGGAGTTTGAGGACGCCAAGGACAAGGTGATGATGGGCACCGAACGCAAGTCCATGGTCATGACCGAAGACGAGAAGAAGATGACCGCCTATCATGAGGCGGGCCATGCCATCGTCTCGATTCACGAACCGGCATCGGACCCGATTCACAAGGCAACCATTATTCCGCGCGGGCGTGCGCTGGGCATGGTCATGCGCCTGCCAGAACGTGACAATTACAGCTATCACCGTGACAAGATGCACGCCAACCTGTCAGTATCGATGGGCGGACGCGTCGCCGAAGAGCTGATCTTTGGCTATGACAAGGTCTCGTCCGGTGCATCAAGCGACATCCAGTACGCCACCAGCCTCGCGCGTGACATGGTCACCCAATGGGGCATGTCGGACGAGATGGGCCCGCTGCAATATGAAGAGCGGCATGATGGTTATCTTGGCTATGGCATGTCGCAGCGCTCGGCCATGTCCGACGAGACGGCGAAGAAAATCGATGCCGAAATCCGCAAGCTTGTCGAAGGTGGCCACAAACGCGCCACCGATCTGCTGAAAAAGCATAACAAGCAGTTGCACCTTCTCGCCAACGCGTTGCTCGAATTCGAGACACTGTCGGGCGAGGAAATCAAGCAGCTTCTTGAAACCGGCAAGTTCGAGCGCGACGACGGCAAGGTAGTCAAACCGTCTGGCATTCCGCAGATAGGAACCGCCATTCCCAAGGCCGGGCGGCGCAAGACACCAATCGGCGAGCCCAAGCCTCAGGGGGCATAGGCCGTCACAGAGGCGCCATCGTGCCCATTTATTGCGATGAATCCGGTGGTGTCGGTCGCGGCGTGATGACGCTGTCCGCTTTGTCGATTACCGAAAGCGATGCGGGGTCCATTGTCGGGCGGTTTCGGGATGTCACAGGTCTTCGCGGCGAATTAAAGGGTAGCCGTATCGACCTTTCCGAGCGTGCGCTGCTGTTCGAGCTTTTGGAACCGGGTGAATGGACTGCCACCGTCGGTATCGCGATCTCAGCACTTAAGCCCGACCCCGGCCAGGACCGCGGCGACCATGACATTGCCATCTATTCAGCCTTGCTGGATGATGTCATCGGATCGATAGTTAAAGCCCGTCCGGACTGCAGCGACGTAATTATCGACGATGGCCGATACGGTATCGAAACCCTGAAGCTGGTTCGAAATGCCGTAGGCCGACTGGTCGGCCCGCTCGGCACGGCGAGTTTGGCGGTCAGCCATGCCCTAGCCGGCCTGCAAATCGCCGACGTCATCGCCAACAGCTTCTTCAACCGTGCACTGGTAAACGACAGGCAAGCGCGCATGGCGGCAATCGTCGCACCTTTTCTTGAGAGCGGAAAGATCAGGCTGCGTGTGCTATCCAGTGACGCCGAGCGCAACGATCAGGGTGACGAATAAGGTCAACGCGGTCATGGCGAACACCGATAGCACAACCATCCGCCAGAACGCGCCAAAAAGAAAAGGCCCGGACAAGCCGGGCCTTCTTCATTCAAGCAATTGCCGCGCGAATGTTACCGGTCGTAGTCCCGCTGCATGCCTGCACCCCGCGCGGGAGCGGCTGCGGTCAGGCGAAGAGCTTCGGCGGAAAGGCTGATCGAACCGATTTCATCGGCTTCTTCATCCTCGTCGACCTGCACCTTCTGCAGCGACTGGACGAGGCCTTCCTGCAGATGTTCGGGGCGAATGGTTTCCTCAGCGATCTCGCGCAACGCCACAACAGGGTTTTTGTCGCGATCGCGGTCGATGGTCAGCTCTGCTCCACCCGAAATCTCGCGCGCGCGCTCAGCGGCGAGCAATACGAGGTCGAAACGGTTAGTGACCTTATCGATGCAATCTTCAACGGTAACGCGTGCCATGCTGGCTCCTGATTCTTCGAATTTTCCGGAAAGTTGAGCGCATCTAGGGTTGAAGGCGGGAATTGTCAATGAAAAGGGCTGGCCGCTTGCCGTTTGGGGCGGCAGCCACTAGGTCTCGCCAATGGCCGCCAAATTTCCTGGAACGCATTTCCAAGTGGCAGGCCACGACCTTCATCTTGTGCATAGGCCGGAAGACCGGCTGGCGGCTTTGCTCAGTCTCATCCAAGCCGCACAAAAATCACTTCGCATCTTCTTTTACATGTTTGCCGACGATGCAACCGGCAAACAGGTTCTGGACATGCTGGTCGGTACCGCCCAGCGCGGCGTAAAGGTCCAGTTGATCATCGACAGCTTCGGCTCGGGCGATATCAGCGACCGTTTTTTCGATCCACTTATAGAGGCCGGTGGGCACTATCATTGTTTCAGTACGCGCAAGGGCTTCGGCTATTTCATTCGCAACCACCAGAAGATGGTTGTTGCCGACGAAGACCACGCGCTTGTCGGGGGGTTCAACATCACGGACCAGTATTTTGGGCGGAAAGGCGATGATAGCTGGGAAGATCTGGGCCTGATTGTTTCGGGGCCGGAGGTAGTCCGGCTGGTAAAATATTATGATGAACTGGACCGGATATCGGAGGGCGGAAAGGTACGATATCGCGGTATCCGCCACGTCATCCGCAACTGGCGTCCGGGCATCGGGGAAATACAATGGCTGCTGGGAGGCCCCACCAATCGTATTTCTCCCTGGGCGTTGACCTTCAAGCGCTCTTTAGAGGTTGGACGAAGGTTCGACATCGTGTCCGCCTATTTTTCACCTTCACAGACGATATTGCGGCGCATGGCGCGAGTGGCCAGGCGCAACAAGGGGTCGCGGCTGGTGATGGCCGGGAAGACCGACAATGGCGCGACTATCCCGGCCGCCCGCCTGCTCTATCGCTATCTGCTCAAACGCAAGGCCAGCATATATGAATTTCAGCCACGTCCGCTGCACATGAAGCTGATGGTAATCGACGATGCCGTCTATATCGGCTCGGCCAATCTCGACGTCCGTAGCCTGTTCATTAACCTGGAGATCATGGTGCGCGTGAAAGACACGAAATTTGCCAGCCATGTGCGCACCTTGGTTGATGGCCTTGTAGAGCAGTCGGAAGAACAGACGCGGATATTGCTGAAGCGCAGGGACAGCTGGTGGAGCCGCTTCAAAGCGGGCATGGCTTATTTCTTGGTCAACTCGGTAGACTATACGGTCGGCCGCAGGATCAAGTTCGGCCTGCTGCGCAACCGTTAGAGAAGGCCGTGGCCTAGTCTTTCCAGCCCCAGAAAAGATGGCAGGGCAAGATGTTCCAGAATTCGTAACCGCTATCGATTTTGCGGAAGTGCGGGGCCATGAAATCGCGCGCGCGGGCGCGAAACTGATAGACAAGAAATGCACCGCCGGGACGAATAGCTCTGGCTGTTTCCTCGGCGATGACCGGGCCGAGATTATTGGGCAAGGTCGAAAATGGCAATCCGGACAGGACATAGTCGGCATGTTTGAAGCCGAACTGACCGATGATTTCATTCACGTCTGCCGCCGAGCCATGCACCGCAATAAAGCGGCTGTCGCGGAAGGTCTTGCGCAAATAGGCGATGAAATCTTCATTCAGGTCGATCACCAGCAAAGTCGCATCGGGACGCAGCCTGTCAAGGACCGGCTGGCAGAATGTACCAACGCCGGGGCCATATTCGACGAACAATTTGGTGTTGCCCCAATCCACCGGTGCCAACATTTTTTCGACCGTCCAGCGCGAAGATGGGATGATCGAACCGACCATTACCGGATGCTTGACGAAACCTTTGAAAAACACGCCCCAAGGGCCAAAAAAACGGCTGACACGCGTCTTGATGCGATCCAGCAGCGGTGTCTTGGCCAAGGTTGAGGTCATATTGCTGTTCCGCGACTGTTTTCTGACAAGCGCCTGCACTCGCAAATAGGCGTGGCTAATGCAACCGGATTAAGCAAGATTCTGTTCCCCGTGGGTTGCCTTGCCGGACAAATCGGCCTTATGCCCCTGTAATGGCAAAGCTTCCCAAAGGCACGGTTTCAGTCATATTCATTGCGCAACGGACCGATCAAGATAGGGACGGTTACGCCGCTGCGGCCGATGCCATGGACCGGCTGGCCGCCCAGCAGCCCGGCTATGTGGGCATGGAGTCCGTCCGAGGGGATGACGGTCTTGGCATAACGGTCAGCTATTGGGAGAGCGACGCGCATGCGAAAGCCTGGCGCGACAATCCGGACCATGCCGCGACACGGGACGCCGGGCGCGATCGGTGGTATTCGCACTACAGCCTTCACGTGGCCGAAGTCACGCGCAGCTATGACTGGCAAAAAAGGTGAGCGCGGTACCCGCCATTCCCAGCAGTCGCGTTGCGATCCTGTTCATGGTGATGCTGGTTGCGGCGGCCGGTAACACCGCCATGCAGTCTGCCCTGCCTGCGATCGCCAGCGAACTCGATATGCCGGACGTGTGGGTCAGCCTTGCTTTCAGCTGGTCGGCGCTGCTCTGGGTTATTACGGCACCGAAATGGGCTCGAATGTCGGACCGGCGCGGACGCAAACAGCTGATGAGCGTCGGCGTCATAGGCTTCGTCGCCTCGATGGGAATGTGCGGACTGGTTCTTTGGATGGGGCTGGCGGGAATGATCGGGCCGGTTATCACCTTCATATTGTTTGCTCTTTTTCGCAGTCTTTACGGCGGTTTCGGATCTGCCGCGCCGCCTGCCGTTCAGGCCTACGTTGCTGCACGCACCGAGCGTACAGAGCGCACCAAGGCGCTGTCGATGCTCGCCTCGTCTTTTGGGGTTGGCACCGTGATCGGCCCGGCCACGGCGCATTATCTGCTGTTCCCGCCATTCGGCCTTGCCGGGCCGTTGATCATGTTCGCTCTGTTCGGCATCGGCGTGTTGATCGCCCTGCATCTTCATCTACCCAACGATACGCCCCGTTTCGCAGCGCGCGGTGCAGTCGCGGCCTATCCCAACTCGGCTTCGATGAGTTCACCCGACGCCGAAGAGGTCGAAGGACAGGCGCTCGACGCTGCACTGCCCGATGCCGAAATCCGATTGCCTTGGCGCGATGAGCGCATGCTTGCCTGGTTGATTGCGGGGCTTATCGGCGGACACGCTCAGGCGATCATGTTAGGTGTTGTCGGCTTTCTTGTCCGCGACCGGCTGGGTCTTCACGACAGACCGTGGGAAGCGGTGCAGGCGAGCGGGTCGGTCATGCTGATCGGAGCCATGGCAACTTTATTGGCGCAATGGGGGTTTATCCCGATGCTGTCGCTCGCAGCGCGCAGTTCGGTGCTGCTGGGTTCGGCACTGGCGCTCGTCGGCATTCTACTCACGGGCGTAAGCTATGACTTTTATGGAATCAGCACCGGCTTTGCGATCGCGTCATTGGGCTTTGGGCTATTTCGTCCCGGTTTCACCGCAGGTGCTTCGCTTGCGGTGCGCCGGCATGAACAGGGGGATGTTGCGGGCAAGATCGCGTCGATAAACGGCGCCGCCTATATTTTTGCGCCCGCTGTCGGCGTGGCACTTTTCAACTGGTGGGAACCTGCAACCTTCATCCTGATCGGCGCGGCGTTGTTGTTCTTGATTGTTTGGGGGCGGAAAGCTCTCATCCTCAACCAATAGCAAAGCCGTCGCCCCAGCGAAGGCTGGGGCCCATTACGTCGGGAAGTCTAAACCCAGGGGCGAGATAGGCACCAGCCTTCGCTGATGCGACGGGATTTGGCCTATGGCTCATGCTTCGAATCGCGCACAGGCTTCACCATGCCCGGCGAGACAAAACCCATCCCCTGTGGTTGCAGCGCTGCGGCTTTCAGCTTGGTTTCCATGGCGCCATATTCTTCTTCCATCTCGACCGTCACCGTGGCCCTCGACGCATTCAGTGCCTGGCTGAAATGGACCATATTGACCTCGCTCACGTCATTGCCACCTTCACGCAGCGCAAAGAGACCGGCGCGGCGCACCAGGTCCTCAAGATCCGCACCGGTATAGCGTTCAGTCCGTTCGGCGATTTCGTCCAGGTCGACGTCCTTTCCAAGCGGCATCTTCGCAGTGTGGATACCCAATATCCGCCGCCTCCCGCCCTTGTTAGGCACAGTCACATAGACAAGTTCATCAAATCGCCCAGGGCGGAGTAAAGCGGGGTCCAGCAAGGTGGGTCGGTTGGTTGCGCCAATGACCACGACCGACTGCAATTCCTCCAGCCCGTCCATTTCTGCCAATATGGTGTTCACGACCCGCTCAGTAACCTGCGGCTCGCCGCGACTGCCACCACGGGCCGGTGCCAGACTGTCGATCTCGTCAATGAAAATCACGCAAGGGGCTACCTGCCGTGCACGCGCGAACAATCTCGTAATCTGCTGCTCGCTCTCGCCATACCATTTCGATAGTAGATCCGATGATTTGACCGCTATGAAATTCGCCTCTGCCTCCCGCGCCACGGCTTTCGCCAAAAGGGTTTTCCCGGTGCCGGGCGGTCCGTACAAAAGGAAGCCCTTGGCGGGACGGATGCCCAGACGGCGGAAGGCATCGGGGTTCCGCAATGGCAATTCCACGCCTTCCTTCAGTCGCGTCTGGGCCTCGTCCAGACCCCCGACATCCTCCCAACGCACATCGGGCGCCTGCACCATGACTTCGCGCATCGCGGACGGCTGCACCCGCTTCAGCGCCTCGAAAAAATCGTCGCGTGAGACTTTGAGATTTTCGAGTATCTTGGGCGGAATCGTTCCGCTCGCCAGATCGATTTCCGGCATGATGCGACGTACCGCTTCAATCGCTGCCTCACGCGCCAGCGAGGACAGATCGGCCCCTACAAATCCATAGGTCGTGCGCGCCAGTTCTTTCAAGTCGACACGGGGTCCAAGCGGCATCCCGCGAGTATGGATCGCCAATATTTCCCGCCGTCCGCGCTCGTCCGGAACGCCGATGATTATTTCGCGGTCGAACCGACCCGGGCGGCGCAGTGCTTCATCGATTGCCTCGGGGCGATTTGTGGCGGCGATGACCACCAGATTGGTACGAGGCTCCAGCCCATCCATTAAAGTTAGCAACTGGGCAACCAGCCGCTTTTCGGCTTCGCCATGCACCTGATCGCGTTTGGGTGCTATCGAATCGATCTCGTCGATGAACAGGATGGACGGCGCTGCCTTGGTCGCAGCTTCGAATATTTCACGGAGTTTTTTCTCTGACTCGCCATAAGCAGAACCCATTATTTCCGGACCGTTGATCAGAAAGAATTCCGCCTCGCTCTCATTGGCCACTGCCCGCGCCAGCCGCGTTTTGCCGGTGCCGGGCGGGCCGTGAAGTAACACCCCGCGCGGCGGATCGACACCGAGCCGCGTGAACAATTCCGGATAACGCAGCGGCAGCTCGACCATTTCACGAAGCTGTTTGATGGTATCGCCCATCCCGCCAAGATCGTCATAAGTAACATCGGCACGGCGGCCTTCCTTCGCATCCGCAAATTCCGCGCGAAGTTCCACTTCAGTATCATTGTCGATATGGACGATGCCCTTCGGCGTGGTCGAGACAACTGTCAGCCTGATTTCCGCCAGCGCAAAAGCTGGCGCGGCCAGCATCTGCCGAAGCTGCGGCGGCATATCGTCGGGGGCTACGCGCTGCTGCCCATGTGTTGCGACGACATCGCCAGTGACGACCGGGCGACCAAGAAAACTGCGCTTCAACGCCTGACTTGGTCCTTCCAGCCGGATCTCGCGCTGCGCTGGTGCGAATACCACCTTCGTTGCCGGTTTCGATTCGACTTTACGCACCTCGACATGGTCGCCTGCGCCAACCCCGGCATTGGCGCGTTGCAGGCCATCGATGCGGACAACCTCTAGCCCTTCGTCCTCGGGATAGGGATCAACAGCCCGCGCCGCTGTCGTCCTTTTGCCGATGATTTCGATGACATCGCCCTGGACGATGCGGTTCGCGGACATATATTCGCGGGACATCCGCGCGAGACCTCGACCTGAGTCTTCGAGCTTGGCGTTGGCTACCTGCAATTTTGGGGTTTTGACTTTGGAGGACATTGGCTGCCTGTTTTTGTTGCTAAGCGACCAAGATAGGACGTGCTTCCCAAATTGCGAATCCAACGCGCGGATTTTCCATAAAAAAAAGGGCCGACCGAAGCCGACCCTGTAAAAAGTCTTTAGGAGAGGATGCCTATAAGGCACTCTCCATATGTGGCACGTATAACTTTTGTGCAAGTGCGAACAATGCAATTGCAGTTGCGCACGACGCAACTCTGTAATATCATTTTCATAATGAATTTCGTGACATTCCGATGATCGCGGAATCTTGCCGTTCTTATTGCAGCGCGGCAAAACCCCAGGAGACGGTGATGCGCCGATTGCCCCCATTGCGTTCGTTGGAAGCCTTCTTGCGCGTTGCAAAGCTGGGTTCCGCCAAAGCAGCTGCCAGCGAGCTTGCCCTGTCGCCTCCGGCCTTGAGCCGCCGGATCAAGGCGCTGGAAGATTTCATCGGCAAGCCCCTGTTCGACCGACGCGCGCAGGCAATGGTCATCAACGCGGATGGCGAAGCGCTGCTGGCGGCAGTCGAACCGGCGATGGATGCAATGGCCGAAGCGGTAGAGGAACTGGCGGGTCGCGGTGGGGAATATCGGCTTCGCTTGGGAGTATTGCCGCTGTTCGGGACGCAGCGGCTAATCCCTCGCCTGCCCGAGCTCCGCAAAGCATTCCCCAAATTGCATATCGACGTCGATACTTCCGGCCATGCTGAAAATCTGCTCGGTGACGTAGTCGATGCCGCGATCATCATCGCTGCCGAGGTCGACCCAAAACTCTACAGCGTCCGCCTGGACCGCAATGTGGTCTACGCCATTGCATCGGAAGAATGGGCCAAGGGGCAGGACATAAAAGCGCCGGAAGATCTGTCAAAACACACGGTAATGGTGCACAGTGACATGCCGATGATATTCGATGCATGGCGCGAAGCGGTCGGTCAGCCGCGCCTGAAACCTGCAGCGATCGACCATATCGATAGCGGCCCGCTGATGCTGGAGGCTGCAGCCAACGGCCTTGGTGTCGCGATCATGCACGGAAGCCATTTCTCCGACGCCCGCGACCCGCGCCTGACGCGACTGTTCGACATGGAGGTCGAGAGCCCCTACAGCTATTGGTTCGTCTGCCGTCCCCGCGCGCTTCGGCAGCGCGCGGTGAAGATTTTTCACGACTGGCTGCTGAAGTCCGGGGTGTAAAAAAGGGGCCGGAAACCCGACCCCTTTATTTGTTTGTAAAAGCTCAACCTAGCTTTTACAGGTCTGCGCGCCTTTGCCAGCCAGTTTCACATTGATCTGGGCGCCGCTGCCCGACAGCGAGCTTTCGCCATCGGCGGATTTCATCGGACCGGTTGGCGCAGCCTCGGTGGCTGGTGTCGCGCCTGCTGCAGGTGTTTCAGCCGCTGGCGCGGTTACGCGAATGGCTGCCGCGGCCTTGTCGCCGACACGAATGTCGGCGGCTTCATTCTGACCGAGAAAGTCGACATAGAGAATAGTGTTATCGGCACAGCGATAGGTGCCGCTGGCGGTAATTGCGGGCGGCAATTCTATTGGCGCTGCCGTGGTTGCGGCGGATTCAGACGCTGCTTCGCCTTCTGCCGGGGTTTCAGATTTGTTGCATGCCGCTAACGCCAGCATGGACAACGGGGCGATAAGGAGGAGGGTTTTTCTCATAGCTCCGTATATGTGCCGCAGCATTGTTGCGTTTGAAAGTAAAATCATGCCGGAATGCCCCAAAAAGCCGAATTCGCGAATTACTTGACCGGAAAGACAGGCGACGTCATTGCAGGTCCATGACGCAAGACAAAGCCGAGATGAATTTTGAGCAGGCGTTGCGCGCGCTTGAGGATATTGTACACAAGCTGGAAAGCGGGGAAGCACCGCTCGATGAATCGATAGCGCTTTACGAAGAAGGCAACCGTCTGCGTGCATTGTGCCAGCAACGTCTAGATGCCGCAAAGGCGCGGATTGAAGCGATCACGCTCGGCCCTGATGGTACCCCCAGCGGCACCGCCGCGTTCGACGCCGGTTGAGCGGGCATGTCGGTTAGCCTTTCGCCAAGCCCGTTAAGCCAAGCGCTCATGCAGATTGCGGCGGATGTCGATAGCGAGTTCGACCGATTGCTCGCGTTGCCAGGTGACGCACGCGATCCTCTCTATGCGGCCATGCGCCATGCGGCAATCGGCGGTGGCAAGCGTTTGCGTCCCCTGCTTGTAACGGCGACGGCTGCGCTGTTCCACGTAGATCGCGACGTAGCACTGCGCGTCGGCACGGCGGTCGAAGCGATCCATGTCTATTCGCTGATCCACGACGACCTTCCTTGCATGGATGATGACGACATGCGGCGCGGCAAGCCGACGGTGCATCGCGCATTTGGTGAAGCGACGGCCGTGTTAGCCGGAGATTCGCTTCATGCGCTGGCCTTTGAAATATTGGCGAGCTCGCGAACACATACCGATCCGTTCATTCGCAGCGAGCTGATTTCCACGCTCGCGCTGGCCAGCGGCCCAGATGGCATGGCGGGTGGGCAGATGATGGATCTGGAGGCTGAAAAAACGACGTTTGACCTCCCGACAGTGACGCGATTGCAGGCACTCAAGACGGGCGCGCTAATCGCTGCCAGCGTCGAGATGGGAGCGATCCTGGGCCATATTCCGCCCGAAGGCCGCGCGCATCTGAAAGGTTATGCCCGCGACATCGGTCTGGCGTTCCAAATCGCAGACGATATCCTGGATGTCGAGGGCGACCCTGATCTGGCCGGCAAGGCGCTGCACAAGGATGCCGATGCCGGCAAGGGCACATTTGTCTCGCTAATGGGTCTGGAGCGCGCCAAGCAGCAGGCGGCGATGTTGGTGGCACAAGCCAATGAGCACCTGACCGGCTACGGCAGTGAGGCCGATCTTTTGCGGGCTATCGCCAATTACATCACGGAGAGGGACCGCTAATGGCTCACCGCATCGGCGTTTATCCGGGAACATTCGACCCAATCACATTGGGCCATATGGACATCATCCGTCGCGGCGCGAAGCTGGTCGACGAGCTGGTAATCGGCGTGACCACCAATGCCGCGAAATCACCTATGTTTAGCGATGACGAGCGCATTACGATGGTGGAGCGCGAGGTCGCAGCGATAGGCGATAGCACGATCCGCGTCGTGGGCTTCGATTCGCTGTTGATGGATTTTGCGGATTCGCTGGGCGCCACTACCGTCGTTCGTGGCATCCGCGGGGTGACCGATTTCGAATATGAGTATCAATTGACGGGCATGAACCGGCAATTGAATAACCGCGTCGAGACCGTATTCCTTATGGCCGACGTGTCGCTGCAGCCGATCGCTAGCCGATTGGTCAAGGAAATCGCACTCTATGGTGGCGAGATCGGCAAATTCGTGACGCCCACCATTCGTGACGAGGTCGTGGCGCGGGTAGACAAACTGGGCCGCAAAGGCGCTTAACCGACCCGGCGACGCGGTCGTTTCGGCTTTGACGGCAGTTCTAGATATTCCTCAGGCACATAGATCGCATAGGTTGCCAGCCTGATTTCGCGCACGAATTGCAGCAGCGAAGCCGCCAGCAGGATTAGCGCCAGCATGAACACCGCGACCGCGGCGCCTGCTCCCGAAAAATTGCTCAGCCCCATGAAGAACAGCAGCCCGATCATGATGCACACGGTAATCGCCGACAGCACCGCCAGCAGGATCGACGACCCCACGACACGCATCCGCCGTTCGATAATCCGCAATTCGCTTACGACTCGCTCATGCGCGTCGCCTTCAGTCTCGGCATGCTGCCGTTGCAGGTCGCGCGAACGGTCGACGATGCGCGACAGTCGACCGGTCAGGACATTTAGCAGGCTTCCGACCGCTACGAGCAGGAATGCAGGCGTGAGCGCGGTCTGAAGCACTGAAATGACCACGCTGAGTTCAGGGCCGAATTTAGGGTCCATCCGATTTCTCCGCCGCAATATCCCTTAATTCGGTCTTCAATAGTTTCCCGATATGGCTTCGCGGCATTTCGTCGATGGCATAGAGCGCCGATAGCCGCTGGGTTTTGCCAAGTTGGTTGTTGGTTTCAGCGAGAACCGCGTCGATGTCCACTGCTGCCTTTACAGTCACAAAGCCCACCGGCGTTTCGCCCCAGCGCTCGCTAGGCATGCCGATCACCGCCGCCTCATCGACCGCCGGATGCTGCATAAGCACCGCCTCCAAATCCACCGGATAGATGTTGAATCCGCCCGAAATGATCATGTCGTTGGCCCGCCCGACCAGCTCGACAAAGCCATCCTCGTCCACCCGCCCGATATCGCCCATACGCTGCCATCGGCCACCTTCCTCATCATACCAGCTCGATTCCGCTGTCTTCTCGGGCTGGTTCTGGTACCCGGACATCATGGTCGGAGAGCGGCCGACCAGTTCGCCGATGCTGCCGGGCGGAAGGCGTTTGCCTTCCCCGTCAATAGTGAACACCTCGCTGCCCGGTGCGGGTTGGCCGACGGTGTGGAGCTTGTCGGGATATTTGTGTGCATGCAAAAGACAGACGACGCCGCCCTCGGTCATCGAATAAATCTCGATCAGGGCGCCGGGCCAGCGGCGGACCACTTCGGCCTTCAACTCGGCGGAAAAGGGCGCGCTGGTGCAATATTTGATCTGGAATGCAGACAGGTCGAAATGGTCGAAGCGATCATATTCCATCAGTCGCTTATACTGTACCGGGACCAGCATCGTATGCGTGATGCGCTCCTGCTCGGCGATTTCGAGATAACGGCCTGCGTCGAATTTCGGCATCATGTAGAGCGATCCGCCATAGGCCAGTGTCGGCATCACCAGCGCCAGAGTCGTATTGGAATAAAGCGGCGTTGATGTCAGCGACTTTTGCCCCGGTTCGCCATAGCCTGCGTTCGGCCCAACCGCAGCGTGCCGCCACCGCATCCCGCGCGAGTGGACAATGCCCTTGGGCGTACCGGTGGTGCCGCTCGAATAGATGATATTGAAGGGATCGACAGCGGTGCAGGCCCTGTCCTCGGGTACCGCACTTTCCTCCGCCATCCAGCCGAAAATATCGCCAAACATCACATGCTTTAGCGGCGGCAAGTCCTCGCCCGCCAGATCAGCAAGTTTCGCTGCATCGACGAATACGTGCATCGCCCCTGAATCGCGCAACATCGCATTCAACTGCCCCGGCGCTGCGGAGGTTGTCAGCGGCGCCGCACAACCGCCTGCCCGCACCGCCGCCAGATAGGCCAGCGCGTAGCGAACCGAGGTCGTTCCCAAAATCGCGACTGCCTGTCCTTTGATGAGCCCATCGCGCTGCAACTGCGCCGCCATTCTGTCGACAACTGCCGAAACTTCGCCCCAAGTCAGGCGTTCGGTCCCGTCGTCGAGGGCGATACGGTCGGGGCGGTCCTTACCCCAATATTGGATTAGATCGGGATAGGAGCCGAATGGTTTTTCGAGTTCGGTTTGCGGGTCGAAGGTCATTTTGTTCTCAACGTTGTGCCAACTGTTTCATAAAAGGCTAAAAGGTAAAAAGATAAAAAGGCAACCGCATCTTAGGTTGCTCGATTGTTCATGACACGGGTCGTGCCAATGCTGAAGGTGTCGGCGCTGAAGTTGATGAGCAAGCCAAGCGGCAAGTTCATCAGGCGAAGGTAGGTAAGAACCTGTTTGATGTGGACAGGCGATGTTTTCTCGACGGACTTTATCTCAATCAGCAATTTACCTTCTATCAGCAGGTCTGCCCGAAATCCGTCTGGAAATGTCAAATCGTCGATTATTATCGGTATGGATTTCTGCCGTTCCACCGCCAAACCAAGCTTCGACAAGCGGTTCGCCAGAACCGCTTCATAAACCGATTCCAGCAATCCCGGTCCAATATCTCGGTGAATATGAAATCCGCAATCAACAGCGATCGTCGCCAAACTTTCAATCGATTGTGTCACGCATTTACCCCCTTTTTATCTTTTTTCATTCTGGCCTTTTATGAAACCAATTTACCCTCACTATCAACCTGAAAAGACTGTGGAAAAATACACCAGATCCACGGCTTTTCCTTGGGTTTTCTTCCCCCTTCCCCTATAGTCCACCGATGAACGAAACCAACGAAGAACCCACCGGCGACAGCGCGGCCAACCCCAACCAGAATGAATATGGCGCAGACAGCATCAAGGTGCTGAAAGGCCTCGATGCCGTGCGCAAGCGGCCCGGAATGTATATCGGCGATACCGACGACGGCAGCGGTCTTCATCACATGGTATTCGAGGTCTCGGACAATGCGATCGACGAGGCGCTGGCCGGTCATTGCGATCTGGTGCTGATCGAACTCAATCCCGATGGCTCGGTCAGCGTCGAGGACAATGGGCGCGGTATTCCAACCGGCATGCACAAGGAAGAAGGCGTGTCAGCCGCCGAGGTCATCATGACCCAGCTTCATGCGGGCGGTAAGTTCGAGAATACGTCGGACGACAATGCATACAAGGTGTCGGGCGGTCTGCATGGCGTGGGCGTGTCAGTGGTCAACGCGCTCTCCGAATTCCTCGAACTCACCATCTGGCGCGAGGGCAAGGAGCACTGGATGCGTTTCGAACATGGCGATGCAGTTGCTCCGCTCAAGGTCGTTGGCGACGCGCCCGAAGGCAAGAAGGGCACTCGCGTGACCTTCATGGCCTCGACCGATACATTTAAAAATGTCACCGAATTCGATTTCGACAAGCTTGAGCACCGCTACCGCGAACTTGCATTCCTCAATTCGGGCGTGCGCATATTGCTCCGCGACAAGCGCCATTCCGACGTGAAAGAGCATGACCTTTTTTACGAAGGCGGGATTGCGGCCTTCGTAAAATATCTGGACCGCAACAAGACCGCGTTGCTGCCCGACCCGATCGCGATTTCGTCGCAGCGTGACGGTATCGGTATCGACGTCGCGCTTGAATGGAACGATTCTTACTACGAGAACGTCCTCTGCTTCACCAACAACATCCCGCAGCGCGACGGCGGTACGCACTTGGCAGCTTTCCGCTCGGCACTGACCCGTACGCTTAACGGCTATGCCGAGAAATCGGGGATGCTGAAGAAGGAAAAGGTCGCCCTAACCGGTGACGACATGCGTGAAGGGCTGACAGCGATCGTATCGGTGAAACTGCCCGATCCCAAATTCTCCTCGCAAACCAAGGACAAGCTGGTCTCGTCCGAAGTGCGCCAGCCGCTCGAAAGCCTGATGGCCGACCGGATGAACGATTGGCTTGAGGAAAACCCGGGCAACGCGAAACAGATTATCCAGAAGGTGATCGACGCCGCCGCCGCGCGTGAGGCGGCGCGAAAAGCCCGCGAGGCGTCTCGCAAGAGCGTGATGGGTATCGCTTCGCTTCCGGGCAAACTGGCCGATTGTCAGGAAAAGGACCCCGCCAAATCCGAGCTGTTTCTGGTGGAAGGCGATTCCGCAGGTGGCTCCGCCAAGCAGGGCCGCGACCGTCATTATCAAGCCATTCTGCCGCTCAAGGGCAAGATCCTCAACGTCGAGCGCGCACGGTTTGACCGGATGCTATCGTCGAAGGAAGTCGGAACGCTCATCCAGGCTATGGGCACCGGCATCGGGCGCGAGGATTTCAACATCGAAAAGCTGCGCTATCACAAGATCGTTATCATGACCGACGCCGATGTCGATGGATCGCACATCCGCACGCTGTTGCTCACCTTCTTCTACCGGCAAATGCCCGAGATTATCGAGGGCGGACATTTGTTTATCGCGCAGCCGCCGCTCTACAAGGTGGCCAAGGGCCGCAGCGAAATCTACGTCAAGGATGATAAGGCATTGGACGACCATCTGGTCGAACTGGGCCTTGGCGGCGTTGTGCTCGAAGGCAATGGCGGCCAGCGGGCTGGCGCGGATTTGGGCGCACTGGTCGAACATGCCCGCCGCATGCGCAGCCTGATGGCTTTCGTTCCGCGCCGTTACGATCCCACAATTGTTGAGGCCATGGCGCTTACCGGTGCGCTCGATCCAGATGCACAGGACCGCACGGCCGCTGTTGCCAAAGCCGCGGCATGGATGGACGCGCAGGATGTCGAGGGGAAATGGACGGGCCGTGTATCCGAAGATGGCGGCTATCATTTCGAAAGATTGTGGCGCGGGGTGACAGACCACCACATCATCGAGGCGGCGTTCCTGCTTTCCGCCGAAGCACGTAAGTTGCATAAGCTGGCAAGCGAGGAAACGGCCAGTTATGAAACGCCTGCCAGATTGGTCAAGTCAACGGCGGCTGCCTCAGAGCCGGAGCCGGATACCGAGATTGAGGTAGACGAAGGCGAGGCTGTGGGCGATCAGGTCAAGCGCACGATGCCCTCTTCCGGTGTCGGCAACAAGGGCGCGATTACACGGCCTTCCGAACTGCTCGATGCCGTTCTTGCGGCTGGCCGCAAGGGTCTTTCGATCTCGCGCTACAAAGGCCTTGGCGAAATGAACGCAGAGCAATTGTGGGAAACCACACTCGACCCCAACCACCGCTCGCTACTCAAGGTGGAAATCGAACAGGCCGATCTGGCAGACGATATCTTCACCAAGCTGATGGGCGAAGTTGTCGAGCCGCGCCGCGACTTCATTGTCGAAAATGCGCTCAACGTGGCGAACTTAGACGTTTAAAGTCTCGATTTAGCCCGCAGGCGAAGCGGCGTATCGCCAATCGTTTGCGACGTCGAGCAGGCGACAGCAATATTCGGGCATGGAGGGGTCCATGTCCAAAATGAGTCGCTTTGCGCTATTGGCATTGCTTGCGACACCGATCCTTGCGCAGGCGGGGGACAGCCGCAGTCATATCGGCGAAGGTATGGCGAGCTATTATGGCAATGAATTTGCGGGCAGCAGGACGGCCAATGGAGAACGGTTCGATCCGGGCGCCATGACTGCGGCGCATCGTTCGCTTGCATTTCACAGCCGCGTAGCGGTCACCAATCTCGCCAATGGTAAGGAAGTCATCGTCCGGATCAATGATCGTGGACCGTGGGGCAAGGGCAGGGTCATCGACATTTCCTATGCCGCCGCAAAAGAAATCGGCATGCACCGCAGCGGCACCGCGCGGGTCAGGCTGGAATTGCTTGATTGACATAATGGGCGTATCATCGTGGCGGGGCGATGGAGTCTGTATGAAAGTTATCGCTTATCTGGGACTGGCGGCGTTGGCCATGTCCGCGCCGACCGCTGCACAAAATCCCGCAAGAGTGGAAATCACGCTGGCCAATTTCAAATTCACGCCCTCGGCAATTTCGCTGAAGGCGGGGCAGCCGGTGACCCTGCATTTCGAGAATAAGGGTTCGGGCGGACATGATTTTACCGCGCCCGAGTTTTTCAAGGCAGCAACGATGGACGCCGCGACGCGCGCGAAGCTGGGCAAGAAGGGCCGGATTGACCTGGGCGCTGGCGAAAGTGCGGATATCACGCTGACGCCCAAGGTCGGAAACTACAAGGTTAAATGCGGACATTTCCTCCATGCCGGATTGGGCATGACGGGGACGATCACCGTCAGCTGAACGCCGCGCGTTGCCAGTCTGGCAGGTCAAGCCCCGCCATATCCTCGACCCGGCGAAGCTCGACCGACAGGCCGAGATCGGGATAGGCGACGCGCTGCCTCTTCGGGTCGGCTTTCGTTAGCGGAACGACCACCAGCCGCCGGTTGACCTTCTGCCGCCAGTTCATGCGTGCGGTGTTTTCCTGCCCCACATAGCAACCCTTGGAGAAGGACACGCCATGCAGCTCGGCGGCATTTGCCTCCAGCCATAAAGTCTGGTCGCTGCCCAGTTCGGCCAAGCCCTCCGCAATGCCAAGCGAGAGACGGTGAGCGCGAAATGCGTCGCTGACATCTTCATCGTCAGCGGAGACGGGTGCCAGCCAGCGCTTGCCGAGTTCGGGATGACGCGGATCGCAGCTGCCTTCCCGCGACCAGAACACGCCCATATCGGCGTCGACAACTATGCCGATCTTGCGGCGCAAACGGTATAGCGACAAGCGCCGCATCAACGCCTCGGCCTGGCTACCCTCGCAGTCGACCAAAATGTCGTCGCTGTCAGCCCATAAGATGAAATCGAACAGCGCCTTGCCCTGCGGCGTTAGCAGCCCCGCCCAGACCGGAAACTCGGCCATAGTGTCCTGCGTAACCAACCCCTGCAAAAAACCCCGCACATCTTCGCCCGCTTCGGTTGGTGACAGACGGACGACGGAACGATCGAACAGGCGGGGATTTGGCATGCTTCGTAGGTAAGCCTGAAAACGCGCAGCGCAAGTTGACAATTTCCGTCGCTCCAGCGAAGGCTGGAGCCTATCTCGTCAATCGGGGCAGACTGACAGACGTGATGGGCCCCAGCCTCCGCTGGGGCGACAAGTTGTTTTAGGGCCCGACTTTCTGATGACCGATACAATCACGATCCGCCGTCCAGATGACTGGCATGTCCACCTTCGCGATGGCGATGTCATGCGCGGTGTGGTGCCATATACCGCTCGGCAATTTGCGCGTGCAATTGTAATGCCCAACCTGTCGCCGCCAGTGACAAGCGTGGAAGCTGGCGCCGCCTATCGGGACCGCATCTTGGCGGCGGTGCCCGACGGCATCGACTTCATCCCCCTGATGACGGCCTATCTGACCGATAGCAACGAGGGCGACGAACTCGCGCGCGGATTTCACGAGGGTGTGTTTACCGCGGCCAAGCTTTACCCGGCGCATGCCACGACGGGCAGTGCGCATGGCGTCACCGACATTGCCAACATCATGCCAGCGCTCGAACGCATGGCGCAGATCGGTATGCCGCTGCTCATTCACGGCGAAGTCACTGACCATGATGTCGATATTTTCGACCGTGAAGCCGTGTTTATCGAGCGCACATTGTCGGGCTTGGTCCGCGATCTGCCCGAACTCAAGATCGTTTTCGAGCATATTACCACCGCTGACGCCGTTGCTTTTGTCGATGGCAGCGGTCCCAATGTCGGGGCGACGATTACGCCGCAGCATCTACACATCAACCGCAACGCGATGTTCGCAGGCGGCATTCGCCCCCACGCCTATTGCCTCCCCGTCGCCAAGCGGGAGAAACACCGGCTTGCGCTGCGTCAGGCCGCAACATCGGGTTCGGCCAAATATTTCCTCGGCACCGACAGCGCGCCGCATGCCAAATCGGCCAAGGAAAGCGCCTGCGGCTGTGCAGGCATCTTCAATGCGCCCTATGCGTTGGAAAGCTATGTGGCGGTGTTCGACGAAGAAGGTGCGCTTGACAAATTCGAAGCCTTTGCGTCCGAAAACGGTCCGCGATTTTATGGGCTACCCCTAAACGAGAGCACGGTCACACTCGAACGCTGCGCTGTCGCCGTACCGGAAACGGTCGATGCCAATGGCACCCCGATTGTGCCCTTCCACTCTGCTGACGAAATCGGCTGGCGCTTCGTGGGTTAGGCGGCGCGCATTCGCCGGATCGCGTCCCAGCTAAAAATAGCCAGCGCAACCCAGATCAGCGCAAAGCTGGCTGCACGCAATGTGGTCAGCGGCTCGTCGTAAATCGCTACGCCGCACAAAAACTGTAGGGTCGGTGCCAGATACTGGATGAAGCCCATGGTGCTGTAATCCATCCGCCGCGCAGCAACTGCAAACAGCAGCAGCGGCACAGCCGTTATCGCACCTCCCGCCACCAGCAGCCATGTCGTCATCGCATCGCTCCCCCATCCGGGATGCGGACCATTCCACGCAAACCAGAACGCGCCCGCCATCGCAATCGGTAGCAGCAAGGTCGTCTCAATTGCCAGACCGGGGACTGCGCCAACAGGTGCCATCTTGCGTACAAGTCCATAAGCGCAAAAGCTAGCCGCCAGACTGAGGCTGATCCATAATGTATCGAGCGCCCCGCTGCCCATGACTACAACGCCGACACCTGCGACCGCGACCGCTGCAACCTGCGTCCGGTTCAGCCGTTCGCCCAGGAAAGCTGTGCCCATCAGGATATTGAGCAAAGGATTGAGATAATAGCCAAAACTGGCCGCCAATATATGCCCGTTGTTCACGGCCCAAACGTAGACCAGCCAGTTGACCGAAATCAGCGCACCGCTTGCCAGCATCCAGCGGAGCAATGCCCAGCGTGCGAGCACCCCCAGATACTCGCCCAACTGACGCCTGACCGCCATTATCGCGATCAGCAGTGGTACTGCCCAGACTATCCGGTGCGCAATGATTTCCAGCGCCGGGACGGCTGCCATCTGCCTGAAGAATACCGGCATGAAACCCCATGCGGTATAGGCCCCAATCGCAGCCAGAAGGCCGACGCGATCGATTGTCGAGGGTGGTCTATCAGCCGAAGATAGTGGCTCGCTCAGATAATTCCGCCACCCATCCAGAGCCGCAGCGCGCAAATGGCCATGACGACAAAGCAGAAATTGCGCCCGCTATTCTTGTCTGAGGCAAATCCGAAAGCCGCCCCGACCCCCGCTATCAATATGATCAGCCAATTAAGCCAGCCAAGCAGCGGGATAAACCCGATAATGGCAAGGATGAGGGCGATGGTTCCAAACAGGAAAGCAATGATATTGGCCATGACCCATATGTGGGGTGTTTTCGCCAACGTGGCAAGGCTCACGGCGCAGGAACCGAAGAATATGCATTCTACTTCATTCTGTCGTCCCAAACAAACGCTTCATCGGTGTCTGAACAGCATATGCAACAAAGGTTCAGGTCGTGGGTTTCAAATGGCATCGTCCTTCAGAAGAAAAGGAGACGAGACATGAAAAAGACGATTCTGGTGTTGGCCGCCGCAACGATGATTGTACCGACCACTGCCGTTCTTGCCGATCCGGCTGACCATGCCCCGGCATGGGGGTACAAGAACAAAAAACAGCGTGCCTATGATCGCGGCTATCGCGAAGGCCGCCGTGATGCGCAATATCTTCGCAGCGACACCCGCGTATGGCGTGGCAATGATGGTCGCTATTATTGCAAGCGCGATGACGGCACTACTGGTCTGATCATCGGTGCTGCCGTTGGCGGACTTGCCGGCAACGAAATCGCCGGTCGTGGCGACAAGACATTGGGCGCCATTCTCGGTGCAGCAGGCGGAGCTTTGCTTGGTCGCGAGATCGACCGCAGCAATTATCGCTGCAGATAAAAGCATACCGGATTGAGCCGGGATTCCCCCTCCCCTTTTGCCCGGCTCATGACATAGCGGCATCGCCAGAGATGGCGATGCCGCTTTTGCTTGTGCGTGCAGATGCCGGAATGCATAAGCCGCACTCCTGATGGGGAGAGCCAACATGAGTAGTGGGCCGTACCTGGTCACCGAACGGTTGATCCTGCGACCTCCTTCGGCTGAGGATTTCGAAGGTTGGGCTGCCTTTTGCGCGGAACCCCAAACCATGCAGCATCTCGGCGGTGCGAAAGGGCGCGGTGAGGCTTGGCGGATGTTGTGCACCATGGTCGGGGCATGGCAGGTGCGCGGCTACGCCATGTTTTCCATGATATTGCGCGACAGCGGCGAGTGGATTGGCCGAACCGGGCCTTGGATGCCCGAAGGCTGGCCCGGAACGGAAGTCGGATGGGGCATCATGCGCGAACATGGAGGCAAGGGTTATGCCTACGAAGCTGCGGTCGCCAGCATCGACTATGCGTTCGACATTCTCGGCTGGGACAAGGTCATCCATACGATCGACCCGGCCAACACGGCATCGGTAGCTCTTGCTAAGCGTCTGGGTTCTTATGATCAGGGACCGACGCGGTTACCTGATCCGTTTGAGGACATTCCCGTCCATGCCTGGGGTCAGAGCAAGGCAGAATGGGCGGCCCGCAGGACCGCCCAGATTTGATCAAATATCGCGGTCGCCAAACTGGACGAAGTCGACTTCGCCATTGGTCGCACCGCAGGTGAAGTCGCGGTCCTCACCGCCCGACAAACCGCCCTCGACCCGCCAACCATCGCCATCGCGCGTGACCGAGCGGATTTCATCGACCCGCGCGCCATCGCGTTCGGCGGCCGCAGAGCATGCTTCGACGGCGCTGCCGACATCATTGCTGCGATAATTCTCGCGTGTGTCGCTGGGTTCGCTGTCGGGATAACGCTCGGTCGGATACCGGTCCGCATCGCGTGAACGGTCATTACCCTTGCTGGCTGCGTCGGCGACGATGGCTATACCTGCGAGAATGGCGATCCCTGCCAGAATGTCGCCTCCATCGACGCGGTCGCGATGGCGATAGCGATGGCGGCGCCCCCAGCCATCATATTCGCCAGCTGCCTTCAAAACCGACGTGCCGCGATCCAGCGATACCGCCGCCATCGCAGGTGCAGCCGAAGTTGCCAATATCGCCGCTGTGCCAATGGCCAGCGCGCTTTTGCGAAAATGCCCCATTTGTGCCTCCTGTTGCAGGGCGGTTGCCCTTGTCTCCATGTGTAAATGGTCCAGCCTGTCACCAGACTGAACCATTTGCTGTTAATATCTGCGGCTTAGCGCCACCGGTCGAGACCGCTATAGTCAATATCGACTACGCGACCGCGCTCAACATAGCAGGTGAACCGGCCACGGTCGTAACCGCGATCATAGCGGTCGTACCGGTCATAGGCCGAGTTACGACCGCGCCAGCCGTCACGCACGACGACATTGCCCTTCACCCTATAACCATAGCGGGTGCGTTCGATGTCGCGGATCTGCGTAACATCCGACCGGCTGTAACGACCTGCCCAACGCTCGACACTGTTGACGCACTGGTTGACGGCTGCACGACTGCCACCCTGGCGATAGTTGTAGCCATAACCTGCACGGTCATAATCGTAACGGCTGCGGTCGTAGCCATATCGATAATCGCGGTCGTTGTCCGACGCAGCGATCACGGCGGCCAGACCACCCAGTACCACGGCGCCTGCAATCACCTCGCCCGCGCTAATGCCATCCCGGTCACGATCATAGCGGTCGCGCGCCTGCGCGGGGGCGGATACGCTCACCAAAGCTGCAGCAGCAGCCCCGGCGCCAAGCAAGCTTTTGGTCAGAAACTTCATCGTCATTCTCCTTCGCAGCGTCGGGTTATTTCCCGTGCTGACAGAGGCTGATTATGCGATTCGGATTGACCGGATGCTGAATTGAGTTGTCAGCGTTCGTTCATCTAAATACAGATTTTTATGAACGGATAGCTGATGGTGCTATTTATATGTGCGCTTGCGCTTATTGGACCGGCGCCGCAAAACGACGATAATCCACAGAAAAGACATCAAAATAACGCCTATAAGCACATAGGCTATCTGCAGTCTAACCGGCATCAGATTTGGCCCTTGTGTCAAAGTCAGATATCTCGTCCGACAGTGTGGCTTTCGAGAGCTCTGCTTGCCGTTTCTGCTCCCTCGCTGCACGCTTATCAGCATCCAGAGCTTCTTTGCCCCACGCTTTTGCGGCCGCTTTGGCGATGTTGCGGCGATTTTCGAGCGGGTCGCTTTCAGCAATATTGCTTTGTATGGCTTGCTGCTTCCGGCACATTTCAGCTGAAACGCGCATATCGGCTTCTCCTATCGCTTCATATTTTCAAGACCTGCCACGATGCCCGGCTTGATGGTTGGATTAGACGCGTTTGTTTTGGCTTTTGCTGCCTTGGGCTTTCTTACTTCGCGGTTCGATTTTTTCTGTGATTTTGCCATGGTGACGCCCTCGTAAATGAAGATTGATGGGGGAAAATGCTAAGCGGCCGCGTTGATTGGCGCTGCCTGCATACCGCTCAAAAGTCGCTGCTCAGCGATTGGCGGATATTCACTTGATGCCACATTAAACAGATGAGCTTCAAGCAGTCCCAAAATCAGCGGATCTTCTACGCTGTCAAATTTACGCGCAAACAGGTCTCGACTTGCGGCAAGTCTGGTCATGTCGGAAACGCCAAAGTTCCGCGGACGCAGCTTCACATCGCCGTCCGGAACCCAGTCTATCATCCGCAAATCGTCGTTCACGACCTGGCTACGATCTGTATGATTCATGATCACGCTCTGGAAAAAGCCCTCATCCGCGATGAAACTGTTTCGATAGAAATCTTTGAATTGTTCGGTTGCCGGGTCATGGCATATAAATTCGCACATTGACCGCGTGATAGCCTTCCACTGCGTCCCGATATATGGCGTTGCTGATGCTATATAGGGTCGAGCTACCTCGGTTCGGACCATTTCGCCCTTCGTTTCAATATAATAGCGATCCACCCGATTCATCGTATCCGGCCGATGACGCTGCTGGTCCGCCGCCCTAATAAACTGCTTTCCGGTATGGGCGTTTAGAAAGTCGCGTATGTAGCTCTGCGTTTTTAGTGGAAAATCCTGTCCCGACAGGTTGATATAGTGCGTCCACCGGCGATTGCTGTTCAGTAGCTGCTCCATCCCGCGCAACTCGGCCTCAACCAAGCTGTATCCGCCCCACGAAGCATTTTGCGCGGTGAGAATCTGGCCCCCCTGATAGGGCTTAAGGAAATGCTTGATATCTTCCGCAATTCCAAATCCCGAGCTTTTATCGATGTGAATGACATACGCATTGCCGGGTTCGTAGATTGCCTGAAAGAGGCGCTTAAACTGTTCGGGATAACGGTGAACGAGGATAAAATAAGCAAGCATAAGGCAGGCCTTTCCGAATGCTCATCTGGGCTGTCTATTTCCCTAACGATGCAGTCGCTTTTCCTGCCTCAGCGTATCGACCAGAACGGTTTCCCCGATCGAAAAGAGACAGCGCCGGACAGCGGCTCTAACAACGAGCAGCGGCGCTTCCATTATATGGGGACGAAAGGCGTCCATTATAAGGCCCAGCACCTAAATAACTGTCCTGCGCTGCCCTTCCCTCAATCCGCTTTTAACTCAAGCCCCGTCCATTTCGCCAGAAACGCATAAATCTCTGAATATTCCTCAATCAGCTTGTCGGTCGGCTTGCCGCTGCCATGACCTGCGCGTGTTTCGATGCGGATGATCTTGGGTGCCATGCCGGTGTCTGCCGCCTGCAAGGCTGCGGTATATTTGAAGCTGTGGCCCGGCACGACTCGGTCGTCGGTGTCGGCGGTTGAGACGATAACCGCGGGATAGTCCACCCCGGATTTGACGTTGTGATATGGCGAATAGCCATAGAGATTTTTGAAGTCGGGTTCCCGGTTCGGATAGCCATAATCATCGACCCAATAACGCCCCGCGGTGAAGCGGTCGAAGCGCAGCATGTCCATCACGCCCACTGCGGCATGGCCCGCCGCGAACAGGTCTGGACGCTGGTTGACGACGGCACCGACGAGCAGGCCGCCGTTCGACCGGCCTTCGATTGCCAGCTTGTCCTTGCTCGTAATCCCCTCCTGAATCAGATATTCGCCCGCCGCGATGAAATCGTCGAAGACATTCTGCTTTTTGAGCAGCCGACCGGCATCGTGCCAAGCCTTGCCATATTCGCTGCCACCGCGGATGTTGGCGAGCGCGAATACACCGCCCGACTGGATCCAGGCCATCCGCGTCGGGCTATAACCGGGCAATTGCGGCAGGTTGAAGCCGCCATAGGCGTAGAGCAGGGTCGGCGCGCCTTTGGACAGGTCGAGCCCCTTTTTGTGGACGATGAACATCGGCACTTTGGTACCGTCTTTCGATGCGTAAAAGCGCTGCTCGATGCTTATTTGCGCAGGGTCGAAGCTCAGTTTCGGCTGGACGAACGGGGTCGATCTGCCGCTACTGCTGTCGAAACGGTAGATGGCGCCTGGCTGATTAAAGCTGGAAAAGCTGTAAAATGTTTCGGGGTCGCCCGGTTTGCCGGAAAAACCCGACGCGGTTCCAATCGAATTAAGGCTGATTTGCTGAACGGGCTCGCCGTTAAGGCTCAACACCACAGCCCGTGTTGCCGCATCCTTGAGGTAGGACAAAACCAGCCGCGTTCCAACAATCTGCGCTCGTGACAGCGTATCCATCCGCTCGGGTACAACATCGGTGAAGATTGGGTCCTTACCGGATACATCCGCCTGAACCACTTTCAGCTTTGGCGCGCCTTTATTGGTGACGAACCAAAGCTTGTCACCCATCCCCTCGACCAATTGCCAGTCATATTCGAGCCCCTTGACCAGCGAAGAAACCTTCCATTGATCGAGTGACTTGACCTTCTTGCCTTTGCCCAAATCGATCAGGTTCAACTCATATTTCTCGTCCGTGCCCTCGGCACTCGTAATCACCACCCAGCGATTGTCATGCGTCACCTGTGCACTATGCCCCAGTTTGGGGCGGTCGGGCGTGGCGTAGACCGCCTTGTCCTCGGCCTGCGCTGTGCCAATGCGATGGAAATAAAGCGTCTGGTTTTCATTCAGCGCCTGGAATTCCTGCCCCTTGGCGGGTTCGGCAAACCGCGAATAGAGGAAGCCTTCATTGCCGACCCATGCGATATTGGTAAATTTGGCCCATTTTATATCATCGCCGACGGCCTTGCCGGTCCTCGTATCGAGGACCCGGATTGTACGCCAATCGGATCCGCCATCCTGAATTGCGTAAGCAAGCAGCTTGCCATTGGGCGAAGGCTCCCACTGGTCTAGTGCGGTTGCGCCATCCTTTGCCCATAGATTGGGGTCGATCAGCAAGCGGTCCTTGCCTTTCAGTCCCTTGCGCACATAGAGCGGCGACTGGTTCTGCAATCCGTCATTCTTGGTGAAGAAATAATAGCCGCCGGCCTTTTGCGGCAGGCTGAAACGCTCATAATCGAACAGCTTTTTCATTCGCGCGGCCAGCGCATCCTTGCCCGGCAGGCTGTCCAGATAGGGGTCGGCAACCGCCTTTTGCGCCGCGACCCAGTCTGCGACCCTCTTGCTATTGCGGACATCGTCCTCCAGCCAGCGATAGGGGTCGGCAACCTTCACGCCGAATTGTTCATCGACAACGGGAACGGTTTCGGTTTTGGGATAGTCCAGCATGGTTGCGACATCGGCGGTTGCGGCATTCTTTGCAACCGCACCACTGGGCATCGCCATCACCATAGCCGCAACTCCGGCCAAAAACGCCTTCTGCATATCTTCATCCCCAGCATTCGAAAATCATCATCGTGCAACCTAATGGTTCGTGCCCCAATAGCCAATAAATCCGCAGGATTGTGTCGCATCTTCGTCGAAAAATCAGCTACGCGCCAGTTGTTGCCTGGCCAACAGTATCGCGAAGGTTATGCAGGAGGCGAACAGCATTCCTTCCAGGCCGCCCGTCACAATCTGGCTGATGCGGCCAAAACCGCTTTCCCCGAACAGTGCACCGATCTGATCGAGCCGCAACCGCGATTGCGGGAACACACCCGCCAAAAGATCGAGGCTGCCGCCGAGCAATCTTCCACCGAAGGCCGGGATCGCCATTCCGGCCATAAAGCCGATAAGGGCAGCAGGCCACGGCCTGACCCCGCCATTCCGGCCACTGAGCCAGACACCGAGGCCAACTGCTCCGCCCAAGGCCGCCCCCTCCAGACCGCCGGTTATGTTTCCCGGCGATTGACCGAGCAGCAGGTTGAATGCATCGAGCCCAAGCAACTTCACCAGCCCGCCGACCACCAGCCCGCCAAGCGCCCCGCCGCCAACCGTCCAGCGCCAGTCGCTGCTTCTGGAAAGACCGGCGGCGATGCCAACGCTTACTCCCGCTGCCCCGATCAGCGCGATCAGGACGGTAAGTGATGTCAGCACAAGCACGATCGAGGCTGCGCCCATCCCCGGTTGCAAAGGCTGTGCGGCACCGACGAAGCCGTAGAATAGTCCGCCCAAAAGACCCGCTGCCCCGCCACCGATAACACCCGCGCCAGCCATCAGGAAAAAGCGTTTCCAGTCGAACGACGGAATCAAGGGCACGGTGCTGGGCCGACCTGCTTCCTTTATCGCAATGAAGCGATATCCATGCTTTGGCACCGTCTCGATGAATAGAGGCCGCACTGCGTCGTCGCCAAGTGCACGTCGCAGTGTCTTGATGCATTGGGTCAGTGCCTCGTCGGTCACCGGCACCCCGCGCCATACTTCATCCATGAAGCGGTGCTTCGATACCAACGCGCCCGGCTCACTCGCCAGCAATATCAGGGCGTCGAGATAGCGATTGCTAAGCTCGACCGGTACACCGTCGCGCAAAAGCAGCCGGTTTCCCCTGTCGAGCACGAAACTGCCAAAGCAAATGCTAGCGGCGTTCATTTTTCACCAATTGCTCATACCCCGCTCATGCCGCTCATCGCGGAACATGGCAGCTATGTGCCTCCTATTTCATCGAAGGGCAATGACATGACGGCACATATTGAAGTACAAGGTGGACCACGCAAACAGATATGGCGGATAATGGGCTGGTGTGGTGCCGTCGCGCTGATATTGACGCCGCTGGTCGCCATGCAGTTCACGCAAGAGGTAAATTGGGACGAGACCGATTTCATCGTCGCTGCGATTATCTTCGGCATTGTCGGCGGACTCGTTGAACTTACCGTGCGGGTTTCCACAAACTGGTATTTTCGCTTTGGCGCGATGTTCGCCGTGCTCGCGGGCCTGATGCTCGTCTGGTCGAATCTGGCAGTAGGCATGATTGGCGATGAGGACAATCCGGTCAATATGTGGTTTGGCGCGGTCCTGCTGATTGCGATTTGCGGCACGATCCTGTCGCGCTTTTATAAGGGCGCCTTGGCCACAACAATGCTTATGGCAGGAACCCTTCACGCCGCGATCGGGCTAGTCGCTGGCGTCCTTGGTAGTGATATGCGCGGCGGGATATTCACAATCATCCTGTCCACGCCGTGGATGATTTCAAGCGCCTTATTTTACGCTGCCCGTCGGTCGCATTGAGATAAAGAAAAAGGGCGGCGTCCTTTTGGATGCCGCCCTTTTCAACATTCAAAGCGAAATGCCTATCAGGCAGCTTCGTCCAGATCGTCCATTTCGACGGGACCGCTGTCCTGACCCTTGGCATCGACATTGCGGTCGACCAGTTCGATGACGCCCATGGGCGCCGCGTCGGAGCCGCGGAAACCGGCCTTGATGACGCGAGTGTAGCCGCCGTCACGGTCGGCATAGCGCGTCGCGAGTTCGTCAAAGAGTTTCTTCAGCTGCGTTTCGTCCATCAGCCGGCTGTGCGCGAGGCGACGGTTCGAAAGACCGCCCTTCTTCGCGAGCGTAATCAGCTTTTCGACATAGGGACGCAGTTCCTTTGCCTTGGGAAGGGTCGTCTTGATCTGCTCATGCTTGATCAGCGACGCCGCAAGATTGCGGAGCATCGCGGTGCGGTGCGAGGTGGTGCGTTGCAGCTTACGGTGGCCGACTTTATGGCGCATAAATACTTCCTTCGTTCGTTATGGGGCCGTGTCAGGTACCCCGTAGCAGGCCCGCTTTAGGGGGAGCCATTTGCCCTTAAGCCCTCTCTCCTTCAGGGGAGAGGATTATTTCTTAACCAAGCAATTCCTGCTCCAGCTTCTTGGCCATTTCCTCGATATTCTCAGGCGGCCAGCCGGGGATATCCATGCCAAGGCGCAGGCCCATTGACGACAGCACTTCCTTGATTTCGTTCAAGGACTTGCGGCCGAAATTCGGAGTGCGCAGCATTTCAGCTTCGCTCTTTTGTACAAGGTCGCCGATGTAGATGATATTGTCGTTCTTGAGGCAGTTCGCGCTACGTACCGACAATTCCAGCTCATCGACCTTCTTGAGGAGGTAACGGTTAAGCTGGTTCGCATCGGATTCTTCCGACGAGGCCGAAGGTGCGGCCATGCCGATCATCGGCGAGGAAGCTGCCATCGAATCTTCGAAGTGGACGAATACTTGCAGCTGATCCTGAAGGATGCGTGCAGCATAGGCCACGGCGTCTTCAGGTGTCACGGTGCCATCGGTTTCGATGGTCAGCGACAGCTTGTCATAGTCCAGTTCCTGACCGATACGCGCATTGTCGACCTTGTAGGCGACCTGGCGGACAGGCGAATAGAGCGAGTCAACCGGGATCAAACCGATTGGCGCGTCTGCCGGACGGTTGGCAACCGCAGGAACATAGCCCTTGCCGCTATCGGCAGTGATTTCCATGTTCAGCGTCGCGCCATCGTCGAGGTGGCAGATGACGAGGTCAGGGTTCATGACCTGGATATCGCCTGAAACCGCGATGTCACCAGCGGTGACAGCGCCGGGACCGGTTGCCGAAAGCTGAAGACGCTTCGGGCCTTCGCCTTCCATCTTCAACGCAACCTGCTTGATGTTCAGAACGATGTCGGTGACATCTTCACGAACGCCGGCAAGGCTCGAGAATTCGTGCAGCACGTTCTCGATTTTAATCGAGGTAATCGCTGCGCCCTGCAGCGAAGACAGCAATACGCGACGCAGCGCGTTGCCAAGTGTCAAACCAAAGCCACGCTCAAGCGGCTCGGCAACGAAGGTCGCCTTGCGCTTCGCATCGCTGCCTGACTTGAGTTCAAGGGCATTGGGCTTTTTCAGTTCCTGCCAGTTCTTGATATTGACGGACATGGATTTCCCCTAGCTAATTGCGAAACCGGCGATTTGGTGCACCGTGCCGGTCCGCGGGTAAAAGAAGGGACGACCGGCCAGCCGCCCCTGAAACGAATGCGTTATACGCGACGCCGCTTGGACGGACGGACACCGTTGTGCGGGATCGAAGTCACGTCGCGGATCGAGGTGATGGTGAAACCAACCGCCTGAAGTGCACGGAGCGCGCTCTCGCGACCCGAGCCGGGACCCTTGACTTCGACTTCGAGCGTCCGGACGCCATGTTCGGCGGCTTTCTTGCCGGCGTCTTCTGCGGCGACCTGTGCTGCATAGGGCGTCGATTTGCGGCTGCCCTTGAAGCCCATCGTGCCTGCCGACGACCAGCTGATCGCGTTGCCCTGGGCATCGGTGATCGTGATCATCGTGTTGTTGAAACTGGCGTTGACATGGGCAACACCTGCCGAAATATTTTTGCGCTCCCGCCTTTTGATGCGCTGTGGTTCGCGTGCCATAGTGATTTTCCTAAACTAATCCTGAAATCCGTTCATCCTGAGGAGCGGTCCTGAGCTTGTCGAAGGACCGCGTCTCGAAGGACTACTTCTTTTTACCAGCAATCGCCTTGGCCTTGCCCTTACGAGTGCGCGCATTGGTATGCGTGCGCTGGCCACGGACCGGAAGGCCTTTACGGTGGCGCAGGCCACGGTAGCAGGCAAGGTCCATCAGACGCTTGATGTTCATCGAGCGCTCACGGCGGAGGTCGCCCTCCACGGTGTAACCGGCATCAATGGTTTCACGGATTTGCAAGACTTCGGCGTCCGAAAGGTCCTGCACACGACGGCTATGATCAATTCCCAGCTTGTCCGCGATTTCGACTGCCTTGGTGCGGCCGATACCGTGAATGTAGGTAAGCGCAATGATCACGCGCTTGTTGGTTGGAATGTTAACCCCGGCAATACGTGCCAATTTATCTACTCCTGCTCCACAGGTGCCCCGAAGGACGAACCCTATCTCAACGCTGATGATGTCCCGAAACGCACAAAACCAGCGGACGCGATAAAGCGCTGCTGGCTGCACCAGATGTTCGGAATGACGGGGCTTTAGGGTGAGTCGGTTGCGATGTCAAGCGCCGGGGCAGTTCATCCCTTGCCTTTCGTCTTGGTTTTGCCGCTCACGGCATTCTCTTCGATAAATTCGATAATCTTGCTCGCAATATCCTTCCCGCTCGTCTTTTCGATGCCTTCGAGTCCCGGCGAACTGTTTACTTCCATGATTACTGGGCCGTGATTGGAGCGGAGCATGTCGACGCCTGCAACATTAAGGCCCATGGCACGCGCCGCACGCACGGCTGTCGAGCGCTCCTCTGGCGTGATCTTAATGGCTTCGGCAGAACCGCCGCGATGGAGGTTCGAACGGAAATCGCCCTCCGCGCCCTTGCGCTGCATGGCCGCCACAACCTTGTTGCCGATTACAAATGCGCGAATGTCGCTGCCATTCGCTTCCTTGATGAATTCCTGGACCAGGATATTCACATTGGCTCCACGAAATGCCTCGATCACCGAGCGGGCGGATTTTTCGGTTTCGCCCAGAACGACACCGATGCCCTGTGTGCCTTCGAGGAGCTTAATCACCACCGGCGCGCCTCCGACCATCTTGATGACTTCATCGGTTTGCTTGGGGTCGTGCGCGAAAGCAGTGACGGGCAGGCCGAGACCTTTCTTCGCCAGTATTTGCAAGGAGCGCAACTTGTCACGCGACCTACCGATTGCGACGCTTTCATTGAGCGGCCAGACGTTCATCATCTCGAACTGGCGCAATACGGCAAGACCGTAAAATGTGACCGACGCGCCGATGCGAGGGATGACCGCGTCATATTTTCCGAGCTTCTCGCCCTGATAATAGGCTTCGGGCCGGTGCGAGGTGATGTTCATCGTCACGCGCAGAGTATTCAGGACATCGATCCCGTGCCCGCGCGCCCGTGCGGCCTCGACCAGACGCTGGTGCGAATAAAGGTCGGCGTTGCGCGCCAACATTGCGATTTTCATTATAATTATGTTCCTTACTTCGCCGGTTTCCCGAGAACCCAGCGTCGCCCGCTATTGACGAGAAAGCCGCGCCTTAACGCCCGCCGCCCGATTAGCAAGGGAAAGGCCATCGAGCGCCGGTTCGCCAAGGTAAGCTGTCCGTTCCAGCAGAGCTTACCAAAACAAAATTGCGCCGCTATGACATAGCGATCCTGCTTTTCGCCGTTGGAGCTTCGTACCGATCGCCGGTCGATGACAAGCGCTTCATAGCGTTTGGGCTTTTCCCCAGCATTGAGACGAAACCAGAATTCAACCCACGCCTTGCCGTCGCGGATGAGGGGCTTGATTCGGCTGGCATGGATCGAGGAGGTAGCCGCGCCGGTGTCCATCTTGGCATGGACCTGCGTCAACCCAAGACTCGGAATATCCACCATTTCACACCAGCCGATTTCGACCTTGCTGTTCGTCCGCTGCTTTTGAATAGCCGCCACCGCTAATCAGCTGGGGTCGGGGCTCGGCGGCCCCTCGGCCTCTGCCTCATCGGCAACCTTGGGGTCTTCGAGCTTCTCCACATCTAGTGAAAAACCGTCGACCTTGCTCTCTTCCCCACCGGCTGGGGTAAATGGCTGCACCATATTCTTGAACTGCTCGCCGAGGACTTTGTCGACGGCCGGAGCAATGTCGGCGACCTTGTACCGCATATAGCCGCCCACAACGTAGGAGAAGCTGACTTTGGTCGTCTTGCCGTCTTTTGCCGGTTCCATTGCCACGGTAAGCGTGCCGATCACTGCTTCGGACTGGAGCGGGCCGAGCGCACCCTGCATTCGCAATACCTTGCCGGGTTGCGCAAAAATCACGCGCATATGCTCAACGCTGCCGACAGTTTTCAGCTTGCCGTCCGCGCCCTTCTCCTGAAACAGCTCGCAAAAGCAGCCATTGGCCTGCGCGTCAATGTAGAAGCCCGCGCTCGAACCAGACCAGCTATGCGCCTTGTTCCACCAGTCTTTGGGGGCAAGCAGCCGTTTCCATATTTCCTCCGGCGTCGCAGCAACGGACGTAATATGAACGACATTGAACCCACTGTCGGAGGTCGTCTTGACCTCCGCAAAAGCAGGCGATGATGAAGCCGTGGCAAGGACGGCAGCTATAACGATTCCCCTCATATGAGGGGTGTAGCGCCGAGTGGGCTGTTCCCGCAATCGGGAATGTCAGTCAACAATAGCTTTGATTGCGTCCGTCACTTCGGCGATAGATGCCATGCCGTCCACGCGGCTTACCAAGCCACGCGCGTCATAGATGGGCAGGATGGGTTCGGTCTTCGCTCGATATTCAGCCATCCGCGTGCGAACCGTTTGTTCATTGTCATCGGGGCGGCGTTTGAACTCGGTCGACCCGCATTTGTCGCAGGCGCCATCGACCTTGGGTTGCTTGAATTTGTCGTGATAGCCTTCGCCGCAATTGGCGCATGTGTAACGGCCAACGATGCGCTCAACGAGGGCATCCTCATCAACCACAAGTTCAATCACATGATCGAGCGTGCGGCCCCGCGACGACAGGAGGCCGTCGAGCAGCTCCGCCTGCGGTGCGGTCCGCGGATAGCCGTCGAATATCAGGCCCTTTTCCGCAGGGATCGCATCCATATGCTCCCCAAGGATTTCGGCCATCAATTCGTCGGGGAACAGCTTGCCGGCCTTCATGATTTCATCGGCCATCTTTCCGACCTCGGTTCCTGCCTTCACCGCAGCGCGCAAGATATCGCCGGTCGAAAGCTGCACCATGCCATAGGTATCGACAAGAAAAGCGGCCTGCGTACCCTTGCCCGCGCCCGGAGGGCCCAAAAGGATGATATTCATGAAACGCTTCCCCCTAACCCGTTTCAGTGTCGCGCCCTTAGCGGGCGCGTCCACCCTTCAGCTTGGCCTTTTTCAGCAGGTCGCCATATTGGTGCGCCAGCAAATGGCTCTGAATCTGTGAAATCGTGTCGATCGTGACGTTGACCAGAATGAGCAAACTCGTGCCGCCAATGGCGAAGAATTGCTGCTGCCCGGTTTGCGCCATCACATAATCGGGCAAGAGGCAGACCAGTGTCAGATAGGCCGCGCCCAACACCGTAATGCGCGTCAGCACATAATCCAGATAGGTTTCGGTGTTCTTGCCCGGACGGATACCGGGAATGAAACCACCGGCCTTTTTCAGATTCTCCGACGTTTCTTCCGGGTTGAATACAACCGCGGTGTAGAAGAAGCAGAAGAAGATGATGCCGAGGCCATAGAGCAGCAGATAGACCGGCTGCCCGTGCGCGAGATACTGGTTCAGCGTGATAACGAAATCGCCCATCGCACTCTCGCCCGCCACCTGATTTCCACCAAGCTGCGTGATCGTGATAGGCAAGAGGAGCAGTGACGATGCAAAGATGGGCGGGATGACGCCCGCAGTGTTGATCTTCAGCGGCAGATGGCTGCGATCTGCCTGCATCATGCCGCGCTGCGTAGCGCGTTTTGGATATTGGATCAGTACGCGGCGCTGGCCACGCTCCATGAAGCAGATAAGCAGGGTCAGCACGACGAACATGACGATGAAGCCGACAATGACCAGTCCGCTTATCGACCCGGTTCGCCCGCCCTCAAGTAGCTGTGCGAACAATCGCGGCATTTGCGCGACAATACCCGCCATGATGATCAGCGAAATACCGTTGCCGATGCCCCGGCTGGTGATCTGCTCGCCCAGCCACATCAGGAACATTGTTCCACCGATAAGGCTTATGGTGGCAACAATGCGGAACATCAGGCCGGGTTCGACGACCGCGCTAATGCCATTGGCCGCCGCCAGACTTTCAAGGCCCGCGGCAAGGAAATAGCCCTGCAGCGCGGTCAAGAAGACCGTTCCGTAACGGGTATATTGGTTGAGTTTCTTGCGCCCGCTTTCGCCCTCTTTCTTGATTGCCGCCAATGTGGGCGACAGCGAGGCTGCGAGTTGCACGACGATTGACGCCGTGATGTAGGGCATGACACCAAGCGCAATAAGGCTCATGCGCTCAAGGCTGCCGCCAGAGAAGGTATTGAAAATATCGAGCACACCGCCGGCGGCGTTATTGGCATAGAGCGCGGCCTGCGCGACCGGATCAACGCCTGGCAGTGGCACGAAGCTCAGCATGCGGAAGATGATGAGTGCGCCTATGGTGAACCAGATGCGGTTCTTAAGCTCTGTTGCCTGCCCGAACTTCGATAGATTGAGGTTCGAGGCCATTTGGTCGGCCCGAGATGCCATGATGTACTTTCCTTAGCTTCGGGTCAAAGCCGCGCGCACTCCCTGCGAACCGCCACTCAACCCCAAATATTGCCTGACATCCGCCGGATACCCCCAGAAATGTCAAACCCCGCCAGCCCATATCGGGAAGCGGGGCAGGCATGACAAGAGCGAAGTCGCCGCTTCCTGTCTTATTTCTTGGCTTCGGTCTTCTTGGCCGAAGATTTTTTCGCCGCCGCTTTTTCTGCAGCCGGGGTCTTGGTCAGGATCTCGACCTTGCCGCCGGCCTTCTCAACCGCTTCGACCGCAGCCTTGGAGGCGCCTGCAACCGAGAAGTTGACCTTGGCGGTCAGTTCACCCTTGGCCAGCAGACGGACGCCGTCCTTGCCACCGCGTGCGAGCCCAGCTGCCTTGAGTGCGGCGTGGTCGACGGTGTTCTTGATGTCGATTTTCTTGGCATCGATGAACTTCTGGATCATACCCAGATTCACTTCGGCATGGTCCTTGGCAAAGATATTGTTAAATCCACGCTTCGGAATGCGCATGTGAAGCGGCATCTGGCCGCCTTCAAATCCAGCGATCGAAACACCGGAGCGGCTGGTCTGGCCCTTCTGGCCACGGCCGGCGGTCTTGCCTTTGCCTGAGCCGATACCACGGCCCACGCGCATCCGCCGGTGACGGGCGCCTTCATTGTCTTTGATGTCGTTCAGTTTCATGTCTTGCACTCGCTTTCGCTTTGATTCGCGCTGATAGGAAGGATGGGATGTGGGCCTTAGCCCACAACCTCAACCATATGCCGGACCGTGCGGATCATACCGCGCACTTCGGGCGTGTCTTCGATTTCGACAACGCGGTTCATCTTGTCGAGGCCAAGACCCTTCAAGGTGGCGCGCTGCGCAGCGGGACGACGGATCGGCGAGCCGGTCTGTTTCAATTTGATCTTCGCCATATCGATTACTCCGCAATAGCTTCGGCGTCGGCTTCGGCAGTCTTGCTGCCGCCGCGACCTAGAAGGTCGGCGATTTTCTTGCCGCGACGCTGCGCTACCGATTTCGGGCTGGTCTGGTCAGACAGCGCCGCGAAAGTAGCGCGGATCATGTTATAAGGATTCGACGTGCCGACCGACTTGGTCACAACGTCGGCAACGCCCAGCGATTCAAACACGGCGCGCATCGGACCGCCGGCGATGATGCCAGTACCAGCAGGTGCCGAACGGACAGTGACCTTGCCTGCACCGAAATGGCCTTTGCCATCATGGTGCAGCGTGCGGCCGTCTTTCAACGGAACGCGGATCATCGCCTTTTTCGCGGCAGCAGTTGCCTTGTTGATGGCTTCCGGCACTTCGCGCGCCTTGCCATGACCGAAACCGACGCGGCCCTGACCGTCGCCAACGACGACGAGTGCGGCAAAACCGAAGCGCTTACCGCCCTTAACAGTTTTCGAAACGCGGTTGATGTGGACGAGCTTTTCGATCGTGCCATCATCTTCTTCAGCCGGACGACGCTCTTCACGACGACCACGGCCTCGGCCTTCACCGCGATTGCCACGGCCACGACGCTGGCCTTCGTTGGCTTCGGCTTCAACCGCTACGCCTTCGGTGACGACTTCTGCGTTGTTATTTTCATCAGCCATCATCAGAACTCCAATCCGCCTTCGCGCGCTGCATCGGCAAGCGCCTTGACGCGACCGTGGAACAGAAAGCCGCCACGATCAAAAACCACGCTGGAAATGCCAGCCTTCTTGGCAGCCGCAGCAACCCGCTTGCCGACATCGGCCGCAGCTTCAGCGGTCGAACCGTTCTTCGCCTTCACATCCTTGTCGAGGGTCGAGGCAGAAGCGACGGTAACGCCCTTGCTGTCATCGATAACCTGCGCATAGATGTGGCGACCCGTACGGTGCACCGACAGACGCGGACGGCCAGCAACCTGCGCCCGCAGCTTTGAGCGAACGCGTTGGCGACGCTTTGCAAAAAGAGATAGTTTCGCCATGGCTTATTTCTTCTTCCCTTCTTTGCGGAAGATATATTCGCCGCGGTATTTGATGCCCTTGCCCTTATAGGGTTCCGGCTTCCTCCAGCGACGGATTTCGGCAGCAACCTGCCCTACCTTCTGCTTGTCGATGCCCGAGATTTCCACCGTTGTGTTATCGGGCGTCTTGATCTCGATACCTTCCGGCACGTCGAAATTCACGTCATGGCTATAGCCGAGCTGCAGCTTCAGGACTTTGCCCTGTGCGGTCGCACGATAGCCGACGCCGGTGATTTCGAGAACCTTGGTGAAACCTTCGGTCACGCCGGTGACCAGGTTCTGCACCAGCGTGCGCTGCATGCCCCAGAAAGCGCGAGCCGCTTTGCTGTTATTGGCAGGCTGAACCGAAAGGCCCTCGTCCTTCATTTCATAAGAAATAAGGTCGCTCATCGGCATTTTCAGCTCGCCCTTCGGGCCTTTGACCGAAAGCGTGCCGGCATCCATGCTGGCGGTCACGCCAGACGGAAGGGCAACGGGTTTCTTACCAATGCGGCTCATCAGAATACCTCCGCCAGGATCTCGCCGCCGACATTCTGTGCACGCGCTTCGGCGTCCGACAGAACGCCCTTCGGCGTCGAAACGATGGTGATACCAAGGCCGTTACGGATAACCGGGAGCTCCTGGCTTCCCGAATATACGCGGCGACCCGGCTTCGAAACGCGGGCAACATGCTGGATAGCAGGCGCGCCTTCGAAATATTTCAGCTCGATGCGGATGCCCTTATGCGCCCCGATGGCTTCTTCGCTATAGCCACGAATATAGCCTTCGCGCTGAAGCACGTCGAGAACATGTGCACGCAACTTCGAAGCGGGAGAAACGACGCTGTCTTTCTTCGCCCGCTGGCCGTTGCGGATGCGGGTGAGCATATCACCCAAAGGATCGGTCATTGCCATCTATCTTGTCCTTACCAGCTCGACTTTGTGACGCCAGGGATCAGGCCTTTATTGGCAAGATCGCGCAGTTCGATACGGCACAGCCGGAATTTGCGGTAATAAGCGCGCGGGCGCCCCGTGGTTTCGCAGCGGTTGCGAATACGGTGCTTGTTGCCATTGCGCGGAATTTCCGCCATTTTGAGGCGAGCAATCAGACGCTCGCTGTCATCCAGCGACTGGTCTTTCGCCATTGCCTTCAACTTCGCATAACGACCGGCATATTTCTTTGCCAGCTTCTTGCGACGCTCATTCTTGTTTATGGAGCTCAGTTTAGCCATTATGCAGCCGCCTTTTCTTCAGCTTCTTCTGCAGGGAAGGGGAAGCCGAACAGCTTGAGCAGTTCGCGCGCTTCGTCGTCCGTGTTTGCCGAAGTCGTTACGATAACATCCATGCCGCGCACCACGTCGATGGCGTCATAGCTGATTTCAGGGAAGATGATCTGTTCTTTCAGGCCCATGGCAAAGTTGCCACGGCCATCAAAGCTCTTCGGGTTCAGACCGCGGAAGTCGCGAATGCGCGGCATCGCAATGGTCACCAGACGGTCGAGAAATTCGTACATCTGGGCGCCACGAAGCGTAACCTTCACGCCGATGGGCATGCCTTCACGCAGCTTGAAGCCAGCGATCGACTTCTTCGCCTTGGTGATGACAGGCTTTTGACCCGCAATCAGTTCCATTTCGGCAAGAGCGGTTGTGACCTTCTTCTTGTCCTGCGAACCTTCGCCCACACCCATGTTGAGCGTGATCTTTTCGATCTTCGGCACGGCGAAGCGGTTGGTGTAACCGAACTTCTCGGTCAGCGCCTTGACGATTGTTTCGTCATAACGCTGCTTCATGCGCGGAGTATATTTCTTATCAGCCATTGATCGTCTCCCCGGACTTCACGGCCACGCGGACCTTCTTGCCGTCCTTGGTTTCAACGCGAACGCGCGTTGCTTTACCCGTCTTGGGGTCAGCCAATGCGACATTCGAGATGTGCAGCGGAGCTTCAAAGCGGTCGAGACCACCCTGAGGGTTAGCTTGCGAAGGCTTGCGGTGACGCACGGCAACATTGACGCCCGAAACGACGACCTTGCTGTCCTTTGGCATCACAGCGGTAACTTCGCCCGACTTGCCCTTGTCCTTACCGGCGAGCACGACAACCGTGTCGCCCTTTTTGATTTTTGCCATAGCCATGATTATAGCACCTCCGGTGCCAAGCTGATGATTTTCATGTGGTTCTTGGCGCGGAGTTCACGAACCACCGGGCCAAAGATACGCGTACCGATTGGCTCCTTGTTGTTACCGATCAGGACAGCAGCATTGCTGTCAAAACGGATAACCGAACCGTCGGCGCGGCGGATGTCCTTGCGGGTGCGAACGATGACGGCCTTGTGCACGTCGCCCTTCTTTACCTTGCCGCGCGGAGCAGCTTCCTTGATCGACACGACGATGATGTCGCCAACGCCGGCAACGCGACGCTTGGAACCGCCAAGCACCTTGATGCACTGGACGCGCTTTGCGCCGCTATTGTCAGCCACATCGAGATTGGATTGCATCTGAATCATGGAATCAATCCTCCGCTGCAGCTGCGACCGGAGCCGCGGCAGCGTCAGCTACCAGACGCCAGGTCTTGTTCTTGGAAATCGGCGCGCACTCTTCGATGCGGACAACCTGACCCTCTTTGACGACGTTATTTTCGTCATGGGCGTGATATTTCTTCGTGCGACGAATGATCTTGCCGTAAAGCGGGTGCTTCACTTTGCGCTCGACAAGAACGACAATGGTTTTGTCGTTCTTGTCGGAGACCACGGTCCCGGTGAGAATACGTTTTGGCATGGGTAGCTCCTTATGCCGTCTTTGCGGCGGCGCGCTGGCGCTCACCCTGCAGGGTTTTGATGCGGGCGATGTCACGACGCACTTCACGGACGCGGGCCGGCTTTTCCATCTGGCCAGTGGCCGATTGGAAACGCAGGTTGAACGCTTCGCGCTTCAGTTCACCGAGTTGAACGGCGAGCTGGTCGTCGGTTTTGACGCGCAGATCTTCAGTCTTGCTCATCTTATGATGCTCCCAGATGCGAGGTGTCGCCGAGACGCGCCACGACCTTGGTCTTGATTGGCAGTTTCATCGCAGCACGCTGGAAAGCGACAGCAGCGATCGGACCCGGAACGCCGTCGAGTTCGAACATGATGCGGCCAGGCTTCACCTTGGCTGCCCAATATTCAACCGAACCCTTACCTTTACCCTGACGGACTTCGGCAGGCTTTTTGGTAACCGGAACGTCCGGGAAAATACGGATCCACAAACGACCCTGACGCTTGATGTGACGGGTGATTGCACGACGCGCAGCTTCGATCTGGCGTGCGGTGATACGTTCCGGCTCAAGCGCCTTCAGGCCGTAAGAACCGAAGTTCAGGTCGGAACCGCCCTTGGCTTCGCCCTTGATGCGTCCCTTGAACTGTTTGCGGAACTTGGTTTTCTTTGGTTGCAGCATGTCTAGTTCCTAAACTCAGCGGCGATCGGACTGCGGACGGACGCCGGAAGTCTGCGCTTCCATCATCAGCCGGTCGGTTGCCATTGGATCGTGACCCAGGATTTCGCCTTTGAAGATCCAGCACTTGATGCCGATGATCCCATAAGCGGTGAGCGCTTCGGCTTCGGCATAGTCGACGTTCGCACGCAGCGTGTGCAGCGGAACGCGGCCTTCACGATACCATTCGACGCGCGCGATTTCCGCACCGCCCAAACGGCCACCGCAGGTGATCTTGATGCCTTCTGCACCCAGACGCAGCGCCGACTGAACGGCACGCTTCATCGCGCGGCGGAAGGCGATACGGCGGATCAGCTGGTCGGCAACACCCTGTGCAACCAACTTCGCATCGACTTCCGGTTTGCGGATTTCGACGATGTTGAGCGACACGTCGGCGCTGGTGAACTGACCTATCTGCTTTTTCAGCTTTTCGATGTCTGCACCCTTCTTGCCGATGATGACACCAGGACGGGCTGCGTAGATCGAAACGCGGCAGTTCTTGGCAGGACGCTCGATGACCACTTTCGAAATCGCTGCCTGCGGCAAGGTTTCGAAGATGAACTTGCGGATCTTGATGTCTTCCAGAAGCATGCGGCCATAGTCCGCACCTTCGGCGTACCAGCGGCTGTCCCAGGTCCGGTTGATCTGCAGGCGAAGCCCGATTGGATTTGATTTCTGACCCATGACTTATGCCTCTTCTTGCTGTTCGCGTACAACGATACGCAGACGGCTGAACGGTTTCAGGATACGGCTCGATTTGCCGCGGCCGCGTGCCATGAAACGCTTCATGGTCAGCGCCTTGCCAACGCTAGCCTCGGCAACGACAAGGCTGTCGACGTCGAGATTGTGGTTGTTTTCAGCGTTGGCGATGGCCGATGCCAGAACCTTGCGAACGTCAGGCGCCATGCCCTTGGTCGAAAAGGTCAGGATGTTGAGCGCGTCTTCAGCCTTCTTGCCGCGGATGAGCGCAGCAACAAGGTTGAGCTTCTGCGCCGAACCACGAATGGTGGTGCCGACGGCCAGCGCCTCATTGTCGCCCACGCGACGGGGTGCGGATGCCTTGCCCATTAGCGCTTGCCCTTCTTGTCTGCGCCATGGCCGTGGTAGGTACGCGTAGGAGCGAACTCACCCAGCTTGTGGCCGACCATGTCTTCATTCACGGAAACCGGAATGAACTTGTGGCCGTTATAGACGCTGAACGTCAGGCCGACGAATTGCGGCAGGATTGTCGAGCGACGCGACCAGGTCTTGATCGGCGCGGCCTTCGATGATTCCTGAGCGGTTTCTGCCTTTTTCAGCAGATAGAGGTCAACAAACGGACCTTTCCAGACGGAACGAGACATGAGTTACCTCTTCTTCTTAGCATGCCGCGAACGGATGATCATCCGATCGGTCGACTTGTTGCTGCGGGTGCGCGCACCCTTGGTTGGCTTGCCCCATGGGGTCACGGGATGACGGCCACCCGAGGTGCGGCCTTCACCACCACCATGCGGGTGATCGACCGGGTTCTTCGCAACACCGCGGGTCAGCGGACGCATGCCGCGCCAGCGATTGCGGCCAGCCTTGGCAAGCGTGGTGTTCGAATTGTCGGGGTTCGAAACCGCGCCAACCGTACCCATGCAGGTGCCGAGGATGTAGCGCTGCTCACCCGAGTTCAGGCGAACGATAACGCGCCCACCGTCACGACCGACCAGCTGCACATAGGTGCCAGCCGAACGTGCGATCTGGCCGCCCTTGCCGGGCTTCATCTCGATATTGTGGCAGATCGTACCAACCGGCATCTGACTCAGCAACATGGCGTTGCCGGGCTTCACGTCGGTCTTTTCTCCGGCAACAACGCTGTCGCCAACGGCGAGACGCTGCGGTGCGAGGATATAGGCCAGTTCACCATCTTCATATTTGACGAGCGCGATGAACGCCGAACGGTTGGGGTCATATTCCAGACGCTCGACCGTCGCAGGCATGTCCCATTTGCGACGCTTGAAGTCGATAACGCGATATTTCTGCTTGTGGCCGCCGCCGATGCCGCGCGAAGTGACATGGCCCTTGTTGTTGCGGCCGCCGGTCTTCTTCTTGCCTTCGGTCAGCGCCTTGACGGGGCCGCCTTTGTACAGGCTCGAACGGTCGACCAGCACGAGGCCGCGACGGGCGGGGCTGGTTGGTTTGTAGCTTTTGAGTGCCATGATCCTGCCCTTAAATTCCGGTGGTCACGTCGATGCTCTGGCCTTCGGCCAAAGTGACGATCGCTTTTTTGACGTCCGAACGCGTGTAGGGCTTCCCCTTCCAGCGCTTGGTCTTGCCCTTTTGCACCAGCGTATTCACGCCGACGACCTTGACGTCGAACAAGGCCTCAACAGCTGCCTTGATCTGCGGCTTGGTCGAAGTGCCAGCTACCTTGAAAACAACAGCGTTGTTTTCGGAAAGCAGGGTCGCCTTTTCCGTGATGTGAGGGGCAACGATCACGTCATAGTGACGCACGTCGATTGCTTCTTTTGACTTAGCCATTGAAACGGGCCTCCAGCTTTTCAACCGCCGCGCGGGTGAGAACCAGCGTTTCATGCTTCAGAATGTCATAAACATTGGCACCAACCGCAGGCATCACATTGATGCCGACCAAGTTGGCCGAAGCCAGGCGGAAATTGTCGTTGACGGTGTCGCCGTCGATAACCAGCGTGGTCTTGCCGAAGCCGAGCTTGCCAACCTGACCCTTGAGCGCTGCGGTTTTTGCAGCTTTCAGATCGAGGTCCTCAAGCACGATCAGCGAACCAGCCTTGGCCTTGCTCGAAAGCGCCATTTTCAGGCCGAGGCTGCGGATCTTCTTGTTCAGCGACGGATTGAAGTCACGCAGCCGTGCACCATGGGCCTTACCACCACCGATAAAGATCGGAGCAGCACGGTCACCGTGACGGGCAGTACCACCACCCTTCTGGCGACCGAATTTCTTGCCGGTGCGCGCAACGTCCGAGCGCTCACGGGTCGGACGAGCCGTACCGCGGGCCTTCTCACGCTGCCAGGTGACAACGCGATGCAGAATGTCGGCGCGCGGTTCGAGACCGAACACGTCATCATTCAGATCGATATCGCCCTTTGCTTTGGCGTCGAGGGTTTGAACCTTGAGCTTCATGGTTTAGCCCTCCTTCTTTTCGCTGTCGGTTTCAGCTGGCGCTTCATCCGATGGCTTTTCTTCACCGGCGTCGGCAGCCGGTGCTTCTTCTGCAGCAGCTTCAACGGCGGGAGCAGCTTCGGCGGCAGGCGCGTCGGCTTCTACAGCGGGAGTGTCGGCAACGACTTCCTCGGTTGCAACGACGACTTCTTCTTCCACCACAGGGGCTTCATTATCGTTCTTCAGTGCACCAGGGAATGGTGCTGCTTCCGGGGTCGGAACCTTGACGGCGTCACGAACCAGCAACCAGCCATTTTTCGCGCCGGGTACCGAACCCTTTACGAAGATGAGGCCGCGCGCGACATCGGTGCGAACAACTTCCAGATTTTGCTGGGTGCGCTGACGGTCGCCCATATGGCCGGCCATCTTCTTGTTCTTGAAAACCTTACCCGGATCCTGACGCTGACCGGTCGAACCGTGAGCACGGTGGGTAATCGAAACACCATGCGATGCACGCATACCGCCGAAGCCCCAACGCTTCATGGCACCGGCAAAGCCCTTACCCTGCGTGTGGCCGGTGATGTCGACGAGCTGGCCGTCGACAAAATGGTCCGCCGAAAGAGCGGCGCCGACCGGCAGCAGGCCGTCGGCATTGTCAACGCGGAATTCAGCCACGCGAGCCTTGGGTTCGACCTGTGCCTTGGCGAATTCACCACGCTGCGGTTTGTTTACATTTTTCGCTTTACGGGCTCCGGCACCAAGGCGAACGGCAAAATAGCCATCCTTTTCCTCGTTACGGGCACCGACCACCTGGCAGCCTTCCAGCGCCAAAACGGTGACAGGAACGTGACGACCGTCTTCATTGAAGAGACGCATCATACCCATCTTTTTCGCGATCACGCCAGTACGCATGATCCATACTCCACTTTATGTCAGAGGCCCGGCTGGCAGGATTGCCAGGAGGGCGTGACGCCTATTCCAGCCCAATTTTGAAGCATGCCCCGTCCGGGCTAGGCACCGATTGCTCAACATGAGAGCAGTCCGGTAAGACGGGGAACGCGGCCCGGGCAAATTTACTCAGAAGAGTGACGCCCGGCGGTATTCCATTTCGTCATCCCCGCGAAGGCGGGGATTTAAGTCGGCGTAGCGCCAACCTAACGAGACCCCCGCTTCCGCGGGGGCTAAAGGTAAAATTGGCTTACGCCAATTTAATTTCGACGTTCACGCCGGCAGCAAGGTCGAGCTTCATCAGCGCGTCTACGGTCTGCGGCGTGGGCTGCACAATGTCGAGCAGCCGCTTATAGGTGCGAACCTCGAACTGCTCGCGCGACTTTTTGTCGACATGCGGGCCACGGTTCACGGTGAACTTCTCGATACGGGTAGGAAGAGGAATAGGACCCCGGATAAGCGCGCCGGTGCGGCGAGCGGTGTCTGCGATATCGCCGGTCGCCTGATCGAGGACACGATGGTCAAATGCTTTCAGGCGGATGCGAATATTCTGCGTTTCCATGGGTTCACCAATTTCCAAATTCTATCAATATCAAAGAGCCGAAAAACAGCCATTCCGACTTGCCTTTTTGGAAGCCGGAGCAGCTGTTTTGAAATTTATTAAACCGCCCGCCGGACCCCAAAACGAATCAGGAGGTCCAGCGGGATGCGCGGCCTATATTACTTCGAGATTGCGCTGACAACCCCTGAACCGACGGTGCGGCCACCTTCGCGAATTGCGAAGCGGAGACCCGGGTCCATTGCGATCGGTGCAATCAATTTGACCGAGATGGTCACATTGTCACCCGGCATGACCATTTCGGTGCCTTCGGGAAGGATCACTTCGCCGGTCACGTCGGTAGTGCGGAAGTAGAATTGCGGACGATAGTTCGCGAAGAACGGGGTGTGACGGCCACCTTCATCCTTGGACAGAACGTAGATTTCTGCCGAGAATTCGGTGTGCGGGGTCACGGAGCCGGGCTTGCAAAGAACCTGGCCACGCTCAACTTCTTCACGGCCAACGCCGCGAACAAGTGCGCCGATGTTGTCGCCTGCACGACCTTCGTCGAGCAGCTTCCGGAACATTTCAACGCCGGTAACGGTCGTCTTCTTGGTGTCCTTGATGCCGACGATTTCAACTTCTTCGCCAACCTTGACGACGCCGGTCTCAACGCGACCGGTCACAACCGTACCACGACCCGAGATCGAGAACACGTCTTCGACGGGCATCAGGAAGGGCTTGTCGATCGGACGGTCGGGCTGCGGGATATAGTCATCGACAGCCTGCATCAGCGCAAGGATCGATTCCTTGCCGATATTGTCGTCACGGCCTTCAAGCGCAGCAAGCGCCGATCCCTTGACGATCGGAATGTCGTCGCCAGGGAAGTCATAGCTCGAAAGCAGTTCGCGAACTTCCATTTCGACCAGTTCGAGAATTTCTTCGTCATCGACCTGATCGACCTTGTTCATGTAAACAACAAGCGACGGTACGCCAACCTGACGGGCAAGCAGGATGTGCTCACGGGTCTGCGGCATGGGGCCATCAGCAGCGTTCACGACGAGGATCGCGCCGTCCATCTGAGCAGCGCCGGTGATCATGTTCTTAACATAGTCAGCGTGGCCGGGGCAGTCGACGTGCGCATAGTGGCGGTTGGCGGTTTCATATTCGACGTGAGCGGTCGAAATCGTAATGCCGCGCTCGCGCTCTTCAGGAGCCTTGTCGATGTTGGCAAAATCAACGGCGGTACCGCCGTAAGCGTCTGCCATGATCTTCGTGATCGCTGCGGTCAACGTGGTCTTGCCATGGTCGACGTGACCGATAGTACCGATGTTGCAGTGCGGTTTCGTCCGCTCAAACTTAGCCTTTGCCATTTTATCAAACCTTCTTTCGATTAGGTAATTTTTGATCAGTTGGGACGACGCCTGCTGAATCAGGCGCCGCCCTTAGTCTGCTTTTGCCTATCAGGCAAGCTTCTCCTTGATTTCTGCAGCCACGTTCGAGGGAACCTCGTCATAATGGTTGAAGAACATCGAATAGTTGGCGCGTCCCTGTGTGAACGAGCGGAGTTGGTTCACATAGCCGAACATATTCGCAAGCGGCACCATCGCCTCGACAACCTGCGCATTACCGCGGGTGTCGGTGCCCTGAATCTGGCCGCGACGCGAGTTCATGTCACCGATGACGTCGCCGAGATATTCTTCCGGCGAGACGACTTCGACCTTCATGATCGGCTCGAGCAGCTTGATGCCTGCCTTCTGCGCCGCTTCGCGCATACCTGCACGGCCCGCAATTTCGAACGCCAGCGCCGACGAGTCGACGTCATGATATGCGCCGTCATAGAGCGTGATTTCGAAATCGATGATCGGGAAGCCGATGAGCGAGCCGGATTCGGCGGTTTCGCGCATGCCCTTTTCGACTGACGGGATATATTCCTTGGGGATATTGCCGCCTTTGACTTCGTCGATGAACGTGATGCCCGAACCACGCTCGCCGGGTTTCACGGTGAACTTGATGCGGCCGAACTGACCCGAACCACCCGACTGCTTCTTGTGGGTGTAGTCGATGTCGACTTCGCGCGCGAGATATTCGCGGTAAGCCACCTGTGGTGCACCGACATTGGCCTCGACCTTGAATTCGCGGCGCATACGATCGACGATGATGTCGAGGTGAAGCTCGCCCATCCCCTTGATGATCGTCTGACCCGATTCATGGTCGGTCGACACGCGGAACGAGGGGTCTTCAGCCGAAAGACGATTGAGCGCGATGCCCATCTTTTCCTGATCGGCCTTGGTCTTGGGTTCCACCGACAGCTCGATAACGGGCTCGGGGAATTCCATCCGTTCGAGCACGATCGGTGCGCGTTCGGCGCAGAGCGTGTCGCCCGTGGTGGTTTCCTTCATGCCCGCAAGCGCAATGATGTCACCGGCAAATGCCTCGTCAACGTCCTTGCGTTCGTTGGCGTGCATTTCGAGCATGCGCCCGACCTTTTCCTTCTTGTCCTTGACCGAGTTCAGATAGGTGCCCTTGACGAGCGTACCCGAATAGATGCGGATGAAGGTAAGGCTGCCCACGAACGGATCGTTCATGACCTTGAAGGCAAGCGCGCTGAAAGGCGCATCGTCCGTAGGTGGACGGCTGTCCTTTTCGTCGCTGTCCATCTTTACGCCCTGAACATCGGGGATGTCGAGCGGCGAAGGCAGGTAATCGACAACGGCGTCGAGCAAAGGCTGCACGCCCTTGTTTTTGAACGCCGAGCCGCAGCAGACGGGAACGAACGACTGGTTCAAAGTGCCCTTACGGATCAGCTTCTTCATCGTCGCGACGTCAGGCTCATTGCCGTCGAGATAGGCTTCCATCGCCTCATCGTCCTGCTCGACGATCAGCTCGATCAGCTCGTTGCGATATTTCGCGGCTTCGTCGGCGAGGTCGGCGGGGATGTCTTCATAGAAAAATTCTGCACCCAGGCTTTCATCTTTCCAGATGATTGCGCGATTTTCGACGAGGTCAACCAGACCCTTCAGGTCGGCTTCGAGACCGATCGGAATGTACAGCACCGCAGGCTTCGCACCCAGACGATCGATGATCGACTGCACGCAATATTTGAAGTTCGCGCCGGTGCGGTCGAGCTTGTTGATGAAGCACATCCGCGGCACGCCGTATTTGTCAGCCTGACGCCATACGGTTTCCGACTGCGGTTCGACGCCTGCGACGCCGTCAAAGCACGCCACAGCGCCGTCGAGCACGCGCAGCGAACGTTCGACTTCAATGGTAAAGTCAACGTGGCCGGGCGTATCGATGATGTTGATACGATGATTGTTCCAGAAGCAAGTAGTTGCCGCAGACGTGATGGTAATACCACGCTCCTGCTCCTGCTCCATCCAGTCCATGGTAGCAGCGCCGTCATGCACTTCGCCGATCTTGTACGACTTGCCAGTGTAGAACAGGATACGCTCGGTGGTCGTGGTCTTACCGGCGTCGATATGCGCCATGATACCGATGTTACGATACATATTGAGTGGATGGCTGCGTGCCATGGTCTTTACTCCGAAGTGTGGACCGCCGAGGCGGTCCGAAGGGGATTACCAGCGAAGATATGCAACCCGCTGTTACCAGCGGTAGTGTGCAAACGCGCGGTTGGCCTCAGCCATACGGTGCGTATCTTCACGTTTTTTGACAGCATTGCCGCGATTCGATGCTGCATCCATCAGTTCGCCCGAAAGCCGAGCGGCCATCGTGGTTTCGCTACGATTGCGCGCAGCAGAAATCAGCCAACGGATGGCAAGCGCCTGCGCGCGTTCCGGACGAACTTCGCACGGCACCTGATAGGTCGCACCACCGACGCGGCGGCTGCGAACTTCGATGCCGGGCTTCACATTGTCCAGTGCTTCATGGAACATCTGCAACGGATCCTTCTTGGCGCGGCTTTCGACGGTTTCGAGGGCACCATAAACGATACGCTCTGCTGCGGACTTCTTACCGTCCAGCATCAGGTTGTTCATGAACTTCGACAGCACGATATCACCGAATTTGGGATCGGGAAGGATGACGCGCTTTTCGGGACGACGACGACGTGACATATTATATTTCCTTTATCTCTTGAGGCCGTGGGCAGCGATATCGCGCCATGCGGCCAGCCGATGGAGGGCCGAATTACTTCGGACGCTTCGCACCATATTTGGAACGGCTCTGCTTGCGGTCCTTGACGCCCTGCGTATCGAGCACGCCGCGAAGGACATGATAGCGAACGCCGGGAAGGTCGCGCACACGGCCACCGCGGATCAGCACAACGCTGTGCTCCTGCAGGTTGTGGCCTTCGCCGGGGATGTAGGAAATGACCTCGCGCTGGTTGGTGAGGCGGATCTTGGCCACCTTGCGCAGAGCCGAGTTCGGCTTTTTCGGGGTCGTCGTATATACGCGGGTGCAAACGCCGCGCTTCTGCGGGTTTTGCTCCATCGCAGGGACCTTGGACTTGGTCTTCTGCGGGGTCCGGCCCTTGCGGACCAGCTGGTTAATCGTTGGCATATCTTCACCTTAACTTGAGCGGTTACTTTGGGTGGGCAGCCGTATTTTGCGGTGGAGGCTCAGCCTTTGGCCCACCCGGCCGATCACACAATGTGCAGCTATTTTGAGTTTTTCCGTCGGGTTCGGAGAATCGGACTCAGCCCTCGGGAAGGCGCGCCATTAGCGGGGGGGAGCGCTTTGGTCAAGGGGTGCGTTGGCGCTCTCCGAGCACAAGATTTTCAACCCGGATGCGCCACCATAACAGAGCGGCGTTCATTATCGAAAATGTAACAGCCATTGCTGGCGCGCCGAGCAGCAATGAAACCGCCGCGATTTCGACCACGACTAGCGCGTAATTCGGGTGTTTGATGAAACGATAAGGTCCGCGCTTGACCGTCGGAAAATGTGGAGCGCTGATGATCCGGGTAGTCCACCAGCGACCGATGCTGGCGAGCGTCCAGAAGCGGAAGGTCTGCGTTGCGACAAACAGGTTAAGGAGCAGCATGTCGGGCTGCGTCGCGGGCTCCGAAAAAAGCGCGATGGAAATCAGCCAGCCTGTATGCAGGACAATGAACAGCGGGTAGTGCCCCGCCCCATATTCGCGCCCACCCTCGGCCAGCAGACGGCGGGTATTGGCGTTGGCGTAGGCAAGCTCGGCCAGGCGCTGAATGACAACATAAGCGAAGATCGCCTGCGCCCAGAGCGGCCAGTCGAAGAAGGTCATGGTTTGAGCAGCCCCATCGCGCCGACAAAGCCTGGGCCAAGTGCAGTTATCAATGTGGGCTTTTCCATAGAGCCAGCCGCCAACAATTCTTGGAGTACGAACAGCACTGTCGGCGAACTCATATTGCCATTCTCGCGCAGTACTCTCCGCGTTGCCGCCAGATTGTCGCCGAAATAATCGGCCAGCGCGTCGACCACGCGCCCTCCGCCGGGGTGACAGGCAGGCTCGCCCAAATCTGCCTTTTCCAGCCCCTGTCCAGCCAGAAAGGCGTCGCAGACCGGGCCGAAATGACTGGTCACGAATTGCGGAATGTCCCGCGCCAGAACAAGGTCGAAGCCGGTATCGCCAATTTCCCACCCCATCATGTCGAGCGTATCGGGCCAGACATGGCTCGCGAAAGGGCCCAGTTCCGGGCCTTCGCCCTGTCCGATCGCAGCCGCCGCGCAACCATCTGCGAACAACGCCAGCGCGACCATATCCTTTTTCTCGAAACGGCTATGGTCATAGGCCATGCTGCACAGTTCGAGGCACACCAGTAGCACTGGCCTATCGGGCGCCGCGCGATAGAGGTCGGCGGCAATCCCCAGCCCCATCACACCGCCCGCACAACCATAGCCGAACAACGGAATGCAGCGCGTATCCCGGCGAAAGCCCATCGCGGCAATCATCCTGCTCGGCAGGCTGGGGGTCATCGTGCCAGTGGTGGAAACATAGACGATCTGGCCGATATGCGCTGGGGTCAGCCTTGCCCGTTCCAGCGCCCGGTCCGCAGCCTCCTGAAACATCCCCGCCGCGCGCTCCTCATACACCCGCGCACGATCAGCCCAGGAACGCTCGCCGAAATAATAATCGGGCGGCATCGCTATATGACGCTGCTCGATGCCGGTATTGCCCAAAATCTCCGCCATGCGCGGCGGCAAGGCCTTGCCCTTTGCGTCCGCAAGTATCTCTAGCACCTGCGCCTGCGTGATGCGATGCGGCGGAAGAGCGGTAGCGGTGGACAAGAGGCGCGACATTGCGGCCTTCGTTACGCGCACCCTCCGCCCTTCGCCAGCCTTATTCGGCAATCAGAATTCTGCGACGCGCGGACTGTCCCATCTGGCGAATTGGCTATTGCCTACAAATCCGACTTTCTCGACGCCTGAGCGCTTCACCAGCGCAATCAGCTGATCGAAGCGCTCATAGCGGGCATTAGCATCGGTCTGGAATTGCAGTTCATCGCCTGCCTTCGCGGTTGCGGCCAACTTGGGGATCAGATCGGTATCTGCCAGCGCCTCGCCATTCCAGAACGCCTGCCCATCGTTGCGTAGCACCAATTTCTGGACAACTGACTTCTCTTTACTGACCGGCCCCTCACCAGGCAAATCGACCTTCACCTCGTGCATCGTCGCGGGCAGTGCAATGATCAGCATCACTAGAAGGACGAGCATGACATCGATAAGCGGCGTAATGTTCAACGCCGAAATCGGCGCATGATGGTCATGCCGAACGCCATGCTGATGCAAATATATGACTTTTCCCATGAGCTCTCTCCTTCAAACTCATGGTATGTTATACCATTTATCCAAAATCAGGCCAGTGAATTGTTTGTCAACTGACGCGCACCCTACCCCACGGCCCTTTGATCGCCAGCGTCATCGTCGGGGCGTAGAAATTCACAAACATCGTGGAACCGTCGGGTGAAAAGCAGGCTCCGGCAAATTCGGTCTGCACCCGGCTGCGCGCAAACATATAGGCCTTGCCGCCCGGCGTGATGCCGCGCAGATGGTTGTCGACGATATCGGTATATTGATCTTCGCAAACCATAAGATGACCGTTGGGCATGACGCAGAGATTGTCGCCATAATTATATGCGGCGGCATCGCTCGACTCATAGAAAAGATCGAGCATCCCAGGCGCATCGCTTTCACCGGCAAAGCCTTCGTTGACGGCAGGGACATAGCGGAAAATCTGCCCCAGTTTCTTCGCACCGCCATCAGTGCAAGTGAAATAGAACTCACCCTTGCCCCACCATATGCCCTCGCCACGCGCAAACAGCGTCGCGCCCTTGGCAGCGCCGCGTTTGCGCAAGTCGTCACTCGGGCTTTCCGGATCGTCGAGCGGAATCCAGTTTGTGCGATATTGCGTTCCACGCTTTACTGCGGTTTCGGTCCAGTTGCGGCTGTCCGCGATGCCGGCCTTACCGAGCGCCAGTGCCTCAAGCCGCCCGCCTCGGGCAAGCACACCCTTTGCATTTGGAATGAAACGATAAAGCAGGCTGTCGTCGCGATCCTCGGTCAGATAAACAATCCCCGTGCGCGGGTCCACGCAGGCGGCTTCATGGTTGAAGCGGCCCATCGCTTTAAGCGGCACCGGCGTTACCAGCCCCTTGTATGCCGATGGCACTTCGAAGATATAGCCATGATCCTGGCCGACGCCATCGCCTGCCCGAGTTACGTTTTCCTCGCAGGTCAGCCAGCTGCCCCACGGCGTAATCCCGCCCGCGCAATTGCGTATAGTACCCGACAGACTGAGCCATTCGGCTTCTGTGCGCCCGCTTTTGAGATCGTAGATCAGCGTCGTGGTGCCGCCGGGGAGCGGCATGGCGTCCTTGTCCTTGATGCGATCATAGGTCAGAAAATCCGCGCCCACCTTCGACGGAAACGGCCCGAACCGCAGATCGCGCGGTGACAGTTCGTGGTTGCGCACCAGCGCCACCTTGCCCCTGCCCGCCGCGAATGCGCCCATCCCGTCGCCTGCATTTGGGACCACAAAGCCATCGTCCATGACATTGCCGTACCGCGATATGACCCGATAGGAGAATCCCTTTGGCAGGTCGAGCAGGCTGTTGGGATCGCGGATCAGCGGGCCATAGCCTGTTACCTCGCTCCGCCCAGCGGGCGGTATCTGGCCGTAGGCATAGGTCGAAAGCCCTGCAAAGGCGAGGCTTCCAAGGCCAAAGTTAAAATGGCGACGGCTGAGTTGCATGCTGTTTATCCTATATCGGCTTTGGTCCTACATGACCTTTGCGTCTTAAGATGACAAGTATGTTGCAGATTGATAGAGCGCCCGTAAAACTAAAGCCAAAGGTCCCCAATAAATGACTGTCCGCACCCGTGTTGCGCCCTCGCCCACCGGCGATCCGCATGTCGGCACCGCCTATATAGCGCTTATCAACTATTGCTTCGCGAAGAAACATGGCGGGCAATTCCTTCTGCGTATTGAAGATACGGACCAGGTTCGCTCGACGCCGCAGTCGGAACGAATGATCCTCGAATCGCTGAAATGGCTTGGTCTCAGCTGGGACGAGGGGCCGGATATCGGCGGTCCAAACGGCCCGTATCGCCAGTCCGAAAGGAGCGCGATTTACACCGAGCACTGCGACCGGCTGCTTGCCAGCGGCCACGCATTCAAATGCTATTGCACGCCCGAAGAGCTTGCTTCGATGCGCGCGCGTCAGACAGCAGCCAAGCTGCCGCCCAAATATGATGCGAGTTATCGCGCGTACAATGACAGCGTCGCGGCAGAGCGCGAGGCGGCAGGCGCGCCTTACGTTGTCCGCATGGTCATTCCCGAAACCGGCACCTGCCGGTTCGAAGACACGTTGCGGGGCACGATTGAGATCGATTATGCCACCGTCGACATGCAGGTCCTGATGAAATCGGATGGGCTGCCGACCTATCATCTCGCCAATGTCGTCGACGATCACCTGATGGGCATTACCCATGTCATGCGGGGAGAGGAGTGGATTTCATCGGCACCCAAGCATCTCTTGCTTTATCAATATTTTGGCTGGGAACCGCCGGTGCTTACCCATCTGCCTCTGCTGCGCAATGCCGACAAATCGAAGCTGTCGAAACGTAAGAACCCGACCAGTATCCTCTTCTATCAGCGTGCCGGTTATTTGCCGCAAGCGATGCAGAATTTCCTCGGTCTGTTCATCAAATCGGCGAGCGAGGAGGATGAGAAGACCTCGTTGCAGGCACTTATCGACGGCTTCGACCTCCACAATATCTCATTGGGTGGGCCGGTGTTCGACACGTCGAAACTGGATTGGCTCAACGGGCGTTATTTGCGCGAAGAGCTTTCGACCGACCAGTTTCTGGATGCGGTCAAGACATGGGCGCTTAACGACGCCTATCTCATGCCTATTGCCGAAATGGCACAGGCGCGGATCACCAAGCTGTCCGACCTTGGCAATCTTACTTCGATGTTCTTCATGAACCGTATCGAAGGCTTGACCGCAGAGGCATTGGGAGATGGCGTAAAGATCGACCAAGACCAGCAGCGCGCGGCCTACACACTTGCGTTGCAGCAATTCGACGCACTGGTCGAGTGGAACAAGGAGGGTGTGGAGGCAGCGCTCCGTCGCACCGCAGAAGTGCTTGACGCGAAGCTGAAGGACGTCATTCGCCCAATGTATATCGCGCTGACAGGTCAGCCCCAAGGCGTTCCCCTGTTCGACGCCGTCACCCATCTGGGCCGCGACATAATCCGAGAACGCCTCCGCCATGCGATGGAACTTCTGGGCCCGGCTAGCAAGAAGGAGATGGAGGCGTGGGCGGCGATGCTCGCAAAGCGTTCGCCCGACGAATGAGTGACGTCCAACTCCACGAAAGTTGGAAAGCGCCACTGCTGCCGGAGTTCGCGTCCGATTATATGGCCGCGCTCAAGTCTTTCCTGGTGGCCGAAAAAGCGGCAGGAAAGACGATCTATCCTAAGGGTAGCGAATGGTTCCGGGCGCTCGACCTGACACCGCTCGATAATGTGCGCGTCGTAATCCTCGGGCAGGATCCCTATCACGGCCCCGGTCAGGCGCACGGGCTATGCTTCAGCGTCAAACCGGGCGTCCGGCCGCCACCGAGCCTGCTCAATATATATAAGGAACTCGAAAGCGATCTCGGCCTGCCCCGCCCGCGTCACGGCTTTCTGGAACACTGGGCAAAGCAGGGTGTGCTTCTGCTCAACAGCGTCCTGACTGTCGAAATGGCCAAAGCCGCATCGCACAGCCAAAAGGGGTGGGAGCGCTTCACCGACGCGATCATCCGTCTCGTCAACGCAAAAAAGGAGCCGGTTGTTTTCATGCTCTGGGGCAGCTACGCGCAGAAAAAGGGAGCAATTGTGGACGGCTCGCGCCATCTCATTCTCAAGGCGGCACACCCATCGCCCTTGTCCGCACATAACGGATTTTTGGGATGTAGGCATTTCTCACAGTGTAATCAGTTTCTGATTTCGAAGGGCTTGCCCCCCATCGACTGGAGCCTTCCCGATGCCGTTTGACGACCAGCCGCACCGCCGCTTCAACCCGCTGAAGGGCGAGTGGATGCTTGTATCACCGCATCGCGCGAAGCGCCCTTGGCAGGGACAGCAGGACGAGGTCGACACAACTGTCCGACCGGTTTACGACAGGGGTTGCTATCTCTGCCCCGGCAATGAGCGGGCGGGCGGGATAACGAACCCCGAATACAAGGACGTATTCGTTTTCGATAACGACTTTGCTGCGTTGCTGCCGGAAGCCAGCGCCGCCAATGAAACCGGCAATCCGCTATTCCGCGACGCTCCCGCCAATGGCACATGCCGGGTGATCTGCTTCTCTCCCGATCATGGCAAGACTTTGCCCGAAATGTCGGTGCCTGCAATCCGCGCTGTGGTCGATATCTGGGCCACGCAGGAGGTCGAGCTGTCCGCTGCCCACGCCTATGTCCAGATTTTCGAGAATAAAGGCGCGATGATGGGTTGTTCAAGTCCGCACCCGCACGGGCAGATTTGGGCCACGGGCTATGTTCCTGCGGAACCCGCGCGCGAGGAGGAGACCCAGCACCAATGGTTGGCAGAGCATGGGCAGAATATGCTGCTAGCTTATGCCGAAGCGGAGGCTGCGGACGGCGCGCGCACAGTATATAGCAACGAAGACTGGCTTGTCGTGGTTCCCTGGTGGGCGAGTTGGCCTTACGAAGCCCTGCTCCTGCCGCGATTTGCTGTACAGCGGATGCACATGCTCGCATCGGCGCAGCGCGACAGCCTTGCGGAAAGCTTGAAAGCGGTGACGACTGCCTATGACAACCTGTTTCAGACCAGCTTTCCCTATTCGATGGGTTGGCATGGCGCGCCCGGCACCGGCGATGCGCCGCACTGGCAATTGCATGCGCATTTCTACCCGCCGCTGCTGCGCTCGGCGAGCGTGCGCAAATTCATGGTCGGCTATGAAATGCTGGCCGAAGCACAGCGCGACCTGACACCCGAAACGGCAGCTGCAACCTTGCGCGCCCAAAGCCCCGTGCATTACAGGAGCGGCACATGACCACGCTTGATGCCGCGTTAAAAGACCGTGTCTCGTCGACCTTTGCCGCCGCCCACGGGCATGGCGCGAGCCTTGTCGCGCGTGCACCCGGCCGCGTCAATCTGATAGGCGAACATACCGATTATAATGACGGCTTTGTCCTTCCCTGCGCCATCGGTCCGTCGACAATGGTCGCCGCCAGCCCGCGCGCGGACCGCGAGGTGCATATTGTCGCGGCAGATTTCGACAATGCGGTCGACACCTTCAACCTTGATGCTATCATGCAAAGCGACCAAGGCTGGGCAAACTACGTGCGTGGGATGATTGATGCCTTGCAAAAGGCAGGATTCGACCTCACTGGCGCGAATGTTGCCATCGCAGGCAATTTGCCCAAAGGCGCTGGCCTCTCCTCTTCTGCTTCTTTGGAGGTCGCGGTCGGACAGGCAATGCTCGCGCTCACAGGAACCGAAATCGACCGCACCCGGCTTGCCGAAATCGCGCAGGCTGCCGAATGCGACTTTGTCGGCACCAAATGCGGCATCATGGATCAGCTGATTTCAGCGCAGGGTAGGGCGGGGCACGCGCTCCTCATCGACTGCCGTGATCTTGCCCTCAGTGACGTGCCGGTCCCCGACGACATCGCAATAATGATTGTCCATTCGGGCGTAACACGTGGTCTTGTCGACGGTCATTATAACGAGCGCAGGCGCCAGTGTGAGGCAGCGGCAGCTGCGATGGATGTGCCCGCGCTGCGCGATGCTACGCCGGCTATGCTCGATGAGGCTGATCTCGACCCCGTCACGCGACAGCGCGCGCGCCACGTAATTACCGAAAACGTCCGCACGCTCGCCGCCGCCGATGCATTGGCCGCCGGAGACCTTGCCGCACTTGGACAGCTAATGGCCAAAAGCCACACCTCGATGCGCAATGATTTCGAAATCACTGTCCCGCCGATCGACACACTCGTGTCGGTAATGCAGGCCGCTATCGGGAATATCGGCGGTGCGAGAATGACCGGTGGCGGATTCGGCGGCGCATGCGTGGCGATTCTCCCTGAGGAGAAGGTGGAAATGCTGCGCAAAGCAGTTGAATCAAACTATCGCACGCCCGACGGAGCGAAGCCGTTGATCATGGTCGAACGTCCGGGTCCCGGGGTGGCCCTTGTATGATCGAAGGTTGGCTGCGTTCAGCGTTGCGTGAGCCTCTCGTCCACTTTCTGCTCGCGGGCGCGGCTCTGTGGCTTTTGATAATAAGTTTTGGTGGTGCGGATAGTGATGATCGCCGCATCACCCTCGATCAGTCCAAAGTGGCAAATATCGCAAGCCAGTGGGAACAAAGCTGGCGACGTCCCCCCACGCCGGCCGAACTGGACGGTCTGATCCGCGACTATATCAAGGAGGAGATATACTTCCGCGAAGCGATGCGGCTGGGTCTCGATACAGACGACCCCATCATTCGCCGCAGATTGCGCACGAAAATGGAATCTCTCGCAACGGCGCAGGTTGAGAATGCCGTCCCGACCGATGGCGAAATCCAGCATTATTTTGCTGCCAACCGTCAGCGTTATGCCGAAGGAGCAAGTTTCAGTTTCGAGCAGAAATATTTCGCGGACGATGATGCGGCGGCCCGAAAAGCCATAGCCGTGCTTAACGCGGGAAAGCTGGCTAGGGCTGTCCCTACAGCCATCGTCGCTTCGATGAGCTCGGCAAGTATCGACCAAATAGAGCGCGAATTTGGCAATGCATTCGCAAAAGCCTTGATCGATTTGAAGACGGGCCAGTGGGAAGGACCTGTCCGGTCAGGCTTCGGATGGCATGCGGTCAGGGTGACCGAGCGCAGCGGAGCCATTGCTCCTCTGCTAGGCGATATCCGCCAACAGGTTCTCAACGACTGGCGCACAGACACCCGTACTTCGCGTGAAGCGGCGGCCTACCAGACCCTCCTCGACAGCTACGACATCCACATAGCCAAGCCATGATTTGGCGCATGTTCCTGTTCGTGATCTTGGCAGCATGCGCCGGATCGGTGCAGGCGGACGACCTGCGTCCTGCCTATCTCGAGATACGGGAAGTCACTGCGCCAAATCCCGGCGCCTACGCCTACGCCATTACATGGAAGGCCCCGATCAAGCCCGGGCTGGCGACCCGGGTTACGCCGACATTCCCTCCTGACTGCAAAACAGATGACCCTACTCTGAGACACATTGACGCTGGCGCCTTGCTGTCGACGTGGACGATTGCCTGCAATAGATCACTCACAGGTCAACAGATAAGCTTGGAAGGTATCGGGGAAACGTCGGGCGACGCGCTGATGCGTTTTCAGTCGTTATCCGGCCAAACACAGGCTAGCCGACTGACCCCCCAAATTCCGGTCGTGACGATCGCAGAAGTGCTCGGGCGGTGGCAGGTTGCGCGCACCTATTTCGTTATCGGAGTAGAACATATCGTGGCGGGTTACGATCATCTGCTGTTCGTGCTGTGCCTTGTGGTGTTGCTCAATGGCGCATGGCGGGTGGCGGCCACCGTCACTGCGTTCACAATCGCCCATTCGTTGACACTGATAGCAACCACGCTTGAGCTGCTCAGCGTCCCGCGTGCCCCTGTCGAAGCGCTGATCGCGCTGTCGATCGTTTTTCTTGCTGTCGAGATTATAAAGCGCGATCCGGCAAGGCCCCGCCTTACCGAGCGCATTCCATGGATCGTCGCTTTCCTCTTCGGCCTCCTGCACGGCTTCGGTTTCGCCGGGGCGCTGGCCGAAATCGGTCTTCCGCAAGGCGAGGTGCCCACAGCACTGATGACCTTCAACCTGGGCGTCGAGGCGGGGCAGTTGTTCGTGGTCGCGGCAGCGATGACGGCATTCTGGATCCTGCGACAGCTCAAGGCGCAGGCAGTTGCGCCCGCGCAGACAATCGCGGCCTACGCGATCGGCAGCGTTGCCGCGATGTGGCTGCTGGAGCGGACGATATTGGGATAACGCTTTGGGCGTTAGCTGGGAATGATATCCAGTTCGAGCCGGTCGGTATCAAATCCGTTTGCGCCCGGTGCCATCGAGATCAGGCGTTCCCGGATTTTCGGACCGGTGGCGCGGCTCAACACGGCGCGTCCCGAACCGTCGAGAACGATTTCGTCATTTCCGGCAATGATGCGTGCGCCTTGCAGCGACCCTGGCGCATAGTTAACCACTAGCTGATAACCCCCGGGCGCATTGCAATATTCGCGAAATGTGCCGAGAGCGAAGGCATCCCCTGAAGCCACGCCACTGCCGATCGACTGTTGCTTGACTGTGCAGTGAACCGGCACCTGCAAGCGAAGATTGAAGCTGTATGTCGCCGCAAAAGCCGCAGTCGGAGCCGAAGCCAGCGAGAGGATCGCGGCCCCAAGAGCAAGGTTCTTCATCATCCGCCATTCCTTCCGATTGGCAATTTCGATTGCCTTCCGGATAGCGGACTATGTCTAAAGTTAGGTTGCGCGCTTTGCCTAACGGGCCGTTAACGAACGCCGTTCACCCAAATCATCGCGCCGTTACCGATATCGACACGACATCACTGTAAACGCCCGCCCGCTTGTCGGACACATCGCCGATGACGAACTGGATCGGCAGGGAGTCGCGTCGCAGGCCCATACCGTTCGGTCCGCTGACTGTCTTGGCTCCAGTCAGGTTGACTGCGTTGCCGCCAAGGGCGAGGCTGTAAGGCACAAACCAGTCGCTCGACCCCAAACGCAGCCGTCCGGAATTTGCCGACGAAACGGTGATGTCATATTCACCGGTGCTGCTGACCCGCAGCTGCAACGGAACTGGCGCAACGCCCTGACGCAATTCACCCAGGTCGACGACAGCTTGCCCGTCGCTCATGGCATAGGCGCCGGCAAGGCCGATACGCGCCGACGGCAACACGGTCATGCCCAGCACGAGCGACGTGCCGCCCAGCGAACGGAACCGGCTGTCCTGCGCCTCAAGCGTCACATCCTGCGTGAAAGTACCCGCATCGCGAACATCCTCGGTGTCGGCAACAAGCTTGTACAAAACCGAACGCGATTCATTGGGCCGAAGTGCCATCTCCCGATTGGACGAGAACCGGTTCGATTGTCCTGCCCGCGGCGTCACATCTTGGCTGTCGGTCAGATTGAGTAAAGCGTAGCGGATCGGCTTGCCGGTGCCCTTGGAAAGTCCGAACGGAGGCTGCTGCAATTGAAATATCGGGTTGAAGCGGCATTCCGCGCCACCGTCGTTGGTGAAGGTCACGCCGAAAGTGCCTTCGGCCGACGAGCCGCCGAACGGATCATAGCCTTGAATGATCCAGCTGGCGGGCGAGGCATTCACGCGAATGAGACAGTCCGAAGTCTGCGGCGGCGGTCCGCCATTTTGCCCTTGGGCAAGGACCGGCGGGGTCAGCGACATGGTCGCCAAGATCAGCACGGGGATCAATAGGGGTCGCAGCATGTCAGTCTCCTATTTCTTCATGCCGGGCATGACGGTGCCGAGATTTATAAGACCGTCGGTATCGGCCGGTACAGTGAATTCGAAGCTCTTGTCGATCGAGCCATTGGGGCCATAGGTTTCGACAAGATACAGCCGCCCGGGGAGCAGGTTCGCAATGGCAAAGCGGCCGATCGAGTTAGTGAAGAAGGGTATCGGCTGCGGATTTTCGCCATCCTTCACGTCCTGCAAGGTCACCCGGCCGCCGATCAGCGATACCGGCTTGTCCGGTGCGAGCACCAGCGTACCCATTGCGCTGGCAAAGGCATCAGTACCAATGCGGGCGGCGTAGCCGCTCTTGTAAGCCGGACGCACCCGGAAAACGCCGGGGCCGGTATCATAACCTGTGGGCGGGTCTTCAACGTCATATTGCACCGATTGCGTGGAATAGGAGCCGAGGAAATTGTTGACGGCTGCGCCAAGCGGCCCGCTTTTGCTGATATAATTATTCTCCGCGAGCGACTGCCCGGCGACAACGCTGCGGTCGCCGAGGTTCTTGTGCGGTTTCAGCAGCATGAAGCTGTCATTGATCCGCCGCCCGATGCCGAACATGCCGTCGGCAAAGGCAAGCGTAGTGCCGACCCGCAGCGAGGTCGCATTGACCGCGCCAAAATCGGAAATCGACGGGCCGAAACTCGCATGACTGAGCGCTACGTCGAAACGGTTGGCCGAATAGGCGGCATAGCCTTGCGCACGGGCGTTCCCGTCCTGCCGGGCAAGCAGACCGCCGAAACCGACACTGTTGAGCTGGTTCAAGCCGCTTTGGTTGTAGGACAGCTCCTGCAAATCGTCGCGGCTTTCATAACGCGCCTCGGCACGGCGGCGATAATCGGGCTGGAAGGTTATGCCGACGCTGACGCTAAAGCCGCTGCCCCTTGCCCCGGTCGTCGGAAATTTGGCGTAATCAACGCCGGCACGGAACGTCCATTCGCGGTTGAGGCGGTAATAGCCCGTGGTCCCGATGCGATAGCTGTCGTTCAGGCCGTTGCGGCCCTTCAGATATGAGGCAGTCGTGGTGGCAAGAAAGCGAAGGTCGAACTGCCGTGTATATTGCGCCGATAGCGAGACCGACGTGGTGTTGATCCCATCGAGATTGCCCAAGGTCGCGAATTTCGGCGAAAGATAATCGGCACGCAATGTAAAGCTATCCGACAGACCGCTCCGGTCGATGAAATGTTCATAAGATACGCCACCGGCAAAGCCCTGGCCGACATTTTTCGCATTGCTGGCGCCGCCATCAAGCAGAAGCCGTCCGCCATTCGGAAGGACAAACTGGGTCTGGCCTGTCAGCGTCTGGACGTCCTTGCTCGCCTGAACGCCGATGCCAATCGCTGGCCGGTTCAAAAACGCCTTGCGGAAAAAGCCGGTGAAAGCGACCGGACCTTTATAGTCGGGCGCACCGCCGAACCTGCGGCTGGTCGGCCCGAAAAAAGCGCCGTATTCATAATCACCCGGGTCGAGGTCGATCGGGTCGAGATATTGCTGATAAGACAGGTTCTGGATGGCGCCGGTATTATCGGTGACCTGAATATCGATGTCATTGCTGCCTGCAATCAGCGGCAGCGAGCTGAAATCATAGCGCCCAGGCTGGAGCCTCAATTCGCGATACAGCGCGCCATTGCGAAGGAACCGCACGGTCGAATCGCGCTGCAAAATCAGCTGGCGGTTGGATTGGAGAATGGCCGAACGAAACGCGTTGAACCGTCGCTGCTGCCGCAAGACGCCAACGCCACCCATCGACACGAAAGACTGTTGCCCCCGAATCTCGGGGTCAAGGTCACCCAGGAAGAAACGACGATAATCCTCAGGCTGGTCATAAACCAACCGGGCATAGTTGCGTGAAAATTTATACTCGTCACCTGTTACACCGAAGCGCTGACCGAACTGGGCATCGCCTTCGAAGACGATATTTCCGAAGCGAACCGCGCCATCGATGTTGATCGTCGGCGGATCAACCTGCTTGGTTTCCCAGACGTAGGTCTCGATGGCGTTGATGTTGATGTAGGACGAGAAGTCCGCAAGCTGAAGCGTTACATCATTGGTATCATCGCGAGGCGGAGCAAACAGGTTCTGCGTCGCGCGCTGTTCAGGCGACACCTCGACGACAACAACCGCCAAAGTGCTTGGGTCATAGGTAAGCTGAACACCGGTCTGCGTCAGGTCATCCGGACCAAATTGCGGCAAAGGCTGAAGCTTTGTTGATAGCTCGATATGCGCCGGATCGTTCAGAACCGGACGCATCAGGCGCAAAAAGCCCTCGGATTCCAGCAGGAACCTGTCGTCGGCCGTCAACCGCATTGGAATGTCGCCAAGGCTGCGATTCTGGAATGTCAGCGGCACGGTCATGTCGATGTCGCGATTATAGGGGTTGATGTCGGGACGACCATGAGGGCCGAGCGGAACTGACGGAACGACAGGATCGCGGTCCGGTATGGGTGCCCCCGGCAAGGGTATAATGACGGGAGATCCGGACTGGTCGCCAGTCTGGATTGGAGGCGGACTGGGCGTTTGCGGCAGCGGGACAGACACCTGCGCAGACGCGCCTGCCGACCAAAGGGCCAGATAAGCTACGGAACAGAGCAGGAAGGCAGACCTCATTGCTTGAACGACAGCTTGATTGGGCCGGGGCCGAAGCCGGGAACAGGAACACGGAAGATGCGCTCGCCCTGCGCCGGGACATATCCGGTGCCGACCGCGCGGGTCAGTTCTTCGGGCGAGATGTCGACGCGGAGGAACTTGCCGTCCTTGTCGGTGCCGACAAGCTGCCAGCCGAAATTCGCCATCATCGCGTGGCGGCGGCCTTCGTTGCGCAGCGTGATTTCAACGCCGTCCTGCAAAGGCGCAGCTTCGGTTGCGCCCGGAAGTGCGGGCGGCTGGTAGCTGGCCTGCTTGACGCTCGTGGCCTTGACGTCAGGCTTTGCACCCGGAGGCGCGACGACCACGAGGGCGCGCATATTGTAGAGAATCTGAACTTGCGCGCCAACCGAGTCGGCGCTGCCGGGTTCGAATGCGACTGGTAATTGCTCGACCGACACATAATAAGCTTGCGACGCCGGAAGCTCTGTTGGGCCCACCCATTGCAGGCGGACAACTTGACGGCCGCCGGCGGGAAGCGCGCCTTGTGGCGGGAAGACCAGAAAATCTTCATCTGCGGGTGTTTCGGTAATCTGACCATCCTTGTCGATGGACATCCGGAAAATGCGCGTCTGAAATGCAAGGTTTCCAGGGTTGATGTTCTGGACCTCGATGCGCGCGACGGCATTCGTTCCGCGCGATTCCATTTCGACGACCATTGGGGAAACCCGCATTGCAATCGCGGGCGTGACGAAGATCGCAATTGCGGCAAATATTGCCAGCACAGCGCGGCAATTGCGCCGTAGCATCGCCAGAAAACTCATGATTTTACCCCCTGATACGTCTTTTCGGGTATTCGCTATGTGTGAAGAAAGGGGAAAGATTTCTCCTTCCCCCTTCGTCATTTTGCCTTCGACTTAAAGCGCGCGAAGCGTCAGGGTCGTCGTGCCGGTGTAGGTACCAGCGACCAGACCCCTGTTGGTGATACGAGGAGCGATAATGTCGATTTCCATGTTCGAACGCCATGCGCCCTGCTGCTTCGTGCCCGCATTCTGATTGGTGTCAACAAACAGCGACTGGTCGGTACCGCTAGTCTGCGCACCCAAGGCAACACCAGTCCAGCTTGCGTTCACGCTGTATGGAATGTTTGCCTGGAATTCGTCGGTGTCGTAACCGCCAGGTGCATTGTTGACCATGCCGCGGAGATCGTTTTTCGAAATCACGACTTCGTTGTTGAAGTTGCAGCCTGCGGTGAGCGTTTCGATTTCAGCTTCTGCAGGGCCGACCATTTCGAAAGCCGAGTTGACATTTTCATTGTCGCCGGTCCGAACGCCAATGACACCAAAGTCGATGTTGCGCGCTGCAGCATTGTTACCCGAGTAGAACGAGCAGTCCTTGTTTACACGACCCGTAAGGGTGAACTCTACATTGATAGTCCGGGTGGCCGTTTCGCTATCACTGGGCGCGTCGGCCGTGGCGGTATACCGTGTGCCGATACCAATATCTATACCCGCCTCCAGTACTTCCTGCGGTGAAGGCAAGAAAAATATTGGGCGGACGTTCGATGGGTTTGTTGATGTGAATGGCACGCCAAGGACAACGCCAGCATAATGACGCTCGTTGGTCTGTGCAGCGGCAGGTGCTGCTGCTGCAACCATGGCGGCTGCGGCGGCTGTGACTAAAAGAAACTTCTTCATAGCTTTCTTCCTCTATTTTCTGGCCGCCCCCATACCGGTCACGGCCATATTGTTGCATCGGTGGGTCGCACTCCCGCGGGGGCATCGATGCCTGCCCCCACGGCACAATTCCGCTTGCTTTAAAATCGCAAACGAAGCTCAGATCGGAGAAACGGTGATCGTGATCGTCTCCGAATAATCTCCTGCCAGAAGGCCCGCTTCGCCCGACGGCGAGCCAAGCTCGATCGCCAGGTGCATGCCGTCGGTGGCGATGCCGCCATTGCTGGAAATAACACCGCCTGCGATCAGCTGACGGCTGTTGAAAGTCTTGCTGACGATCTGCGTGGCGGGGTGCCGCACCGGCATTTTGACGCCGACCGAATAGGGAAGCTGCCCGCCATAGGGACCCTGACCGTTGGGCATCGTCGTGTGCGTCAGTGCGCCTTTTGCGCCCTTGATCGTCATCGTGAAGGGCATGTTGCAGTCGAATGCAACTTCGCGATCAATGCCAAGCCCGCGGCGCTCCAAATTGCCGAAATCCATGTTCGGTACATTGCCCAGCGCACAATGCTGTCGGATCGAACCGCTGACCGCGATGTCGAACGAGCGGACATTCTCTATCTCACCGGCACAAGCGGGGGCAGCAATCGCCAGCGCGGCGACAGCAGCAAAAAACAATCGCATGGAATACCCCCTCTTAAATCGCAGTGGCCCAAAACAGCCAGCAAGTTTCCTTTGCGGGCGTCATTGTGCCCTTGGGAGTCTGCGACCCGACTCACCCCCGTCGTTAACGAAAAGTTAATACATCTTAAGTTCTAGATTTCTAGAGCTAAAGTGTTACGCCGCAAAACAGGTGCAAACGGTTGAATCGCGCAACATATTGATAAAGAGATGTTTTGTCCGTTACATCCGGCCCTCACAAACGCACTCAGTGGAACGTTACAAGATGTTACGTACGGAATCGGGACATCAGAAACGCCAAATACTAACCGAAAGTTATACGTGGCGCATATTTTGGTCGCTTTTTGGGCACAGTTCGCCCGACGTTATGGGCGATTCGCCGACCACGATTGCAGAATTTTGAGAGATGGTGCCGCTTACGTGACTCGAACACGTGACCCCCGCATTACGAATGCGATGCTCTACCAACTGAGCTAAAGCGGCTTCGGCAGCTTGGCCGTCCGGCGCGCATAGCCATCTGGGGCACGCGTTTCAAGCGAACTTTGCCGATATGCAAAACACCCCGGCGGCATTGCCGTCGGGGTGTTGCTGGTGCTGCGACCTTTTGGAAGGGGTGTTACCGAAGCAGATTGAGCACGCCCTGCTGGCTCTGGTTGGCCTGCGCCAGCATCGCGGTAGAAGCCTGGCTCAATATCTGCGCCGAAGCGAGTTTGGTCGATTCCGCCGAGAAGTCAGCGTCCTCGATCCGCGATTTCGATTCCGTCAAATTGGTGGCGGTCGATGTCAGATTGTTGACGGTCGCCTCCAGACGGTTCTGCACGGCACCAATATTGGCGCGCTGCGTGGCAACTGTGTCAATCGCGGTATCGAGCAGGTTCAAGGCGGTACCGGCTCCTGCAGCAGTCGAAAGATCGACTGCGGCAACGCCCAATCCCGCCGCAGTCATCGCGACGAGCGCAATATCGACGGTTTCGCCGCTTTCGACGCCGGTTTGAATGCTGATGGTCTTGGCCGCGTCGATCAGCGTAGTGCCATTGAAATCGGTGCGTGACGCGATATCGCCGATTTGCGCGACCAGCGCATCGGCTTCGGCATCGATTGCCGTGCGGTCCGAAGCGGCGGAGGTACCGTTCGCCGACTGGACAGCAAGTTCGCGCATCCGCACGAGGATGTTCGAAATCTCGCCCATCGCGCCTTCTGCGGTCTGCGCCAGGCTGATGCCGTCATTAGCGTTACGAACGGCTTGGTTGAGGCCGCGCACCTTGGCGTCCATGCGCGTTGCGATGGCGAGGCCTGCGGCATCGTCTTTCGCCGCATTGATGCGCTTGCCGCTCGACAGGCGTTCCATCGCGGTGCCGAGCGCATTGTTCGCCATGCGCGACGCATTCTGGGCGCGCAATGCGCTCACATTGGTATTGATTGCAGTCATGTTTTAAATCCTTTGCTGTCTCTCAAATGGGGCGGCCCGATTTGGTGAGCAGCCACGGACAGCAGAAACGGCGAGGGCAACCGCGGCTTTAGCTCAACTGATGTCGGAATATTGGCGACCTCGTCTGCCAATCTCGCAAATTCCGCAGAAATCAGCGCCAGTGTGCGAACTGGCACGGGCGTTGCTTTGAGTTGCGCAAAGGCAATCCCGCCTTCGGACCAAAGCAGATGTCGACCATAGACCAGAGCCGGTTGCTGCAGATGCGCACGCAGATATTGAACCAGAACGGTGCGCTGCAACGTGCCGCTGGGCGCGGGCTGGACACAGACAGCACTGTCACCGCCACGCCATTCGCGCAAACGATGAGCGATGCGCTGCAAGCCGTCAACGCGCAGCAGGGCAAGGCGACCGAACTGTCTGCGGCTTATGAGCGCGGTGACACGCATGACATCGTGTCGGTCATGGTCGAGCGGCAAAAGGCCTCGATCGGCTTCGAAGCGACGCTTCAGGTGCGCAACAAGCTGCTCTCCGCCTATCGCGACATTATGAACATGCCCGTGTAATGTAAATGGCCGAGCAACAAATCCTCCCCCCCGAAGCACCGCTCGCTGGCATTCAGATCGCCCGTGCGACCCCATCAGGCTCCCCCCTCGGCCTCGGGTCCATGCGCGATATTGCCAGCCAGCCGGCGGTGCGAAAGGCGTTGCCTGCGCTCGCCCTGGGCGGTGCGATCGGGCTTGCAGCGATTACCTATTTCGCGCTCAGCACAGCGGCGCAGGCCCCCCTGTTCCACGGCTTGGCTGAGGCGGACAAGGCCGCTGTCGCCGACGCGCTGACGGCATCGGGGATCGGCTATACGCTGGATGCGGGTAGCGGCGCCATTTCGGTCGATGCGGGCAAAGTACATGAGGCCAGAATGCTGCTGGCGGGGCAAGGCCTGCCCAAGGCGCAGCCGAGCGGCGATGCGGTCATCGCCTCGCTCCCGATGGGATCGAGCCGCGCGGTTGAAGGCGAAACCTTGCGCAGCGCACGCGAGGTCGATCTGGCCCGCACCATCGAAGCCATCGATGCGGTCAAAACCGCGCGCGTCCACCTTGCCACCCCAGAACCCAGTGTTTTTGTCCGCGAGGCACGCGAACCTGCGGCGTCGGTGATGCTGACGCTGCAACAGGGCCGAAGCCTCTCGGACTCACAGGTTCGTGCCATCCGGCATCTGGTCGCCTCATCTGTACCCAATCTGGCCGCCGATGCGGTGTCGGTTATCGACCAGAGCGGTGCGCTGCTGTCATTGGAACAGGCCAGCGCCAACGACCGCATGTTCCAGCTGCAATTGCAGATGGAGGAGCGGTATCGGCAGGCGGTCATAGCGCTGCTGACCCCCATCGCCGGGCAGGGCAATTTCTCGGTCGAAGTGCATGCGGATATCGATGCATCGGAAAGCCAATCGACGCGCGAGACCTATCCCGAGAATGACCGGGCGCTCCGCAGCGAAGAGGGAAACAAGTCGGTCAACAGCGGCACTGCGCAGGAAGCGGTCGGTATTCCCGGTGCACTGTCGAACCAGCCCCCGCCAGCCAGCCAGCTGATCACTACCGCGCCCGTCGACAGCCCCGCCCCAGCCACCGCGCAAAGCCAGAGCGAAGAAACTTACACGCGCAGCTTCGACGTTGGTCGCGAAATAGCCGTAACCCATCAGCCGCAGGGTGGCTTGCGTCGCCTCTCGGTCGCGGTCGCGCTGCGTGAAGACAAGAAAAAACGTAGCGCTGCGGAAATGGCCGCGCTCGAAAATCTGGTGAAGGGCGCAGTCGGCTTTAGCGCGGAACGCGGCGATGTCGTTGCGATTTCCTCCCGCCCTTTCGCCACACAAGCCGACGAAGAAGTCGCACTATGGGATCAGCCATGGTTTTTCCCTCTGGTGCAGCAGATTGGGGCCGCACTCGCAGCCATAGCCGCATTTTTTATTATCGGACGCCCACTCATCAAGGCGATTAAAGCAAAAACGGCGGCGGCGAACGAACAGGCTGACACCGAACAGAAGCTGCTGGCCGCTACCGGCCAGCCGCGCGCGGCAAGCGAAGTCACCATAGAAATGATCGAGGCCGCCCCCAGCTATGAGGCGCGCGCCAATCTGGTCCGTTCGTTCATTCGTCAGGATCCCGAACGTGCCGCGCTCATCGTGCGGCAGATGATGGGAGTATCGGCAAATGGATGACATGATTTTAGGCGAAGCGGTCGAACCGGCTCCGACAATTGACGGCGATCGCTGTGCCGCCATCCTGCTGATGCTGCTCGACGAAAGCGACGCGTCTGCCATCCTGCAACATCTCGATCCGGGCGATGTAAAATGTCTGGGCAAAGCGATGTTCACTGCGGCGGCCTCGACCGAGGCGGATGTCGAAATTGCCCTTGACCGGTTTGTCACTAACAACCGGGCACTGTCGTCTTTGGCCGTTGGCGCCGAAAACCGCATACAGAATATGATGCAAGATGCACTTGGTGAAGCGCGCGCCGGGTCGATCTGGCCTGAAATTGCGCCACGGGAGGATCTGGCACATCTCGATGCCCTCAAATGGATGGACATAAAGTCGATCTCGGGACTGATCGAAAAGGAACATCCGCAAGTTGCCGCCATATTGCTGTCGGCGCTTGAGCCGCACAGGGCGGCACAGGCCGTCGCCGGACTGGATAGCTCCAGACAGGCGGATCTGCTCATCCGGGCAGCGACGCTGGGTGACATTTCCGCCGAGGCGATCTGCAATATCGAGGAAATTGTGACGGCCCATCATGGTCGACTGACACAAGAGCCAGCGGTCAAAATGGGTGGCCAGAATGATGTCGCCAAGATCGTCAATAACCTTTCACGGCCCCACGCAGAGAGCCTGCTCAAAACCATGCGGAAAAAGGATCGTGCGCTAGCCGACGCCATCGAAGAGGAAATGTTCGTCTTCGAAGATCTCGCCCAGCTGGATGCCAAAGCGCTCGGCGCAGTGCTCCGGATGGTCGACGCCGACAGGCTTGCGCTGGCCATCAAGGGTGCCAGTGCCGAGCTCGGCAGAAAGATGCTGGACACGCTGTCCGCACGCGCAGCGCAGACAATCAGCGACGAGATTGCAGAACTGGGTCCGGTCAGCCGGGCCGACGTGGAGGAAGCCCAAAAGGCCGTGACCCTCATTGCCAGATCAATGGCCGCGTCCGGCGAAATCACGATCGGCGGGGGCAATGACTATGTCTGAGCTCAGGGCTATTTGCCTGACGGACCTCCCCGGGGGCAGCACCGGTTTCACAGCACAAAGGCGCGAACGGCCAGCGGCAATTGCTGCAGATCCGGCTGACGCGCGTTATCATCAGGGGCTGGCCGATGGTCAGTTGCTCGCGGAAACGGCTTTTGCGGTGGAGCGCGAGCAGCTTCACCGCCTTGTCGCAAGCGCGAAAGCGATACGGGCAGAGGATAATCCCGAAATCGCCTTCCTGCTTGAGAAGGCTATCCGGCTGATCATTCGGAACGTCGTTGGCGAGCTTTCATGCGATCCCTCATTTCTTGCAAGGCAAATCGAGGAGGCGGCGGCAATATTGGTCGATGCAGACCGGGCGCGTCATATCTGCCTTCATCCCGATGACCTCGTGCTGCTGGCGGATGCCCATTTGCCGCTGCCATGCAAGGCCGACACTGCGCTGGAACGGGGAGCAATCCGTATCGAATGTTCGGCTGGATGGGTGGAGCACGGCCCGGCATTCACATTACAGAAGCTGGATCGGTTGCTCCCGCCGTCAGGTGGTGCGCTATGACTACCCGCCTGTCACATGCAATCGAAGCGCACGCACGCATTGCTGACGGTGTCGATTCCGGTCCCGTCCGGGTCGGCATGCTCACAACGCATCAGGGCCAGTATCTCGAAATATCCGGTTTCCCGCATCCACTCGGCACAGCTGTGCGAATCCCGAACCGCTGCGGTGACATTGTCGATGGCGAAGTAGTCGGCTTTCGCGGAGACCGCGCGGTCATCCAGATGCTGGGCAAACCCGGATCGCTGGCTCCCCAGGCTCCCGTCTACCCGGACGGAAAGCATGACAAGGTGGCCGTCGGCGACGCTCTGCTCGGGCGGGTCATAGGCCCCATCGGCGACTCTCTGGATGGCGCACCAACACCGCGCTGTGACCGGCATTGGCCGCTGCATGGCCGCAAAAGCAACCCGCTCCAACGAGGTCGTGTGGTTAAACCGATTCCAACCGGCGTGCGCGCGATTGACGCTCTTTTCACAATCGGTGAGGGGCAGCGGGTGGCACTCATCGCGGGATCGGGTGTCGGCAAGTCGGTTCTGATGGGACAAATTCTTCAGGGTATTGAGGCCGACATTGTTGTCGTCGGCCTGATTGGCGAACGCGCGCGCGAGGTGACCGATTTTGTCGAGAGCAAGATTGCCGCTGGTATCGCGAACAAAACAGTCGTGGTTGCAGTGGCCGCGGATGAGGTACCATTGCTTCGCCTGCGCGCCGCCATGCGGGCAACAGCAATTGCCGAGCATTTCGCGGCGTCCGGCAAAAATGTCCTTCTGCTGATCGACAGCCTGACCCGCGTTGCCCACGCCCAGCGCGAAATCGGATTGGCGCTAGGTGAGCCGCCCACGGTTAAGGGCTACACGCCTTCATCGCTCGCGCTCATCCCCCAGCTGGTCGAGCGGGCAGGCGTCAACCGGGCATCGGGTGGCTCGATTACCGCAATCTATACCGTGCTCGCCGATGGTGGCGACCTGGAGGACCCGATAGTCGATGCTGCACGCGCCATTGTCGACGGGCATATCATCCTTTCGCGGGATCTGGCGGAGACCGGCATTTTTCCGGCAATCGATGTCAGCCGGTCCTTGTCCCGTCTCATGTCCGACATTGTCGGCTCGCCGCATCAGGCGGCTGCCGCGCATTTCCGGAAACTGTGGTCGAGCCATGAGCAGAACCGCGATCTCGTCATGATGGGCGCTTATGCGTCGGGGAGCGATACGGTCCTCGATGAAGCCATAGAACGTCGTACCGAGATGCTCAGCTTTATCAGCCAGCCCCGTGACCGAACGACCGGATTTTCGGAAGCGCATGACTTGTTGGTTGAAGGATTTGGTCGATGAGTAACGCCTCGCCTCGCCGCAATCGTATCCTTAAGGTCCGAACCGTCAGCCGCCGATTGGCCGAGCAGCGTTTGGGCCAGTCGGAGGCAAGCCTGCGCCACGCAACAGGCATAAGTGAAAGGGTAGCCGCGCTTCGCACCGCAGCCGCCGAATGCGGCCAATTTTCCGGCAGCCTTATGCAGGCAAGAGGCGAAATGCTTGCCCGTCTTGACACCGCGCGAACCGGTATCGCGCAATCTTTGATGTCGTTGACCGAACAGCGAGATCAACAGCATAGGCTTTTCGTCAACGCCCGTAAGAACGAAAGGATCGCCGAAAAGCTGGTCGAGGCAACCGAAAAGCTTGAGCGACAACAGCAGGAGAGACGCCAACACGAGGTCGGCCTTTTCAGGAAAACCCGCAACTCTTCGGGTCTGGGCGCATGATAGCTTTGCCAACCATCGTTCCCGTGGCTGCTCCGGCATTCCTTCCCACCGAGCCCGATGCGGCACCATTTGCGGCGATCTTCGACGCGGTGTGCCAGCACAGCCCGTTGCCGCCCGGCTCCTTTTCTATCGAAGCGCGTGGCTCCGGACCCGCCTTCAGCGAGCCGCCATCAGTCGAGCCCGATGGCGCGGACGCCGCCAACCGCTCTATGCCAGACCAGACCGTTGTAATCGAGCCAACGGCAGGCTTGCCCGTAAAGTCGCCCGTTACCTTCCAGCCGCAGACCGGTTCGTCCGCCAACGAGAGTTCATTCGACAAACAGCCCCTCGACAACAGCGCACCCTCCCAAATCGTCGATATCGTTTCAGTTTGGCCACAGGATCTGCCTTTGGCCATCCAGCGCTCGCCAGCTGAACTGCCTGGGTCCAAGGCGTCTCCCCTGCCGGGAACTCCGGCGATGGTCACGACCGCAAATGCAAACAAGCGGTCGATGTCCGCAATCCGTCCTGAACATTTCTTCGCAGCTGATGCCGCAACCCGGCCTTCAGATACAAATATGTCCATCCCTGCCGCCCCGCATCGCATGGCATTGCGGGCCGCAGAAACCGTCGGACAACCGGCATCCATCGACCAGCACGAGCCGTCTATCACTTCTTTTTCGCAGCCGGTGGCAGCCATATTCCAGCTACCTGGGCAACCCGATGTCACGCCGACCGCACCGCTCACAAAAATTGCCGCGTCGCCGCTGCTCGATCTTACGCAGGACATACAATGGGTGGAAACGCTGGCGCGTGACATTGCCGCAAGCGCCACCACCGACGGGAAATTGAGCTTCCGGTTGATACCCGAATATCTCGGCAAGCTCGACATTTCGCTCATCCGCGAACCGTCTCATGTCGATGTCCGGATCGAGACACAAAATGACATGACGGCCCGGATCATTTCCACGGAGCAGCCGCGCCTGATCGAAGAGCTCCGCCTGTCGGGGATTAGGGTCGGTGAGTTTGCCATGACGGCGAGTCAAGGTGATGGATCGACGCGTCAGCACCCGCCGCAGCAACCACAGCCGCAGCGCGACCTGCCACACGAGCGATCCGAAAAAGCACCCACCCCGAAGCGCAATGACCGCTTCGCCTGACGGAAAGACCGATGAGATGAGCAAGACGAAAACCGACCCAGGCACCGACCCAAAGCCGAAAAGAGGGAAGAAGTTGATGATGACTGCAGTGGGTGCGGTGGCCCTGATCGGTGGCGGCGCAGGCGCGGGCGTGTATCTGACGGGTGGCATCACCGGCAAGGAGCATGCCGACGATTCGAAACGACCCAAGCTGGTCGAGCGGAGCGACGAGCCCGAAATGCCCGCCGAAACGGGCGCAGACGCAGCCCCGGTTCTCAAAGAAGGTACCGTTGCCGTCAAAAACGACCGGGTTCCGGTAGACCCGCAGAAATATGAAGTGACCTATGTCGGGCTGGAGCAGAGCTTTACAGCGAACCTGGCCGATGGTGCAGGTTTCGTGCAGCTGGGTCTCAGCCTCGCAACCTATTATGACGGCAAGGTCGTGCAGAATATCCAGCGGCAGAGCGTTCCGATCCGTTCCGCCATATTGATGGTACTATCGCAACAGGACGCGGCAGTCCTGTCCACACCGCAGGGCAAGCAGCTTCTCCAGCGCGACCTCACCCAGGCCATCAACGCCGTTCTTCGCGAAAAGGAAAATTTCGGCGGGATCGACAATGTCTATTTCACGAATCTGGTGATCCAGTGACGTCCTTCAGCCTTGTCCGAACAGATGGCGAGGAAGAAGCACTGGCACCGCTCTCGGCGATTTCCGCGTCGCTAGCCCGTAACCTTCCGGCTATGTTACCAAGCCGTGCGCAAGTCACCGCCAGCTTTGGGGCACCGACGCTCGCGCGTTACAGCGAATGGCGGTGCAGTCAAAATCCGTTCGGGATGATGGCGCGGTACTTGTTGGGCGTACGGCAGGACGAACTCGCCGTGCATATTCCTGGACATTTCATCAGCCAGATGGTCGATATCCAATATGGCGGCCCCGGTGACATATTGCCGCGCGGCACATTTACCGCATCGGAGACAAAATTCGCCGAACAATTGATCGCAAGGCTGCAAGCAGGCCTGTCAACGGCGATGCGGCTGGATTGGGCCGATTCCGGATTGCCCGCCGAAATACAAGCAGATCTCCTCGGCTTTGGATGGCCAAAGACGCGAGACCGAATTGCCATTCTGAACATTTTCCTGGAAAGTCCGTCGATCAAGGCGGCGACAATCAGCTGCTTCATGGACATTGCCACCGCCGTCAAGATGGCCGGGCGGTTGGCAGTCGCCGAAAAAAGCGCGTCTATCAGTGACGCGATATGGCAGACCAAAATGCGGGCAGCGGCGAAACGGGTCGAAGTTCCTGCGCGCTTGGTACTGGCAAGCACCCAGATTTCCGCGTCGCGCCTGCTGTCTCTCGCATCAGGCGACATCATCCCGCTGCTCATGCCAGCAAAGACCGCATTGCACGTCGCCGGACGGAACTTTGCATATGGCGCGATAGGCGAAGTGAATGGCCGCGCGGCCCTCAAAATCGAGAAAATTGAAGGAACATATGATGAGTGACATGACCGAAGCGCCAAGCCTGAAGGAGAGGGACCGCGACCACCAACCCAATCCGCCTATCTCGAACATGAACCTTCTGGCCGATATTTCGGTGGGTCTATCGGTCGAGGTCGGATCGGCCTCGCTGACCTTTGCCGAATTGCTCGATCTCGGCGAGGGCCGCGTGGTCGAACTCGATCGTCAGGCCAATGACCTTCTCGACATATTGGTCAACGGCAAGTTGATAGCCAAAGGTGAAATTGTCGAAGTCAACGGCCGGTACGGCGTCCGTGTGGTCGATGTCGTCGCGCCCGACCGTCGGCTGACCGGGATGGAGGGCCGGTCGTGATTCTCGAATATTTCATCCGACTCATGCTGGCCGTGCCGTTGATCGGCGGCCTTGCCTTCGGTTCGCTGTGGTTGTGGAAGCGGGTCCAGCTTGGCCTTCCGGTTAAACCCGAAAATAGTCGCCCGGTGCGAATTGTCGACGCCGTGACGCTTGGCACCAACGGCAAATTGATCGTTGTAGACTTTGCTGGCGACATGCTGCTGCTCGGCGTTTCGCGAAGCGGCATCAGCAGGCTTGCGTCAAAGGGGAACGCGGATGCGTAAGTTGCTCGCTGCCCTCTCTATCGCGCTGACGCTCTTTAGCGCCGACACGGCCTTTGCCGCTTCGACCGGCGCTGGCATCGGAAAGGCCCTCGAAACCGTGGCCGGCGACGGACGCCCGTTGTCGCTATCGCTTCAGATTTTGCTGCTGATGGGCTTGCTGACGGTCCTGCCATCGCTGATACTGATGATGACCAGCTTCACGCGTATCATCATCGTGCTGTCAATCCTTCGCCAGGCATTGGGTCTTCAGCAGACACCGCCCAATCAGGTGCTGGTCGGCCTGTCGCTTTTTCTCAGTATCTTCGTGATGCAACCGGTGTTCAGCACGATCAACACACAGGCACTCGAACCCTATGGCCGCGACGAGGTGACCTTCGAGCAGGCGTTGTCGACGTCGGCCACCGCAATGCATGGCTTCATGATCAAGCAGACACGCAAATCGGACCTCGCCCTTTTCAGCGACATTGCCAATGCAGGCAAATTTGCAAAACCTGCCGATGTCCCCTTTTCGATCCTGCTGCCCGCCTTCGTCACCAGCGAGTTGAAGACCGCGTTTCAAATCGGTTTCATGATCTTCTTGCCGTTCCTGATCATCGACCTCATCGTCGCATCAGCGTTGATGTCGCTGGGCATGGTCATGCTGTCGCCGACAATCATTTCGATGCCATTCAAGCTGTTACTGTTCGTGCTCGTCGATGGATGGGCACTGACCATGGGCTCGCTCGCGAGTTCGTTTGTGCGCTAACGACGTGGATCAGGATTATTTCATCAGCATTGCGCAACAGGCGCTCTGGATCTTGGCACTGGGCTCGGCACCGATCCTGGTTCCGGCGCTGGTTGCGGGTGTGCTGCTCGGCATGGTGCAGGCGGCGACCTCAATCAACGAGCAGACGTTGAGCTTTGTACCCAAGCTGATTGTCGTAGCGATTGCGCTGGCACTCTTTGGGTCCAGCATCATGATCCTGCTCGCGGACTTCACCAAAGACATCTTCGCGCAAATTCCGCTTCTCGTTCGATGATCCCGTCCGGCCTCGAAAATGTCGAGCAACAGCTGCTTGTCTGGATGCTGGCGATGATCCGGCCCGGTGCTGCATTTCTCGCGGCACCATTGTTCGGTGCGGGATCGGTGCCGGTGCAGTTGCGGCTGGTGCTGGCGCTTGCGGTCGGTATCCCGTCCGCCGCGGTAGCCGACATGACGCTGCCCGGAGCAGGAATCGTCTCCATCCCGGGGCTTTTGATGATCGCTGCCGAAGTCATCGCTGGCCTTGCGCTGGGCTTTGTCATCCAGATTGCCTTTGCCGCCGCGCTGGTGGCGGGTGAGGCCATCAGCAACGCCATGGGCTTGGGCTTTGCCTCCATGGCCGACCCCAGCACGGGCAGCGCAAGTCCGGCGGTCGGGCAATTCCTGTCGATGCTGGCGATGTTCCTGTTTCTGGCTGCAGACGGTCATCTGGCGCTGATCGCGACTATTGCGGAAAGCTATCGGGTGCTCCCTCCCGGTGCGGCATGGCTTTCCTATTCTGTCATCGGCGGGATCGCGAAGTTCGGTAGCCTGGCCTTTGCCGCCGGGCTGTCAATCGCGTTCCCAGTCGGCTTTGCCCTTGTACTCGTCCAGATCATCATGGCGATAATCGCGCGTTCTGCCCCGACGCTGAACCTGTTTGCGGTCGGGATGCCCGCCGCGCTTCTGGCCGGTATATTGCTCCTCGGCATGGCCGCACCCGTAATGGCCGACACGATAAGCCACACCATCCGCCTCGCGCTCGACCAGGCACAACTGATCGGGGACGGGCGTGGCTGAAGCACCCGACAGGGACCAGCAAACCGAGGCGCCAACTGCAAAGCGCAAGGCGGATGCGGTCAAGGAGGGTGATGTCCTTCAATCGAAGGAACTGGCGACAGCAATCATGATGCTCGCCGGTGCAGCGTGGCTGTTGACGTTTGGCGGCTGGTTCTTTTCGGCAAGCAAGGCACTGCTGAGAGGCGGGCTGGCACTCGACCTCTCCAATACCGAGCGCTTCCAACCGCTCGATTCAATCGCCGCACCGATTGTCCAGATAGCGGTTCCGTTTCTTGGACTGATGGCACTGAGCATCGTCGCCATGCTCGCCGCGCCAGCCATGCTCGGATCGCTCGGGATGCGAGGCAAGGCGATGGCATTCAAAGGCAGCCGCATCAACCCGCTTGCTGGCCTGAAACGCATATTCGGAATGCAGGGTGTGATCGAGCTGTTCAAGGCAACGGCCAAAGTTGCAGTACTTGGTTATGCCGGTTACTGGATGATCGCCCGGGACATCACCAGCCTGCCAGGTCTTGCCGCGGCGGCCCCCTCGATGGCGGTCGAGTATATCGGCCAAAAGCTTGCGATCACGGTCGTAGTGCTGTCGATCGGCCTTGTCCTGATCGCCGGGGTCGACGTGCCGGTGCAATGGCTCCGCCGCAATAAGCGGCTGCGCATGTCCAAGCAGCAACTGAAGGAAGAACTCAGGCAAAGCGACGGTGCGCCCGAACTCAAGCAGGCGCAGCGCGCGCGCCAGCAAGAGGTCCTGATGTCCTCGGCGCGCAAGGGCATGGCGGATGCCAGCGTTGTCCTGACCAACCCGACCCACTTTGCCGTCGCCCTACGCTATCGCCAAGGTCTCGACGCCGCACCCGTTGTGGTTGCGCGCGGGCGCGGCGAAGTCGCGCTGGCCATCAAGGCAATGGCGAAGGCAACGCACGTGCCAATGCTTGAGTATCCGCAACTTACCCGCGCGATCTATTTCACCACGCGTACTGGCAGGACGGTTTCCGAAGATTTGTACGTTGCGGTAGCGGCTATCCTCGCTTTCGTTTTCAGACTGGACAGCGCGCTGGCGGAAGGCGTGATGAAGCCTATCGTCGAGATACCTCTGGCCAAACGCTTCGATGCCGATGGGCGGAGGTGTGCCTAAAGCCAGCCCTCTACCCGCCGTATTGACAGGCGAAGGAACAGGAACATGCAAATCTCGATTGCAAACAGTCTGGGCTTCGGTTCGGGCATCGACACGGCCGCGCTGGTGCGCGATCTGGCGGCTGCATCGCGCGCACCCAAAGCGCAGCGCTTTGACGCACTCGCCCGCGCCAACCAGAGCAAGGTCAGTGCGCTTGCGCAGGCACGAAGCGATCTCGACAGCTTTGCCGACTCATTGGCGACCCTTGCGTCGGGGGGAACATTGCGCAGTCAGCCGATTACGTCCGATGCGAACGCTATTGCTGTGACCTCCAATGCGGGAACGCTGCTGGGCAGCTATAGTGGCGAGATCGTGGTCAGCAGCCTTGCCCGCGCGCAGACCATCTATTCAAGCTATGTTGCCTCTGCCACCGACCCAGTCGGACAGGGCGGCATGACTCTGATTGTCGGAGCAAACAGCTATCCGGTCATGGTTGACGCGTCGAACGACAGTCTGAACGGTCTCGCCGACGCCATCAACGCGACCGGCAGCGGGGTTCGCGCGAGCATCATCAATGATGCGGGAAATGTACGCCTTGTACTGAAGGGCGAAAGCGGTGCTGCCAAGGCCTTTTCGCTAACCGTCGATGCCGGTGCGGCCGCCGGGCTTGCACAATTTGCCAGCGCCGCCATGACGGTCGGCCAAAGCGCCAGCGATGCCACATTCACTATTGACGGCGTGGCCTACGCCCGCCCTGTCAACAGCTTCAGCAATGTCGTGCAGGGTATGACAATCTCGCTGAAAAAGGCCGACCCGCTTGTTACGGTGACGATTAGCGCGACCCGACCCAATGACGTCCTGAAGCAGACGCTCAGCGACTTTGTATCGGTTTTCAACACACTCAAGAAAGATCTCGAAGCTGCACGTGTCGCGAACAATGGCAACCCGGCTTTGCGGGCCTTCGAACGACAGTTGAGCGCCTTTATCGGGCAGCCGATGACCAGCAATGCCAATGTGCATTCGCTCGCCGATGTCGGCATCTCGACCAATCGCGACGGGACGGTTTCGCTCAACAGCGCCACACTTGAGGCCGCGCTGCGAGACTTTCCCGATGCGGTCGAAGCAATCTTCAACCCGCCCCGCGACAATGTGCGCACGGAAGTCACCGATCCCGGCATCGCCTTCGCGCTCGACGCGCTAAGAGATGCCGCAGTCTCCAGCACCGGTCCTCTGGAGCAGGTAAGGACCGCGTTGCAGCGCGAGTCCGAAAATATCGCAAAAAACCGCGAAAAAATGGAGGCTCGTGAATCTGCCTATCGGGCGCGGCTCGAGAAACAATATGCCGGCATGGATGCACGCATTGCCGCACTGAAAGCCACCCAAAGCTATCTGGAACAGCAGATCAGGCAATGGAACAGCGAAAACTGATGGCACCCAGAACCCACCCTGCCATTGCCAGCGAGCATTACCGGATACTCGACCTTAAAAGCCGCGTAGAAAGCGCGAGCCCGCATGGGTTGGTCGGTATGCTTTATGAGGAACTACTGCACGCGCTGAATCTGGCAATTGCCGCCGCTACCCAGGGTCATCACTTGCAGGGAAGCAGTCACATCACCAAAGCGCAGTCCATCATCATAGCGTTGGAAGCCAGCATTGACTTTGACAAAGGCGGCGAACTTGCCGCGACGCTGGCCCGCATCTACCGCATCTGCCGCAGGGAAATAAGCGACAGCTGCACCACCGGCAACGCCAGGAAGCTGTCCGAGGTTCGCGAGGCCATCAGCAACATAGCCTATGCGTGGCAGGCGCTGGCGACGGGCTAGGCCCCGTTCAGAACCCAGCCAACACTGATCTGCGTGGCAGCGAGCGGTACATCAAGCCGGGCCTCGCTGAAATCAACCTTAGCGCCAGGGGCCAGCGAACGCACCTTCGGCTTCATCTTCCAGCTATAAACAGGTCGCCCTCCCGCATCCTTCAAAGTCACCAGCATTTCCGGCACATTTTGGGTTCGACCGGTCGGGTTGACGATGCTGCCACTTGCAATGAAATAGGGGGTGCCGTCGGCGCGTTCGTTAAGTTCCAGATTTTCGTTCAGGACGATTTTCAGGTCCGGTTCGGCGCTGGCCATACCTATCCCGATATCGGGTACACCATAATACCAGGTTGCGCCGCCTATTGTGGCAACCAGCAGGGCAAAGCCAGCCGCAGCCATCGTCCAGAGTTTTGCTGGATTGCGACGCGGCTTGAACGGCGGTTCATGCGCGAAATGGCTCTGGGGGGGCGGTTCCTCGAAGTAGGTCGGCGGACGTGTCAGCGACGGGTCGACGAAAACCGCTTCGGCTTCGGCCACTGGTGGCGGCGCGAACTCTTCATCAAAACGCGCAAAGCTGGGCTGCGCTGCCTCAGCCACCTGCTCGGGTGTTGCGGGGTGAGGAGGCGCAGGCGATGCTGGCGGCGGTGCGGCCTCTGCAACCGGCTCGATATGAACCGGTGCGGCTACAGACGGCGCGGGGGCTACCGGAGGGATCGCCCCGCCCTGAAACCAGCTATGCTTGCAATTGGCGCAACGAACCTGGCGGCCATCCATACCAATGGCGCTATCCGGAACGACATATCGGGTGCGGCAGGAAGGACAGACGAGCAGCATTCCCGCCCATAAACATCAGCAGCCCCCCAGTTGCAACCCTGCTGTCACAAAATGCTGTGGACGGCGGCATTTGAGCGCCAACTGCATGGTTAATAGGCTTTGCCCCGCCCCGCCGTTTGTGCCATCTCGAACTCCGATGCAGAGCGTGGTGGAATTCGACAATGTGGGGCTGCGATATGGGACCGGGGCGGAGACGCTCACCGACCTCAGTTTCACGCTGTATCCCGGCAGTTTCTACTTCCTGACCGGCGCCTCGGGTGCGGGAAAAACCTCGCTGCTGAAGCTGCTTTACCTTGCACACCGCCCGAGCAGGGGCGCAATCCGCATGTTCGGGCATGATGCAATCACCCTGCCGCGTGACCGCCTGCCTGGCTTTCGCCGCCGCATCGGCGTGGTATTTCAGGATTTCCGTCTGGTTCCGCATCTCTCGGCTTTCGATAACATCGCATTGCCATTGCGGATTGCCGGCATTCAGGAAAAGGACCTCAAAGGCCCCGTGACCGAAATGCTGGCGTGGATCGGCCTCACCGAACGCGCCGATGCCAGACCGGCGACATTGTCCGGCGGAGAGCAGCAGCGCGTTGCAATTGCCCGCGCAGTCATCGGCAGGCCTGAAATGCTGGTTGCCGACGAGCCGACGGGCAATGTCGATCCGGATATGGCGCGGCGGCTGCTGCAACTGTTCGCCGCGCTCAACCGGCTGGGAACGACCGTCGTTGTCGCGACCCATGACATTCACCTGCTCCAGGAAATCGAGAATGCGCAGATGATGCGGCTCGACAAGGGCCGCCTGTCCGACCCAACCGGACAGCTGAAGCATCCGCCGCGTCCGCTGGTCCTCAAAAACTGATGCTGCTCGATTTCGCCCTTCCCGCGCACGATCGCAAGCTCATCCCCGAAGGCCGTCTGTCGGGACCCATGCCGTGGGTGATCGCCATCATGCTGTTCCTGACGCTGCTTGTTGCAGCAGCGGGGGTGACTTTGGCCGACGCAACGCGGCGGGGCGGAGAGGACCTCGCGCAAAGGGTCACCATACAGATTATCGAACCCGACCCGGTCGCCCGCGCCACGCAGAAAGCAGCGGTAACGAGATCCCTGCGAGCCGCAACCGGCGTCACAGATGTCAGGCCGGTGCCCGATGCCGAGGTACGCAATTTGCTGGAGCCTTGGCTCGGAAGCGGCATAATCGACGCCGACATCCCGGTTCCCGCGCTCGTCGATGCGCGCCTGTCCGATGTACCCGACGGCGCGGCGCTCAGGGCATTGCAGCGGCAGCTGGAAAATATTGCGCCGGCCATCCGCCTCGATCCGCATAGCAGCTGGATGGCCCCTTTTTTCGATCTCATGGCGGCGCTAACCTGGCTCGCCGTCGGTATATTGCTGTTATTGCTGATTGCCACCGCAGCAGTCGTTGTTCTGGCTGTCAGAAGCACGCTCAACACCCATCGCGGTACAATCGAGATAATGCACATGATGGGTGGAACCGATTTGCAGGCGGCCCGACTTTTCCAGCGCCGGGTCGCGCTGGATTCCCTGTTGGGCGGGGTTGTCGGTTTCGCGGCGGCAGCGGCTATCATTCTGCTGCTGGGCGGCCGTATCGCAGCCGTCGAACCCGGTCTGCTGGCGACCGCCAGCTTCCCCTGGTATGGCTGGGCAATGCTCGCCATTATTCCGCTTGCCGTGACCGGCCTTGCCATGCTTATGGCGCGCTGGACAGTGATCTCGGCTCTCAAGAAGATGTTATGATCAGGCGCATATTATCATTCATCCTACTGGCCTGGGCGCTTGGCTTTGTCTGGTTCGCGCTGCTGTTGCCGCAGCCCGCGGCGCTGGCAAAAACCGACGCGGTCGTTGTGCTCACCGGCGGCCCGAACCGGATTGACCGGGGTCTGGAGATTTTGCGATCCGCTAATTCGCGAAAGATGCTCATTTCAGGTGTCGACCGCGATGTCAGGCCGCCCGAACTTGCTGCCCAATATGCCGGATCGGCGAAATATTTCGAATGCTGCATCGATCTGGGCTTTGCCTCGGTCGATACCCGTTCCAACGCGCTTGAGACTGCGCGCTGGGCGGCCCGGAACGATGTGAAGACCTTGCGGTTGGTTACCCATGACTGGCACATGCGCCGCGCACGGTTCGAGCTCGACAGGGCCCTGCCTGACAGTATCGAAGTCACCAATGATGCGGTTTCGACACAGCCGTCGCTGGGTGCCCTGTTCAAGGAATACAACAAATATTGGCTGCGCGCGGTGGCGGGTCTTGTCGGCATTTAGGCAACCCGCAATATGATCGGCGCTGTCCGGTCCTTCCTGTTCATGCTCGTGTTTTACGTGGGCTCGCTTTTCCACGTCATCACTGCATTTGTCGCACAGTGGTTTTCGATCCCGTTGATGCAATGGGCCGTCCGCGCCTGGTCGAAATGGCAGCATTGGTGTTATCGCTGGATCCTCGGAATCAAGGTAGAGGTTCACGGCCAGCTGTCGGACCGCCCCGTTCTCTACGCCATCAAACATGAAAGCATGTTCGAAACGATAGACATGCCACGCATGTTCTCGAAACCGGCCGTCGTCACGAAGAAGGAATTGTTCGACATCCCGATGTGGGGGCCGGCAGCGCGGGCCTATGGCATGATCCCGGTAGATCGCGAAGGCGGGGCGGGCGCGTTAAGGGCCATGCTGGCGCTTGCGCGCAAGATGATTGCCGACAACCGCCCCATCATCATTTTCCCGGAAGGCACGCGGGTCAGACATGGTGACAGCCCGCCGCTGCAATCGGGCTTTGCCGGGCTGTACAAGCTCATCAACCTGCCCGTGGTGCCGATTGCGGTAAACAGCGGTTTGCTCAGCCCGCGCCAATGGGGCATCTGGCGGTCGGGTACGATTATCTACAAGGTCGGCGAGGAAATCCCCACCGGACTGCCCCGCGAAGAGGTCGAGGCCCGTGTGCACGCCGCAATCAACGCGCTAAACGGTTAATGCTTCCGCCCAAAGTCCGGCGCGTCATCATCTTGCCCCTGTTCGACAATCGAGCGTCTGATGTCGCGGGTGCGGGTGAAGAGGGCTTCCAGTTCATCGCCCTTGCCATAACGGATTGCACGTTGCAGCGCGGTCAGGTCTTCGCTGAATCGCTGGAGCATCTCAAGCACCGCGTCCTTATTTGACAAGAACACATCGCGCCACATCACCGGGTCGGACGCGGCGATCCGAGTGAAGTCGCGAAAGCCGCCGGCTGAATATTTGATGACTTCGCTTTGCGTGACGCCTTCCAGATCGTCGGCAGTTCCCACAATCGTATAGGCGATAAGGTGCGGCAAATGGCTGGTGACTGCGAGCACCATATCATGATGGCGCGCGTCCATGATTTCCACGTCGGCACCCAGCCGCTGCCAGAAGGTGCGCAAACGTTCGACTGCGACTTCAGGCGCATTTTCGGGCGGGGTCAGGATGCACCAGCGCCCCTTGAAAAGCGTTGCAAAGCCGGCATCGGGGCCGCTTTTCTCGGTTCCGGCAACGGGATGCGCGGGAATTATTGTCACGCCCGGCAAGGCAGCAGCCAGCGCCTCGGCAACGCTTTGTTTGCACGAGCCTACGTCGCTGACGATGGCGTCGCTCGGCAGGTCGTCGGCAAATTCTTCGGCCACGGTGCCCATGGCGCCGACAGGGACGCAGAGAATCACGAGGTCGGCGTCGGTGACCGAAGCGCCCACCGTGTCGGTCACATCGTCGCAAATCCCGAGCGCCACCGCCCTCGCCCGCACATCGGCGTCGGCATCATGGCCCGTGACCCGCACATCGGGCATCTGCGCCCTGACCGCACGCGCAACCGACGAGCCGATGAGGCCGAGGCCAATGATAGTGACGCGCGCAAAAGGCAGCATCAGCTATGCGCTTCCAGTATCCTGCGCAATGCCGTCATCAGACCGCGATTTTCCTCTTCAGTGCCGATGGTCATGCGCAGTCCATTGGCGAGGCCCTGCCCCGGCAGCCAGCGGACGATATAGCCTTCGTCCATCAGCGCCTTATAGGCAGCCTCCGCGCTGCATTTGCCGTCGAACATGACCATCAGGAAGTTCGCCCATGACGGCACAGCACGCAGCCCGTGGTTGGATAGTGCGGCGATCTCGGCGGCCATCCACTCCCGCCATTGTCTGTTATGTGTGCGGCTTTTCGCCACGAACTCGGTATCGGCCAACGCCGCAATGGCAGCTACCTGCCCGGCGCTCGTAACATTGAACGGCGCGCGGATCCGGTTCAAGGTCGCGATCAGGTCGGGCTGGCCATAAGCCCAACCGATCCGCTCCGCCGCCAGCCCATAAATCTTCGAGAAAGTGCGGGTGATCAGCACGTTGTTGTGCTGGCGCGCGAGGTCGAAAGCGGCGGGGCCGTCATCCTCCAGATATTCGCCATAAGCCTGGTCGAGCACCAGCACGCAATCCGATGGCAGACCTGCATGCAGTCGTGCCATTTCAGCATCACCCAAATAAGTGCCGGTCGGGTTGTTAGGATCGGCGATGAACACCACGCGCGTGCGCTCGTTGACCAACTCCAGCAGTGCATCGACATCGGTGCCATAATCCCTGTCGGGCGCAACCACGACATTGGCCGCACATTTGCGCGCGGCGATATCGTACACCGAGAAGCCATAGCGAACGTAGATGATGTCGTCGCCAGCACCTGCATAGCCCATCGCGATCAGGTTGAGCAGTTCGTCAGAACCCGTCCCGCAGACGATCTGGTCGCTTTCCAGTTGATAGGCTGCACCCAACGCCTCTCGCAGCGCGTTGCTGGCGGGGTCGGGATAGCGGGCCAGTGTGGACCGCGCCTCCACCAGCGCAGCGGTGGCATCGGGGCTGCATCCCAGCGGATTTTCATTTGCCGACAATTTGATCAGCACGCGCCCGTCGTCCGACTTGGCTTTGCCGGGGGTGTAGGCGTTGATGGCGTTGATCCAGGGTTTGGCTTGCGGTGCGTTCATGGCGGCGGGCATAGCGGGGGGACTGTCAGAGCGCAACGCCCCCCTATCGTCATCCCGAACTCGTTTCGGGATAACGCAGCACCGTTTGTTTGTTATCCTGAAACAAGTTCGGGATGACGAATGATATTTTGTTGTCTCACCCGCTTCCGCTGATATGGCAGGGGAGATGCAAGGGGATGCGCGTTTCGGTCTGGATAGGAAGATACGCCTGCTCGGGCCGGTAAGGCTCGACAGCGGCGCCGAATTTGCGCCCATCGATTTCGCCTATGAAACCTATGGCGCACTGAACGAGGACAAGAGCAATGCGATCCTGATCTGCCATGCGCTTACCGGCGACCAATATGTGGCCTCGACACATCCGGTGACCGGCAAGGAAGGCTGGTGGACACGGATGGTCGGAACGGGCAAGCCCATCGATCCGGCGCGGCACTGCATCATCAGCATCAATGTCATGGGCAGCTGCATGGGCTCATCGGGCCCGGCGAGCATCGACCCGTCGACCGGCAGCGCCTATGGGATGGATTTTCCGGTTATCACCATCGCCGATATGGTACGCGCGCAAGCGATCTTGCTCGACCATTTGGGCATCGAAACGCTGGCTGCAGTAGTAGGCGGATCGATGGGCGGGATGCAGGCGTTGAGCTGGGCAGCGTTTTACCCCGAGCGCGTGCGTTCGGCGGTCGTGATTGCCTCGACCGCGCGGCATTCGGCGCAGAATATTGCCTTTCACGAAGTAGGACGGCAGGCGATCATGGCCGACCCCCGCTGGAACAATGGCGCTTATTATGGACGTGAAGCGCCTGCTTCGGGTCTCGCGGTAGCGCGTATGGCGGCGCATATTACCTATTTGTCGGAAGCGGGCCTGACCGAAAAATTCGGGCGGCGATTGCAGAACAGGGATGCAAAGAGTTTCGGTTTTGACGCCGATTTCCAGGTCGAAAGCTACTTGCGCTATCAGGGCCTGAGTTTCGTCGACCGCTTCGATGCCAACTCCTATCTCTACATCACCCGCGCGATGGACTATTTCGACCTCGCCGAAGCGCATGATGGGGTTTTGGCAAAAGCCTTCGCCGGAACGAAAGCGCGGTTTTGCCTTATAAGCTTCGACAGCGACTGGCTTTACCCGACATCGGAGTCGAGGCGAATTGTGCATGCACTCAATGCAGCGGGGGCGGCGGCGAGCTTTGTGGAACTCTCAAGCCCTTTCGGCCATGACAGCTTTCTGCTGGACGCGCCTGAAATGAACCGCATTGCCGACGGCTTCCTGAAAGCAGGAGAAAGCCGTTGACAATGCTCCGCCCCGACCTTGCGATCATTGCCAGAAATGTCCGCCCCGGCGCGCGTATCCTCGATGTAGGCTGCGGCGACGGGCAGTTGATGGCGGCATTGCGTGATCACAAACAGGTCGATGCGCGCGGGCTGGAGCTTAATGCGCGCGATGTGGCAACCGCAGTCGCGCGCGGGCTGTCGGTGGTGCAGGGCGACGCCGATACCGATCTGGCCGACTATCCCGATGGCAGTTTCGATTATGCGATATTGAGCCAGACGCTACAGACCACCAAGCGCCCCGATCTGGTGCTCGACCACCTGCTGCGCATCGGGCGCGAGGCGTTCGTGTCCTTCCCCAATTTTGCGCAGTGGCGCATCCGTTTTGCGCATATGTTCGGCGGACGGATGCCTGTGACCGAGCAATTGCCGCACCGCTGGTACGACACGCCCAACATCCATCATGTCACGGTGGACGACTTTCGCGCCTTCCTGAAAGATCGCGGCGTGGTTATCGAGGGGCAGTGGTTCTTGTCCAGCGGCAAGCCACGCAAGGAGGGGATGGCAAACCTGCTGGCGGAGCATGCAGTGTTCTTGCTGAAGCGGTAGCGTTTATGCTCTGGCCCATTGCCAGTTTATTTCACGCAAAGACGCAAAGATTCACAAGAGCGCAGCTCTTCATCCCAAATCTCTGTCGTGCATCAGGCGCATGAGATCGACTAGCTGCGCTACCCTCTTATTAACCTTTGCGCCTTTGCGTGAAACAAATTCCACTCTGTCAGAATTTGGACAGTCGAGAATTTGACAGATCCGCATTAACAGCCAAGTCATTAAAGATAAATGATTTTATCCCATTTGGCACGGCAATTGCTCTGCTTCTTCCGTTCGCGCCCACGAGCGCATATCGGAAAGGAACGGCCATGCCGTCGATGGATAATATATTCGGCATCCATGCCACCGCGCTGAAGCTGCGCGAGCAGCGCATGTCGATGCTCGCGTCGAACATCGCCAATGCCGCAACGCCCGGATATAAAGCGCGCGATATCGACTTTTCGTCGGCGCTAAAGGTAGCCGAAGGTGGTGGGTCTCCCGCAGCCGCGATCCGTTACCGTATTCCTGTGCAGCCTTCATTGGATGGCAATACGGTCGAGCTTACAACCGAGCAGACGGCCTTTGCCGAAAACGCCCTCGCCTACCGCTCCAGCCTGTCCTTCCTGCAAGGCCGCATCGGCACGCTGACCCGCGCGCTGAAGGGAGAATGAGCATGGCCGACAACCTCTCGATTTTCGATATCAGTGGCCGCGCAATGGCGGCGCAGCTGGTTCGGCTTAACACCACCGCCTCCAACCTCGCCAACGCAGGCACCGTATCGGGCAGCGAAGCCACCGCCTTTCGTGCCATGAAACCTGTATTCCGCACCGTGATGGGTGAGGCCGGCAAGGCCACAGTGCAGGTCGACCGCATCGACAACAGCACCACGGCGCCGGTCAAACGACATGAACCAAGCCATCCGCTGGCCGACACCGACGGCAATGTCTGGGAAGCTGCCGTCGATAGCGCGGCGGAAATGGTCGAGATGCTCGAAACATCGCGGCAATATCAGAACAACGTACAGGTGCTTGCTACCGCCAAGGGCCTGATCAGCGAAACCCTGCGGTTAGGACAGTAAGATGACAAGCATATCCGCCGTTAATTCGAAAAACCTGCCCGTCCTGTCCAAGGATATGGCGCAAAAGCAGCTTGGACAAACCGACTTTCTGCGGCTGATGACCGAGCAGTTGAAACATCAGGATCCGTTCAATCCGACCGATAACACCGAAATGGTCGCACAGATGGCTGAATTTTCCAATGTCGAAGGAATTGCCGACATGAACAAATCCCTTAATTCGATCGCTGGCCAGATTTCCGCGCAAACCGCGCTGCTCACCGACATCAAGGCGGCGTCTGCCCCATCCACTCCAGGAGTATAAATCATGTCATTCTACACCTCGCTTTCCGGCCTTAAAGGCGCGCAGACCGATTTGTCGGTGATCTCGAACAACCTTGCCAATGTCGGCAGTACCGGCTTCAAACGCAGCCGAGCGCAGTTCGGCGACCTGTTCGCCAGCGCGCCGACGCAGACCACCAGGATGATCGCAGGTCAGGGCACGCGCCTCAACGCCGTGGTCCAGCAATTTACCCAAGGCACGCTGGAGGCGTCGGACAAGACGCTCGACCTTGCCATTGCCGGCGAAGGCTTTTTCGTCACGCAGGGTGACCCGCCCCGTGCCGCGATCACCTACACGCGCAACGGCGCGTTTCAGGTGAATGCCAACCGGCAGGTGGTTGATACCATTGGATCGACGCTGCAATTGCTGCCGGTCGATGCCAGCGGCAATGTGACTTCCACCGCGCTGTCGAGCGCGTTCGATTTCGTCCTGCCTGCGGGTTCGCCAGCCGATCCCAATGTCGCGCTGGTCAACGTCTCGGTTGGCATCGACGGTCTTGTCACCGCGACCTATGCCGATGGTTCGGATGAGCTGCTCGGCAAGGTGGCAATGGCCAGCTTCACCGCACAGGAGGGCCTGCGTCCCGTCGGCGACAGCCACTGGCAGTCGACCGGCGACAGCGGGCCGCCTGCCATCGACGCGGCGACGAATGGGCCGCTTGGGACCATTCGTTCCGGCGCTCTCGAACGCGCCAATGTCGATGTGACCGAAGAACTGGTCGCGCTGATTTCGGCGCAACGCAATTTCCAGGCAAATGCCAAGGCGATCGAAACCGCGTCCAATATGACGCAGGCGATTGTTTCGATCCGCTGATGGACCGCCTGATCTACACCAGCCTGACCGCGATGCGGGGTTCGATGGCGCGGCAGACTGCTATCGCCAACAACCTCGCCAATGCCAACACGCCGGGCTTTCGCGCCGATCTGGCCGAGGCGCAGTCGCTCTGGTTGAAGAGTGGGGGGCTGGATGGGAAAAAGCTGGACACGCGCGCCTTTGCCTCCGAAGAGGTGCTGGCGGCAGACATGACCGGTGGCACGGTAACGAGCACCGGGCGCGATCTCGACATCGCGCTTGTCGGCGATGCCATGCTCGCCGTGCAGGCGGACAATGGCGAGATCGGCTATACGCGGCGCGGCGACCTGATGCTGTCGGCCAGCGGGCTGCTTACAACCGGCGACGGCAAGCCGGTGCAGGGTTCCCAAGGACCGCTCACGCTCCCGCCGACTGATGCCGTCAATATCGACGAGCAGGGCCGGGTCTGGATCGTGCCGCAAGGTGGCGATCCCGCACAGCCGCAACAACTCGATCAGTTGCAGATCGTTTCCCCCGCCGGGTCCGACGTCGTCAAGGGCATGGACGGCCTATTCCGCGTGCGCGGAGGCGGCGTGCTGCCGCAAGACCCCGACGCTCGCGTTACCACGCGCAGCCTCGAAAGCTCGAACGTCAGTGCGACCGAGGCACTGGTCAAGATGATCGAAGCCAGCCGCTCCTGGGATACCCAGCTCAAACTATTGAGCGACGCGCGCGATATGGACGCCGCTACCGCCGATCTGATGTCACTCCCTCAATAAGGAACAAGAAATGTCCAATGGAGCTCTCCACGTCGCCCGCACCGGCCTCGATGCGCAGAATATGCGCATGCAGGTGATCGCCAACAACCTCGCCAACGTCAACACCACCGGCTTCAAGCGCGACCGGGCGAGCTTCGAGACATTGGCCTATCAAGCAATGACCGTCGCCGGTTCGGCCTCGTCGGCGGAGAATAAATATGCCATCGGTACGAACCTCGGCACTGGCGTCGCAATCAACGGCACCGCGCGGATCGACACGCAAGGCACGCTGACGACGACCGGCAACAGCCTTGACCTCGCGATCGAAGGCGCTGGCTATTTCCAGGTGCAGATGCCCGACGGGCGCATCGGCTATACCCGCGCGGGCGATTTCAACCTGTCGGCGGAAAGTACTCTGGTTACCAGCGACGGCATGCCGGTTCAGCCGCAAATCCAGATCCCCGAAGGCGCGACCGCCATATCGGTTGCGAATGACGGCACGGTGTCGGCGCAGGTTGCGGGGCAAAGCGAGCTCACCCAGGTCGGCCAGATCGAACTTGCGCGGTTCGCCAATTCGGCGGGGCTGCAGTCGATCGGCAACAATCTGCTTCTCGAAACCCCGGCATCGGGCACACCGCAGGTCGGCGCCGCCGGTGCCGAGGGACGCGGCTCGCTGCGCTCCGGCGCGCTCGAAGCTTCCAACGTCAATGTCGTCGAGGAACTGGTCGACATGATCGAAACCCAGCGCGCCTATGAGGTAAACAGCAAGATGATCCAGGCCACCGACGAAATGATGCGCAATGCCACGCAGAACCTTTAAACTCGCTGCACTTGCGTTGCTGGCGGTGCCAATTGGGTCGCAGGCGAAGAAGGACAAGGCTTTGCCTGAATCCTTCACACCGACCGCGCCCGTGGCCCCCGCAACCACGCCGACCAGCGGCGCGATTTTTCAGGTTGAAAGCTACAGCCCACTCACCTCGGGTGCGCGCGCCAGCCGTTTGGGCGACATCCTCACCATCGCCCTCGTCGAACGGATGAGCGCAACCAAGAGCAACAGCGCGACCATCGGGCGCAACGGCAGCGTCGGGCTTGCCCCGCCTGCGACCGGCCCCTTAGGCCTCTTCAACCCAAGCGATATAAATATGGGCGGCGGCCAGTCGTTTAAAGGCAAGGGCGAAGCCGCCCAGTCGAACGCCTTGTCGGGAGAAGTTAGTGTGACCGTCGCCGCCGTCTACCCCAATGGCACGATGCTGGTGCGCGGTGAAAAGCTCGTCACACTCAATCGCGGCGACGAAGCGGTGCAGTTTTCCGGCCTCGTCCGTGCCGCCGATATCGGCCTCGACAATCGCATCCCTTCCACCCGCGTCGCCGACGCCCGCATCCGCTATACCGGCAAGGGCGAGATCGCGCGCGGCAGCCAGCAAGGCTGGCTGCAACGCTTCTTCAGCCGGATAAGTCCCTTCTGATGCGCGCGCTGCTTCTCCTCCTCGCCCTGCTGCTTGCTCCCGCGCTCCATGCCGAGCGCATCAAGGATATGGGCCAGTTCGAGGGCCTGCGCGCCAACCAGCTGACCGGTTACGGCGTCGTCGTCGGCTTGGCAGGGACCGGCGACGATAGCCTCGATTATGCAACGCAGGGCGTCAAGGGCGCGGTGTCGCGCTTCGGCGTGAACCTGCCCGCTGGCATCAACCCCGCGCTCAAAAACGCCGCCGCTGTGGTCATCACTGCCGAATTGCCGCCCTTTGCCAAACCGGGGCAGCGTCTTGACGTCACCGTTTCGGCGCTCGGCAAGGCCAAATCCTTGCGCGGCGGAACGCTGGTCATGGCCCCGCTTTACGGCGCGGACGGGCAGATTTATGCGATGGCGCAGGGCAATCTGGTCGTCGGCGGGCTCGGCGTCGATGCCGCCGATGGTTCGAAACTGTCGGTCAACATTCCCTCTGCCGGCCGCATCGGCGGCGGTGCTACGGTCGAGCGCAGCGTCGATACCGGCTTTGCACGGGGCGAAGCCCTGACCTTCAACCTCGCGCAGTTTGATATCAGCAATGCCGGTCTCGTTGCCGATGCGATCAACCGGCAGATCGGCCCCGGCACCGCGCAGGCCATCGATGGCGCATCGATCCGCATCCCCGCCCCTGCCGGGGCGGAGGCGCGCATTCGCCTCATGGGGCTTATCGAAAATCTGGAATTCAGGAAAGCACAGCCCCCGGCCCGCGTCATCGTCAACGCCCGCACCGGCACCGTCGTCATCAACGGCGCGGTCCGCGTCGGCCCGGCGGCGGTCAGCCACGGCAAGCTGACGGTCAAGGTCGATGAGAACCCTACGGTCGTCCAGCCCGCACCCTTCAGCCGCGGGCAGACCGCGCTCGAACCATTGAGCGATATTGGGATCGAGGAGGCGCGAAATCCGGCCTATCTGTGGGACAAGGGCGCATCGCTGTCAGACATCGTGAAAGCGATCAACAAGCTCAACGTCTCGCCCGGCGATCTGGTGGCTATACTGGAAGCGCTCAGCCAGGCAGGCGCATTGAGCGCGGAACTGGTGATCATATGATGAAAGCGCAGTCCGCCACCGCATCGCCGACCCCGAAGCGCGATCCCCAACTGCGCAAGGCCGCCGAGGCCTTCGAAGCCGTCATCCTTCGCCAGATGATGGCGAGCATGCGGAAGGCGAAACTGGGTGACGACCTGTTCGGCTCCAGCGCCACCGACAATTTCCGCGAAATGGCGGACGCACGGCTCGCCGACACTATGGCGGGCCTTCGCCAGTTCGGCATCGCCGATCTGGTCGAGCGGCAGTTGGGAGGCAGAAAATGAGCGACCTTCTCGCCATTGGCGCTTCGGGTATTAAGGCTTATAGCCGTGCTTTGTCCGTCGTCGGCGATAACATCGCCAATGCGCAGACCGAAGGCTATGTCCGCCGCGACGTAAGGCTCTCAGAAGCGCCCGCGGCAGGCGACATCGTCCTTTCGCGCAACAGCATCCGGCCCGGCGGGGTACTGGTCGAAGGTGTCACCCGCGCAGTCGATCAATGGCTGGTCGACGATGCCCGAACTGCCAGCGGGGAAGCATCGCGGCAGACGGCAAAGCTCGACTGGCTGTCGGCAACGGAACGCGCATTGGACAACGCCGGCAACGATATCGGCAGCAGCATCACCGCTGTGTTTACCGCCGCCGACCAGCTGACCGGCGACCCGGGCAGCGACACGCTGCGCCGCCAGTTCCTAGCCGCCGTCGACGAAAGCGCCACCACCTTCCGCCAGACCGCCTCTTCGCTGGCTTCTGCGGCGGCGGGTGTTACGACCGAGGCGCAGACCGCCGTCGACCAGCTCAATACCGACCTTACAGCGCTGTCGCGTGTCAATGACGGCCTGCGCCGCGCACGACCAGGTTCGAGCAACGAAGCAACCTTGCTCGACGAGCGCGACCGGCTGGTATCGAACATCGCTAATGCGACCAATGTCGCGGTCAGCTACGATGCCAGAGGCGCAGCCATTGTCCGCACCGCATCGGGCGATGCGCTGGTCGATGGCGCCACCGTTGCGACCGTGTCGCTCTCGGTCGCCGCCAATGGTCAGCTTTCCTTTGACATTGCGCCGTCGGGCGTACTCGCGCCTTCTTCGGGCAAGCTTGCCGGACTCGCCGATGCCGCAACGCATATCTCCGGCCAGCGCTCGTCGCTCGATACGCTGGCCGCGCAACTAGCAGCCAACCTCAATGCGGCGCACGGGGCCGGGTTCGACGCCAATGGCAATCCCGGCGCAGCGTTACTCAATTTCAGCGGCGGCGCGGCGGCGATTATAGCGATCGCCTTATCACCTGCCGACGTCGCGGCTGCAGACGCCAGCAGCAGCAATGGCAACATGCTGGCCTTCGCCAATGCGCGCAGTGGCGGCATCGAAGAACGCGCCGCCGCGATGATCGCCGCGCAAGCACAGACCACCGCCGCCGCGCGCGCGCAGGAGGCCGCCGCGAGTAGCCGCCGCGACGGCGCCTTTGCCGCGCGCGATGCCATCGCTGCGGTCGACCTCGACCGCGAGGCCGCCGAACTGCTGCGCTTCCAGCAAGCCTATGAAGCCGCCGCCCGCACGATCCAGGTCGCGCGCGAAACCATGCAGACCATGCTCAACATTTTCTAGGAGGCCGGGACGATGATTAACGCCACGGGAAATCGCATGACGCAGGAAATCGCCCGCCAGTCGCGCATGGCGGGGCGCATCGCGGACAAGCAGGCGCAAATTTCCACGGGCAGGCGGCTGCAGCGTGCCTCCGACGATCCTGTCGCTTTGGTGCGTTTGGCCGGCCTGAAACGCGCACAGGCAAATGCCGACGCCCGCGCCGCCAATATCGGCCTGGCGACCTCGCTGACTGCGCAGGCTGACACCCAGCTACGCTCTGTCTCCAGCCTGCTGACGCGAGCGAAGGAACTGACCATTGCCGCCGCGAACGGCTCCGCATCGGCCGCCGACCGTGGGTCGATTGCGCTCGAACTGGACGTCATTGCCGATGAGATCGACATCGCATCGCTTGCCAGATCGGTCAACGGCCTCGCGTTATTTGCGCCCGGAAGCAGCTTGGTCATGCGTTTTGACGATGATACAGAATTCGCACCAGTAGCTGCGCGCAGCGAGGTTTTCGACATCGCTGGCGTCTCGATTTCGCAGATCGTTCGCGACGGCGCGGCAGCCATCTCTGCCGGGAACATGACGGCGATCAGCGCAGCCAACGATGCCATTGGCGGTGCGCTCGACCATATTGCCGATCAGACCGCGCGCGTCGGCCTCAACGCCGCCAGGCTCGATCGTATCGGTGAAAAGGCTGCGTTGCGCAGTATCGGTCTGGCCGAGGAGCGCTCCACGCTTGAGGACACCGACTTGAGCGCCGCGATTGCCGAAATGAACGGCATGACATTGACCCTTGAAGCGGCGCAAGCCGCCTTCGCGCGCATCAACCGGCGGACATTGATGGATTTTCTCGGCTAGTTATCAAGTCGGCAGGCTGAGACAATTGTCACAGCCTGCCAGCCCCGGATAAGCTCCGGGAGACATTGGAGCTTCCCAGTGCGTTTCGTTGCGTCAGAATTCGCCGGTAACACCCACCCGGGCAGCCGTGCTCTTGCCGCCCGAGTAGGATGCGCCGCCGGTGATCGCGAACGGATTTTCGGTGTTGGCCCGGATCGCAATGGACAGGCCCAGCGCCTGCTCGCCGCGATAGGTTGCGCCATGCAGGCTATAGCTGACCTTGCCAGCCTCCGACGGCATCGGTGCAGCAACCAGCGCGACCGCTGCTGCCGTACCGCGCCGTGCATCGCGGCGGTCGCGGTCGGTAAGCGCGAACAGCTCTCCGATTTGGGTGCTGTGCAAGGCGGTAAGCGATTGCAATGCCGGGATCGCGCCAATGCTGACGGTCTCCAATGCGGTCAGGCGGCTGTTCTGGCTGTTGTTAATCACCTGAACGGCTGCGATCTGCGTGTCCTGCAGTGTGTTTTGCGCCGTCGCCGCATTGGCCACGGTCAGTGCATTGTTGGCCGTCGTCTGCGCTGTACCGGCGTTGGCAAGCGCGGTGTTGGCGGTGCCCTGTGCCGTTGCGGCATTCGCAAGCGCCGTATTTGCAGTTGTCTGCGCCGCTGCTGCACTGGCCGATGCACTGCCGACCGCTGCGTTCAATTGGGAGACATTTACCGCGTCGGTCGCCGCTGTGCCCGCTGCAACGTTGACGACGCGACGTTCCGAGCCAGCGGCACCGACCGAAACGGTATTGGCCTGATCTGCGATCGAGCCGATACCAATGGCCACGGCATTGTCGGCAGACGCGGTTCCACCAAGGGCGACCGAATTTGCGCCGCTTGCGCTACCTTGGATGGCTACCGAATTGGCGCCTGAGGCGACAGAAAAGCCACCAATCGCGATCGAAAAGGTGCCCGCCGCCTGCGCATTCGCGCCCAGCGCTGTGCTGCCAACCTGATTGGCTATTGCACTCGTTCCAACGGCAACGGCATCAATGCCCTGCGCCAACGCGCCACCAACCGCCACCGCACCTTGCCCCCGCGCTGTCGCTGCCTGGCCAAGCGCCGTTGCATTGGTGCCTATAGCGCGGCTCGCGCCGCCTATGCTGGTCGCGCCGACGCCGGATGCCTGGGCGACGCCGCCGAGGGCAATGCTGTTGTTCGAATTGGCAATTGCGCTATACCCGGCCGCAAGCGCGTTTTCGCCTGTTGCCACCGATAACGGGCCAAGCGACGTAGAAAATTCGCCCTCGGCAAGAGCGCCATCGCCATAGGCAGCAGACGAAGTACCGATCGATTGCGATCTGGTGCCAACCGCCGTGGAATTTGGTCCGATAGACTGCGCAGTATACCCCGCCGCGAGACTCTGATCCCCTGCTGCCCCTGCATTGTTGCCTAAGGCGGTCGACTTGACACCGGCAGCTATCGCAAGTGTTCCGACTGCGGTTGACTCAACCACCCGCGCTTGCGCACCAGCACCGACTGCAGTTGCCAGCACGCCGGTTGCCCTCGCCCCCCGGCCAAGTGCAGTTGCGTCGACGGCATTTGCATTGGATGCGCCTCCCAATGCGACGGCACCCTGGCCTGTTGCCTGCGCCACAGTGCCAATTGCTACCGAGTTCCCGCCGTTGGCGGTCGTTCGTGTAGGCGTGCCAACCGGTGCAGGTACACCAAACACGGACTGATAGCTGGAGCCGATGGCGATATTGCCATTGGTGCTGTTGGTGGTGGCACTGTCCGTTCCGCCTGCCAAAGCCTCCGAGCCGGTGGCAATATCTCCATTGCCGAATGCTCTGGTCGTGAATCCGGTCGCGATGCTGACAACGCCGTTGGCCTGGGTGAATGCTCCATTAGCAACGCTGCTGTTGCCAGCGGCCAGACTGCTGAAGCCGTTGGCTGTAGCCAGCTCCCCAGTGGAGCTGCTGCTATAGCCGGTAGCCGTGCTTCCTTCGGCGCTGGCATTTGCGGCGAAGCCTGTTGCTGTTGTAAAGTTCGCAGTTGCAAAACTTGAGCTGCCCGTTGCGGTGCTCGCCGTTCCCGTTGCTGCGCTACCGCTACCGGTTGCGGTACTGGCAATCCCGCTTGCGGTGCTGTTTGAACCCGTGGCGGTGCTGACACCGCCGCTGGCGTTTGTGCCATTGCCAGTCGCTGTTGCGCTGATGCCGGTTGCCGACGAATTGCTGCCGCACTCGGTCGATGACGGATTTGGTCCATCATTACATTCGGGTGTGGCGTCTGCCCACACGGGCGCGGCGAGCCCCGCAATAGCGGTCGCTGCCGAAAAGATAAGTATCGACTTGATATGTTTCATGATTAGTCTCCCGTAAAAGCCGGGCGGGAGCCGTTCCGTAGATAAATATGCCCCTGCGCCGATTGCCGGAAGTTACTTGGACCGTAACCCGGGTTCGCTGCCCATTTGGGTAGGAAATCAGATGGTCGTTACAAACTTGTCGATGGGGTTATCCCAATTCAAAGGGGCTTCGCGCAGCAGGGCAGCGAGCTCGGCCTGCCTGCTCACGCCGGTTTTGGCAAAGACTCCCTTGACCAGAAACCGCGCGGCATTTTGTGAAACACCGCGATCGCTTGCATATTCCTCCAGCGATTTGCCGTCGGCGATGTAGGCCGCGATTTTCGCCTCGGACGGGGTCAGGTCGAACCAGTCGCGAAGCCTTTCGACGATCTCGACAGAGACATCGCGGCGTCCACCGCCAACCAGCAGGACAGCAGCACCGCCATTGGCACCCGCCAAATCTGCTGAAACGCCCGGTTCGACCCGCATGGCAACGAGAAAAGTCGTGCGCGATTCATCGCCAATCGCAATATTTTCCGTGCGGTTCGTACCAATACCCTTGGCCAGATTTGCCAATCGCTGTTGCATCTCGAGGTCGGCGAAGCGCAATCGTTGCTGGACTTGCGTCGCGCCTTGCGTCCTCGCCAGCCATTCCTGCGCCTGCCGGTTGGCGTGCAACAATTGCATGTCCGGACCCAGCGTGAGGATGATTGAGGGCGAGGCGTCCAGCCCGGCCTCGGCATTGGCTGCACGCAAGTCCGCCTCCCCGATCCGCCTGCTGATTCGGGACGCGCGCTGGATATGCGGCACCAGCCGCGTAACAGTCTGGCGCAAAAGCGATGTATCGCCAACATCCGGCGCGGGCATACAAAGACCCAAATGGTCCTGCCCGTGACGGTCGAGCGACGCGATTATCGCGACCTCATCTTCCCAGTTCGCCAGAAAGTTGGTGTAGAAATCATGTCGCTTGAATATATCGCGCGGCACGATTTCATCGCTGTGGACGACCTGCCCGACGGGAAGCGCGTGGCCGTTGACACTCCAGGGCTGCCGCCCGGCGAACATTGCAATATATCCTGCACGCGCGAATTCGCTGACACCGGCAGCGCCGATAAAGCGGCCGGTGGCAGGATGCAGCCTTTCCCACACCAGCATGGCGACATCCCATCGCGGCGGACTGAAATGGTTGATAAGCGAGCTAAGCGCGACATCCCAGTGCGCAGGCACGAGCGCCGCCTCATAAATGTCGGACAAAACAGCATCATATGCTGCGAGTAACTTGCGTTCATGCATCTTCTTCGAATTATCATCCGGTTGCCCGGATGGATAGCAGCAAAAAGACCCTTACCCTGAGGGCGCCCCGAGCTCTTGCTGGCTAAACAGACTGTCGTTGCTGCCGTTTTACCTGCTGAATCGTTCAGGCCGGGTCAGTTACGTCATGTTTGCAATTATCGGTATCATTGTCCTGTTGCTGATGGTTTTTGGCGGCTTCGCGTTGACCGGCGGCAATCTGGGACCGGTAATGCACGCGCTGCCACACGAGATGCTGATCATCGGCGGCGCCGGCGTCGGCGCGCTCATCATCGGCAATTCGGGCAAGGAGTTGAAGGCGCTGGGCGGCGGGCTGGGCAAGGTTTTCAAGGGCCCGCAATATGGCAAGCAGGATTATCTCGACTGCATATTCCTGGTTTCGAGACTAATGAAAATGCTGAAGGCCGAAGGGCCGGTGGCGCTCGAAGCGCATATCGAGGACCCGGCAACTTCATCGATTTTCAGCGAATATCCCAAGCTGCTGAAAGACCAGACGCTAATCCACCTCATCTGCGACACGCTGCGACTGGTGGTCGTATCATCGGGCACGCTCGATCCGCACGCGGTCGAGGAGGTAATGGACAACAGCATCAAGAACCATCATCATCATTGCATCAAACCCGCCGAAGGGTTGCAAGGTCTTGCAGACGCGCTGCCGGCGCTCGGCATCGTTGCCGCGGTGCTTGGCGTGGTCAAGACGATGGGTTCGATCGACAAGCCGCCCGCCATTCTGGGCGGCATGATCGGCTCTGCGCTGGTCGGTACCTTTCTGGGTGTTCTGTTGGCCTATGGCCTCGTCGGACCCTTTGCAAACCGGGCGAAGCAGGTAATCGAGGCTGACGCCGCCATATATCATGTCGTTAAACAAATGATCATCGCGTCGCTGCACGGTCACCCGCAACCTCTGGTCATCGAGGCCGCACGCTCCGGCATCGAACATTCAAACCAGCCGAGTTTTGCCGAAGTGTTCGACGGCATGCGGGGTCGGTGATGGCGAAATCAAACGAACCGGTCCGACCCGTCATCGTCAAGAAAGTTTATGAAGCAGCCCATGGCGGGCATCATGGCGGCGCGTGGAAAGTGGCCTATGCCGACTTCGTCACCGCAATGATGGCCTTTTTCCTGCTCATGTGGCTGCTTGGCGCAACGACGGAGAAGCAGCGCAAGGCGCTGGCCGACTATTTTTCTCCGACGCTTGTCGCTAGCAAACAGGACAGCGCCGGATCGACCAGCTTTTTCGGCGGCGATTCCATCACCTCGGTGGACAAATACCCCCATCGGGCCGGGCAAACCGGGACGCGCAGCATGACGATTCCGCGCGACGCAACAGGCGGGCCGAAAGAAGCATCGGGCATCGGCAAGGATCGCGCCCGGTTCCAGCAGATTCGCCAGTCGCTGATCGCCCGGTTGGCCGCCAGCAAGGACATGAGGCGTCTTGCACGCAATTTGCGCTTCACCGAAACGCGCGAAGGTCTGCGTATCGATCTGGTCGATGAAGCCGATTTTTCGATGTTCATGTCAGGCACCGACATATTGACGCCCGATGCCCTGCGTCTGCTGGGGGAGGTTGCTGAGGTTCTGGGCGCGATGCCGAACGGCATCATCATTCGTGGCCACACCGACGCACAGCCGACCTCGCAGCGTCTTGGCGTCAACAACTGGCAAATATCCTCCGCGCGCGCCGAAGCGACGAGAGCCCATCTGGTCCGAGCCGGCATAGCTCAACACCAATTTGTGCGGATCGAAGGCGTCGCAGAGCGGGAACCCTATATACCAAGCAACCCCTATGATCCTAAAAACCGACGCATGTCGATTACGCTAGGCTGGCGGACGGTCGGCGAATAATTGGGTCCGAAATGGGATTGGCCATGAATTTTCATGCCTTACAGCGGGTCTTTCATCCACTTTGGACCCAACAAGGCTTGGACAGAAATCTGTTAGGATTCTGTTTACCATATTGACCAAAACGCTGGTTCAACGACATCTCCTGACGGGAAATTGACATGAACCTGAGCACTAAGAACGACCGCAAATGCAGCATTGAAGACATGCTGATCGGCGACAGCGCGCCCATGACGGCGTTGCGCGAAATGGTGCGGCGGGTTGCCCGGTCGCATGCATCGGTCATGATCTGCGGGCCGTCAGGATCAGGTAAGGAAGTGGTTGCCCGCGCCATCCATGCCGCCAGCCCCCGTGCAGGGCAGCCTTATATTGCACTCAACACCGGCGCAATTCCGGCCGAGCTCATCGAATCCGAGCTGTTCGGACATGAAAAGGGTGCCTTCACCGGCGCGCAGAACCGCCGCACCGGGCATTTCGAAAATGCCGACAGGGGCACGCTGTTCCTCGACGAAATCGGCGACATGCGCTTCGACATGCAGGTCAAGCTGCTACGCGTGCTGGAGGACGGGATCGTAAGCCGGGTCGGTGGCAACAGCGCGCTTCCGGTCGATGTCCGCATCATCTCCGCCACCCATCAGAATATCGAAACCGCCATATCCGAGGGGCGTTTCCGCGAGGATCTGTTTTTCCGGCTCGGCGTGGTGCTTCTACAGGTTCCAAGCCTTGCCGGCCGCGTTGAAGACATCCCGCAACTCATCGCGCACTTCCAGAAAGGCAAAAGCATTGCCGCCTCGTGCCACTTCGACGCGTCGGCGATGCAGCGTTTGATGATGCACAGCTGGCCCGGCAATGTGCGCGAGTTGCGCAACATCGTCGAACGCGCCTGCGTCCTTTTTCCTGGCGAGAGCATCGATGCATTCGGTGTCGATCAGCTGCTGGGGCGGGCGCCCCCTAAGCACGCGCCAGTGCGGCCGAACCACGCCATTGACATCGCCATCCACGAAGCGGCAGATGGCCCAATCGACCTCAAGGCGCAGATTGAGCGTATCGAGCTCGAACGTATCCAGGTGGCGCTGGAGCGGGCCGAGGGCGTGATTTCTGAGGCTGCACGGATGCTAACGCTAAAGCGCACAACGCTTATTGAAAAGATGCGCAAATATGGCGTCGAGCGGCTCCCCGCCTAAAAGAACTCGATTAGCGGCTTGGCCTCCCGCAGGCGCACCTGCCGGTCCGGCTTTCGTGTATCGAGATGGACAAGTTCTGGCTTGAATCGCTCGGCCCGGATGATCCTCACAGATGCCGAAGCCACCCGCGACACCGGACGCCTGACAGCTATGCTGTCGCCAGCAACCGGAGTGGCAGCAAGCAAGAACGGAAGAAGCGCGAACATCCTTTAAAGTAAACGACTTGTTTACCAATGGCCGCAAGGCGGAAACGGGGTTAACGGCGATACCATCACCCTAAAAATACAGCGATCGGCGACTTTGCTTTAGCTCTGTGCCGATATGCGACAATCACAGCCTGTTTTGCCAAGCGATAATGCCTGTTGCGCAGGCCAAGCGGCTTTGCTAGTGGCGCGCTCCTACCTGTCTAGGCGCGTGCGGCCATGGCGGAATTGGTAGACGCGCAACGTTGAGGTCGTTGTGGGCGAAAGCCCGTGGAAGTTCGAGTCTTCTTGGCCGCACCATATAGTTTGTTTACGCCTTCGCCTTCAGATTTTCCGCTACCTTTACGCCGTGCCGTTCGAGCGCCTCGACAATCTTGCCCGCGCCTTCCAGATCGCCCCAGAACATCGGCCCGCCGCGATAGATTGGCCAGCCATAACCATAGATCCAGACAACATCGATGTCTGACGCGCGCTGGGCTTTGCCTTCTTCAAGGATTTTATAGCCCTCATTGACCATCGGATAGAGGGTCCGCTCGACGATTTCCTGATCGCTTATCTCGCGTTTGGGCAGATTGGAGGTCGCGCGGAATTCTTCGATGATGGCGAGCGCTTCATCGCTTGGTGTGCCAACACGCCGTTCGTCGTAATCGTAAAAGCCCTTGCGGTTCTTTTGCCCGAAGCGCCCTGCAGCGCATAGCGCATCGCGGATGCTCTCCACCCTCGCAGGGTCTCGGTGCCAACCGATGTCGAGCCCGGCAAGATCGCTCATCTGGAACGGACCCATTGGCATGCCAAAATCGGTATGCACCTTGTCGATCTGTGCAGGGGTCGCGCCTTCGAGCAGCAGTTGCATAGCCGGTTGCTGGCGTGTCGACAGCATCCGGTTGCCGATAAAGCCGTGGCAGACGCCAGCAACCACAGCGACCTTGCCGATCTTCTTGCCCACCGCCATCGCCGTCGCCAGCACATCGTCGGCGGTCTTTTCGCCGCGCACCACTTCGAGTAGCTTCATGACATTGGCGGGCGAGAAGAAATGCATGCCGACCACGTCCTGCGGTCGAGAGGTCGAGGCCGCGATTTCATCGATGTTTAGATAGGATGTGTTGGAGGCCAGTATCGCATCCGGCTTGCAGATCATATCGAGTTTGCCGAACACCTCTTTTTTGACGTCCATGCTCTCATACACGGCCTCGATGACGAGGTCGCAATCGGCGAGATCGTCGAGGCTCAGCGACGGGGTCAACAAACCCATCATCCCACCGACCTGCTCGGCTGTGAAACGGCCCTTGGCAGCGCTTGCCTCATAATTTTTCCGGATCACACCGACACCCCGGTCGAGATTTTCCTGCACCATTTCGACAATGGTCACCGGAATGCCACGCCCGAGGAAGTTCATCGAAATCCCGCCGCCCATTGTGCCCGCGCCGATGACACCGACCTTTTTGACATCGCGCAACGGGACATCCTTGGGCAGGCCATCGATCTTTGCGGCCTGTCTCTCTGAAAAGAACATGTAACGCTGGGCGGCCGACTGCGATCCGCCCATAAGCTTCAGGAATTCGGTGCGCTCGAATTTGAGCCCTTCGTCAAATGGTAAATACGTTGCGGCCTCGACACAGGCGAGATTGGCGTAAGGCGCTTCGAACCCCCGCCATTTCTTTGCATTGGCCACTTTCAGCTGCTCAATGGCAGCGATGTCGCCGGTGACCGGCCTTGCCCGTGTCGGGCGGGGCCCGATGGCTATCAGTTCGCAGGCATAGGCGATGGCATCCTCCGCCAGGCTGTTTTCACCCGCCAGCCTGTCCACCAGTCCCATCGCTTCGGCCTTGGGTGCCGGCACAGGCTCGCCCAATGAGCACATGGTAGCCGCCGCCTCGACACCGACAACACGCGGGAGGCGCTGCGTTCCGCCTGCGCCGGGCAGCAGCCCCAGCTTGACCTCTGGCACGCCCAATTTCGCTGACGGCACAGCAATGCGATAATGGCATACCAAGGCGGTCTCCAGCCCGCCGCCGAGCGCCGTGCCGTGAATAGCGGCGACGACGGGTTTGCCAGAGGCCTCGACCATGTTGAGCACGGCATTGAAATCCGGTCCTTGCGGCGGCTTGCCAAATTCGGTGATGTCGGCACCGGCAATGAAAGTCGAACCGGCGCAACGAAGGACGATGGCCTTCACCGCTGGATTCGCCAGGCCTTGCTCGAAACTGTCATGCAGCCCCTGCCGGACATGCCAGGACAGCGCGTTGACCGGCGGATTGTCGACCACGACCACGAAAACATCGTCGATCATCTGCGTTGATACTGACTGCATGGACTGCTCCCGAAGCGTTGAATAGCTGTAATCACGATGATGCTAAGGGGATTTTGTTCTGAATGACAAGGCTGCTTTCGAGGCCATAAACCTTCCGCCACGTTAACCTTGTTCGTCGGATGCAAAATTAGGGTCTGGAGCGCTAGTTCGATCCACGATGGAAATGCCTGCACCCCAACTTTCAGTTTGTGAGAACGAGCCGGAGTCGGTTTTAGAGGTCGCCAACGACCCCGACCGGCGTCAGCATGCGCGCAACGTGAAGGTGATGCGCGTTGCGCGGCTCAAGGATATTCAATTGCATGCCGAATGCCTTGGCATGGTGCGCGACGTATCATCTGGCGGCATGATGATCGATGCACACTTCCCGCTGGAAATCGGCCAGTCGGTGTCCGTTGCGCTGCTCGATGATCAGGAATTGACGGGCGAGGTTGTCTGGAAAGATGGGAAAACCGTCGGCGTGAAATTTGCCAGTGAAATTGCGGTCGACGAAATTCTTGCAAAGCCATCGGTCAAGGCCGACGGTACGCGTGCACGATTGCCGCGTTTTAAGGCAGAAAAAACCGTCTCGCTCCGCATCGGCGACCGGAGCTTCGATGCCGAATTGCTGGATTTGTCGCAACGCGGCGCGAAACTGGGGGGCGAAATCAACGCCAAGCTGCACAGCAACCTGTTGGTCCGGCTCGACGCGGAACGCGCTGTGCGCGCCACCGTCAAATGGCGCGCCGCCGGGATGATAGGCGTCGAATTCCACCGGCTTCTTTCGGTGGACGAACTGGGCAGCTGGCTCAAGGCCGATTGATTGCGGCTGCCCAAGCGTCCCGGCGCTTAGAAGTTGAAGGTAGCCTCGACGCCCAACGTCCGGCCCTTGCGCAGCGCACCGAAAAATGCTCGCGGGCTACCGGTTTCAACCTGCGCCGGGCGACCATCGAACGGCACCACCACCGGCTGGCCCGGTCCGGGCGCTGGCGGCAGGTTTCTCGTTCCCGCACCATAGCGCAGGTCGAACCAGCGCGTCGCCAATGGAATGGCATCCTCATCGGTGAGATTGCGCCCGAATAGCGCGATGGTGAAATTCTCCGTCTTGATACCGAAGCGCGCATTCAGCAAAAACGCATCGCCGGTCTTGGCGAGATTGTCGGTCTGGATATATTTCGAATCCTCATAAGAGAAATTCGCCAGCGTGAAGAATTTGGTATCGCCCGATCCGATGCCGGTTTCATAGTTGAACCCGCCATTGACGATCCACGGCGATCCCAGCGGCAGTTTTTTGCCCGAAATATCGCAGAGGGCCAGCCCCGCCGGTGTCGGGTTGCCGGTGTCGAAATTGGTCCGGAGCCCGCCCGAATTCAGGATGAACAGATCGGCATCGCAGCCCTTGGTGAACTCGGCATTGACATAGGCAATACCCATGTTGAGCAGCAGCCCGTCGGCAGGTGCCGCCTGAAACTCAAACTCAAAGCCTTCGGTCTTGGCATTACCCGAATTGGCTACGATGGAGGTCAGTGCCCCTGTGCCCGACGGGTTGGGAATGGCCTGTGTCAGCTGCACATTGGTCAGCTCGTTATAGAAGATCGAAAGCGACCCACGCAGCGTTCTGTCGAGCGCGTCGAACTTCACCCCGATTTCGCCGCCCTTCGATTTTTCGGGTAGATAGTTCACGAAATTCTGGCCGCTCGATGATTGCGCGGTTGCCGTCACCCCGGCGCTGCCATTGAAGCCGCCGGGCTTCCTCCCCGTTGCGAACACGCCGTACAGCAAAGTGCCACCGGGGGTGGTGTAGTTGACGGTGATGCGCGGGTCGAAACCAGTGAATTTGGCCCTCGGACGGCAGGCATTGGCCGCACCGGTCGCGCCGAATACCGGCAGCAGGTCCGCATCGCCCGCACAGAATACCGACGCGCCGCCCGCGCCGCGCGAAATCTGCGTCTTCACTTCTTCGGCATAGCGTCCCTCGGCTGTGATCGAGAGATTGTCCGTGAAGTCATATTCGACGAGGCCGAATATCGCCTTATCCTCGATCGTGTCATATTGGGAATTGTCACGCCCGACACCAAGCCCCGCAGTACCGCTGGCAAAGGTGATATCCTGCGAGCGGAATTTCTGCTTGAAATAATAGAGCCCCGCAAGCACGCGGAAGGGCGCATCGGCCGGACTGGCAATGCGGATTTCCTGACTGAAATCGGTTTGGTCGTCGCGGTTGGTGTTGGCGAAAGCGGGTTCGGTACCCAGAGTCGATGCTGCGGTGCCTGCAAAATAGACAAACGCATCGCTATGATCGCTATCGGTACCGAAGAAATTCTTGTTGTCGCGCCAGCCGGTGAGGCTCGACAATATCCAACCCGAACCGCCCAAGTCCCAATCGACGATATTGGTCATCGTCAGCTGCTCATTCGTTATACCGTCATAGGCAGTGCCGTCGCGTGTGCCGAGCGTGGCATTTATCGGTAACGGATCGGTATGGAGCCGGACGTTGTTCGGTTGAGGCTTTATGACACCGCAGAAAAACTGGTTCGTGTTGCTCGACACGACCGTCGCAGGTGACAGCGGCACAAATGGCGACGCGGTCCGGTAAAAGGGCGAACGGAAACCGGGCTTGCAATTATTGTCGGCTGCCCCTTGCAGGAACAGCGCCAGCGGACCATCGTCATCCTTCTGCCAGCTGATCCGCGACCGCATCTTGAAGTCATCGAAGGGCTTGAAGGTCAGCGTCGCATAGGCCGATTTGGTTTCCTCCTGCCCCACCCGCTTGCCGGTCAGCTGGTTGCGATATTCGCCGCCATATTTGTAATAACGCCCGCCAACGCGGATACCCAGCCGGTCTTCAAGGACGGAGCCCGATACCGAACCCGCCATTTCATATTCATTATGCTGCGCAGCACGCAACCGGCCGGAAATCGCCAGTTCTTCCGATGGATCCTTGGTGATATAATTGATCGCGCCAGCATAGGTGTTACGTCCATAGAGCGCCGATTGCGGGCCCTTGACGATTTCGACGCGCTCGATCGACGCAGGGTCGAAACCCTGAATATCGCCCTGATAGTAAATGCCGTCGATGAAAAAAGCCGCGCCGGTTTCGACACCCGCCTGGACGCCCGCCAGCACGTTTGAAGCACCACGGATAACCGGACGATCGGTGGTGCGGCCAAAGGCCTGGCTGAAACTGATGCCGGTCGCCTGCTTGGCGAAATCGTCAAGCGAATTAAGACCCTGCTGGGCAATGGCATCGCCGGTCAGCACCGACACCGCAACAGGTGCATCGGACAGCGATTCCTCGACCTTGCGCGCGGTGACGACGATTTCCTTGATGCCGCCCTGCTCTTCCGTCACTTCGGCGTCTTGCGCCACCGCAGCCTGCGGCGCGATTGCGATCGATGAAACCAGCACGCTCGCCGATACCAACAATGATTTCCCCAAAGTCCTCATAACTGCCTCCCTCAACGCAGTCAGCCCTGTCGACCGCAACGGATCCAGATTTCCACCAAGCCATAAATTTGTCCAGACAAATTTTGAATTGACTCAGGCGATGCCGCGTGGCTGTCTCTATTTTGCAACAATCGGAGCGCAGCCGGAGAACCACAATGCCCGCCTATATGATTATCGCCGCCAAAATAGCCGACCGCGATGCGTTCATCGACGGATATGGCAAGGCCGCAGCCGCCCTAGTTTCGCAATTTGGCGGTCGCTATCGCCTGCGCGCACCGGGCGCCTTGGGTCTTGAAGGGGCATTCGGGGACGGCGCGTCGGTGGTAATTTCGGAATGGCCCGACAAGGCCGCCGCCCTCGCATTCTGGAACTCTCCTGAATATGCCGAGGTTAAGAAGCTGCGCGATGGCATCGCCGAATGTCAGGTGCTATTGGTCGAAGGCGAACTTTCGGGGGCATGAACATGGAACGCAGCGCAATCATCAGGGCAAATGGCGGCCCCGACGTCATCGAATGGATCGATGTCGATCTCCCCCCGCCCGGTGCGGGCGAGGTGCGGATGCGGCATACAGCGGTGGGCCTCAACTTCATCGATACCTACCACCGGCGGGGTATCTATCCTGTGGAACTGCCCTCCGGCCTCGGCCTTGAAGCCGCCGGAGTTATCGAGGCTGTGGGGGAGGGCGTCAGCGACTGGAAAATTGGCGACCGGGTCTGCACTTTCGGGCCGCAGCGCGGTGCCTATTCGACTGCACGCAATATAGAGGCAGCCTGCCTGTTCCTCGTCCCCGACGATATCAGCGACGAGGTCGCCGCTGCCGGAATATTAAAAGGCTGCACGACCGAGTTTCTGGTCGAACGTTGCGCCAAGGTGCAACCGAAATGGAATATTTTGGTTCATGCAGCGGCGGGTGGTGTCGGCCTGATGCTGGTGCAATGGCTGAAGCATGTCGGCGCGCGTGTCATCGGCACGGTCAGCAGCGATGAAAAAGCCGCTTTGGCGCGCGAGGCCGGTGCAGACCATGTCATCCTCTATGGCAAGGAGCGCGAGGATGTCGCAAAGCAGGTGCACGAATTGACCGAGGGTCGCGGTGTCGAAGTTGTCTTCGACGGCATCGGCATGGCAACCTGGGAAACGTCATTGGACAGCACAAGACGGCGCGGTCTGATTGTGAATTATGGAAATGCAGACGCGCCGGTAGGCGGCGTCAATCTTGGAATTCTCGCGCAGAAGGGTTCGCTCTACAATACGCGCCCGACACTTTTCGACTATTACCATCACGCCGCCGAGCGCGCGGCGGGGAGCGAATATGTGTTCGACATGTTCCGGCAGGGTATCATCAAGGTCAACATCGGTCAGCGTTATGCGCTGGAGGACGCGGCGCAGGCGCATATAGATTTGGAGGCGCGCAGGACGACTGGATCGACGGTGCTAGTAGTTTAACAGCCCTCCCTCAGGGGAGAGAATTGTCATCCGATCTCCACCAGCTCCAACAACTCACCCGCCATGCCTACCGCTGTCGCCGAACGCCGCCCTGCATAAATTGCACCGCCTCGCACAGCAGGCGGTTCGATAAATGCGGCATTGATCGCGTCCAGATTGTCCACTGCCAAAGTCACGAGTGCATTCCCGGGTGGCAAGCACCCCGGCGCATGTACGCGGGCAGCGGTAGCTGTAGGATAATCGTCGACTTCGATAATCGGCATCCGATCCTTTTGTACCATCGTGATCGACGATTTAGTGCCGTCAGGCAGCCCGAACGCCTTGTTTATCATGGTATATTCAAGCGTGTAGGTGCCACCGACATCAAGCCCGATATTTTCTTGCAGCCATGCCAGGTTCGCCTCACGGTCAGGCGTCGCCAATATGCAGATGAAAATATGATCGGTCAGCGAATTGGCCTTGGGCAGATCCGAGGACGGCGTATTCTCCCGCACCTCATTGAGATAAATCATTTCGCGCCCGCGTCCCGTCACCTGCATCGGCACAAAATAGGGAAGCCCCGCAATTTCCTTGGGCGGCCCGACTATGTCGAAGCCGCTTCCCGCCAGCCGATCGGGCCAGCCATACACATCCTGCACCGTCAGCTCATAGGCCGCCCAGCCGAAGGTCCGGGTCGGGCGGAAATCGTCCGGAACCGGCTGCTCGACCAGCCGGATAAAGCAATGCGCGCCGCTTTGCGGTTGCAGCGTGGCCATATGCGCGCCTGCGCTGTTGAGACAATTCCAGCTTGCGGCGAGATCGGCATCCAGCGCTCCACGCTCGACAACTTTGAGGCCCAAGCGACCATGATAGTCGTCCAGCGCGCTTTCAAGATCGGGAGTAGTCACCACACCACCAATGATGCGGCCGTGGGTCAGGAAATCGCTCATTGGCTATATTTCATCCTCATTGTCGTCATCCCTGCGAAGGCAGGGATCTCAAGCCGTCGTGCACCACCGCCCAAGACCCCCGCCTTTGCGGGGGTGACGGTTGACTACTTAAACTCAGGCTTCCGTTTCCGCAAAAATGCGCTGGTGCCTTCAATAAAGTCTGGCTTTGTAAAGGCCTCGGCAAAAATGCGTTTTGTTTCCAGGTCGTCGTCCGGCTGGCCGTCGAGTATACGTCGGACAAAGCCCTTTATCTCGTGGGTGCTGTGCGCCGAATTTGCCGCGATCTGTCGCGCCATGGAGGTGGCGTTGTCGTCGATAATCTCGACAAGGCCGACCCGGAGCGCCTCATCTGCAGAGAGCAGTTCGCCGGTATACAGCATCTTCTTCGCCTGCCCCGGCCCCACCAAATCGACGAGCAACTTGGTATCGTGTAGCGGATAGACGAGGCCGAGCTTTGCGGGCGTAATCCCGATGCGCGACTTGGCCGTTGCGATACGGATGTCGCAGGCCAGGGCGATACCACAACCGCCGCCGACGCAATCGCCGTCGATGAAGGCGATGGTCGGCTTGGCAAAGCGCGCCAGCTCATGCTGTGTCCGGTTGATCGCGGCCTGATTGGCCTCGCGCCAGGCTGCGTTGTCTTTATGCGCCATCAACTCGCCGATATCCGCGCCCGCACAGAATATGCCAGAGGTGGAAGACTGCACCACGACTACGCGTATGGCGCGATCTATCAGCGCCGCGCCGAGCAACACCGGGAACTGCTCCCACATGTCCTGATTGAAGGCGTTGCGCTTTTCCGGCCTGTCTATCAGGATACGGCCGATGGCCCCATCGCGTTCGAGCCGCAGACTCACGCCGGATGCACCCCTGCGAAGTGCTGCGCGATTTGGTGGCGGGTAGCGACCCAGACGTCCTTGTGCTTCCGAACGTGTTCAAAGAATTCCTGCAATGCCCATATCCGGCCGGGCCTCCCGATGATTCGCAAGTGGAGCCCCAGCGACATCATCTTCGGATTACCCTCAACGCCTTCTTCATAGATCTGGTCAAAATTGCGTTTGGCATAATCGAGCCATTGAGCCGGCGTCATGGCAGGGTCGGTCCACATCTTCATATCATTGCTGTCGAGCTGATAGGGGACGATGACCATCGGCTTGTTCGGCACCGTGTCATGATCCCAGAAGGGAACATCGCCCGAATAATCGTCCATATGATAGGTAAAGCCCTCCTCAATCAGCAGGCGGCGCGTATTGTCGGTCAGCAGATAGCGCGACAGCCAACCATAAGGCCGCACACCGCACGTCCTTTCGATGCTCCCCACCGCCTTACGAATGAAATCACGCTCCTGTGCCTCTTCCATCTTGAACTGGTGCACCCAGCGCCAGCCATGGCTGACCGGTTCATGTCCGAGATCGACAATGGCCTGCGCAATTTCCGGGTGGTTTTCAAGGCTGAGTGCCGCGACTGTCCAGCTGGCAAGAATATCATATTCCTTCAGCAGCTTGACGACGCGGGGTGCGCCGGCCTTGATCCCATAGAGATAATTGCTCTCGTTTGAATAGTTGCGGATCGGCGATTTCACATGCACGCCTAGCTCGTCGACCGGCTCCATCCCCCGGTCGCCGCGGGCAACGGTCATTTCGCTGCCTTCCTCGACATTGACGACGATGGACAGCGCCATTTTTGCACCGTCGGGCCAGTCTATCCGCTCCTCGCGCATCAATGCATTTCCTCCCCGCCGCTGACATTGATCGCCTCTCCAGTCACATAAAAGGCATCGTCGCTTGCCAGCCAGGCGCAGGCCGCGGCCGTATCCGACGGCAGGCCGGGCCGACCCATGGGGTTCTTCGCGGCCATATTTTTGAGATAGGCGTCGACGCTTTCAAAACCGAGCAATTTCGAGAAATATTCATTCTGCTGTGCGCCCAGACCAGTGGTAACATGGTTGGGGCAGACTGCGTTAACGGTAATGCCATGTGCGCCGAGTTCCACTGCGGTTGCACGCGTCAGCCCGATCATGCCATGCTTCGAAGAGACATAAGCGGGCAAATGCGGAAAGCCGGTTTTTGCCGCCTGCGACGCGATGTTGATGATCCGCCCACCTTTACCAGCTGCAATCATCGCTTTCGCAGCCGCCTGCGTGCAATAAAAAGCGCCGGACAGGTTGACCGCAATCACGGTCGCCCAGTCCTTCGGGTCGACCTCCAGCATCGGCTTCATCATAAAGCCGATGCCTGCATTGTTCACGAACACATCCACCGCGCCAAATCTCGCGACCGATTGTTGGACCAGTGCATTGCACTGGCCCGCGTCGGACACATCGCAGGCGATGGTGGCGACTGCCGCCCCCCGCCCCCGCAGTTCCTGCGCCACAGCCTCGGCCTCGTCGTCGATGTCCAGATCGGACACCACGCAATTTGCACCTTTGTCGGCAAAGCGCTGCAATATCCCCTGCCCCAGCCCCTTCTGCTTGCCCGAGCCGGTGACGACGATGGTTTTGCCCGCAAATCGCATCAGAGGTCCTCAGTCAGGATGAAGGCTGGGTTATCGGTAAATTCGCCAAACGCGGCGGCAACCTTCTGGAATTCCGGATCGGTCACATCGGCGACGAAGGCGTCCATGCCGTGAATGTCGATCACCTCGATATAATCATAAGGCGGTTTGGCATCGGAACCGAACAGCCCGGTTGCACGGTGGACGGTGAAGCCCTTGACCGAACCCAACGCGTTGACGCCGGGAATATCGGTGCCGCGCGCCCATGCTTCATAGGCCTCAGCCGAAGCGCCTTCCTTCAGGTTGAAAAGACAGATGATACGCATTTAATGTCTCCCTCAGTATCCGAAATTAGCAGGCGGGCGATAAGCGGCAAGAGCCGCGTCCAGTTTGCGCGCCAGTGCAAACAGTCCTGCTTCGTCGCCGGTCTTACCGATCAGCTGCACACCGACCGGCAGGCCATCGTCGCTCCAACCAGCGGGAATGGAAATAGCCGGAAGTCCGGCGATGTTGGCGAGGCAGGTGAAATCCGCCTGATTGGCAGGTGCGTCTTCGCGGTGCGGGAAAGCGACCTGCGGTGCGGTGGGCATCAGAATGGCACCATGGGTTTCGACAGCTGCTTTGAGCGCGGCTCTGGTTTCGGCAATAACTTGCCGGTCCTCAGCCAGATCAACTTCACTGCGTTTGGGTCCGTAACTCATCAGCTTGGTCAGCAAGGGAGAAATCCTGGCCGGATCGGCATCGGCCAGATGTGCTGCGAGGAAACGCGAAGCCTGGATAAAGCCGGCAAAGCGAACGCAGGTTGGCAGGTGCGGCAGCTCGATTTCCGCAATTGCGCCAAGCGTCGTCTTGGCTGCTTGGTAGGCCGCCAGCACCGAAGGCTGGCATTCCACTCCGCCCAGTCCGGCAATCAATGCGACGGGTCGTTCGCTGCTGCCCTCGCCAAAATCCGACATCGTCCGCGACACCTGTTCCAGCACGTCGAGATCACGCGCCAGCGGTCCGATGGTATCGAGCGATGGCTCGGTCATCTCAAGCCCGTCCTGGGAGATTGCGGAATGCGCAGGCTTGAAGCCATAGATTCCACAATAGGCCGCCGGAATGCGAATCGAGCCCATCGTATCGGTGCCCAGCGCCACGTCGCACAGTCCCGCCGCAACGGCTGCACCACTGCCGCCTGAAGAGCCGCCCGGCGTATGGCCCAGCCGGTGCGGGTTCTGCGTCGCGCCAAACCAGAGATTGTCGGTCTTTGCCCCTAGTGCGGCTTCTTCCATATTCAGGGTACCGATGATCGCTGCCCCCGCGGCACGCAACCGCGCCACAACTTCGGCATCACGCCCGGCGATACGATTGCGAAAGACTTCACTGCCTCCTGTCCACGGCAGCCCATTGACCGCGATATTGGCCTTCACCCCGATTGTCAGCCCGGCAAGCAGTCCTTCGCCATTCGTCGCCGACCGGTCGAAATCGGTAAAAGCATTCAGCGGCACATTGGCAGCTTTCAGGGCGTCGAAGTCGATCATAGGCCTCGCTTGTCGATCAACCGGATCGGCTTCTGCCGCACATCGATCTGCGTGAGCGCCGCCGTCTCCCCAGGCGCGCACAGCTGAACCCCGACCTCCACATTCAGCCCCTGCCGCAACAACGCCGCGATCTCACCGACCTCGCTTCCTCCCCGGCTTTCCAGCAGCACCGTCATTTCATCCCGCTGGCTGGCGTCGCGCGTTACCGTACACACATATTCACCCGTCAAATCCCCGCGCTTCTCGATCAACGCACCGATGGCGTGCGGGAAAAGGTTGATGCCGCGCAACTTGACCATATTGTCGCTGCGGCCCTTGAAACCAGCGATACGCCTGAACACGAGCTCACCGCGCCCGTCGAGTTCGTGGCTGATGTCATGCGTATTGAAGCGGATACACGGCGCGATATCGTCCTTGAACAGGCAGGTGACGACCATATCGCCGGTTTCGCCCTGCGCCACTGCCTCGCCGCTATCGACATCGAGCAGTTCGAGAAATTGCGCATCCTCCCACACATAGAGCCCGTCGCGGTCCGGCCCTTCGCCCGCAATCGAGCCTGTATCGCCCACGCCGTACCAGTCATAGGCCTTCGCCCCATGCCAGGCGGCCTCGGTCGAGGCGCGGTCTTCGGTCCCCAGATGGCCGATAATCATCTTCAGCTTGATTCGGTCGAACAGCCCCTCGGCCTCCGCCACTTCGGCGAGCTTGCGGATATAGTCGACAAAGCCGACCATCACCGTGACGCCGAAATCGGCCATCAGATTGACCTGCGCCACCGAGCGCGTCTCGATCCCCGTGCCAGCCGACAGGAACAGCGAATTGGTAAAATGCGTCACCGCTTCGCGGATATAGTGGCCGCCGTTGATCATGCCATGACCATAGACCGACTGTACGACGTCCGACGGCTGCAACCCCATCCAGCGATACATGCGCCCGACGAGCAAATTGGTAATCTCGCGGCCCTTCGGCCCGAACATCAGCGGCTGCGGGCGGCCGGTGGTGCCGCTGGTAGTGTGGAACACCACGGGCGTGTCGCCGCGTCCGTCGAAATCGCCATAGGGTGGAAATTCGTTGACCGACGTCATAAGGTCGGACTTGTCGTAGACCGGCAGCTTCACAACGTCTTCAAGTCCGCGAATATCGCCCGGCTCGATACCTTTCGCGCCCCAAAGTCGCTGGTAGAAGGGAATTTCCCAACCCCGCGTCATCAGCTTGAGGAAGCGGTCATTCTGCAATGCATGCAGTTCATCACGCGACATCGCGGAATAGCGCGCGATAAAGGCATCGCCGACCGGATAGTCGGCCAGCATCTGCTTGGCATCGAAGGCTTCGAAATAGGTCGGAAAACTCATCTGGGGTCCGTGGCGTAAGAGAGGGGGTCGTTGAAAATGCGCGGGTCGGCGTCCGGTGCGAGGGCGCGGCAAAGGTCGTATTTGGCGGCTAGCTGCGCTATTGACATCGGTGCATCGGGGCTGCCGAGATTGGCGCCGATCTGCCGCTCAAGGGTCGAGCCGTCCTTCAAGGTTACCACCAGTCGCTGCGGTGACAGCGCATTCCCGTCGGGGTTGCCGTCGAGGATGACGGAGACTTTGCGCACAAGGTCAGGGATGGTCTCCCGCACACGCGGATCGATATGCCCATCGCGCAGCATCAGCGGCACAAGGAATGCCAGGCACAGGCGGTTGTAGCTCATCGGTGCGTCGGGCTGATAAGGGCGGCCCACGAGGCGGTGAATGAGAGGAGGAGCGAAAAGCTCGACGGAGGCCACCTCTTCGACATTCAATCCCAGCGGCTGCAATGCCCCCAACGCACCATGACTGGCCCGCCCGCTTGGAAAGGGCTTGATACTGACTTCGGATATTCGCCAGACCTCGCCGAGCGTCGGCGTGTAACGTGCCAGCTCCAGCGGTTCGATCAGCGCCGAGTAACCGAACGGCCCTTCGAGCACATCATGCGGACCGCCCATTCCGGCTTTCACCAGATCGACCGCTTGCACCGCCGACTGCGCTGCTCGCCCGATTTGCAAAGGCAAGGCAATCGACGCCTCGACATGCGCCTGCATCGTGCCTCCGGCGAAGCTGTACGCAAGACCCAGCACATCGGCCATCTGCGCGCGCGACAATCCTTTCAGTCGGGCAACCGCCAACGCCGCGCCGATCACGCCTGCAGTTGCGGGCCGGAAAAATCGCATCGGCCCGGTGGCAGACAGGCCCAAGCCACTGGCGATATCGACACCGATAGCGAGCGCGGTGAGGAATTTTTCGGGGTCGCTGCCACCCAGTCGGTTGGACGCGGCCAGTAACGCAGCGGTGACGACCGATAGCGCGTGCACAACGGCAGGCTCATGTACGGCGTCCCATTCGAGACAGTGGGTGGCAAAGCCGTTTGTAAAAGGTGCGCCCGCGCCGCTCTCGACCACCCGCTTCATCTCAGCCGACGCCGCCCCGGCCGCCATCACCGCCAGCGTGTCGGCCAGCAGCCGCTCTGCATCGGCACGCACCTGCGGCGGCAACATGTGCGTTGCGGCGGCGAAATCGAGGATGGCATCGGTATGCGTCATGCCAGCCATTTTCCGAGCATCTTGTTGATCGCCCCCGGATCGTCGCCTTCCAGCGCCAGCTTGACCGCCTTGTCCGCCTGCTTTTTCGATAGCCCGCCCCATGCCATGAGCGCGCAGGCCTTATCAATAATCTGTGCCTCGCTCATCGGCCGTTCGGGATCGCCCAGCGTGTCGATCAACTCGACCGTCTGCTTGTTGCACACCACGCGCGCGCCATAATGTTGCGGATAGCGCGCGGTGATGTCCTTGCATTCGCGAACCTTCACCCGCGCCCTCGCCTTGGCGAGTTTTTTGACCGCCGCCGGTTCGAAATCAGCGAGCGTCGGCACCCCGCTGGTCGCCACAATCGCCACGGCATGTTGCAAGGAAAATTTGGCTTGTTGCGGCGTTTGGGGGTCGGGATTGTCGCAAAAGGCAATCGCATCGGCATAGGTTTCGACCAATATCTCGCCCTCGAACTTGCCCAGCAATTCCTGCAACTCCAGCGCCGCATCGATGGCCGGATGCGCATGGCGGCAGGCACCCCAGGGTTTGAAGCTGACGTCCCAGATTCGCCAGCGTTTCGGGAATTCCATCGGTTTGGGAGTCTCGCAGGTGGCGGCGTAAAGTCCCTGTGGGCCTTCGAGGATGAAGCGCGGGCCGGTCATCCCGCCTTGGGCGAGCCATGCAGGCCAGTGTCCGGCGTGCGCCGCTTGCGAAAGATGAAATTGCTTGGTCATCGTATCTTCGTGACGCATTTGCCAAAGTCCACCGGTCGCCGAACCGGCGTTGCCCAGAGCGTCGACCGTCTGCTTCCGAGTCAGCTTATAAACCGAGGCTGCCGCAGCTGCTGCGCCCATTTTACCAGCAGTCGCCGTATTGTGGTAATGGGAATAGTGCTGTTCGTCGAACGTCGCGCCAATCGCGATTGTCGCTTCATAACCGCGAACGGCAGCATCCAGAAAATCGTCGAAATCAAGCGGGTCGTCGTCGGTCGCTATCAAAACCGCAGACCATATTACCGGACCCGGATGCAATATTGATGTGCGATGGATATCGTCCATCTCCAGCACATTGCCCAAATACGCGGCGCGCGCCTGTCCGTCCAATTCCCGTCTGCGAACTACACCTGCGACATCACTCCCTCGCGCCCCCGCCACACAGCCAAGCCAGTCGAGCAAATGCAACCTTGCGCGCGCCCGCGTCGCATCATCCACCGGCCGCATCAAATGCTTGGCGAGTTGTTCGGTTAGGCTTAAAGACTTGCTCATGCAGCGCCTGCTGCAAGACGGGGAGAGACTATTTGGCCGCCAAGCCGCGTTACAAGGAACTGGCCGACGAGCTGCGTGAGGAAGTGCTGGGCGGTCGCTACCAGGCCGATGCCTTTCCAACCGAGAGCGATCTGTGCAAACGCTATGGTGTGTCGCGCTTCACCGTGCGCGAGGCACTGCGAGCGTTGCAGACCGAGGGCCTGATTTCGCGGCGCCGCGGTTCGGGTACCAGCATCCAGCCAGCGGCGGCCCGTGGCGGCGCGCTGCACCAGCCACTCTCCAACGTGGCGGAAATCCTGCAATATGCCCGCAACACCCGCGCGGTGTTCGATCCGTTGGGCGAAGGGCCGCTGCCACGCGCTATTGCCGAACAGCTCGGACTTGTCGCCGGAGGGCGTTGGACCCGCTTTCAAGGCCTGCGAACGCGCGCCGATTCGACCGAGCCGCTGGCGCACACCGTTGCTTATGTGCACGAAAGCCTGCGCGACATCGCCCAGCAGATCAGTCCGGCCGAAGACACAATCTTCAAGCAGATCGAGAAGCTGGCCAAAATCCGCTTTGTGAAGGTCACGCAGGACATTCAGGCGATTGCGGCGACAGCCGAAGTTGCCAAGGCCCTCGGCATAGCCAAACGGGCGCCGACACTGCGTATTCTGCGTTGTTACCTCGATGCGAGCGACCGGGTTCTCGAAATTTCGGCCAGTCACCACCCCGGCGACCGGTTCGCCTATTCGATGCACATCGACATTGAGGGATAGACACTCAGCCATCGGTGCCCAGTTCAGGTGCGTCAGCGGGCGTCCATTCGTCGTGTGCAAAGCGGATGGCAGGCGCAATCTGGTGGGCGCCTTCATGATTGATCAATAGACGGCGCTCGGCAATGTGGGGCTGATCGAACGCCTCGCGAAAATCGAGGACGGGTGAGAAAGCGACATCCTTATCGGCGAACCAGGCCACCCACTCATTCCGGGTTTTCCCTGCAAATACATCGCGCAGAAATTCGATCAGCTCATTTTGCTCCCCCGCCGCTCGTTCGGCAATGGCGATCAGGTCGGGCCGTCCGAGGGCAGTCAGCAAAACGGTGACAAACTTCATCTCGCGCCCACCAAGCACGACATGCCTGCGGTCGGACGTTTCATACACCTGATAAAACGCCGCCCCACCCAATGAGCGCTGGTGCGACGAGCGCGGCGCTTGGCCCCCTGCGATTGCGCTACCTGCGATATGGGCGCACCAAGGCAGCAGGCTGTCGAACATGGCGCAGTCGATATAGTCGCCCTTCCCCGTCCGCTGACGTCCAATCAGCGCCATCAAAACGGCCGACAGTCCGGTCAGGCCTGCCGCCATGTCCGCGCTGGGTGTGCCGGGAACCACCGGCGTGCCGTCAGGGCCGTCATTGACCGACAGGAACCCGGCAAGCGCCTGCGTGGCCATATCGTGCGCGGGGTGATGGGCCATCGCACCGTTCTGACCGAATGCAGAGATAGAACAATAGACGATGCGGGGATTGCGCGACGACACCGCTCCATAGTCGAAACCCAGACGCTGCATGACCCCCGGCCTAAACCCTTCAACAAAAACATCCGCATCTTCGATCAAGTCCCAGAGCCGCGTCTTGCCGTCCTCGTCCTTCAGATCGAGCACTATACTCTTTTTGCCGCGATTCAGATTCCGGAACCAGACCGACTGCCCTGCCTCGAAAGGTGCCTGCTCGCGCGCGGGATCCCCTGCAGCGGTTTCGATCTTGATAACCTCGGCACCTTGATCGGCCAACATCATGGTGAGCATCGGGCCGGGCAGGAAGACACTCAGGTCGACGACCTTGATGCCCGACAGCTTTCCCACCTCAGACCACCCCGGATGCGCGCAACTCGGCAATCTCGCTGCTGCCATAGCCGAGATCGGTGAGGATATCGTCGCTATCCGCACCGAGCAGCGGCCCGGCGCGATTGGGAAGGCGCTGGCCATCGATACGGATGGGACTGGCCAGCACATGGAACGCCTCACGGTCGGGATGCTGCACTATGTCGGTCATGCCGATCGTCTCGAGCCAGGGATTGTCGAGCGCCTGGTCGAGCTGGTTGACCGGCGCAATCGGAACCGATCCTTCGAGCAGCGCCTGCCAATGCGCGGTTGGCTGCGAACTGAAAACGCCATCGAGTAGCTCGCTCAACTCCGCACGGTTGGCGAGCCGGCTGGCCTCCGTCGCAAAACGCGGGTCAATTGCAAGGTCGCTGCGTCCGATCTTTTCGGTCAATATCGTCCAGAACTTCGGCAGCTGGCACATCACGAACATCCAGCCGTCCGCGGACCGGAACATCTGGCTGGGCGTGGCCGACGGATGCGCCGAGCGTGCCGTGCGCTGCGTGATGTCGCCCTCATTCATGTACCAGAGCGCCGGGTAGCTGGTCTGGTGCACGGCAGCAGACAACAGGTCCAGATCGACATCGCGCCCGAGCCCGCTTCGCTGCGCATCGACCAGCGCCGCGAGCAGGCCGACAGCCATCATGGTTCCTGTCATGAAATCGACTATCGACAGACCCATTCGTTGCGGCTCGCCATCCGGATCACCTGTCAGCGCACAAAAACCCGCCTCGGCCTGCATCAGATAGTCATAGCCCGGCCATTTGGCGCGCGCATTGTCGCGGCCATAGGCCGACAGATGCGCGCAGACGACAGCGGGATTGATGTCCTTCAATGCGTCATAGGTCAGCCCCATCCGCCCCGGCAAATCGCCGCGCAGATTATTCGCGACCGCATGGCTTTTGGCTACGAGCTTGTGAAATATCGCCTTGCCCTCATCGCTGTTGAGATCGAGTGTCAGCGATTTTTTGTTGAGGTTGAAGGCATGGAAATAGACGCTCTCGCCCTCACGCAGAAAATGCGGCCCCACATGCCGTGCGGTGTCGCCGCCTTTTGGCGGTTCGATCTTGATGACCTCGGCCCCCAATTGCGCCAGAAACTGCGTTCCATAAGGACCCGCGCCATATTGCTCTGCGCTAAGGACACGAAAACCGGCAAGGGGGAGCGGGCGATCGCTCACGCAGGATTGGCCTTGATCCATTGTTTCGAGATGATGATTCGCTGCATCTCGTTGGTGCCTTCGCCGATGCACATCAGCATGGAGTCGCGATACAGCCGTTCGATGTCATATTCCTTCGAATAGCTGTATCCGCCAAACACACGCATAGCTTCCTGGCTGTTGGCGACGGCGGCTTCGGACGCGAAATATTTCGCCATGCCGGCCTCCATGTCGCAGCGCTCGCCGCGGTCATAGGCTTCGGCGGCATCGAAGGTGAGTAGCCGCGCGGCGCGCGCGCGCGTGACCATTTCGCCGATTTTGAGCTGGATTGCTTGATGCTCCGAAATCGGCTTGCCCATCGTTTCGCGCAGTTGGGCATATTCGGTAGCAAGCCGCAGCGCGCCCTCTGCGAGGCCGACGCCGCGCGCTGCGACATTGATACGACCCAGTTCCAGGCCGCCGGTTGCCTGGAAAAAGCCTTGGCCCTCAACCCCGCCGATCAGGTTCTCGGCCGGGATGCGATAATTCTCCAAAATCAGCTCGGCGCTGTCGATGCAATTGTAACCAAGCTTCTTGAACTTCTTGCCGGTGGTGAAACCTTCACCTTTCGGCGTGATAAAAAAGCTCATGCCCTTATAACGCGGTTCCGCCTTTGGGTCGGTCTTGGCAAGCAGGGCAAAGCAGCTGCCCTTGATCCCGTTCGAAATCCAGGTCTTGGTGCCATTGAGCACATAATCGTCGCCATCGCGGACGGCCACGGTGCGGATAGCCTGCAGGTCGGTCCCGGCATTGGGTTCGGTCAGCGCCAGCCCGCCGCGAATCTCGCCGGTCGCAAACTTGGGGAGCCACTTTGCCTTTTGCTGCGGCGTGCCAAAGCGTTCGACCGCACAGGCCATGATCAGGTGGGAGTTGAATATGCCGGTGATAGCCATCCAGTAGGAAGAAATCAGCGCGACTATCTTGGCATAGGTGACCGCGGACAGTCCGAGCCCGCCATATTCCTGACCTATGGTGGCGCCAAACAGCCCCATTTCCATCATCTGATGTACGATCTCTTCCGGCCAGACGTCGTCATGATCATATTTCTGCACGACCGGGCGCACTTCCTTGTCGACCCATTTCTGGATCGCATCGAGCAGGGCGGCCTCTTCGTCGGCGTCCATCTGCGTGTGAAAGGTGCTGGGTGCAGTTGCCATTGCCTAATCCTCAATCATTTGCCGGACCGTGCCCGCGTTTCCATACAAGCACGGTGCGCTTGTAATGGCTCACGATCACACCGTCCTGATTCTTGCCTATGGTCTTGAACGTAACAATCCCCTGATCGGGACGCGACTTGCTCTCGCGCTTTTCCAAAACCTCGCTCTCAGCATAGAGGGTGTCGCCGACGAACAGCGGATGCACCATGCGCACCTCGTCCCAACCCAGATTGGCAATTGCCTTGCCGCTGGTGTCGGACACGCTCATGCCGGTCATCAGCGCAATGGTCAGCGGGCTGACCACGAGCGGCTTTCCGAACTCGGTCTTTTCCGAAAAGGCATAGTCGAAATGGGCGGGATGGGTGTTCATCGTCAGCAGCGTGAACCACACATTGTCGGCATCGGTGATCGTGCGACCCGGACGATGCTCGTAAATATGGCCGACCTCGAAGTCCTCGAAGAAACGACCCTGAACTTCACGAAAGCGGCCAGGGGCAACTTCGATGACGCCTTCACGCATGGCTGGCTTCTCCTAAAGACAATATCTGCCGGTAACGGCGAACGACCGGCGCCTCGAGCATTTTACCCTGAAAGCGGATAGCAGCCCCGCCGCCTGCGTCAAATGCAGCAATTGCCGCCCTTGCTTCTTCGATTTCCCGCGACTCCGGCCGAAAAGCGGTATTGATTGTCTCGATCTGGCGGGGGTGGATGGCGGCCTTGGCATGAAAGCCGAGAGCCTGAACCCTGGCACATTCCTCGGCCAGTCCCGCCTCATTTTCAATATCGATATAGGGAACATCGACTGCCAAGATGCCCGCAGCAGCGCAGGCCATGACCAGCTCGCTTCGTGCATGGAGTAACGGCTCCCACGCAAGCTTGACGCCCAGTTCGGCCGCAAAGTCGCCACCGCCAAACATCAGCGCGATGACGCCCGGCGACGCGGCGATAGTGCCGGCGGCGCGCAGCCCTTTCACACTTTCGATCAGCGGCACGAAAGCAACTTCTGTTCCCAATATGCTGCGCAAGATTTCAATCTCGGCAGCACTTTCTACCATGGGCACGAACAGATATTGGGGACATGTCGCGCCGCTCAATGACAATATGTCGGCAAGACCCACCGACGTTCGCAGCCCGTTGATGCGCAACGCCAACCGGCCTTCGCCATGACCGGCAATCGCAGCCAGTGCCGTATTTCGCGCACTATCCTTCTCCGCCTCCGGCACCGAGTCTTCGAGATCGATACACACGAGGTCGGCAGCACTCGCCAGAGCTTTCGCATAGCGTTCCGGCCGGTTTCCCGGCACAAACAGAAAGTTGGTGAAGGCGCGGACGGCCAAAATCATATGCTCCCATTTATATCGCGATTTCTAATTTGTCCGGACAACTTTTTAGTCAAGCGAAAAATGTCAGGCCGGCTTGACCACGCCCAGCCATGCCGTCGCCAAAAGCAGCAAGTAAACGCACCAAACCCAGACGCGCGTGCGGTTCATAACCCGCAACAAAGGCAATTCCGTCTCATCGCTCGACCCGTCGGAAAGAAGCTTGCCAAGCAACCCGCCGACGGGTTTAAAACTGACATCGATCATTATCGCGGCTACAAAAATCAGTCCGAACAGCAGCGCTTTCCAGGCCAGCCATCCAGTCGCAATGGGATGACCGGTGAGCAGCGATTCCAAACCGAGAAAAATATAGCCTGCGGCCAGCACATATCGCAGCCAGCCTTCCCATTTGCGCCGCTGCGCAGCACGCGGTGTCATGTCGTGCGCATGTGCATCGAACACCAGCCACAGCCAGAAAGCGGCAATCGCCCAGGCAATCCACACAATCGCAACGGGCAAGTCCCACCATGCACCCATATAGGATATGGTAAGCGACAGCGGCACCATCAGCGCCCATGCCGTGCGCGGGGTCAGATCGACGATAACGAGCAACTTCAAAAGCGCGATGCGCTGGTCCAGCGTATAGATAGTCCGCTTGCGGAAATGCTGCCCCAGCACGAACACGCCCACGTCGGCGCCGAGCCACAATACGAACAGCAGCAAGTGCACATAGACGAGGCTGGGATAGACAAGGTCGGCAAGCTGCATTGCGAACATCCTTCATGAACCTGCTTGACAGCAGCGCAATAAAAATGAAAGTTGTCCGGACAAATCACAAATGCGGGATGAGAGCAAGCGTTATCGCTGCGGCGAATTTGGAGGAGATTTGTGATGATTCGGAAGGTTCTTTTGGCAACCAGCATGCTGTCTGCTTTTGCGACTATGCCAGCAGCATATGCGCAGACGGAAACCGAGTCCGCCGAGGAACAGGGCGGCATTGCCGAGATCGTTGTGACGGCGCAGCGCCGCAGCGAAAATGTGCAGGATGTGCCAATTGCCATCTCCGCCTTTTCCGCCGAACAACTCGAAGCGCAGGGTGTCACCAACACATTGCAGATCGGGCAATATGTGCCCAACCTTGTCGCGCAAAACAATACTGGCATCGGGTCGGCCAACGCCTATTTTCTGCGCGGTCTCGGCTCGACCGAAACCATCGCGACTTTCGATCCGCCGGTCGGCACCTACGTCGATGACGTTTATCTTTCACGGCAGAATGCGAACAATTTATCGCTGTTCGACGTCGAGCGCATCGAGGTCTTGCGCGGTCCGCAGGGAACTTTGTTCGGACGGAACACCACCGGCGGCGCGATCAACGTCATCATGGCGAAACCCGGAAATGAAATCAGCGGCTTTGGCGAAATCGGCTATGGCCGGTTCCGCAAGACAATCGCGCGCGGTTCGATAGACCTGCCGCTTGCAGACAGCTTTGCCATCAAATTGTCGGGCTATTGGCAGAACGACCGCGGCTATACCAAGAATGTCACGACCGGCGAGCGCATCAATGATGACGATGGATGGGGCGTACGCCTGAGCATACGCGGCGATCTGGCACCCTGGGCGCGCTGGAATGCAGGGTATATGCACATTGTGTCCAAGGGCGACAATGTTCTGAATTTCGAATGCAACCCCACGAACCCTTCCGACTGCAAGGGCCGGTTCGTGACGACTGGTCTGACCGAAGGCAACCTTGCCGGGCGCTATGCCCCCACCGTGGTAGCAGGCCGTAAGGCCAGTTTCGGTCTCGGCCAGGAAGCCAGCACCGACATCATCACCTCAAACCTGCAATTCGACATTGCCGACGAAACGACGCTCAGCCTGATCACCGGCTATGTCAGCCTGACACAAACTTTTGCCTATGACTTTTTCGACGGCAGGGGTGGGCCGAGTGTTACCACACCGCGTCCGGCTGTGGTCGGCAATCCGCGCGGCGGCTTCACCATTCTCAACGACGGACTGCACCAGCAGTTCACACAGGAAATCAAACTGGACGGCAGCCTCGGTAATGGACTGGTCGACTATGTCACCGGCTTTTATTATATCGACGAGCGCAACAAGACCGACTTTGCCGACCTGTTCGGCGGGGCACTTCTGGCCGACCGCATTTTGCGCAATTCGACCAGCGCCTATGCAGGCTATGTGCAGGCGGATGTCAATCTGAGCGAGCAGATCAAGCTGACCGCCGGGGTACGTTATACCGACGAAACCAAGACCATAAGCTTCAATGACAACCGGACGGTGCGCGGCACGAACGCCGCCGGGCTGTCGACCTGCGGGACCAATCCTGCGGCAGTGCCCACCAGCCTCTGCCTCGAAAACAGCAATTTGTTCGTCGCGGCCAATGGAGCCACGGTGCTGACCAATCAGCCGATCCCGACCAAGCTGAGCGCAAAACTGTGGACGCCGCGTTTTGCCGCCAACTTCAAACCCAATGACGACCTGCTTTTCTTTGCCAGCGCGACACGCGGGTTCAAATCGGGCGGCTGGAACGCGCGCGCCACGGCCCCGTCGCAGGCCCTGCCGTTCGATCCGGAAAAAGTGTGGAGCTATGAAGCCGGTATCAAATCCGACCTGTTCGACCGTCGGGTGCGGGCGAACATCACGCTATTTCAGCTCGATGTATCCGACCTGCAAATTCTTGCAGGCCTCCTCAACACCACCACCGGCGCGCTTACCTTCATCACGCGAAATTTTGCCGATTACCGCAATCGCGGGGTGGAGGCGGAGTTTCAGTTCATGCCGGTCGACGGCCTGAACATCTACACCAATTTCGGTTATCAGGATGACAAATATCTTGTCCCCGGCAATGCGCCTGCGACGGACATTTATGGCATCCAGTCGGTTGCTGCCCAACTGGCATCCTGTCGCGGCGCGCTGGCGGCAGGCAAGGTGCCGGGCGGACCGAACACCCCTGCAACGCAACCGTCGATTACGGCCTGCGCGGCGGGCATCGTCACTGCCGAGGGCACCATTGCGACCCCGGTACGTACGCCAAAATGGTCCATCTCGATGGGTGCGAGCTATGAAGCGCAACTGGGCGGGGGATATACGCTGGTGCCCTCGGTGAACGGCTCCTTCCATTCGCGGCAGGAGGTGGCGATTGCCAATCTCAGCCTCTACAACGCGCCGGTATCGGGCGTGAACCAGCCTGCCAGCGGTCCCTTCCCTGCCAATCCGTTCGGCAACGGCGACTTCATTACGGGTTCGCAGAGCGAAGCGGTGTGGCTGGTAAATGCAGGCTTGACCCTGAATGCTCCCGACAAGGCATGGTCGCTATCGCTCGACTGCACCAACTGCCTCAACGAAAGCTATGTCCAGTCGGCGCTGTCGAACTATTCCTACCTGAACCGGCCGATGGAGTGGACGGTAAGGGCCAAATATCGATTCTGACCAAGAGGGAGGCATTATCTGCCATGAAGAAATTTCTGTTCCTGATCGCTGCACTATCGCTTCCCGGCACGGTCGCGATTGCGCAATCGAAATCGGGCATGCTCGATCCGGCAAAGCCGGAGGACGCGCTCGAAATCTCCAAGCGGGTGCAATGCGGTGAAGCCGACGGCAAACCGGCCGTCTATCATTGGGCGGGAAATGTCTACAGCCGCGTGCAGGGCGAGCCCGACCGTTTACTGTTCAAGGGCGAGGGCATGAACATCCGGCAATGCGTGTCGGTGACCGACCCGAAGCGCGGCAAGGGCTACCGCCTCGTCAGCCGGGAGATCATGCTTTATCTGGACCCCAAAACCGGCGAGGTCTTGCGCAAATGGGACAACCCCTGGTCGGGCGAGACGGTCGATGTGATGCACATCGCGAATGACCCCGTCAATTCGCGCCCTTCCTTCCCGATCAATGCCGACGGCACGCCCTACACCACAACATTGCGCCGCGAAGGCCGGTGGATTTTTCAGCCGTTCGAAGTGCCCCTTTTCTATCACAATGTGTTGCAAGGCGATTATCAGGATTATGTCGGCGGCAAATATCACGCAATGGAGATTTTCGATTTCGCGTTCGAAGCCGACGAAATCCTCAACAAGAAAAACCCCACCGCCTATCCGATCATTTCATGGGTCCGCATTTCCGACTGGATGCCCTGGATGAAAATGCGCGGGCGGCAGGGGCAGATGGTGTTCAACGCGATGGGCAACAAACTGAAAAGTTTCGATGAGCTGCCCAAGATCCTGAAGGACGAGATTGCGCTCAATTACCCCACTTACACTGCTCCTCCCCCAGGGGATGATGCCCGGCCGAATGAGACAACTTGGACGGTGTTCAAGAAGCTGGTCGATGCGCAGCGCGCGGCGAGTGGTGAGAAGTCGAAAACAGGCCATTGACGCAAAATCACCCGGCGCTTGCGCAACGCGAATGGTAGGGGCAGAGTGAAGGCATGACAGACATGGCAAACGCATCCCCTGCCCCTGAAGCAACCGCGCGCGGCGAATTTTCGCTGGGCTGGAGAGTGTTGCTGGCAGGCTTCCTCGGCACGATGTGCGGTGCATCGCCATTGCCTTTCAACGTGCTCGGATTCCTCTTCCAGCCGCTCGAGGCCGAATTTGGCTGGAATGTGCAGCAGGTCAGCATCGGCATTACCATTTTCGGCATTACCGCGTCGCTTCTCGCGCCCGTGTTCGGCTGGCTGGCCGATCGCTACGGTGTGCGCAAGGTAGCTATCTGGTCGCTCATCGGGTTCATCCTCAGCTTTTCATCGCTCTATTTCACCCCGCCAACGCTCATTGGTTTTTACTTCCTGTGGCTGCTCGTCGGGTTGGTCGGAATCGGTTCGACGCCGGTGACGTGGAGCCGCGGGCTCAGCCTGTGGTTTGTCAAAAAGCGCGGATTGGCGCTGGGCCTGATGCTGGTCGGCACAAGCGCCGCCGCACTCGTCGTCCCACAGATCGCGGTGTGGAGCAGCGACAATTTCGGCTGGCGCGCGATATTCCCTGTCGTTGCGCTGCTGCCGCTTCTGATCGCGCTTCCCTCGACACTTGCCTTCTTCCGCGAGCCGCGTGCCGAAGAACGACCGGCGGCGCTTTCAACAGCGTCGGGCGAACTTGCCGGGATGACATTCAAGCAGGCAATCAGGACGCGGCAGTTCTGGATCCTGTGGTTTTCTATTTTCCTGATCGCCAGCGCCTATGGCGGTGCTCATATTCACCTTCCGGCCATTGTGGGCGACCATGGTATCGACCGTGCCGCTGCGGCAGGTATCATGGGTATTGTCGGCATCGGCCTGTTGTGCGGACGTGTCGGGGTCGGTTTCATGCTCGACCGGATCTGGGGTCCGGCGGTTGCCTTCCCGGTGCTTTGCCTGCCCGCCATCGCCGCCTATCTGCTGATGGGCACGAGCAGCGAAATGCAGATGATTTCGGTCGCTGCTTTCTTCCTCGGCTTTGCGGCAGGCGCGGAAAGCGACCTAATTGCTTTTCTCGCCGCGCGTTATTTCGGAATGGCACATTTCGGGCGGATATATGGTATGCTCTATATGCCGTTCGGACTCATGTCGGCGATTTCGCCCGTGATTTACGGCACCGTCCGGGTGCAAACCGGCAGCTATGACGGAATGTTGATGGTGGCTGCGGCGATGTTTGTCATTGGTGGGGCGATGCTGCTGTTGCTGGGCCGCTATCCGGACGAGCTGGCCGAAGAAAAGAGGCCGCATGGCGACGCAGTTCCGGCCTAACGATCCGCTCGCGGGAATCGCGCCCGAGGCGCTGATAACCGATCCAGCCGAATGCGCCTTTTATGCGCAGGATGTGTTCACCGACGGCCCGCCGCCCCTTGCCGTATTCCGCCCCGGCAGCACCGACCAACTGGCACGTGGTGTCGCGCAGGCTACGGCAAACGGCATTGCCATCATCCCGCGCGGCGGGGGAATGAGCTACACCAAGGGCTATGTCGCGCCGGAGGCAGGCGCGCTTATCGTCGACATGGGACGGATGCAGCGCATCCTGGAAATAAACGAAACCGACATGACGGTTACCGTCGAGGCGGGCTGCACGTGGCACGCCTTATACGAGGCGCTGCATCCCAGAGGCCTGCGCACGCCCTTATGGGGTACGCTTTCCGGCCTGTACGCCAGCGTGGGCGGCGGGATGAGCCAGAACGGGCTGTTCTGGGGCGGACGCGACGGCACGATAGCACCCAACATCGTCTGTGCAGAAGTCGTGCTGGCCGATGGCAGCATTGTCAAAACGGGCAGCGATTTCCTGCGCCCTTTCGGCCCGGACCTGACGGGCCTGTTCGGTGCCGATGCCGGCGCCTTTGGCGTAAAGGCGACAATCACGCTACCGCTTGTGCATGATGGTGAAGCCTTTGCCTATGGCAGCTTTGCCTTTGATGAACCTGCCAATCATATCGCAGCAATGAGCGAGATCGGGCGGCGCGGGCTGGCGAGTGAGGCGTTCGGATTCGACCCGTTCTTACAGGCACAACGGATGAAGCGCGACAGTCTGGCTAGCGACGCCAAATCGCTGGTCAATATGGTAAAATCGCAGGGCGGCTTCTGGAAAGGCCTGAAGGAAGGCGCGAAGGTCGTCGCAGCGGGCCGCTCCTTCCTCGACGATTGCAAATTCTCGATCCACCTGATCTGCGAAGGCCGTAATCAGGCAGCCGTCGATGCCGATATGACAGTGGTCGAGGCCATCGTCACCGCCAATGGCGGTCGCGTCGTCGAGAACACCATCCCCAAAATCCTGCGCGCCAATCCCTTCCCCCCACCCAACTCGATGGCAGGGCCACAGGGCGAACGCTGGGCGCCGGTCCACGGCATTGTCCGTCATTCAAAAGCGCTCGAGACCATCGATGCGCTGACCGAATTGTTCAACGCAAATGGCATCGAGATGGAAAGGCTCGGCGTTGGCGCGGGCTATATGTTCCTTGTGGTCGGACGCACTGGTTTCCTGATCGAACCCTGTTTCTACTGGCCCGACGAACAGTGGGAAATCCACCGGCGCTTCATCGACGATACGCATTTTGCCAAGCTTCCTCTGCACCCACGTAACGACGAAGCCCGCGCACTCGTCGAGACGTTGCGGCAGGGTGTGATCGACATCTTCAGACGGATGGGGGGCATCCACTTTCAGATTGGCCGCACTTATCCGCTCAAAGACCGAAGCGATCCGCGCGGATGGGAAATCCTCGAAGCAATCAAAAATAACGTCGACCCAAAAGGGTTGATGAACCCGGGAGTCCTGGGGCTATGAATCTTCTTCGTCTCTTCGCGCCTTTGCGTGATAAAATTTTTATTCGCGCAAAGCCGCAAAGGCACAAAGGTAGCAGATAAGGCTAATGTATCTTGGAACTACAGAGAAGACAGGCGTTAGCTGGAATGATGGCGGCCTCGCTGCCGCTATCGCTGGAGGCCGCGCCATTGGCTGACGCAAAAACCTACGCCGCGGTCGCGCTGCAAATGGCCGCGCGGTCGATCGAACGCACGCCCGACAGGGCAGCCGCGCGCAAGCAGATGCTGGAGACCATCGCGGCGATCGGCCCCAAAATGCGTTCGGCCAATATCTTCATTCAGCAATATGGTGGTGCGCCGGTAAAACTTGCGGTGCTGCCCGAATATTTCCTCACCAGCTATCCTGGCCGCATCTCGATACCCGACTTCGCCGACAAGGCGGCACTGGAGGTCGACGGCCCTGAATATGAAGCGCTCGGCAAAATCGCACAGGAGCAGAAGCTGTTCCTGTGCGGCAATGCCTATGAGCAGGACAAGAATTTTCCCGGCCTTTATTTTCAAGCGAGCTTCGTCATCGCGCCCAATGGCAATGTCGTGCTCCGCTATCGCCGGCTGAATTCGATGTTTGCGCCATCGCCGCACGATGTATGGTCGAAATATCTCGATATCTACGGGCTTGACGGAGTCTTCCCGGTGGCAAAGACGGAGATTGGCAATCTCGCGGCAATCGCCTCCGAAGAGATCCTCTATCCCGAAATCGCCCGCGCACATGCGCTGCGTGGGGCAGAAATTTTCGTGCACTCTTCGTCGGAAATCGGATCGCCGATGGCGACACCCAAAATGATTGCGAAACGCGCCCGGGCATTCGAGAATTTGACCTATGTCATTTCGGCAAACACGGCTGGCATAGTAGATACTGCTCTACCCGAAGCGTCTGCCGACGGCAATTCGATGGTGGTGGACTGGAAAGGCAATATCCTGTCGCAATCGAACAGCGGAGAGACTTTTACGGCGTTCGCAGACATCGATCTTGCGGCGTTGCGCGCTGCGCGCCGCAAGCCGGGAATGACCAATACATTGTCACGACAACGAAATGCCCTGTTCGCTGCTGCCTATGCCGATGATACACATCAGCGTGCCAATAGCCTGATCGAAAATGGCGTTGTCAAAACACCCGACCGTGACCATTTCCTAAGAGTGAGCGAGGAGACGATAGCACGCCTCGCCAAGGACGGACTGATATGAGCAAGATGGATGTGCCCCCACCCTATACCGCCGTAACCCAGCACCCGATGTTCCCGAAGCCGAACCATGATGAGGCGGCGCGGTTCAATTTCCTGGCGAACCTGAACCGCTATCTGTCTGGTGAGGTCGGTGCGGGCAACAGGCTTGCCTACGAACGGCGCGTTCTGCCGGCCTTCAAGGCCGAGCATGGCCGCGAGCCGGTCGACCGGCACGAAGTCCGGCATGCGATGAACCGCGATCCGTGGCATCGTTTCTGGTCCGCCATGAAACGCAATTCGATGGAAATGCGCCAGCAGAACGGCCGCGCGATGGTGCTGCGCCAGCTCGATGAACTTGATGCGATGGCGCGCCAATATAATGAAGGCCGCGATACGTTGAAGCTGGATGCCAGTGTCGAAGTACCGCGCTATCAGGCAGCAGTCGATATCCATTGCATGCCCGGCAGCTATCATGGCGAGGAACGCCCCGGCGACGTGTCGGCGGGTGCAAATTACGACTGCGGAATCTTTGCCACCACCGGCGGTGCATTGGGTGCGCTGAACGACGGCGGCGGGCAGGCGGTCGCCGCGTGGATCAAGAAGGAGCGCCCCGACTGGCAACCCAAACGCATTCTCGATATCGGTGCCACGGTCGGCCATAATGCAGTTCCGATCGCGCTCGCCTTCCCCGATGCCGAAGTCATCGCCATCGATACCGCCGCGCCTTCGCTGCGTTACGGCCACGCCCGCGCGCAGGCGCTTGGTGTCAAGAATATCGTCTTCCAGCAGATGAACGCCGAGGACATGGCCGAGTTTGCTGACGAAAGCTTTGACTGGGTCCAGACCACTATGTTCCTGCACGAATTGTCGAACAAGGCACTGCCGCAGATTATCGGCGAAGGCGCGCGGGTGCTGAAACCCGGTGGGCTAATGTTCCATATCGAGCAGCCGCAATATTCACCCGAAATGCCATTGTTCGAACAGTTCATGCGCGACTGGGATGCGTTCAACAATAACGAGCCATTCTGGTCGGCGATGCATTCGCTCGATTTGAAACAGATCATGGAGGACAAGGGGCTACCGAAAAGCGGGCAGTTCGTCGTCGGCGTCAAGGCAGTGGTGGATGAGAGCATCTTTCCGCCATCGCCCGAAGGCGGGGAAGAAGATTATGGTCGCGCGGCAATCTGGAACGCCTATGGCGCGTGGAAGCCCGAGGCGGCACAGTGACCGAGGATCTCGACTGGATTTCGCGGTCGGGCCTGAAAGCCAAAGGCAAACGTCCCCAATTTCTCGATCCCGAGGATGACCGGATGCTGTCGATCCTCATGGCGCTGGTGGGCGAAGTGTCTGTAATGCGCGAACGGATCGATACGATCGAACGCCTTCTCGACGCCAAGGGGACGGTCAGTCGGGCGGATATCGAAAGCTACACGCCCGACATGGACACAGGGCGCGAGCGCAACCTCCTCATCAAGGAATATCTCGCCCGCATCATGCGCGGTGTTCAGCAGGACATGCAAGCCCTCGCCGAACTCGATCCGCCAATCGAGGATGTAGTGAAGGAAATGGAGGCGGGGTAGATTATCTCACGCTAAGGGCGCTAAGGCGCTAAGTTGTTGGTGCGATAGGCTATATTACGGTCATCATAGCCATTTGAAATTCGGCGCAAGCCTTCTTTGAAGGTCGGCCCGCCAAAATTCATCAATAATCCTAACCGAAGGTTGGATAACCGCAAATATGTCAATAGCTGCTTGGCATGGACCGGAGCCAGCCGCTCGACTGACTTCAATTCGATCAAAAGTTGTTTTTCAATGATGATGTCGGCCCTAAATTCCTTGTCGATAATGATCTCCCCCAAAGGTGATTGGGATGACGACTTCAACTTCAACTTGCAATCCGCTGCGCTGTAAAAGTTCAACCAGTACTGCCTGATAGGCAGATTCCAACAGTTCAGGGCCCAAACCTTTATGGACCTGAAAGCCGCAATCAACGGCGATGCTTGCAAGTCGTTCAATATCCACACCAATATCTTAGCGCCTTAGCGCTCTTAGCGTGAGCAAAAAAATCAAAACGGCTTGGTCGCCCCCAAAAAGCAGATGCCCGAAATCGTGATCCAGTAAATATAGGCGGCAATTCTTGCTTGCCCGATTTCCTTGTCGAGTTTCGCCTGAATGGCCGCGTCGGGTCCTGCCGCGAGCGCGCGGAAATAGACCGTCCACTGCCGCATGACAAAGCGCAGAAACAGTCCGATGCAGAGCGCGAAGGCATAAAGGATCATCTTCGTAGGATACCAAAATGTCCCCGTTCCTACTTCCACAGGGCCCGTCCCCATATAGGCCATGATGGAGAGCAGGACGATGGCGGCAATGAGCGGGTAGCGCAGCAACTCCTCGGTCCGGGTGATCCGGATGCCGATATCGGTCTCGCGCTTGATAAAGGCCGCCCAGGTCATGCCGAGCCAGGCCAGGAAGAATATCCACATCAGCGTCAGTCCGGGACCGTCGAGGATCGGCAGGAAGCCGTAAATATGGCCCATGTGCAGACCGAGCGGGAACAGCAGGACGATGCCCGTGCGCGCAAGTATATCGATGCGATAGGCGGTTTCCATGTGCCGTTTGCGCTCTTCGAGACTGAGGGCGCTATTGGTCACATGATAACTGGTCTGGAACACGCCCCATTCGCCGCCGAGCCAATAGACCATTGCCAATATGTGCACCCAACGCAGAACATCGAGTTGCTGAAAATCCATGTCGTCCTCCCTGAAACCGAATTTGTCCGGACAACTTTGTCTTGGCAAGCAAAAAATGCAGGCTATGAACATAGGTCAGGAGGTTCTGCATGAAGCACCGCATTATCGAGGGGCGTCTTGCCTACACATCAAAAAAAACCGAACGAATGGATCAGCCGCGCGGGTTCGAAACATTCATGTTCACACGCCACAGTGATGGCAAGCTGACGCTGCGCGCACATTGCGAGATCGAGGAACCAGAGCCGGCGGTGATGCGCGACATCATCTACTCAATCGATGAACATGGTCAGCCGATGGATTTGCATGTGCGACTGACAGTCGGCGATGCGTTCATGGGGTCGGGCTGGTTGCGTTTCGATGGCAAGACCATAGAGTGCGAAAGCTTCGGTCCTTCCATCGGCCGCCTCTCGCAACAAGTGCAGGCGGAACTGCCGCTCGACGGATTCGGCACGCACCCGATCGTGTCCGACGGCTATATGCTCGGCAGCCACACATGGAGCCATGAAGGCGAACGCCACAAGTTCAACTGCTACCTCCCCAGCCCCGACCATCGCGGTGCCACTCCGCCCATGATTGCGCAGGTCAAGATCGACGGCATCTATCTCGGCAAGGAGGAGGTTACAGTAAAAGCCGGCACCTTTGCCGCGCGCCATTTCCAGTTTGTCGATCCCGGCGACAGCGGCATGGCGGGAGAACATCCGCCATATGATCTGTGGATCACCGACGATGAAGACTCGATTTTCCTGAAGGGCGGTGTCGGCGGCTATATGATGACCTGGTACGAACTGGTCGAGTTACGGCGCTGAGACCTGTTCGATGCCGTCTGCGTTGAAGGCAGCTTGATAGCGGTTATCGCCCACCTTGCCCACCAGATCGCTGCGCACCGGAATTTCGGGATAGACGGTGACAAGATAATCCCCAGCCGACGGGTTCAACCGTAAAGGCTTGATCTTCTCCTGATATGTTTTCGAATACCAGAATGCTTTGGCATTGGCCAAACAGGGAAAACGCACGATCAGGGCTGCATGGCCCTTGGGCGGTTCGCCTTCAAAGGTCGCGACAGGCACGGGTGCATTGACATAATAGCCGCCGAGCTTCTGGTATAATTCGCTTTCGGCAATCGCTTTCGCATAGGCCTGCATCCGCGCGCGATCGTGCGTCGGGCCTGCGACGACCATATACACAGGTTGGTTGTCGCACGGCTCCGAGGGCGGGGTCGCGGTCGCCGCCGCAGCCAGAAGCAAAAGGCTCATTTCAATCTCCATTCGTCGCACAATGTCCGTTTCCAGGGCGTCCCGTCGCGGAACCATTGCCACGTCCGCGCACGGCTGTTGTTGTTGGGCGCGATATTGATCATTTCGATATAATAGGCATTCGGTACATCGAGCCGGTCGAGCTTCAACATCAACGTGCCTTCTTCGGTCTCCCAGCCATAGCCTGAAAAACGGTTGGTATCCCAATGCAGCCGCCCGTCACGATAGACACCGCCAAATTCATAATCTGCTGTCCGGCCGTCATCCCAGCGGAGGCGGTTATGCTGGACATAAGCGAATGGCCCCTCGTCGGGAAATTCGCACCATGTCCACATATGGTGCCAGTCGAGCAAGGTGCCGTCGCGATCAAGGTGTCGGTAAATGCCGTCCCATTCACCCTCGTGCCGCATCATGTTCGGCATGGCAGCGGCGAAATCGGCTTTCATTGCATCAGCTGGTTGAGTTCGATCAGTGTCCCGTCGGGATCGAAGAAATTGCAGCCGCGCACGTTGATCGGCGGCGCGCCGTTGCGGCCGGGATATTGCTGCGCACGCAAGGGGGCTGTCATCGTGACGTTCGGCACCTTGGCTGCAGCCGCGCAGGCTTCCTCCACATTCGAGGTTTGCGTGACGATGACATGACCGCCAATTCCCATGCGTTTGGGATAGGGACCCGGGTCGGGCAGTTTCGGGTCGAGCCATTCCATCAGCCCTATCCAGCCGATGAACGGGTCATTTGCGTTGAGGAGCACGAGCCGCGCCTTCGCCCCCGGTTCGCCCGCAGGCAAGGCCACGCCCGACATGGTCACGACCGCGTCGTAATTGATCTTCATGCCCATGACGTCGCGATAGACCTGCAGGGAGTTATCCATGTTGCGCACAATCATTGTGACGCGGCGGATATCGGTGGGCAGCCGCTCGGAGGGTTTTTCAACGCCGGGCGAGCTTTGCGCCGGCGCAGTCTTGGCGGGCGCGGTCGCTTCCCCATTTGCGGCGCAGGCAGCAAGCGCCAGACCGGCCAGGGCAACCAGATATTTCATCGACTCTCTCCTTCGGAATAGGCCGCGAGCGGCAGTGCGGTGCCAGACTGCCGGATCAGCGCCTGCCTGCGGAAGAAACGTAACAGGCCGCTGTCCCCCATGCGGCTGGGGCCAAGGCCCGAAAGACCGAAACTCGACTTTTCCGCTTCCCACACCATGGAGGTAAGCGAGCCGTCGTTGATCGACACTGCGCCGACATTCAGTCGTGCCGCAAGGGCTTCGGCCTCTTCGACCGTCCCGGCAATCACCGCAGCCGAAAGACCGTAAATGCCGTAATTGGCTTTCGCGATGCCTTCGTCCGGCTCATCAAAAACGGTGACGGGTATGACAGGCCCGAAGGTTTCTTCGCTCATCACTTTCATGTCAGACGTGACATTGGCCAGTACTGTAGGACGGAGGTACAGTCCGCCGCCCAGTGTCTCCATCTGCCCGCCAGCAAGCAAGGTCGCGCCATTTACAAGCGCATCGTCGATCTGTGCCTGAACGATCGCTGCCTGCTTATCAAAAATAAACGGGCCGATCTCGCCGCTATCAATATCAGGATAGTTGAGCCGCACCGCCTTCGCTTTTTCGGACAGCGCGGCAAGAAAGGGGTCGGCAATTGCGCGCGAGACGTAGACGCGCTCTATGGATTGGCAGGCCTGTCCACTATTCACCACCGAGGCGCGCAACGCGATTTCAGCAGCATGGATCGGATCCGCGCCGGCGAGGATGATCATCGGGTCCTTGCCGCCGAGTTCGAGGCTGGCGGGAATGAAGGCTTCCGCCGCCGCAGCGCCAACCTTTCGTCCCGTTGCGACGGAACCGGTGAAGGCAACATAATCCACATGACGGATCAGCGCCGCGCCGGTCGCGCCGTCCCCTTCGATGACAGACAAGGGGATTTCCGGCACCTCCTTCAGCGTCGCCATCAGAGGCTTGATGAAACGCGGCGTCACCTCGGATGGCTTTACGATCACCGCACAGCCCGCCATCAGCGCCGGGATCGCATCGATCAGCGCCAGCGTCAGCGGAAAATTCCACGGACTTATTGCGCCGACCAGCGGATAGGGTATCAACCGCGTCGAGGTCGAAATGCCGGGAATTGAAGTCGGTCGATCTGCGACCTCCGCCGCCTCTATGATTTTGCCGGACGACTTGGCCCAGCGCTCGATCAGTCGCACCGCGCCATCGACCTCGATGCGCGAGATTTTCTTGCGACCGGTGTCGATGGCGAGTGCATCGGCAATCGCCTCGGCATGTGTTGCGACCGCCCTGCTCCATCGCAGCAGTGATTCCGCCCGTTCGTCGATGCCAAGCGCAGACCAGCCCGCCTGTTCACCGCGCAGACGGTTGGCGAGCATCGCGATATCCGCTTCGCCAAGCGGCGCGATGTCATAATCGGCCTCGCCTGTGCGCGGGTTGCGCACCTTCACTGCTGCGCCTCCCATGCACCCACAATCTCTGCGCCGGTGGCGACCCATGCCTGCGGTCGCGCGGCAAGGTCGGTCAGCAAATCTTCGAGCGCGCCGATCCGGTACGGCAGGCCCATGATATAGGGCGTAAGGTGCAGCGGCAGCAGGCGGCCTGCCCCCTCGCCCGCCAGCCAGTCGAAAGCATCGCGCATCTGCTGTGCATAACTGTCCGCCGATTGCTGTTGCACGGTAATGATTTGCCGGTCGCTCAATTCGTGATTGAGCGGCAGGTTGATAAGGCCGTTGTTGAAGCGGTATGGCAGTTCGTCATTCACCCAATCACAACAATAGCGCAGCCCTGCTTCGCGGAGCAAATCTGGCGTGTCCCAACTTTGCGACCGCGCTATAGAGAGCCAACCTAGCGGGCGGGTGCCTGTCGCGCGTTCCAGCGTATCGAGCGAGGCTGCTATTAAGGCGCGTTCCTCATCGACAGGAAGGCCGGTCGCAATCGTCCCGTTCATATCGGTCGAGTGCGCGATAATCTCGTGTCCGGCCGCAACAATGTCGGCGAGGAGTGTCGGATAACGTTCGGCAACTGCGCTGTTGGTTGCAAAACTCGCTGTCATCCCTGCTTTCGCAAAGACGTCGAGCAGTCGATATACTCCGACCCTGTTGCCATAATCGCGCGCGGTATAGTGGCGATAGTCAGGATAGGCGGTCTGCATATGCCCCGGCGCGAGGAATGGGGTGTCGCTTGGCACAATCGGGAACCATTCGAGGCTGACGCAAACCCAGACAGCGACCAATTTGTCATTAGGCCAGGTGACTGGTTTGCGGGCGTGGATCGCCGACCATTCATAAAGATCATGGTCGTAACCGGAATGCCGCTTGGGATATTCGAGATAATAGGGATCGAGCGTCACTGCTGCGCTCTCCATTCGTCGACAATATCCCCCGCGCGGGTCAGCCATGCCCTCCCGTCAGCGGCGATGTGGCGCAGCGCCTCCTCAAACGGACCGATCCGGTGCGGCTGGCCTATCAGATAGGCGTGGAGCGGTATGCACATCACCGTCCCGCCTTCATCCGCCAACCGCTCATATTGCCGCACCAGCGTGTCGGCATATTCGCGCGGGCTCATATTGTAGACGAAAAATCCATAATGGTCGTTGACCTCGAGGCTGTAGGGGATCGACACGAGATTGCCGGTCGCCGTCTTCACCGGTTGCACCTGATCGTCATGATATAGGTCACAGGTGTAATCCAAGCCATATTCCGCGATCAGATCGAGCGTGCGCGGCGTGTGTGTCAACGCCGGCGCGAGCCAGCCGCAGATGGTCTGGCCCGTTGCCTCCCTAACCGTCGCAATCGAATCCTCAATGATTGCACGCTCCTGCTCTTCCGACATGTCATAGGCATAACGGGTATTGTAAATGCCGTGACTGAAAAACTCCCAGCCGCGCGCCTGCGCGTCGGCAACCACCTCGGGATGATGCTGGCAAAGAGCAACCGACAGCGACACCGAACCCGGAAAGCCGTGCTTGGTCATAACGTCCGCCATGCGCCAATGCGACACGCGGTTCGAATGGTCGCGATGGCTGTAGCCTATAACATCGGGGTGCGGCTTGGTCCAAGCCTTGCGCTTGGGATGCACGGGCGGGTCGATCTCGTAATATTCGAGGTTGGGTGCTACCCACACAGCAACCGATTTGCCGCCCGGCCAGATGATTTTATCACGCCCAGGATAGGGTGCGTAATCGTAAAGGTCGGGATCAGCCGCTCCTTCGCGCATCAACGCGCCTCCAGCCAGTCGATAACCACCTGCACCTGTTCGACATCGGCGTACTTCAGCTGCAGGTCAGTGAGGTTGGCGAAATGATAGCTTTCATGCTTGTCCGCGCAGGTTTCGACAGGAACGATTGTCCGGTAACCATGCGAGAGCGAATCTACAGCCGTTGCACGAACGCATCCCGACGTACTGCCGCCTGTCACCACCACTGTGTCAACCTTGTGCCATACCAAATAGCTTGCCAGCGGCGTTTCGAAAAATGCGCTCGGCATGCGCTTGGTGAACTGCATATCGTTGGCATCGATGTCGCAGCGCGGGTCAAAGGCATGCCGCTCCGCGCCATATTTGATATTCTGTAGCGAATCGGGTGTATTTGTCCGCGTTCCCCAGACGCCTGCGTCGCCTGCATTGTCCATATATCCTACACGCGACCAGATGACCGGCATCCCCTTTTCGCGCGCCAGCCGGGATATGATATTGGCATATTCGATTTGCCGGGGATCGGTTTCATATGCAGTCGGAAACATATCTGTACGGGTATAGGCCTGCTGGAAATCGACGTTGACGATTGCCAGTTTTTCGCCGAATCCGAACTTTTTGCGAGCGGGATTGGCCATGACTTCTTCGAACAGCTGCCGTGCCGTCTTGCCGTCGCTCACCATTTTTGTGCCGATCAAATCGGTCATTTTTGCCTCCTGCACTTGCCAGCCTTTTGCCCAAGCGATAAGGGCTTGTCGAGAGCAATTTGTCCGGACAACTTTTTACCCATGAAGGTGACCCGCCATTATCTGACAATCAATGGACGCCGCGTGCATTATCGTCGTGCGGGCAAAGGGCCGCCATTGCTGATGGTGCATCAAAGCCCGCGCTCCTCGGCGGAATATGTCGAGCTAATGACGCTTTGGGGCGAATATTTTACCTGCATCGCGCCGGACACCCCCGGTTTCGGGCAGTCCGAGGCGCTGGCGAAGGCCGATCCTGACATTGATGACTATGCCGATGCGCTTGTCGAATTTGCGCGGGCGCTCGGGCTTGAACGGACGGCTGCCTATGGATTCCATTCCGGCGGCATCATTCTGGTTACGGCACTCAAACGCCATCCGCAGTTTTTTTCCGGTCTCGCCGTAGGCGGCTATGCCATCTGGACGGAAGAAGAGATGGCGATATTTGGCGATGCCTATCTGCCCCCCTTCCTGCCGTCGGCCTATGGCGAGCATCTGACATGGCTGTGGAACCGCATCCTGGAGCAAAGCTGGTTTTTCCCCTGGTTCGATGTGCGCGGCGAAACACGGCTGTCAGTGGCACATGACGACCCCGCCAAAGTGCATGCTGTTGTTATGGAAATGCTCGATGCCGGTGATGCCTATCGGCTTGGCTATGGCGCTGTATTGCGCGCGCCGCGCGACATCCCGCCGCCGGATACCCTGACGCCGCCGGTTCTGATTGCGGCCTATGACGGCGACCCCTTGCAGGCGCATATCGACAGGCTTGGCAAGATGCCCGCCGGTTGGGAAGCGCAAAAGGTAGCGACACCTGCCGAGCTGCACCGCGCCTGCCTGGCCTTCCTGCGCGAACTGCCTGCGCAAATATGCCCCGCGCTTGCCGAAGACCAAGATGCCGGTTTCATGCACATCAAAACCAAAGCTTTCGATGGCCTTATCCACTGGCACGGAAGAAGCGACACGCTCTACCTGCATGCCGCCGGACGCGAGCTTTCGCGCTCAAGGCATTGCGAGATCGATCTTCCCGGTCATGGGCTGTCCGATGGGTGGCATGGCGACGTACCTACCGATTGGGCATCATGGCAGAAGGTGATCGATGCTGCCCGTGAGGCGCTTGGTTGCTCCACTGTCGCCTATCCCAACCCGGAGCCGGGCGAAGTCGAAAAGCTTTTCCCAGACTATATATCAGACCGGTTCGGCAGCTATCTGACAAGGGCGTGGAGCGCAGTCCGCGCGCGCCATTTTTTCGTGCCTTGGTACGAAGCAAGCACAGGCCATGCGATCGACTTCGACCCGGCCGAAATCGCACCGGAAAAATTGGCGAAAGAACATCGCGCGCTCATCCGCGCTACGTCGGCGCGACAATATCATCAGGCACTTTTGCAAAGGGAAAGGCAAGCCCATGGGAATTAGGGAAGATATGCCGCTATTGGCGCGCCATGAAGGAGTCTGGGACGGCATCTACAGCTATTTCAATAACAAGGATGAGCTGATCGATCAGCATAAATCACGCCTTTTTTGCCGCTTTCCCGACAGCGGGCCGCATCCCTATCACCAGACCAATCACTATATGTGGGACGATGGCCGTACCGAGACCCGCGAATTTCCGGCCGAGTATCGCGACAAGCGTGTCTGGTGGAACAACGAACTGATCGTCGGCTGGGCGGCTGAAATGGGATTGGACGAATATAGTCGCACCGTGGTTCTTTACTGGCAGCGCACTGGCGATCCTTCCCTGTATCTGTACGAAATGATCCAGATATCCGATGACGGTCAGAACCGTTGCCGGACTTGGCACTGGATCCGCGATGGAAAACTGGAAACGCGCACCGCGATCCAGGAAAAGCTGGTGACCAAGGACTGGCGTTCGCTGGAGGCATAACTGACACAAGCGCAAACCCTGTTTGAAAAAATCTGGAACGCCCATGTCGTGACCGATTTGGGCGGCGGGAGTGCCCTGATCGCGATCGACCGTATCTTCCTTCATGAACGGACCGGGGCCGCGGCGCTGAACTCAATGGCGGCGGCGGGGCGGGAACTATCAGACCCGGCGCGGGTGTTTGCCGTGATGGACCATATAGTCGACACCAGACCCGGACGGGGCGACGGCACGCTGATGCCCGGCGGCGAGGCCTTCATTACCGAAACCCGCGCGGCCTGCCACGCTGCAGGGATTACGCTGTTCGACGTTAACGACCCTGAACAGGGCATCACCCATGTTATCTCGCCCGAGCTTGGTATCGTCCTTCCCGGTTGCACATTGATTGCGCCCGATAGCCACACTTGCACCCAGGGCGCATTCGGCGCGCTGGCCTGGGGTATCGGATCGAGCGAGGCCGAACATGCGATGGCGACAGCAACGCTGCGTGTCGCCAAGCCCAAGGCCATGCGGGTTACCTATTCCGGCACGCTTCGTCATGGGGTTACTGCCAAGGATATGATCCTTTACTTACTCGCCAAGCATGGCGCTGGCGGCGGAGCAGGGCATGTCGTGGAATTCGCAGGCGAGGCGGTCGTGGCGCTCGACATGGAGGCGCGGATGACCTTGTGCAACATGGCAACTGAATTTGCGGCCTTTACCGGCTTGATCAAGCCAGATGCAGTAACGCTTGGCTATCTGAAAGGACGTCGATACACGCCCGATCCGCTTCCCGACTGGTCGGATTTGGCAACGGATGACGGTGCCGCTTTCGACCGTGAAATCTTGATCGACGCCGGTAGCATCGAACCAATGGTAAGCTGGGGTACGTCGCCAGAGCACAGCATCGCTTTGTCGGCAACATTGCCGGACAATGCAGATGCTAAAGCGTTGAGTTATATCGGTCTGCAAGCCGGCCAGAAAATCGACAGCACGTCCATCGACGTTGCTTTCATCGGCAGCTGCACCAACAGCCGCCTTTCCGACCTGCGCCGCGCCGCTGACATCGTTCGCGGCAAGCATGTCGCAAAAAATGTGCTTGCGTTGGTGGTGCCGGGATCCTCGTCGGTCAAACGCGCTGCCGAAGCCGAAGGACTCGATCGGGTCTTTATCGATGCCGGATTCGAATGGCGCGAAAGCGGTTGCTCGTTATGCTTTTATGCAGGTGGCGAGAGTTTCACGCCCGGCAGCCGGGTCATTTCCTCGACCAACCGCAATTTCGAGGGACGGCAGGGCCTCGGCATCCGCACGCATATCGCCAGCCCGGAGGTCGTGGCCGCCAGCGCCATTGCTGGCAGGATAGCCGCACCATGACGCCTTTTGCAATCTTGACCTCGATCGTCGCACCGTTGCCGCAGGACAATGTGGATACCGACACGATCATCCCCTCGCGCGAGATGAAGAGTACCGGCAAAAACGGTTTGGCCGAAGGCTTGTTTGCGCCGTGGCGCTATGCCGACGTGGCAACGCGCACAGAAAATCCGGATTTCGTTCTCAACCAGCCCGAGTACCGCAATGCGCAAATCCTGGCGAGCGGCGCAAATTTCGGCTGCGGATCCAGCCGCGAACACGCTGTCTGGGCTTTGGCGGAATATGGCATCCGATGTGTCATTGCAGAGAGCTTTGCACCAATCTTCTACAACAACTGCGTCCGCAACGGACTTGTGCCGATCGTTCTGCAAAAAACCGTCATTGGCACGCTGGCGGGCGGCACGGCGACCGTGGATCTTGCCGCGCAGACAGTGAACGGCCATCGTTTCGAGATGGACGGGGAAGCAAAGATGATGATGCTCGAAGGACTGGACGCCATCGACCTCACACTGAAACATCAGGATGCCATCGCTAGCTGGCAAGCCAAAGACCGGGCGGCACGCCCATGGATTTATCTATGACCGAAATTCTCGTTTCCGAAGTAGGGCCTCGCGACGGATTGCAATCAACGCAGCGGGTCATGCCGCTTGAAGCCAAGAGGGCCTGGATCAAGGCCGAGGCCGAGGCTGGCGTGCGCGAGATCGAGGTGGGCAGCTTCGTACCCCCGTCGCTGCTGCCGCAGATGGCCGACACCGCAGAGCTTGTGGCTTTTGCAAAGACAATCCCCGGTCTCAATGTCGTTGCCCTTGTCCCCAATGCCAAAGGCGCGGCGCGCGCAGCGGAAGCGGGGGTGCACGGCATGTCGATTCCCTTTTCCATGTCGGAAACGCACAGCCTCAAAAATGTCCGCAAATCGCATGCCGACATGATCGAGGAAATCCGCGCTATTGCCTACATCGCCCGCGATGCGAATATTCATTTCGCCGTCGGCCTTTCGACCGCTTTCGGCTGCACGATGGAGGGCGCCGTGAGCGAGGACAATGTGGTCCGCCTCGCCACGCAAGCCGCCGAGGCCGGCGCACAGGAGTTCAGCCTGTCCGACACGACGGGCTATGCCGACCCAGCACAGGTCAAACGCCTTGTACGCAAAGTTCGCGCAGCAGTCGGTGCCGACAGGATGACCACGCTCCATCTGCACAATACGCGCGGGCTCGGCCTGGCCAACGCGCTGGCGGGGCTTGAGGAAGGCATTACCACGCTCGATGCGTCGCTCGGCGGCATCGGCGGTTGCCCGTTCGCCCCCGGGGCATCGGGAAATATCGTCACCGAAGATCTGGTCTTCATGCTCAACAGCATGGGGCACGACACCGGCATCGATCTCGAGAAGCTGTTGAAAGTTAGGGAGATTGTCGCCGCTGCCTTGCCCGGCGAGCCGCTGTACGGTTTTACACCGGATGCCGGACTTACGCTGGACTATGCGACAAGGGGCAAAGCATGAGCGACGCGCCATTGTCGGGCATCCGTGTCGTCGAATTCACCCATATGATCATGGGGCCATCGGTCGGCGCAATTTTGGCAGCGCTGGGGGCAGAGGTCATCCATGTCGAACCGATTGGCGGAGACCGGACCCGGACTTTGCTTGGGTCAGGTGCGGGATATTTCCCGACCTTCAACCGGGGCAAGCAAAGCATCTGTATCGACTTGAAATCGGAAGACGGGATTAACATCGCTCGCCGGTTGATCGACAGCGCCGACATATTAGTTGAAAATTACCGACCCGGGGCGATGGACCGGCTTGGCCTCGACTATGACAGTCTGGCGATCAGCAATCCCAGACTGATATATTGCTCTGCCAAAGGCTTTCTCTCCGGTCCCTATGAAGAGCGTACCGCGCTCGACGAAGTCGCGCAAATGATGGGCGGACTTGCCTATATGACCGGCCCGCCCGGTCGGCCGCTGCGGGCCGGATCGAGCGTGGTCGACATAACAGGCGGCATGTTCGGCGTTATCGCGGTACAGGCAGCGCTCGAAGAAAGGCACCGGACCGGTCGTGGCCAGAAGGTGCAGTCTGCGCTGTTCGAAACCACCGTTTACCTGATCGCGCAGCATATGGCGCAGATGGCGGTAACGGGGCGGGCGGCGGCACCGATGCCAGCGCGCATATCGGCCTGGGCGGTCTACGATGTTTTTGAGACCAGAGACGATCCCATTTTCATTGGCGTCGTCACCGATTCGCTATGGGAAAAATTCTGCGCCTTGTTTGGGCTGGAGGAGCTTTGGGCCGATGAGGCATTGCGCGCCAATAATGTCCGGGTAAAGGCACGCGACAGGATCATTCCCGTCATTCGAGCCATGATCGCAGGCTATACGCGTCAGGAAGTCATCGACAAACTGGAGGGCACCGGGCTTCCCTTTGCCCCCATTGCTCGGCCTGAGGATATGTTCGATGACCCGCATTTGAACGCGAGCGGAGGCCTGGAGCCGGTGATACTCGCCGATGGCACCGAAACCCGATTGCCATTGATGCCCATCGAAATGGCCGGACGCCGCCTCGGTCAACCGCCATCCATTCCCAAAAGCGGAGAACATACCGACGCTTTGCTCACGTCGCTAGGTTACGATCTGAAAGCCATTGCAGAACTGAGAAAGTGCGGAACAGTTGAATAATCTGGGCTAACCGAACCAGGCCAAACCCAAAGCTGCAAGCGCAAGGAAACTTCCCAAGGGAAGCACCTGTCGAACATCGGATCCGCTTAGATGGCGGCAAATGGCAACCGCGATGCCGAACAGGCTGGCGACCAGCAATATCATTGGCAAGGCCTGCCAGCCCAGCCAGAGACCAAGCACCGCGAATAATTTGGGGTCGCCTGCCCCCATGCCTTCCTGCTTGCGAAGCCATTTATAGGCGCGCCGGATAACCTCCAGAATCAGAAACCCGGCTGCCGCGCCAATCAGACGGTCGGACGTTCCGATTTCGGGCCACAACATCGATCCGAAAATGACGCCGCCCATGGCCAGCAGGATGACGAGCCGATCCGGAATCCACAAATGGTCATAGTCCAAAATCATGATTGGCAAGAGCAGCCAGCCAAACAGCATGGCCGCCAACGCCATCGCCGGAGGAAGCAGCACGACCGAAATCACGGCAATCGAAGCTGCTGCCAGTTCGATGACAGCTGGCCGAATGCCAATGCGTTGATTGCAATATCGACACCGACCCCGCAACGCGAAGTAGGACAATAGCGGGACGAGATCGCGAGCGTCGAGCGTAGTCTGGCATGTGTCGCAATGCGAGCGCCCCTTGGTAACACTTTCACCCGCTGGCCAGCGGCTGCAAAGAGCGGCGACGAAGCTACCCCATATCAACCCGAGCAGCGCGCCGAACAAAGGCAAAAGCCAACCGGGAAAATGCGCAAGCAGATCCCCAATGCTGTCGCCCGCAAAAGTCAGAAGCGGCCTTTCCGGACCAGCCTATAACCACCGGCAACCGGCCGAAAGCCTGCCAGCGCCAGCATGGCCGCTTGCTCGACGCGATCGCCTTCGACCAAGACCGTCGCGCTATAGTTACCGTCGGTACTGATGCGAATATCGACATGCTCCATCGCCGACTGGCTCAGCAGCGGGATGAGCAAATCGCCCTTGTCGCAACGCGGCTTCCCCAAAAGGCCATTGGGCAAGTCGAGCCCGGCAACGCCTGCAGGTGCCGTCAGCCGGACGCTGCCAGATGCCTCTGCACAGCGGCCCGACGTGAAACGGGCAGAAAAATCGGTGAACTGCAAATTCTCCGCCGGCAAAGGCTCGAAAAGCGTGGCGACCGAAAAAGTGGCCGTCAAACCCTCAATCGAATAACCACCGGGCCGACGCGTCAGCTTGCCGGAAACGCCGGGAGCAAATGGCGCGTCACCACGCGAGATAGACATTTGCGCGCGGCCCAGCAGCAATGGGAGAAAATGCAGCCGAGCATTGACATCGCCTATCGCCACGCGTCCGACTTGCAAATCACGTATCGAGCCGTCCCAAATGATGCCTTCAACTTTTCTCGCCGTCAGCACATTGTCGGGAAGCACCATGCGAAGCGGCATGAATATGATAGCGATCAATATTGCGAGAACGGTCGCGCCAATAAATATCCGTCTGCGCCCGGTCATTATTGTGTCCGCCGCAGCCGGGCCTCGACCGTCACCGTTCCAGCGGGTGTCCCCCGCAAAGTCAGGCTATTGGTTTGCAGGCCTTGACCCTCCAGCGAAGACAGCCAGCCGAGCAATGCAGGCGCGCGCGCTTGGTCGATCCGAAAGCTGATCTCGCCAGCCGCAGCGCCTTCCGATTTCAGGACATCGAAGCCGCTTTCCGCCGCGCTCTGCGTCACGACCAGATCGATGTCCGCCACTACCGCCGCTTCCTTGGCCGGCTTCGCCGACGTTGCCCTGGCCGCCAATGCTTCGATCCGCCCGCGCCGCTCGACCGCCTCATCATGCGCCACCCGCGCGTTGTCGATTGCCGCCAAGGCGGGCATGATGATGCCGAAGATGAGGATGACGAGCGCGGCGAGAACGGCCGCCACACCAACCAGACGCTGTTCGCGTTGACTCAATCCCCTATACCAAGATTTCAGAGCATCGGTCATTGCATCCTCATGCTGAAGTCGACCAGCGTCGCACCGCTATTGTCCTGCCGCGGCGTGGCGGTGACACGAAATCCGTCTTGCTGAATAGCAATCAACGCGGCGTTAATCGCATCGGCGTTCGGCGCGGCCATGACTGCGAGCAATATGCCGTCATTGCCATAGCGCAGCTCACGCAATGTGACATTTGGCGACGCTTTGACCGCTTTCCACAACCCCGCCGAGAGCGGGCCCAAGTCTCCTGTGCCGATGCCTTTCTGCTGCACAGCACGCGCAAGCAAGGTTTCGGCCTGCGAGATTTCCTGGATCGACGGGTCTATCCTTTGCGCAGCCGCGAGTGCGCGTTCATTTTCGGTGCTGGTCGCGGTCCAATATTTTGCCCATGTCACGAGGCCCAGCAGCACCGTTGCGCCAACCAAAGCGACGAACAGTCGCTTGATCCATCGCATCTGTTGCGCCGTCGCAAAAACGGTGCGCGTGCGCTTGGCAAAGGCGCCACTTCGAAGGTTCAAGAGCGGGCTCTGGCTTGTTGCGAAAAGTGCGGCTTTCAGCTCCTCCTGCGTCACCTCGCGCAATGGCGCATTTCCGACCAGCATGGTCCGAAACACCGGTTCGTCCGGTATGGCAAAATCCATACCCCGCAGCGCCGCCAGATCGGCGAATGTTATGCGCAGGACGGTTTCGGCATCGGGCGGCACGGCGAGGCCGAGCGGAATGACGATGTCGGGACTGATGCCTTTGGCAAGCAGGCGACCAAGCCCATATTCCAGTTGTCCAGGCGCGATGGCCGCGCTGACCACAACTTCGCCACTATGGCCACTTGCGCTGTGAACAGGGCCGAGCGATTGTTCGGCCACCTGAAGGCGCGCAACGCTCTCCGCCTGCCGCGGTTCCAGGTCGGGCAAATCGGTCCAGACACAGCGGACGTCTTCCTGGCCGACTATCGCCACCACTGGTAAATCATGATTGCCCGCATATTGCGAGAGCAGCGACACCTCCTGCCAGCCGCTTTCGTCAGCCATCCAGACGACCGGGTCATCCAGATCGCCCGACGGCAAGATCGTTATCAGAACCGGCGCTGCACCGGACTCCTCGCTCACCGGGATTCGCCCCAGCTACGCCAGATAACGCGCGCAGGTGCAGGCGCGGCGTCGATCATCGACTGCCCCTCGAGCACCAGGTCACCATTGGTCACGCGTGTTTCCAGCAAGAAAAATTCGCTCGTCAGTCTAACCTGCCCTTGCACCTGCTGCGACGGCTGCAACGCCGCCATTTCCGGCGCCCCCCAGAATCGAATCAGGCTGCCATAACCGCTTGATGGCCGCTTGGCGAGATAGCTGCGCGCCGATTGCAATCCAAGCGTTCCCGGCGGGAACAGCATCGCCAGCAAAGGCGCCTGTTCGGGCAGCAATGTATTGACGTTCAGCGGTGACAATATCGGTTCGGGCAGCGCACAGATCCATCTGCTGAGCCGTGAGTAGATTTCCGGTGTAACACCTTTCACCGCGCGCAGTTCGCTTGCGTGGGCAAATAATCGGTTCGCCGTCAGATAGGGGCGCGCCGAAACCCGATAAGCGTCATCTTCCGCCCCGGCGGGAACCGCCATGTTGTCGCTGTCCGCCCAGTCAGCTGCGGCTGCCGCGACCGGGATTGCACTATTCTGGTCGATCCCTAACGACACCATCAACGAAACCAGCTGTTGCTGGCCATAGCTGCTGGCGAGCAGCTTACCACTATCTTCCGTAACCAAGCTGTTGAGATTGAAACAATTGGCACCATCCCGCACCACTGCCGCGGCGGTTCCCACGGGCACGGGCAAAATCTGCTCGCGTCCCAACCATCCGCCTTCCAACGTGGTCTGCGCGGCATCGCGCGTCACCAAATCCTCGATACGCGCGGCTGCGATGTTTTCCGCAGCATAGGAAAACATGCGCGCCTGCGCGAGCGCGTTGCCATTGGCTGTCAGCCGACTTGAAAGCGTCAGGCGATCCAGCGTCGTTGCGGCGATGACAGCCAAAACGGCAACCATCAATAGCACCGACAACAAAGCCGCACCGCGCTCAGAATTGGGTTGTTGCATCAGGCCGGCTCGCTGGAGGGGGTAGCGGGCTGAACACGCGTTTGCGGACCGACGAGAAACAGCATGCGTTGCTCGGCGGTGCCTTCTGCTGTGAGGCGGAGTTCCAGTGCCCTTGGCAACGCGGCGGGATCGCTCGCTGTCCAGTCGTCGCGCCATTCACCCTGGTCATCACGAAAGCGCAACGAAACCCCATTTACATTTTCTAACAGTGCACCTCCTTCATCCGGGCTTGCGCCATCGAGCATCGGCCAGTTAGCTCGTTGCAGCTTCCCGTCGCGAAGCAGGTAGGCAACGCGTTGCAGGCTTGCGCGCGGTGCCTCGTCGAGGTTTGTCCAGCCGGCGCGCACAAAGCCGAACAATATGTCGGGGTCGCCACTTTCTTCTTGCGACCATGCCGGAATGGGTTGCCCGGAAGCGTCGCGGACCGGCCTTGGCACCGCTTGGGCGAGATCCGCCTCCAGCGTGTTGGCGAGCCTTTTGAACCGTGCCTGCTGCTCAAGCCTGGCCTTAACCGCAATTTGTGTGTCGCTTCCTGAACGAAGCAATGTAACCCCTGCCACCGAAATCAGCGCAAATATCGCCAGCGCAACGAGCAGTTCGACGAGCGTAAACCCAGCTTCGGATGCACGGCCATCGCTCATTGTTCGACGGGCCTTGCGATGGTCAGTTGGGCGGCACGTCGCCCTGCCTTGCCTGTGCCTGTCACCTGTATGTCGACCCGCAACAATCGCGCATCGTCGGTTCTGCTGCTTTCGGCACGCCAGCGCCAGACTTGCCCGCCATTGGTCTCCTCCCCGCTGGTTTCCCCGAGCGTAGGCGGAACAGGATTAGATAATATCTCGACCGCAACATTGCGCGCCACTTGCCAGGCCAGCCCGCTCTCACCCAAATCAGCGGCCGAGCGCACCGAATAACCCTGCAGCCGGACCATCGCCAGCGCAGCAAGGCTGAAGATCGCCAAGGCAACCATGATCTCCAACAGCGTAAAGCCGTTGGCAGTTCGATGTTCCTCATCGTGCAACGCGGACGTCCCCCGTCGCCGACAGATTCACCCGCGCGATGCCATCTCCCCGTTTGATTGAAATGGTCGCGGTCGTGGACGGCAAACCGGTGCTGTCGAATGCAACCCGTGTCTGACGCGCACCGGCCATTTCGACAGAAGTTCCGCGTCGCCAATTCTTGGTTGTAAAGGGCGCCTGCGACAACGGCGTCCAGTTTCCCCGCGACCGTGTCTCAAAACCATAGCCCGATGGCCGTATCCAGATAGCCATTGTGCGCGATTGCAATATCGCTTGATCGCGGAGCGCTGCGATCCGTGCGGCCAACTGCTCTGCTTCGTTGCGCGCACCGGCATCGGACGATCGCGCCGTCATGACGACAGCTGCGCTGGCGAGCCCGATGATGAAGATCACCACCATCAGCTCCACCAGCGTAAAACCGCTTTCGCTGTCCTCGATAAAAGACGCTGGAGACGTCTTACTCGCCGTAAATATCCGCATTTTCATTCTCGCCGCCCGGTGCACCGTCGGCACCCAGCGAATAAATGTCAAACGCGCCGTTGCGACCCGGATTGCTGTATTGATAGGGCCGGTTCCACGGGTCGTTTGGCAGCTTCTTGATGTAGCCTTCGGTGCGCCCACCGGCGCCGACAGGCGGCGTAACCAATGCCTGAAGGCCAAGTCCAGTGTCGGGATAGGTCAGATTGTCCAACCGGTATGTTTCCATCGCCTGCCCCAGAACCGCGATGTCGGCTTTTGCCTTTTGCACCATCGCCTTGTCCTGGTTAGGCAGTACGTTGATTGCAACGACCGTGGTCAGCAGCGCCAGAATGAAAAGCGTAACCATCATTTCGACTAGCGTGAAGCCATTTGGCTGCGGTTTGCCCCGATATTTGGCTGCAGGATAGCTAGCGTCGGTGAAAAGCCGGAAGAGAAAGCGCAACATGTCTAAAGTCCAGTAAGATTTTGCAGTTGGAGGATAGGCAATAATATCGCCAATATGATGACAGCCACAACCCCGCCCATGGCGACAATGATCATGGGTTCAAGCAATGACAGGGCGGCGCTGGTAAAATTGTCGAATTCGCGCTCGAGATATTCCGCTGCGCGCTCGAGCATCAGGTCAAGCTGACCCGCGCTTTCGCCGCTGGCGGTGAGGTACACCAGCAATGGCGGGAAGACTCCGCTCGTCCGCATCGCCCCCGACAGGCTGCCGCCGCCGCGAACCGCTTCGACGATTTCGTCATTGGCATCGGCGAGCACTTTGTTGCGAATTGTGCCGCCGGTCAATTTCAGCCCTTCAAGCAAGGGCAAGCGACTGGCCACCATCGTCGCGAGCGTCCGCGCCATCCGCGCGGCATGCAGGTTGCGGATGAGCTTGCCCAGCACCGGCAGGCGCAAAATTGTCCGGTCCACTGATAGCCTGAACGCGGGTTGCTTTAGTGCCTGCCAGAAGAGCAGCGCAGCGACCGCCAATATTGCCAGCAATGCCCACCAGTAATTGGCAAGAAATGCCGAGATGCCGATTACGATGCGGGTGATCAGGGGGAGTTGCTGATCGACATTGTCGAACTGTTCCACCACGCGCGGGACAACCGACACCATGAGTCCCATAACGACCAGGATGGCGACAAGAGACAGTACCGCGGGATAGGCAAGGGCACCGATCAGCTTGCCGCGCATCTCGGCCTGACGTTCGAGCAGGGCAGCCAGCCGTTCGGCAATCAGCGGCAATGTACCCGCGCCTTCACCGGCCGCAATCATCGCGCGATATAGGGCCGGGAAACTAGCGCTTTCACGGCGCATCGCTTCGGACAGGCGCTGGCCTTCTACCACGCCGGCATGCACATTGCCCAATATCTCACGCACATGCGCCTGTTCGCTTTGGCGGCTGATGGTGCGCAGTGCCTCTTCAAGCGGACTGACCTGGACAAGCGACGACAATTGCCGTGTAAATAGCGTCAGTTGCTTTGACGATAGCTTTCGCCGCCCGATGGGCAACGCAGATAGCGCCGACTGGCGCGCTGGTGCCGGTTCGACTCGAACGACGTAAAGCTTTTTCTGCACCAATGCTTCGCGCGCCAGATCGTTATTGGCCGCCGCAATCCGCCCGTGCTTTTCACGGCCCTCCGGATCGATCGCGTGCCACGCAAAGTCAGGCATCGACAATGTCTTCACGCCGCGAAATGCGGATCGCTTCTTCTGGCGTAGTTTCACCTGCACGAACCAGCTTGCGCGCTGCGGCAGAGAGATTGGGCTGATTCAGGAAAGCATGGCGCGACAATATGGCTTCATCGCCACCATCGTTGATCAGTCGGCGGAGCGCATCGTCAATCCGCACCGCCTCGAAAACGCCGATACGCCCCTGATATCCCGTACCTTTGCATTCCGGGCATCCGATAGCCTTGTAAACTACCGTACCCCGGTCGAAACCCAGCAGCGAAGCTACGCTCCCATCGGCTTGCACCGGCTCGCGGCACTCAGGACACAACCGCCGTACCAGCCGCTGCGCGATGACGGCGCGCAGCGTTGACGCCAAAAGGAAGGGTTCGACCTTCATATCGCGCAGACGTGTTATCGCGCCCAAAGCATCGTTGGTATGCACGGTGGACAGAACCAGATGCCCTGTCAGCGCCGCTTGCACCGCGATATCGGCGGTTTCGCGATCGCGGATTTCGCCCACCATGACGACATCGGGATCCTGTCGCAGGATAGCGCGCAGGCCCGCCGCAAACGTCATTCCTACCTTCGAGTTCACCTGCGTCTGGCCTATGCCTTCCACGGCATATTCAACGGGATCTTCGACCGTCAGAATGTTGCGGCTGCCATCGTTCAGGCGCTTGAGACCCGCATAAAGTGTGGTGGTTTTGCCTGAACCCGTTGGGCCGGTTACCAGGATGATCCCATTCGGCTCGGCCAGCGCATCGCCCAATATGGCCAGCGCATCATCCGACATGCCAAGCAAGTCCAGGGAAATGCCCGCATTGTCCTTATCCAGGATACGCATCACCACCCGTTCGCCTGCGCGGCTCGGTAGGGTCGACACACGCACGTCGATCATCTTACCACCCAGCGTCAGGCCGATGCGGCCGTCCTGCGGAATGCGTCGTTCCGCGATGTCGAGCCGCGCCATGACCTTGATCCGGCTTACGACAACCGGTGCAACATTGGCAGGAAGGCGCAACTTCTCCTGCAGAACACCGTCGTTACGCATGCGCACGACAAGCCCGGTCTCATAAGGTTCGACGTGAATGTCGGAAACTCCCTGCCGCACCGCTTCCGCAATGATGCCGTTGATCAGGCGAATGACCGGCGCGTCATCGGCGCTATCAAGCAAATCATCGGCGCTCGGGAGCATGTCGGACAGCAGGTCGCTGTCGCCCGTGCCAATCGATCCTGCCATCTCCGCCGCTGAGCCATCCATCGCATAATGGTCGGACAGATAACGGTCGAACGTTGCGGCGTCGGCAACCTCTACGTCGAATGGCATCGACAGGTAACGGCGCACTTCCAGCAGCATGAGCGGGTCGGCCCCTTCGCGCATCGCAACGAGCAGGCGATCTCCAGCTTCGCGGCGCAGCACCAATCCATGCTTCTTGGCAAACGCGTAAGGCAGATCGACCGGCGGCATTGACATCACCGGTACGGAAGCATCAGCAGCGGCTTCGGAAACAATTTTCTCGCCGCGGCCGATTTTCATGGCTGGCCTCCATTTGTGGTGGAAACGGCGCTCGGTGGCACCTCGACGGGCTGCACCGGTTCCGCCGCTGGTCGCTCTAACCGGTCGGTAGCCCCAATCAACGTATCATTAGGCCCAACTGCGGGTGCAACGGGCGGCGTTGCCCCCATATAATCGCGGAGCAATTCATCGATACTGGGTTCAATGTCCGGATTACGCGCCAATTGCATACCGCGTACATAATCGTAACGGCGAGCCGTCATGGCGTCGCCATCAGCACGACTGCGCAGGATGGTCGGTCGGATGAAAACCATCAGGTTGGTCTTGGTCCGGCTGCGGCTGCGAGATTTGAACAGTTCGCCAATCAAAGGTATATCGCTGAGCAGCGGTATCCGCTCTATCGTCCGCCGTTCATCATCGTTGAGCAATCCGCCGATAGCCAGCAGTTGACCGTCACCAACAGTCAGCGTCGTTTCGAACTCACGTTTGTTGAGGATGAGGTCACTCGAGCGAGAAGACACCGGCCCGGCGACGCTCGACACCTCCTGTTTCAGGAACAGCTTGACGTCGCCTTGGGCATTGACCTGAGGTGTCACCTCCAGCTTGATACCGACTTCCTGGCGCTGCACCGTCCTGAAGGCGTTTTCAAAGTTCGCAGACAATTGTTCGCCTGTGCTGACTGGAACCTCCTGCCCCACAAGGAATTTGGCCTTTTGATTGTTCAGCGTCACGATATGCGGGGTGGCGAGCAGGTTTGATTCCGTGTCGGCGGCAATGGCGTTGATGATCGTCCCGAAAACCGCATTCTTGCCGATATCAAGCGCAAAACCACCGAAGCCTCCCGTTGCACTCAAAATCGACGCTGCCGCTGCCTCCTGAAGACTGTCGCCGAGCGCACTGCTTACAGTGGTGGTCGTTGTGGTGCCGTTAACCGTTGTGGTTTCACGCGTCAGTTCCTCGGCACCGATGGCACCCGCAATGGTCAATATGTTGGGCGTCGCGTTGGAATAATTGGTCGCAGCAAAGGGAAGGTCCTCGCCGCCAACCAGAAACTGCACGCCCAGCCTTTTCGCCGCTTCATTGCCGATTTCTACTACTATGGCTTCTACGAGCACCTGCTCCGGCCGACTGTCGAGCTGACGGATGAGTTCGCCTAACGTCCGCTGCATTTCGGGATTGGCTGCAACGATGAGCGCATTTGTACCCTCATATCGGGTAACCACCACCGGTCCGCGACCGCCAATGCCATTCATGCCCGAACCGGATGAGGCCGCTACAACAGGCGATGGTACCGGCGCAGGTGAGATTCCAGTCGTCGCTCCCCCATTTGGTTGCGCTACGGCAACTGGGGGCAATTCTACACCTTGCGGACCTGCGCCTTGCCCGCCAATCAAAGACTGCACGGTTTCGAGCAGCGTTTCCGCATTGGCATGTTCGAGACGATAAACTCGTATTTCTGCACCCGACTGCGCACGGGCATCAAGCTGCTTCGCCATCGCGGCAAAGCGCGCAACCGAGGTCGGATCGCCGCGAAGGGCAATTGCATTGCTGCTGTCGATGGCCGCCACTGAGACCGGTGATCGTCCGCCTTCACCGCCACCTTGTCCCGCCAAACCCTGCAAGGCCGAAGCGATTTCGCGCGCACCGGCATTGTCGAGCGTCACGATCTGCGTCGCGGCGCTGTCGCGATCAATCTGCCGGACAAGCTCCCGAATGCGGCGGATATTGTCGGCATAGTCGGCAACGACCAAGCTGTTGGCATTGCGGTTGGCCGTGATAGAGCCTTCGCGGCTGACCAGCGGGCGAAGGGTTTCCACGGCCGTGGTTGCGTCGATCGAACGTAGTCGAAACACTTCGGTGACAAACTGGCTTGGCGCCGCTGCCCGACTGCCAACACGGCTTGGCTGCGTTGCGGCACCATCCGACGGCTGTATCCGATAGCCTCCGCCGCGCATCGGGATTGCCACCAAGCCGTTGGCGCGCAATGTGGACAGAAACACCTCGAAATATTCAGAGCGTGACAGTGGCCGGTCGGTGACGACCGAGACCTTGCCGCTTACACGCCCATCGACGATGAAAGTTTGCCCGGTGACGCGCGCGGCGTCCTGCACAAATGCGCGGATATCGGCATCGCGGACATTCAGGCTGTGCTGCGCGGCAATCGGCTCGGCAAAAACCAGCGCAGTGGATGCCAGCAATATGGTAAGTTTACGGATCACGGTTGTTCCAGATTCAGTGCAATGGGGACCTTGGACCCGCCGCGTTCGACTTCAACGCTGAGGCGGGCACCCGGGCGGAGTTGGGAAGCTATGTCTGCGGCTGACGACACCGGCCGACCGTTTATCGCGACCACGACATCACCGGGCTGAAAGCCGGCCGTGCGAAGCATTGTGCCATCGTCGCGCGATTGCAGAACGAGGCCGGTAACTCTACCGCCTTCATTGCGCGGCGCAAAGCCGATGGATTTTTGCAGATTTTCGGCGTTCAGACCGCCGGTGGTCGTCATTGCGGGTCCACCAGGATTATTGTCGGGATTTACCGTTTCAGCCGGCACAGACTGGTCGAGATAAAGCGATTCCTTCACGCCGCCGCGCGACAAAATGACATGATCAAACGCGACCGCATCAAGCGTAACGCCGGGCGCAACCTCTTCGCCGATGCCATAGCTGTTTTGCACCCCATCTTCGCCCGCAATGATCGCCGAACCGCCACCTGAACTGGCGTTGCTGCGAATGCCGAACAGGGTCAGGTTCAAGGCGGTGACATTCCCGGTCGCGGTATCTGCGGTACCGCTGCGAAAAAATGGATCGAAGCCGGCAAAAAGCGCCGCTCTTGCCGATTGCGGGACGATGTTGACCTCTACCTTACGCCAGTCGCCCAATGGCCCGACGGGCGTCAGGATCGCCCAGAAAAGACGGGCGACTTGGATCGCCAGCAATACCGCCAGGATTCCGATCGCCAGATTGGCAAGCGGGACGGAGCGTAGCCGGCGCGATTGCAACCTCACCCTGTCCGTCAGCGAAATTCCCACATCGTCCCCCGATGATTCTGCAAATCGAATGTGGGGCTAGGGTCCGCCCATGACTCGCGAATGACGATATTATGACATATTGATGACGCGCTGCAATCCACACGCCAATCGCGGCCAAAAATGACGGCGGCACATCGGATCGACATGCCGCCGTGAGTGGGGGGCTGTAAATTTCTAGAAGTTTATCTCGACGCCAACCGACGCGCTGATGCCCTGCTTGTAACGGTTGTAAAAGATTATGTTGTCGCCGCTTTCCTGGAATTCCTGATATTTGGTGTTCGTCAGGTTGCGGACTTCGAACTTTAGTTCTGCTTCCTTGCCCCAGACCGTGAAGCCTTCGCGCGCCACGAAGTCGAGCTGGAATCCCGGCTTTTCCTTGATGTCGGGCTGGCCCGATGCACCGCGGCTGGTGACGCGTTCGCTTGCGTAGGTCAGAAGCAGGGTCTGCTGCGACAGCCGTTCCGTATCCTCAAGCCCTAGCTGCAGGTTGACCAGATGATCCGATTGCCCGGTCAGCGGCGAACCGTCGGTAAAAAAGTCGAGCGCGCTGGTCGACGCAGCGCCGAACACCGCGACCGGATCGCCAGCCTTCACGCTGATCTTCGATTTAGTGTATGTGTAGTTGGCGATAACCACCGCGCGGCGGGTCGCAAAAAAGCCGTCATCGCCAAGTCCCGACAGATCGAAATATTTCTGTGTCTCGATTTCGCCGCCATAAAGGTCGGCCTTCGGTGCGTTGGCGAAGCTGGTGACCACCGAATTCTGGTCAAAGCTCGAAAAGGCTTCGATCGGTTTGTCGATCCGCTTGAAGAATCCGGCTACTGTCAGTCGTTGGTCGCGATCGAAATACCATTCGTAACGCGCTTCAGCATTGATAAGCTCGCTGTCAGTGAGCAGCGGGTTACCCCGGAACAGACGGTTCGATTCGGGATCGTAGAAATTCTGGAAAATCAGCTCGCGGAACTGCGGCCGCGCGATGGTTTTCGATCCGCTGACGCGAAACTTCATCTGATCGTTGATGTCCCAGGTCAGCGTCGCAGCTGGTAGGAAATAGTCATTGTTGAGTTCTGTCGTCGCGTTTGAGATAACCTGATTGGCGAACACGGGAACAATCTCAACCGACTGCTTTGCCGCTTCGTAGCGGAAGCCGATATTGAGGCTGATTTCGGGGGTAATGAATGCCTGCGCCTGCATGTAGGTGGCATTGGTCAACAGCCGCGCATCAAATACCGGATTGGATTCGTCTGTGTCGATCAGCGAGATGCCATAAAAGTCAATGACATCGGGCTGAAGCAGGAAATCGGGCCGGAACAGAGCGACTGCCGTGGGGAAGGTGCTGGGTGCAGTGAACAGAAAATTACGTCTCTCGACGCGCCGCGTCGCCTCGCTATAGGCATAGCCGAATGTCGTGGTGATGTCGGGTGTGACCTTGACCGAAAGGTCGATGCCGCCCGACCACAGATTTTCGTTCAGATAGCTGTAGGTAACCGATGCACTGCCCTGCTGTCCGTTGTTCAGCCGGTTGATGAAGAAATTACCAAAAGGATCGGAGGCAATGTTGCTGCGAAAATATTCGAAGCTGAACTCATCGGGTGCCTCGCGCTTCGAATTTGCATAGCCGACCCGGGTACTGAGGTTGATGTCGGGGGACAACTTGAACTCACCAACAAATTGCGAATTGACCAGTTGCCTCTCGTACCAGGCAGTATCCTGCTGCTGCAACGTCGCGCTGGGCGACAGCGATTGGCGCGTTCCCTCACCGAGACGCGCCTGTTTCAACGTGTCGCGGATGAAAACATTGGTCCAGCGGATTTTCTGCTCACCTGCTTCGATGCCGAAACCCACAAGACTGTTCACGACGATACGATTGTCGGTAATGACCCGCCGGAAATCATTTTCGAGCTGCGACAGATCAAGTGTCGAGGCGGTCTGCTGGATGGTGTCGCGCGTGCGCCATTTATTGCTGTAGCCTGCTGTAGCAATAATCCCCATTGTTGCGTCGTCACCAATGTCGAAGGTGGTCCCTCCGCTGATGCTCAGCGAGCCGTTGGGTGGCAGGTTCCTGTTACGCTGGACAATTGCATTGCGGCCAGTGACGAGCTGGCTCGCTATCGCCTGTGTGTCGACGAGGCCAGAGCTGATCGGGGTTGCACCGCGGCGCGTATAGGCGCGCAGCAACGGCTGGAGGTCGCGGTTGCCGTTATCGAAACCGCTCCAATCCTGGGAGCTGCCATAATAGGTATAGCCAAGCTGGTTGGTAGTTTCGCCGTTGATGCCGATATCGCCGCCAATCGTCAGGAAATTTTCGCGCGGGATGGCCTTGGTGGTCAGATTGATAACGCCGCCACCAAATTCTCCGGGGAAGTTCGCCGAATAGGTCTTCTGGACGAGCGATGACGCGATGACGCTGGTTGGGAATAGTTCCAGCGGAACAACGCGCTTCAACGGTTCGGGGCTTGGCAGCGGCGAACCGTTGAGCAGCGCCAGCGAATAGCGGTCGCCGAGGCCGCGGACATAGACGAAACCACCGCCCACGACCGAAAGGCCGGTAACGCGAGCGAGCGCGCCTGCAATGTCGCCCTCGCCGGTTCGCTCGATGTCCGCGCTCGACAGCACAGACACGACCTGTGGCGCGTTTTTGGAAATATTTCGGTCAAGATAGCCGCGCACAATGATTTCTTCGCCACCAGGAATGGAAACATCGACTTCCTCTTCCTCCGGAGTAGCCGCTTCGTCCTCCTGATCAGCCTGGCCTTGCGCATTTTCGGTGTCCGAAACAGCCTGATCCGGACTTTGCGGCTCTGTAACCTCGGCCTGTTCCGGCTCGGCATTTTGCGCCATCGCCATTGAAGGCGCGACGAGCGCTGACGTCAAAAGCAACAGGCTGATTGCCCCCAATGGCTTCAACATTATCATTCCCTTTTTATCTTCAAAAAAGGGTGGGGTGCGTGGCAATGGCCTGCACCCCACCCGATCAGTGTCCGCCTATCAGAAGGTCGGGAGGGAGGTGCAGAGACCCGTTACACTCGTGCCGAGATTGGCGGTCGCGCTGTTGCAGGTCCAACCGGCATACCAGGTGTCGCTCGCGTCGCGGACGGCGCCCACATAAGTGGTGGCATCGAAGAACGAGTTAAGCGTGCTGGCGTTAAAGGCCGTGACCGCCGTTTCGTTGGCCCCGTTGATGAACAGCGAAGTCAGCGAAGGCATGAACGCGTCATTGTTGTTGTTCGCGCCTGTGCCAAAGACTGCAGCCACCTGTGCTTCAGTTACGCCATTGTCACCGCGGAACTTAGTTGGTCCGCATTGCGCGACAACCGAGCGAATCAGTGGTGCACCCGCTTCATCGATGGAAGCATCGACCGTTGCCGAAATTGTCTGCGGACGGCTGATGCGCAAGCATGACGTATTGGGGCTGACGATCACCCCGTTGGCCAGCGTGTAGTCCGTGCCGCCGCGCAGCAATATTGCCGAGAGGTTGCCGATGGTGCTGCTGCGCTGGATGAAGGTGAAGTTGGCGACACGCGTGTTCTGACGCGGGGTGTTGCCATCGTTCGCATTGTCCGAGTCAGCCTCAATCATTGAGTCACCAGCGCCCTGCCGCTGGACGGCCAGAACATACTGGAAGTTGGCCTTCACGCCGACGTCGGTGTCGAGATTGTCATCGTCGGCACCGATCGATACGAAGTACTTCATGTTAACAAGACCGCCGAAGAATTCCGCACCATCGTCGGAGCTGTTAAACGACTGGATATGGTCGAGAATGGTCCCCGAACCGGTACCTCCGGTCGTCAGCGATTGCAGTTCGTTGTTGCCCGAGAGGATGAAGCCGGAATAGCGGATCTGGACATAACTCATCCGGCCGCTGTTGTCGGTCGGTGTGGCACCGCCATATGTTGCCGTACCCGTACCCCCTGCACCCTCGACGTCACGCTCGCAGGCGATGGTTCCTGGGGCCGCATTCGTGGCAGAGCAATCGGTGACGGGCGCGCGCCCGGACAGAACGACACCGCCCCATTGCCCGATATCATTATCGGTACTCAGGCCAAGTACGTTGTCGCGGCTTGTGAAAACGATGGGAAGTGCTGCAGTACCAACCGCGCTGATACGGTTGCCGCGGTTTACGTGCAGCCATGATACGCCGGTACCGCCGAAGACGACAACGCCCGGCTGGATGGTCAGGACGACGTCTGTAGGATCAGTTGTTTCTTCGGTCGGGCCCTGGTCGGTGCCAACGTCGACGCGGCCACCGAGGCGGTAAAGCAAGCCGGTTACCTTGGTCAACGTGGTGTTTGCTGTCAAACGGGCAGGCAATGTGCAGACACGGTAGGTGCCGGTCGGGCCGGTGATGGTGCCGTCATCGGTCAGCTGCACCGGGTTTCCGATGGTCGGGCAACCTGTCGCAGGCTGAACGGTGGCAGGCGGAGGAGGCGGAGGGGGCGGAGGAGGCGGAGGGGCCGGATTGTTGATGGTGATGTTGCCGCCGGTACCTGGCGATGCGATATCGTCTGCGCCGCATGCCGATACGAGGGCCGCAGCCGCTGTCGCATAGACGATCCCGCGCAATTTTGGGTCTAACATTATGATTCTCCGCAACAAATATTGTTCGCCCGGTTTCAGGCACGTGCAACGGACCAGCGACGAATCAACATAGCCCCACCCGTTGTCGGTCATGCCGATTAGGAGGTAGCTATGACTGCGCTGTGGTTATCGTGTTGCAGTTGGGAGAATCTTATTGGTCAATAATATGACAGTAGGCGAAAAGCTGCCGATACCGTGATTGCACCAACAATAAAGGCGGACGCTATCGCCCGCCTTTATTGAAATTACAGCAGAATGTTTGCTATCAGCGTGCTGCCAGCCCCACCTGTACGGTCGCCAGCGCCTGTCGAGCGGCAAGTTTGGAATTCACGACGCGCCCGTCTGCAAGGACCAGATCGACTGCATCGCGCTTGCGCGCGGCACGGCGAAACATTTCACGCGCTTCCGCCAGGCGACCGCTCCGTGCATAGGCCTGTCCGAGGTTCAGCAAAAAAGCCGGATCGTGACGACTGATATGCCCGTCCAGAAGGTCGTTGATGGCTTGCTGATTGTCGCCCGAACTGAGGGCCGAATAGCCTATCGCCTTTGCAGGATAGGCCACTTCGCGGACCTGCTCCGCCTGAGCAGCACTTCCCGACGCTGCGATCAACAACACACTCACAAATAACGATTTCATATCAAATCTCCTCAACCTTGAAGAGATTATTACACTTTAATGACACCTGTCGCAACATTTTTGTCATAAAACTGTAAAATACGCATTTGCCGTTTTGGCCGGAACCGTTCCCACCTTAGAATGTTCCTGAACAGGCTCGTTTTGCAGCGGCAATATGCACCCTGTTCATCGGTTGCATCTTTTCCGCACATGACGCATAATCCGAAATGTAAAATGCAGGTTTGCAATGTCTCCCAATGAATATCACCGCGCTGGACTTAGGGACATCCACAAGGAGTGTCTGCGGCTGGTTGCGCAGCATTATAGTTCGAAAGAAATCGCCCGAAAGCTCGGCATTTCCAAGCATACGGTGGATCAGCGCTTACAGCACGCCACGCAGAAACTGGGCGCTGCGTCGAGATTTGATGCTGCCCGGCGCTTCCATGAAGCCGAAGCCAGATTGGGCAACCCGATACCATATGATCGGATGATATACGACACAGCGGATATGTCGTTCGAGACAGTGGGCGCTACACCAAGGGTATCAGGCGGCGAACGAGACCAGTTGCTTGATGCAAATGTTTCAAGGTTACAGGACGCGCCCACGGCTTTTAGTCTCGGCGAGCCTTCAGCCCTTGAAGCGTTGTTTAACCCCTCGGTCTCAACAGGGAAAGCATCGCCGCCATCACTTGGTCCCCGGGCCAGGTTTCTGCTGGTCATAAGCGTGGCCGCAATTTCGCTGCTGGCATTTGGAGCCGCAGTCGCCGCGCTGGAGGTTCTTTCCCGCATCTAAACTGTGGCGCTGTCGCCTGAATGTGGAAGCACCGCCCGTGCCGAAAGGAATAGTCATGCCCAATCGTAGAGCCGATATTTCGACCAAGATTTCAGTCATTCGCGGCGTCGCTGCAAAGTTGCATGCAGCGGAGGAAGCCATTGACCTCGCCATTATTGCGCTGTCCGAGCTGAACAGCGAACTCCCGACCGCCCGTATGGAGGCAAAATTGTCGGCCACGGTTTGCCAGCCGGCGTTTGAACTTTCTGCACAGGCGCTGCAGTCGCTCATCCAATGCCGTCGCCAGACCATTGAAGCGCATGGCGCCCTTGCGAATACGCAGCGTGATATGGGCCTCGGGGCATATGCGATGGGGGATGGCTGGAAGATTGTCCCAAACGGGCAGATCACTCCGCTTGCGCTGGTTGAGAAAGAAGCCGCGTAACGTGAAACGTCACCCTTGACGGTCTAGGACCGAAATGCTGAGAACAGCGGATGTTATGGGGCATTTTGTTCTGGCTACTGTTTCTCTCGGTTACGGCCTACGTCCTGTTCAAGGGTGACACATTCAAGCGGGCTGCCATCGGCACCATGTTTTTCGGGGTGTCCGCTACCACCATAATTTACGCGTTGGGAAGTCACAAATGGCTGCCTTTAAATGTCAGTATCCTGGCGATCGACTTGATTGCCCTCCTCGCCTTCGCTTGGATTTCGGTGCGCTCCCGCCAGATATGGCCGCTTCTGCTGGTTGCCTGGCAGCTAGCGGCGGTGACGATCCATGTGGCGAGCACCTTCGCGGTCGATCTGATGCCGAGAGCCTATGGCATAGGTCAGGGAATCTGGGCCTATCTGCAGTTTGCGACAATATTCGCAGCTACGGTCAGGGACCAGCGCAAACCGAATTAGGCTTGCTCGCCACCGCGCTAGGGCCGGAAATAGCAGAAGCCGATATTCTTGCCCTGCTCTCACGCTTTGGAAGCACTGCCAGCCTGCTGGCCGCGCCGACGAGCGAAATCGCCGAAATTCTTCACGACCGCAAAAGCGCCGATAAGGTAAAGTCGATCCTGCAAATCGCGGCCGAGATCGCCAGACCCGAGCTCATCGAGCATCCGATCCTCGGCAATTGCGTAGAGCTTGTCCAATATCTTCAGGCAACGATGGGCGAAAATCGCGTCGAGACGTTCCGGATTTTGTTTCTCGACGCGCATAACAAGCTGATTGCCGATGAAACCCTGTGGAGCGGAACAGTTTCCGAAGTTCAGGTTTACCCAAGGGAAGTGATGCGCAGGGCGCTGGAGCTGGATTGCTCGGCGTTTATCGCGGCCCATAATCATCCAAGTAACATCGTCATACCGAGCCAGGCAGACATCGACATGACCAAAAAGCTGCTAACGGCAGCGGCCGCTCTTGGCATCGCATTCCACGATCATTTCATCGTTTCGGTCAGCAGCTACCACAGCATGCGCTTTCACAAATCCGTGCACCCCTGGGGTGCGGGATAATGATGTGAACGACTTTGATAAAAAGCTTTCAATTACCGGCGAACCGATGCGGGCGGGTTGGGATGAATTGCTTCGATCCGAACTGGCCAACATTCTCGCAACCGGGCATTTCGACAAATCGCCCACATTGCAGAGATTGCTGGTTTATTTGGTCGGCGAGACCATCAAAGGCGGGGAGAAGCTAAAAAGCTATGTGGTGGCGGTCGAGGGGCTCGGCAGGGACCCGCAGTTCGACTTGCATACAGACAGCTACCCCAGGGTGCAGGTCATGCGGCTGCGCAAAATGCTTGAGGGATATTATGCGCGGCATAGCCCGGTGCAGGATCTCTGCATTCACATACCGGCGGGCGGCTATGAGGTGAAACTGGCAAGACCGACAACGGCCTATCCCGAAATTTTCAGCCGATTGATGTCGACGGACAAGAGCGAAGCGGCGGGAAATGTCCGTACAACTGGACCAGTATCTTTTCGCCCTCAAAAACCAGCGCTTGGCGATCCGCCAGAGAAGGCAGCGGCAACACCACAGTCATTGGGGCGCAGGCCTTTGTTGTGGGCCGCACCGTTACTACTGCTTGTCATTGTTGTCGCTGCATATTTTGCCGGTGCCGAAAGAGTATCAAATGAATACGGCCCCGTCGGCGCCACCTCTTCTGACGCGCCCCTTCTGATCCTTGACCGCCCCACGGCTGCCGCAAACACGGCCGCCCAAGACCTCGCCAACGAAGCTTATGCCAAACTTGCCGATGGTTTGGGAAGGTCTTGGGTCGTGAGGCTTTCCCTGACGGACTCGGCGGCAACGGAACCGACATCGACGCCCTCCTATCGCTTGTCCACCCAGGTCGGCCAGTTGCGCGGGCGGCAACAGATTATCTATCTCAGGCTTGTCGACGGCCGAAACGCGGAGCTCATCTGGTCCGCGTCAATCACCCTCGATCCCGAAAAGTCGTTGGCCGACAATCTGGGTAAAAGCGTGGCTCAGATTGTTGGCCCCTTTGGTATCATCGCGCGGCGTGAAACCGACAAGATCGAAGGCCAGTATCGCCGCGGCTATAGTTGCCTTCTGGACTATATGGACTATCTCAATGCCAGAAGGCCCGAAATGTTGGCGCCGCTATCCGTTTGTCTCAACCAACCCGCGGATGGGGACCGCCTCAATGCTGTTCGACTGGCATTATTGTCGTTCCATATAGTGGCGACTGCCGCACGAGAAGATCGCTCTTCAGCTATGGCGAGAGCCCTGGGTGTCGCTCAACAGGCCATACAGACAGATGGAAAGGAGGCTTATGCGCATTTTGCCATGGCTCGAATCCAGTTTGCCACCAACAACTGCGCCAAAGGTGTGCTGCACACCGGACATGCAGCGCAGGCCAATCCTTACGATCCTGTGATGCTGGCCGTTCTCGGAAATTTTGCCGCAATATGTGGCGACCCAAATGGCGACATTTGGCTAGAACGGGCCTTCGACTTGCGATCGCCTGGCGAGTCCTATGCCCGACTATCCTTGATCCTTGCTGCTATCAGGAGTGACCAGATCGAAAGGCTTCCGGCGCTATCCACTGAAGCCGAGAATGCTTCTGGCGTAAGCGCCTCATATCATCATCTGTGTGAAACACTGGTGGCTGCGGCGATGGGCGACCAGGAGAAAGCGCGAAGGGAATGGCGCAAGTTTGATGCTACCTCGGTCGACCCCGGGGGTTCGCCCGACAGCATGATGCAGGAAATCGTGCTTTCTCCACAGACTCGCGGCAAAATCATCTTTTATCTTAAGGCAAGAAATGTTCTGCCAGCCGCTGAATGAAGCTGTTACGTAGCGTTACAAAGGTAAAAATATGTTAACCAAGTAACGGCGTTACGCATATATTTTGTGTCGGACTCTGCTGCCTAATACTGCATATAGTGATTGTCCGTATGCAACGGTATTAAACTGCCATCAGTGGGCAGAACCGTCCACATTCCGTCACATGGAAGCGCTGTTTGCCTTTGCCCCGCCTGTACTGGTCCTACGCGGAAGCTATTCGGGCATAGCTGCTTCTCCATCTGCGCCGGGGTCTCTCCCACACCCACAGGGCTCCGGCGCAGATGAATCTTCAACCAAAGGTGCAGCCCGACAGGCCAATTTGTCAGCGAATACCTGGCTCAGATCCGGACGGGCGGTCAAGGAATTGGTTCGTCATCCGTATTATGTGGAGAGCGAGGAAGCGCCTCGCGACCGGACTGCCCCAAATGAAGGCTGATTGAACATGTTCGAGAAAAATATCTCACCTGCCGGTCACGCTCTGTCGGATGTCGGCGACAACGAGTTGGCAAGCAGTATTGAGCGTATCGATGAAAGGCGCGGTAGCCAGCGTCATCGCGCCGTTATGCGGGCCGCCCGACTATCGAGCTGCGTCCACCGCGTTGAAGCCATGGGACTTGTGCGCAACATTTCAGAAAGTGGCATGCTTATTGAAAGCCCGGTGTCTTTTGAGAATGGAGAGAAGGTTTCCATTTCGCTCATGGACGGCGACCGGATCGAGGGCGAAATAGTGTGGCAACGGGATAACTCGTTCGGGATCAGATTTGGTCGCTGGATATCTGTCGATTCCGCGCTTGCCCGAACACAGCCGGCAAAAGGATCGAAGCCGCGCGCTCCCAGGCTGACAGTCCAGCTCCCGGTTCTGGTGAGAACCGGATCCTTGCTGGCGGACGGCCAGATTTGCGATATTTCGCAACGGGGAGCCAAAATTCGCTTCAATCAATATCTCCCCATCGACTGCCGTGTGCAGATCAGCCACGGCAATCTCCGTCCGGTCACGGGTAGCGTGAAATGGCAGGTCGGTAATCTGATCGGTCTCGAATTCTATCGTACATTGGGGGTAGATGAGCTTGCTGGGTGGACACAGGTCGACATTTAAATGTTATCGTGAAGCCCGGGCCTATGGGTCCAGACCCAAATTCGGCTCTCAATAAATCGCAATGCTAACGGTACAGCTTTGGCCCGCCAAAATGCCGTTTTCATACGTCGTTACTCATACGTATGCAGGCAGGCAAAAGTCCTTGTTGCAACAGTCCTCTCCGTTAATAACGAGAAGGCAGAAAAGGCTGTGTCCTGTCCGGGCAAAGCGCGCTAAAAAGGGAGAGAGAAGATGGCATTGGCACCCGGCGCAGCTGCGTCGACCGGTTCGGACGACACGCATATCGATGCACCCCAGCTTCAGCTGTTTGTCATGGGCCTGTTTTTCATCTTCGGCGGGATAACCAGCCTGAACGATGTCATCATCCCCAAGCTCAAGGAACTGTTTACACTGAACTACACGCAGGCAATGCTGGTGCAGTTCTGTTTCTTTGCCGCCTATGCGGTTATCGGCATTCCCGGCGCGAGGCTGGTCAAGAAGATCGGCTACATGCGCGGCGCCGTTGCCGGATTGCTGACCATGATGGCCGGATGCTTGCTATTCATCCCGGCCAGCCAGACCGCCACCTATGGTGTATTCCTGCTCGCGCTTTTCGTACTTGCCAGTGGTGTGGTGATTGTACAGGTTGTTTCGAATCCGCTGATTTCCCTGCTGGGCAAACCCGCGACCGCGCACAGCCGCCTGACTTTTGCCCAAGCCTTCAATTCGTTGGGCACAACCGTTTTTCCCATTGCAGGATCGATACTCATCCTTGGCAGCCTCGCTACCGTTACCGCTGACCAACTTTCAGGTGCGGAGCTGGACGCGTACCGTACCGCCGAAAGCCAGGCGATCGTGAACGGTTATCTCGGTATTGCGGTGGCACTCGCAATAGTCGCCGGGGTGGTGTGGATGTTCCGCGATGCACTGAAGGGCGAGAAGCATGAGGCGAGCGAGGGACTCGCCGGGCTTGACCTCCTGCAGCGCCCGCGCTTCGGTTTTGGGGCATTGTGCATTTTTCTGTATGTCGGTGCAGAGGTTGCCATTGGTTCGCTCATCGTCAATTATCTGATGCAAAGCCACGTCATGGGTCTGGAAGAGCAGGCAGCTGGCAAACTCATCGGACTATATTGGGGCGGCGCCATGGTCGGCCGCTTCATCGGATCTGCCGTGCTACGCGTCCTCAGCCCCGGCAAGGTGCTGGCTTTCGTCTCGATAGCCGCAATTGCACTACTGATTATTTCGACGCAAACGACCGGTGAAGTTGCGGGCTACGCATTGCTGGCGGTTGGCCTGACCAACGCAATCATGTTCCCGACAATCTTCACGCTGGCTTGTGAAAAGCTTGGATCGCGGGCAGCGGACGGTTCTGGCATTATCAATGTTGCGATTGTTGGTGGCGCGATCATACCGCTACTCACCGGTGTTATCGCAGACCTAACCTCCAGCCTTGCCATTGCGTTTACGCTGCCAATGGCGTGCTATGCCATCATTGCTGCATTTGGATTTTACGCACGCAGGCCGGCTTGATCGAATTACACTGCAGTCGAGACTTCAGAAAATTGCCGTGCGATGTCAGGTCAGAGCAACTATTTAAGCAAACACTATCTGGGCAAAAATATTGCCCGGCGACAACATAGAACTAAAATTCACAGCCTGACTTGTGCCTCAAGCTGGTGGCCCGCCGAGCTGCCACCCACAAGTATCCGGTGCGCACCACGTTCAAGATACCATTTGTGTGTCGACGGATCGCGGTAACGCAGATCGTCGATGCAGACCGACATTCGCACGATCGCGGTTTCCCCGGGGTGGAGAGTCACTCGCGCAAACGCTTTAAGGGACTTTTGAGCACGCGGTTGGATCGTACCGGGAAAACCGACATATGCCTGCGCAACTTCGCTTGCCGTCATGCTGCCATCGTTCCGTATGGCGACGCTTATATCGAGCCGACCACTCGTCCGATGGACATTCAGGGCGCGATAGACGAACGACGCATAACTCAGACCATGGCCGAACGCATAGCGAGGCTCGATACCTTCGGCCTCCAATTTGGCGTAGCCATGCCAGTAGCCATATTCGATTGCGCGCGCATCGCGATCGAAAAAGGGATAATCCTGTGCATCTCGCGCAACAGTGAAGGGAAGCCTTCCCGAAGGCGAAACCTCGCCGAACAGAAGTCGTGCGAGCGCCGTCCCGCCTTCCATGCCGCTATAGAAGGTCTGCAGAATAGCAGCTGCTCCCTCGCGCCACTCTTCGACCCGTACCGCCGAGCCCGCCACGATAATGACAATTGTCGGCGTGCCGCTCGCAACAGCAGCCTCGATCAACGCGACCTGAGCGGGAGGAAGCCCAAGGTCCAGCCGGTCGCCGCCGATCGATTTGGGCCGCAGGGGCGCTTTCTTGCGAGCCTCTGTAATTTCCGGCGGCAGATTGGCTTCCGATCCGGCCTGACCAAGCGCCAAGTCGCCGGGAATAAATTCACCTTCCTGTTCCGCCGTATAGCCAACGACCACGACCGCCGCATCGGCGCACTGAGCGGCAGCCGCTGCGGCATCAATGTCATCGTCGTCGCCGGTCAGGATCGCATCATTGCCGAGATATCTGCGTAACCCCTCAAGCGCCGTGACGACATAAGGCGCACGAACGCGGCTCGATCCATTGTCGCCTGTATTTTCCATGCCTGCAAGCTTACCCAAAACGGCCAGCTTGCTGACTTTGCTATGCTGGAGAGGCAGCGTACCATTGTTTTCGAGCAAGACAGCCGATTTCTCCGCTGCTTCCAGCGCGAGCGCGCGATGGGATTCGCATGCCACCAGCTCTTCCGGATAGGATTCCAGCGGCAGCTCAGCGTTCGAGAAACGCAACTGTGTTTGTAATATGCGGCGGCAGGCTTTGTCGATCACTTGCGGCTCGATGCGGCCGTCGTTCACCGCAGCAAGCAGCTTGTCGCCCCATTTTAGCGGTTCGGGATTTTCGATGTCGAGCCCGGCAGCGGCGCCATAAGGCGCATAGACGCCCATGACCCAGTCCGAATGCACGAACCCCTTAAAGCCCCATTCGCCACGCAATATGTCCGTCAAAAGATGCCGGTTTTGGCCCGCATATTCGCCGTTAACCTTGTTATAGGCGCTCATCACGCTCGCCACACCGGCGTCGATGCATGCCTTGAAATGTGGCAGGTAGATTTCGTGCAAGGTGCGCTCATCGATACGCACGTCGACAGTGAAACGGGCATTTTCCATCGAATTGAGCGCAAAATGCTTGACCGTCGCAATCACACCATGGGCCTGAATGCCGAGGCCCAACGCTGTTCCCATAGCGCCCAGATGATGGGGATCTTCCCCATAGGTTTCCTGCGCACGGCCCCAGGCGGGGTGGCGCAAAAGGTTGATGCAGACTGCACCGGACAGGCTGCATCCCTGCGCGCGCGCCTCTATGCCCATGGCTTCGCCTATGCGTCGTTCGAGATCGATATCGAAGCTCGCACCGCGTGCCATCGAGCAGGGAAAGCAGGTCGAACTGCCCCGTGCCACACCGCGGGGCCCATCGGTGAAGTAGAGCGGCTCGACACCGAGCCGCTCAATCCCGCTTCCTGCGCGATAGGGTCGTGCACCCCAAACACCGCCATCTTCGGCATAGGCTTTGAAGAAGCCCTTCCCTGACATCATCCCGACTTTTTCTTCGAGGGTCGCCTCGGCAAGGATAGCTTCAACCTGACGGTTCAATTGCTCTTCGTTCATGGCCAACTCGCAACGCGGATTCTGTCTCGGGTCTCCGATGTGCCGGGACGATCTCTAAAGAGCAAGATAATCCACTTTCGGCATCAGGCAGCAACGCCGCATGCGCTACTCAAGGCCAGAATTGTGCCGACGCAATGCGGGCACCTGCGGCAAGCGCGTTCATCTTGGCCCAAACCACATTACGATCGACGCTCCCCGAACCAACGTGGATGCTGAAGCCACAATCCGCGCCTGCCATGACGTTATCGCGGCCAACAAGATGGGCATATGCGAAGACGGCGCGGTCGATTGCCTTGCAAGCGGGGCTTGCCGATGGCGATGTACTGACCGGCACAGAGCTTGAGGCCCTTAATGATGCACAACTGGCCGAACGGCTGCAGTTGGTGACGATATGCGCGCGGATCATGCCCGAGCAGAAATTGCGGATCGTCGAGGCGCTGAAAGCTGCGGGCGAGATCGTCGCGATGACCGGCGACGGCGTTAACGATGCACCGTCGCTGAAGTCCGCGCATATCGGCATCGCCATGGGCAAACGCGGCACCGATGTGGCGCGCGAGGCTGCGGCGATCGTGCTACTCGACGATGATTTCGGGTCCATCGTTAAAGCCATAGCGCTTGGCCGCCGCATCTACGGCAATATCCGCAAGGCGATGGCTTTCATCTTTGTGGTGCATGCACCGATTGCCGGATTTGCGCTCATACCGCTGCTGCTCGGTATGCCGATATTATTCGGCCCGATCCACATCGCACTGCTCGAAATGGTGATTGATCCGGTCTGCGCCTTCGTTTTTGAGGCTGAGGAAGCGGAGCCTGACAGCATGCAGCGCCCACCACGACGGCCGAGCGGTTGTTTTCATGGGCATGATCGGCTGGAGCGTGTTTCAAGGCGGACTTGCCTTTGCCCTGCTGACTGGCGTTTATGCTGTATCGGACAGGCACTTTGCATTGATGATGCAGTTGAGTTTCGTCATTGGCAAAATTTCTCATACGCACCAAACTAAACCGAGACCAAATGCATCAGAGACGCGAAACTCAGAGTCGCGATCGCCTACGTTTCTGCCCAGTCTCCGAGGTGTATTTCGGGATCCGAAATGGCGCAGTTAAGCGCCGATTTTCGTCAAATAAATTGTTATATTAGATGCACTTAGACTGTGTGGCGGAGACGGAGGGATTCGAACCCTCGATACGCTTTTGACGTATACTCACTTTCCAGGCGAGCGCCTTCGACCACTCGGCCACGTCTCCGCATCCCGTTCGGGAAGCGACGCCCCTAGCCGCTCCTTTGCGCTTTCGCAAGGGTAAGGGATTTGCCATATTCTGCGCCATGAAAAGAAATCTGACACTTGCCGCCAGCGCCGCAATGTTTGCCGCGCTCCCGCTTTTTGCCCAGGAGACGAGGACTTATCCGGCGCCCGGGGAGATCGTTGCGGCGGCCAAGGCGGAGGAATGGGTGGCGATTGCGCCGTCAGACCTGTTGGTGATGGACCTTGCGCCATTGGGCAGCAAACCGCGTCGCGTGGTCATCCAGCTCATGCCCGCGCCTTTCAGCCAAGGCTGGGTCGGCAATATCCGCAAGCTTGCCGCAGCGAAATGGTGGGACGGCACCAGCATCAACCGTGTGCAGGACAATTACGTCGTGCAATGGGGCGATGCGACCGAAAAGAAGGCTTTGCCAGATGAGTTGGCGGTGGTGCCGGAGAGTGAATATCAGAAAGATATTGCAGCACTATCTCCCGAACAAATCTGGAATTTTGGGCCGATTACAAAATCTGGCGAACAGAAATACAACTTCCGGCTACCTGATCCCTATGCTTCAGCGTTTGCATTTGCGGGAGCATTCCCGGCAGGGCTTGTGCAGGAGATGGGCAAGAATACTTTAGCGCCCACCCACTGCTACGCCATGGTCGGCGTGGGCCGAAATCTCTCCCCCGACACTGGCACCGGAGCCGAGCTTTACACTGTCATCGGCCACGCGCCCCGGCATCTAGATCGCAATATAGCGCTAATAGGGCGCGTGATCGAGGGGATCGAGCATCTGTCCAGCCTGCCGCGCGGGACCGGAGCGCTCGGCTTTTACGAAAAGGCGGAGGAGCGGGTGCCGATAGTGTCGGTGCGGATGGGGGGCGAGGTGAAGGACTTGCCCGCGTTCGAGTATCTTTCGACCGAGAGCACAAGCTTTGCCGCCTATGCCGATGCGCGGGCGAACCGGCGCGATCCGTTTTTCATCAAGCCTGCTGGGGGCGCGGATATCTGCAATATCCCGGTGCCGGTGCGGCGGAAGGGGGCGTGATAAGTCCCTCTCCCGTTGGGAGAGGGTTGGGCAGACTTACAAGCTTGCTCGTTAGTCGTAGCTGGGTGGGGGGCTCTGCCCTCCAGACAGCGCACAACCCCTCACCAACTTCGCGTAATCAGCAAGCTGATAACGCTTCGTATCCTCTCCCAACGGGAGAGGGAGCTTGACCGAAACCTACATCGTCACCGCCAATCTGTGGATCTGGTCCAGCGACAAGGCCCCGGCCAGCTGGCATTTCCTGACCATCGACGGCGAGGCGGCCGAAGCGATCCATGCATTTGCGCTGATGCGGCGGCTGGAGAGCGGGCGGCGGCGGGGCTGGGGGTCGATGAAGGTCAAGGCACGGATCGGCGAGACGGAATGGGAAACATCGATATTTCCCGACAAAGGAAGCGGCGGTTGGCTGTTGCCGATCAAGGCTTCGGTGCGCAAGGCCGAAGGGCTGATCGCGGGTGACGACGTGACGGTCAGCATCAGCGTCTAATCCGCCATCATCACCCGCATCTTGTCGAGCGCTGCCTTCTTGATCTGGCACACCCGCGCCGCGCCGACGCCGAGCGTCTCACCGATCTCGTTAAGGTTCATTTCCTCGACAAAATAGAGCTGTAATATCATCGCCTCGCGTTCGGACAGCCTGTCCAGACAGGCGACCAGCGTCTCGCGCAGCTGCGCCTTTTCGATTGCGGTTTCCGCGCTGTCGGAGAGATCGGCGAACCACATGTCATGGTCCGAGTAGCTCTCGTCGATGGACTCCTGGGCCACAGCCTGGGTCGAGGCGGCCATGGCGTGATAGGCTTTCGGTTCGAGCCCGGTCGCGTCAGCCATCTCCGCATCGCTGGGCGGACGCATATATTCCTGTTCGAGCCGCGCGCGGATGCCAGCGAGGTAGCGGCGGTTCGCCATCCCCGCCCTGCCCATGCGCGCGTCGCGGCGTAGCGCATCGACCATCGCGCCCCGAATCCGCGTCTGCGCATAGGGCGCGAAGCCCAGCCCGCGATCCTCGAAATTCTGTGCCGCCTCGACCAGCGCGACAAGGCCGATCTGGATCAGGTCCTCGACCTCGATCGCGGTCGACATGCGGCTGTGCACATGCCAGGCGATCCGGCGGACAAGCGCGCTATGCGCCTCGATCAAGCGCGCCGGACTTTGCGCGTCCGGTCGGGTGTAAACAAGACGGGCTTCATTCAGCATGGGGTTCTCCAACTTCTTCGGTAGCTTCTTCCAGGGCCGGTTGGCCGCCGACGACGGCGATCACATCGACCTTCTTGGTTTCCGGAATTTCGAGGAAGGACAGCACCGCCACATCGCTGAATTGCGCGCGCAGCAGCCTTGCGACCGCAGCGCGACACAACGGCGAGGTGATAATCGCAAAGCTGCGAGCGGCGACGAGCATCGGCTGCACCGCCTCCTCGACTGCGGCGATGATCCGGCGCGCCAGTGCCGGTTCGAATGGCCAGCTGGCATGGGGCGCCAGCTGCGCCGACTGGACCAGCAGGCTTTCCAGCTGCCCATCGAAGGTGATCGCCGGAAGCGGCATTTTCACCGGCACTATGGTCTGCACGATCAGCGCGCCCAGACGCTGGCGCACCACTTCAACCAGCTCAGCGGCGTCGAGATTGCGCGGGGCAAGATCGACCATCGCCTCGGCAATCCGGCGGAAATCGCGCAAAGGAACGCGCTCGGCCAGCAATGACCTGTAAAGTGCAGTGATTGCGGCCAGCGAATAAGGTGCTGGCGTGAGGCCAGCCGCTAGCTGCGGGTAGCTTTCCTTCAGATTATCGATCAGCGCCTGTGCGTCGTCCATGCCAAAAAGTTCGGCGGCTGAGGCCGTTGCAAGCTGGTTCAGGTGCGTCGCGATCACCGTTGCCGGATCGACCACAGTATAGCCTGCGGCGACGGCATCGGTGCGGTCGCGCTCGGCTATCCAGATGGCATCGAGTCCGAAGCTCGGGTCCTTGACCGCGCGTCCAGTCACGCCTTCAAGCACATCGCCCGAATCTAGTGCGAGCAATTCGTTAGCCCATGCCTGGTCCTCACCAACGAGGACGCCCGATATCCTGATCTGGTAGGCATTGCCGGGAAGCGACAGGTCGTCGGCGACCTTGACCATGGGGAGGACGAAGCCAAATTCGCGCGACAATTGCCGCCGTATCGCGGTTACGCGACCCATCAGCGGTGCGCCCTTGCGCTCGTCAACCAGGCTGACCAGAGCATAGCCCAGTTCAAGTGTCACAGCGGCGCTGTCGGCGATTTCGTGCCATTCGATGACATGGCCCGGCGCTGAGTCGATGACCGGTTCGAGCGGCTTGGGTATCTTCCTTTCGGACCGGCGCAGCATCCACCAGATGCCGCCCGCCAGTGCCGCAGCTGGCAGGACAACGAGTTGTGGCATAGCCGGCACCAGCCCGAGCAGCATCAATATGCCTGCGACCGGACCCCATGCCCGCGACATGCCGAATTGTGATGAGATCTGGCCCGACAGGTCCAGCGGGGAGGACACACGGGTGACAATGGCCGCAGCGGCAATCGACAGCAGCAAAGCGGGCACCTGCGCCACCAGCGCGTCGCCGATCGCGAGCATGATATAGGTTTCTGCCGCTTCGCCCAAGCTGAGGCCATGGCTGACCACGCCCAATATCAGGCCGCCGAAGATGTTGACGAACAGAATCAACAACCCTGCAACGGCGTCGCCTTTGACGAATTTGGACGCACCATCCATCGAGCCATAGAAATCGGCCTCGGTCGCGACCTCCTGTCGCCGCGCCTTGGCTTCATCGGGGGTGAGCAGGCCCGCGTTCAAATCAGCATCGATTGCCATCTGCTTGCCGGGCAGCGCGTCGAGGGTAAAGCGCGCCGAGACCTCTGACACCCGGCCTGCGCCCTTGGTGATGACGACAAGGTTGATGATCATCAAAACCGCGAACACGAAAAGCCCGACTATGTAATCGCCGCCGATCAGGAAGGCGCCGAACGCCTCGATCACATGGCCTGCCGCCGCAGGACCCTTGTGCCCTTCGACCAGCACCACGCGGGTGGAGGCGACGTTCAGCGCAAGACGGAACAGCGTCGCAAGGAGCAGCACCGTCGGGAAGGCCGAGAAGTCGAGCGGCTTGGCGACGTTCATTGCGACCATCAGCACCGCAAGGCTGATCATGATATTGACGATGAACCCGACATCGAGCAGCACCGCCGGGACGGGCACGATCATCGACATGACGAGCAGCAGGATTGCGACAGGCAGAGCACCGCCTTTTGCGCCATTCAGCCAGAGCGACATTTTGGCGGTAGCGTTCATGCCGATTGCCCCGAGAGGCGGCGATAGGCGTTGCGCGCGAAATCGAGGTCGAGGCGCTTCGGCATCGGCTCCATCTGCGCCATGTCGAGCGGGGTGCGCGGCGTCGCGGCCAACCGGCTGCTGCTGTGCTGATTGCCGCTTATAACCGGTACCGTGCTGGACGCACTCCCAAGCTTCTGGGCAAAGTTGCGGCGGATGTCTGACAGGCTGCGCGCCGAACCATCGTCGCGATAGAATATTGAACGGTTCGCGCTTGCCGCCGAAGGGAAAAGCGGCGCTGCGGCCTGCTCTGGATTGACCTTCATCGCGCCGAGAAAGCGGGACGCTCCCTCTGCACCCAGAAAATGGGCCAGATAAAGATCGACCGGCTCGGGATCGCCGCCGATACGCGATTGCAGAAATTCGCCATTGTCGGCCGCAAGCTCGGCGGCCATCGCGGCAGCTGCTTCGGGATTGGTGCGGAGGTCGAGGATCGCCCCGCGCATATCGGGATCAGCGACGGCCCACTGACCCTTGCCCGATTTCACAATGGCACTGGTCGCCCAGCCCAAGCCATGCGCGTCCCCATGCTGCTTGACCGTGCCAAGCCATGTCTGTTTGGTGAACTGGTACAGCCCTGTGGCGCTCGACGTGCTGGCGCGCGCATTGGGACTCATAGCGCTTTCGACCCGCGCCTGATCCATCAGATAATCGAAGTCGACGCCGGTGCGCAATGCGGCGCTGGCAATCGCTTTGACCACGCGGTGTTGCGTGCCGGTGACAGCGGGGCTGGTCATATGTGGGTCCGAATGGCCATACCGAACCCTTTGCAACGCCCGTGCCAATATCGGCGATTAGCGCCGATGGTGCAGATTTACGTAACTATCGGGAGATGATTGTCCGCGAATTTCGGCGAGCCGGTCGATTTTTTGGCGGTTCCATGCCGTCAGATATTTGACCCGGATGCTGGCGGCCTCCGCCAACTTTAGACCGTGCGCCACCTTTTCCTGAAGGTCCGCATTTACGTCCAGCTTGACCGTGGCAACCGCCGCAGCAAGCGCGTTGCTTGCCGACAATATATCATCGGCGTCCTGCGCGTCGAGCGCGGCGATAAGCTTCGCTTGGCAATCGAGCAGCGCCTCAAGCATCAGCCGAGATCGTGGCCGCCAAAACGAATGATACCATCAGCAATGCTGGCGAGGTCGACCATATAAGTGCCGCTGGCGATGGCCGCCCGTAGCGATGCGACCTTTTCTGCATCGAAGGGAGGACCCTTCTGCGCAAGTGCGGCGGCGAGGCTCAGCGTCTGTGTGGATGGTGGCGACACGGCACGCGGCAGGCCCGACGCCTCCGCTCCGTTCTTGGCGCCCGCCAGTCGGTTAAGTGGAACCGGCTTGGCCGGCCCGAATGTCACGGAATCCACCATATTTGCGTTCCTTATCCATAATGCCGTCGGGAAACCGACAGCGCTAATGGAGGTAGAAACGGCACGTAGTCCGCTGAGTTTAGCCTAAAAGGACACCAGCCCGCGCGCTTGCACATAAGCGGTGACGGATAGCTGCGATGACGGCGATTTGACACGGACTGGGTCTCCGACCCCCGCATCCTCCAGCGCGACCATCGGCACCGATACTGAAAAGCCCGGTCCATCAGAAACGCAGTCGACCAGATCGCCCTTACGCACGACTGTCTTTGCGCTTGCCGCCGTTGCAGCAGCTCGCACGGCGACTCGCAGCCGCCAGCCGAGCGCCGGACATCGCACCACGACCGCGCCACGCGTGCCCGGTTCAATAAGCGCGTCAGTGGGGCACCGCGCAAGCTTCAGCCTTTTGTCGATGGCGTCGGCATCCGCAGCTACCGCCCTAATACGCTGATCCAGAAGACTAAGGTCCTCGAACGCCGCAGGAACGGCTGCGGCCAAAAGAAGAATGTGTAACATGAATACTCCTCACGAATAATTTCGTGACGGAGCAACCTTCATGCCAACCGCCAAATGGCGGACTGTTCAATCGATGATTGCGCGCGCTACAGCCTGAATGGCATCGGGCCGTGCAACAAATGCCATATGCGTGCAGTCGAGTTCGATGCGTCGGTCGGACTCATGCTTCTGGCCCTTGGCCGACCGCGGCGCGACAATGCCATCATTGTGCGACCAAAGGGCGCATGTCGGAACAGGAGGCTTTTCGGACAGGGTCACCTCGATCGGCGGCGCATCCACCTTATATCCGGCGACAAATTCATACAGCCGCCACGCATTATTGGCCCGGGGATCGCCGGAAAAAGGACTGCCGAGCGTGACGACCTTTGCCACGCGGTGATGCGCAACCTTGGCATATTCGCGCGCAATGATGCCGCCGAGGCTCCACCCCACCAACGTAACCGGACGGTCGACTTGCAAGGCATCGAGCCGCTCGTCCAGGCGCTCGAAAATATCGGCTTTGATCCCCTTGTTACGGCCAAGCCCCCAACCATGCGCGTCGAACCCAGCCGCCTCCAAGGACCGCCGCAAGCGCGAGGTGGTCTGGTCCGATGCCATAAACCCCGGCAGCACCATAACCGGCCGGCCCTCACCGGCGACATCGAGCGGAACCGTAGCCGCGAATGCGGCGCTGGTGCGCATATAAGCGAACGAAAATGCCTCGCGGGCGAGCAGCGGCAAAGCGGGCGCCAACTCGGAACCGTCCGTGCGGATAATATTGCCCTGAATCGAGGAGAATCGCGTAGCCATATGCTCTTTATATGGCGGTCGCACATTTATGAAAGATTTATGACGCCGTTTATTCCGGCACCGACCCGTCCGGTAAATCTTCGGCAGCGTCGATAGGCAAAGGTTCAGCCGCGACAGGAGGCACGACCGGCGCAGCTAGCGCGCTCCGCTCCAGTCGGTCCAGCGCCTTGTGCACATCGTCATATTTTCGCGCACGGGCAAGCCAGCCTTGCGCGGCTGCATTCGATGCGCCGGGCATTGCCGATATTTCCGCCACAGCTGCTGTCATATTCCCCGATTCAACCAGTGCTTGTGCCCGTAGCATCCGCTGCGTGGGTGCGGGCGGCGGTGAATCGGACGTGCGCAACACGAACAGTTCGGAAAATTCGCGGTTGAGTGTTGCCCACAGCGTTTCGTCGCGCGACCCCGTCAGCAAAACCGGTTCGATTGCCGTCAATTCCGACCGAAGCGCCTGCAAAGTCACTGGATTTTGGGAAGCTTGCAGAACCGTCTGTACAGACTGTGGCTGACTTGCGCCGAAACGCAACCGAAGTTGATCGGCCAGATACCCGAGCGCGGCACCGCTATCGATCGCGCGCCGCGTCGCAAATACCACAAGCAGCCCTTCGGCACGGGCCGCAGTGCCCGAAGCTATCGAGCTATCCATCGCTGGGGGCATCGACCCAGCGACAAGCGGCGCAACCGGCTGGGTCGACGTCGGCGTTGGCAGGGATGGTGCTGCCGGGGACGGCGCTGTTTCAAGCCAGCCGTATCGATCGGCCAGCCACCAGCTTGCACCGGCACCTCCGGCAAATGCGATAACCAGCAACAGCATGATATGCTTGAACCTGACGCCGCCGCGCGCGGGCGCAGTGCTGGTCGCAAACTCGGTCATTCAGTCCCCTTCTTCCTCATTTTTAACAGCTAGGGGTCGCGGGGCCGCTTTGTAAAGCGGCATTACAGGCAAGACAAGAGAGCGCGGTCGCTCGGTTCGGCGGCAACAATGACCGATTTCCAACCGTCGCCTGCGGCACAGGCTATATTTGGTGACAGCGCGGCTATAGAAATTGTGCCTTTCGCGATGGTCCGTTCGCCGAGCAGAAAAGCGAAATGCCTCGCTCCGCGCGGCGAATGTAGCAGCACATGATCGGCGCTTTGCGTGAGGTCATCAAAAGCGTCCGGCGCGGGAAGTGCTGCGCTGCGATAAACGATCTGCGTGTCTATCCGTATCGAGGGATCATATTGCGGTTCGGCACGATCCTCGCCCGCCAGCCATAGCAGGCGGCAGTCGTCCAACTTGACCAGAAGGTCATCGACACCCGAATTGCCTATATATTCGATGCTTAGCCCCGCGCCCCGCGCGGCGTCAGCGGTATTTTGCCCCACTGCCAAGACGGGCAGGTCGCGATACAACTCCAGGTTCGGGCCAGCGTGACGGACGGAATTGGCACTTGTCAGCAGCAGCTTGTCATAACTGCCCGACGGATGCGCAGCCCAGTTGACGGGTTCCACCACGAACAGCGGCATCATCAGCGGCTCATGCCCCGCCGCTTTCACCCGCACTGCGGTTGCATCGGCGCCCGGTTGCGGACGGACGATCAACAGCTTCATGAGGCGAACAGCGCGCGCAGCCTTTCGCTTGCGTCGTCGAGCAGCGCGCTTGCCAGCCTGACCGGCCCATCCTTGTCAGATGCAGCAAAGACCAGCGATGCTGAATGGCGCTCACTTCCATCTTCGCTCAATATTTCGGCCTGCATGGCTATACTATCGCCCTCAACAACGGCATGCGCAGCCGCCGGGGAATGACAATTGCCCCCCAACGCCTCCAAAAAGGCCCGCTCGGCCATGACGGCTGTGAAAGTTGCGTCGTCATTGACAGCTTGTAGAAAGGCCGGGAGTTCGGGCCGCGTGGTAAGGTGATCTATGCCGATAGCCCCCTGCGCCGCAGCGGGCAGCATATCAGCAATATCGATGGTTGTCCCCACATCGGACATACCGAGCCGGTTTAGACCTGCCGCCGCCAGCATTGTCGCGTCAAAATCCCCGGCCTCGATTTGCGCCAGTCGCGTCGCGACATTGCCGCGAATGGGCGATGTTCTCAAATCAGGCCGAAGCGCCTTCAACTGGGCAGCGCGGCGCGGACTGGAGGTGCCGATATGCGCATTTTGCGGCAGTGACGAAATGTCGGACGCCCCAACCAGCCGGTCGCGCACATCGGCGCGCGGCAGCATTGCTGACAATGTGAATTGCGACGCCCGGACAGTTTCCACATCCTTCATCGAATGCACCGCGATATCGATGTCATCCTCGATCAGCGCGCGTTCCAGTTCTTTAGTCCACAGCGCCTTGCCGCCAATTTCGGCGAGCGGCCGGTCCTGTATCTTGTCGCCGCTGGACAGCATTGGGACGAGAATAACGGCCGCATCGGCAAGTTCATGCGCCTCGCGGATGGCCGTAGCGGCCATTTCGGCCTGCGCCAGAGCCAACGGCGAACGGCGGGTTCCGATACGCAAGGGATTGTCAGGGGTGAAGTCTGCAAGGCTCATGCGACTTGTCCATAACGCGGCAGGCACCTATGGGGAAGCGGAATGGCTATCATCCTCGGTCTTGAATCGAGCTGCGACGAAACTGCCGCAGCAATTGTGCGATCCGATCGCACAATTTTGAGCCATGCTCTTGCCGGACAGGAAGATCACCACCGCGCTTTTGGCGGCGTTGTGCCGGAAATCGCAGCGCGCGCGCATGCCGAATTGATGACGCCCCTGGTCGAAACCGCACTGGCCGATGCCGGAATGACGCTGGATGATGTCGACGCGATTGCCGCCACCGCCGGCCCCGGCCTGATCGGCGGTGTGATGGTCGGACTTGTTACTGCCAAGGCCTTGGCGATGGCGGCGGGCAAGCCGTTGGTGGCGGTCAACCATTTGGAAGGACACGCGCTGTCACCGCGCCTGATCGATGCAGACCTGGAATTTCCCTATCTGCTGCTTCTCGTGTCCGGCGGTCATTGCCAGCTGCTTTATGTCAACGGCGTCGGCAATTATGACCGGTTGGCGACTACCATAGACGATGCGGTTGGCGAGGCTTTCGACAAGACCGCCAAAATATTGGGACTGGGTTTTCCGGGCGGACCGGCCGTCGAAGCGACCGCAGCAAAGGGCGATCCGAATGCCGTGCCGCTACCGCGCCCGCTCAAGGGTGCCGCCGAGCCGCATTTTTCATTCGCAGGCCTGAAAAGCGCTGTCCTTCGCGCGCATGAGTCGGGGCAGTACAGGACCGAAGATATTGCCGCCTCGTTCCAACAGGCCGTGGTCGAATGTCTGCAGGACAGGCTTGTATATTCACTCGACCGCATCAATCCCCCTGCAGCGCTTGTTGTTGCGGGCGGTGTTGCTGCCAATGGCGCGATCCGGACGATGCTGTTCGATCTTGCCGACCGGCACGGCATGCGCTTTGTTGCACCCCCGCTCTGGCTGTGCACCGACAATGGTGCGATGATAGCCTGGGCGGGGGCCGAAAGGTTCGCAGCCGGTCTGACCGATGGTCTTGATTTTGTCGCACGCCCGCGCTGGCCGCTCGATCCCGATGCCGCACCCGCGCGCGGGGCTGGGGTGAAAGCGTGAGTGCGGCCCGCTATCCAGTCGGTGTCGTCGGCGGCGGCGCGTGGGGAACGGCGCTGGCCGCGGTCATGGCGCAAAACCATGACGAGGTGCTGGTCTGGGCGCGCGAACCTGAGGTCGTCGACAGCATCAACAGAACACATGAAAATACGGCCTTCCTTGCCGGAATTGAGCTGAACCCGTCGATCAAGGCCACGGGCGATCTAGCGGAGATGGCAGCGTGCGGCGCTTTGCTGATTGTGACGCCTGCGCAACATGTCCGCGCGACGCTTGCCGCGCTTCCGGCTACCGAAGCGCCTTTATTGCTCTGCGCCAAGGGCATTGAGGCCGATACGCAATTTCTGGTGTCCGACATTGCTGCTCAGGTCAGATCTGATAATCCGCTGGCGGTATTGTCCGGACCTACCTTTGCTCATGAAGTTGCAGCCGGAAAGCCTACCGCGATTACCTTGGCAACGTCCAATCAGGCATTGGGATCGATATTGATGCGGCTGATCGCGGCCCCGCATTTCAGGCCTTATTGGTCGGACGATGTGGTCGGGGCGGAGATTGGCGGCGCCGTTAAAAATGTCCTGGCTATCGGCTGCGGTGTGGTCGATGGCGCAGGTCTGGGGCTTAACGCCCGCGCTGCCCTAATTGCACGCGGATTCGCAGAAATGCAGCGTTACGGCCTTGCGCGCGGAGGGCGGCCTGAAACATTGGCCGGTCTGTCTGGTCTGGGTGATCTTGTGTTGACCTGCAGCTCTGAAAATTCTCGCAATTTCTCGTTGGGGAGAGGTTTGGGCCAAGGCACGCCCGCTTCCGACATGCTTGCCGACCGCCGCACGGTGGCCGAAGGCGCGTTCACAGCCCCCGTGCTGCTGCAATCGGCGAATCAGCTCAATGTCGACATGCCGATAGTCGCAGCAGTGTGTGCTCTGCTCGACGGCAGCGCGACCGTTGGCGAAGTGACGGCAGCATTGCTCGCCCGCCCGCTCAAGGCCGAAAGCTGGTAACGCTGTCGCGATTGCGCTAGCGTCGACGAACAGGGGTGAGATATTGACGGCTGCCAGAACCGACGAAGACGATATTCAGGCGCTGGCTAAAGGCGGCCGGACCAATGTTCTTGGCTTCTTGCTCCGTCTCGCGGCGCGTATCCCCTTTCTGTTTATCGCCGGACGCCTGTATGGGCCCGAAGCCTTGGGGCGCTTTGCCTACGCGCTGCTGATTGTCGAATTTGTCGCGCAACTCGCGTCACTGGGGTTGCGGCGCGGGCTTGCCGAGTTGCTGTCGCGCGATGACCGGCCGCATTCTCATATCGTCGCCGACGCCATGCTTGCAGCAATGGTAGCAGCCGGGCTTGGCGCTGCTTTTCTGATTGCCTTGCCGCAGATCATGTTCCCCAACAGTGCCATCAACGGACTGGACCGGTTTTTGCCCTTGGTCATCTTCACCATCGTCGCCACCGACATCGCGCTGGCGGCGCTGGCCTATCGCTTCGATATTGCATCGACTGTTCGCGCCCGTGCAATCGTCGAGCCGTGGACGATCAGCATTGCGGCCGGTGCGCTGTATTTCTATTCTGCGCGCGACGGTCTCATCCTGTCCTATGTCGTATCGCTGATTGCCGCGATGCTGTTTGCATTGTGGCCGCTGTGGCGCAGCTACGGCCTTCCCTGGGGCTGGATACCCAGCCCCACCCGATCCTATGCCGTCGCCCGGCACAATTTGCCGCTGGCTGCGGCGGACGCGGCGGAATGGGGCAGCAGGCGGCTGGACCTTGCAATTTTGGGCCTTTTCGCGTCGCCTGCGGTGGTCGGAATCTACTATGTGGCGCAACAGGTCGCGAGCCTGCCGCAAAAACTGAAAAGCAGTTTCGATCCGATACTGGGGCCGGTCATCACGCGGAATCTGCAATCGAAAAATTATGGAGAGATCGCACGGCAGGTAGGGCAGGTCGGCTTCTGGATTATCGCGGCGCAGGCAGGGATAGCGCTGGCGCTGGGAATTCCCGGCGAGGCCGTGATGGGGCTGGTCGGTCCGGAATTTGTCGGCGGGACCGGCGCTCTGGCTTTTCTGCTCGCGGCGGAGGTTGCGGCGGCCACTGCGGTGGTCAGCGAATCGGCCCTGGTTTACATGGCGCGTCACCGCAATTTGCTCATCTCGATCGCTATGCTGGCAGTGCAGGCTCTCGTCAGCGTCGGCTTGATCATGATGATCCCCCAATTGCCGATCAAAGCCTCATATGAGGGACTATATCAGGCCGCAGCGGTTGCCTGCGGGCTCATGCTGTCGCTGGGGATTGGGTCGTTGATCAAGGCGCGATTCCTGGGTCGTCTCTTGGGCCATCCGATCAATATCTGGCGCGGCGCGCTGGTGCTTGCGGTGGTGGCTGCCGCTATTCTCGGCATGGCTATCGTCAGCGTTCCGGCCCGTCTGGAATGGGTCGAGCTAGTGATCGGCATTCCCGCGATTCTCGGGCTTTATGGCTGGATCATCTGGCGCTGGGGATTCGGCCCCGAGGATCGCATCCTGTTTAAGAAGGCACCTAGCCCAAACGAGCCTTGACGAGCGCGGCGATGTCCGCCTCCGGCCGTGCACCATAATGCGAGATGACTTCGGCGGCGCAGACCGCACCCATCGTCAGGCATTCCGCCATACTCCGGCCCTGCGCGATGCCCGCAAACACCCCGGCAGCGAACAGGTCGCCCGCGCCCGTGGTATCGACAAGCTGCGCTACCGGCTCCGCATCGACGTCGGTTCGCACGCCATTTTCTACCGAAATCGCGCCATGCTCGCCGCGCGTGCAAACCAGCAGCGGAACCTTGGCCGCAATCATCGCAACTGCCGCGTCAAAATCCTCAAGACCGCTCAGCGCGCGTATTTCAACTTCGTTGGCGAACAATATGTCGATGCGCCCCGCCTCCATTTCAGCCAGGAAATCCGGACCATGACGCGAGATAACGAATGCGTCCGAAAGCGTCAGCGCGACCTTGCGGCCAGCCGCGCGGGCGATATCGATTGCGGTGCGCATCGCGGCGCGCGGCTCTTCGGGATCCCAGAGATAGCCTTCGAGATACAGGATCGCGGCGCTCTCGATCAGTTCCTTGTCGATCAAGCGGGCCGGCAAATATTGGGAAGCGCCCAAAAAGGTATTCATCGTCCGCTGCGCATCGGGGGTGACGAGGATGTAGCAGCAGGCCGTCGCTGGCGCGCCTTCGCGGGCCGGGACATCGAAATGGATGCCGCCCGCGCGAATGTCATGCGCGAACACGCCGCCGAGCTGGTCATTGGCGACCTGTCCAATGAAGGCGGTTTTGTGTCCGAGCCGCGCCAGACCCGCCAATGTATTTGCCGCCGAACCGCCGCTGATTTCACGCGCCGGACCCATATGGTCGTACAGTGCCTTCGCCCGTGCCTCATCGATCAACTGCATGCTGCCCTTGGTGAGGCCTTCGCCCTGAATGAAGGCATCATCGGTATCGGCGATGATGTCTACAATGGCGTTGCCGATGGCGAGCACGTCGAAACGGATGTCGGTCATAAAAATCCTGCAAAAAGTTTCGCGCGCCCTAATGGCCGATCGTTCATCGGGCAAGATAAATAGGTGATTGACTTGAGTAATACACCTCCTATTTTGCGCGCATGATCCAAGCGATTGTCATGGCCTTTCAAAGCCTCGCCGATGCCCGTGTGCAACGGCTGCTCGCACGCGTAATTTTGCTGACCTTGCTTTCCTTTCTCATCCTCGGTTTTGCGCTGTGGTGGGTGATGAGCTGGGGCATGGGCTGGATCGGCCTCGACCGGATCGGGGTCGGCGCCGACAATGCTTCGGTTTTCGGCGCGTTTCTTGCCGCCGCGACTACCTTGTTATCGACGCTCCTGCTGTTTCGCATTGTCGCGGTCGCAATCACTTGGGTCTTTGCCGATGACATCATCGACGCCGTGGAGGACCGGCATTATCCCAAACATGCGATGACCGGAAAGCGGCCGGGCTTGGTTAGCGGTGCAGGGATGGCCCTGCGCTCTGTGGCCAGAGTGGTCGGCTACAATCTGCTGGCGCTGCCGGTATATTTGCTGCTGCTCGTCACGGGCGTGGGCACTGCCATCGCCTTTCTGCTGGTCAACGCGCTTTTGCTCGGCCGCGATCTGGAGGACATGCTTGTTGCCCGCCACGGCAAGGAATATGGGGCCATGCGCAAACTGCCGCGCCTTCTGCTCGGCCTGACTGGAACCGTCGGAATGATGGTTCCCTTTTTCAACCTGATCGTGCCAGTGCTGGCGACTGCGACGGCAGTGCATATGGCGCATTCGGGGGTCAGCAGGTTATGAGATATTTGGCAATGGCCGCAACGCTGCTGGTGGCGGGCTGCGTTTCAGCTCCGCCACCCGCGCCACGTCCCGCTGCACCGCCCGAACGCACGGCGGCGGCCTTTTCTTCCCGTCCCGTCATCGACAAGCGCGGGCTCGAAGCGGTAATGGGCAAAGATATCGGCACGCTGAAACGCCTTTTTGGCGAACCCCGGCTCGACGTGGTCGAGGTCTATGGCCGCAAGCTGCAATTTACCGGCAAGGCCTGTGTGCTCGATGCCTTCCTCTATCCCGAGGGCAAGGGCGGAGCCGAAATCGTGACCCATGTCGATGCGCGGCGAAGCGACGGGGCGGCGGTGGATCGCGCATCTTGCGTTGACGCGTTGCAGCGGCGTTAAACTAGAGCCAGTTGGTCGATAGCCCAAGAAGCGGCTTCGCGAACGGTTTCATCGGGATCGTCAAGCAACACAGCGAGCTTGGCCCTCAGACGCTTATCCCGACTATTACCCGCCGCGATAGCGACATTGCGGATGAAACGGTCACGACCGATGCGCTTGATCGGCGAACCTGAAAACATTGCGCGAAAATTTGCATCGTCCAGTTCAAGCAGATCGGCCAAACGCGGCGCGACGAGTTCGGCGCGCGGCAGGAACGCCTTGTTGGCAGCGGCGCTTTCCGCAAATTTGTTCCACGGACAGACCGCGAGGCAATCGTCGCAGCCATAAATGTGATTACCGATGAGCGGTCGCAATTCGCGATCGATCGGGCCCTTATGCTCGATAGTCAGATAGGAAATGCACCGCCGCGCATCGACTTGGTAAGGCGCGGGGAAGGCGTCGGTTGGGCAGATGTCCTGACAGGCTCGGCAGGAACCGCAATTGTCACTTCCCGCGACGTCGGGGTCCAGTTCGGCGGTGGTATAGATCGCGCCCAGGAATAACCAGCTGCCATGCGTGCGGCTGACAACATTGCTGTGCTTGCCCTGCCAGCCAATGCCGGCGGCTTCGGCCAAGGCCTTTTCCATCACCGGCGCGGTATCGACGAAGACTTTCACATCCGCTCCTGCTTCATGCGCGAGCCACCCCGCGAGCCGCTTAAGTGCGCCCTTGACGACATCATGATAGTCACGTCCTTGCGCATAAACCGATATGCGTGCGCGGTCGGGATGACCGGCTAGCGCCATCGGGTCGTTGCGCGGCGCATAGCTCATGCCAAGCATGATCACCGAACGGACATCCGGCCAGAGCGCATCGGGGTTGGCACGCTGGTCGACGCGATTCTCCATCCAGAGCATTTCGCCGTGGCAGCCGTCGGCCAGCCATTTTTCCAAACGTTCGCCAGCAGCAGGCGCGAGCCTGCCCGGGGCGATGCCAAACCCGACAAAACCCTCCGCAGCGGCGCGTTCTTTCAGCATGTTAACCAAATTTGTCTTGTGTCTTTTCACACGCCAACCCTATTCAGCACCATATCGTTTCCGGGGCGCAGTTCTTCATGTACGCAATAGAGGCAAAGGGTCTGGTAAAGCAATTCGACGGCTTTCGCGCGGTCGATGGCGTGGACCTGAAAGTACCCCAAGGCAGCATCTACGGGATATTGGGCCCAAATGGAGCGGGCAAGACCACCATGTTGCGCACACTGCTTGGCATCATTGACCCGGATGAAGGCGTGCGCATGCTGCTCGGGTCCGACCGACCGATAACCCAGTCGCGCAATGTCGGTTATCTTCCCGAAGAACGCGGACTGTATCAGTCGATGCGTGCAGTCGACACCATTGCCTTCATGGGCGCGTTGCGTGGTCTGTCGCTGAAGGAAGGCGCCGAAAAAGGCCGGGCGCTGCTTGAAGAGGCGGGGCTTGGCTATGCCGCAGACAGGCAGATCAGGCAGCTTTCCAAGGGCATGGCGCAGACCGTGCAGTTGATGGGCACCATCGTCCACGATCCGAAGCTGATCGTGCTCGACGAGCCATTTTCCGGCCTTGACGCCCTTAATCAGGCGAAGCTCGAAAAGATGATCCGCGCGCAGGCGGCCAAGGGCGTGACGGTCATCTTCTCCACACATGTCATCGCGCATGCCGAGCGATTATGTGAGCGCATTGCGATCATCGCCAAAGGCAAGATCAGCTTTGATGGGCTGGTGTCCGAAGCTCGCGACCGGTTGCGCCCACAGGTGCATCTGGAGACCGAGACGCTTGATGGCCCTTGGCGCAACGCGCTTCCGGCCGAGACCAGGGCTGAAGGCAATTGGTGGCACTTCACCTTGCCAGAAACAGGGGTGGAGCCTTTGCTGACAGCATTGGTCGAAGGCAAGGCGGGCATAAAGTCTTTGTCCATCGAGCGCCCGGGTTTGCATGATGCTTTTGTTGCCATTGCCGGGGAAGCGGTAGCAGCCGAAATGGACGAGCCAGTGGCGGGAGACATATTGTGAGAGAAATCATCCGCGCCGCCTTCGTCATCGCCCGCCGCGATTTCACCGCCATCATCTATTCGAAGGCATTCATCTTCTTCCTGCTTGGCCCCTTGTTCCCGGTTCTGGTCGGGGCCGCCGCAGGCAGCCTTGGTGGACAGATTGCTCGCGAGGCCTCGCAGCCGGTGGTCGGTCTCGCCATGTCGCAGGCCGATTCGCGCAGGATGCTGGACGCGCGCGACACGCTCGCGGTGAACATGGGGGAAAGATATTTTACCGAGATGAAGATTGTCGGCGATCCGGGCAACGACGGCGCCAAAAACCCGCAGGACTATCTGAAAAAGAAGGAAGACAATCTCAGCGTGGTGGTCACCGGGCCGCTCTCCAAGCCGGTCATTACCGGGACGAAACGTGCCGTCGAGCGCGAAAGCGCGGACATCGAGTTGCTCGCGGCACATGCGCTTAACCCCGGTCTGGTCAAGCTTCCGGAGGCTACACCCGATATCGTTGCGGAGACAGCGAATAACGACAAGCAATTGCGGACCGTCACCGCGCAGGGCGGGCAGATACTTGTTTTCTTCGTCACAATGCTGCTCGCGGGTATGGTGCTGTCAAACTTGGTCGAGGAAAAATCGAACAAGATTATCGAAATACTGGCGGCATCGATCCCGATGGAATCGGTATTCCTCGGCAAGCTCTTTGCCATGCTGGGCATGGCGTTGCTCGGCATAGCCGTCTGGACCAGCGTCGGCCTTATCGGCTTGCAATTTTTGAATGAGGCGCGGCCATCCTTCCCGACGCCTGCAGTAGGCTGGCCGATGTTTGTGACGTTGTGCTTTACCTATTTCATCATGGCCTATCTGATGCTCGGCGCACTGTTCCTTGGCATCGGCGCGATGGCCGCGACCGTCCGCGAGGTGCAGACGATATCGATGCCGGTAACGATGGCACAGCTGGTCAATTTCTTCTTTGCCTCCTACGCACTCACCAAGACGGGGCAACCCATAGAGGTTTTCGCCTCGGTCTTCCCCTTCAGTTCGCCCTTCGCGATGATAGGCCGCGCCGCGCTCGAACCTGTCTTGTGGCATCATGCGGTTGCTATCATCGGGCAGATATTCTTTGCCATCCTGCTGCTTCGGATCGGGGTCCACCTGTTCAAGAGAAATGTGATGAAGTCCGGCAGCGCAGGCCGCATCAAGGACAACGGGAAGCGCAAGCTGTTCGGGCTCATCACCGTACGAGGTTAGGACTTGGCAAAGTCTGATCGACTGTATAGTCAAGACAATACACCTTGCGCTAACCCAACCAAATCATCGGTCAATTTCAGGGAGATTATCTGATGCGCCTGTTTGCCCTCGCGATTGCCATCGGCTCGCTGCTGCCGTCCGTGGCCAATGCCGCACCCTGTGAAGAAAGCTTCCTCAAGAAGGGCAGCCCGATCAGCGGGTTGAAATTCACGGCAACGGTCAGTGTGCCCGACCTCACCCCTGTGAGCGCGATCCAGCAGTTGCGCGGGATCGTCGCTGCCAAAGGTTATGACATCATGGCCGATGAAGCGGAATATGGCAGCATGCTGATCGAACAACCGATGACCGGCAAGGTGCGCGCCTTCCCGATCCAGATTACTGCGACCAATGAGGCCAAGGTGGGCACTGTGGTGATGGAGGCCAAGCTGCGCGCCGCGATGATGGTGAAGGAGGCGGACGCCATGGCTGAAATGTGCGGCATGCTGAACCAGCTGAAGGGTGGTAAGGCGGGGCTCGCCCTTGCCGCCAAGGGCAAGAATGCGCAGACGATGCAGGCCGCGCCGGTGGCAATGAGTGCGCTGGCCTTCTCGCATCAGGTGTCGAAGGATACCGAGCGCAATCCCGCGGGCGTGCTGACCCGCTACAAAGGCAAAAGCTATACCATCGATGGCACGGTCAATTATGTCACCAAGGACGGTGACAAATTCAGGATAGGTTATGATGTGCCAAATCCGTGGGAGGAGGTCATCCGGCTCCCCAACACTGCGCCATTCAAGACCGATATCGTTTGCTATATGGCACCGGGTCAGGCCGCCTATTCGTTGCAGCTCAAACCCAAAAAGGGCATAAAGCTGACCGGCATTGTTGAGGATTTCGACGAATATAAGCATGTCATCTGGCTCAAGGATTGCCGGCCCGTCACTAAGTAATCCTGCCTAGCCAGTTGCATATCGAAACGGGATTGACATATTTGTAAGTAGTGGCACCTTCTCTTCACTTGAGAGGAGTCGAGAAATGGCAACTGCCCCCGTGTTCGAGAGCGACGAGCTGCCCTGGGAAATCAATGCCGCGCCGCATCGCTGGGATGTGTCGGGTCCTGACATCTATGTCGAGGACCGCTGGCAGCCGGTTTTCAAGGAAATGCGGGAAAAGGCACCGATCAACAAGATTACCGGCAGCGATTTCAATGATTACTGGAATATCACGACGCTAAAGCCCATCCAGCATGTCGAGGCATTGCCCGACATCTATTCCTCGTCGTTCGAAAATGGCGGCATTACCATCGTCGCCGACGACGACCTGAAAGAGGCGGTCCCCGAGGACGAGCGGATTGTCATGCCGATGTTCATCGCCATGGACCGGCCCAAGCATACCGAAGAACGGCGGGTGATCGCGCCTGCCTTTACCCCTGCCGAGATGGAGCGGATGTCGACCGAAATCCGTCGGCGCACCGGGGAATTGCTCGACTCGCTTCCTGTTGGCGAGCAGTTTGACTGGGTCGACAAGGTGTCGATAGAGCTGACCACGGGAATGCTGGCGCTGCTCTTCGACTTTCCGTGGGAAGACCGCCGCCTGCTGACCGAGTGGTCCGACTGGGCAGGCGATGTCGAGCTGTTCCGTACTGAAGAAACACGCAAGGCTCGGCTTGCCAAGATGTTCGAAATGGGCGCCTATTTCCAGCGGTTGTGGGATGAGCGGTCAAAAAAGGGTGAGGCGCCCGACCTTATCAGCCGCATGATCCATTCGCCGATGAAGGACATGACGCCGTTCGAATATATGGGCAATCTCATCCTGCTCATCGTCGGTGGCAATGACACAACGCGCAACTCGATGTCCGGCTATGCCTATGGGCTGCACAGCTTTCAGGACGAGCGCGAGAAGCTTGAGAAGAATCCGGAATTCATCCCGAATGCGGTGAGCGAGATCATCCGCTGGCAGACGCCGCTCGCGCATATGCGTCGCACGGCGGTGCAGGACCATGACCTGTTCGGCGCGCCGATCAAGGCAGGCGACAAGGTCATCATGTGGTATCTGTCCGCCAATCGCGACGAAAGCGTGTTCGACAATCCCGACAAGCTGATCGTGGACCGCGAAAATGCGCGACGGCACCTGTCGTTCGGCTATGGCATCCATCGCTGCGTGGGCGCGCGGCTGGCGGAATTGCAAATCCGCATCCTGCTTGAGGAAATGGCCAAGCGCCGCCTGCGGCCCAATGTTATCGCAGAGCCGGAGCGGGTGGCGGGCTGTTTCGTCCATGGTTACAAGAAAATGACGGTCGAATTGTCGCGCTACTGAAACCTTTCGACACCTGCTCGCGTATTTACACCTGACAACGGACAGGATTTATCGCCATGCAGATCGACAAACGCCAGTTTTTATCGCTCGCAAGCCTAGGGGCGGCTGCGTTCATTTTCGGCTGTGGGAAGGAAGCCGCAGCGAGAACCAAATATGCTGTCAGCTACAGCGATGCCGAATGGAAGAGGCGCCTGTCGCCCGCGGCCTACCGTGTACTTCGGCAGGAAGATACCGAGCGCCCTTATTCGAGCCCGCTCGACAAGGAAAAGCGCAAAGGCACCTTCGTCTGCGCGGGATGCAATCAGCGCCTGTTTTCTTCCGCCACAAAATTCGACAGCGGCACCGGGTGGCCAAGCTTCTGGCAACCGCTAAATGGCGCGGTCGGCATCAAGACCGATTACAAGATCGGCATTCCGCGCACCGAGGTGCATTGCGCGCGCTGCGGTGGACACCTCGGGCATGTCTTTAACGACGGGCCCAAACCCACTGGCAAACGCTATTGCATGAACGGCGTAGCGATGAAATTTGTGGTGGGGTAACCCGTCCTATTTTTTGTCGCCAATACCCGAAAAATCGAGATCGGCGGGCTTCTTGGCCGCATCCGTCTTGCCGTGATTTTCGATAATCGACACTATTGCGCCAGCTCTGGCATCCTGTTTGGCATATTCACGCGCCGAATAGCCCGCGCGGCTGTCGCGCTTATCGGGGTTCGCCCCCGCCCTCAGCAATGTGCGCACGGCCTCGCCATTGCGGAGCTGCACCGCAAGGATCAACGCGGTTTCGCCTGCACGGTTGGTCTGATCGACCTGTGCCTTCTTGCTCACCAGCCAGTCGATGCCATCGATAAAGTTCAACTGTGTGGCCAGCATCAACGGCGTCGTCCCCTGCTTGTCGGCAAGATTGGGATTTGCGCCCTTTTGCAAAAGATAGCCGAGCCATGTCGAATCGCGCCGGTCGATGACGATGTGCAGCGCGGTCTGACCCGTGCTGCTGTCCCGCGTGTTGATGATCACCGAGCCTGGCTCGGCAAGGAATTTTTCGGCGTCGTCGCCCTTCCTGTCGCGCACTGCCTTCAGGAAATTATAGCTGTCTGAAAATTGAGCATGCGCGGCGGGAGGAACCATGATGCCCGAAAGCGGCGCCATCGCGGCGACGGCGGCGGCAAAAACTACCTTCTTCTTCAACGAAACATGCCCCATTTTTTGAACCCATAAAGCTTGATTATGGCGCATTAGCAGACCATGTCTGGCCCCGCCATGAACAAAACAATGTTGTCCGCTCTCTTCGCCGCACTTTTGCTCTCGGCCTGCAATGAAGGCCCGGCCCAGCCGCCACTGTCCGCCGCGCCGCTCGCCGGGGCCGCCATTGGCGGCGATTTCACACTCACCGATCAAGATGGCAAACAACGGACCTGGCAGGAGTTTGATGGCCAGTACCGCATCGTCTATTTCGGCTATACCAACTGCCCCGACATCTGCACCCCCGACATGCAGAATTTGATGGCGGGCCTGAAAGCGTTCGAGAAGACCAGTCCCGACCTCGCGTCGAAAATCCAGCCAATATTCATCACCGTCGATCCCGCGCGTGACACGCCGGCGGTGCTTAAACAATTTGTCGGCGCTTTCCACCCCCGCGCCATCGGCCTGACCGGGAACGAAGCGGACATCGCCGATGCCACGAAGAAATTTGCCGTTTTTGCCAGCCGCGTCGAGGGCTCGACCCCGGAAAGCTACCTGATGAGCCACAGCCAGACGCCATATCTGATGGGACCGGATGGCAAACCGCTCGCGATCATGCCTGCGGACCAACCGAACACCGACACCAACGAAGGCGCGCCGAAATTGGTCGAGGCCGAATTGGCGAAATGGGTTCGGTGAGTTGAGCGAAGCCCCGTTCTGGGACGCGCCCATCGAAAGTCTCGACCGTGCGCAATGGGAAGCATTGTGCGACGGATGCGGAAAATGCTGCCTCAACAAGGTCGAGGATGAGGATACAGGGCGCATCTACCCCACCAATGTCGCGTGCAAGTTGCTCGATCTCGAAAGCTGCCGTTGTGCCGATTATCGCCATCGCAAGGCGCTCGTGCCTGAATGCCTGCGACTGACGCCGCGCAAGATTGACGACTATGTCTGGCTGCCCGGAACGTGCGCCTATGTCCTGCGCGCAAAGGGTGAGCCGTTACCGCACTGGCATTATCTGGTGAGCGGAAGTCGCGAGACCATTCATGAGGCTGGCATGTCGGTCAAAGGTCGGGCAATATCCGAACTCCATGCTGGGCCGCTTGAAAACCATATTGTCGAACAGCCTCTCTGATCCAGAAGTGGACATAGAGGGCGAAAGCGTGCCGGTGCGTATTCGACGCAACCCGCGCGCTCGAAGGATTTCGATGCGCGCCGATGCGGTTAAGCGCGAAATCCGCATCACCATGCCCAATTATACTCCCACCAATGTCGCAATGGATTTCGTGGCAAAGAAACGCGAGTGGATCGCGGCCCGCCTGCAAAGCGCACCCGAAGCCTTGCCGATTGCCCATGGAAGCGAGATCGCGGTCGAGGGTGAGGCCCATATCATCGAATGGCGGGAAGAGTGGCCACGCAGCATAAGATGCGGGGAAGGAATGCTGAGACTCGGCGGTCCGGAAGCATCGGTGGAAGCCCGCATCTTGCGCTGGTTAAAGGCCGAAGCGCGTCGTGTCTATACCTCCGAAATCCGACATTATTGTGGAAAGGCAGGCGAGCCTGTCCCCCGCCTTTCGCTGGGCGATCCGCGCAGCCGATGGGGAAGTTGTTCGAGCAGGGGCACCATCTCCTTGAGCTGGCGCCTTATCATGGCACCCATTCATGTGCGGCGCTCGGTCATAGCGCATGAGGTCGCACATATGCGGCACATGGACCACAGCACGGCCTTTTATGCGTGGCTCGACATGTTGTACGAAGGCGACCGCAAGGCTGCGGACCGCTGGCTCAAAATGCATGGCACCGGGTTGCAGCGTGTCGGACGATAAGGGAGGAAGCGGATGCTTGAAATGCGCGACAAATGCGAACGGTGTGAAACGCCGCTACCGATAGACAGCGACGAGGCGATGATCTGTTCCTACGAATGCACCTTTTGCACGCCTTGTGTGACCGGTCCGCTTGGTGGACGCTGCCCCAATTGCGGGGGCGATTTGCAGCCCAGACCGAAGCGGGTGAAGAAATAGCGTATTCCCCCTCCCACAGGCGGGAGGGGAATTACTTTCAGCCCTTAACGTCGCTTCCCAGCGCGCCATATTTCTTTTCAAAACCGGCGACATCGCCCGCAGCCAGCAGCTTGGCCTGGTCCACCCAATTGTCGCGGCCGATCCGTCCTGCGAACGCGCCAAGCTTGGAGTCAATCTCGGTGATGTCGGCGGGCGTCCAGCTGGCAACCTGGTCGAAGCTGGTGACGCCCATATCCTTGAGCATTGCATTGACCTTCGGCCCGACGCCCTTGAGCAACAGGAGGTTATCCGGAACAACGGGTTTGGCCGCCGCTTTCGGCGCGGGCTTTGGCTTCGGTGCAGGCTTGACTGCAACCGGCTTTGCGACCGCAGCCTTGGGGGCAGCGGCGGGTTTGGGCGATGGCTTTGATGTCGGCTTGGCTGGTGTCACGACCTTCGCCGTTACCGCCTTGGGCGTGGCTGCTTTGGGAGCCGCCACTTTCGGCGCGGCAGGCTTCGGGGTTTTTGCCGCCTTTGTCGGTGCAGCCTTGGTTGCGGCTGTTTTTAACGGAGCCTGTGCCTTTGGCGGGGCGGTCTTTGACGCGGGCTTGGGATCGTCCATTAACTTCGCAGGCGCTGCGGCTTTCGGCGCAGCGGGCGGTGGCACGACGGCAACCGGAGGTGCTGGCACGGCCTTGGGTGGTGCCACATCCTTCGGCGTGGTGTCATCCTTCTTTACCGAACCCAGCGCCAGCAACCACCACATCAAAGCGGTAAAGATGATAATCCCACTAATGATTATCGGCAGATATGCAGTCATGATTTTCTCCCCGGAAAGTCTCTCAACTCGGGTTTCGAGTTAGGCAAAATTTCAGTTCAGCGAAAGCTTTAATCGTGGTTAGCTCGGCAATTACCCTGCCGCTTCGCGCTCGACCTCGCGCCAGCCAATGTCGCGGCGACAGAAGCCTGTCGGGAAATCGATGACATCGACCGCCGCATAGGCGGCCCTTTGCGCTTCGGTAACATTTTCGCCGATGGCCGTTACGTTGAGGACGCGCCCGCCATTGGCGACCAACCGCCCATCGCGCTCAGCGGTGCCCGCGTGAAACACCTTCGCGTTCTTGACCTTTTCAAGCGAAATCGTGCCGCCTCTTTCCGGCGTTGCCGGATAGCCATTTGCGGCAATGACCACGGTCAGGGCAGTCTCACTCGAGAAAGTCGGCGCATCAGCTTCCGCCAGCTTGCCCGCTGCAACTGCGAGCATAAGCGCGGCCAAGTCGCCCGTGAAGCGCGTCATGAGTACCTGGCATTCGGGATCGCCGAAGCGGGCATTATACTCGATCAACTTGGGACCGTTGTGCGTCAGCATCAGCCCGGCAAACAACACGCCCGAATAAGGCATGCCCTGCGCAGACATATGGGCGACGGTCGGCTTGATTATCCGTTCCATGACTTCGGCCTGTAGCGCCTCGGTCAGCACGGGCGCAGGCGAATAGGCGCCCATGCCGCCAGTGTTGGGACCGGTATCGCCGTCGCCGACGCGCTTGTGGTCCTGGGCGGAACCAAAGGCGACGACATCCCTACCATCGGAGAGCGCGAAGAAGCTGGCTTCCTCGCCAGTCATAAATTCCTCGATCACCACCAACGCGCCTGCATCGCCAAAGCCACCGCCGAACATATCCTCGATCGCCGCCTCGGCCTCTTCGCGCGTGTCGGCAATAATCACCCCCTTGCCTGCCGCAAGACCATCGGCCTTGATAACATAGGGCAGATCGAAATCGGCAAGACCTGCCAGCGCCGACGCCTTGCTATCGTGGCGCTTGTAACCGGCGGTGGGGATGCCCGCCGACGCACACATGTCTTTGGTAAAGCCCTTCGAACCCTCAAGCTGCGCGGCTTGTCTATTGGGACCGAATACCGGAACGCCTGCACCGCGCAAGCTGTCCCCCAGCCCATCGACCAGCGGCGCCTCCGGACCAACCACCACCAGCCCGACATCATGACCCGCACAAAAGGAGAGAACTGCTGCATGGTCGGCGACGTCCAGCGCGACAAGCTCCGCCTCCTCGGCGATGCCGGGGTTGCCGGGGGCAGCGAAGAGTGTATCGCATAAAGGCGACTGCGTGAGCTTCCATGCCAGCGCATGTTCACGTCCGCCCGATCCGATGAGCAAGATATTCATGTCACAAGATTACCCTCCAGAGAATCCGCGCCTGTTAGCCGAGGAGCGCGCTGGCGACAATGCCCCGGCCATGAGCGTGTCCGAATTGTCCTCTGCCCTGAAGCGCACTGTCGAAGACCGCTTCGGCCATGTCCGCGTGCGCGGCGAGATTTCAGGCTTCAAGCGCGCGGCGTCGGGCCATATCTATTTCAGCCTGAAGGACGAAAATGCACGGCTGGATGCAGTGATGTGGAAAGGCGGCGCGGCGCGCCTGCCCTTCGCGCCCGAAGACGGGCTTGAGGTCATCGCCACCGGCAAGCTGACCACCTATGCCGGGCGTTCGAACTACCAGATCGTCGTCGAAAGTCTCGAGGTCGCGGGCGAGGGCGCGATGATGCTGTTGTTCGAGAAGCTGAAAGCACGGCTGGCGGCGGAAGGCCTGTTCGCGCCCGAGCGCAAGAAAAAACTGCCCTCGCTGCCACGCACCATCGGCGTTGTAACCTCGCCCACCGGCGCAGTCATCCGCGACATTCTCCACCGCCTCGCCGACCGCTTCCCAAGCCATGTCATTGTCTGGCCGGTGCTCGTTCAGGGCGAAGGTGCGACGGCCCAGATTGCGCGGGCGGTAAACGGTTTTTCCGCAATGTCAGGGGCTAACCGCCCCGATCTGGTCATAGTCGCGCGCGGAGGCGGCTCGATCGAGGATCTGTGGGCATTTAATGAAGAGATGGTGGTCCGCGCAGTCGCTGATTGCAGCATTCCAATCATCTCCGCTGTAGGCCATGAGACAGACACGACCTTATGCGATTTCGCCGCCGACCTGCGCGCGCCGACGCCCACGGCCGCAGCGGAAATCGCAGTGCCGGTGCGCAGCGACTTGTTGCAGCGTGTGGGGCAGATGGGCCTTCGCATGTCGAACTGTATTCGCAAACGAATCGAACTGGCTGGGGAGCGTCTTGAGGCACAGCGGCGGCTGATGCCCAGGCTCGCCGACCTTGCCGCGCCGCATCAGCAGCGCACCGACGAACTTGCGGAACGCTTGCGCCAGTCGCTGCGCACACGGGCCGGAAAAGCTGAACTCGCTTTTTCAGGGCCAGCGCAAATGCTGCAACCGCGCCTTCTCGTCCGCCGCGTCGAGCAGGGGCAGCAGCGACTGGATTCGCTGGCCCGTTTGCAGGGTAGTCTTCACCCCGAAGCGCCGCTCAAACGGGGCTTCGCCCGCGTGACCGATGCGAAGGGCAAGACGGTAACGACCCGCGAGGCGGCGATTGCCGCAGGGCATGTTGCCTTGCGTTTCGCCGATGGCGAGGTGGGCGCGGCGGTCGATGGCAGTCGCCTGGCTCCACCAAAGACAGCGAAATCCGCTCCAAATCAGGGCAATTTGTTCGGCGAATAAGCGGGACATTGCCCGCCCGGCCGGGTTCGGGCATAAGGTGTGTATGTTGATGTCAAGCAAGAACAGAGTCGCGCGCCTGCACTATATGGCCAACCAGTTCCGGATGCTGTCGCCCGGCGACCATGTGTTGTGCGCCGTGACCGGGCAACCCATTCCACTGGAAGAATTGCGTTACTGGAGCGTTATCAAGCAGGAACCCTATGCCAGCGCCGAAATCTCCACGCGCGCGGCATTGCAAAAGGGTTAGGCAATTGCGGCTGCGCGGTTCGGGTCCGGTACCGGCATTGGCCGCAATCGGCAGTTGCACCGCAACACCCCCGATGGTGGCTGCGCCGAGCCAAGCAACAATTGCGCCGCCGAGCCAGCCGACTGTTGAAGCGCCACTCGATACCCGTCCCGCAGACTTCTGGCTGTCCGGCACACCGGTGCAGGGTGGACTGGTCACTGGGCAGGCCCCACGCGGCGCACGTTCGGTGATGCTCAATGGTATGGACCTGCCGCTCACCGCCGACGGCTTTTTCCTGATGGGTTTTGATCGCGACGCGGAGAATAGCGCGAGCCTTGTTGCGCTCTACTCCGACGGTCGCCGCACGGAACGCTATCTGCCGGTCGCACCCGGCAACTGGCGAATCGAAAATGTCGCCGCCAACCCGACCGGCGGCGCCGCGACCAGCGCAGAGTTTCAGGCACGGCGCGGCCCGGAACTTGCGCGTATCAATGCCGCGCGGGCCGTGCATAACAATAGCGATGGCTGGCGACAGGAATTTATCCGGCCTGTTGCAGGCCGCATTTCGGGCCTGTTCGGTGCGCAGCGGATCTACAACGGCACGCCGGGCAGCTATCATAGCGGCATGGACATCGCAGCGGCAACCGGCACCATCTATGTCGCGCCTGCCGACGGCGTGGTGACGCTCGCGGCAGTCGACGCTTTCACGCTCGAAGGCCATTTGCTGATGATCGACCATGGCATGGGACTCAACAGCGCCTTCCTGCACAGCTCCGAGTTACTGGTGAAAGAGGGTGATATCGTCCGTCAGGGCCAACCCATCGGCAAGGTTGGCGCAACCGGAAGGACAAGCGGGCCGCATTTGCATTGGGGGATGAAATGGAACAGCGCGCGGGTCGATCCCAAGCTGATCGTTGGCGCTAACTGACCGCTACGCAATTTTAACGGCGACCGATGTCGGCATTCCCGAAATAATTCGCGGCAGTCGAATCCTTTGGTCCGGCCGACGGGTCCGGGCGCTTCCAGTCGGCCAAAGTACTGAAAACCGGCAGGCCCTTCGGCTTTTGCTCGCCATCATTCGTTTCATAATAGCCAGGCGGCAGGTTGGCGAGTGGCATCCCGGCGGCAGCCAGCATGTAAGGCGAGATTCGACGGCTGGTACAGAGGCCGCCATTGCCGTCATGGACCAGCCGTTCCTCGAATTCGACACCCTGCTGATGACCCATCGACCGCACGACGGTAGACACGGCAAGCTGTCCGTCGCCGAAATCCAGAACGAATTTGGTTCCTAATGGCACATCCAATATGCCTTCGATCAGTGCGCCCGATACCGACAGGTTGCGAAGGACGACGCCGTAACAATGATTGTCGTGAATGGCGCCGATCTTGCGATACATCGACAGCCGATCACCACGCTGGACCGCCGGTCCCGATGGTTCGATGACCCAATCGGATGAGGCGCAGCGCTCAAGCAGCGTGTCATTGTCAACCGCCTGGCTGTACACATAGCCCTGCACATGACTGACATGCAGGCTGCGGACCAGATCGAGTTGATCCAGCGATTCGATGCCCTCTGCGGTCGTTTCCATGTCCAGCGCTTGCGCAAGTGCAACAATTGCCGAAATAATCGCACCATTTCGCGACCCTGGCTCGGTTGCGCCGCGCACAAAGCTCTGGTCGATCTTGATTTTGTCGAACGGAGCCGTCCGCAAATAGCCGAGCGAGGAATAACCGGTCCCAAAATCGTCGAGTGCCAACCGGACGCCGATTTTCTTCAGCGCCTGAAACATGTTGTCGGTGCCCGACGAATCCTGAAGGAAGACGCCCTCGGTGATTTCCAGTTCGAGCCGCTCGGCAGGAAGTCCTGCATTGGCGAGCGCGGTTTCGACGATCTTCGGCAGCAGGTCATTGGCAAATTGCACGGGCGACACATTGACCGCGACTTTCATCTTGCCGGGCCATTTTACCGCCTGTTCGCAGGCCTTGTGCAGTGCCCATTCGCCCAGTTCGCCGATCAGATTCGCCTCTTCGGCGATCGGAATGAAAAGGGCAGGGGAAATGCTGCCGCGTTCCGGGTGGTTCCAGCGGATCAGCGCCTCGAAGCCTGTAACAATGTTCGACGTGGCGCTGACCACCGGTTGATATGCGAGCCAGATTTGGTCGTTCGCGAGCGCGTCGCGCAAATCCTCTTCCAGAATGCGGCGGTCTTCGGCAGACTGCAACAGGTCGCTCGAATAGAAGCGGAACCGTCCACGACCGCTACCTTTTGCAGCGTATAGTGCGAGGTCGGCGTTGCGGATCAGCTCTTCGCTGGTCCGGCCGTCGAATGGACTGACCGCGACGCCCACCGACGCGCCGATGATGCATCGACTGCCGTCCACCGAATAAGGGTGCGACAGGCTTTTGATGATCCGGTCGGCCAGATCGCCCAGCGCACCGCGATCCTCGACATCCTGCAGGATAATCTGGAACTCGTCACCGCCAAGGCGGCTGATCTTTTCGCGATCGCCGACAACCTTGACCAGACGCTCTGCGACCTGCTTCAATAACATGTCGCCAGCCGGATGGCCGAGCGTATCGTTCACCTGCTTGAAGCGGTCGAGGTCTATCAGCATTACCGAACAGGCTCGCTTCTGAACCTGAAACGCCGACAAAGTGGTTTCAAGCAGCTTCGACATGCGGAAGCGGTTGAGCAAGCCGGTCAGCGAGTCATATGTCGCCAGCCGGGACGTATCTTGCGCCACGCGGCGCTGCGCCGTAATGTCAGCGCCGCTTCCGCGAAACCCGCCAAACTGGTCGCCCTGAAAAAATGGTCGACCCGACACCGCCCACCATATTTCGTCGCCTTCGGCGGCTGCCTTTAGCGGCAGATCGTCGAATTTCGACTGTTTGGTGAGAATGAAGGGCAGCGAGCGCTGCCGGTCGGATGTGTCATCATCCTTGCCGAATAGATCGATGAACGCACTACCGACCAAGTCGGACGATGCGCGGCCCAATGCTTCACAGATGGACGCACTCAGATAGGTTATGCGGCCTTCTGCGTCGGTCGACCAAAACCAGCCGCGCCCGCTTTCTTCGAAATTTTTGAGCAGCAACAGCGCGTCTTTCGACGAGGCTGCAGGCGCAAATGGCCGGTCGGTGCCGCGCTGGGCGATTTTTGCAAAAAAACCACGCGAGTCCGCGGCAGACGCGTTTGCGCCTCCGGACTTTCCGTTCGCGGTTCTTCCTGACACCCTATATCCTGTTCACTCTGGTCTAAGCGAACGCAAAGCTTTGACAGAAGGCTGTTGCAGAATGGTAAACGTCGCAGAAGCTGGGGCTTAGCCGCCGACCCCTGCAGCCATGTCATTTTCCAAATGCAGCAGTCCAAGTTCCATGGCCAATGTCACCATATGGGTGCGGTTTCGCGCCCTTATTTTCAGTCGCACATTCTCGATATGCCGCTCGACCGTTCTGGGCGCGATCTCGATTTCCTGCGCGACTTCCTTCGCCGAAAGGCCTTGTGCGACCAATTCGAGCACCTGATGCTCGCGCGTGGTCAAAAGCGGCACTCCGCTGGCTGGGTCCAATTGCAACACAGTAATACACTCCCTCGAAAGTCGTGCGACCCGATTTCCGTCACCGATTGCAACCCGGCTTTTTTCTCCGCTAATTAGAAAACGCGGTATCTTAACATTGAACATTCAGGCCGAATGCCTGAACGCCATCATATTGCCGCCCGAACCTGCCATAGTCGCCCTGTTGATCGACTCATTCCCCGACAGATCTGGAAATCGTTTAACATATATCCTAAGTCATACCCAATTGTAAAATGTCCCTAGTAAAAACCCCCACGAAAATGCCTGACGCGAAAATCGCACGAATTTCACCCAATGGTCATGGGCCAACCCTGGGCATATCCTTCGCACCATAAAGATAAAGAGAATCGGGCCGCGCCGACCACACAGGAGACATCAAATGCTCAGGCTACGCGGCCACCCAAGCCCCCGACCCACATCGGGTTCACCAGTTCGCCCTGGTACCATCCTCAAATTTCTGAAGGGTGAAATAGTATATGCGCAAGGCGACCCGGCGACCGACTGGTTTGAAGTCATATCGGGTACGGTGCGCACCTGCCTGCTTTACAGCGATGGTCATCGACAACTGACAGGCTTCTTCTATCCCGGCGACGTCTTCGGGATAGACAGCGGTTATTATACCGCGTCTGCTGAGGCGGTGACTGCTGTTACCTTGCGTCGCTGTGGCAGGGGGTTTGGCGAGGAGGCAAAGGCCAGCGAAACGCCGCCTGTGCATGGCGCGTTGCGCAGTGCACTCGACAGTGCGCAGGCGTGCATCTTCCTGCTCGGTCGCCGGACGGCCGCTGAACGGCTGGCGGCTTTCCTGCTGGCAACAGCCCAGCGCTTTCCTGCGGGCAAGCCGTTCGATCTCCCGATGTCGCGTGCCGATATCGCTGATCATCTTGGTCTCACCATTCATACGGTCAGCCGGACCCTGTCGGAATTTGTCCGCCGCGATCTCGTCAGTCTCGATGGCCCGCAATCGGTGATGATCGAAGACTATTGTGGCCTGCGAAAGCTCGCCGATGGCGATGGAGGTGCCGACCTGACACTCAAGAAAATTCCGCCGCACGCCAATGTGAACAGCACCGACCTGACCCCGAGATACGGGAGCTGACCGATGTCGACAAAGGATATCGAAAAAGGCGTGTTCAGCACGCTGGGCTGTGCAGTGTCATTTACCGCGCTCGCCATATCGTCACAGGCATATGCTGCCAGCGACCCACCAGCATCCGCAGAGCGACCTAAAGATGCGCTCAAACCCTTCGATCTCGCCTATGTCGGCACCGGTGACGAACGGCATGCAGATCGCAACGGACCGCTGCATAGGGCACCGCGCGCCGACAGCACCGCCGAACAACTGGCGGTCATCGCCGCAGAACTTCGAGCGCAGCGTGAGCTGATCGCCAAACAGAATGAGATCATCGCGCGCCAGCAACTGGCCATCGATATGCTGACGCAACGACAATTGGCGGGTTCCGACCTGAGCGAGTTGCGAGCGGCCGGCCTTGCAGGCGCGATGCAGGGCATTGCCCCGGTGTCGCAGGAGACGACGCAAATGATGCCCGACGCCCCGGTCGGAGAGGCACCCCCTCCCGAGCCGACAGTCCAGAGCCGCGTCGAGGCGGTACCGGAAGGTCAGGGCGTCCTGACCCCCGCAGGACGCATGGTGCTCGATTCCTCGTTTGAGTATACCAGCAGTTCGACCAACCGCCTCGTGTTTCGGGGTATCGAACTTGTACCGGGGATTCAAATCGGCCTGATCGAGGCGTCCGACGCGGATCGTACCACGCTCATTACCACACTCGGTGCCCGATACGGCCTGACCAATCGGCTGGAGCTGGAGGCGCGTTTGCCCGCGCTCTACCGCTGGGACCGGATCGAGGTGGCGCAGCAGCGCGACGAAGGCATCGTTCGCACGATCGCGCTCAAGGAACGCGATATCGGCGATTTGGAATTTGCGCTGCGTTACCAGCTCAACCGACCGCGCGGGCAGAACCCGATCTGGGTGGCCAATCTGCGCGTCAAGTCCGACACCGGCAAAAGCCCCTTCGAAGTTACCTATGACGAATTCGGCGTTGCCACCGGGCTTTCGACTGGGTCCGGATTCTGGGCGGTGCAGCCGGGAGTTAGCATGCTGCTTCCCTCCGATCCTGCGGTCATTTTCGGCAGCTTGGGCTATCTCTACCATATTCCACGCAATATCGATCGCGAGATTGGCGGTGCCTTTATCGGTCGTGTCGATCCGGGCGATGCGATCAGCGGCAATCTCGGGTTCGGCTTTGCATTGAACCCCCGATTTTCCTTCTCGATGGGTTATCGCCACAGTTATATTTTCCCATCCACCCAGGAAATCGGCGGTAGCGTCGAGCGTTCCAACCGCGCGCATGTCGGCAGCTTTACCTTCGGCATGTCTTACCGGCTAAGCCCGCGCCAGTCGGTCAATTTCGGCTTCGAATTCGGCGCAACCGCAGACGCGCCGGACGTTGCAGTAACCGTGCGCTTCCCGCTGAGCATCAACTTGCGAAAATAAGGCGGTCGACAAGAAAAGGCGGGCGATCGCATGTCGATCGTCCGCCTTTTTTGTTTGTGGGGTGATCGGATTGTCAGCCGCCAAAGGCCCCTGAAATCGCGCGCGTCACATCGTCGCCCAGACTGCGGCCGAGCTGGTCTGCCGTGACAGTCGAAGCAAAGCCATCATAGCCCTGCAGATCCAGCGTTGCGGTTACATCCTGTGTCGCGGTGATGTTGCTCGCGGTATTGATCAAAATATTCTGCAACGCGCCTTCATTGCCGTGGATAACCGCAGTCCGGCCTTCATTGGCGAGAAACACCTGGCTGTCGCCGACATTCATCCGGATTGCGCCGTTCGACAGCACATTGTTGCGGATGGCATCGGCGTCGGCAAGCGTCAGCCCCGCACCGACAGTCTGCACGCGGTTATAGCCATTCTCATCCATCGTTATGACCGTGTGCAAAGCCAGTTCGTTGTTGAGGAAGGTACGGATATCGGCGCCAAGCTTGATTTCCATGCCCGCGAACTGAAATCCGCCGCGCTGCTCGCCGAGTTCCTCGTCCGAAACGCCCGACGCGGCGAACATCGCTTCATCGCCCTCGAACGGCGGTTCGGCTGTCGCCGGCAATAGGGGCAGAATCACCAATGAGGCGAGGGCTGCGCGCTTGAACGATGGGCGGTACATTCTGAAAATCCTTATTGAACAGTGCCGACGCGGACGTCGAGCAGGATGGTCGGGGTCAATTGATAGTCGGGGGGAAGATGCGTCGTAAGATCGCTGATCGATACCGCCAGCGCGTCATTCCCCTCCTCCAGTGGAGCCTGCGACCAAGGACCCCAATCGCCCGCGAGATTATATCTGGGACGGATCGGCTCAGGCGTTTTGACGATTGCCAGCGCAATGCCGTTCCACATCTTGCCGAAATCTTTCGCCGAATATTGTGTCAGGCCAAGAACCGAATCGCCGGTCAGTACCCGGCCATCATTATATCCCTTGATGACAACGAAATGCTTGAAGCCATTCAGGTCCAGGAGCACGATCATTGGTCGCTTGATCTTTGCCAGATCCTCGACTTTCAGCCGGAATCCTTCGGTGGTGTAGCCAAGGTCTGTCAGATAGGTCTTCATGTCGAACATCGAAAATCCGACTTTGCGTATCAATTCCTTGTCGCCTTTGGCCCACATTGCCTTGAAGGGTTCTTGTTCGCCCGTCGGGCGACCGTAATGGTGGGTCAGGATCGTGGCGACCGCTGCCGATCCGCAGCTGAAATCGTAACGCTGGCGAACCACCGTGCGAAAGGGGATTTCCCACCAGCTCATCACCGATATGCTGAAGTCGCCGCCGCTCTCGCGGCTCAGTTGCACCTCTGCATTCGTCGATGAACTCTGGGCGGCGAGGACAAGCGCGATTGCGCCCATTACCCCGCCTTTGATCCACGAACGGACCATTTCTCTCCTCCTTCGCTGGCGCGCCCTAGTCGTTTACATTGATCGTCAGGTTCATGCCTGTCTGCAGGCTGACCTGTGCGCCGGTGTTGATGAGGATATTGCCGACGCCGTTAAAGCTCGACAGCGCACTGTCGGACAGGGTGACGTCGCCGGCCAAAAAATCGCCGTTGAGGACATTGCCCTGCGTTATCGCAGTCAGTGTCTGGTTGGTGACGATCAACTGCTCGCCGCCGCGCTGTTCGACCAGCTCGTCATTGCTCAGCATGTGCTGCGAACGGGGCTTGGATGCTTTCGCGGGCATCTTTGCGGTAACAACGATCATCGCATCTTGCTGCGCGGCGGGGGCCATCGCTTCGCGGTCGATCGCAACCGTCTGTGCAGTGGCCGGACTGACGCCAAATGCGCATCCGATGCCGGTGGCCGCAATCATTATCTCTCTAAACATGGACCTTACTCCATTTGGAAATTCGGGCCGGATTGGCCGGGCGGGTTTCGGGTATGGGGGACCGCCCGGCCGTTCGGGGGGAGGGACGCTTAGTCGGCGTCGCCGCCACCGCCAGAGCCTGAGTCAGCTCCGGAATTTACGCCGAAATTGACCGTGCCCTGCGCAGCAATGTTCGTTGCTGCCTGAGTGTTGGCATTGATCCCGGTGTTCCAAGCCTGGTTGGCAATACCGGCAAATGCTGCGAACGCATTGTCGTTCACCGAGTTGTTGCCGCTGTTGTAGCCAACAGCCGTGTCGGTTCCGTCTTCGCCGTCGAGATCGACGACTTCATCCAGTTCCGAGTTGGAGTTGACGGCATAAAGCTCCTGATAGGCCGAGATCAGCGTGTTATCGTTTGCTTGATAGCTTTCGCTAACCGACTCGCTGAGGCTGTCGGGGCCGTTATCCTGATAAAATTCATCAAGATAATCGTTGATGACGGTCGTGCTGCTCAAAAAGCCGCCGCCATTGCCGTTGGCATCGTTGTTCTGATTCTGGTCATTGGCAGATGCCGGAGCCGCGATGGCAAGGACAAACGCTGGAACCAGCAGGGTCGCAATTTTCTTCATTTCTATTCTCCTTTTGGCGGTCGTTCAAATCGGGGGATTGGAACCGCCTTGTTAGATGATTTAGTCGGCGTCGCCGCCGCCAGCACCCGCACCTTCACCCGAGTTCACGCCGAAATTGACCGTGCCTTGGGCAGCGATGTTGGTGGCTGCCTGCGTGTTGGCATTGATGCCGGTGTTCCAGGCCTGATTGAGAATGCCGGCATAGGCTGCGAAGGCATTGTCGTTCACCGAGTTGTTGCCGCTGTTGTAGCCGACAGCAGTTTCGGTTTCGTCTTCACCGTCGAGGTCGACCACTTCATCGAGCATCGAGTTCGAGTTTTCGGCGTAGAGATATTGCGTTGCCACAATAGCGGTATTGCCATTTTCTTCGCTGCTGATGTCATAATCGACGGTCAACGTGTCGGCGGCATTGTCCTGATAATAGCTGTCGATCAGGTCGTTCCACACCGTTGTGGTGCTGCCCAATCCACCGCCATTGTTGTTGGCATTATTGTTCTGGTTCTGGTCATTGGCGATGGCTGCGCTCGACAGGCCAAGGCCGATTACCAGAGCAGAAGCGGTCATGAGTTTCTTCATCTTCATCACTCTTCTCCATTTATCGATAATCCCGCTGTGGCCCCTGTTCGTGCGGGCCCGAGAATATCCTGCTGCCCGCGGGGGATGCGGACATCCGATGGATAGACCCAATGGCCCATCGGCGTTTTGCGATAACGCAATGATCGCAGCTGGGAATTTACGTGGGGGGTTATACGCAAGCTGCTTCGGCTCGGCCTTTGACTTGCGGCTGTCGGCCCCTATGAACGGACGGACTCAAACTATGGCACGGAAAGTCGCCCGCTTTTGATTTCGATTTTGGACCTGTTTCGTATCGGCATCGGCCCGTCGAGTTCGCACACTGTCGGGCCGATGCGGATCGCGCGGCGCTTCGTCGGCGATCTCGGTCGGTTGCAGCTTCTGGACCGAGTGGCGCGGATTGAAGTCGCGTTACAGGGCTCGCTGGCGCTGACCGGTATTGGCCATGGCTCGGTCGACGCGGTCATCCTGGGGCTGCTTGGAGAGCGACCGTCGCGCATAGACCCCGACGCGGTGCCGACAATCCTCCGCGATGTAGCTCAAAGCGGCAGATTGCAGCTACCCGATGGCCCGGACATCGCCTTCGACAAGATTAGCGATATCAGGCTCGACACCCATATCATTCCCGAACTGCACCCCAATGGCATGCTGCTGCGGGCTTTTGATGAGGGCGGCAGGTGCCTGCTGGAGGAAGTTTACTATTCAACCGGCGGTGGCTTTTTTGCGTCGGAGAAACAGCTCAAGGCACCTGCACCGAATGATGGCATCGCGGCAGGGTCAAAGGGCAAATACCGATATGGTTCGGCGGCGGAACTGCTCGACCTGTGCGCTTCGACGGGCCTGACCGTCGACCAGATCGTTTCTGAAAACGAGGATGAGTTTCGCCCCCGCGAAGCAACGCGGAAGGGCCTCGATAGCATCGTCGCGGCCATGCTGGGCTGCATCGAGCGCGGGCTGAAGACCGAAGGCATGTTGCCGGGCGGCCTCAATGTACGTCGCCGCGCGCCCGAGGTCCATGGCCGCCTAACCAGCGGTATCGGCGCGAACGAGGCCGAGCGCCTGCTCGACTGGCTCAATGTCTTTGCCTTGGCGGTGAACGAGGAAAATGCCGCCGGTGGCCGTGTTGTCACCGCACCGACCAATGGCGCCGCCGGTATCGTGCCCGCGGTGCTCAAATATTATTGCTGCAATGACGGGCAGGATGCAGCGGTCGCGCGGCGCTTTCTGCTCACGGCAGGCGGCATTGCACTCCTTTACAAGATGCGCGCATCGATCTCCGGTGCGGAAATGGGCTGTCAGGGCGAGGTCGGTGTCGCCTGTTCGATTGCCGCCGCAGGCCTTGCAGCGATTTGGGGCGGGACGCCTGTGCAGGTTGCCAGCGCAGCGGAGATCGGCATGGAGCACAATTTGGGACTGACCTGCGATCCGGTGGGCGGCCTTGTGCAAATTCCCTGCATCGAACGCAACGCGCTGGGCGCGGTCAAGGCGGTTAACGCCGCACGGTTGGCACTGCACAGCGAAGAGCGGCCGAAGGTCTCGCTCGATCAGGTCATCGAAACGATGCGGCAGACAGGCATCGACATGTCGTCGCGATACAAGGAAACGAGCCAGGGCGGTCTGGCGGTCAACGTCATCGCCTGCTGAACACAGCGAGTAACGTCCGTTGTAACGCCCACGGAAATATGGGAGAAGTGAGCGTTGCTGCGACCGGCAACGGGCTGTCCAATCGGGAGGAGCGGGCGACGTGACTGACAGGGGAGATCACCCGCCAGACGATCAACCAGGTCTGTCGACCATATTCTTTAGCTATTCACGCGAAGATCGCGCGCGTGCCATCCCGATCATCCGGCTGATCGAGCAGGCTGGCTTTGTCGTTTGGTGGGACGGCTTGCTGGAGGGAGGGCAGCGCTTTTCGCGCACTACCGAAGAGGCACTCGATCGGGCCCGTGCGGTAGTCGTTTTGTGGTCCAGAACATCCGTCAACTCGCATTGGGTCCATGATGAGGCAACACGGGGCCGCGACCGGCAGATATTGGTGCCGCTCTCGCTCGACGGCTCGCTGCCGCCGCTCGGCTTCGGGCAGTTCCAGGCGATTGACCTGTCACGGGCTAAGATAACCACCGCCGACCCGGGCATACAGCAACTGCTTCGCGCGATAGGCGCCTTGCACGGGGCACAGCCGACCTCAATAGCCCGGGAAACCACGGAGCAGAAAGGTGGGCTAGATCGGCGGCTGGCAATTGCGGGCACGGCTGGACTCCTCCTGCTGGGCAGCGGGGCAGCGGCATGGTATGCGGGGCTATTCGGAGGCAGCAGCGGAAGCTCCAACCGGATAGCGATACTGCCGTTCGACAATATCGGCGACGATCCCAAGCAAAGCTATATCGCCGAAGGGCTTGCCAACGAAATCCGGGCCATGCTGGCGCAAAATTCTGCGCTGGAGGTAGTGGGTCAGGCCTCGTCCGAAGCGTTCGAACGGGGCAAGGCCGATCCTGTCGCTTTTGCCGGCAAACTGCGCGCCGGATTTCTGGTCGATGGCGCAGTTCAGATCGCCGGGAACATGTTGCGCGTCACCGTCGAACTGATCGACGGTCGCACCGGGATCAGCCGCACAAACAGACCGTTCGAAAAGCCGATGGGCGATGTCCTGACCATGCAGCAGGAGATCGGTCGCGCCATTGTCGCGGAGGTGAGTTCCAAAATCGGCGCGACAGCGATGAGCGGCAAGCAACTTGGCGGCACTCAAAACGTCATCGCCTATGACCATTATCTTCGTGGCAGGGATCTATATGTCCATGCAAGGGACGAAGAGGAGGAAAGGGCGGCAGTCACGCAGTTCGATGCCGCCATCGCCGCCGACCCTAATTTTGCCGCAGCGCATGCGGGGCGCGCACGCTCGCTGGCCGCCGTATCAGGCCAATATGGCAGCGCGGCCGAAATTCGCTTGTATAGGGATGCTGCCATTGCATCGGCGCGACGGGCCGTGCAGATCGCGCCGCGCTATGCCGAGGGACATTCGGTTTTGGGCCTGTTGTTGTTTCAGGGCAGTTTGGACGCAGCAGCGGCGCGCGCGCCATATGACCTGTCGCGCGAATTGGGCGAAGGGGAAGCCCCCGTGATGGCCCGCTTTGCCGCCTATTGTGCGTCGACAGGTCGGAACCGCGATGCCATGTCGGCGATCGAGCGCGCCCTGTTGCTCGACCCACTCAATGCCTTGATCCACAGGATCGCGGGGACCGTCAGATCCGCAGCCCAGCAATATGAAGAAGCGATTGTGGCATATCGCCACGCACTTTCGATCAACCCCGACCTTGCCGACACGCATTCGCGGATCGGGATGGCGATGCTGGCGCAGAAAAGAGACCGCGAAGCACTGGCGGAGTTTGAGCGCGAAACACATAAATGGTCGAAGCTCGCAGGATTGGCGATTGTCCAGCGCCGCCTCGGGAGCGAAGCCGATGCAAAGGCCGCGCTCGCCGGGTTGACGGGTGATACCGACACCGTCTCCTTTTACCAGCAAGGTCAGGTGCTGGCGCAATGGAGTGAGACCGAGCAGGCCCTTGAAGCGCTGGGGCGGGCGCGCGCCGAGCATGATGCGGGACTTACCGAGTTGCGCTTCGACGCAATGCTCGACCCGCTTCGCAAGGAACGCGCTTTTATTGATTTGCTAAAATCGATGGGATTGGATTAAGCTGCCCGCTCCATTGAAATGGGGAGGACCAACATGCGTAAATTGACAATCAGCTCGGCGGCAATTGCTGCAACCATGATATTGGCGGCTTGCCAGCCAGCAGCCAAGGAAGAAGAGGCCGCTGCACCCGAAGCAAATGTGGAGGCAGCCGCACCTGCCGAAGATGCCGCTGCACCCGCTGCTGATGCCGCCGCAGCAACCGAAGAAGCTGCGCCTGCCGATGATGCGGCGGCAAAGACCGAAGAAGGTACCGAGCATACCGGCGGTGTCAAGGTCAGCCCTGGCAACTAAAGCAAGCGCGAAGGGCGTTAATATACCTCGCCCTTCGTCGTTTCCCTGATCCAGTTCAGAAACGCACCGATCCGGGTGTAAAAGCTCGGGTCGTCGTCTTTTGCGCATTTCGGACCACCGCCGCTCACCACCGCCACGAGCTGCCGGGTGATTTTGTCGACGACCGGTCCACCGCTGTCGCCGCTACAGGTTTTCGCATCGACTTTGGGCGGCGCCTTGGCACAGATGAAACTTTGGCTAATCGACCAGCCGAGCCTTTTGCCCTGCGGCGTGCATGTGTTACGGTCCATGACGTCTAGACCGACAGTCAATAGGATCTGGCTGGCTCCCAGGCCATTGTCGCTCTGGCGGCCCCAGCCATAGACATCGACATCCCGCCCGGCGGGCAGATCGCCGCCTCTGAACAGTTTTATCGGCTGGACCTGATTGGGCGGCGGCTCTACGCCGGTTGTGCTGCTGATCTGGATCAGTGCAAGATCGCCTCCCTTGCGCGGCGCGTAGGGGGAATAGCGAAACACGCGGTCGATGCGATATGTCCAGCCTGCGCCACCGTTCAGGTTCTTCTGCCCCAGCCGGACCTGATAGCCCGCCTGTCGCATGCTGTCGTCGATGCAATGCGCAGCGGTAATGACCCACTTCTTCGCCACCAGCGCGCCGCCGCAATAATGTTGCAGCGCCCATAGGGGCACCCGCGCCTCGAGCATGGGCTTGAATTCTTTCGCTACCTTGGGATAAAATATCTGTGCCTGCCATGGCGCACCCGACGGCCCCACCCGCGCGCCGCCGATGGACCGAACAACCGTTTCATATCGCGGCCTCGATACCACCAGCATTCCGGGCGGCGGCTTCACGCCGGGATCGTCGACAAATTCCAGCGAGTCCAGATAAGCCTGATAGTCCAGCGGCACTTCGTAATTCTCGATGGGATCGCCGGTCTCATAGCAATCGTCAGCCGCAGGACCCTCATCCGCCACGGCGTCTGTCGATTGCTCTTCGCATTCCCGATCCGTGCTGTAACCGGACGGCCGCCTAACCTTTCTTACCACTCTCTTGGTGGTCAGTTCGGGCCAGGGGTTATTCCCGTCGCCCTCGACATACAGCTCTTCATCAGCGGTGTCAGACGGACCAGCGCCCGTTTGTGCCATGTCTTGCGCTTCCGCCGGCATGGCAAGCAGAAACGCTCCGCCGGTTAGCAGCGCAAGATTGAAAGGCGATTTGAACATGCCCCACTCCCTGTATCGTCAGGCAATAGAACAAATAGGCGCGCTTGGCGAAGCCATGTCAAGAAAGAGGCTTACCGGTCAGACCGGAACCGAGATATGCTTGCCGCCAAAAACATCCTGCCAATGCTCGATTTCGGACACCACGATTTCATCGACGGCTCGGGCAATACTGGCGACACGCCCGTAATCAAGCTCCGCGTCGGGTGCGGCCAGCAGTGTCGCGATACGCTGCTCCACGCCGCCGAGCCGATCTGCCGTCGACTCGGAAATCGCGGCAAAACGACCAAAATCGGCAAAATAATGAATGCCGGCCAGTGCGCCGCCCAGCGTTGGCAAGGCAACGCCGAGAAAGGTGAAAAGCTTCGAGGCGTGGCGAATGTCTTCGACTGATATCAGACCCATCCACGCGGCAAGCTCGCCAAGTAAATATGCGGCGACCACAAGCATGGCGAGCAAGAACAGCCTTTCGGACACCTTTTCCAGATTGTCGTGAATACGCTCCAGCCGCTTCGCTTTGTCGATATGATAGGCCCGTTGTGCAGAGACGTGGCGGCCGATCCATTGGTCAAGCGCAGTGCGCAACGTCTGCTGGCAGATTGCCGCGTTGGGCAGCCCGATTTCGCGCCATATCGAGCGCACATAATGCTCCGGCCATTCAGCATCGCTGCTTTGCGGCCATGACCCCGCGGGACGCGCCACGCCAAGAAGCAGCATGAACGGCGCATGGCGCAGATATTCCGCGACACGCCGCGTCTGGAACCAGCGCCCATGCCAGTCGCGGCGTCGGCCGATAACGATAATCAAAAGGATCAGGACGAGCAGCGCAAATTCGAACAGTGCAAAAGGCCATTTTGCCCCGGCATCGAAGAAGGGCAGATAGGCAATACCACCGATAACCGCAAAAGCCGCTAGCAACAGGTTTGCGACCATTCCACCGCGATAGGCGTCAGACAGATAAGTTGCCACCGCATCCGCCCTCGCAAACCGGCGGATGATGTCGTCTTCTGTCTGCCGCAAAAGTCGTTGATCGCTATGCGGCAAGGCGGCCGCAGACCCGAGCAATGCGGCTGCCTCGACCGAGATGATATCTTCCTCTCGGGCATAATGCTGTGTGAGCGAACGAAACAGGTTGCGGAAGTCGCCGGCAAACAGCACTTCGACCCGCCTGTAAATGTCGAACCGCTTCCGGCTGCGCAGTGGTGGCGGATTCGCATCGAGCAAATCTTCACCGATGTCGGTGCGATCGCCCGGCCCGACTTTTGCGCCGCACATTCCGACGACATCTGCCAAATCCACATCTGCCAGACTCCAGCGGTTGGCGAGCGACTCCGGATTGTCCAATATGCGCCACTGTTCAGGGTTTCCGGCCTCGATCCACAGCACCGGAATGCCGATGTCGAGCGCGCGCGCGATGGTATGGCGAGTACCACCGACCGGCCCCGGACTGTGCCCATCCCACACGGCGATCAACATGTCGATCTGCTCCACCATGACCTGCCCTGCAAGTGCAGCGCGCTCGGACGCCGCGACGAAAAAGGCATTGCTCGCGTCCGCAACAGCAGGCTCGTGCAGGCTTTCCAGAAACAGATTTTCGAGCAGGCCGTCGCGCTCGGCCAGCTCAAAGCAGGTAGCCTGCGAGATGACATCGGTGATACGCGCCGCCGCCGCGCTAACGGCGGCGCTGCATCCACCCTCATCATACAGCAATGCGCGCGCGTCTTCGACCGAACGGGCCTGTGCGTTGATGGCAACATTCAGACGTTTGCCGAATGGCAGTGGTGCCGACACCTGCCATCCGAGGCGCAGCGCGATCTCGACAGCCTGCAAATCCGCGCCGAGAGACAACAACGCATGCAATCGCGGCTTGGCATCGGGTCGGACATCGCGGTCGATCGCATCGAAAATGCGGTGCAGGCATGCTTCGATCTCGACCGCATTCTCGCGATAGGCTGCGTTGGAATCGCGATGGCCGGTAATTCCCAAGCTCAGTCGCATCCGCCGCCCCTCTGCCGCCTTCTGATCCCACGTCTATCACATAGGATGGTAGCAAACGCAACGGGATGCCGATGGCGCAATCAAGCGCGTTCAAGGCTGCGAACTCTCTATCCCAATTCGAAGGTAGGCACGGTTGATGGGGAAAGCTTGGACCGAGCCAGAATCACAAAGCTCAAGTAAATACTTATAATTATAGAGATATTTTTGCTAAAAATTCTGCTTGTACCCTCGGTGATACTATCGAACCAGTAAGTCGTTCGGTTCGGTGACGGGCGAGGCATTTTCAGACTTGGTGCGGCGAGTCGTACGTCCGGCCAGGCGCGCTCCGCTCGGCGAGTGGAGCGAGCCGATCTCGAAGGGACGGTTTAGGATATCCTGGCCGAGAAGAGGGAAATGCACCGGTCTCACTGGTACCACATTCGAGACAGGTTATTCGCTTGTTCGAAGAATTGAACGTGTTGACGGGGCATGATCGCTACTGCCGCTCCTCGTCAAAATGGCTGCGGCGAAGTCCGTCCCTTTGAACATTGACGAGGGAGCCCCGCACGAGGAGCCATTTGAATTGAGATGGGGCGGTAACTTGCGCCTCCTGCTAACAAAGCCGCCTTGCCGCGCCCAAAAAGCTCCTTCGGAAACTGCCGATCATTCATCTACGAAGCAAGCGCCAGTAGCGTTGCGGAACGAGCAGCGAATGGTGTGGTCAACGCAATGATCGATGATGCCGATTTCGATCACTTACTCTCGAAGAACATGGCGCCCATTTCTTCCGGGGCTCCATTCTGCCGCGTCTGGACGGTTTGCAGTCGGTCTTGGTCTCACTCAGGCTGCCGCACGCAACTTTTCGATAAAGGCGTTCATCTGGTCGTCCAGATGGTGCGAGCGTTCATCCAGCTCCTTGGCAGCTTCGTTCACCGTTTGTGCGGTTTCGCTTGTACGTTGCAATGTCGCCAGAACCCGCGATACCCCGGTGCGGACTTCGCCAACACTATGCGCAGCGCGCGCAGCGCTGCTCTCTATCTCAATGGTGGCGCCAGTTTGTTGTTCGATAGCGGTCGCGACCGATAGCGCACTCTCGTGCAGATCCGACACGACCGTGGACACGTTGCCGATTGTTCCTGTCAGGTCGCTGCCGACTGCTCGAACCTTGGCGATATGCTGGTCGATCTCCGATATCGCACTGGTCGTTCGGGCTGCCAGCGCTTTCACCTCCTGCGCAACAACGCCAAAGCCATGCTCGCCATCTGCTGAGCGGGTGGCCTCAATTGACGCGTTCAGCGACAACAAGCGGGTTTGCCCTGCAATTTTGGAAATCATGTCCGATATATTGCCAATCTGGGCAACGGCGTCATTGAGCACATCCATGCGTGCTACGGCATGCTTCGTATCTTCGGTCGCCTTGCGACTGCCAACGGCAGATGCCTGCGTGCGATTTCGAATTTCGCTCGCTGCGGTGGCCAGTTCGGCGATTGCTTGCGACACGAGACCTGCTTCATCCTCGGTGGTTGCGGCGGCTGTTCCCAGCTGGGTGACATCCGCACCGGCCGATGATGTCTGTTGGGCCATGCCCTGCGCAGCTTGTTTCAGGGAACCCGCCGTCGTCCGCAAACTGTGCACCATCGTGCCAACCGATGCTTGCAAGTCGTCGGCCATTTTTCTGAGTTCGGCTTGGCGCTGGGCTTCGGACTGCCGTTGCAGTTCAAGGCGTTGCTCGGCCTCTACAGCACGTTCGCGTTCGCGTTCGGCGGACAATTGGCGTGCTTCTTCCTGCGCCTTGGTTCGGGCTGTATCGGCTTCGCGTGCGACAGTCAGTGCGGTCTGGAAGTCCGATATCCCCCTCGCCAAGGCTCCGACTTCATCGTTGCGTGATGCCTCTTTCAGCTCAACGGTTGTCGTTTCGTCAATGTCGGCCAATGTCCTGGTCATCCGCGCCAGCGGCATCACGATGCTGCGGCTCACCATCAGCACTAGGCCGATCACCAGAAGCAATGCGGCGATTCCACCTATGGTCAATACCCGCCAGGACCAGCTGATGGTTGCCTTTGCGACGGCCATATCGCCCTTGACCTTGGCAGCCAGCGAAGCGGCGGTGCTCTCCATGATGGGCTTCAGCTTGTCGCTATCGTCAGCGAGCGACTTCGCCACGCTACCAATCATTTGCCCTTTTCGCATTTTGGTCAGTGCCGATTCTGCCTTTGCGTAAAATCCGTTCACGGCCGGATCGCTGCCACCAACGATGGCTGCGATATCGGGGCGCAGCTTCAGCTTCGCCTGCGCTGTCCTTGCTTCGCGGAAATCGGCGAGCACGCTTTGCGCTTCTTCGGCCACCACAGCGACGCGATCGCGTTGCCCCGTTTCGATAAGATATGCCAGATTGAGGAATTGGCTTTTGAGGGCGCTTCGCGACGCGTCGGTCTCGATATGGTGCCGCAGCGCGATACCTGTGGTTCTATCGGCAAGCACTTGCTCCAGCGATGTGGTTGCCACCGAACCGATGGCGATGAGTACGAAGCTCACAACGACAAGCGCAATGCCCAATAAATGCGTTCTGATTTTCAGATTCATTCGGTTGCCCTCTCCGAATTTACGTTATCTCCGATCATATTATATTTGGTTAACCATATTGGCTCGCAGCCCGAATTGCGGCGGCTCGCTCCGCCAACCATGCCAATCCTCTTTGGCCTGTTGACTCAAGTCGACGATTGCTTGCTCTACGTCAAAGCCTTTGCCAGCTGCTCCTCGTCCAGCTCATTCTCCCATTTGGCCACCACCAGCGCCGCGACCGCATTGCCGATGAAGTTGGTGAGTGCGCGGCATTCGCTCATGAAACGGTCAATGCCAAGGATCAGGGCCATGCCGACAACGGGGACGGAGGGGATGACCGAAAGCGTTGCGGCCAGGGTGACAAAGCCTGCGCCAGTAACACCAGCGGCACCCTTTGAGCTGATCATCGCGACGATCAGCAACAATGCCTGATCAGCAAGCGAGAGTTCGGTATTGGTCGCCTGTGCAATGAACAGCGCGGCCATCGTCATATAGATGTTGGTGCCGTCCAGATTGAAGGAATAGCCCGTGGGCACAACCAATCCGACGACGGACTTGGACGCGCCCGCATCTTCCAGCTTTCGCATCAGATTGGGCAAGGCCGCCTCGGACGATGATGTTCCCAGCACGAGCAGAAGTTCGTGCCGGATATAGCGGGTCAGTTTCAGGATGGAGAAACCGCACAGGCGGCATACCAGGCCAAGGATGACGCCGACGAAGATGAGGCTGGTGAGGTAGAATGTCGCAATCAGCCCGGCGAGATTGCCAAGCGCCTCCAGCCCGTATTGGCCGATGGTAAAGGCCATTGCGCCAAACACCCCAAGAGGTGCAGCATGCATGATCAAGTGTACAACCTTGAACATTACATCGGACAGATATTTGACGCCGGTGGCAACAGGCTTTGCCTTTTCTCCAACGATTGCGAGTGCCGAACCAAAAATGATCGAGACGAACAGCACCTGCAGAACCTCACCTGACGTAAATGCACTGGCCGCGGTGGTCGGGATGATGTTCAGGAGGAACGCGACGATGGACTGATCCTTGGCCTTGCCCTGATATTCGGCAATCGCGGCAGGGTCGAGCGTGGCAGGATCAATGGTCATCCCGGCACCCGGCTGCACCAGATTGCCGACAACCATGCCGACGATCAATGCCAGCGTCGAAAAGACAAGGAAATAGCCCATCGCTTTCAAGCCGACCTTGCCGACCCGTTCCATGCTTTCCATGCCTGCAATACCGGTCACGACTGTGCAGAAAATCACCGGCGCGATGATCATCTTGACCAATTTGATGAAAGCGTCGCCCAGCGGCTTCAGGCTCGCTCCGAATTCCGGCCAAAGATAACCGGTCAGAATGCCAAGCACTAGCGCGATCAGAACCTGCCCATAAAGGCTAAAATACCAAGGCTTCCGGGTTTTGGATGATAACGTCGGAGCAGAAATGCTGGTCATCTAAAAATTCCTGCTTTTTCTAGTTCAATTCGGCATTAGCGGCTCGCAATGCCAACCCCTTTTTTCAAGGAGGCAGGCATTGCGATTTCGTTTTGGTGAACGGGCCGGTGACCGGTCCCAAAGGTGCGGCGGATTCGCGCCGTGCTAGAATTTCACGCGGGCACCGAACCGAACGGAACGTCCGTCAAATTCTATGTCCTGAAGCAAAAGGCCTGATGCCCCATATGTCTCGTGATTGATCGGCTTGTCGCCATTGTCCAAGATATCCGACGCGCCGACAAACAATGTCAATTCGCGGCCCGAGGGGTCGGGAATGGTGTAATTGATCGTGAAATCAAGCGAGTCATACGCCCGGTCATATCGTTCATAGTCGCCCAAGGCGACCACCGTCACATTCGATTTCCCTTGAACCGAGTAAGAGAGGTTGGCGTCGAACCCGTATTTGTTATAGGTCAGCGCCATTGTGCCAATATAATTTGGTGCGTTGAAAAATGGCACATTGCCGATAATCAGCTCCCGAGACAAAGCATCACGTTCCAGCACAAGTTCGGCCTTGGTCTTTTGCAAGGTCAGATTGCCGTAAATCCCGAAGCCGCTGAGGAACCCGGGAAGTTTGTCGAACTGCCGGATGACCGACAATTCAAGCCCGTACACCTCGGCTGTCCGCCCGTTTTGCGGCTGGCTAACGCTAATGTTGTTATCGGTTGCACCCAGACTGGCCAAATCGACATCGATGTTCTGCGCATCGAGCGAGGCCTGCAATGCCGCCAAGCCGCCATCGAAAATGCCGTCCTCGCTATCAAAGATGAACTTGTTGATCCGTTTATAGAAGAGGTTGAGCCCGACAAAACCGACCGAGCCTTGATACCATTCCGCGCCAACATCGAAATTATAGGCGTAAGCATTCTTCAACCCCGGATTTCCGAGCGAGACGTTGAAATTGTCATTGACCGTGGGGCGGCTGATCGACTGCGCGGCCGACAGGAACTGATATTCCGGGCGGGCGATTGCCGTGTAGAACGCGCCCCGGAAAACCAAATCGTTGCTTGGGCGGTAATTGAGCTGAAATCTCGGCAACAACTCGGTGTAAGAGTCGTTGACGGCTAACCCGTCTATTGTCGTTTGAAGTCGGCTGCCATCGTTGGCGATAATGCTTATTGATTGATCGACATTTGTCTTGATGCGACCATGCTCGACGCGCACACCGCCAATCAGGCTCCAATCATTCCAGACAGCCTTGCCCATAACATAGCCCGCGAAGATGTCTTCCTGAATGGCCTCGTCGGTAATGTTTCCGCCAAGGCCGCCTATCCCGGCAGTCCTGGCAGCAACCGACGAATTACGCGCATTGTCAACAAAGGCCGCGACCCGCGCCGGGTCGAAGCGCAAGATGCTGTAGTTTGCATATTGCGGAATACCGAGTTGGCCGAAGCTGAAGCTGCCGTTCAATAGATTGGCATCTGCCAGCGTAAAAACCGGACGCGCCGTTGTTGATATCGTTCCGTCGGGATTGACAAAGGTCGTTGTCGCCGAAGGGTTGGTGACATCGACAAATTCCTGAAAATTCTGGGTGCGCTTCGACTGTTCGAACTTTACACCAGCGGTTATCGACTCAAGCCACGAACCGACTTCATAGGTTGTGTCTAGTCGCGCCGAATAGCGGCGGTCTTGCGTATCTGTGAACTCTGAGTCGGCAGACAGGAAACGGAAGAAGGATGGCGTGGAAAGCGCAAGCTGCCCTGCAGGTGTCAGATTGTCGATATATGGTGCCTGCGGATTTGCCGCGTAATTAATGTTGAAAAAACGCGCGCCCGTTGGCGAGACGATATTGATGATCGGCGTGGTTGCGTTCTGCAATTGCTGTGCTGCAAACTCGGCCTCGTTTGTTGCGTCCCGAGTCTGTGCTTCTGCATAACCGATTTGATAATGAAACTTCCATTTTTCTGCAAGCGTCTCACCTTTCAAAACCAGCGTGTTATTGGTCGATTTGAAAGACTGGATTGCGCCCCTTGTACGAATTTCAGGGTTACTCGGCACCCAGTTGAACAATCCCCCCTCCGACACAGCAGCGACGCCGTCGCCGTTCGCATCATAGGGAGATATAAACGCCGCAGAGCTTGCGGTAGAGCAGTTTATCCGGTTGCAATAGCGCGAGCCCATCCGATATTCGGTGCGCGATTCCGAGCGATCAAATTCGGTCTGGTTGAAGCTGCCAATTACGCTCAGAGTCGTTGAATGCGACGGCCGCACATCGAACGCGGCGGTTAGCGACAAATTGTCGCGATCAATATCAAAGCGCTGTGTGCGCAAGGTGCGTAGTCGTGATCTGCCGGGTGTCTCAAGATCAAACTCGAATGCTGAAGGTAACGCGCCGTCTGAATTAGGAAAAAACGGCGTTCCGGCAGTGGGTCCAGGAACGAAAAAGGCGCCGTTTCGGGCTACGAGGGCGGGCAGCTCCACGGGCCGCGGGGTCGTATCGACCTGGAATTGATAAGAGGTAGTGTAACGCTTTCGATAGGCAGCCGACAGCAACAAACCAAATTGCCGATCTGAACCAAAAATCTGCGACACTGTGCCCGAGACACGGTAGCCGGTCTTTTCCCGGAAGTCGTTGTGATTCCCCTCTATGGCAAATTGATAGAGGGGTTTTCCAAGCTCAAAAGGCGTGCTGGTGGATAATTCAACAGCGCCACCCAATCCGACGCCCTCATGGTTTGGTAAAAGTGACTTGTTCACGACGATCTTGGAAATCGAGTCCGACTGGAATGCATCGATTGGGACGCGCCGATTTCCCGCATTGGCCTCGGCCGAGGTCAGGCCGTTGATCTTTACGTTGTTGAGGCCCGAATCGAGCCCGCGGATTGAAACGAACTGGCCTTCTCCGGAACCTTCCTGCCGCTGGAACGAAACGCCAGGCAGACGACGCATGGCTTCCGCTGCTGTGTTGTCAGGAAATTTTCCGGTCAAATCAGAAGAGGCTACGGTCGCGCTGTTGTCGCGCGAGCGCTGGTCGTTTAGCGCCAACGCCTGGGCACCCCGCGAACCTGTAACAACGATCCCTGCCAGACTCTCTAACTGAACGTCTGCCACGGTCGAGCTGCCGGTTGTTACCGTAACCGTGTTCGATGCGTTCTCAAGGCCGATGAAAGACGTTTCTATTGTGTAGGAACCGACGGGAAGTCCTACGATGCGATACGAGCCGTCAGTATCGGTGCGAACCTGCTGTCCGGTTTCCACCACGGTTACAAGCGCACCGGGCAGCGGCCGGCCGGTAGATTGATCGGTTACCACGCCACTGATAATTGTCGTCCCCGACGCTTCTGCGACGCCAGCGGCATCCTGACCAAAAGCAGGTGCCCCAGCGCCAGTTAGGAACGCGAACGTCGAAATGCCTGAAATTATTGCGGAACGTACCCTCATGACCATCCTCCATAGTCCTCGCACGTTAATGGCGAGGTTTGAATTTCCGGCCAGCATAAGTGGTAAAACCAATATGTCAACATAGGCCAGATAGAAGCGCTACCCTATCTGGCCACTTTTGCGAAACTGTTATGGATTCAGCGCAGGCTTGGGCATCTCGAGATGCTGAGATCATCGATGTTGGGGCAACCCGTCACATATCGAAAAACCAACCCAAACCTCGTTGCGATTTTGAATTTGTCGCCATAACTGGCGATTGCTGGTACCGCGTCGTGGCTGATTCCACATGCCGTTAAGCTGAAGCCAGAAACGCCAATTATCGGATTCATCGACGCGTCAGAGATCAGGCATATTGGCCTGTCAGGTATATTGAAACTACTTGGCCAATCATGTTGACGCTGTTGGCGTTGAATGTTAGTCATTCCCGTCCTCTAACTTTGGAACGATATCATGATACCAGGGGTAAAATCATCGCGCCTTTACCAATCAGTGGCTGAACGGCTTGCCCGTTCAATAGCGGCTGGCGAGTATGCGCCGGGGGATCGCCTTCCCGCTGAACGGGATTTGGCACAATCGTTTGAGGTCAGCCGTCCGACAATCCGGGAGGCGATCATTGCGCTCGAGATCGACGGACTGGTTGATGTTCGCGTGGGGGCAGGTGTGTTTGTTTTAAGCAGCACACCCAAGACTGCTTCAGTCAAAATGGATATTGGCGCGTTCGAACTAACGGAAGCCAGGCTTTTGTTTGAAGGCGAGGTTGCAGCACTCGCGGCGACGCACGTCACCGATGACGAAATTGGTGAACTGAAAAAGCTGCTTCACGACATGGAGATCGCTAACCAGCGCGGCGACGGTTCGGGCGAACTGATAGACCGAAAGTTCCACGAAATGATCGGCGCTATTACCCGCAATAACGCAATGAGCGGGATTGTAGAGCAGCTTTGGGCAGTCAGGAACCGCTCCCCGCAGTGCGTGCGAATTTTCGATAAATCCCGCGCGAAGGGCTATCATCCTGTGGTCGACGAACATCTCGCCATAGTCGAGGCACTGGAGCAACGCGATCCAGTGGCCGCGCGTGCGGCTATGCGGGGGCATTTGAACCACGTTCTACAATATTTGCTGGATGCTACCGAATTGGAAGCAATCGAAGAAGCAAAAGCAAAGATGGCCGAACAGCGATCGCGTTTCGGTCGTACCGCAAACGCATGATTGGCGGCGCAGGTGCGTCCGAAGCGCTGGTCTGTGCTTCCGGATTTTCAGTTATGGTCTGCGATAACCGCTGCTGAGCCGTTACCTGACGGGACGAGGTTGGGCTGAACAACGTTCTCCAGCGCATCTTCCGCGACAGACATCAACACACAACGAACCATGGCAGAGGAACCGAAATGCAACTGTCTAGAAGACTGCTTCTCAAAACATCGATAGGCGGCACAATCGCCACAGCATTGCCAATCGCGGCAAAGGCACAATGGAAAACCGCTCCTGACAACCAGGCAATGCCGCTTTTGCATCTGAACAGCCGCGAAAAGCTAAGTCTCGACGGCGCCTGGAAATATATCGTCGATCCGTTCGACGCCGCCAAGCGAGGCGACAATCTGCGGCGAACTTTCTGGAAGAATACCAAATCCAGCCCCACAGGGCCGCTCGTCGAATATGACTGGGAAAAAAGCCCGGAGATGGACCTGCCGCGCGACTGGAACAGCACCCAGCCAGAGCTGCAATGGTATGACGGACCTGTCTATTTCCGGCGGACGTTCAAACCTGTTACAGAAGCTGGGTCTCGGCAGTTTCTGTGTTTTGAGGCAATCAACTATCACGCTACGATCTGGCTCAACGCGGAGAGAATCGGCGAACATGAAGGCGGTTTCACGCCCTTTGCGTTGGATGTCACCGAAAAGCTTAAAGCGGGTGAAAATGCGATCGTAATTTGTGCCGATAGTCGGCACCATCCGGAAGCTGTCCCCACAGACTATACCGACTGGCAAAATTATGGCGGCGTAACCCGCTCGATCTGGTTGGCCAGCGTGCCCGCGACCTATATCGCGGACTGGTTTGTCCGCCTGGAAAAACAGATGATCGTCGCCGATATCGTGCTGTCCGGCCCAGCGGCGGCAGGTGCAGATGTCAGCATCAACATTGCGGGGCGCAAGCTAGGCGGCAAAACCGATTCTGTCGGGAAACTGCGTGTGCAGATGCGCAATAGACTGGCTTTATGGTCGCCCGAAAGGCCGGTCCTTCACGATGTACGAATATCTGCGGCGGGCCACAGCGTCTCGGATCGCATAGGCTTGCGCACGATTGAGACACAGGGTCGGCAGTTGCTGTTTAACGGCAAACCGATCTTCCTGCGCGGCATCAGCATGCACGAGGAGCCGATTGGAACGACCGGTACAAGGCGCATGACCGAAGCGGACGCGCGAAAGTTGCTTGCCGAAGTGAAAGCGCTTGGGTGTAATTTCGTGCGGCTCGCGCATTATCCGCATAGCGAGGTAACGCTGCGCATCGCAGATGAAATAGGCCTGATTGTCTGGTCGGAAATACCCGTTTACTGGGAGCAGATCCGCTACGAAAGCCCTCATACGCTTGCGCTCGCCAAGTCGATGCAACGCGATATGATCTTACGTGATCGAAACCGCTGTTCGATCGGTTTGTGGTCGGTGGCCAATGAAACGCCTCAGGAAGAGGCGCGAACCAGGTTTCTTCGAACATTGATTGCGGAGGCTCGTGCGCTGGATCCGACCAGGCTGATAACTGCAGCGTTGAATAAGAATGTCGATGTCGGCGGCGCGAAAGAAGGGCAAAGCAACTTCTCGGTGACCGATGAGCTGGCGAACGACCTCGACGTTCTCGCGATCAATCAATATGAAGCATGGTATTCCAAGCGCACTCCTGCACAATTGACCGAAGTTTCTTTCAGCACACCATTTGAAAAGCCGATCATGTTCTCGGAATTCGGGGCCGACGCGCTGGCCGGGAATCGAGGGCCGAAGCAGGATCTCTGGACCGAAGATTATCAGGCGTGGCTGTATGAGGAGACGCTGAAAATTGTCGACCGCACGGAGGGCTGTGTAGGACTGTCACCATGGGTTCTGAAGGATTTCAGGTCGCCCCGGCGGTGGCACCCGCAATATCAGCAATTCTGGAACCGCAAGGGGCTGATCAGCGAAACCGGGGTGCGCAAGGCCGCGTTCGAGGTGCTACGGCGTTATTACGCGGCAAAAACGATCGGCTGACAGGTAAAATATCCAGCAGATCAGCCTCCGCTCGACCACTGGCTTGCCCAGACCGTTAAATGCGCGCGCCTTTCCAGCCTTTCGCCACCATTTCCGACATAGTCTTCACTATGGCTAGCTGATCTGGCTGGTCCGCGATGTTCCGGTTTTCTTGCGGATCGATACGATGGTCAAACAGTACATGCGCCTTGACTTCGCCGCTCGCATCGTCGCGCCATTCGGTAAAACGGTGGGTATCGGTTCTGACCGAATAGCCCATCGCCTTGTTGCGTCGGTACTGGCTGAACGCAGCACGCTTGACAGGCTTTCCAGCCATCAGAGCAGGAACGAGGCTGGTCCCTTCAAGGCCGATTTCCTTTGGTAGGCCCGCCAGATCGATCAATGTCGGGAAGATATCGACCAGCTCCGCAAAATGCATTGGCCTCGCGCCAGTCATTGACTGACCGGGTACGCGCATGATGAGAGGTGCACGCGTTGCCACTTCCATATTATTGTGTTTCGCCCAAAAGCCATTTTCACCCAGAAAATAGCCATGATCGCCAAACAGCACAACAATGGTGCTGTCGCGCATTCCCAAGGTATCGAGCGCGTTCAGCACCCTCCCGATTTCATAATCTACATAGCTGGTTGCGGCGGCATAGCCGCGGACAAGCGCCCGCCGTTCGGCCTCGCTCAAATCAAGGTCGTCGGGTATTCCATCATATGCGGGTAGTTCCGCCTTGTGCGCTTCGTAAGGGGGCAGCCCGAGCGGCCGGAAAGCATTGATGGCCAACTTCACCCGATCCGCCGGATAGAGATCGAAGAACTTGCCGGGCGCGACAAACGGCAGATGCGGTTTCTTGAAGCCGACTCCGAGGAAAAATGGCCCATCCTTCATGGCGTCCAGTTGGGCAATTGCACGGTCTGCTATCTGGGCATCGGGCAGCCCCTCAAGATCGTCATGCGCGATCTCCCATGCCGGCCCGCGCACGCGTTTGCGGCTTTCGGCACGCATAATTGTTCCGTCATGATGGTCATGTTCGGTCACGATGTCTTCGGTACCGTCCGGGTTCGCTGCTTCCAGTTTAGAGCGCAGTTCACGGTTTCGATATTCAATGGCGCGCTCTGGCGACCAGGACGGGATGCTCCAAGATTTCGGATCGTCGAACGGCAGATGATAGAATTTACCGATGCCGGTTGTCGCATAGCCGTTATTCTTGAAATGCTGCGGCAGGGTCACAACGTCTGGAATATGCATCCGGAAATGGGTGTTGAGGTCGTAGATTTTGGTGCTGTCGGGGCGAAGGCCCGTCAACAGCGACGCGCGCGACGGGTTGCAGACGGCATATTGCGCATAAGCGCGCTGGAAAGCCGTTCCACCCGAGGCCAGCCGGTCCATATTCGGTGCAAAGATGTGGGGTTGACCGAACGCCTGTCCCACCGGGCGCAGGTCATCGACCGAAATCATCAGAACATTGCGTCGGGCTGGTGTTCCGCGTGTGATTATTGATGGCGCGCATCCGGCAAGTGCGGAAGCCCCCCCAGCAATAATCAAGCCACGTCTCGATAAGTCTTGCACGCTGAAAACCTCCTGCTCCATTGTTTCGCTCGAGCGGGTTTGCCGCTACATCCGGACCGCTTTTTCCCAAAGTTCCGGGTCATATTGCGCGCCGAAACCGGGGCCTTCAGGCAACCGCAATTTGCCGTTCTTGGGCGTGATGACCGGGCTGTGGCCGAAATCCAGAACGCGCGGCTTCATTCGGTATTCCTGCAAGCCATACAGATTGCTCGCCTGGGCCGCGAAGTGCAGCAGTTCAACCGTTTCGATGCCGTTTCGCGGATAGTGCGGCGCAATTGGAACGCCTGCCTTTGCCGCCATGCGCTGGACATATAATGTGCGCAACATGCCGCCATTGTACATGAAATCGGGCTGGAGAACGTCGAGCGCGCCGTTTTCAATGTACCAGCGCCAGCGTTCCATCGATCCGTCCTGCTCGCCGCCGGCAATTTTCAGCTTGGTTCGCTTCGTGACCTGCTTGGTCATCTCGACATCTTCATGCGGACAGGGCTCTTCGAGCATCGCGACGCCATTATCCTCAAGCATCCGGCACAACTCGATTGCGGCGGGCGCATCATAGGAACCGTTGGCGTCCACATAGATGATGAAATCATCGCCGAACGCCTTGCGCACGGCAGGGATCAGCGCGTTGGTGCGTCCGGGATAGGGGTCTTCATTGCGGCTCATCCGACCGCCAGCCTTTATCTTGCAACCGGTAGCGCCGGTTTCAGCGACCGCCTTGCGGATGGCTTCGATCTCCTGTTCGGGCGTGGTTTTGCGATCGAGGCTCGACACATAAATCGGAAACTCATCGCGCAGCACCGGACCCATGAAGTCGACGCACCGGCGATTGGCGACTTTCCCCAGCATGTCCCAGACCGCCAGTTCGAGGTGACCGATCGCGGTCCAGAATGCCAGACCGGCAAATTTATACTGCGCACGATAAACCTGCGGAATGATCAGATTCAGATCGCGCAGGTCGACGTTGCTGAATGCTGGCACGGCGATTTGATGAAACATGCTGGTGACTTCGGCCATCCGGCTATTGGCCTTCACCACGCCTTCGGCGCCGTCGGTCGATGTTACCCTCACAAATTCGTGCTTGCGTTCACCGACCACCAATATTTCGGCCTTTGCTAGCCTGACGGGTTGTTTCACCATCGCGCGAAAATCGACCAGCGGCGGTTCATCGGCGAACGTGAAAAGGCCTTGCTTGTTGCGCCGCGTCGGACCCAGTTGGGCAAGGGCGGGCGACCCCGCCAGCGCAAGCATTAGTGCCATGAACGCACGTCGTTCCATCATAGTCTCCTACACATCGTCAAGGTATCGCCGTCGCCGTGAATGGCGGGACATAAGCTTGCAGCATGACCATGCCACCAACCAGTGTCGCCAGCACCAGACTGTGCCAAAACACATAACGAAGAATGCGGCCTTCCTGCCCATACCATTGTGTCGCGGTGGAGGCGACGACGATAGACTGTGCGTCGATCATCTTGCCCATCACCCCGCCGGTGCTGTTGGCCGACGCCATCAAGACCGGCGATAGACCAAGCTGCTCGGCCGTGATGCGCTGCAAGCTGCCGAACAACACATTGGACGCTGTGTCCGAGCCTGTCAGCGCGACACCCAGCCACCCGAGTAGCGTGCCGAAAAAGGGATAAAGCACGCCGGTACCCGCAAAAGCCAGGCCAAGCGAGGCATCGATTCCTGAAAAACGCGTCAGATAGCCCAAGCTGAGCATCGCCGAGATGGTGATCAGCGACGGTGCAACCAGTTTCAATGTCCGGCGGTAGGTTCCCCATAACTGGCCCGTCGATGCGCCCATCATCCTTCCGCCGATCAAGGCCGCGAGCAATATGGCGGTACCGGTCGCCGAAAAAAGGTTGAGATTATAGACGGCTTTTTCGGCTTCAGCTGCGGCAACGACCGGCGGGACGCGTTCGATCATCAAATGCAACCCGCGCCATTCGATTGGCAAGCCGACCACTGAGTCGATGGCCGATTTAATCTGTGGCAGGCCCCAGATGAACACCAGGACAGTCAGGATCAGCCAAGGTGTCCAGGCGGCGCGCACGGCGGCCGCGGTTAGCGCCGGTTGCGTGTTATTTGGTTGCGCCTGCGACGATGGAGCATCGATGTCGTCGTCCAGCTTCGAACGAGGCGCCTCGTTGACTGCCATGATCGAGCGCGGGTGCCAGATTTTCAGAAACGCGATGAGTGTGCCCATGGCGACCAGCGCCGCGACGACATTCACTAGCCATGGTCCATGAAAGTTGGACATGAGGAATTGTGGCACCGCAAAGCTGATACCCGTGACGAGTATCGCTGGCCAAATCTCCCATGCCCGCCGCCAACCACAATATGCAACAATCAGCCAGACCGGCACGATGAGCGAAAACACCGCGAGTTGGCGGCCGATTATTGCCGACAGGTCGAGCAACGGTAGTCCCGAAACAGCGGCCAACGCGATGACGGGTGTGCCCAGCGCACCGAAGGCAACCGGGGCGGTATTGGCGATCAGCGAAAGACCGGATGCTTGTAATTTGGAGAAACCGAGACCTATCAGCATTGCGCCGGTAACGGCCACCGGCGTGCCGAACCCCGCAGCGCCTTCAAAAAATGCACCGAAGCAAAATGCGATCAGCAGCAGCTGCAACCGGCTATCCTGCGTGATCCCGGCGATCGAATCGCGCATGATCTGGAACTGCCCGCGCTCCTGCGTCAGCTGGTAGAGGAAGATGATGTTGAGAACGATCCAGCCGATTGGCAGCAGGCCGTAGGCCGCACCAAAAGCGGCTGCATTTGCAGCAAGGGCTGTGGGCATGTCGAAAACGAAGATCGCCACCAGAATGGCGGTGGCAAGGCCAGCCAAGGCGGCGACATGGGCCCGTGCGTGAAAAAAGCCCAAACCGCCGAGCATGACAACCACCGGTAACGCCGCCAGCAACGTGGACAGCCAGCCAACACCCAATGGATCATAATTTTGCGACCACATGACGCTGCCGCCCTCCCTCGCCTTATAATTGGTAATCATACCAATTATAAGGTAGTGGTCTAGCCAATAATTCAAATTGTCTGATCATTGCCTGTCAGTTGGCCGGGAAAGCACGATATTGGGGATTTTGGGCGAGTTTCAGCTGTCAGAATTTGAGCTGGTCGCTAAAAGTTTCCGGTTTTGTTGGGCTAACAACTTCCATTTCGACGCCATCAATTCTGACCGCTTCAAAAACCAGCCCGGTTGTATTGCGGATGCGCATCGCTGTCTTGGCCGACCCGATTTCGATATTGCGCAGCCGAATATCGACAAGTGGTGCGGCCTCGGCGCCAATGAGGCTGAGGCCGACAACTGCTTCCTTGCAACGCACATTTTCAATCGTCACATTGGACAAGCGTGTCGGGTAATTCCCGCCGCGATACCCATGATAATCGGTAGTGACGATCACCGGGCATTGCGCAGACGCGATATCGACATCGCGAAAATGAACGTCGCGAATATATCCGCCGCGGTCTAGGTTCGATTTGAAATATAGCCCGTGGACGACATCATTCATGCGGTATCGTTCGCAATAGATGCTCTCGACCCCGCCCGACATTTCGCTGCCGATGGACATACCGCCGCCTGCCGAGCCGCGATATTCGCAGTCGCGCACAACAATGCGGGACGATGGCCGCCCAACGCGCCAGCCATCCTGATCGCGCCCCGCCTTGATCGCCACGCCATCATCGCCAACATCGAAAATATTGCGTTCGATCAGCACATTGGTCGAGCTGTCTGGATCAACGCCATCGCTGTTCAAATGCGCGCTTTTCAACGACACATTGCGGACGACAACCTGATCGCAATAGACAGGGTGGATCATCCAGAAGGTTGAGTCGACAAAGCGCGGTCCGTCCACCAGCACTCGCTGGCAGCTGAAAAACTGAACAAAGCCGGGGCGCAGATAATAGCCTTCGCCGAACACGCGGTCTTTCACAGCCACGCCTTCTGCGCCCATTTTGCGTAAGAGCGTCTGATCCTCCTTTTGCTTTGGGCGCCACTGGAAAAAGCCTTCAAAACCCTGCCCGTCGATCATGCCGCTGCCCGTGATGGCAATATCTGTGGCATTTCGGGCGTAAATGAGCGGCGAGTAGTTCCAGCACTCCGTCCCTTCCCAACGGGTGAGAACCAGCGGCAAATAATGTTTCGGCTCGCGGCTGAAACGTAAAGTCGCCCCGGCTTCCACATGCAGGGCAACGCCGGTTCGCAAATGGATCGGGCCATCGCTGCGCCATTCGCCAGGGGGCAGGACAATGCGCCCGCCATTCTCGCCAAGCGCAGCCATGGCCGCAAGAATGGCGGAGCGCGAATCATGCTGGAAACCGGATTTTGCGCCGTGATTGGTGATTGGCTCATCGCGGCTGATAACGCGGGGGGCAGCGATGCTCCGCGCAATCCGGTCAGCCTTCGCCCACGGATCGTCGCGGCGGCTTTTGCCGGCCAGTTTTGGCATGTTGGCGCACCCGCCCAACGCCAATCCGCTGGCAAGCAGCGCGCGTCGATCCAGCAAAGCCGACGTCAATTCGGAAATGCCTTTGCATAGGCAGCCAGGAAGCGCGCCGCAAAGGGGCTGCCCAGATCACGCAGGATCGACCTGCCGCCTTTGACGCGCATTTCGACGACCATCCCGCGGACATTTGGATCCGGGTGGTCGCCTGCATAGCGGTTGCCGATTAACCAGCGCGCGGCGTCGTGGATCTGGGCGTCAAATTCCGTGTATCCCAAAGCGTGCAGCTCCAGCCATAACAGCCCGGCAAAGGCGGTCGCCGAACCTGTGGGAGAGACATTCCCGCTCTTGCCGTTCACATTCTGCACATAGTCAAAACTGCCATCGGCCTTCATCATCTTTACATTGGCGCGGGCGGTTGCGAGTGCGGCGTCCAGATATCGGCGATCCTTGCGTTGAGCATAGGTTCGCAACATCGCCTCTGCATTCCAGCTGTTGAAACGCGGATGGATGGTGCCATCTTCGGGGTTATTGGGCTCAAACTCCATCCAAAGGCCATTGGCGGATTGGCGCGCTGCAGTGGCCGCGGCCAGATCAGCATGCGCCTTGCACAGCCATTTCTGCTGTGTGTGGTTGCACGCATCGAGGAAAGGCGAGCCTTCGATATTGGGCCGCGCCACCTGCGTCACACTGGTTTTCGCCACATCATGATGCGGCGATTTGTCTGTCCAGATTGTGCCAGTGTCGGGATCGAGTATGTTGTAATAAAGCTGTTCGCCGGGAACCTTGGTGTTCCTAGCCAGCCAGATGATCGCGCGGCTGGCGACATCGGCATAACGCGGATCGCCCGTTACTTTGGACAGGCGGAACAGGCCGGGCGTGCCATTGCCGACGGTGGTAAAATTGATCAGCTTGCCCAGCCTGTCATAATGGGCTGCGTTGATCATGCCCTTGAACGGGCCGGATTTCAGTTCAAGCCCGACCCAATGATCGCCAGCCCTGCGTGCGGCATCAAGGAAGCGTTTTTCGCCGGTTACGTCATAGGCAGACAGCAGCCCTTCGATCGCCTGCCCTGTGTGCCAGGCTGGTTCAAATTCATTCCATTGGCCGCTGCGCCAATCATAGTCGCCACGCGCTTTGCCATCGGCATCCAGCACAACATTGGCAATGGAATCAGCAACCTCGCTCAGCGCCTGTTTCACTTCACGGGCGGGAACGGGAGCGCCAAAGGATGGCGTCGAAACCAACGCTAACAAGGGCGCAATCAGCCACCTCACATCGATGCTCCAGGAACCCAAGGCACGAATTCATGATCGCCCAGATCGTTGATCTCGGACGTGGTGCGCCCGCCGCTGGCGGTCGCCAGGATCAGGTCGAAAACCTCTGCGCCAAGTTCACCAAGCGTTGCATCGCCGTCGATCAATCGGCCGCAATTCAGATCGATATCATCGGCCATGCGCGCGGCAAGTGCGCTGTTGGAGGCGAGTTTGATGGTCGGTGCAGGCTTCGATCCGAACACCGAACCGCGGCCGGTGGTAAACACGATCAGATTGGCTCCACCCGCAATCTGCCCCGTTGCCGAGCAGGGATCGTAGCCCGGCGTATCCATGAAATTGAGGCCGGGCGTGACTATCGGCTCAGCATAGTCAATCACCGCATTGAGCGGCGATGTGCCAGCTTTAGCAACCGCACCGAGCGACTTTTCAAGGATGGTGGTTATCCCACCCGCAATATTGCCGGGGGATGGGTTATTGTCCAAATTGGTCCCGCTTGCGGCGGCATATGCCTGCCACCAAATGAGACGTGCGCGCAGCTGTTCGGCAATGGCCGCATTGCGCGCGCGTTCGAGCAGCAGGTTTTCTGCACCAAAAATTTCCGGCGTTTCAGACAGCACAATTTTGCCGCCCGCGGCCACGATCCGGTCTGCCGCTCTGCCTAAAGCGGGATTAGCGGTCAGTGCGGAATAGCCATCGGATGCACCGCATTGCAATCCGATGGTCAGATGCTCCGCCGATACGGGCTGGCGCTGGCAGGCATTGGCCGCAGGCAACAAAGCCTCAACCGCCGCAATCCCGGCATCAATCGCCGCGCGGGTGCCGCCAGCATCCTGTATGGTCATCGTGACAAGGCGCTCGCCGCTTTCCAGCCCTTCGCTTTGTAACAAGGGATCAATTTGGTTCACTTCACAACCCAGACCGATCAGCAAAACCGCGGCGAAGTTCGGCTGCCGCGCATAGCCGCCTATGGTGCGACGCAGATTGTCGATGCCCTGGCCAGACTTTGCCATACCGCAGCCCGATATATGCGAGAAGGCAACAACGCCATCGACATTGGGATAGGCCGCCAATCGCTCAGCGGTAAAATGATCGGCAACGCGGCGTGCCACTGTTGCTGAACAATTGACCGAGGTCAGGACGCCGATGAAGTTCCGCGTGCCAACCCGGCCATCTGTGCGGACATAGCCATCAAAAGTCGCTGACTGCGCAACCGGCTCAACGATGCGCGATGCGACGGCGGAAGGCGTCGCGCTTCCGGCAAATTCGACATTATTGACGTGGACATGCCTGCCCGGTTCAATCGCCTGCCCGGCCAAACCAATGGGCTGGCCCAGTTTGATAATCGGATCGCCCGCCAGATGCGGCAGCACCGCATATTTATGGCCAGCAGGGATCGGCTCCAATATAGGCACGCCATCCAGTATCTCGCCAGCCTCCAGCGCCCGCAATGCAACTGCAACGCTGTCGGCGGCTGCAGCGCGGATGATGGAAAGCGGCGCGTTCACAGCGATGCGCCCGCTTTGCGGATAAGCGCGCGGAACCAGCTAGCCTGCCCAGTTTCACCAAAAACGGCACGGACATCGGACAGGCTATCGACCAGCGTCACGTCATCATCATTGGCAGCCTGATGCGCCAGCGGGATCAGTTCGGCCGCCAGTGGATCATTGACATGCCGCCCCTTCAAATGCCGCATCCAGGCGGCAACGCCGGTTGCCGCTGCCAGTGCTTCGCGGCCCGCGTCCTGGCTCTCGGCGATGGTTTGCACCAGCCGCTGGGGAATCTTCTGGCTGCCATCCATGGCAATTTGTTCAAGCCTGTGGCCCAATGCCTTGTTGGCAAAGCGATCCATCAGATCGCGCGCATATTGTGTGGTGTCGAGTCCCGGCACATCGGGCAATGTTGCCGCCGCCTCGATCATCAACGCCTTAACGGTGCTCGCAATCACGGGATCGGCAATGGCTTGGTCCACCGTTTCATGGCCACGTGCAAGACCCATGTAGGCGATGGTCGAATGGCTGCCGTTCAGCATCCGCAGCTTGGCGAGTTCGAACGGGCGGACATCGGCCACCATCTGCGCGCCCACGCTTTCAAAGGCAGGGCGTCCGGCGGCGAAATCATCTTCGATCACCCATTGGGTGAAAGGCTCGGCCTTCACCATACCATGATCCGAAACGCCAATACGCGCCTCAAGCATCGCGAAATCGTCTGCCGTGGTTGCAGGCACAATCCGGTCGATCATCGTGGCAGGGAAGGTGACGTTCTGCGCGATCCAATCGGCAAGCGACGGCTCGACCAACGCGGCAAAGCTTCGCACCACAGTGCCCAATACCGCGCCATTGTGCGGGAGATTGTCACAGCTCATCAAGGTGACTGGGCCCGCGCCGCTTGCCTGACGCGCCCGCAAGGCTGCTACCAGATAGCCGATCGCTGATCTGGGTTGATCAGGATTGGCCAAATCATGCACGATATCGGCATGATCGGCCTGCAGCGCGCCGGTGGCCGGATTATGGCAATAGCCTTTTTCAGTCACGGTCATCGAGATGATGCGAATGGCGGGGTCGGCCATGGCGGCGATGACTGCGCCAGCGTCTTCAGGTGCAACGAGCACATTCAGCACCGAACCAATCAGGCGCAGCCGTTCGCCCTGGCTGTCCCGTTCGACCAATGTGTAAAGTCCGTCCTGCGGATTGAGCTGATCGCGCACCTGCGGCGAGCGAAGCGACACGCCGGTAATCCCCCAATCACGCGCGCCTGCGGCCAGCAGATCATCAACATATACCGCCTGATGCGCACGGTGAAAGGCTCCAATGCCCAGATGCACAATGCCGGGTGTTACGTGTCCGCGGTCATAGAAGGGCCGCCGGACATCGGCAGGCAGTATCTCTACCAAAGCGAAGGACAGCCGCTCACTCAAAGCTTATAGGCCTTTTTCGCGAGGTTGTAGGCAAGATCAGTGGCCAACTCTGCTGCTTCCTCTTCGGGCAGGCGGTGGTCCGCGACTAGCTCCGCCAGCCAGCTGCAATCCATGCGCCGCGCAACATCATGGCGTGCGGGGATGGAGAGGAAGGCGCGGGTATCATCGTTGAAGCCCACAGTGTTATAGAAGCCAGCCGTCTCCGTGGTCATTTGACGGAAGCGGCGCATGCCCTCCGGCGAATCATGGAACCACCAGCTGGGGCCGAGTTTCAGGCACGGATAGTGGCCCGCAAGCGGGGCCAGTTCGCGCGCATAGACGCTTTCATCCAGCGTGAAGAGAATGATCGTCAAATCGGGTTCGGTACCGACAGCATCCAGCATGGGTTTGAGCGCACGGACATAATCTGTGCGGGTCGGGATATCGGCACCCTTGTCGCGCCCGTAAACGTCAAACAGCTGCTGATTATGGTTGCGGAATGATCCGGGGTGGATCTGCATCACCAGCCCGTCCTCCACGCTCATCTTCGCCATTTCGGTCAACATCTGTCCGCGAAACAGTTCGGCATCGGCGGCACTGAAACTGCCCTTGATCACTTTGGCAAACAGCGCCTCTGCCTCTGCGGTCGATAGATTGGCTGTTGTCGCAGTGGCATGGCCATGATCGGTCGACGTCGCGCCATGCGCCGCGAAATAGGCGCGCCGGTTGCGGTGCGCTGCAAGATAGCCCGACCAGTCATGTGTTTCTTCGCCCGTCAGTTTACCAAATGCCGCCAGGTTCTCGGCAAAGCCTTCATATTCCGGATCGATCACTGCATCGGGGCGATAGGCGGTGACGACGCGGCCTACCCATTCCCCTTTTTGGTTGGCGGCCATCACCGTTTTGTGATGTTCGAGAGTATCAAGCGCCCCTTCGGTGGTCGCGATTACTTCAATCCCAAAACGGTCGAACAACGCGCGCGGGCGGAAAGCATCGGTCTTGAGCGCTGCATCGATCGCATCATAATAAAGGCTGGCATTGGCGGGACCAAAGGGAAGCTCCAACCCGAACACTTCGCTGAATACCCAATCGAGCCACATGCGTGAAGGCGTTCCGCGGAACAGGTAATAATTGTCGGCAAATAGCTGCCACACATCGCGCGGATCGACGTCGGCCGCGCTTCCATCGGCACGCGGGATGCCAAGCGTGTCTAGGCTGATGCCCTGTGAATAGAGCATCCGGAACACATAATGGTCCGGCTCCACAAACAGTGCGGTGGGATTGGCAAAAGGCTGGTTCAGTGCAAACCATGACGGATCGGTATGACCGTGCGGGCTGATGATCGGCAAATCTTTCACCGATTGATAAAGCCGCCGGGCGATATCACGCACCACGGGGTTTGGGGGAAATAATCGGTCTGGATTCAGGATGAGCGGGGCGGGCAATGGTTCGTCCTTGAAGTTATCGTTTATGCCTAGACCTTGCGACCAAAGCGGGATCGTTGTGCCGCCATCTTTGCCTTGGCTTCTTCAATGGCTTCCACTTCCGTTGCATCCAGCAGATAGTCGAGAACGCGGCTCAAATGGTCCCGCATTGCGGCCCTTGCCGCCGCCGGGTCGCGGCGCTTGAACGCTTGCAGGATCGCGTCATGTTCGTTGACGACCGGCTTGTACCCCTTGGCGCGGGTTTTTTCGAGCAGACGAACGCATTGCGGAGAGCGATTACGGATTGTCCAAAGCTGCTGGACAGCAGCCTCCAAAGCGCTGTTGCGACTGATGCGGGCAATTGTTTCGTGAAATTGCTGATCGACCAACTCTCCTGCACCGGCACTTTTCAGATTCGCCTTCTCCATTTCGGTCAGCAACCGTTCCAACTCTTCAATTTCTTCATCGGTAACATGTGTTGCTGCCAGAGCGGCGACTTCGCCCTCGATCATCAGTCGGGCCTCGGTCAGCTCGAATGCGCCAATGTCCATCGCAACGGGCGCGCCTTTTGTCTTACGACCGGTTACATACACGCCAGAACCGATCTTGACCTCCACCATACCGTCAATTTCCAGGGCGATAATCGCTTCCCTGATGGTGGGGCGACTAACTTCGTAGGACGCGGCCAGATCCCTTTCGGCTGGTAACCGATCGCCTTCGCGGTAGGTGCCGGAGGCGATCGCGCGCGCAATACGCTCGGCCACAGTCTGGTAAAGGCGCGCGCTTTTGGTCTGGGAGCCTAGCATGTCCTCAAATTCCCTTTGCCACTATTCCACGTTGCTCTCATGCTCCTACTACCACGGCATTGTCATGCAGTAAAATTGGACAGAGCAATTGTGATTTGCTTGACAGACCAATTATCAGCAGACTACGACGTTTGCAATATCAAACAAGTAGCGTTGTGATCGTAAATGCTAAGAACTTGTGGAGGTTGATCAATGAGAATCAAGAGCGCCAGAGTGATCGTCACCTGCCCTGGACGCAATTTCGTGACGCTGAAGATAGAGGCAGAAGGTGGCGTCTACGGCATTGGCGACGCAACGCTGAACGGCCGCGAACTTTCGGTCGTGTCCTATCTGCAAGACCATGTTTGCCCCGCTCTGATCGGCAAGGACGCGCGCCGGATTGAGGATATCTGGCAATATCTCTATCGGGGTGCTTATTGGCGGCGTGGCCCCGTCACGATGCGCGCGATTGCGGCTGTTGATGTGGCGCTTTGGGATATCAAGGCAAAGGCCGCCAATATGCCGCTGTACGACTTGCTGGGCGGCAAAAGCCGCGACCGGATCATGGTCTATGGCCATGCCAATGGCGCTGACATCGATGAAACGGTTGAAGCGGTCGGCAAATATATTGAACTTGGCTATAAGGCGATCCGCGCGCAGACCGGCATTCCCGGGGTAAAAGGGGCTTATGGCGTGGGTCGCGGTGATCTATACTATGAACCTGCGGACGCCGCACTGCCGAGCGAAACGCTTTGGAACACAGTGGCATATCTTGATTATGCGCCAAAGATGTTTGCGGCGCTACGCGATAAATATGGCTTTGATCACCATCTGCTGCACGATGTGCACCACCGCCTGACCCCGATTGAGGCAGGCCAATTGGGCAAGAGTTTTGAGCCCTACCGCCTGTTCTGGATGGAAGACTGTACGCCCGCAGAAAATCAGGAAGCGTTCAGGCTGGTCAGGCAGCACACCACGACGCCGCTGGCGGTAGGCGAGATTTTCAACACGATCTGGGATTGCAAGGACCTGATCCAGAACCAGCTGATCGACTATATCCGCGCTACGATCGTAGGTGCAGGCGGCGTGACGCATCTGCGCCGCATTGCCGATCTTGCAAGTCTGTATCAGGTGCGCACCGGCTGCCACGGCGCGACCGACTTGTCACCTGTCACTATGGGCACGGCCCTCCATTTTGATAGCTGGGTGCCGAATTTCGGTATTCAGGAGTATATGCGCCACAGCGCAGAAACCGACGCGGTTTTCCCGCATGATTACCGGTTTGAGGCCGGGCATATGGTCGTCGGCGAAACTCCCGGTCACGGTGTCGATATCGACGAGGATATTGCAGCCAAATATCCCTATAAGCCGATGCAGCTTCCCATAGCGCGGCTTGAGGATGGCAGCATGTGGAATTGGTGATGGCAGCGCCGCAGATCATCTGTTTTGGTGAGTGCATGCTGGAACTGAGCCGGACCGTCTTGGGCGGTTCGCACTGGAATTTGGGCGTTGCGGGCGATACTTACAACGTCGCCGTTTACTTGAAGCGGCTCGGCAAAGATGCTGCCTATATGTCTGCATTGGGGCGCGATCCGTTCAGCCAGGAAATGCTCACTGCGTGGAAGGGTGAAGGGATAAGCGACGAATATGTTGTTACGCACCCTGATCGCATCCCCGGCCTTTATGCCATTCGCGTTGATGAAAGTGGCGAGCGCAGCTTTGAATATTGGCGCAACCAATCTGCGGCACGGGCGTTTTTCGAGTGCAGTGGTGCGTCAGCCCTGATGCAACGGGCAGCCAACACTTCCGTTTTGTATCTATCGGGCATCACGCTTTCTTTGTTTTCCGATGCGGAAAGAGCGCAGATCAACACCCTCGCCAAATCGGTCCGCGCAAGTGGTGGCGACGTCATTTTTGACAGCAATTATCGGCCTCGCGGTTGGCCGGACAAACCTACGGCGCAGCGCGTGATAGAGGATTTTGCCCGGCAAGTAACTATCGCGCTGCCGACACTGGAAGATGATCGCGCGCTGTTCGGCGATGACGGCCATGAGGCCTGCGCCCGGCGCTGGCTCGGTTTTGGTGTGCGCGAGGTTGCAGTGAAACTGGGCGATGCCGGCAGTTTTGTCGCGACCCGCGATCTGACAGAGCTGGTGGCGCCTGAAAAAATAGTCGTACCGAAGGATACGACCGGTGCTGGCGACAGCTTCAATGCCGGCTTTATCGCTGCACGGATTGACGGGCATGATATTGCCGAAGCGGCGCAAATCGGCAACCGGCTGGCGGCAGAAGTCGTTCAGCACCAAGGCGCGATCATTCGCAAGGTCCTGATGCCCAGCTACACGCGCATCACCACCAGGCGAGCCTAAGCCTATGCTTCGGCCCATGAACAATAGCTGCCGGCAGGCGACCGACCTGTCGGGCATCTGGCATATCCGTTTTGAAGAAGCAGACGACGATCACGCGATTGCCGTGCCCGGAAGCTGGAACGAGCAGTTGGCAGAGGCCGGTTACATGAACCATGTCGGCTCCGCCTGGCTGGAGACGACGTTTTTCCTGCCCATGTTGCGCAGCGACCAAGAGGCGGTATTGCGTTTTGGCTCGGTCGACTATTTTGCGAAAGTCTGGATCAACGGGGTGTTGGCGGGAGAAAGCCAGGCCGCGATGCTGCCCTTTGAAGTACCCGTTAATGCGCCGCTCAACACTCAGGTAGAGCTGCGTGTTGAAGTAAGCAATGTGCTTCCCCCCGATGGCCCTACTCAGGGCATCACGCAGCAAACCTATGTCGAGGATCGGCGCCCGCGCGATGAATATCTGCCCGCCGTCCGCTTCGATTTCTTCCCCTTTGGCGGGATTAACCGGCCCGTCCATCTGATCATCCGGCCCAAGGAGCGGATTGATCGCTACACGGCGTTGAGCAACATGACGGGTGTGGTGCTGGATGTGGCGACAACAGGCGGTGCACAAATCGTTGCACGTTTGTCAGGGCATGGCGAACGCATCGAACAATTCACAGCGGTGGGTGCAGCAAAGCTGGCATTGAGCCCGATATCACCCAAGCATTGGTCACCCGACAGTCCGGCGCTTTATGATCTGGAAATCGACCTGCTCGACGAAACAGGCAAGCTGCTCGATCACGTATCGCAGCGCATTGGCCTGCGCGAAGTTCGCGTGGAAGGCGTGCAACTGCTGCTCAACGGCGCGCCTATCGAACTGCGCGGCTTCGGCAAGCATGAGGATAGCCCGCTGCATGGCCGCGGCCTCAACGGCCCGCAAATGGTCAAGGATTTCGCGCTGCTCAAATGGCTGGGTGCCAATTCGGTCCGGACTTCGCACTACCCCTATGCCGAGGAATTTCTCGACATGGCGGATGAAGCCGGGATCATGGTGATTGACGAGGTCTTCTCGATCAATCTCGATTTCCGCCGCGTCAATGAGGCCGTGCTTGCCAATCACAAGGCGGCGATCAGCGAGCTAATTGCCCGCGACATCAACCGCACCTGCGTGATCGCCTGGTCGCTGTCGAATGAACCGGGCTATCTGGCGGAACCCGACTATCGAGAGAAATCCGGCCCCTATTGGAAGGCGATTTTCGCCCATGCCCGCGCGCTCGATGCCAGCCGCCCGATGACGCATGCCAATGTCGGCTATGCGGGCAATGACGATCCGGCTTTCCTCGAATCCGACATCGTCACGATCAACCGCTATCATGGCTGGTATTCCGAACCCGCCCAGCTTGAGCGCGCGGCCGAACGGTTACGCGGCGACTTCGCGGTGCTGGAACACCATGGCAAGCCCATCTTCATCGCCGAATTTGGCGCAGATGCGATGGCGGGGCAGCATGCCAGCTATGACCAAATGTTTACCGAGGAATATCAGGCGCGCTTCATTGAGACCTATTGGAAAGAGATTGCAGCGCACCCGATGGTGATCGGCGGGCATATCTGGAACTTTGCCGATTTCCGCACCGCCCAGCATGGGCGGCGGGTTGTCCATAATCTGAAAGGCGTGTTCACGCGCACCCGCGAACCCAAAATGGCGGCCTGGAAGGTCAAGGAATTATGGGCCAAGCCATGAGCGACGCGCCGATCACCAACCGCGCTAAAATCGGCTGGGCCTCGGGCGATTTCGGGTTCAACATTTTCTGGCAGGCGCTGAACCTGCTGATGATGCCCTTCTACACCGATGTGTTGGGGCTCGATTCCAAACTGGCTGGAACGGTGTTCCTGATTGCCAGCCTGTGGGATGGCTTTGCCGATACCATCATCGGCGCCATCACCGACCGCACACGCACGCGCTGGGGTAGTTACCGACCCTATCTCATCTTTGCATCGCCGGTGCTGGTGGTGTCCTTCATGCTGGCCTTCCTGACGCCGCAATGGGAACAGGGCGGGCTTTTCCTTTATGCGCTATTGTCGCAGATATTCCTGCGCACCGCCTATTCGGTCGTGTCCATCCCCTATAGCGCGCTTTCCGCACGCATTTCGCAGGATGCCAATGAACGATCGAGCATGGCGGGCTGGCGGATGTTCTTTGCCTTTTCGGGCGGTGCCGTGGTGACATTCGCCATGCCGCGCCTTGTCGCGATGCTGGGCGACGGGGCGGATGCGACCACCTATGTGTTGGCCGCCGGACTGGTAGGCGTGCTCAGCCTGCCCTTTTTTTGGATCGTCTTTGCGACCACCAACGAACCTGAAAAACTGGTCGAGGCAAACCCCAGCGGTATATCGCTCAAATCCACCGTCACCGATTTTGCCGATGCCATCCGGATGGCGCGCAACAACGGCCCTTTGATGCGAATTTTCGGCTGTATCATCGTCTCCAGCTTGGCCTTCACCATGACCAACAAATGCCTGGTCTATTATGTCGAATATTATCTGGGGCGTAAGGATCTGGTGCCGTCGCTAGTACCCTTTGCATTGGTCATGAACCTTGCTTTTGCGCCTTTCTGGGCGTGGGTGGCGCAAAAGCTTTCAAAGCGTAACACGTGGCTAATTGCTAATGCGTTCAGCGCGGTCGCCTATTCGTTCTTCTTCTTCATTCCTTCGCGCGACCCGATGGTGGCGGCAGCGCTCATCGGTGCGATCTCGGCGGGCAATGTGGCCTACCAAGTGCTTTTCTGGGCGATGCTGCCCGATACGGTTGAATATAACGCCTGGAAAACCGGGCAGCGCCATGATGCAAAGGTCTTTGGCTTTGCGAGCTTTGCCAAGCAACTGGCGCTCGGACTGAACGGCGTGTTGCTGGGCTTCATGCTCACGGCGATCGCTTATGTGCCGAACGAGGTGCAGAGCGAGGAAACGCTGACGGGTTTAAAAGCAATCATGGCGTTGATCCCGCTGACGGGTGTTGCGCTGTCGGCATGGCTTGTCTGGGGCTATCCGCTGGATCAGAAAATGCACGGAGAACTTGCCAGAGCGCAAGCCTAAGGAGAGGGCAATGGAGTATAGTCGCAGACTGGTTTTGGGCGGCGCGACCGCATTGGCAGGTTTGGCCGCAATACCATTTCCCGTAATTGCCGCCAATCAGGGGCGTGCAAAAATCAAGACGATTGAGGCCTTTGCGGTGCCCAGAGCGGTGTTTGTGAAAGTCATCGCCGATGATGGGACGGCAGGCTGGGGAGAGGCGGGGCATTCGGGCGCCAAGATGGTCGCCAAGCTGATCAACAGCGAGATGGCGGAATATATCGCTGGCGACGATGTGTTTGGCGGGGAGGCAACCTGGTCCAAACTCTTCTACGAATTTGACGAAATGGGCCCCGGCGGGCTGGTCAGCCAGGCCATTGCGGGCATTGATTGCGCGCTGTGGGATTTGCGCGGGCGATTGCTCAAACAGCCGGTCTGGGCGCTGCTCGGCGGCAAGTATCGCAACGATTTTCCGGTATATGGTTCGTACAGCCGCGATCTGGGCGACGGGAAATATATGACGCCTGATCAGGCGGCCGCACGCGCGATCGAGCTGGTCGACGAAGGCTTCAAACACCTGAAGGTGCGGATGGCGATCCGCGAGGAGAATGTCGATCCCGATCCTGACCCGACATTCCCCACTGTCGCTGCCGTGCGCAAGGCTGTGGGGGATGGCATTACGCTCTATGTCGATGCCAATAACGGCTATCGCCCTGCCCGCGCCATTGAAATGGGCAAGCGGCTATATGGCGAGCTGAATGTTCAGGTGTTTGAAGAGCCAGTTGCCGCGCATCATTATGCCTCAATGCGGCAGGTGTCAGAAGCGGTGGATATCGCCATCGCCGCAGGGGAGCATGAATATACGCCGTGGGCGTTCCGTGACTTGATAATGCAGGGCAAACCCGACCTGCTTAACCCGGACGTGTCAAAGCTGATGGGGCTGACGGCGGCATTGTCAGTGGCAAATATGGCCGAAATGTTCGATGTGCCGATTTCGGTGCACAACGCCCGGCCGACGCTGCTGTCCGCCGCACATACACATTTTGTCGCACGTGCAAGAACGGCGGACCGCCCGCAGGAACATCCCGGTGCCAAGCGACTATCGGAGCTTTGGGCGTTTTTTGAGAACAAGATGCTTCCGGTCAACGGCCGTCTTGCGGTGCCTGATGGCCCGGGGCTTGGCTTGGAACCCAAAGAGGCTGCGATTAGGGCCGCGGCCGACAAATGATCGCGAAAGCGTCGCTGGCGTTGGCGATTGGAACGCTTGTCGTGCAGCCCTTGGCAGCAAAAACCCAGACACGTTGCGAAGGCGCGCCACAATTTTCGGTTGATGCTTTCTGGCCAAGGCCGCTGCCTAACCAATGGCTGCTTGGGCAAGTCAGCGGGGTTGCAGTTGATGACAGAGATCAGGTCTGGGTGTTGCATCGCCCGGCGACATTGACCGACGAGGAACGTGCTGCCGAAGCCAATCCTGCGCAAGCGGGTTGTTGTATCCCTGCTCCGCCGCTCATGGCGTTTGATCCCAAAGGTAATGTTATCGCGGCTTGGGGCGGTGAAAGGCGCGGAGATCGCTGGCCCCACCGCGAACACAGTATTGCCGTCGACAATCGCGATGGCAGCCTGTGGATTGCCGGTAATGATGACAAGGATGGGTTCGTCGTCAAATATGACCGCGACGGCAAATTCCTGATGCGGATTGGCGCGTCCGGGCCAAGCAAGGGCAGCAACGATGTGACCCAGCTAGGCAGGCCCTCCGGTCTGGTGGTAGATGCCGCTAGCAACGAACTCTTTATCGCCGATGGTTATGCCAATCACCGGATTATCGTTTTCGATGCAACAACTGGAGAATATAAACGGCACTGGGGTGCCTATGGCCGCCAACCGGTTGATGGAACGCCTGCCAACCCCAACGACCAGCTTGTCCAGCCGCACGGTATCAGCCTGTCCGGTGACGGACTGCTCTACGTCAGTGACAGGCCTAATAACCGGATACAGGTTTTTCAGAAAGACGGCCGGCTTGTTGCCGAACATGTTCATAAAACCGATTTGCCGCGCACCGCCTGGGATGCTGTGGCTTGGCCGCTTGCAAACCCAACCCATGTTCTGGCAGCGGACGGCACGAACAACGAAATCCGGATACTGGATCGATCGAGTGGCAACCCTATCGGACGTTTCGGACGGACTGGACCCTATGCAGGCGAGTTCCGGGTGCTGCACAACATCGCCGTGGATCGTGAAGGGCGAATCTATACCGCTGAGCTTGGGCAGGGAAAGCGCGTTCAGCGCTTTCATCCCGTAAAATCAGCGCGACAGCCCGGGCGCGGCAATCGCTGTTGATCCGGGCGTTGCCAGGGTCGGTCGCGCATCGGTGGGCGTCACCGCCCTCACATCGACATTATCCAGATTGGCACCCGACACACTTCCCAACACAATATGCGCGTTCACACCGGAATAATCAGGCGATCCGGGCACAGGTTTGAATGTGCGGTTACCCATCGGCTTGCCTTTCAATTTTGGCAAATCTTGCGCGTTTGAAACCCGCATGCGGATATCCGAAAGCGTCAGATCTGTGATTGGCGATTTGGGATGGCCGCCGATCATGATGTTCCCGGCTGTGGTAATATCGATCCCGTCGAAGGTAATGCCGTTTACGCGCCCCAATGGCCGGTTTTGGGAACCCTGTTCAGCTACGGAATCGGCCCGGTCTTCGACGTCGATGAAAATCGGATAATGGCGGCTGTGCCGTCCCCCTGTGGCGATGCGGATGTTGCTGAACCGGATATTTTCATACACACCGCCGTGGATCATGAACATCGCAATACCATATCTGCTGTCGGTGATTGTCAGATTTGAAAACAGGCTGTCGCGCATGCCAGACGATGATCGAGTGCCGAACTTGATCGCGCCGTCATCCGAGGTTATCCGGCAGTTGTTGACCTGAAGACGTTCAATCATTCGCTTGCGCATCTTGGGCACGATACCGTCATCACCAACCGAAATCAGGCAGTTCGAAATACGGACATCGTGGGAATCTATGATCTGAAGCCCGTCGGTATTGGGACTATCGGCGGGTGCGGTCAGGGTCACGCCATCAACGACCACATTGTCGCAATCCATTACACCCATCAAAAACATCGGCGTGTCGCGAATGGTGATGTCACGCACTTTCACGTTTGAACAACCCTGAACGATCAGGCCGAAGCGGATGCGATCCACATCTTCCTTTCCCCAATATTGGGGGCCGGATCCGTCAATCGCGCCAAGACCGGAAATAGACAGGTCTCTAACGCCCACGCCGACGATGAACGGCCGATGGCGGCCAGCCTCGTCGATTGCAGTGTTCACCGGAAAGTCGGACAGCTTTCCGGACGCCTTTAACAGGGATCCCGCAGCCAGATGCAAGTGCATCCGCGACCGCAAGTTGACCTGACCGAGATCGAACCGACCCGACGGAACATACACCACGCCGCCCCTGTCACCACATGCGTCGATTGCGCTTTGGAAAGCACGCGTATCTGCGCGTTCATCATCGGGAACAGCGCCAAAGCTGGAAACGTCGCACGTCAATCCGCCCGCGGGTGACGTCTTTTCTACAGACGCGACCTGACCGGCAGCAGCCGAAGCCAAGCTTGTATGGATCATCAACATGATAAGGCCGTTCGATATAGTCATTTTAACCCTCTTGACCGTGGCGTTGAAACCCATTAGGCCGAAAGATAATAATTGGCTAGACCAAAACTGCGAAATGACCCGTTGAGTAAAGATGGGCATGCTTGGGAGAGTGACGATGAGGATAAGACTTGTTGCAGGCTGGATCGCTGGCGTTTCCATGGCGGCCATGTCGCAAATGGCGGTGGCGCAGGAACAGCAAAACGACGATACATCGTCAGGCAATCCCGAAATCGTTGTGACAGGGACACGCGGTGCCCTGAATTCTTCGCGTGAACAAGAGCGTCAGGCGGACGGCATCAAGAACGTGATCTCAGCGGACGACGCAGGTCAGTTTGCCGACCAAAACGTCGCGGAATCGCTGCAGCGCCTGCCGGGTGTTTCGATCGAGCGTAGCGAGGGCGAAGGCCGCTTCGTTAGCGTGCGTGGCCTTGATCCCGCCTTCAACAACGTAACACTGAACGGGGTCAAGCTCGGCTCGACCGAAAAGGGAAATGGCTCGGTCGCTCTCGACATCCTTCCCGCCGATCTGCTGGATCAGGTCGAAGTGAGCAAGACGCCAACACCCGATCAGGACGGTGACGCGATTGGCGGCACCATTGAAATCAAGACACTGTCCGCATTCGATCGCAAAAATCAGATCCAGGCGCGCGTCGAAGGCAGCTACAACCAGATCGCCGAAAAGGTCAGTCCAAAAGTTTCGGGGAGCATCACGCGCCTTTTTGCAAATGACACAATTGGCGTTGCAATCGCAGGAAGCTATTTCGGCCGCAAGGTGCAAAGTGACCAATTGCGCAACGACGAAGGGCTGCGTTGTGTTCGTGCCGGGGCCGCGACCAATGCGCTTGCCGTAGTCAATGTGACTGATGCGGGCTGCGATGAAGCAAGCGGTTATTTCCTGCGACCGCAAGAGCTCGATGTGCGGATCAAGGTCGGCGAGCGTGAACGGATCGGCGGCACAATCAATCTTGAGTATAAGCCGACCGATGATGATCTTTTCTTCATTCGCGCGACGCACACAAGAATTACGGATGACGATACCCGTTTTCAGGAGGAAACTGAATTTCGCCGGGTAACTGATCGTCGCGACATTAGGGCTGTGGGGCCACGTAGCGGGACAATGGACGGCATCCGTTATGAAACGCAGATTTTCCAGCAGCAAATTGCCGACCGCGTGTGGTCCGCATCGTTCGGTGGTGAAAAGAAGTTCGAAGATTTGAAAGTGGAATTCCAGCAAGATTGGTCGCGCACGACGCGCCAAAGCCCCGGCATTCGCGCCCGTTTTCAGGGCCGAAACGGGCTAAGCCAATATACGCTTGACGAAAACAGCATCGATATCACAAGCAGCACCGGTGTCCGGCGTCCGACCAACACAAGCTTCACCCCGACAGTGGGATCGAACCCGTCAATTCCTGCCAATATGCTCTACGAGCAGTTGTTCATTGACGCCGAAACGGGTGAAGACGAAATTTACACGACCAAGCTGGACTTTACTTATACGCCGGAGTCTGCCCCGGTGCCTACCTCGATCAAGGCAGGCTTCAAATATCGCGAACGTGAAAAACAGGCAGATGTTGACGAGTTCGATTTCTCTGCGCGAAGTGCGCCGTTGAACCGAACAGAATCGCTGGCAAATTTCACCTCGTTTGTACCGAAAAACACCATATTGCCGCTTTATGGCCAATTCCCCGTAATATCGGAACTGAACAGCTTTCTCGATCCGCAACGCGCGCTGATCGCCAGCCTCCCAAGCGTTTTGGTCAACAGCAACCGGGAAGACTTCAACAGCGTAGAAAAAGTGCTTGCTGGCTATGCGATGGGCACGATTGAGCCGATTGATGGTCTGAAGCTGATATCCGGTATCCGAGTCGAACGCACCCGATTCAATTCGGCCGGTCAGTTCGTCTTCGATTCAGACGGCTCGGTATTGCCCGATGCGACCATCGCCAATCCTGCTGCCAGCAAGACGTTTACCGAAGTCTTGCCGTCGGTAATCGTTCGTTATGATGCATCGCCGACCTTGCTGTTCCGAGGCGCCTGGACATTCGCCATCCAACGACCGAATTTCGATGACACGCGCAATGTGCATTCCGCGCTGGACGATGGTTCGCAGCGCAGCATCGAACTTCAAAACCCGCTGCTCGACCCGGCAAAGGCCATGCAGTTCGATGCGTCGGTTTCCTGGTATCCGAACCGCAACACCGGCGTTACGGTTGGCTTTTTCTACAAGCGTATCCGCGATTTCATCGTTGATACCAACCTGACTGATGTCGATATAAGGACGATCGCTGGCGGTAACATTCCGTTGCCTGCGGCCATCCCTGGTGGTTTCTTCTATAACGACGTAGAGGTTCCGTTGAACGGGAATGTCGGGAAAATTTATGGCGTGGAGGCTGCGTACAGCCAGAGCTTCACCTTCCTTCCCCAGCCGTTTAACGGGTTGTTTATCAGCGCCAGCGGTACATGGGCAAAATCAACCGCTGACATCGACGTCCGCGCGGGTAACTTCGCTTTCCCCGGTCAACCGAAATGGGTTGCAAATGGTTCGATTGGTTATGAAGACAAACTATTCTCCCTGCGTGGTTCAGTCACCTTCAAAGACAAGACCGTTGAATCGATTGCCAGCGTCGCGCCACTGGATGAAGTTCGGGCAAGCTATCTCAGCTATGACGTAAATTTCCGTTTCAACCTGACTGAGGACATCCAGCTTTATGCCGACGCCATCAATCTCAGCAACGAGCGCGATGAAATCGCTTATCGTGGCGACCGGAATGGTGGATATTTTCAGGAGATTGAGCGGTTTGGCCGTACCTTCCAAGTGGGCATTCGTGCCAATTTTTGATCAGTAGCCACAAGTGGCCGCCACCCAAACCATCAACGCGCGGATGACCCGGCATCGCTGGGCCGTCTGCGCGTTGCTGTTTTTCGCAACGACGATCAACTATGTCGACCGTCAGATCATCGGCATATTGAAGCCGACGCTGTCTGCCGAGTTCGGGTGGAGCGAAACCGACTATGCCGACATCGTCTTTGCCTTTCAGGCGGCTTACGCTTTAGGTCTGCTGCTGATTGGACGGGTGATAGACAAGATCGGCGTCAAATGGGGCTATGCGCTCGCGGTCGGCTTTTGGAGCTTGGCTGGCATGGCGCATGCGGGTGCGTCCAGCGTGGCAGGATTTGCTGCTGCCCGTTTTGGTCTGGGGCTGGCTGAGGCCGGCAACTTCCCGGCGGCAATCAAGGCGACCGCGGAATGGTTCCCTAAAAAGGAACGGGCGCTTGCGACCGGCATATTCAATTCCGGCTCGAATGTGGGGGCCATCATCACACCGCTGTCGGTACCGATCATTGTCGAGACCATGGGCTGGCAATGGGCATTTATCATTGCGGGCGGCCTTGGCTTTATCTGGCTGGGCTTCTGGTTATGGCTCTATCAACCAATCGAAACGCATCCGAAAGTTTCCGATACAGAGCGCGCCCATATTTTGAGCGATCCTGCGGAGCCCGAGGTGAAAATCCCCTGGCTGAAACTGGTGCGCTATCGTCAGACTTGGGCCTTTGCGGTCGGCAAGTTCATGACCGACCCAATCTGGTGGTTCTTCCTGTTCTGGCTACCGGATTTCTTCGGCAAAAATTACGGGCTTGATCTTAAAACCTTCGGCATTCCGCTGGTGATCATCTATCTGCTGGCCGATGTCGGAAGCATTGGCGGTGGCTGGCTCTCATCGGCTCTTATCAAGCGCGGCTGGAGCGTCAACAAGGGGCGCAAGATGGCGATGCTCGTTTGCGCGCTGTGTGTTCTTCCCGTCAGCCTTGCAGTCTATGCCGAAAACCTGGCGATTGCGATTGCCATTATCGGTTTGGCCGCGGCGGCGCATCAAGGCTGGTCGGCCAATCTGTTCACGCTTGCCTCTGACGTGATGCCCAAATATGCGGTGGGATCTGTTGTCGGCTTTGGCGGGATGATGGGCGCGATTGGCGGCATGCTGATGTCCAAATATGTTGGCGGGGTGCTCGAAAATGTCGGCAGCTATACGCCGATCTTTGTGGCCATTGGTTCCATCTACCTGATCGCCTTGCTGATCGTCCACTTGCTCGCGCCCAATCTGGAGCCTGCCAAGATTGAGGCTTGAGCATGGACAAGGCCGGTATCCGCGCATTGTTTTTAGAAATGTTCGACAAGGGTGTAGGCGCTGCAAAGGCGAAAAACCGCCTGCCGCCATTTCTGCCGAAAGATCGCCCAAGCGGGAGAACTGTGATCTTCGCATTGGGAAAGGCGGCGCCCGATATGGCGCGGGTAACTCAGGCGCAGATAGAAGCCGACGAAACGCTGATTATCGCGCCTTATGGCTCGTTCGATTCGAGACACGGCTGGCCTCCCTCGACGACGATCATCGAGGCGTCGCATCCAGTCCCAGACGACAATAGCATGAAAGCAGGTGCCGCGGCATTGGCTTTGGCCGAAACCCTCGGCCCCAATGACCGGATGATCGCCCTGATTTCCGGAGGCGGCTCTTCCTTGATGGTCGCGCCAGCACTCGGTCTTACGCTGGCCGAGAAGCGGCAACTCAACGCCCAACTGCTTGCCTCAGGCGCACCGATATCGGATATGAATATCATGCGTCGTGCCTTGTCGCGCGTAAAGGGCGGCGGGTTGGCGCGAGCCGCGTTGCCGGCTGAAATAATGACTTTCGTGATTTCTGACGTCCCCGGAGATGATCCTGGCATGGTTTCCTCAGGGCCAACCATAATCAACGACGACACCTTCCCTAAGGATTGCGCCGCTTTGGCCAACAAATGGAGCATAACATGGCCCGCCCATGCCATCTCTGCAACGCACACCGATCTGGACAGTTCGACGCCGATTACTGAGCCTGCAATCGTGGCGCGTTCGCGAAATATGCTGGAAGCCGTCGCAGATATCGCATCAAAAGCCGGTTATCGCCCCATCCTGCTCGGCGATGCGTTGGAAGGAGATGCGGTTGACTTGGCAAATGCGCATGCAGTTCTCTCAAAATCCTATGCGAACGAGCGCGTGGCTTTGATATCAGGCGGCGAAACCAGTGTCGCAATTTCGGATAAACGAGGTGTCGGAGGTCGTAACTCTACTTATGCGCTCGCGCTCGCCAAAGCGCTCAACGGGGCGAAAGACGTTGCTGCTTTCGCAGCAGACAGTGATGGGATTGACGGCAACAGTAAGGCGGCGGGCGCGATGTTGTTCCCTGACGCGATTGCCCGGATTCGCTTGCTAGGCCTGGAACCAGCGCAAATCCTTGCCAATCACGATAGCGCATCGGTGTTCGCCATGATTGGTGACGAGATTGGGGGTGGGGCGACCGGCACCAATGTCAACGATCTGAGAGTTATTCTAGTCGGTATCTGACCACATCCACGAACTGAAAAATACGGGCAATGGGTGTGCTGGGGAGATACCAGAACAGCCGAATTCATAAACCTCACGGAGTATCAGCTTATGCGTTGAGTAACGCGTGGAGATGCCGATATCGATCAAGTCTGTAAGGACATCTTGGCTTTGTTCCCCGTCAGCGCCGATTGTGCCGTGCTCGGCGGTCTACCCGAATATCGCGCCAGCGGCGCTTGAGCCTGACGACCACCTATGACCTGCGCGAACGCTGGTCTGTTGCGGTGCAGGGCGGAAGCCGCCTGCTCGGTGACTTCGCTGACAGTCCCGTCGTCAATTGCGCGGGCAGCGCCGATCAGTGGAGCGGGGCAGTTGGTGTCGGGATCGTTTTAAAGGCCATCATCTAGGCGCGCGCGGCATGCTGTTGGGAAACAGCAGGCCTAGTCGTCCGCCGACGCCTACCCTTGAATAGAACACAGGGACGCTATGGCCATTGTTTCGCCTGTGGGCTTCATCAGACCGTCCCGCGCCTGTTCATCAGCCAACCCTATGGAATTGCTGGGGAGAAGGGGAAATCTAAATTATTGATTTTATTGGATAATATTCTGGAGGCCCGAGCCGGAATCGAACCGGCGTGCAAGGATTTGCAGTCCTCTGCGTCACCACTCCGCCATCGGGCCCCTAAGAAACAGTCTGCTGCAACAGCAAGCTGCATGTGGTGGTGGCGGGCATCTAGCGACTTGGCGGAATCATTGCAACCGGCAATCTGTCACCCTGTGCCATGCGCGCCACAAGCCACGGAAAAAGTTGCCATTTGCGGTCCGAAATCGCACGTTCGTCTGAATCCCGCTTGGCCTTTGCAGACAGGCTGGCTAGAACCGGAATCAAGAGCTGTATTGTCATTGCAATACAGTTGTGCCAAATGGCCATGAAGTTAATGGAAATATCCCGATGGAATCACTGAATTTCGACGACATGCGCCGCGCGATGGTGGACAGCCAGTTGCGCACCAGCGGCGTGACCGACGCGTGGGTGCTGGCGGCAATGGGACGCGTCCCGCGCGAAGAGTTCGTTCCTGCCTCGCATCGCGCGACGGCCTATATGGACCGCTCGATTGCGTTGGACGACGGCACTGCCTTCAACCCGCCGGTGTCGACCGCGCTGCTCTTGCAGGCTGCGGAGGTACACAACGACGACAATATTCTGTTGGTCGGTGCCGAGCAGGGATATTTTGCGGCGCTGTTGCGGGAGCGCACCGACCGCCTGGCCTGCACCGAACCGTCCGATTTGTCTCAGGCTGCGAAGGCGGCCCCCTATTCGCTGATCATTGTCGATGGCGCGGCCGAAGAGCTGCCGGAGGCCCTGCTGGCCCTCGCGACCGACGGAACGCGGCTGGTAACGGGTGTCGTCGAGGGTGCGGTCACCCGGCTCGCCAAGGGTCATGTCCACGATCATAAGGTCGCGCTCAAATCCTTTATCGATAGCGAGATTGCCCCGTTGGCGGCATTTGCACGCAAAGCGGAATTTGTGTTTTGAGCCCGCGCCGTTCGATCATTGCCGTGTTGCTGGCTTCCGCGACGCTGGCCCCGCCCGCGGCCGCAGACACGCTGCGCGATGCGCTGGTATCGGCTTATGAAACCAACCCCAATCTGACCGCAGCACGCGAAGGGCAGAAGGCAGTCAATGAAGGCGTTCCGCTGGCCAAGGCCAATGGGCGTCCCGATGTCACGATACAGCCCACCTATGTCGAAAATATCATGCAGGACGGCGGCGCCTCGGTCACGCAGGCGCGCGGGATTAGCGTGAACGGGCAGGTGTCCGCACCGATTTACGCGGGCGGGGGTATCCGCAACGCCGTGCGCGCGGCGGAGAACCGTGTGGAGGCAGGATTTGCAAGCCTGAGGGGCACCGAAAGCGCCATCTTCTCCGCCGTGGTTGCCGCCTATATGGATGTCATCCGCGATGAGGCGATTGTCGAGCTGAACCGTGCGCAGGTCGGTGTGTTATCGGTCAATCTGGAGGCGACGCGCGACCGTTTCGAGATCGGCGACCTCACCCGGACCGATGTTGCGCAATCTGAGGCGCGGCTCGCGCTTCAGACCAGCAGCCTCGAATCGGCGCGGGCGAACCTGATCCGTTCGAAGGAAATCTATATCCAGCTGGTCGGACGTGAACCCGGCCAGCTTGAGGCGCCGCCACCGCTTCCCAACCTTCCCGCAACGCCCGATGCAGCCGTCGATGTCGCGCTGGACAGCAACCCCGACCTGATCGCGGCACGCGAAAACCGGGAAGCGGCCGGCTTCGACCGCCGTGCCGCCAACGCAGCGCGCCTACCCACGGTGAGCGTCTTTACCGCTCCGGCCTATAGCAACGCGCTCGGTTCGATTTCGTCAAACATCCCTGGTTTCCAGGCTGATAACAGCTCGTTCACCGCGCAGGCGGGCGTGCGTGCGACCGTACCGCTTTATCAGGGTGGTCAGCCCGCCGCGCAAATCCGGCAGGCGCAGGCCCGGCTGGGTCAGGCGCAGGAACTGGAAATTGCTGCCGAACGCGAGGCCATCGCGCAGACCCGCGCGGCCTATGCGAGCTGGCGCGCATCGCAGGATGTGATTGCCGCATCGGAGCGAGCGGTATCGGCCAATGCGCTGTCGCTTGAGGGCACGCGCGCGGAAAACAGCGTCGGCAACCGTACGATCCTCGACATATTGAATGCCGAGCAGGAATTGCTCAACGCGCAGGTGCAGTTGGTGACCGCGCGGCGCAATGCCTATGTCGCCGGGTTCACATTGTTGGCCGCGATGGGCCGGGCCGAAGCCCGCGATCTGGGGCTTGAAGGCGGCGTATTGTACGATCCGGTGGCCGATTATGAGAAGGTCGACAATGCGTGGAACGACTGGTCGTCGCAACCCGACCCGACGGTCAAATCCACGCGGACCGTTGACACGGCTGCCCAAAAGGCAGAAATAGAGCCGCTTCCTGACAATGTCAGGAAGTAGGTGAGCGCAGACAGCGGGGGCTGGGATTATGGCAGAAGGCCGGAACGAACCATCGATGGATGAGATATTGTCGTCGATCAAACGCATCATCGCGGATGATGAGCGGATCCGTCCTGCGGCCAAACGCGCGCCCAGGACAGCGCCGTCACATGACGATCAGGATGAGATTCTCGAGCTGACCGAAACCGCTGCCGATGATGAAACCGAAGAAGTGCTGCTCGACGATGCGAAAGCACAAAGCCTGCGGCACAGCTTCTCGGCGCTACAGACGCTGTCCGAACCCGGCGTGGCGCCGCAGATCGTACGGTCTGGCGAGACTTCGCTCGAGGGCCTGACACGCGACCTTCTGCGTCCGATGCTGAAGGATTGGCTCGACAGCAATCTGCCGCCGATTGTCGAGGCGATGGTCGAACGCGAAATCACGCGCATCACCAAAAAGGGCTGATGCGCGCCGCGCTGACTGCGGCACTTGCGCTGGCATTAGCGCCGACACCGGGTCTCGCCAAAAATCTCTATATTGAAACCGGCAAGCTCGTCGATGTCGAGGCCGGGAAAGTGCTGACCGGGCAGTGTATCAGCATCGCTGATGAAAAAATTACGCAGGTTGCCCCATGCGGACCTACGCCTTCGGGATCGGACCGGATCGACTGGTCGGCCTACAGCGTCCTGCCCGGCCTGATCGATCTCCACACCCACCTCGCCGACGCGGGGCAGAACGCGGACCTTGCGTTGCCGTTGAAAACTTCGCCCGCCGCGACCGCGCTCATTGGCGCGCATAATGCGAGAGTCACCCTTGAGGCAGGCTTCACCACGGTGCGTGATGTCGGCACCTATCGCGGGCTGACCGATGTGGCGCTCAGGAACGCTATCAACGCAGGCCATGTGCCGGGACCACGGATGTTCGTCGCGGGCGCCTATATCACCACGCCGAAGGGCGGCGGCGAACTGAACGGCGTGGTGCCGAACGAGCAGCTTCCGGCCGACATGCGGCTGGGTGTCAGCAGCTCGGCCGAAGAGGCCGCAGCAAAGACCGGCTATCTGATCGACAACGGCGTCGATTTTATCAAGACCATCGCCACCGGTGCGGTGCTCGCCATCGGCACCGAGCCGGGGGAACCCGAACTGACCGAAGGCCAATTGCGCGCGGTCGTCGAAACCGCCAAGGCGAAGGGCAAGTTCGTCACCGCCCACGCCCACGGTGCGGTCGGCATCAAGAATGCCATTCGCGCGGGTGTGCGCTCGATCGAGCATGCCAGCCTGATCGACGACGAGGCGCTGGCAATGGCCAAGGCAGCGGGCACCTGGCTGGTGATGGACATCTACAATGGCGATTATATCGATGATATCGGCACCAAAGAGGGCTGGCCCGAAGAATATCTGCGCAAGAATTGCGAGACCACCGACGTCCAGCGCGTGCGGTTCGCCAAGGCGGTGAAAATGGGCGTCAAGCTGGCCTATGGCACCGACAGCGGGGTTTATCCGCATGGGGGTAACGCCAAACAATTCGCTCATATGGTCCGCTACGGCATGACCCCGATGCAGGCGATCCAGAGCGCCACTATCCGCGCGGCGGAGCTGCTCGGCAAGGAACAGGAACTAGGCAGCATCGCGCCGGGGCGCTTCGCCGATCTGGTCGCGGTCGAAGACGATCCGCTGACGGATATTCGCGCGCTGGAAAATGTGGCACACGTCACAAAGGGCGGCGTTTTGGTCAAATAGACCGCTCAAACAAAAGGGCGGGGAAGTACCCGCCCGTCCGTTGCTTATTTGAAAGCAGTTTTTCCTCAGACCATCGTGACCGAGAAAAGCAGGCTGCTAAGCGCGATTGCGCCGATGAAGCTGGCCAGTTTCTGCATGTTCGTTCCTTCTACTGTGCCGCACAGCCGTTAAGGCCGGGTCGTCCCGTTGAAGGCATCCCTTATGTTTTCGTTATGCGGTCGAGATAGGTGCCAATCGAATAAACTCAATGACATTAGTTGAGAATATAGTTGCATTATTTGCAACTGGATCGCGTGCGCAGCATATTGAAAAAGCGCAAAGCTTGCTGAATCGCGGCGGCGCTGGCATGGGCCTTCCCCATGACTATCGACAAGACTTTCGACCCCGCCGCCATCGAGGCGAAATGGTATTCCCATTGGGAAAGCACCGGCGCGTTCCGCCCCGAACGCCCTGATGCGGAGCCCTATACGATCGTCAACCCGCCGCCCAATGTGACGGGCAGTCTGCATATCGGCCACGCGCTCGACAACACGTTGCAGGATATACTCATCCGGCACGCGCGGATGCAGGGCAAGGATGCCTTGTGGGTCGTCGGCATGGACCATGCGGGTATCGCAACGCAGATGGTGGTCGAACGGCAAATGGCCGAACGGCAGCAAAGGCGCACCGATTTCACCCGCGACGAATTTGTCGCCAAGGTGTGGGAGTGGAAAGAGACAAGCGGCGGTGCGATCACTGGCCAGCTCCGCCGTCTCGGCTGCTCGATGGACTGGGAGAATGAACGCTTCACGATGGACGAAGGCTTTTCAAAGGCCGTCATCAAGGTGTTCGTCGATCTCTACAATCAAGGCCTGCTCTACCGCGACAAGCGTCTCGTCAACTGGGACCCACATTTTAAATCGGCGATTTCCGACCTCGAGGTAGAAACCCGCGAAGTCAACGGCCATATGTGGCACTTCAAATATCCGCTCGCGGGCGGCGAAACCTATACCTATGTCGAGCGCGACGCCGACGGCAATGTGACGCTCACCGAGGAACGCGACTATATCGCCATCGCCACCACGCGCCCCGAAACGATGCTCGGCGACGGCGCGGTCGCAGTCCATCCCGATGACGAACGCTACAAGCCTATCGTCGGCAGGCTGTGCGAAATTCCTGTCGGGCCCAAGGAACATCGTCGCCTGATCCCGATCATCACCGACGAATATCCCGACCCCGATTTCGGTTCCGGTGCGGTCAAGATAACCGGCGCGCACGACCAGAATGACTATGGCGTAGCGCAGCGCAACAATATCCCGATGTACCGCCTGATGGACGAAGTCGCCGCGATGCGTACCGACGGCGCACCCTATGCCGAGGCCGCAGCGCGGGCGCAGGCGATCATCGATGGTGCCAACTGGACCGCCGCCGAAATCGACGCGCTGAACCTTGTCCCCGACGCCTATCGCGGCCTTGATCGTTATGAGGCGCGCAAGCGCGTCGTGGCCGATATCGATGCCGACGGCCTGATGATTGCGGTTGAGGATAAAGTCATCCAGCAGCCCTTCGGCGACCGCTCGGCGGTCGTCATCGAGCCGATGCTGACCGACCAATGGTATGTCGATGCCGCGACTTTGGCGAAACCGGCGATAGAGGCTGTGCGTAACGGAACTATCGATATCGTGCCCAAGACATGGGAAAAAACCTATTTCAACTGGATGGAGAATATCCAGCCCTGGTGCGTGTCGCGGCAGCTTTGGTGGGGGCATCGGATTCCGGCGTGGTATGGGCCTGCTGTTATAGAAGGCGACCTGATTGTCGATGGACACATCGGCTGGACCGGAGAAAAAAAGAACCGGCTTGAAACTGTATTTGTTGCCGAATCGGAAGAAGACGCCAAAAAACAAGCATTCGAATTTTATCAGACGAAGACCGTTGGTCTCACTGAAGAGCACATCATCGTTGCTGACTCTCATGACATCAAGGACAAATTTAAGGAGGCCGTTCGCAAGGAAGGTTTGCCCGTCCCCATAGTCCTTGCACGCGACCCGGACGTGCTCGACACATGGTTCTCCTCCGCGCTCTGGCCGTTCGGCACGTTGGGCTGGCCTGAGGACCAGTCCCCCTCCCCTTCAGGGGAGGGGTTAGGGGTGGGGACTGTCAGCCCTGGCACCACACCGACAAGCCCCACCCCAACCCCTCCCCTGAAGGGGAGGGGCTTATTGGATCGCCATTATCCCAATGACGTGCTCGTCTCAGGCTTCGACATCCTGTTCTTCTGGGACGCGCGCATGGCGATGCAGGGCATCCACTTCATGAAAGAAGTGCCGTGGAAGACGCTCTATCTCCACGGCCTCGTCCGCGCGGCCGATGGCAGCAAGATGTCGAAGTCGAAGGGCAATACCGTCGACCCGCTCGGGCTCATTGATCAGTACGGCGCCGATGCGCTGCGCTTTTTCATGGCGGCGATGGAGAGCCAGGGCCGCGACATCAAAATGGATCAAGCCCGCGTCGCCGGTTACCGCAATTTCGCCACCAAGCTGTGGAACGCGGCGCGCTTTGCACAATCGAACGGTATTGGGGGATCGCACTCAATTTCTGCACCCAAGGCCGCACTCGCGGTCAACCGCTGGATCATCGGCGAAGTCGTCGAGACCGTCGAAAAGCTCAACAAAGCCTTCGCCGAATATCGCTTCGACGGCATGGCCGACGCGATCTATCACTTCGTCTGGGACCAGTTTTGCGACTGGTATCTGGAACTGATCAAGCCTGCCTTCGTCGATGGCGAAAAGCAGGAGATGGACGCAGAGTCCAAGATTGTTGCAGGCTGGGTGCTCGACCAGATATTGGTGATGCTGCATCCGTTCATGCCGTTTATCACCGAAGAGCTTTGGCATTCGACGGGTGAACGGAAATATGACCTCATCCATGCGAAGTGGCCGGAGCCGAAGGCGACGGTTGATGCTGAGGCGGCAGCCGAGATTGGCTGGCTCATCGAACTGGTATCAAAAATTCGTACCGCCCGGAGTGAACTGGGCATTGCCCCGAGCATAAAAATGCAGTTGCATGTTTACAGCGACGACGAAGGCCTGCGGGATGTCGTAATGCGAAACGCTGATGTGCTGATGCGGATGGCACGTCTTGAACGAACACATTTCAGCCGCTCCGTTGGCATGCAAACGCCCGATGGCGGGATGGGCGCCGAAGGCCCGGCAGTCACGGTTGTCGTTGGCGGGGTAAGTTACAAATTACCACTCCAAGGCATCATCGACCTAGAAGCCGAACGCACCCGGATAACCAAAGCCATTGAAGCCGCCGCCAAGGAACGCGACGCACTCGCAGGCCGCCTCTCCAACGCCGCCTTTGTCGAAAAGGCCAAGCCCGAGGCAGTCGAAAAAGCCCGCGCGGACCATGCCGAAAAGGCGGCCGAGGCCGAGCGGTTGACGGCGGCGCTGGCGCGGTTGGGGTAAACCAAATCCTCCCCATCGACTTGCGATGGGGAGGTGGCGCGCTGGAGCGAAGCGGAAGCGTGACGGAGGGGCCTCTAGGGCAGAAGGCCCCTCCACCATTTGCTTCGCAAACGGTCCCCCTCCCCATCGCAAGTCGATGGGGAGGATTAAAAAACACTGTCCTACAGCCCCCGCAATATGGCATGTGATTCGCATGACGCTGACGCGCGCCCTGCCCTTGACCCGTAAGCCGTCGTGGGCACTCCTGGCGAGGGCCGCACGGGGGTGGACGTGGGCTCAACTTCCTCAACTTTGTAAACTCTGCCTTACAGTTTTGCTGCTGTTCGGAGTCGGTAGCGCAAATGCACAAATCCCCGGCGCACCGCAAAATGTCCGCGCCTCGATCGAGGCCGAAACCAATAACCCCGCCCCCGGCGAAAATGTCACCGTCGCGATCGTCATGGACCCCAAACCCGGCTGGCATGATTACTGGCTGAACCCCGGCGACGCAGGGACGCCGCTGGAACTGGACTGGAGGTTGCCGCCCGGCGTGACTGCATCCCCGATCCGCGCGCCGGTGCCCGAAACGCTGATCGTCAGCGGCTTCATGAACCATATTTATAAAGACCGCCACGCATTCTTGATCGACCTGAAAATTCCCGCGAGCGCCCGTGTTGGGCAGCGCCTGGACATTCAGGTGGATGCCCGCTGGTCGGCCTGTTCGGACACCGTCTGCATCCCGGAAGGCGCCCTGCTGTCGGCCCCGATCACCATCGGCACGGGGGAAATGGACTCATCCAAACGCGCGCGCTTCGATCAATGGCGCGCTGCCTTACCGGTCCCGCTCGACCGCGAGGCACGCTACGCCATCGACGGCAAGCGGGTCAGTATCGCAATCCCCTTTCCACGCAGCGCCGAAATCGGGAAGGTCTGGTTCTTTCCGAAAACCGAAAATGCCTTCCGCTATGCAGCGCCGCAATCGGCGCGGCGGACCGGCGACTGGTTGATTATGACTGGCGAAGTGGACAAGCCATTTGCCGGGCGCATCGAAGGCCTGCTGCGCTTTAACGATGCGCAGGGTCTTGAGGTACGCGCCGTGCCGGGGGCGGTTCCGGCGGGCGGAGACCCGGTTTCGGTGCTGGGCGATGCCAGCGCGCCCGTAGAGCAATTGAGCTTCGTCTGGATATTGGTCTTCTCGGTGCTTGGCGGCTTGCTGCTTAACCTCATGCCTTGCGTTTTTCCGATTCTGGGGCTGAAGGCATTGAGTCTGGCGAAACTGGGGCATGACGAACGCGAAGCACGGCGCGAGGCGGTGGCTTATACAGCAGGTGTCATCCTTAGCTGTCTGGCGCTTGGCGGAGTCATGCTCGGCTTGCGTGCGGCGGGCGAAGAGGTCGGCTGGGCATTCCAGTTGCAGGATCCGCTAATCGTGCTCTTGCTGCTGCTGTTGATGGTGGCGGTGACCGCCAATCTGGCCGGGCTGTTCGAGGTCGGCGGTATCGGCGCGGGCGATCGGCTGACGCGCAAGGGCGGCATTGCCGGATCGTTCTGGACTGGGGTGCTGGCAGCGGTGGTTGCGACCCCCTGCACCGGCCCCTTCATGGCCGCAGCGATTGGCGGGGCGCTGTTGCTGCCGACAGCGCTGGCATTGATGGCTTTCGCAGGGCTTGGCTTCGGCCTCGCGCTGCCGTTTCTGGCGATAGCCTTCTTCCCGCCACTGCGGTCGCGCATGCCAAAGCCCGGGCCGTGGATGGCAACGTTCCGCAAATGGATGGCGGTGCCGATGGGGCTGACGGCGCTTGCCTTATTGTGGTTGCTGGGGCAGCTGGCCGGAAATAGTGGCTGGTTGGTGGGAGGGCTGACGGCAGCCGCCCTGTTCGTCGGGATCATCCTCCTCGGGCGGAAAACACGGGCGACCGGGTTCGTTTTCCTGACGGCCGCAAGCCTGTTTGTTGCCGGTGCGCTGGCCCTTAACGTGCTACCCGCACAAAATCCTAAGCTTGCTGACAAGAGCCGACTCGGCGGCGAGGTCTTCTCCGAAACAAAACTCGCAGCCTTGCGCGCGGATGGAAAGCCGGTTTTTGTCTATTTCACTGCTGACTGGTGCGTGACCTGCAAGGTAAACGAGGCTGCAGCGATTGACCGCACTGAAACCGCACAGGCGTTCCAGCGCGCGGGCATTGTGACCCTTGTCGGTGACTATACCCGCCGCGATCCCGATATCACCCGTTTCCTTGCCAAGCATGGCCGCTCGGGAGTGCCGCTCTATCTCTATTATCCCAACGACGGCGAGGCGCGGGTCCTTCCGCAGATACTGACGGTCGACAATTTGACCGGGCTGGCCCTATGAATGGCGCCCGGAAAGAAGTACGGGGACAGGCGCGCATGGCACCTGTCCCCGACCCTGTCAGCGAGTTGCGACCCTTTTCAGGACTCGCCGACAATCTCGATCCGCTTGACCTGATTGGCCCCGATCACGGTGATCCCCCGAACACCCGTGATGCCAGTCAGTGGGACCGAACGCTCGAAAACGAGCGTAGCGTCCGCGCCGCCGACATCATTTGCCGGTGCTGGCGCATGGATGACCGCCACTTCGATGCCCCAATAATCCGGGCGGTCCTGATAAACGCGGGGGGCCAGTCTAACCTCGAAGCCATTCCCCGGAAGTGTCCCCCGCACCCAGAGATACAGACTGTCCTGAAAGGGCAGCTTGCGCAATTCGGCTTTTTCGAAGTCGATGATCCGCCCATTTGGCACACTCGAAAGCGAGCCGCTGGAGGAGCTACTCATCTAAATTCCTAATCTCGCGAAATTATATGTCTCATGCGCGTTTTATTCGACCGCGCTTGGCTAACTATGTTTCGTCTTATACAGCAATTTACCTGCACGTAAAGTGAACGGCATGGTAAAAACATGTAACATGGCGTATCGGATTGAAAGGCTTGCCAAAAATCTAGGCAGTGCTTGCCCAACATACGTATGCGATGCTTTAGCCAATGCAAAGCTTTGCATTGGTCGGCCATATCGTGCCCGCGAATCACCATCCCGGAAAACATTGAAAGTCTTTTCGCGTGGCCTCCGCGCCACTATATGTGACAAATCGGCGCCAAGCAGGCCTAGGCCCTTTATTCGGGGCGCATTTGGCTGTAAGGGCGCAGCAGGATAATTTCAGGAGTACCCACTATCGCAACCCCGCCGACCAGGCGCGCAATGACCCCACCTGTTAAAAGTGGACCGCGCTACAATAATCTCATCACCGTGGACAAAGTCCGTGTCATCGACGACGATGGCGAAAATCTCGGGGTGATGTATACCCGCGAAGCGATAGCACAGGCAGCCGAAGTGGGCCTCGATCTGGTCGAGGTGTCCCCAAACGCCGATCCGCCAGTCTGCAAGTTCCTCGACATCGGCAAGTTCAAATATGAGGCCCAGAAAAAGGCCAACCTTGCCCGCAAGAGCCAGAAGACGCAGGAAATCAAAGAGATAAAGATGCGTCCGAACATCGACGACCATGACTATATGGTGAAGATGAAGAAGGTGAACGAGTTCATCGAAGAGGGCGACAAGGTCAAGGTCACACTACGCTTCCGCGGGCGCGAACTGGCCCACCAGCAATTGGGCATGAATCTGCTCCAGCGTGTACAGGCCGACACGGCCGAAACCGCCAAGGTCGAAGCCTATCCGCGCATGGAAGGCCGACAGATGCTGATGGTGTTGTCGCCTAAATAGGCGTCAGCCCAACGCGCTCCAGAGCAGCTTTGCGCCCACCGCGATCATCAAAACGTTGATCGCGATGACGAAGCGTTCGGGCGATATCCGCCTTACCAGCCACACGCCCGCAATCGTACTGATAATGGCGAGCGGCAGGAAAATCGCGGACAGCAACGCATTGCGTTCGGTGAACTGTCCAAGCGCCATGAAGGCAGGCACTTTGAGCCAATTGGAAGCCGCGAAGAATAATGCATTGGTCCCAACGAACATATCACGCGATAATTTGCGGCTGAATGCCCAGATCTGAAATGGCGGACCGCCCGCCAATGCAATCTGGCTGGTAAAGCCGGAAACGCCACCCCAGAACAACCCAACTGGATCAGGCTGAGGCTTTCTGAGCGATACGCCGATGCCGCAACGTGCGGCTAGCTGGTTTATGCCGAAGATGATGGCAATAACGCCCACCGCCGCCTCGACGGCCCAAACGGACACGCTCGCAGCAAGTAACCAGCCAAAGAAAATGCCCACAATCGCCCCTGGCAATGTCCACGCCAAAAGCCGCCAATCGATGCTGCGCCGGAACGACCAGACACCTACCACATCCTGAACAATGAAAAGCGGCAGCAATATCGCCGCGCCGCTGATCGGGTCGATGGCCAAAGTCATCACCGGCATCGACGCCGAACCTAGCCCGGAAAACCCGCCCTTGCCAAGGCCGACCAGAATGACGGCGATGGCGGCAAGGATGTAGAATAGTGGATCGACGGGCAGGCTCACCCGCTTGTTTGCCTCCGCTTACGCACGGCGAGAACGTAAATGATAGCCGCCGCAGCGGCAAAGATGAACCACTGGATTGCATAGAGCAGGTGGTTATTTGGTATTTGTTCGGGCGACGGTGGCGACAGGAGCTGCAGCCCCTCGACCTGATCGGTAGCAACCAGCTTTATCAGCTGTTCATTGTCCGGCGCGATGATGCCGTTGACTGCGCCACCTTGCCATTGCGGCTCCTGTGGCCGCTCCGACCAGCCGACGGCGACCTTTGCACCGGGGCCTTCCGCTCCACCGGTCTGGCAGGACGCGATATGGGCAAAGCCTGCCTTGCCCGCTGCGCTGGTACCTGACACCGACTGCCAGCCCGCAACCTTGATGCACATGACCGAGGATTTGCGGAATAGCGGGAGCGCTTCGGGATCGGGAACCGTGGGCCAGGCGACAGGTTCCAGTCCCGCCGCTGCCTCATAGCGCGCGAGCAGCGCTTCCTTTTGCCCTTTGCGCTGGAGTTGCCAGATGCCGAGCCCGATCATCGTTGCCACGGCCAACACAACCAATATCGTAGGTAGCACGGGCCAGCGGTTCACAGAAGGTCCCCCCGGCCAGCCTCATGTGCGCGGTTGCGATACTCGGATGCGAGCAGGGCGCCCTTGGCCACACGCAAGGAAATCAGCGTCAGCGCCCCTGTGACCGGCACCCAGATAATCACATGCACCCAGAAAGGCGGGCGCACCGCGATATCGGTGATGATTGCCAATATGATAATCAATGCCCCAATGAAAATGGTGAGCAGGGCTGCCGGCCCATCACCGACGTTGAACCCCGAATAATCGAGCCCGCAACGTCCGCATCGGTCCGAAAAGCGCGCTATCCCTGCAAACAAGGTCTTCGCGCCGCATTGCGGGCAAAGACCAAAAAGGGCAGCCTTGGCAATGCCGGGCTGCCCTTCCTTGATTTGGTTTTCAACCATGGATCAATGGAACGGTGCGCCCCACCCGCCCCAGATGTAGATGGCAATGAACAGGAACAGCCACACCACATCGACAAAATGCCAATACCAGGCAGCTGCCTCGAAACCGAAATGCTGTTGAGGTGTGAAATGACCTTTGTAGGCGCGGACCAGACAGACGATGAGGAAGATCGTGCCGACAATGACGTGGAAACCGTGGAAACCGGTCGCCATGTAGAAAGCAGTGCCATAATTGAGACCACCGAACGGGAATGGCGCGACTGAATATTCATAGGCCTGAATGGCGCTGAACACCAAGCCGAGAATGATGGTCAGCCAGAGGCCTTTTTTCAGGCCTTCGCGGTCGCCATGGATCAGGGCATGATGCGCCCAGGTCACAGTGGTACCCGAGCACAACAGGATCAGCGTGTTGAGCAAGGGAAGCTTCATCGCATCGAGCACTTCCATGCCCTTAGGCGGCCATTGCATCAGCGCCGCTGCGCCTTCCTGCCCGATCAGATTAGCGACGGTAAAGCCGTGGCCGTCTTCAGCCGGTGTCAGCTCGAGCGGTACGGGAAACAGCGAAAAATCGAACCATGCCCAAAACCAGCCGACGAAGAACATCACTTCGGACGCAATGAACATGATCATGCCGTAGCGGAGGTGCAACTGCACCACCGGCGTGTGGTCGCCGGCATGCGCCTCGTTCACGACATCCACCCACCAGGTGTAGAAAGTATAGAGTACGCCAATGAACCCGAGGCCGAATATCAGGCTGCCATAGCTGAAATATTCGGGGTTCATCCACATCACGAGACCGAAGAACATCGTCAGCGCAGAGAACGAGCCGACAAGCGGCGTAATGCTCGGCGGGAGGATATGGTAATCGTGGTTCTTGGCACCGGCCATGGTCAATTCCCTGTAGTCTTAACGCTTTATGTTGGTCTTAGCTTCCATTGCCCGCCGGGTCCACCGCCTTCGGCTTTTCCACGGGATAGAATGTGTAGCTAAGCGTGATTTCTTCGATATCTTTCGTTTCCGGATCGGTCATGATCTTCGGATCGACATAATAGAGTACCGGCATCCGCACCTGCTGGCCGGGTGCCAGAGTCTGCTCGGTGAAGCAGAAACACTGAATCTTGTTGAAATACTGTCCCGCCAGCGCGGGAGTAACGTTGAATGTCGCAGTTCCGGTCACCGGCTCATTCGACAAGTTCTTGGCAATGAAGATCGACATGTCCTTGGCGCCGATGCTAACCGTATCAGTGGGCCGTTCAGGTTTGAATTCCCAAGGCAGGCCGTTGCGCTGGTTGGCGTCGAAGCGGATGACAATCGGTTTGTTGGTTGCAACAACGGTCGCGGCCTGCGCCGCATCAACCTGCATCGTCGTGCCGCCAAAACCCGTGACCTGGCAAAATATGCGATAGAGCGGAACTGCGGCAAAACCGACGCCCACCATCGACACGGCGATAGCCGCCGCCATCATGCCGGTCTTGACGTTGGACCGCGCCATCAGCCCCAGACCCCGATTTTGACGACGGTGATGAGGAAGAAGAGGACGCAAAGGCCGATGAGCACGATGCCCATCACCCGCGAGCGTGCAGCCTGTCTTTCGCGGACAAGTCGGGTTTCCTCGGCAGTGTAAGGACGCTCGGCTTCGGTCATGCGATGATCATCCGGTCAGCGGCAAATAGAGCAAACAGCAGGAAGAGATACAGGATCGAAAAAGCAAACAGCTTCTTCTCAGGCTTCATAGCCGCTGCTTCGTTGGCGTCGTTGCGCCAGACTTTGAAAGCCAGCGCGAGGAAAACAAGGTTTAGTGCGATGGACGATATACCGAACAACCAGCCGCTTTCGCCCAAAGCAAAAGGCGCAATCGCCACCGCAGCCATCGGAAAGCTATAGGCAAAAATCTGGTTTCGCGTGGCCCGCTGCCCCGCGACATTGGGCAGCATCGGGATACCCGCTGCGCCATAATCGGTCTTCATGAACAGCGCGAGCGCCCAGAAGTGCGGTGGCGTCCACAGGAAGATGATGGCAAATAACAGCACAGGCAAAAGCGTCACGTCTCCGGTGACAGCCGCCCAGCCGATGACCGGGGGGAAGGCCCCGGCTGCGCCGCCGATCACGATATTCTGGGGCGTATTGGGTTTCAGCCAGACGGTATAAACCACAGAGTAGAAAAAGATCGAAAAGGCAAGGATGGCAGCCGACAGCCAGTTGACCGCCACGCCCATGATACCGACCGAAAAGGCAGCAAGTCCGATGCCGAACTGCAACGCCGCATCGCGGTCCATGCGGCCAGCGGGAAGAGGTCGCTTCGACGTCCGCGCCATCTTGGCATCGACATCCGCCTCATACCACTGGTTCAGGGCTCCGCATGCACCAGCACCCAAGGCGATGCAGAGGATTGCCGTGAATGCGATAACGGGGTGAATGTCGCCAGGTGCCGCCAGCAGGCCACAAAGCGCCGTGAACACGACGAGCGACATCACCCGGGGCTTTGTAAGCGCCCAGAAGTCGCGCCATTCGGCTGGCATCAAGATATCGCGCGTCGCGGTTGTCATAGTCTCAAATCCCCCTCCCATTTGCGAGAGGAGAACTGCCGGTCACTTAATAACCGGCAGCGTTTCGAACTGGTGGTAGGGGGGCGGGCTGGACAGCGTCCATTCGAGCGTTGTCGCGCCTTCACCCCAGTAATTGTCTTCGGCACGGCGACCGGCGGCCAGCGACCAGAAAACATTGATGAAGAAGATGATCACGCCCACACCCATGATCGCGTAGCCCAAGGAGGCGACGCCGTTCCAATAAGCGAATGCTTCCGGATAATCCGGATAACGACGCGGCATGCCCGAATTTCCGAGGAAGTGCATCGGGAAGAACAGCACGTTCACGCCGATGAAGAAAATCCAGAAATGCAGATGGCCCAGAAATTCGTTGAGGTGGCGCCCCGACATCTTGCCGAACCAGTAATAGAAACCGGCAAAGAGCGAGAACACCGCGCCAAGCGAGAGCACGTAATGGAAATGCGCTACAACATAATAGGTGTCGTGGAGGTTATCGTCGAGACCGCCATTGGCGAGCACAACACCGGTCACACCGCCAACGGTGAACATGAAGATAAAGCCCATCGCCCAGACCATCGGGGTCTTGAAGCTGACCGAACCGCCCCACATGGTGGCAATCCAGCTGAAGATCTTGATACCGGTCGGCACCGCGATGACCATCGTTGCGGCGGTGAAGTACATTTTCATATCGACGCTCATGCCCACAGTGAACATGTGGTGCGCCCAGACGACGAAGCCGACCACGCCGATAGCGACCATCGCATAGGCCATGCCGAGATAGCCGAACACCGGCTTGCGGCTGAAGGTTGCGACGATCTGGCTGATAATGCCGAAACCGGGCAGGATCATGATGTAGACTTCGGGATGACCGAAGAACCAGAACAGATGCTGGTAAAGGACGGGATCGCCGCCCGCTGCTGCATCGAAGAACGCGCCGCCGAAGTTACGGTCGACGAGGAGCATGGTGATAGCCGCAGCAAGCACCGGAAGCGCCAGAAGCAGCAGGAAAGCGGTCACCAGCACCGACCAGACGAACAGCGGCATTTTGTGCAGGGTCATGCCCGGTGCACGCATGTTGAAGATGGTGGTGATGAAGTTGATTGCACCCAAAATCGACGCAGCGCCCGCCAGGTGGAGCGAGAAGATTGCCATATCGACCGCGGGCCCGACCGAACCCGATGTGGAGAGCGGCGCGTAGACCGTCCAGCCGGTGCCTGCGCCCAAGCCCGTGCCACCCGGCACGAAGCTCGACCCCAGCAGCATGATGAACGCCACCACGGTCAGCCAGAAGGAGATATTGTTCATGCGTGGAAAAGCCATGTCGGGCGCGCCAATCATCAGCGGTACAAACCAGTTGCCGAAGCCGCCGATAATTGCAGGCATGACCATGAAGAACACCATGATCAGGCCGTGCGCGGTGATCAGCACGTTCCACATATGATAAGCCTCGTCCATCGAGGCTTCTTTGCCGGCCATCATCGACGCCCAGCCCTGCAAATACTGGATGCCCGGCTCGGCGAGCTCGAGCCGCATGAGGCCTGATATAGCGCCACCGATGACGCCCGCGAATATCGCAAAGATCAGATAGAGTGTGCCAATGTCCTTGTGATTGGTCGACATGAACCAGCGGGCAAAAAAGCCCGGCTTGTGATCGGCATCATGCGCGTGGTCGTGACCGTGAAGGTCGGCTCCGGTGGCAGCAATGGTGGTCATCTTGTCAGGCCTCTTACTTGGTTACGGCTGCGGCAGGAGCAGCATTTGTAGGGGTAGCAGCGGCTGGAGCTGCCGGAGCGCCAGCAGCAGGTTCTGCAGCAGCCTCCCCGGGCATGGTACCGCCCTGGGCCTTTACCCAGGCCGCGAATTGTTCTGGCGGCAGAGCCTCAACTGCAATGGGCATGAAACCATGCCGTGCGCCGCACAGTTCGGAGCATTGGCCGAAATATACGCCGGGCTTGGTGATGGTCAGCGCCTTTTCGTTCAGGCGACCGGGAACGGCATCGAGCTTGAACCAGAGCGACGGCACGGCGAACGCGTGGATCACGTCGGCGGCGGTCGTCTGGATCCGCAGCGGCACGCCCGCAGGCACGACCATGCGGTTATCGACAGCAAGCTGATAGGGACCGTCATTGTCGGTGCGAAAACGCTCACCTGCGCCGACCTCGTCCTTGTTCTTCAGCATGTTCGACACGACTTCAAAGCCGCCATGATCGGGATAGGTATAGCCCCAATACCATTGGTAGCCGGTGACCTTGATCGTCACGGCGTCTGCTGGCGCAGGCTTGAACTGCTTGGCGAGCAAGTCGAGCGAAGGGTAGGCAATGCCGAGGAGGATAAGGACAGGAACGAGCGTCCAGACGATTTCGATGAAGGTATTGTGCGTGGTTTTCGATGGCACCGGATTGGCGCGACGGTTGAAGCGGACAATCACCCATAGAAGCAGGCCAAGCACGAAAAGCGAAATGATGGTGATAATGGGCAGCAGGACCGTGTTATTGATCCATTTGGCATATTGGCCGTTCTCGCTGAACTGTTCCTGAAAGTCGATTTCCTTTGCCTTCGGCATGCCCACGCTGTTTTCATAATCGGGGCGCATCGGCGTGTAGCCCGGAAGCGAACCGTCCATCGACTTGGGCGCTGCCGCTGCGGCCGGTGCAGCAGCATCGGCAGAGGCTGCAGCAGCTGGCGTGGCCACAACCGGCGCAACAACTTCCTTTGCGACCGGTGCCGGAGCGGGAGTCGCCGTCTGCGCCAAAGCCAAAGTCGGCATCGTCATTGCAGCAAGGAAAATCAGGAATTTCTTCAACATATTCATCAACTTGGCCCCGTAATCTTGGTGCGGCGCAGGAATATTGCGCTGGCCCGATCTACAAGAAGGCAGCCGGACTCGCGCGTCCTATAGGCGCGCTTGCCGGAAGCCTCAAGCAGTCGATTGAAGATTTTTAGCATTTATTTGCGGCGCTTTTCCACCTATTTGCGTTGCAATCCGCTAAGCGGGACATGCAAAATATAACAATCGCCAGCGAGGAAAATTCTCCCAAAGGGTCTTGAACTCGCAATCTGCATAGGCGTGGCAGCAAAATGGCAAAGGCGGAGAGTGTTATTGTCCGCCGCCAAGGCTGGTTGCCTTGGCAAGGGCAATGACACTCTCCGGCGCCGCCATTTTGCTGTCCTCCGGATTTGACCGCTTTGCCCTTCTGCCGCGTCGGCAAGCCTCGCCATAGAACCACTATTGCTGCGGCTTGCCTTCTTGCATAAGGGCAAAGCGCTTCAAACCACGCTCTATGCAGATTGCGAGTTCAAGACCCCAATGACCGAAGATGAAATCCTGTCAGAATTCCGTAACGTCGAAGCGTTGCTCGAAGGGCATTTCCTGCTCTCGTCGGGCCGTCACAGTGCGCATTATCTGCAATGCGCGCGGCTGCTGATGAATCCCGAGCGTGCTGGACGGATTGCGCTGGCGATTGCCCAAAAAATTCCGCGTGATATCCGCAACGACGTTCAGGCAGTGATCTCGCCCGCAATGGGCGGACTTATCATCGGCCATGAAATGGGGCGCGCGCTGGGCGTCGACGCAATGTTTGTCGAGCGGCCTGAAGGCGTTTTCGGCCTACGGCGCGGTTTCAGGCTCGAACAGGGTACCAAGGTGCTGATGATGGAAGATGTCGTCACCACGGGGCTCTCATCACGCGAAGCCATCAAAGCCATCGAGGATGCGGGTGGTGTGGTCATTGCCGCTGGCGCAGTGGTCGATCGGTCGGCAGGCAGCGCCGACCTCGGCGTGCCCTTCTTCCCGCTGATCGAACTCAATTTCCCCACTTATGCGCCGGACGAACTGCCACCGGAACTGGCTGCTACCGAAGCCGTCAAACCGGGAAGCCGCAAGGCCGCATGACCGACCGCCTCCGCCTCGGCGTCAATATCGACCATGTTGCAACCATCCGCAACGCACGCGGCGGAGAGCATCCCGATCCGGTACGCGCGGCGGAGATTGTGGCGCATGTCGGTGGTGATGGGATAACCGCGCATCTGCGTGAGGATCGGCGGCATATTCGCGACAGCGACTTGCAGCGGATCCAGGAGGCGACCAATCTGCCGCTGAACCTTGAAATGGCGGCGACCGAAGAAATGCTCGAAATAGCGTTGCGCCACAAGCCGCACGCCGCCTGCATCGTGCCAGAGCGACGCGAGGAACGGACGACCGAGGGTGGATTGGATGCGGCAGGGCAGCACAACCATCTCGCGCCGATTGTTTCGCGGTTGTCCGATGCGGGCATCCGCGTCAGCCTGTTCATCGAGCCCGATCCGCGTCAGATCGAAGCAGCAATCCGCCTCAAAGCGCCGGTGATCGAGTTCCACACCGGAAAATATGCGCATTGTGTCGACGAAGCGCAGGAGGCCGAGTTGCGCCGGATATCGGATGCAGCCGCACTGGCCACGAAGAACGGCATCGAGCCGCACGCAGGACATGGCCTGACCTTCGAAAATGTTCAGCCGATTGCCGCGATTCCCCAACTCGCCGAGCTTAACATCGGACATTATCTGATCGGCGAGGCCATCTTCATCGGTCTCGAGGAAAGCGTTCGCAAGATGCGCATGCTGATGGACATGGCGCGTTGAAATTACAAAGTTATATATCATTTATGTGGATCGCCATGCGCATGGTTTGGATCTTGTTCTGCTTTGTGGGCGCGCTAATCCTTGCATCAAATTTTTCATCAGCCTTCTCGTCCGAACAGCCGCTACCGTGGGATGACATCCCGTTGGTTTTAGCGTTGTTATTATTTTCGACCGCAATGATGTGGATTGTTAGGCGTTTTTTTAATCTTGTGGCTGGTGCTGAAATTTGCACTTGGTGGTCGGCTTGATCATCGGTCTCGGCTCCGATCTCTGCAATATAGAACGCATTGCGCATTCGCTCGAACGCTTTGGCGAGCGTTTTGAAAAACGCGTGTTCACCGACATCGAGCGTGCCAAGGCAGGACGTCGCCCCTTCACGCGCGCCGGCACCTATGCCAAACGTTTCGCCGCCAAGGAGGCTTTCTCCAAAGCTGTCGGAACAGGTTTCAAGCGCGGCGTTTTCATGAAGGACATCGGCGTCGTCAACGCTCCCTCCGGCGCGCCGACATTGGCGCTGACAGGCGGCGCGAAAGCACGGCTCGACGCGATGATTCCTTCGGGCTATGAGGCACATATCCATCTGACGCTCACCGACGATCATCCCTGGGCGCAGGCATTTGTAATCATTGAGGCGCGTCCCGCACTAAAGGTATGACCAGTTTGACCACCGACAATCAAAGTCCTTCCACACCGCCTGCCGCAACTCCCGAAAAGCGTGGTTGGGCCGCCGCCGCATGGGCCGAAATCAAGGGCATGTTCTGGCTGCTCATTGCGGTGCTCGCCTTTCACAGCTTCATCGCCAAGCCATTCTACATCCCGTCGATCTCGATGATGCCGACATTGCTGGTTGGCGACCGGCTGTTCGTCTCCAAATATCCCTATGGCTGGAGCCATGTGTCGCCGACCATCCCCAACCCGGTCGCGATCTTCCGTTGGCTGGTATTGCGCGAAGAAGTCGAGGCGCTCGCGGTGCCGCTGCCCGAAAGCAATAGCCGGGTCTGGGGCAAGTTGCCAGAACGCGGCGACATCGTCATCCTTACCCCGAAAGACAGATATCAGGACTGGATCAAGCGCGTCATCGGCCTGCCGGGCGACACTATCGAACTTCGCGAAGGTCAGGTTTTCCTGAACGGAAAGCCGGTGAAGCAGGATACCCAACCCAATTTGATCCTTCCGGTCGATGCCAACAATCCCTGCAACGATTATGATTTCCCTGGCGCGCTGACCCGTGAGAAAGACGGCCAGCTGACCTGTCATCTGTCGATCATCCGCGAGACGCTGCCCAATGGCGTGCAATATGACACGATTGACGCCCGTCGCCGCGACACCGACGACATGGCACCCGTGAAGATACCCGCAGGTCATGTGTTCCTGATGGGTGACAATCGCGACAACAGTTCCGACAGCCGGGTGGCTGCAGAGCTTGGCGGCCTTGGCGGTCCCGTGTCATGGGACCGGCTTGGCGGACGGGCAGAGATTATCACTTTCTCGGTCGACGGCAGCACCTCGCTCAATCCTGCGACCTGGATCAGCTCGCTTCGGGGCGACCGTGCGGGCAACAGCCTGCGACCCCAAAAGGCCACTTCAAAATGAATGACGCCGTCGCCGCCAAAGCTCGCAAGCCTCGTGCGCCGCGCAAGACGGACGAGGCAGAGGTCGAGACGTTCCGCGAGGAAGTCGGACCTACCGAGCTTTTCGATCCGGTAATCCGTACCGAGTTGAAACGCGCAAGCGTGTGGATCGGCATGGCAACGCTGGTCGTGGCACTGGTGTGGCTGGCCCAGCCGATCCTCCTCATAATTGGCGGCCTCGTTCTCGCTGCCATGTTCGACGGCGGCGCCCGTTTGCTCGGTCGCGTTCTGCCTATCGCGCGGGGATTCCGCTTGACCATGGTGGTCCTCGCAGTGTTCGGGATGATGTACTGGACATTTGTGTTTACCGGCTCCGAACTGGCAGCACAGGCAGCCAGCCTCCAGGCGATTGTCGAAGGCCAAATCGAAACGATCGGCAACCGGGTCGAGGCAGCCGGGTTCAACATTTCCGCAGAAGATGTAAAAGGTTTCGGATCGCAAATCCTGAATTCGGTCGGGCGCGTTACCGCCGCTGTGTCATCGGTAGTGGGCACGGTCACCAACCTGGCCATGATGCTGGTGCTGGCGATCTTTATCGCTGCGGAACCCCGGATGTACGAACGCGGCGTGGCGTGGATGTTACCGCTCGCGGAACGGACACATTTCTATGGCACGGCGGAGAAGATCGGCTTTACACTGCGTCGCCTGATGGCCGGCCGCCTGCTCGGCATGGCGGTCGAGGGCTTCGGGACCTGGATCCTGCTCAGCCTTGGCGGTGTGCCGATGGCTGCCTTGCTCGGACTGCTGACCGGACTGCTGGCATTTTTGCCCAATATCGGTGCGATCATCTCTGGTGCGCTCATCATTCTGGTCGGTTTTTCGGCAGGCGTGGATGTCGGGCTTTATGCGATCTTCGTCTATTTTGTCGTGCAGATGGTCGACGGCTATCTCATCGTGCCCATGGTGGCCAAGCGAGCGGTCGATCTTGCTCCCGCTCTGGTGCTGGGCGCGCAGATATTGTTCGGGGCGCTGTTCGGCCTGCTGGGGCTTGCCCTCGCCGATCCCATCATTGCCATGATCAAGGTTGCGCTCGAGCGGCAATCCGAACGGAATGAAGCGCGGGCCATACGGCAAGGGCCATAGGGCCCGCCGGATGCTGGTCATCCTCTGCTTCCTTATGGGTGTCGCAAATTTTGCGATGCACAAGGCGGTGGCGGAATCGGGCCATCCCTTTGTTGAAGACACCAAGCGCCATTTCGGGAAGCATTTCAGTCCCTATGGTAGCTACGCCATCGAACTGGCGCTGTTGATCGGTGCAATGCTGTTTGCGCACGAAAATGCGGTGCTCGTCGTTCTTATCTATGGTGCCTATACCGGCATGAATGGCGTTGCGACATGGCTGCTCCTGTCGGGCAAGGCGTGAACAGCCCTTTGTGAAAATTTTCCGCGCGCCTATATGGCCCTCGTGCCGCCCTTAGAAACCCCCGCAGAAACAAAGCCAGATTTCGCCGTCATGCGGCGATTCATGCCCTATTTGTGGCCGAAGGATCAGACAGGCCTGCGGGTAAGGATCGTCGTTGCGCTGCTGCTGGTTGTCATGTCCAAACTCATCCAGCTCAGCATGGCGTGGGTGTACGGGCAAGCCATCGATCGGATGGTTCCCGGGCTGGAGGACGGCGTCGCCATCGCCATTGCGCTGGTCGCGGCTTATGCCGGTGCGCGTTTTGGCGGGGTGCTGTTCGACAATTTGCGCAACGTCGTATTCGAGCGGGTGGGACAGGATGCGACGCGGCGGTTGGCCGAAAATGTCTTCGGTCATCTCCACAACCTGTCGATGCGCTTCCACATGAACCGGCGGACGGGCGCGGTCACCAAAGTCATTGAGCGCGGCACGAAGAGCATCGACATCATGCTCTATTTCCTGCTGTTCAACATCGCCCCGACCTTGCTTGAGCTGTTGCTGGTGTCGACCTATTTCCAGATTGAATTCGGCTGGTGGATGGTCGCCGCGACCTGGGTGATGGTGGTCGCCTATATCAGCTTCACCGCGGTCGTTACCAACTGGCGCAACAAGCTTCGCGAGGAAATGAACGAACTCGACACGCAGACTGTGGCAAAGTCTGTGGACAGCCTGTTGAATTACGAGACGGTCAAATATTTCAACGCAGAGAAGCGCGAGGCGGCGCGTTACAATCAGGTCGTCAGCCAGTGGGCCGACGCCGCCGTCAAATCGGAGAACAGCCTTGCTGCGCTCAACATCGGTCAGTCGCTGATCACCAACCTCATGATGGCAGGCGCCATGGGCTATGTTGTCTGGGGCTGGTCGCGGGGACAGTTTACGACGGGGGATGTCGTCACGGTCAATACACTGCTGGCTCAGCTCTTCAGGCCGTTGGACATGCTCGGCATGGTCTATCGCACGATCAGGCAAGGGCTGACCGACATGGCCGCAATGTTCGAGCTGATCGATACGCCCGCCGAAATCACCGACCGGCCCGGTGCCCCGGCTTTGGTCGTTAGCGGCGGCGCGCTGGCGTTTGAAGATGTGCGCTTCGGCTACGAGCCTGAGCGCCAGATCCTCAATGGTGTCAGCTTCAAAATCGAACCCGGACAGACTCTTGCCGTGGTAGGCCCATCGGGCGCGGGCAAGTCGACCATCGCGCGACTGCTGTATCGCTTCTACGATGTGACTGGAGGGCGCGTCACCATCGACGGCCAGGATTTGCGCGATGTCACTCAATCGAGCCTGCGAAGCGCAATCGGCATTGTCCCGCAGGATACCGTGCTGTTCAACGACACCATCGGCTACAATATCGGCTATGGCAAAGAGGGTGCGACTCAGGCGGAAGTCGAAGAAGCGGCCAGAGGCGCCTCGATCCACGGATTCATTGCATCGCTTCCCGAGCAATATGAGGCCAAGGTCGGCGAACGCGGCCTGAAATTGTCGGGCGGCGAGAAGCAGCGTGTGGCCATCGCGCGAACGCTGCTCAAAAACCCGCCGATCCTGATACTCGATGAAGCGACCAGCGCGCTAGACAGCCGCACTGAATCCGAAATCCAGGCAACGCTCGACCGGATATCCGAAAAGCGCACCACGATCATCATCGCGCACCGACTATCGACCGTTGTCGATGCCGACCAGATACTGGTTCTGGAAGCGGGGCGGGTCGCCGAACAGGGCACACATGCACATTTGCTCAGAAAAGGCGGGTTGTACGCCGATATGTGGGCGCGGCAACAAAGTGAAGGCGAAGATGAAATAGTCGCAGCAGAATAGAGATTGTCAATCTACTTTGTTCTTAATATGTTCTCTGGTAATTCGACTCATCCACAACGGAGTCGCGCATGTTGCAACAGCGCTCTATTCTTGAAGAAGTTTCCAAACTAGGGCCGGAGGCGATGGCTTCCGCTGCGCAAACTCTTAACCCAGCCGATGTCTTACACCGGGTGTTCGGTTTTCCCGAATTTCGTGGCGTCCAGGAACTGGTGGTGCGGCGTGTTCTGTCGGGTGACCGCACCCTTGCGGTGATGCCGACGGGCGCGGGAAAATCGCTTTGCTATCAGCTTCCGGCGGTGATGATGGACGGAACCTGCATCGTGATCTCCCCACTCATTGCGTTGATGCACGATCAGATGCGCGCGGCGGACGCTGTGGGTATCCGGGCGGCGACGTTGACTAGCGCCGACGATAACCGAGCCGAAACCATGGAACGCTTTCGTCGTGGCGCGCTCGACCTTCTCTATGTCGCACCGGAGCGGGCATCGGGTCAGGAGTTTCGCGGACTACTGCGCGAGGCGAACATCTCACTTTTCGCGATAGACGAAGCGCATTGCGTTTCCGAATGGGGACATGATTTCCGCCCTGACTACCGTTTGCTGCTTCCGCTCATGGACGACTTTCCAACGGTGCCAAGGCTCGCGCTGACGGCCACTGCCGATGCGCATACACGCCACGACATTGCCACCCAGTTGGGTATCGCAGCGGACGGCGTAATAGTGTCGGGGTTCGACCGCCCCAATATCCGTTACACGATGAACGGCGGCAACAAGAGCGGTGTCGCCGGATTGGTCCGGACGCTGAGCGGGGCTGGAATCGTGTACGCCCAGACCCGTGACCGCACCGAGAAAATCGCAGGGCAAATTGCCGCGACCGGCCGAACAGCGCGCTTTTATCATGCCGGAATGGAACCGCAGGCACGCGCAAGGGCACAGGCCGAGTTTGTTGCTTCCGAAGATATGGTGATGGTCGCGACCGTCGCCTTCGGCATGGGGATCGACAAGCCCGACGTTCGCTTTGTCGTGCATGCAGGGCTGCCCAAATCGATCGAATCCTATTATCAGGAAAGCGGGCGCGCGGGCCGCGACGGCGATCCGGCGGTGGCGCATATGCTGTGGTCGCCGGGCGACTTCACCCGGGCGCGCGAACGGTTGGCCGAACTGCCCCCCGAACGTCGTGAGGCCGAACAGGGACGGATTGCCGCGCTGTCACGGCTGGTCGAAACGCCGGGTTGCCGCCGCGCTATCCTGCTGCGCCATTTTGGCGAACATCCGCCCGAAACCTGCGGCAATTGTGACAATTGCCTCGACGCGCCGGGCGTGCATGATGCGACCGAACTGTCTCGCAAACTGCTCTCCGCAGCTTATCGCACCGGCCAGATGTTCGGCGTCGGCCACCTTGAGAAAGTGCTGACCGGTGCCGGTGACGAACGCATTTTCAAGTTTGGCCATGACCAACTCTCGGTGTTCGGTATTGTTGGCGATGACGAGGCGCGCGTGATCAAACCGCTCGCACGCGCCTTGCAGGCCCGCGGGGCGCTGGTTGCGAACGAGCATGGCGGGCTGAAGCTGTCCGGAGACGCCCGTGCCATCATGCGCGGCGAGGCGAAAGTAGAGATTGCACTAGTCTCGCAGGGTCGGAAAAGGACGAAGCGTGGCGAAGCAAATCCTGTTGGCGATCCGCTTTTCGAGGCGCTCCGCGCACTTCGCCGGGGCCTTGCCGACGAGGCAGGCGTTCCGCCTTATGTCATTTTCCACGACGCGACGCTGCGTGAGATGGCGAGCATGCGCCCGTCAACGCGACATCAGCTATCGCAGATTACCGGTATAGGGACGCGCAAGCTGGATGCCTATGGCGATGCTTTTTTGGAGACCATCCGGCAATATTAGGTGCGCATCGGCGATGCCAAGATGCGCGCGAGATGAACGCCGAGCGCAGGTAACTTGGATAGCGCGGCGGCCGGACTGGCGGCAAAAGCTTTGCCGAACAACCCCAGCCGAAATTTCGTATGATCGCTCAGGACCAAGTTGATCAGCGCATCGGCTTGCAATTTTTTGTCGGCAACATCCTGCAATTCACGGACAACGACTTTTGCTACCAGATCCTTGATCTGCATCGATTTCTGATTGGTCAAGCTGGCGTCATGCCGCCGGTAAAGATAAAGGTCTTGGTCAACCGATTGCATCTTGAATTGGCGGGCGGCGCGTAGCCAGAAGTCATAATCTTCGGCGCCAAAAAGGCTTTCATCATAGCCGCCCAATGCCGCCGTCACCTCCCTCCGATAGAGGAATGCCGCGCCTACCGGGTTGCCGAACCAACGATCGTCGACGCTGCGTGGCGGTTGGTAGCGGAGTATCTCGCCATTGCTATCGATGACGCTGTAACCGCCATAAGCGATGCCGACCGACGCGTCAGCATCGAGTACAATGGCCAGCGTCGACAGCATGTCCGGGCGCAGCAGATTATCATCGCTTGTCCAGCTGTGATAGTCGCCCCTGGCAATGGAAAACCCCGCATTGAGCGTTGCTGGCAGCCCCAGATTTCGGGGATTGTCCCGATAGATTATGCGGTTATCTCTAGACGCATAATCAGCCAATATGTCAGGTGTCGCGTCGTGCGACCCATCGTTGAGGCAAATCAGTTCGAAGTCCCGGAAATCCTGGGCAAGCACAGAATCGATTGCGGCCGCCAGATAGCTTTCGCCGTTATACACGGGCATGACGATGCTGATGCGCGGTGTATGGTCCATAAACCTGCCATTGCCCCAATGGAAGCAACGCCGCTGCCATCTTGTCCGTCCTTGTTATCGATTGCGGATTAAAATAAGGCAAACGCAACGCTTTGACTCAAGCGAATTTACATTAGGTATAGATCATGTTCCGTACGCTGACCGACAGGATGTTCGTGGCTCCGCAGATAACGTCTGCGGACGTCGCAGAAGCGCGTGAAGCGGGTGTCACCCTCATTATCAATAACCGGCCCGATGACGAATCTGCCGACCAGACCCCAGGGTCGGCGATTGAAGCCGCAGCACGCACAGCTGGGATCGATTATGTTGCCATTCCGGTGACGCATGCGGGCTTTGCGGAGTGGCAAGTCAGCGCGATGGCAGACGCAATCGAGAAGGCGGATGGGAAAATACTCGCTTATTGCCGGTCCGGAACGCGTTCGACCTTGCTCTGGGCGCTGGCACGGGCATCGCAAGGCGAACACCCTGCCGTCCTGACCGAGCAGGCGGCCGATGCCGGGTATGACCTGACCCCGATCGCCGCGATGATGGATATGCTCCGCGGACGCGCTTCATGACCGGGGAATTGATCAAGCTTGCGGGTTCGATTGTCGCAATCCTGTTTCTGGCCTGGCTGGCCCGCCATTGGCAACTGGGCGGAGACGCGCGCATTCGGACCGAGAACGAAGCGCGCGCCATTGCCGACGAAATCATTTGCGGTTTCGAGCCGGTAGATATTGCAATCGACAAAGCCGGAATTGGCGCATTGATGCGCGATGCAAGGGGCCGCCATTTGCTGGTGCGTCGCCATGGCGCTTCATGGGCGGGGCGATTGCTCGACAATCATAGCGAAACCCGGCTCGACCAGAATTTCCTGACTGTCGGTACCGGCGAACGCACCTTTGGGACAGTCACGTTGAACCTTGGCGAGCGCGCGCAATATTGGGCAGCTGGCCTTCGGCATTTGCAGGTCTGATATGCCCGAACTGTTCAGCCCTGTGGATTACGCAATCCCGGCCTTCATCATCCTCGTCATCCTCGAAATGCTGTGGGCACGGCGCAGGGCTCCGGAGAAGTATGAGCCGCGCGATACGCTGACCTCACTCGCGCTCGGCACCGGCAGCACCGTCGCCGGAGCGCTGACCGGCGCGTTCGTCTTCACGGTGGCCATGTGGCTCTACGAACACCGCCTGTTCGAGATTGGTTGGGCCTGGTGGGCGTTTATTCTCTGCTTCGTCGCTGACGATTTTGCGTATTATTGGGCGCATCGCACCGGCCATCGTGTCCGCTGGTTCTGGGCGAGCCACGTCAACCATCATTCAAGCCAGCATTACAACCTGTCGACGGCGCTGCGTCAAAGTTGGACAGGATTTTTCGCGCTGAGCTTCATCTTCCGCATCCCGCTGGCGCTCATCGGCTTTCACCCGGCGATGATTTTGTTCGTCGGGGCGATCAACCTCATCTACCAATTCTGGATACATACTGAAGTCATAGGCAAACTGCCGCGCTGGTTCGAATTTGTCATGAACACGCCGAGCCACCACCGCGTCCATCACGCTACCAACCCGCGCTATCTCGACAAAAATTATGCGGGTACGTTCATTGTCTGGGACCGGATGTTTGGCACCTTTACCGAAGAGGTCGAGAGCGAGAAAATCCGCTACGGTATCGTCAAGCAACTGGGCAGCTTCAACCTTTTATGGTCCGTGTTCCACGAATGGATCGGCATTGCCCGCGATGTCTGGTCGGCACCGTGGCGACACAAATTTTCCTATATGTGGCGGCCCCCAGGCTGGAGCCATGACGGCAGCCGCGACACATCGGACAGCATTCGCGCGCGCTGGCAGGAGCGCCAGCAGCAACCCGCCGAGTAGCACTATTTACACACTTGCCAGTATTTAATCGTCTGCTTAAACCTTCAATGAAGGAGGAGAGGATATGGACGAGTTCGATATCATCGTCATCGGCGGCGGTTCGGCAGGCAGTGCCGCCGCAGGACGTTTGTCCGAAAGCGGCAAATATAAGGTTTGCTTGATCGAAGCGGGCGGTCGCAACGACAACATGCTGATCAAGACCCCCGGCTTCATGCCGTTCATTCGCAACTCGTCCAACTGGAAATATGAAACCGTCCCGCAAAGCGGACTAAACGGACGCACCGGATACCAGCCGCGCGGGCGCGGACTCGGCGGGTCGAGCGCGATAAACGCGATGGTCTATATTCGCGGTCATAAGTGGGACTATGACAATTGGGCAGCGATGGGCTGCACTGGCTGGTCTTATGATGATGTCCTGCCTGTTTTCAAACGCTGCGAAGATAATGAGCGTGGTGCCAATCCATTTCATGGCTCGGGCGGACCTCTGTCGGTAATGGACCAGCGCTGGCCTCAACCGGGAAGCCTTGCTTTCGTCGAGGCTGCTGCCGAAATGCAGATGCCGCTCAATGCCGATTTTAACGGCGCAACTCAAGACGGCTTTGGTCTCTATCAGGTGACACAAAAGGGCGGGGAGCGGTGGTCGGCGGCGCGTGCCTATATCGAACCGGCACGCGACCGGATGGAAGTCATTACCGGCGCTCTGACAGAAAAAATCCTTGTCGAGAATGGCCGCGCCACCGGCGTCATCGTCCGGCAGGGCTGGGGCAGGAGGCGGACGATCAAGGCGCGCGGTGCGGTCGTCCTGTCGGCGGGCGCATTTGGCAGTCCGCAAATATTGATGCTCTCGGGTATCGGCCCTGCAGACCATTTGAAAACCGTCGGAATCGATGTTGTGCAGGACAAGCCAGCGGTGGGTTCCGACCTGCAAGACCATATCGATTATGTGTCCAGCTTCGAAACGCAATCGAAAGAGGATTTCTTCGGCGACTCGATCCCCGGCACTATGCGCATGGCGAAGGCCTTTTTCGAGCATCGGACAAAGCGAACGGGTATCCTCACCACCTGCTTTGCCGAGGCAGGCGGATTCTGGCGGTCCAGCGCCGACCTTCCCGCGCCGGATATCCAGTATCATTTCGTCCCTGCCATATTGGAGGACCATGGACGGTCCAAAGTCAAAGGTCATGGTTTCAGCTGCCATGCCTGCGTCCTGCGCCCCGAAAGCCGTGGCACCGTTCGCCTTGCTTCGCCCGATGCCCGCAAGGCACCGCTCATAGACCCGGCATTCCTGACCGACGAGCGCGACATGGCGACTTTGCGGCGCGGTGTGCGCGAGATGCACCGGATTTTCGATGCGCCGTCACTAAAGGCTTATCGCGGCAAGGACCGGCATCCGGTTGACATCCACAACGATGCAGCACTCGACGGTCTGATCCGCAGCCGAGCCGATACGGTCTACCATCCGGTTGGCACCTGCAGGATGGGGCCCAGCGCCGGAGATGTGGTCGATCCACGCCTCAAATTTCGCGGGCTCGACGGGCTTTATGTTGCCGATGCCAGCATCATGCCACGACTGGTTTCCGGCAACACCAATGCGCCGAGCATTATGATTGGCGAAAGATGTGCCGAATTTGTGCGGGCTGACCTGCAATAATCTTGCGGATTGTCGACGTCGCGGCTAACCGCGTGCGCGCTATGGGGATTAACAGTACCGATTATATCAGCACGCGAGGCAATGCCGATGCCCTCGATTTTGCGGGCGTGACGCTGACCGGGCTTGCCAGCGATGGCGGGCTGTATGTGCCGCGTAACTGGCCGCGATTTACGCCGGCGCAAATCATTGCGATGCGCGGGCTGTCCTACGTCGATCTCGCTGCCCGGGTCATGGCACCATTTACAGCGGGCGTGCTGACCGAAGACGAGCTCAGGGGACTGTGCAAGGCCGCCTATGGCTCGTTCGCCCATGCTGCGGTGACGCCATTGAAGCAGCTCGACAGCCAGCACTTCCTGCTCGAACTGTTCCACGGCCCGACATTGGCATTCAAGGATGTTGCGCTGCAGTTGCTCGGTCAGTTGTTCGAGCGTTTCCTGGCCGGCACCGACAAGAAGCTGACCATTGTTGGCGCAACCTCGGGCGATACCGGTTCCGCCGCCATCGACGCGGTCGCAGGACGGGAGCAGATCGAGATTTTCATGCTCCACCCGCACCAGCGTGTTTCAGATGTTCAGCGCAGGCAGATGACGACGATATTGGCCCCGAATGTCCATAACATTGCGATCCAGGGCAGTTTTGACGACGCGCAGGCGATGGTAAAACGCATGTTCGGCGATCGCGAGGTCAACGGGCCGCTCACGCTATCGGCTGTGAACTCGATCAACTGGGCACGCCTGATGGCGCAGGTGGTCTATTATTTTGCCGCTGCCCTGCGCCTCGGCGCGCCGGAACGGGCGATTGCCTTTTCCGTTCCGACCGGCAATTTCGGAGACGTATTCGCTGGCTATGTCGCCGCGCAGATCGGGCTACCTGTCGAGCGACTGATTGTCGCAACCAATATCAACGACATCCTGCACCGCGCGCTTGCAAAGGGGGATTATTCGATAGGGTCGGTAACGCCAACCGCAGCGCCATCGATGGACATCCAGGTGTCGAGCAATTTTGAACGGCTATTGTTTGACCTCGAAGGCCGCGACGGTTCGACCACCGCCGCGCGGATGAAGTGGTTCGAGCAAATGGGCAAGATGGTGCTGTCTGCCGATATGCGGAAGAAAGCATCGCTCCTCGTCAGCGCACGGGCAGATGCTGATGAAATGTCGCTCGCGATGCGCTGGGCACATGAGGCGTGCGGCGAGATTATCGACCCGCACACCGCGATTGCCGTCCATGCCGCCCGCAATGCGGGCATAGCGGCAGATGTCCCTGTCGTGACTTTGGCGACCGCGCACCCGGCCAAATTCCCCGACGCGGTTGAGCGGGCAACTGGCCTGCGCCCGTCGCTGCCGCGCAGAGTGGCGCAATTGTTCGACCGCGAAGAACGTTTCGACGTGCTGCCGGGCGAATATGAGGCTGTGCGCGCCTATGTCCTAGAGCGTGCCGTTCGCTGAGATGGATCCCAATTTCATTACCTTGGTGAGCGAACCGCGCGAAGATTATACGCTGCTGGACAGCGGCAATGGGCGCAAATATGAAATTTATGGCGACCGCCGGTTTATCCGCCCGGAGCCGCAGGCGATGTGGGCACCCGCGCATGACGATTGGGATGCCGATGCCGAGTTCATCCCCGGCTCCGATGAAGAGGGTGGCGGACGCTGGTATAATAATCGTCCGGTGCCAATGGACGGCTGGCCTTTGGCGTGGAATGACGAGGTGCGCTTCACCGCATCCTGCACACCGTTCCGTCATCTGGGATTCTTCCCTGACATGGACCCGGTGTGGCGCTGGATGCGCGGTGAGATTACCGATGTCGAAGAACCGGTGGCAATGAACCTTTTCGGCTATACGGGTGTGGGTACGCTGGCTTTGTCGGCAGCTGGCGCGCGAATGGTGCATGTCGATGCTTCCAAAAAGTCGGTTTCGCAGGCGCGTGCCAATGCGGAACTTTCGGGCATGAGCGAACGGCCCATCCGCTGGATCGTTGACGACGCGGCGAAATTTGTCGCGCGCGAGGTTCGCCGCGAAAAACGCTATCATGGAATCCTTCTCGATCCGCCCAAATATGGCCGCGGACCGGAAGGCGAAATATGGCGGCTCGAAGAAGATCTTCCCGGCCTTATCGCCGATTGCCGCAGGCTGCTCGACATCAACTCGCGGTTTCTGTTTCTGACGGTGTATGCGGTACGGATGTCGGCGCTGGCGCTCGGCGGGTTGCTGGAATCGCATTTCGCCGATCTGCCGGGTAAAGTCGAATTCGGTGAACTGGCGGTGCGCGAAAAATCACGCGGGCTTTTGCTTCCGACCGCCATTTTTGCTCGCTGGTCGCGTTAGGAAATATTATGGCCGATAGCCTCATCCTCGAAGTGCATGACCTTGTGGTCAATGTCCTGACCGGCATTTACAGTCAGGAAACACACCTGCCCCAGCCGCTAAAAATATCGATCAGCGCAACGCTCGACATGGCGGATCATTATGCGCCCGACACGCCCTTGAAGGCGTCGAAAAATTACATGGCGCTAAAAGAAGCGGCCACGCATTTGCCCGAGGGTGTGCACTTCACCCTGATCGAGGCGGTCGCCGATCATATCATGGACACGCTGTTCGCAGCCGACGCCCGCATCAGCCATATCAGCGTCAAAATCGTCAAGCTGGCAATCGCTGAAGACGGCGAAGCAATTGGCATCACCATGTCGCGGGACCGCAAGTGAGTACGGCTGCGCCGCTCGCGATAGTCACCGGAGGAAAGCGGAGATTGGGCGCGGAGATTGCCGCAAAGCTGGCGCAGGCTGGATATGCGCTGGCGCTGGTCAGCCATTTGGAGAAGCAACCCGAGGAACGGCTCCTGTCAGTTCTGGAAAGCTGCGATAGCGAATGGCAATCTTTCGTTTTCGACCTTGGCGATCCGCGCAATGCGCAACCGTTGATGGATGCAGTCGCTGCGCGTTTCGGACGCTCACCAGATGTACTGGTGAACAGCGCCGCGATATTCGGACAGGATGACTGGGACAACATGAGCCTCGACACGCTGGACGCGCATTTCCGGCTGAACCTGTTTACACCCTTGCTGCTTGCGCAGGCCTTGGTCAAAGTCGCCGGTTCGGGCCAGCAGCCAGCGATTGTGAACATTATTGATCAACGGATCGTCAACCCGCATCGCGACCAGACCAGCTACACACTCTCCAAGCAGGCATTGGCGGCATCGGTGCGAACGATGGCTACGTCTTTGGGCGGGCGCGCGAGGGTCAACGGCGTGGCCCCCGGCCTTGTCATCGCAACCGACGATTATGACATGGCGCAGCAAGAACGCCTCGCGGGCATCATGCCGCTCGGCGCATTGCCCTCGCCGTCAGGGGTTGCCGATGCCGTGCTCTATCTTGCCGAAGCAAGGGACGTGACCGGCCAGATTGTCTTTGTGGATGGCGGCGCGCATCTGAAAAGCTTCGACCGCGATTTCATGCATCTTTAGCGCCAAAGCCTAACGAACGCGCCAAACCTTTATGCCTTCGCCCAAATCGGGCAGTGGCTCAAGCCAGACTGGGACTTTCGCTTCGCTGATCTGTGCCCAAAGGCCATTGGGGTCTTCCTTGGCATAAAAGCCAAGCTCGGCCTCTTTCGGACAGGCAATAAGATAGGTGATGCCGCGCGCTTTCATGAGGCGGCGCGATGCCTCAGGCTCGGACCGAAAAATCTCGATATGGTCGCGCATCGCCCGCTCGTTACGATGATGGCTGCTGGCGAGGACCGAGTGCTGCGTCTGCCCCAATATCATCGGGCCGATATCGAATGGCGCAACGATATTGCCTTTGGGGAGCCGGGACAGAGCGCGGACGGAAAGAGCTGACTGGCACAACTCGTTGGATGATGTTGCCGACTTTTGCCTGGTGCTTTCTCCAGACGGCGTTGCCTGGATAAGCGAGGACACCACCGCGCCAGGCACGAGTATTACCAACATGACCGCCACCAGCAATATGCGGCGCACCGGCACCTGCGATTTGCGGTAGCGTTCGAACAGGAATGCAACCAGCGCAGCCGCCACAGGGATCGCAAAAGCCGTTGCGACCGACACCGTCCGGATAATCACGATCGAGAGCAACAGGCCGTAGAACAGGAAGAAGCCGATGGTGTCGAGCCTGCGGCGGTCCTCTGCTTTCATCTTCGCGCGGAGTACAAACCAGCTTATCACCCCGCAGAGCAAACCAGCGCCGAGATTGGCGACAGTGCGCCATGACTGATGCCAGACGGGCAGGCCTTCATTGACTTTCGAGTACCAATATTCGCGGACAAGCGGGTCCATTGTTCCGAACGCCCCGCCGACGCATTGCGGGGCCAGCAGATAGATTGCGCCGAGCGCAGCCGTTCCTGCTAGAGCCGCAGCAGCAATCCGGAATCGCCAGTCATTTGGCAGGAAGCGAATTGCCGGAATCATCACAATCGCCGCCAGCATGATGGCATAGGCATGTGGTGGCGAAACCGTGTCGCAATAGGTCGCAGCGAAAAGCCCCTGAGCCTGTGTCCCAAAAAACAACAGAAGCGAAACCGCCGCGAAGCCAACAACCGTCCAGAGCAACCGCGCGCCCTCGCCCGCGTCACGCACCCAGCGCAAACCAAGCAGCAGAAAGAATGCTGCCGTCATCGGCGCGCCCTCCAGCGAAATGTGCAACCAGACCGCAAGTGCCAGTCCGAGAACAAGCCCCGCCTTGCGGGCCTCAGCCCAGAACATCGTCGACAAGGCCAGCACCGCCATTGCGAGCTGCCAGCCATGATGATCGATCCGCATGGGCCGCGTCTGGATCAGCAGCGCTCCGGATGACAACGTAACAAGCGCCGCAGCAACGCCTGCTTCGCGCGACGATATGTGCGTCGCGATCCGCGATAGCATATAGGCAATCCAGCCGAGCAGCATCAACGGCACGGCGGTGCCCGCAATCATTTCGGCAACCGGCTGCCCGAATAGCGGGCGCAACGCGATCACCAATAGCGCGAGCGGCAGCTCGACAAGGCGCGACCAGTGCATCGGCGCGCCTTCGGGGGTGTTCATCCGATATTGCGTCGTGTCGAACCAGCTTTGACCGGCCAGAAAATCGCGTAGCTGGGTCAGCCGCAGCTGGTCATCCGGATCCCAACCCGACAGCGTCGTGATTTCGGTCCAGCCCGACCAGATCAACGCAGCCGACACGAACAGCCACAATGCAACAAGCAGCTTGATCGAAACGGCCTCGCGCCCGTTCTGAAAATTTTTGATCATGCTGGCCCCCGCAGAAATATTAGCGTGATGCTATGCTGCTGTCTGCACCATCTTTACGGCGGAGATAGAGCCAGGGGACGTGCGCCGGATCGAATTGCGTGCGGTGGTGGCGGTCGAAATAGGGCGGCATGTGGTCGCCGACCAGCAGGATGTCGGCGTCGGGAAAATCGTCAGCGCCGATCTCGCTCGCTAGCGCCACCTGAATATCGGTATAGATGGCAAATTGCCGACAGATTTGCGGAAATTCGGATTTCAGCGTTGGCGAGACGCGCTCGCAATTGTCAGCATTGAGGTTCAGCCCTGCGGGTACAGGAAGGTGCGAGTTCAGCGTCAGCCAATAGAGAAACATCGGCTTTTCGGCGGCCCTCAGCTTTGCCGCGATCTGCGCCGGTATCTGGCGGTCACATGCACCAGGAAACACCCCGCCGCATTTTTCCGCACCGGCCTTCATCATGTCCTTGTCGAATTCGCGTTTGGCAAAGCCGATATTGGGATACCATTGCTCTCGCTTGAAGAACGATCCGGTGAAGCTGTGCATGGCGAGAGTGTCATAGCCCTTTTTCGCAAATGTCGTCGGCAGGCATCCTTCGTCCGTGCGGTCGATGAGGTCGTAATAATCGCCCCAGCGCCCGCACAGCTCGCGGATTTCGCCGGCCGTCGTGCTATTATAATAAGGCGCGGTTCCCTGACGGAAATCATAGCGCGCCTGCACCGACGGGTTGTCCAGCAAAGGCGCAAAAAGCAGCCGTGACATTTCCGGATTGTTCCTCGGCACACCCATTGCTTCGACAACGATCAGAACGAGATGCCGCTTTCCATCTGCCCGCGATGCAAACCCGGTAGATTCGGTGGCAGATCCGAAGATCGCACCGGCAGGGGCCGAGCGGAAATAGTGGCCGCGCATATCCTTGCCCATATACAGGTCCAGCCCTGCAAGCGTAACGCACAGTCCTGCTGCCCCTGCGATCAGCAGCGGCCGCGAAAAATTGGTGTCGCGCTTCAACAAATTCCACGCCAGCGCCATAATCGCGAGAATGGCGCCCGCACCGGCAATATAGTCGATTGAATTGCCCGGCTTTATCTCGGCAAAAAACTGCAGCGAATAGACCAGCGACGCCAGATTGAGATTGAACAGACCGCCGACGAACAGCAGTGTCGAATAGACCATGATACCGACGAAGGAGAGGTAGCGGATGATGAAGGGAAAGCGCTTCACCACCAGTCCGAGCAGACCGGTATAAACGATCTCCATATGACGCGGCGGGGCGCCCGAAAACCACAAGGCGACAAAGCCGATATTGGCGAGAACGACCCAGATCAGCAGCCAGTTGCCAAACTGCCGCAGCTGCGCGTCGATACCCCAGAATGCAGGACGCCCCATTTTCGCTGCTATCGCGGTCACCGGAAAACCCCCCATTTGCGCATCGCATAGACCGCGATGAAGCTGATGCCGATGGCGACGCCCTTCGACGGGATCGGGTGCACGCCGAGACGGCCTGCTATCTCTACCGTCGCGACGGTGATGCCGAGGCCGACCAATGCCGAACCGGCAAAGAGCGCGCGCTGCACATGCAACGCTGCCCCGTCACGCGTCTTTCCGACGAAGACGATGTTGGCGCTTACCAGCCAGTGGACGACTATGCCGGCGCAATAGCCCGCCGCAGACGCAATTGTCGGATCGACGTCCAGCGCAACCAGGCTGGCGAACAGAGCGACGTCAAAGGCCAGCGCGATGATGCTTGCCGCCAAATAGCGCGTGATCGTGAAGCGGTGCCACAGCACCAGCGCGGAGTTTATCGCGCGGTCCATGCGCTGTTAGGCCGCTTTGCGGGGCGCTTCGCCCTTTTCGATCCGTTTCGGAACTTCGCGTTCGGACGTCAGAGCCGCTGCCTGATCTTCGCTAACCTTCGCCGCGATAACCTGCTGCTCGCCCTCGTCGCCCGCTTCATGATATTCGGCGTCTTCGTTGACGTTCCAGATGTTATAGACCCGGGCACCGGCAACGATATTCTCTACCGTCAGCATCGAGGTCATCATGGCGTGATCCTGATTGTTATAGCGGTGCATGCCGTTGCGGCCGACCATGTGCAGCGTCGGATAGCGCGCTTCGAGTTCGGTGCGCATTGCTTCGACATTCGCCGCATAATTGTCATCGTAAACGGGGTAAGCCTTTTCCTGACGCACAACCGCGCCGCCGACCACATCTTCGGGTTTGCACAAGCCCAGAATGCCCATTTCCTTTTTGGCCAGTTCAATCAGGTCGGCATCGCTCGATGCCCACAGATTGTCATTCTCGAAGCAGAAATATTCGAGGCCGACGCAGGCGATCGAGGGGTCGGGCACCATTTCAGGTGACCAGCTCCGGAAGTTCTGGACGCGACCGACCTGCACCTTGCTGTCGTGGATATATATCCAGTTATCGGGAAACAGATCGTCCGACTTGATCATCAGCGCAACGGTCAGGAAGTCGCGGTAGCGCAGATTATTTGCCTGAAGAGACGTTTGCGGCAGCGGATGGATACGTGCCGACAATTCGCGCATTGGCGCGCTGCTGATCACATGCTTGGCGGTAATCACCGCTTCGCTGCCATCGGCCTTGGTCGCCGACATGCGCCAGTTACCTTCTGCATCTTGCGCCAGTTGCTTGAAACTGTGGCCCATCAAGACCGAGTTGCCCTTCGCCACGACAAAGTCGCGCGCCGCATCCCACATCATGCCGGGACCCAGCCGCGGATAGCGGAAGGTTTCGAGCAGGGTCTTGGTTTCCATGCCGTCATTCGGCTTCTTGTTGAGGCCCAAGCTGCGCTTCAGGCCGTCCGTCACTGCACCCCAAAGGGACAAGCCCTTGATACGCTGTGCAGCCCAGTCTGCCGACATTTCGTCGCAGGGCATGCCCCACACCTTCTCCGTGTAGGTCTTGAAGAAGATCGAGAATAGCTTGTGACCGAACTGATTGACGGTCCAGTCCTGAAAGCTACGGACATTCTTGTTCGGGAACAGCTTCGCCTTGGCGTAGCTCGCCATGCACAAAGTAGACCGTATAACGCCCAGATTGAACAAGGCTTCGAAGGCGCGCAGCGGGTAGCTGTAGAATTTGCCTTCATAATAAATCCGGCTCAGCCGCGGGCGCTGGATGAAGTCGTTGGGCAAAATCTCGTTCCAGAGATCGACGACCTCTTTGGACTTCGAGAAAAAGCGATGGCCACCAATGTCGAAGCGATAGCCATCGACTTCGACGGTGCGGCTGATGCCGCCGACATAGCGTTCGTCCTTCTCGATGACGGTAACGCTATAACCCTTTTTGGTCAGCAAATAGGCTGCCGTAAGCCCCGCAGGCCCCGCGCCGATGACTGCCACATCCACCGAATTTTGCCCCTGAACGCCCATAATTTCCCCCGGAATTGGTCCTTGAAGAAATCTGTGAACGAAATGCCCTAATAGATGGTTAACAAGACCTTGCGAATTTGGTCCAACCTTACCGTAATCCTAAACTTGTTTCAGCATAACAGACGGGGGTTCGTTATCCTGAAACAAGTTCAGGATAACGAGAGATAGATGCAGGCGTTGCTGCATTGCACAAACAACTTGCTTTTTGGTCGACTTACAACCATATGGCTCCCAAGCGCATGAGGCGAGCGGATAAGACCGCCGCAGTATTGGCAGCGTGAGGGCCGCAATTGGCGGCTCCGCCAATCGAACAAGATGCGTAAGCTTAGAGGCTTCCCATATCACGCAGGGTTGTTTCCAACGGGTCGGCAGTCGCTGATCCCGACACCTGCTGTTGCGCCTGTGCGATCCTGATGAAAGGAGCGTGCCGTCGGGCTGCGACGACCATTTGAAAGTATATACATGTCTTTTTTCCAAGACCTGGGCCTTGCCCAACCTATCCTGAAGGCGCTTGAAGCCAATGGATATGATACCCCGACGCCGATCCAGCAACAGGCGATCCCGTCCTTGCTGCAAGGCCGCGACCTGTGCGGTATCGCGCAGACCGGAACCGGCAAGACCGCGGCGTTCGCGCTGCCTTCGCTCCACCATTTCGCAACTAAACCCAAAGCGCGCCAGCAATATAGCTGCCGCATGCTGGTCCTGTCGCCAACCCGCGAACTTGCGGCGCAGATTGCCGACAATTTCCGCAAATATGGCAAATTCCTCGGCCTGAAGGTGGATTGCGTTTTCGGCGGGGTACCGATTTTCAGCCAGAAAAAACGGCTTGCAGGCGGCGTCGATATCCTTGTTGCGACACCGGGCCGTTTGATCGACCTGATCGAGCAGCGCGCCATCACGTTAAAGGACGTCGAAATCTTCGTTCTGGACGAAGCCGACCAGATGATGGACCTTGGCTTCATCCATGCGTTGAAGCGCATCGACCAGTTGCTGCCAAAGCAGCGCCAGACGTTGTTCTTCTCGGCGACGATGCCAAAAGCCATTGCCGAGCTGGGCAACCGCTTCCTCAACAATCCCGTTCGCGTATCGGTTGCGCCTGCGTCGACGACTGCGGAGCGGGTCGAGCAGTTTGTGACTTTTGTCGAACAGCGCGAGAAGCAAACCTTGCTGACGCTCAAGCTGCAAAGCGAGGAAATCGACCGGGCGTTGGTCTTCACCCGCACCAAGCATGGCGCCGACCGCGTTGTGCGCGGTCTTGCGGGCGCTGGTATCCAGGCTGCGGCGATCCACGGCAACAAGAGCCAGGGCCAGCGCACCGCCGCGCTGCAGGCTTTCCGTGACGGCAAGATCAAGATACTTGTCGCCACCGACATCGCTGCGCGCGGTATCGACGTCCCGGGTGTCAGCCATGTGTTCAACTTCGAGCTGCCCAATGTGCCCGAACAATATGTCCACCGTATCGGCCGTACCGCACGTGCAGGTCGCGAAGGCATTGCGATGAGCTTCGTTGCCGGTGACGAGCGTGGCTATATGAAGGATATCGAGCGCCTGACCGGCGTGCGTGCGATCACGCTCGGCCTGCCCGAAGGCTTCCGTGCTGCGGTGGCTGCGCTTCCGCCCCCCGTTCAGGACAAGAAGCCCCAGCAATCACGCGGGGGGCGCGGTGGCGGTCACCCCGGCGGTGGGCGTACCAATTATGCCGGCAAGAAGCTCGGTGGTAACAATGGCGGAACGGGGCGCAATGGGGAAACCCGCAACCGGACGCATGCACCGCAAGGCGGCTGGTCGCCTGCCGTCGGACCGCGCGATGAGGCACCAGCGGGACGCGAGCGCCAGCCAACCGCCGACCGCGCTTTTGCCGCGCGCAAGCAGGGCGGACGTGACCCCGGCGCACCGGCACGCAACTACGGCCCGAAAAAAGGCGGTAAGGGTAGCTACCGGGGCGCGGTAAAACGAGCTGGGTAGCCTTTATTCCCCTCCCGCATGCGGGAGGGGAGCGCTTAATGCCGGAAATGCCGCATGCCGGTGAAGACCATGGCAAGGCCAGCTTCATCGGCAGCGGCGATCACTTCCTCATCACGCATAGAGCCGCCCGGCTGGATGACGGCGGTGGCACCTGCTTCGGCAGCGGCAAGCAGGCCGTCGGCGAAGGGGAAGAAGGCGTCCGAGGCCACGGCTGAGCCCACGGTGCGCGGGCTTGACCAACCATAGGTTTCGGCGGCTTCTTTCGCCTTGATCGCGGCAATGCGCGCGCTGTCGCGGCGGTTCATCTGGCCGGCGCCAATCCCTGCTGTCGCGCCATCCTTGGCGTAGACGATAGCATTCGATTTCACATGCTTGGCGACGGTCCAGGCGAAGCGGCAGTCGGCGAGTTCCTGCGGGGTCGGTGCGCGCTTGGTCACTACCTTCAGATCGTCGTCAGCAACATGTCCATTGTCGCGCGATTGCACCAGCAGACCGCCGGTAATCGGCTTGATCGCCAGACCGCCGCGTTTGGGGTCGGGCAGATCGCCTGTCAGCAACAAGCGCAAATTCTTCTTCTTCGCAAACACCGCTTTGGCCGCGTCGTCCGCCGTGGGCGCAGCCACGACCTCGGTAAAGATCTCGGTAATCGCTTCGGCAGTTACGCCATCCAGAGGCCGGTTGACTGCGACAATGCCGCCAAAGGCCGACACGCCGTCGCATTCCAATGCCGCGCGATAGGCATCGATCAACGTTTCTCCCGTTGCAACGCCGCACGGATTGGCATGCTTGACAATCACCACCGTCGGCGGACCGTCGCGGAATTCGCTGACCAGTTCGAGCGCCGCATCAGCATCGTTGTAATTGTTGTAGGACAGCTCCTTACCCTGAACCTGTTCGGCCTGCGCGATGCCGGAACCATGCGGCCCGACCGGAACATAGAGCGCAGCACGCTGATGCGGGTTTTCGCCATAGCGCAGTTCGTCGACGCGGTTGCCGTTGACCGCAAGCATATCGGGAAACAGCTGTTGCTGGTCGGCAAAGGCGAACCACTGGCTGATCATGCTGTCATAGGCAGCGGTAGCCGAATAGGCCTTGGCCGCGCATTTGCGGCGAAAGTCATAGCTGGTCTTGCCATCACTTTCTTCAAGCTCGGCAATCAGATTATCGTAATCGGCGGGGTCGGTGACGATGGTCACATAGGCATGGTTCTTTGCCGCGCTACGCACCATCGACGGGCCGCCAATGTCGATATTCTCGATAATCTCGTCACGACTGGCGCCCGTCATCACCGTCTGTGCAAAAGGGTAAAGATTGACCACCACAAGGTCGATCGCGCCGATGTCGTGCATCTTCATCGCAGCGGCATGTTCGGGATTGTCGCGGACCGCCAGCAGTCCGCCATGCACCTTGGGATGCAGCGTCTTTACCCGCCCGTCCATCATTTCGGGAAAACCGGTCAGCTCGCTAATATCCTTCACCTGCAAGCCCGCATCGCGCAGCGTCTTGGCGGTTCCGCCGGTCGAGACCAATTCGACATGTCGCGCCGCCAGCGCGTGCCCCAGTTCGACCAATCCGGCCTTATCCGAGACCGACAGTAAGGCCCGTTTGATGACGACGTCTTGCATAAATCTATCCTAAATGGCGCAGCTGCCAGCCGATGGTGAGGCCGCCTTTACCAGTGTCGGCGGCAATCACAAGCTGGCGTGTCGGGTGCGGGAGACCTTCTTCATCAACCCACAGGCTGTCATCAATCGAGAGCTTTCCTCCCGCCGCCGCAAACGCCCAGTTGCTGCCATCGGTCATGCGCAGCAGCGCGGTTTGCTTGTTGTCGGTCTGCGCGATTTCGATGTCCGGCCCAACGTGAAAGCGCACATGCGCCAGCGTTCCGTCTTTCGGTTTGCCCTGCGGCACCAGCGTATCCTCGCCGCGCAATTCCATCCCGTCGGAACGCAGGATCAGCAGCCGCGAGTGGTTGTAGCCGAAGCTGCGCACATAACCGTCATGGCTTGCCTCGATGCGCGTCGCAGACTCGACATCGCGGCGTTCCAGCCCGACCTCGGCGACACCCTTGCCAAGCTGCCCGCCTGGCAGGATCGCGGTGGAGTTGGTATCATTGATGCACAAGGTCGAATGTGCAGCGGTGGTACGGAGCCCACGCGCCAAGGCCGCCGGAATAGTCGCGCCGACGAGAGCCGACCCACCGCAATTGATGATGATACGCTGCGCGCCATGCGACAATTCAAAGGCAAGCGTCGAGGCACATCCGGATGCTGACTGTCTCGCGAGCGGCGGCGGTCCTGCGTCCAGCAGCAGCACCGATTTTCCCGCCGACACCCGTTGATAGCCCCAGTCGAGCGCCTGCCGGTGCGGCCGCGCGCGTACTTCACTGGCGGCAACCAACGTCTCGATCCGGTCGGCACCGATATGCGCCGAACCTTGCCATGCGCCGAGGCCGCCATCGGCATGGGTCAGACCAAGCAGGGCAGGCACAGCGCGACCAAGCGCGTCGGTCAGGAAAGCCGGAGGGATCTCATCCCGCGCATTATAGCATTGCTTGAGCAAGCTGAGCAGCCCGATTATCTCCATAAGCTGGACCGGCGAACGCGATACCACTCCACCATCGGGGAAAATAGTCACGCGCAACGCCTCGGCCAAACCATTCTCGCCGACCGCGCGTCGGGCCCTTCCCTCCGGCAGGAGCAACGACGCCGCGACCACGCCTGCCCAGCCGACGCTCTTGGCGAAATGGCTTGGCGCGCGAGGAGCACTCTGGTCGAGATGGCGGGCCACGCGCGCGAAATGGTTGATGACGCGCGAGCGATAGATCGGATCGGTGCTGGTCAACAGAAATGGCGAACCCGCCGCCATATTGAGCAGCCGCCATGCGCAATTATCAACGCGCCAGGCGGGCTCGCGCGTTTTCATGCCGTTGGCCACCAACCAACCGTCAGCGATTTGCGCGGCCACGGGTGCACCTTCGCCGCGATTGGTTGCCGCGGCCAGATCACGCAGCCAGTCGAAACGGTGAATATAATCGGTCAACGCCGGCGGCAGGTTGAGTTTTTGGTAATCCAGCGCCTCATAGGCCTGTTCAAAGCCCTGAATGTGGAACCTGCCCATCCGCAGCGACTGCCCGCGCGCGGCGCTGCCCTTCAGCGGATCGTTAGGGACGGCAAGCAATCGCAAGGGCACCTTGCCCTTCAGTCGTCCGCTGTGCAGCGGCGTGCGCCATGTCAGCTTGTAAAATTGTAGAGATAGTCGTTCGAGAAGATTCTGGCCCGCGCCTTTGGGCCTGACGATCAATGCCGCCTGCCGTGTTTCATCGCCGCCTTCATCGCTGCCGGTCATTCACCCCTCAGCGCCCGGATGTTGGCGGCATATTGGTCCGGCCCGCCTTTGAATGTCGCCGTCCCCGCGACCAAAGTATCGGCTCCAGCCGAAATCGCGAGTGGCGCTGTGTCCACGGTGATGCCGCCGTCGACCTCAAGCCGGATATCGCGGCCGGTTTGCTCGATCATCTTGCGGATCGCTTCGATCTTGCGCAACTGACTCGAAATGAAGCTCTGCCCGCCAAAACCTGGGTTGACGCTCATCACCAGCACCAGATCGATATCCTCGATAAGATAGTCGAGCATCTTGGCAGGGGTATGCGGATTGAGCACAATGCCTGCCTGCTTACCGAGCGACTTGATGAGTTGCACCGTGCGGTGCGGGTGGGGTCCGGCTTCGGGATGGAAGGAAATGATGTCCGCACCCGCATCGGCAAAATCCTGCACATATGGGTCGACCGGCGAGATCATCAGATGGACGTCGAATAGCTTTGTGCTGTGCGGGCGAAGCGCTTTTACCACCGCAGGGCCGATTGTAATATTCGGCACGAAATGCCCGTCCATCACGTCGACATGGATCCAGTCACACCCGGCCGCATCAATCGCACGCACTTCTTCGCCCAGCCTTGCAAAATCGGCAGAGAGAATGGAGGGCGCGATACGGACGGGGCCGGACATGATTGGCGCTTAGCGGCTGGATTCGCTGCAAGCAAGGCAGGCGGCGGCGTTATGCACAGCTTAGACGGCGATAAATGAACAAATCGCCGATGACATCGTGCGATTCGGCGAATTTGGTAAAGCCGAGCTTCGTCGCAACTTTGTGCGAGGCGGCGTTGCCGGGGTCGATGATGCAGCGGATTTCGCCCAGCCCTTGCGCGTCCGCCCAGCCGAGGATCGCCGTCATCGCCTCGGTCGCGTAGCCCTTACCCCACGCCTCGTGCGCGAACGCCCAGCCTGCCTCCGGATAACCCTCAAGTTCAGCTATCCCACGTTCGAACTGCGCCAGCCCGCCATTGCCGACATAGGCACCGGTTTGGCGATCGACGAAGGTCCAATATCCATAGCCCATGATCGGCCATAGCCCCGCACCAGCCAAGAACTTGCCCCAACTGATGTTGCGAGAGCGCGGCTCCCCGCCAATGAAACGCGTCATTTCAGGGTCAGACCAGGCGGCGGCATGCGCCTCGAAATGGTCTAGCGCCATTGGTGCGATGGTAAGGCGGTCTGTAGTGAGGGTGGGTGCGGTTCTCGGCATCAAATTCCCCGTCGCACCAGCGAAGGCTGGTGCCCATGACGCCTGTCCGTCTTGACCGAGAGTCGAGATAGGCCCCAGCCTTCGCTGGGGCGACGCAGAGTTTTGTTAAGCGTTTCGCACGAACCTCGCCACGAAAAATCCGTCGAGGCCGCCCTTATCCGCGAGCATGGGCGGCATAGTGCGAATATGCCCCTCGTTGTTTGCGGTTATACCGGCTGGCAGCTCATCGGCAGTCACAGCCTGCGTTGCAAACGCCGGATGGCGCGCCAGAAACGCCTCGGCCTGTGCCTCGCCTTCATGCGGTTCGAGCGAACAGGTTGCAAACACAAGCGTCCCGCCCGGTTTCACCCAGCCGGATGCTCGATCAAGCATCGCGCTTTGGATAGCAGCGAGGTTATTGATAGCTTTGAGGTCGATGCGTTGCAGGACATCGGGATGGCGGCGCATCGTGCCCGTGGCGCTGCATGGCGCATCGAGCAATACTGCATCATATTGCTGCAGAGGTTCCCATAGCATGACGTCGGCAGTCACGCGCTCCGCAGTGAGCCGCGTGCGTTCGAGATTGGCCATCAGCCGGTCCATCCGCCGCGCACTATTGTCGAGCGCGGTCACCGCGAACCCGGCGGCCGCGAGCTGCATCGTCTTGCCGCCAGGGGCGGCGCACAGGTCGAGTGCGGTTCTGCCAGCGCCTTCTCCCAGCAGCCGCGCCGGAAGGCTGGCGGCAAGGTCCTGCACCCACCACGCACCTTCGTCATAACCCTCGAGCTTCTCAACCGCGGTGCCGCGCGGCAGGCGGACATGGCCAGGGATCAGGCTGGTCCCGCCAAGCCGCTCAGCCCATTGATCGGTCGAGGCTGGATAGCGCAAAGCAAGGTCTAGCGGCGGCGGTTCGGCCAATGCCGCCTGCGCGCCTGCAATCATCCCGTCGCCCCAAACCGGATGCCAGCGCATCATCACCGCCTCTGGCAGCGAGGGCGTTTCGGGCAGCTTCACCTCGGCGCGGAGGAGCGAGCCCAGCACGCCATGCACCAGCCGCTTGGGGCCTCCATCAACCAGCGGCAACGCAGTAGCAATTGCCGCGTGGGCAGGCGTACCCAGCCGCAAGATCTGCGCCAGCGCCAACCGCAGCACCATCCGCGCCTTGGCGTCGTCGGGCAGCGGTTGTTTTGTCTGGCTATCGATCAACGCGTCGAGTTCGACCGACCAGCGCAGTGTTTCCTGCGCAATCGCCACAGCCAGCGCACGGTCCGGCTGCGACAGGCCTTTGGTCGCATTTGCCGTCGCCTGGTCCATTGGCGTACCCATCCGCATGACCGTGTCGAGCAAGCGCAAAGCCGCGCGGCGGGTGGGGAGACCGGAAATTTCTTCGTTCATCTGTGAGGCGTTAGACGCGGTGAGAATGAAAGTCACGGCTCCGCATGTCGTCACCCTGAACTTGTTTCAGGGTGACGATGCCGAGAAGTTTGGGGGTTACTCGCGCCCCAACGGGTCCAGTGCGCTGCGCCGCGAGGTCGGCGCAACCTCGCCAGTCCGCAACTCGCCCGCCAGCTCCTGCAGTGCGGCAATGCGATCCTCGGTCGCGGGGTGGGTCGAGAACATCTCCGACACCGAGGTCGGCACGATGTAGAGCTGCGCCGCAGACGGGTTGGCCTCGCTCACGGGATTGCGGATGGCTTGTGCTGCGCCCGAAATCTTCGCCAAAGCCGAAGCCAGCGCCATCGGTTTGCCTGAAATCTCAGCACCGCCCTTGTCCGCCCCATATTCGCGCGTGCGGCTGATCGCCATTTGCACGATCATCGCAGCAAAGGGGGCAACCAATACCGCGAGCAATGCCGCCCAACCACCGCTCCGATCGTCGCCCGGACGGAAAAACAGGCCGAAATTGGCGAGCATCGAGATCGCGCCGGCAATCGTCGCTACCATTGTCATAATGAGCGTGTCGCGGTTTTTCACATGCGCCAGCTCGTGCGCCATCACACCCTCGACCTCATCGCGGTTGAGCATGTTCATCAGGCCGGTCGTAGCGGCGACAGCGGCGTTTTCGGGATTGCGCCCGGTGGCAAAGGCATTGGGATGCGGGCTGTCGATGATATAGACCTTGGGCATCGGCAGTTGCGCCCGCTGGGCCAGATTGCGCACCATCGTGTAGAATTCGGGCGCGCTGTTGATATCGACCTCACGCGCATCGTGCATTTTCAGCACGATCTTGTCGGCATTCCAGAATGTGAAAATGTTCATTCCGAACGCCACCAGCAGCGCGATCATGGCACCGCCCGAACCGCCGAGCGTGTAGCCGAGCGCCATGAACAGCGCGGTTAGGCCTGCCAGCAACATCGTGGTCTTGAGCATGTTCATCTTGCAAATACTCCGTTGCCGCCCAATGTGGGGCTTATCCGGATTTCCTTCAAGGAGTATGACAATGGCCAAGCGTCCGCCACATGTGAAAGCGCCGGACTATCTGTCCAAAAGCCCGCCGGTGCCGCAGCCTAAGGAAACGCAGCGGGGGCCTGAGCCCGACCCGGATCGGCTCGACCCCGTGCGCTATGGCGATTGGGAATTGAAGGGTGTGGCGGTGGATTTTTAGCGACACCGGGCGCCGCTATAGCCCTCGTCGTCCCCGCGAAGGCGGGGACCTCGGGCAGTCGTACACAACCTCCTAAGGTCCCCGCCTTCGCGGGGACGACGAAAAATTGAATAGGCGCCGCTGCCCATAAATTGTGCAGGTGCGAAGTCGCTTGTTCTCTGCACTTTTTTTGTGCAGACATGGGCTTAATGGCAACAAAACCGCCCTGTTTCGATGAAATGCTCAACGAAGACGGGACGCCGCGTGCCGCCTATGCCAGCTATCATAAGTGGTTTGCCGAGCAGGACAGCACGCGCCTCAAGCAGAAGGCGCGTGATGCCGAGGAATTTTTCCGCCGCACCGGAATAACCTTTGCGGTCTATGGCGATGAAGAAGCGGAAGAACGGCTGATCCCGTTCGACATTATCCCGCGCATCGTGACCGGGCGGCAATGGGCCAAAGTATCGCGCGGCATCGAGCAGCGGGTGCGCGCGATCAACGCTTTCTTGCAGGACATCTATCACCGGCAGGAAATTGTCCGCGCCGGGCGGCTGCCGGTCGAATTGCTCGAAAAGAACGACGCCTTCGTGTCGCAAATGATCGGCTTCACCCCGCCGGGCGGGGTTTACACCCATATTGTCGGCATCGACCTGGTGCGCACCGGGCCTGACGAATTTCTGGTGCTGGAGGACAATGCCCGCACGCCATCGGGCGTGTCCTATATGCTTGAAAACCGCGAGACCATGATGAACATGTTTCCCGAACTGTTCAGCAATATCCGCGTCCGCAATGTCAGCGACTATCCGAAAAACCTGCGCGCCTCTTTGAGCCGGGTCGCGCCGGCTGCCTGCACCGGTGACCCGGTGGTCGCCGTGTTGACGCCCGGTATCCATAACAGCGCCTATTTCGAGCATGCCTTCCTCGCAGACCAGATGGGGGCGGAGCTGGTCGAGGGACATGATATCCGCATTGTCGATGGCCGCGTCGCAATGCGCACCACGCAGGGTTATCAGCCGATCGACGTGCTTTACCGCCGCCTCGATGACGACTATCTCGATCCGCTGATCTTCAAGCCTGAATCCGTGCTGGGCATCCCCGGCATTTTCGACCTGTACCGCGCCGGAAAAATCACCATCGCCAATGCCCCCGGCACTGGCATTGCCGACGACAAGGCAATCTACAGCTATATGCCCGACATCGTCGAATTTTACACCGGCGAGAAACCACTATTGCAGAATGTGCAGACATGGCGCTGTTCGGAAAAGGATTCGCTTGCCTATGTGCTCGACCATCTGTCCGAACTGGTGGTTAAGGAGGTGCACGGATCGGGGGGTTACGGCATGCTCATCGGCCCGGCAGCAAGCCGCAAGGAGCTGGCCGACTTCACCGCCAAGCTGAAGGCCAAACCCGCCAACTATATTGCACAGCCGACGCTGGCGCTCTCCACCATCCCGATCTTTACCAATAGCGGCCTCGCGCCCCGCCATGTCGACCTTCGGCCCTTCGTTCTGGTCTCGCCCGACCGGATGGAAATCACCCCCGGCGGCCTGACCCGCGTTGCGCTGCGCAAGGGATCGCTCGTGGTCAATTCAAGCCAGGGCGGCGGCACCAAGGACAGCTGGGTAATCGAGGATGATTAACCTATGCTAGGCAAAACCGCCTCGGGCATATTCTGGCTGTTCCGCTATCTTGAGCGGGCGGAGAATATAGCGCGGCTGATCGAGACCGGGCACCGCTTTACACTGACCCGGAATAGCGGGCGGCAGGACGAATGGCGCTCGATCCTCTCTGCCCTCGGTCAGGATGCCGCCTATCGCGCCAGCCATCAGGGTTATGAAGCGGCGCAGGTCGTCGATTACCTGCTGCGTGACAAAAACAATCCAGGCAATTTACGCGCGCTGATAGAGAGTGCGCGGCAGAATGCGCGCACCACGCGCACCGCGATTACGCGCGAACTGTGGGAGGCGGTCAACGAATGCTGGATCTGCGTCAACGACGCATTGCGGCGGCAGGTGCGCGAGGCGGAGCTGCCGGCGACCATCGACCTGATCGAGCGGCAGACCGCGCAAGTTCGCGGTGCGATGGAAAACACGATGCTGCGCAACGATGGTTATAATTTCGCGCGCACGGGCAATTTCATCGAGCGCGCCGACAGCATGGCGCGACTGATCGACGTCAAATATTATGTGCTGCTGCCGTCGGTGTCGTTCGTCGGCTCCTCGCTCGACAATATCCAGTGGGAAACGATCCTGCGCTCGACCTCAGCCTATAGCGCCTATCGCTGGCTCTATCCGGGAAGGGCGAGCGCGTTGGGGATTGCGGAATTCCTCATTCTCGACCGCCGTTTCCCGCGCAGCCTGGCTTTTTGCTATGGCAAGCTGACCGACAATTTGCGCCACCTTGCGATGTCCTATGGTGCGCAGTCGGACAGTCTGGCCGAGGCCGAGCGCATTTACAGCGGCTTTGCCTCGCTGACCGCATCGCAGATCATCGAGGACGGACTGCACGAATTCCTTGTCGAATTCCTGCGCGTCAACCGCAAACTCGCCGCGATGATCGAGCAGGAATACAGGTTCAACTCATAATGCTTCTGTCGATCCAGCACATCACCGAATATCAGTTCGACAAGCCGGTGCACTATGCGCTGCAGCGGTTGAAGTTGCGGCCCAAGGACGGGGCGGGGCAGAAAATCCATGGCTGGCACCTCAATGTCGACGGCGGGCAGGTCGAGGCCGAACATGACGATCCGCACAACAACCATGTCACGCTGATATCGATCGAGGAAGGGCGCACCGCGATCACCATCCGCTGCCGGGGAGAGGTCGAGACCGAGGACAATCACGGCATATTGGGCCGCCACCGCAGCCATGTTCCGCTCTGGTCCTATTGTCGCCCGACACGGCTGACGACAGGTGGCAGGGGCGTGCAGAAACTGCTCGCCGGGATAGACCGCGAAGCCGAGGACCGGATCGGCATGCTGCATTCGCTGTCGGCGCATATCCTGTCGACGGTTGCCTATCGAACCGGTGAAACCGGCGTCGAGACCAGTGCCGAGCAGGCGATCGCGGCAGGCGCGGGTGTGTGTCAGGACCACGCGCATATCTTTATCGCCGCCTGCCGCGGGCTGCAGATTCCTGCCCGCTATGTATCGGGCTATCTGATGATGAACGACCGGGTCGAGCAGTCGGCGAGCCATGCCTGGGCCGAAGCCCATATCGACCATATCGGCTGGGTCGGGTTCGACATTTCGAACGGCATCAGCCCCGACGGTCGTTATGTCCGCGTCGCGACCGGTTTCGACTATCGGGACGCTGCGCCGGTGTCGGGCATGTCGTTCGGCGCGAGGGACAAGAGCATGATTGTATCCTTGCGCGTCGAGCAATAGCGATTCATAGAGTAAGCAGATGATGAGGGTGGGGGCCCTTGGGTTGACATGACATATTGCGTTGGAATGTTGCTGGACCAGGGCATGGCCTTCATGTCGGATACGCGCACCAATTCGGGTGTCGACAATATCTCCACCTTCCGGAAGATGTTCAGCTGGTCGGTTCCGGGCGAGCGTTTCATCACGATGATGACCGCAGGCAATCTTGCGACCACGCAGGCACTGATCAGCCAGCTCGAAGAACGCACCAAGGCCCCGAGCGAGCGCAAGCCGTCGATCCTTGAGGCGCCGACCATGTTTCAGGTTGCCAACATCATCGGCACCACTTTACGCGATACCATCGCTGCACGCGCCTTGACCGGGCCGGTTGCGGCAAGCCCAGCGCCCAATTTCAACGCCAGCGTGATTGTCGGCGGGCAGATCAGCGGCATGGAGCCACGGCTCTATCTCATCTACCCCGAAGGCAATTTTATCGAGGCGAGCCCCGAAACACCCTTCTTCCAGATCGGCGAAACCAAATATGGTCGGCCCATATTGGTGCGTGGGTTTGAATCGCACATGTCCTTTGCGGACATCACCAAATTGCTGATGGTATCGTTCGATTCCACATTGAAGGCCAATCTGTCGGTTGGCTTGCCGCTTGATTTATTGCTTTATCGCAATGACGAGTTCGCGGCATTCCACGAACGGCGCATCACCGCCGACGACCCTTATTTCGAAAGCATCTCCGACGGATGGAGCCAGGCATTGCGCGATGCCTTTCACTCGCTGCCCGATTATGACCTAGACGCGTAAATCGCTCCAAGCGATTTCCTCCGACGCATAGATTTGCATCTCGGGCTTCTCGGTTGAAAGCGCAGTAATCGCCTGCACAAAAGCGCCCGATTCCGGCACCGCAAAATGCGCCAGCAATGCCGCTTTGTCAGCCCATTTTTCGACAAAAACCAAACGGTCCGGTTGCTCGCAATCGGTATGGACATTGTGCGTGATACAGCCCGGCTCGGCGCGTGACCGCTGGCTATGGGCCACACATTCCGCCTCGATTGCGGTCCGGTTTTCTGCGTTGGTCAGCACATGGCCGGTGACGATGATCATGGCGTCTCTCCCAAAAAAGGCGCAGCGATTTCCGGCCGCACCCGCGATAACCGGCCGGTCGCACGGTCGATCATCGCCCAGGTGGTGTTCGCCCGCACGATGACCTTGCCCATGCCATCCACAAAATCCACCCGCCGGTCGAACTGCGCGCCCTTGGGCACGCTCTCGATCCAAGTCCGCCCCGTGACGCTCTCCCCCGGCCCGACATTGCCGCGATAATCGATCTCGTGCCGCGTCACGACCCAGATATAGGCCGCGATATGCTCAGGCGGCGCCACCGCCTGCCAGTGCGACGTCGCCATATCCTGAATCCAGCGCACCCACACCGCATTGTTGACGTGGCCGAGCTCGTCGATGTCGGCTTGGGCGGCGGCGAAAATTTGCTCGAAGGGCGTCAATGCCGCCCCTCGATTTCGTTGCGCGCGGCTTCGGCAAGAAAAGCGCTCCGGGTCAACTTGCGTGCGGCTGCCGCGCTATCGATAGCGTCCAGCATGCCCTGGTCGATCGAAATATTGATCCGTTGCGGGCGGTTGTAGGACGACACATAGGGGACAGCGAGCAGGAAGGCGCCTTCGGCTAAATCGTCCGCAGCCGACTGTCGGATGGATTCGATCGACGAAGGCTTGGGAGGTTTCTCACCTTCCAGATACAAGCTCACCGCTTCACTCGCATTGGCAAGCACGTCATCCAGTTCGTCTGCTGCCGAAAAACAACCAGGCAAGTCCGGGAAATGCACCCCCCATGCGCTGTCGTGTTCCTTGTGCACAATGGCATGGTAAACAATCATTGTTCTGATTCCTTGTCGAGCCAGCCCGCCATCTGCGCGATGCTGCGCGCTGTCGGAAACGGCAAATCCTTTTTCGGATGCGGCACCACAACGACCCGCGAACCTTTTCGGAATTTGTGGTGCGAACCCTTTACCGCGACCCGCTCAAAGCCCTCGGCCAGCAGCCGTTTGACAATGCGCTTGCTGTCGCGATCCATTACTGGTCTTTAAACAGCAACCACTTTGGAGTCAACATTGTGTGTATTTAAATACACACACTTATTCCGCCATCCCCATCTGCCACAGCATAAATGCCGCCTCTTCGGCATTCTCCCTTAACCGTTCAAACCGCCCCGACTTGCCGCCATGGCCCGCGCCCATATTGGTCTTGAGCAACAAAATATTGTAGTCGGTTTTCATGTCGCGCAATTTGGCGACCATCTTGGCGGGTTCCCAATAGGTGACGCGCGGGTCGTTGAGGCCTGCAGTCCATAGCATCGGTGGATAGGCCTTCGCCTCGACATTGTCGTAGGGCGAATAGCTGCGGATATAATCGAACGCGGCCTTGTCGGTGATCGGGTTGCCCCATTCGGGCCATTCGCCGGGAGTGAGCGGCAGGTCCTTGTCGAGCATGGTGTTGAGTACGTCGACAAATGCGACATGGCTGACCACCGCCCCGAACAGTTCCGGTGCCTGATTGACCACCGCGCCCATCAGCTCGCCACCTGCACTGCCGCCGCTCGCCGTAACCTTGCCCTTCGCGGTGAAGCCCAAATCGATCAGGCCCTTCGCCGCATCGACAAAATCGTTGAACGTATTTGTCCGCTTGGTCAGCTTGCCGTCGAGATACCATTGGTAGCCGAGATCATCGCCACCGCGGATATGCGCGATGGCGTAGGCAAAGCCGCGATCGACAAGGCTCAACCGGTTGGATGAGAAGCCCGGTGGCATCGCGTAGCCGTAGGCGCCATAGGCATAGAGATGCAGGGGCTGGCTACCGTCCTTTTTGAAACCTTTCTTGTAGAGCACCGACACCGGCACCTTCGTGCCGTCGCGCGCGGTGATCATCACGCGTTCGGTAGCATATTGGTTGGGGTCGTAGCCCGAAGGTATTTCCTGCACCTTCAGTGTTTCGAGGCGCTTGTCGGCGAGATGATAGTCATAGACCGTACCCGGCGTGACCATCGACTGGTAACCGAGCCGCAGCTTGGTCACATCATATTCGGGATTGTCGCCAAGCCCTGCATCATAGCTGGCCTCGGGAAACTTGATCGGCCCGACCTTTTTCGCATCGGCATAGTCGCGGATTTCGACCTGATCGAGACCGTCGATACGCCCTTCGGTCACATAGAAATCCTTGAACAACGCGATATCGGTCAGATAGTGCCGGTCGGAGCCCGCGATCAGCGTGGTCCACTCGCCGGACTTCTTGAGATCGGCGGTAGCGACGCGGAAATTGACGTGATCGTCGTTGGTGAGGATGTATAATTTGCCGTCGCGGACATCCACCGAATATTGCCGCCCTACCTTACGCGGTGACACCATGATCGGCGTTGCGGTTGGGTCGCTGGCCGGTACCAGCCGCACCTCGCTGGTCACATTGTCGCCGGTGCCGATGACGATCCAGTCCTCCTGCGCTGTCAGCCCGACGCCGACGCCAAAGCCGATATCGGCTTCCTTGTAGAGCAATTTCGCCTTGGCCGGATCGTCCCCGAGCCGGTGGTAATAAGCGTTGTCCGTGCGCCAATTCTCGTTAGCAAGGCCATAGACCACGCCCTTACTGTCGCTCGACCAGACGATGCTCGATAGCGTGCCGGGAATGATGTCCGCCAACTCCTCGCCGGTTTCCAGATTGCGGATATGCATGTCAAACCGTTCGGAGCCATTATCGTCATAGGCATAGGCGAGAAGCGTTCCATCGGGGCTGATCTCCGCTGCTCCCAGCTTGAAATATTCCTTGCCCTTGGCGAGCTCGTTTTCATCGAGGATCAGTTCGTCAGCACCGCCAGCGACAGCTTTGCGATAATGCTTGCGATATTGCGCCCCCTCATCGAATTTCGACCAGTAGATATAGTCGCCATCCTTTTGCGGGACGGTGGAATCATCCTCCTTCACCCGGCCCTTCATTTCCTGAAAAATCGTTTCAACCAGCTGTGCATGCGGTCCCATTTGCGCCTCAAAATACGCATTCTCCGCCTTCAGATAATCGAGGATCTCGACATCGTCGATGGTCGGATAGCTCTGGTCCTTCAGCCAGTGGTAATCGTCCGTCAGCGTGACCCCATGATATGTCTGCTGGTGCGGACGCTTGGCAGCGACAGGGGGCTGGACGAAAGCAGATGCAGTTTCGGTCATATTGTCTTTCTTGGAAGGGGTTTCGGCAATTGCTGGTGCTGCAAGACGCGTGACAGCAATGGTCAGGGTAAGGCAGGATTTTATGGGGACATTCTCGCTGACGGCATTCGCATGCACCTTATGCACCCCCTGTGTTGCTGTCCACCACTGTCAACGATTGCACAAATGGGCGCTTGAAGTTGTCCGGACAACTTGATAGCTAGCCCTGTTGCTGCGGTGAGGGCCGCGGCCAATGGAGGGAATGAATTTATGCGTATCGCCAGACTGACGGCAGCATTATTGCTGGCCGGAACATCGATTCCTGCAATCGCGCAGTCGGAGACACCGGCCGCAGAAGCCGCAGCAGAAGAAGGCGACATCATCATCGTCACCGCGCGCAAGCGCGAGGAAAATCTGCAGGACGTTCCGCTGACCATTTCGGTGACCAGCGCGGACACAATCGAGCGGGCCAAGCTCGTCAACGTATCCGACCTCGCGGCGCAGACCCCCGGCTTCTCCTATCGCCAGGGCTTCGGTCGTACCGGCGGCGGCGGCGGCGCGGGCGTTCGGCCGTCGATCCGCGGCATGTCGTCAGTGGTCGGCGCGCCCAATGCAGCCTTTTTCGTCGACGGCATTTTCGTGTCGGATAATATCGCCAGTTACCAGCTCGACAATCTGGAGCGGGTCGAGGTCATCAAGGGACCGCAATCCGCCCTATTCGGACGCCAGACTTTCTCCGGCGCGGTCAATTATGTGACGCGCAAGCCGAGTAATGATTTCACCGGCAAGGTCAAAGTCACCGTTGCCGAATATAAGAGCAGCGAAGTGTCGGCTTTTGTTTCCGGCCCGATCGTCAAGGACCACCTTGCCTTCGAAATCAACGCGCGTCGCTATGAATTCGGGGGCGATTACAGCAATGGAGACATCAGCAAGACAGGCAATCTGGGCGCCCAGCGCAGCCAAAGCATTGGTGGTCGCCTGCTATTCACCCCGACCGAAAATTTCGAGGTGCTGGCCAGCATCGGTTACAGCGAAGACCGCGACAATGGCTATGTTTATGGCTTCCAGGGTTCGGCGAAGAACAATTGCTTTGCTCCGCCGATCGTGGCCACGATCCCGTTTCCGCGCACCAACACCAGCCGCCGCGGATTCTTCTGCGGCGAAGTAAAAATCCTGCCGCAATATACTTATAATGATAAAGAAATCGAAGCGGCAGGCTTCCACGCGCTCGACCGCAAATTCCTGCGCACCAGCCTGTCGATGACCGCAAGCACGGACAGCGGCTTCAGCCTGACCTCCATCACCGCCTATAACCGGAACAATTCGATCACCGGGCAGGACAATACGCTTCTGCCAACGCTGAATGCGGCCTTTTCGGTCGACCAGTCGCGCACCCGCGACCTCAGCCAGGAAATCCGCATCATGAGCCCGCAGGATAAAGCGATCCGTGCACTTGTCGGCGGCTATTATTACAAGGATGACAGCCTTCAGGGTTTTCAGTTCACCAACACCAACCGCACCCGCCGCACTTTCGACAGCAAGGATGGCGTGCGTTCGAAATCGATCTTCGGGATGATCGAGGCCGATATCGGCGAGCACATCACGGTCAGCGCCGAAGGCCGTTATCAGAAGGAGACGATAATCGGTTCGACCGAGGTTCTGGCGCCTGTCGGCACCAACAATGCCGTCCCGCCACCTGCAACGGGTGTCCGCCGGGCAAAGTTCGACGCGTTCCTGCCGCGCTTTTCGGTACGTTATGAACCGACGGAAACACTCACGCTCCACGCCACGGCAGCGAAGGGCAACAAGCCCGGTGGGTTCAACGCCTTCCCTGTCGATGCAAGAGCAGCAGACATCGCGTCCTTTACGGCACAGGGCTTCGACATTTTCGACGAAGAAAGCGCCTGGTCTTACGAAATAGGTGCCAAGGGTCGCATTGCCGACGCCATCAACTATTCGGTTGCGGCCTTCTACACCGACTGGAAGAGCCAGCAGTTGAGCCGCGGCGAATCCTATACCCGCCTCAATGGCACGCCGAATAGCGTCGTCTTTATCCAAAATGCGGGTGAATCGGAGATCAAGGGCTTCGAATTCGACGTCTCGGGCAAACCCGCCGACTGGCTGTTCCTGCGCCTCGGCTATGCCTATGTCGATGCGAAGTTTACCGACTTCTACGACGATACGACCGAGGAAATTTACGACACCGACGGGCGTCCGGGCTTCCTGACCAACGACACCCGCAACCCGGCCGACCTTGATAACCTGGAGGGCGATGTTTCCGGCAACCGCCTGCCGCAGACACCGACGCACCAGTTTATCGCAACCGGCGAGATCAACGCGCCGTTGAGCGGCGCGCTCGACTTCTTCATCCGCGGCGATCTCGCCTATGAATCGAAGCGGTACAGCCAAGTCGACAATCTCAACTGGGCCGGTGACAGCTATAATCTGAATGCCAGCATCGGCATCGAGCGGCCCGAATGGAGCCTCACCGTCTTTGCGCGCAACCTGCTCAATGACAAGACGCCGCTGGTGGTCACACGCCTGCTCGACTTCAACCGCCCCATCAACCGGATCAATCCGCTCACCGGACTGGCCGGCGTATCCTTCTTCCGTGACTTCGCCGTGTCCGCGCCGCGCAAGCAGCAGTTCGGCGTCACCTTCGCATATAATTTCTGATGGGCATCCGGAATACGTCGACCAGCTGGGGCCTTGGCGCCAAGCTGTTCCACTGGATCATGGCGCTGGGCATTATCGGCGCCTCGATCTTCGTGCTGCATGTCAACGACAGCATGTCGTGGTGGTTCAAATCATCGCCGATGATATTCATCACCTATATCCACTGGCACAAATCCTTCGGTCTGATCCTGCTCAGCCTCGTTATCCTTCGCCTGCTTTGGAAATGGGCGAACCCAAAACCGGTAACCGAAGAACTCACCCCGTTTGAGGAGAAAGCGTCGAAATGGACGCACCGCAGCCTGTACACGCTGATGCTCGTTGTCCCTGTCACCGGCTGGATCGCCTCGTCGGCCTTTGGCAGCCCGACCAAATTTTTCGGACTGTTCGTCATCCCCGGAATCATCGAAAAGTCGAAGCCGCTGGTCGGGCCCTTCTACTGGATCCATTTCGGGCTTGCGTGGCTGCTGCTGACCATCGTCAGCCTCCACATCATCGCTGCCTTCTACCACCACGACCGCCGCAAGGATAATGTCCTGCGCGCAATGTGGTTCGGGAAATCGAAAAAGGACTGACGCCTTTCGCTTGGGCGCGGGACATCCTATAGTCGGTGCATCACCGATTACAGGAAAAATGCATGTCCACCTATGAAGCCCGCCTAAACGCCCTTCGCGCGCAACTTAAGAAAGATCATCTCGACGGTTTCGTCGTGCCGATTTGCGACGAGCACATGTCCGAATATGTCGGCGATTATGCGCAACGGCTGGGCTGGCTGACGGGTTTCGGTGGGTCAGCGGGGAGCGCGGTTGTGCTTTCGGAGGAAGCCGCGATCTTCACCGACGGGCGTTACACGCTTCAGGTGCGCGAGCAGGTCGACGGCAAGAACTGGCAATATGTCGGCGTGCCGCAGACCAGCATTTCGGACTGGCTGAAAGACCACGCCCCCGAAGGCGCGCGCATCGGTTACGACGCCTGGGTCCATACCAAGGGCTGGGTGGAAAGCGCGACCAAGGCGTTAAAGGCAAAGGGCGCCGAGCTGGTCGCGGTGAAGAGCAACCCGATCGACGCCGTCTGGGCCGATCAGCCGGACAAGAGCGACGCGATGTTGATGGTGCATAGCGACCAATATGCCGGACAGAACAGCGCCGAAAAGCGCGCCGCCGTCGCCGAATGGCTGACCGCGAACAAGCTCGACAGCACGGTGATTTCGGCGCTCGATTCGGTCGCGTGGTTGCTCAACGTGCGCGGCAAGGATGTGTCGAACACGCCGGTCGCGTTGAGCTTCGTTCTCGCCCACGCCGACGGCACCGCCGACCTGTTCGTCGCGCCGGAAAAGGTCAGCGACGAAGTCCGCGCGCATCTTGGCAACGCCGTCCGCCTGCGTACGCCGCAGGAGTTTGTGCCCGAGCTGAAAGCCATGAGCGGCAAGCGGATCGCGGTCGACCCCGACCGCGCGGTGTCTGCGATCTTCGGCGCGTTGAAAGATGCTGGCGCGACCATTGTCGAGGCTCGCGACCCGACGATCCTGCCCAAGGCGGTCAAGAACCCCATCGAGCAATCGGGCCACCGCGCCGCGCAAGCCCGCGACGGCGCGGCGCTCAGCCGCTATCTCCACTGGCTCAGCCAGGAAGCGCATAAGGGCGAGCTGACCGAGCTATCGGCGGCCGCCAAATTGCGCGAATATCGCGAAGCCACCGGGATGCTGAAGGACCTAAGCTTCGACACCATCTCCGCCGCCGGTCCAAACGGCGCGTCCCCGCATTACAAGGTCGATGCAAAATCCAACCGGCGCATCGAGCCGAACAGCGTCTATCTGTGCGACAGCGGCGGGCAATATCTCGATGGCACCACCGACGTCACCCGCACCATCTGGGTGGGTCCGGGCGAGCCCACAGCAGAAATGAAGGACCGCTTCACCCGCGTGCTCAAAGGCCATATCGCGCTCGCGATGGCAGTCTTCCCCGAAGGCACGCGCGGCGCGCAACTCGACACGCTGGCGCGCGCATCATTGTGGCAAGCGGGCGTCGATTACGCGCATGGAACGGGCCACGGCGTCGGCAGCTTCCTCGCCGTCCACGAAGGCCCGCAGCGCATCGCGAAATTCTCCGGAGGCCAGGCAGGCGCCGACGAGCCGCTGCACGCGGGCATGATCCTGTCGAACGAGCCCGGCTATTACAAGCAAGGCGAATATGGCATCCGAATCGAAAATCTGGTGCTGGTCGAGGAGCGCGAGATTGAAGGCGCGGAAGGCCGTTATTTTGGTTTCGAAACCTTGACCTTCGCGCCGATTGACAAGACGCTCGTTGATACGAACCTGCTCAATCGCGATGAATTGTGCTGGTGGGATGACTATCATGCCAAGGTGCTGAAGGTCGTCGGACCGCAGTTGGAAGGGGATGCGCTAGCGTGGGTGACGGAAGCTTGTTCGCCAATCAAGTTGGACTGACTTCATGGCTTGGTCCGACCAGCATGAGCTGCGGCCTTTTGCCATCTTTCTGTCGCAGCGTTAGAAGTTCGAACGCACCACCAAGGTGTGAACCCGAATAGCTTGCAATCGCATTCTCGACGGTTGCCCAGTTAAGCGGGTCTGGGACTTGCTCTGCTTGGAAACGGGCGTATTTATAGAGGTTATCAGCATGTGCTTTGATGGAGGCAGCATCCAAAAAAGCCGGGTCAAAGCTGTGTCGGGTGATGGTCGTGCGCTCAGAATGTTTGACGTCCTGCCACAGCGTTTGAATTCGCGATTGCTGAACTTGGAGATCAATCAAAAGTGATGCTATGAGTTTGCCAAAATCGGATGGGGCGTATTCAAGACATGCCTTAAGCTCCGGAACGATCATGGTCGGCAGCGCAGGCGCATCGTAGTTGGGCAACATCCCCGTCAGCACTTTGTTACGCTTCTCCGCCCCTGTTGGGTCAAACATTTTGCTTATCACTGATGAAGTCTGCGACAGACAAATGTCGCCGTAGGCAGAAATTTGCGTCAAGACGTGGACCAACGCTGCTCGCTCGGCTGTGAATCGCTGTTCGCGTGTTAAAGCAAATTGCTTATCAGCATGTGCTATTTGTTTCCGTACTGCCCGCCAGCCAATAAATGCGGCGGCTAAGGCAATGAGGCCACTGACCAACGTCTGCCATTTATAAAGGAATACAATCGCTGCGGTTGTCATCTCCCTACTCCAAAACCCGCGCCAACCTCTTGTGCATCTTTTCCGCAAAAGGATTGACCACCGTCACACCGCGCCACGCAAAGCCGTCCTGCATGTCCTCCGACAATAAGAGGCTACAGCCCGCATCCGCAGCGACGTTGAGAATCAACGCATCCCAGAATTGCAGATTATGTTCGGTGGCGAGATCAACGGCCGACAAGAAACTCTCTTCGCTGCTTCCTAGAACTTCAAAGCGATCACGCCACTCCAATATGGTCTGGCGGCATTTCTCGCGCGAATGGCCGATACGTTGCATAGCATTGTAGCCTTCGCCAAAGGTTTGATATGGCGCTACGATTGCTGCTTCATCGCTAAGTCGTGACAACATGTTGCGGATTATTTCGGTCTTCGGCCTGTCAGCATCGACACGCCAGACGGCGGCTGCATAAAGCAGAACATTGGTATCGAGCGCGATTTTCACCGATCATATAGTTCGTCGCGGGTCCAAGGACCGGTAACGATTCGGTTCATTTCATCCATTCTCGCCCAAAGTGCTTCCCAGTCCGGCTTTTTCCTAGGCTGAGTTTCGGCAGGAATCATGTGCAATATCGGTTTGCCGCGCGATGTTACGGTTACCGTTTCACCGGCACGGACTTCGCGCATGATTTCCGAAATATGCTGGTTGACTTCAGTAGCGGTTACGGTTCTGCTCATAACCACTTTCTAGTGGTCGCCACTAGAAATGTCAATATCCCTTAAACCTTATGATGTGCCCCTAAACTCGCCCTGATCCGGTCAAGTGTCCCCTTGCGGATCGCCCCCTTGTTCCACGCATAGGCCTTGCCGGGAAGCTGCGCCAACTGGCCTGCGACCGCCATCGCCTTCGCCTCCACCTTGTCCGCCTCGGCCAGCATGTCGAGATAGCCTGCCTCGACCGCGCCTTCGGGGTTATAGATGAACCCCTGCACCATCGCGCGGGTCAGGTGTTGCGGGCTGAGGCGGTCGCGGGCGAGTTCCATCGCGAAGATCGGCAGGTTCATGCCCGTAATCGCCTCGTTCGCGCCGATCTTATATTCTCCGCTTGTGCCAACCCGCGTGTCGCAGGCATTGAGGATAAACACCCCCATCGCAATCGCATGGCCGGTGCATGCCGCGACCACGGGCAGCGGGCCGCCATAGAGCCGCAACAACAATTCCGCGCCCGCATCGAGCAATTTATACACGCCGTCCGCGCCAAGGCTGGCAAAGGCGTTCAGGTCAAACCCGCCGGAAAAGCGCCCATCGCGCCCCGCCAGCACAATCGCCTTCGCTCCGGCTTCCGCCGTATCGAGCGCGGCGTTGAGCGCAGCAATCATCTCGAAATTGATCGCATTGGCCTTGCCATCGTCCATGCGGATCAGGGCGATGTCGTTAGTGATTTCGACGGTGGCGGACATATTGGCTCTCCCATGATTTAATCATGCGATTAAAGCGCCACTTTACGTAAACGTCAATCTGAAACTTGCCTTCTGCTTCTAATTCAATTTTGTCATCCCCGACTTGATCGGGGATGACAATAGAGTAGGTCGATAGCTGCCTGCCTTGACGCATCGGCACCGGCACACCACACTCTTATAGAACGAAACTATCGCTACCAGGAGCGCCCCCTATGCCCCAGACATTATCCGATTACACGCCAGCCAAAGTCTGGGAATGGAACCGGAACGCCGAGCATCGCTTCGCCAATATCAACCGGCCGATAGCTGGCGCCACGCGCGAGAAGGATCTTCCGGTCGGCAAGCACCCGATGCAGCTTTACTCGCTGGCGACCCCCAATGGCGTGAAGGTGACCGTGATGCTGGAGGAGCTGCTCGCAGCTGGCCATGAAGGCGCGGAGTATGATGCCTGGCTGATCAAGATCAACGAAGGCGACCAGTTTTCAAGCGGCTTTGTCGGGGCCAATCCCAATTCGAAAATACCGGCCCTTGTTGACCATTCGACGGCAGAGCCGACACGCGTATTCGAATCGGGATCGATCCTGTTGTACCTCGCCGAAAAGTTCGGTGCGTTCCTGCCGACCGAGCATCACAAGCGCACCGAGACGCTGAACTGGTTGTTCTGGCAGATGGGCAGTGCGCCTATGCTTGGCGGCGGGTTCGGACATTTCTATGCCTATGCGCCATTCAAGGTTGAATATGCCATCGACCGTTATGCAATGGAAGTGAAGCGGCAACTGGACGTAATCGACCGCAATCTTGCCGAGCGTCAATTTATGGCGGGGGACGAGTATACGATTGCCGATATGGCGATTTGGCCTTGGTATGGCGCATTGGTGAAGGGCCTGATTTACGAGGCGGGCGAGTTTCTATCGGTGAGCGACTATAAAAACGTCATCCGCTGGACCGACCAGCTTGCCGAGCGGCCAGCGGTCAAACGCGGACGCATGGTCAACCGCGTGATGGGCGACCCGGCGAGCCAGTTGCACGAGCGGCACGACGCCTCGGATTTCGATAGCAGAACGCAGGACAAAATTGCCCCCGCAGCGGCTTGACTCGCGCAGTTTGTTCTTGTATTGTTCTATCGTCTGAACGGGAGAGATTCGATGATTGGATATATAACGCTTGGCACCAACGATTTGGCCAGGGCCGCGATTTTTTACGACGCAATTGCGACTGAACTCGACACGCCGCGGATGATGGAATTCGATGGCTTTATCGCCTGGGGCAAGCCCGGCGGCGCGGCAGGCATCGGCCTGACCAAGCCTTTTGACGGCAACGCCGCCAGCGTCGGCAACGGCGTGATGGTGGCGCTGGAAGCGAAGGACAAGGATCAGGTCCAGCGGCTTTATGATATCGCATTGGCCAATGGCGGCACTTGCGAAGGCGCGCCCGGACCGCGCGGCGAGGGTTTTTACGCGGGCTATTTCCGGGACCCCGACGGCAACAAGCTCAACGCCTTCGTCATGGGTCCGGCAGCGGGGTAGGACGTAGGCTCAACTTCCTCAACTTTGGCCGGAAAGGAAAAATGTGTGATGCCTAATCTGCTCGAGAATCCGCTGCATCTTGGTCTCGGCGCGACCGCAGTTTCGCAACCCGCTTTCACCGGCATGGAATGGTATCAGGGCTATGGCGAACGCCACGATGCCGATGGCGCCGAAGGGCGGCTGGTGTCTATGTATCGTTTTACCGAGAGCTGGAGCAGTTGGGAAATGCACCCCTTGGGCGACGAGGTGGTGCTGTGCCTGTCGGGGCAAATGACATTGCATCAGGAACATGCCGACGGATCGACCGCGGCCGTCACCATCGGCCCCAACGAATATGCGATCAACCCGCCGGGAACATGGCACACCGCCGATGTCTCAGGCGAGGCAACCGCGCTGTTCATCACCGCAGGCATGGGAACCGAGCATCGCCCGCGCTGAGGCGTGATGCACGTCACGCGCACGTTGCGTAAAAATACCTAGTGAAGCGAAGCGACCCGAGGGCTTCTTGACTTTAGGAGAGTCGCCCTCTCCTGAAGAGCTTGGCCGGTTGCACTCCCGGCCAAGCTCGTTTTTAGCGGCGAACGATGTCGACCGACCGCAGCGTAAATTCCGCGCCCAACTGCCCGCTGCCGCCCGCAACCTGCAGCTGCAGCAACTGGTAAGGACATTCTGCACCGATGGTGAACTCTACCGCTTCGTTTGTGCGGCCTTTGACGACGGGGGCATTCGCAACCCATTTACTGCTGTTGCCTGCTTTGGCCAAACATTGAAGTTCCCACCGAATGTCCGAATCCGGCGCACTGTCCTGTGCTTCATATCGCGCGACGAAGCGGTAATTGCCGGGTTTGAGAAACAGATATTTGCGCGTTAACTCGCCGCGCTCTCCCGAGCCGGCAAAGGCTGTCAGACTATGACGGCCGTCTTTGTCAGCCTGCGAAAAAGTGCCTCCAATCACCGGGTTGTCGACGATCTGCCAGCCCGCCGCTGGGTAACGTAAATTGACCGTATCCTTGCTCAGCGCAGCCATTTCGAATGTCGACGCCTTGCTACCAAAAAGGCTGAGATAATATTGCCGGAACGCGGGAAATTGGCCCTTCCCCGCCAATTGTCCCAACAAGGCATTGGACAGGCTGCGATAATCATCGCGATCGGGAAGGCCACCCGCCTTGACGAGAACATCGGCCAAGTTAGCGGGATTTTCAATGTTTCCGATTGCCTCGGACAGGAATGGCGGGAGCCACCCCGGGGCGGCCTTGACATAGGGGACCAAGCCAACACGAACTTCCGGATCATTGAGCGCGCCCGTCAGGGTGGGAAACAAAATGGACCAGCTTTCAGGTGTCGTACGCATCGCGATGTCATAATGGTAGAGCGCCTGTTTCTTGTCGTTGCGCGCAACGGCATCTTCGATCAGCCACAATTGTGCCCCGAAATCGCGCCGCGAAACCTTGTGCGACAGCAACATCAGTTCGCGCGCCTTTTCCTGATCGCCCCGTACATCGGCGACATAGCCCAGCAGGCGAATGGCGACGGGGTTTAGCGCCCCGCCGCGCAGCGATTGCTTTGCCATCGCCTCGACCTTCGCGAGCGTCGCCGGATCCTGTTTTTCGGCAAACAGCTCATCTGCCTTGCGGGACAAGGCCAAAGGATGATCGGGCAAGAAGCGCAACGCCATGTCGGGATTTTGCTGCCATGTAACATTGGCAACCGCGTGGATGAACGACAGCCATGCCAGCCATATCGTCAGCACCGAAATGACAGCCAGTTTCACCCAGAAAAGCGGGGGCTTTGCGCGAAGCGAGGCAAAGTGGGAAGGACCTTTACGTTTCCGGGATTTTGCCATCTGCGCGATTCACCACATTAGCCACAAACTGGCGGAGACGGAGGGATTCGAACCCTCGGTACCGGATTTACCAGTACGACGGTTTAGCAAACCGTTGGTTTCAGCCACTCACCCACGTCTCCTGCGCGCTTGGCATCGGGGGCCTATAGCGGCGGGTTTCGCGGGCTGCAACGGTTATTGACAGTGCAGGAGGATGCAACGGCAAATGTCACGTGCCGATTCAATCTGGCGCAAATAGGACTCGGGTGGTCGCCCGTTCATTGTGCGCTCATCCGCATGATTCATATGCTTGACGTCATATTGACGGGAGATGTGCGCGATGCACAGTTTGGCTGAAAAACAGGGTTTGGCGGCATATTGGCGGCGGGCCATCATGGTACTGGCGCTCGCGGTGTTTGCCGTTGCACCCGGTAGCGCGCAAATCACCTCTGTCGATCCGAATGACGCGATCGATTCCGACCTTGGGACGCCGCCACCGGTCGCGCCAGCGCCAGCCGAGGAAAATGTCACAGTGCAGGACGGCGTGCCAACCGATGGCGCGCCTGGGGCCACGAGCGATCCTGTAACAGCCCCCGTCACTCCTTCCGACCAGAATACCTATCAGGAAGATGATTTGATCGGGGCCGCCGAGGGCGTGTTCGGCAAGGGCGCGCAGGGGCTTGGCAAGCTGATCGAAGACATCCTCAAAAAACAGGGCCGTCCCAACGGCTATATAGTTGGACGTGAGGGCGGCGGAGCATTTGTGGTCGGCTTGCGCTATGGTTCCGGGACGCTGAACCACAAGATCGAAGGGCAGAAGCCTGTATACTGGACCGGGCCGTCCATCGGCCTCGATGCCGGGGCGAACGCCGGGAGCACCTTCGTGCTGGTCTACAATCTCTACGATACCGAGGATATCTATAAGCGCTATCCTTCGGGCGAGGGAGTCGCCTATCTCGTCGGTGGGTTTAACGCGAGCTACCTGCGCCGGGGAGATGTGGTGCTAATCCCGATCCGCGTCGGGGCAGGACTCAGGCTCGGCGCCAATGTCGGCTATATGAAATTCTCGAAGAAGCAGCGCTGGCTGCCGTTCTAACGCGCCCGGATATCTTCCATCCGCTTGAGATATCGGGCGAGGACATCGATTTCCAGATTGACCTGCCGCCCGGTGGCGAGATTATCGAGCGTTGTCATGTCCGCGGTGTGCGGGATGATGTTGAGCATGAAGTGCGCGGTGCCATCGGCCTGGTCAACTACCTCATTGACTGTCAATGAAACGCCATCGACGGTGATCGAGCCCTTGGCGGCGATATAGGGGGCAAGCGCGGCTGACGCGGCGACTGTCACTTTCCAGCTATCGCCGATCGTTTCGCTCGCGACAATCTGCCCGACACCGTCGACATGGCCGGTGACAATATGTCCGCCCAGCTCATCGCCGACCTTGAGGGCGCGTTCCAGATTGAGCCTTGTGCCTTCGCTCCACATGCCCGAGGCCGTGCGGGAGACTGTCTCTGCCGATGCATCGACGGCGAACCAGCCGTCGGCCTTGTCGACGACGGTCAGACAAACGCCCGAGCAGGCGATTGACGCGCCAATTGCAACGCTCTCCATGTCATAGCTGCAATCGATGACGAGGCGAAGGTCGCCGCGCTGCTCCGCAGACCTGATGGTGCCAATGTCAGTAATGATGCCGGTGAACATGGATGAAGCCTTTGGTCTATTTAACCGCTTCGTAGACTTCGAGCCGGTCGTTGCCAAGGCGGCGCGTATCGACAAGTTGCCAGCGGCCATGGACATTATCGAGCCGATCGAGACCGATGTCGCCCAGACAGGCCTTGCCCGCGCCGATCAACACAGGAGCGCGATACAGCAAAAGCCGGTCGACAAGGTTCGCGCGCAAGAAAGAGGAGGCGGTCAGCGTACCACCTTCGACAAGCAGGTTGTTGCAATCGAGATGTCCGATGTCCTCGACAGTCCGCACAACTTCCCAGCCTTCTGGCGGGTCACCGCTGCCGAGCATGATGCGACGGGGGTTGCGGCCTTCCATCCCGGCGAGCCTGACATCTAGCGAGGGATTGTCGGCGCGGACGGTGCCGGCACCCACCAATATGGCATCGCAGCGCGCCCTCTCGATATGCGCGTGCGCCCGCGCTGCTTCGCCCGTAATCCACCGGCTGCTGCCGTCGGCCAAGGCAATCTGGCCGTCGAGCGATGTCGCCAGTTTGAGGGTGACATGCGGCCGTCCATGGACAATCCGGCTTTTGAAGCCCGACAAAATCGTCGACGCGTCTGACGCCAGGACGCCGACATCGACCGATATGCCGGCCCCCATCAATGAGGCGATGCCTTTGCCGCATGTCCGCGGATCCGGATCTTCGATGGCCACAACCACGCGTTCCGGACGAGCTATCTGCACCAGGGAGGCGCAAGCAGCTCCCCGTTCCGAGAGATGCGCGCAGGGTTCGAGGGTCACGTAAATCGTGGCACCATTTGCCTGCGCGCCAGCCTGCTCGAGCGCCATTTCCTCGGCATGGGGGCGGCCGCCCGGCTGCGTCCAGCCGCGACCTACGATTTTGCCCGCCTTGACGATGACACAGCCAACCGACGGATTATTGCCGGTCCGTCCAAGCCCGCGCTCGGCCAGCGCCAGGGCGGCGGCCATGTAGTTCCGGTCGGAAAGCGATGCTATTTTGCCGCTCCCGCAGCCGGAGCCTGCTGGTTTCGTTGCGCTGCCCGCTCCGCTTCGGCCTCGCGTTCGATCCGGTCGACGTCCATGCCGACCGCGCGGCCGAAGGCTTTATACGCTTCTTTCTCGCGCGCGATCATTTCGTCCTTGCGCTTCTGCCGTTCGGCGATGAATGCTTTGGATTCCTCCAGGGATCGCGTCAGCGGCCAGCTTTCGACATAGATAATCTCGCGCGGCGGCGGTTTCGCCTTTTCCAGCGTGTCGAGATAAAAGGTGTAGATGATGATCGCCGTCGGCACACAGGCCGCGAGAAACAGCCAAGGGCTGTGGTTACCCGACGTCTGCAAGAAACCGATCAGATCGGAACCGGCGGTTCGCAGCGAGACGTCTTTGAAAAAGGACATCTGTTCCCAATAGGGTGAGCGCAGCAGGATTTCCAGTGCCCGAATACGCCCACCGGACCCGGCTCCTTCAGTTAATATCGAATCGGACCGTCAGCGTTTGCCAATCCTCGACCGGAATGCCGTCGCGCGTTGCCGGTTTGAAACGCCAAGCCTTCAACGCCTGTCGTTCGGTGGCCTTGGCGAAATCGCGATCGCTGGCCTCCAATATCTGCACCTGCCTGACCCGGCCATCGGTACCGACCAGCACGCGAACCTTGACGCTGCCTTCGATCTCCAGCCGCAATTTGCCGACTGGGTAATCGGGCTGAAAATCGCGGGCAAATCTCGGGTCGCGCAGCGCGGACTTGAATACCGGCTTGGGAAGCTCGGGAATCTGGCGGATGGTCCCTGCCCCCTCATCATCACCGCCGCCGCCATTCAGGACCGTTGTGGCGGTCTCTGTCTCAGTCGTCGTCGGCCCCGGCTTTGGCGGGGTTTGCGTCTGGACTTGCGGTTTGGGCGCAAAGATCGGCGGTGTTTCGGGCGAATCCTTTGGCTTTTCAACTTCAGGTTCGGGTTGAGGCTGAAGCGTTATCGATCCACCTTCCAGGCCCTTGTCGCGCTTCGGGGGGTGCACGACCAAGGGCGACAGCGCCACCGCCAATATGATTGAGCCGTTGATGAATATGGCCGCACCCATGCCGAGGGGGCTGCCGCGCCTGTTTTCGCTTGCATAACTCATGGTACTTCTCCTCACTCTCCATAAGTTATGTTATACTATTACTTCATTAAGTCAATCGCGCTGATTTGCGCAACAAAATTTCCTACAGGGACGGAGCGTGCTGAAGCGGCGCTTTGGGGAAAGACGGTCGGCGCTGGGTGCGCAGGCGGCGTCGCCACATTCGTGACGTCCGGCTGACGGTGTGTGGTGGTTTAAGGCCCGGTCGTTCCGCCAGTCTAAGCTGCGGGCCGCCTTGTCTGTGTCCCAACACCAAAAGGGGCAAGGGTCCCATCCCCCGATGGCTGCCATCGCTGGCAGGACAACGCTCACAGGACTGGCAGTTCCTTTCCGGACCTGCG